>Ga0182736_1000146_pt1 | contig 138392 bp, 119 predicted proteins | sample eDN5th30CKraftBY_FD_128882 | JGI IMG/M metagenome (GOLD analysis project Ga0182736, IMG submission 128882) | Enriched backyard soil microbial communities from Emeryville, California, USA - eDNA 5th pass 30_C Kraft BY (version 2) (version 2) | ecosystem: Environmental > Terrestrial > Soil >... | reverse complement strand
TGTTTTGCCGATTTCTGCGTCGTCAAACCTCGACAAATCTGAGGATTTGCCTGCGGTTTGAACTCCTTGAACTCAACAAAACATCCTCCGCCTCACCAGGAAGCCGTTCTTCAACAGACTGCTTGTCATGCCGCGAGACAACCGGGGCGTTCGAACCTGACACACTTTGATTTCCCCCGCGCCACGAACGGTCTGAGCGCTGAATTACACGATTCCCCAGATGCTGTAGACAGCAATCACAACGAAAACGGCGGCCGTTTTCAGGCAGGTCACGACAAAGATGTCTCCATAGGCCTGACGATGTGTTAAGCCGGTGACGGTCAACAAGGTGATCACCGCCCCGTTGTGTGGCAGCGTATCCATGCCGCCACTGGCCATGGAGGCCACTCGGTGCAAGACTTCGGCGGGAATCTCTGCCGCATTCGCTGAGACCTGAAACGATTCCGCCATCGCGGCCAGCGCAATGCTCAGTCCGCCCGATGCCGAGCCGGTGATTCCTGCCAATGTGGTGACGGTCACGGCTTCATTCAGTAAGGGATGCGGGATGAACCGGAGGGCCTCTGCAATCACCAGGAAACCTGGCAATGCGGCAATGATGGCTCCAAAACCGTATTCCGACGCGGTATTCATTGCCGCCAGCAGCGCTCCTGAAACCGCCGCTTTGGCGCCGTCGTGAAACGTCTGACGGATCCGCTTCCACGCCAGAACGATGACGGCGACGATTCCGCACAGCAGCGCCCCTTCAACTCCCCAGATCACTGCGACACGTGACAGTTCCTGAGTGACCGGACGGGAGGCTCCCATCACCGCGGATTCAAAGGAATGAGTTTCACTGTAGATCAAGGGAATGACGCTCGTCAGCAGTTTGTTCATCACTCCGACAAGAAGCAGAGGGACCAGAGCGACAAGCGGATGCGGTCCTTTGTCATTCGGAAATGCGACGGGCTCATTTTTCAGGTCAGTGCCATAACCTTCTGCTTTTGCAGCCGCCCGACTGCGTCTCCAATTCAGAAAGATCAATCCTGTGACGAGGATGAACGTCGATCCAATGAGTCCCAGCAGCGGCGCGGCATAAATCGTCGTTTTGAAAAACGGAATCGGAATGATGTTCTGAATCTGCGGCGTTCCGGGGAGAGCATCCATTGTGAAACTGAATGCCCCGAGAGCAATCGTCGCGGGAATGAATCTCTTGGGGATGTTGTATTGTCGAAACGCCTCCGCAGCGAAGGGATACACGGCGAACACAACGACAAACAGCGACACTCCTCCATAAGTGAGCAGGGCACACACCAGAACAATTGCCGGCATCGCCGTTCGGGGCCCGGAAGACTTCATCGCGGCGGAAACGATCGATCGTGAAAACCCCGCCAGTTCGATGAGCTTTCCAAAAATCGCCCCGAGTAGAAAGACGGGAAAGTACATCTGTAGAAAAGAGGCCATCCTCTCCATGAAGAGCCCGGTGAACATCGGAGCAACCAGCATCGGGTCCGTGAACAGCACCGCCCCCATGGCGGTGACCGGAGCAAACAGAATCACGCTCTGGCCGCGATACGCGACGAGCATCAACACCGCAAGCGCCAGAAGAACGACCAGCAGACTCATCAATTCACCTCTTCCCACCCGGCGGAATTCTCCATGCGGCCCCGCAGCACAAAGTTCACCAGTCAGATTTCTGATGCGTGTGTTGCAGAGTTCCCGTGAAGTCAATTGCCCCGGCAAAACACCTGTCCGCCTGGTGCGCTTCCACAGGGTCAATGAAGGGACCGAGTATCAGAGTCACTGGCCAACATTCACAGGTCAACACGAGATCAAGCAATGACCTGCAGCGAACAGGACCGGGTGCAGGCCGTCACTCGGGCGATGGCGAGGATCGTTCCCCTACGTCGGGTTGCAGTCGAGACACCGCGCGGTCTGCCACGATTGGACGACCGTCGAGAGTCAGAACACCCGGAAAAGAACTGACGCAAGTGTCAGTTGAACAGAATCTCTGGCATGACGCTGATGATCGACTCTTGCCGCTGGCGACGGCTGTCTCCGTCGCCTTGAATGGCGTGAACAATCAACCCGCGACCAAAGATCTCACCATTACTCGGAGAAGTTGGAAAGCTGGATTTCCTGGCGATCGGGAGAGGTACGTTTCGGGCTGGACTGCTGCCGGGCTGCGATGACTTTCTGTCGAACGGACGACACCTGAATCATCCCTTCGGCGGCACTTCGGAGCGATGGGTCATAGGACAGTGCCTGACTGTACCGTTGAATGGCCATGTCGACATCGCCGAGCTGTGCGTGGATAAATCCGATGTTTGCAAGAGCTTCCGCTTCTGTCATCGTCTGGCGGAAAAGTGTATACGATTCGTCGGTACGTCCCTGATATCCATATGCTAACGCCAGATTATTCAGCGCCTGAGGATTTTTCGGGGAAATGTTCAACGCCGCACGGAACTGTTCTTCTGCCAGGTCCGGCTTCCCCAGGGTCAGATAGGCATACCCCAGATCATTTCTGGCCGCGACGCTTTTCGGCGCACCGTCAACGGCTTTCTGGAGCAACTCCAGTCCTTCTTCCGTTTCCCCGCGACGGACCAGAATCACCCCCAGACGGTGCTGCGCGTCGACATCGTTCGGGCGGCCTTTCAGGACGTTCCGCAACGTCTCTTCCGCTTTGGGAAGATTTCCTTCTTTCTCATGTGCCTTTGCGAAATCGAGCTTGGTATCCCGCTGAGCGTCCGTGCCCTTCGGATTGACCCGCGTTGCGACACTTCGCATCTGGGCACATCCCGGTCCAGTCAGCACCAGCAGTGCCAGGCAGAACAGACGGCAAAGAAGTCGATTCGTCTGATTCGATGAATCCGTTCTCATGGCCATCTCATCCTCAATTTTCTGGCTGCAACAGGGACATATCATAAGAGCTCAAGACAGGAAGTCAGGCGGGCTTGCGGTTAGAAGAAGCCGCCACCGCCCCCCATACCACCCATTCCCATGCCCCCCATTCCCATCCCCATGCCACCCATGTTCATGGACTGACCATAGGCGCGTTCCGCTTCGAAAGACTGGAAGCCAGGTGTCAGAGCCGGTGCCACCAGGATGCGTTGGTCTGCATCCTGCACGCCCAGCTGCAGCAGTGCGCTGACCAGAAACTCGCGCCGCTGCAGGTCGAGCTCTTCGTCGTTATGGATCGGAAAGCCGTACTTCGTCCCTTCCCGGACACTCATGCTGCTGCGCTGAACGATGATCGGGAAGGGAACGGAATCGCTTCTCGCCGCAATCTGTTTGACATGCTCGATCCCGGCGTCATTGAGCTGAGTGGAGTTTCCGGTCCACTCATGTTCATAGACCACGAAGTCGGACGCCTCGGCGTTCGATTCCTGCTGTTTCCAGACCTGGTCGCTGATTGTGCCGAGCGGTTTGGGGGTAATGTCCCCCATGCCACCACATTTTTCCCAGTAAGAACACCCGAGTGCCTGACCGAGCAACAGCGATGTCAGCGTGACGACCGCAGGTTTTTGAAATGAACGAGTCATCAGTAATGAGCCCCCAGGAAGAATTGGAATTACGTCATCAAGTAACAGGCGGATCGAATCCGGGAAAAGTCCACGGCGGATTTCTCTCAATTCGAAAACCCGAACGGCCCATTGACGTAATAGCTCTGTGAGGAATGGATGGTTTCTGCTTCGTAATACCCATGGCCACCGGTCCGTTTCATGCGGCTCTTGTACAAGGGCCAGACGGTGCTGCGGTGATGGCATTCATTGCGTCCCTCTATGTCTCCATAGATGAAGAAATCCAGGTCGTTCGGTTCGGTCACTTCCATTCCGGGAAGGATGGAAGGTGCCTGATCCGGTTCCAGCGGGTGAACCAGTTCCGGAGTCACCAGGATGAGCAGTTCGGTTTCATCCCGGCTCATCGTTTTATTGGATGTCAGGATGTTCAGAACCGGAATGTCACCGATAATCGGGATCCGGGCGTTTTCCCCGCGCTGCTGTTCCTGCAGCAAACCGGCGATGGCGAGCACCTGTCCTTCTCGCAGATCGACGGTCGTGGTCGTCGTCCTGGTATCCAGACCGAAGATTCCCTGAACCGAGTTGTTCTGATTCAGCGTACTGAACGTCGGGCTGACCACGAGCCGGATGCGGTCTTTATCCATCACCGTGGGGGTAAATGTCAGCTGGGTTCCGTACCCTTTGAAAGAGGTCGTCGCGGCCTGAGCCCCTCCGACTCCCACAACGGTCGGCACCGCAAACTCACCCCCCGCGAGGAAAGTTGCCGTTTTCCCGCTCAGTGTCACCAGGTTCGGTTCGGCAAGAATCTTGGCGGATCCATTGGTCATCATGGCCCGCAGGATGAGATCGAAACTTCCGTCGTTGAAGGTTCCCGACGCCAGCACATTTCCACCGGCTCCCATGAGCGAGGAGAACATGAACTCCTTGATATCGAAGCTGAAGTCAGCTCCGAGTTCGCGGACAGCGGACCGTTTGAGTTCCGCGATGCGGACTTTCAGCATCACCTGCTTTTCGCCAGGAACATTCAACATGTTGATGATATTACTGGTGGGCAACGTCGAGCCATCGGGGAAGGGGGATGCCGCCGTTCCGTCCGCACCGACCGGATTCCGGCCGCCGCCGCCGTTCCCACCGAAGCCACCGGGCAACTGCTGAGAGTTCTCACGAATGACCGACATGATTTCGGTCGCTTCCTGTTCATCCCGGGCCTGACCGCGAACGATCAGTTTGTCCGCGATCGGGAACAGCTGAATCCGGCTGTTCGGAAACAGTTCGTTGATCATCGCCGCGAGTTCGCCGTATTCCAGACGTCGCTGGTCATCGACCGCGTCATCTTTTTCCACGGTCACCAGCAGGCTCAGCAGGCGGGGATCACTCTGGTCTCCCATCCAGAGAGTGACCGACGTGCTGCCGGTCTCTTTCCCGATGATTTCGATTTCCCGCGAGCCGAAGGCGACAAACTCCAGGATACTGGGATCGGCGACCGCAGCGCGGAAAATGTCCTGCTTCATGCGCAGGACTTTGGAGCGGCGCTTGGTGACTTTGAACTCCAGTTCGGAAGACGTGACTTCCTGAACAAGGTCGTTCACCTTCTGACGAAGCGCCATGTCATCCGCGGTGGCAGTTCCCCCCGCCTGAGCCAGGCAGACGGCCGTCAAGCAGGATGCCAGAATCCGAGTGTGGCGATTCCGCAATTTGAAGCTGAATGGAAAACCAGTCATCCTTGACCCACTCCTGATTCCTGCTTGAACGTCAAGACATCTGTCCGCATTCAATCAAGGGCCCCGATGAGAGAGAGTGCAGCTGACCCAGCCTTGGACGTCTTCAATCGAAGACATTCACACCAGTGACATTCGCCCTCTCGAGCTAGAAAACACAATCCGTCGCGAGAACTATCGGCAAACGGGAACCGGGTCTCGGGAAACTTTGTTGCAAATTGCGCGAGACAGAATTCAAAAACGAGGAACAATCGGAATCCACACCCCAATTACCCCAAACTCACCTCAGACACACCTGACATAGATGACAAATTGATTCCCAAGTGAACCAATTATTCGGGATTCTTTCACTTCGCCCCGATTTCGGCAGCAGTTCGTTCGACCCGTTGCTCGCGCCGAGACCACATTCAGAGGGTTTGACACGGTTTTCAGAGGGGAGCAGGGTGCGTATTTTGCAGCAGTCCTGATCAACTGTATGGTTTCACAGCAACGATAAAGAGGAATCCGGGGGCTCGACGGCGCTTGTCGAAGCCCTCTGACCAGCTGTGTCGCCGAGGCCAACGAATTTGACGGGCGGAGCGCGGAGTGAGTCAACCGGACTCGCCCGACCGGTTCCGTCAGGGCCCGGGGTTCCGTCAGGGCTCTGTCATGACTCTGTGTTACAGCGCCGTCTGAACGGTGATTTCCGTCAGGATCTCGCCACGGCGCAGACGAACTTTCCAGTCCTTCGGAGTCTCCGGCTTCTCCAGCACTTTTCGAATCTCGGCCGCGGAATGCACCTCGTGGCCGTTAATGCTGGTGATCACATCCCCAACTTTCAGGCCATTCCGGTCGGCGGCGCTGCCTGCCAACACACGGCGGACCACAACACCCTCTCCGGACGATTCCGGTTCCACATGCACTCCCAGTCTCGGACCGGAATCGAGTGGTTCGTCCAGTTCTCCCAGCATCAGCCCCTCCAGCGTATTCGCCGAGGAATTCGCTGGCTTCCGGCTGGGTGCCGCCTCACGATTGGCGAGTTCAACAACCATTTCTTTCACCAATGACGAGATCTGCCGCATGCCGGATTGATTGATCAGACTGGCGACATCCGATGGTCGGTGATACTCCGCGTGAAACCCGGTGAAGAAGTGAAGAACCGGAATTCCTTTTTCGTAAAATGACGCATGATCACTGGGCCCGTATCCCCCGGAACGAAATGCGAGCTTCAGTTCCCGCCCGTCCGGAAGCGACTCAACAGATTTTGTGAGCATGGGACGCCAGTCTTCAGAAGTCTCCACTCCATAGGCCGTCAGCTTTCCGCCGCGCAGGCGTCCGACCATATCCAGATTGATCATGGCAACGGTCTGATCCAGAGGAATCACCGGATCCTGCACATAATTTTTGCTGCCGATCAACCCCATTTCTTCCGCGGTAAACGCAATGAACAGAACTCGCCGTCCCAGCGTCTGGGGATGAGCGGCAATCTGTCGGGCGACTTCCATCAGCACAGCCGTTCCAGAGGCATTGTCATCGGCACCATAGTGAATTTCTCCCTCTCCATCGAGCGCCAGTGACCCGAAGCTTTCCCGCCCCAGATGGTCATAATGGGCACCCACGACGATCGTCTGCTCGGCGTTCGGGCCGCTGCCTTCGACACAGCCGACGACGTTCCGGAACGTGCGGTGTGACCGGACGATCTGAACGGTCCCGTTGACCTTCCAGTCCGGCAGTTCCCGGGATTGTGGTTCAAGGGTCTGGTCGATCCGCGTTTCAATCGAGCTCAGTTCTTCAGACAGTGTGTCACGAATCCATGCTTCTGCGTGAGCCCGACGAACATGGATCACTGGAATCCCATCTGCCAGATTGCCGGAATTGAGATCCGCCTGCAGAAGTGGATCGTTCACGGGTTCCGCATCGCCCGGTTTGCCATCCCGCTTTTCGCTCGCCAGACGAAGCTGTTCCGCATGCGTCGTACAGAGAATCAACGCCGCGGCGCCGTGCGATTTCGCATTCCGGATTTTTGCCTGAATGTAGGCATGAGAGCTGTTTTCGGTCCCGTCAAAACGGCTGTCTGCCTGCATCTGCTGCGGTTCATGACGCAGCACCAACACGGCCTTACCGCGCACGTCGATTCCGGCGTAGTCGTCGTAATCGAGTGCCGGGGCCGTGATTCCGTACCCGGCGAAGACCACGGGGAATGAAAATGTTCCGATGGACGAGGAGGAGAGGGAGGTGAAATCGGTGCCCCGGCTCAGTGGGGTCAATGTCTCGGCGCTTTTGAGACCGATCTCGACGGACTGGACGACTCCCCGTCGGGACGTGGAGAACAGACGAAACTCATGATAAGGCCCCCCCAGACGTGTCGTCTCCAGTCCGGCCTGATCGAACGCCCGCGCAATGTACTCCGCCGCAAGGTCCAGTCCTTTTGACCGTGGCCCCCGGCCTTCGAGTTCCTCCGAGGCCAGATATTCGACGTCTGTCATCAACCGCGACTCGACCGCAGCAGCATCGATGGCGATCGATGGCGAGACTCGTTTCGTGACGTGAACCGCTGCCTCTTCTTTTCTCGTGACATTCCCTGCGGCAGGCCCCGGTTTTCCGTCACCTGCCGCGGCGAGGGGAGACTGGACCGCTCCTGCACAGAACATCAACAGGACATTCATCCAGCTCCGGGATCCGACACGGCGAAAGCGTTCCATCTGTTTGACCCTGACAACAATCACATCTTCAGACCTGGACATTGTGAGCCCATTCTTGTGGCACGAATCCACAGACGGGACACTCCATCACACAAAGTGAACGTCATTCATCCAGAGGATGAATCTGTTCGAGCGGCAACTTTCCAACAAATTTTCCTGTTTCCCCGACGGACTGACCGGGTTGGAGCAACAGCTGTCCCAGCAAGACCGTCCAGGTCGCGATGGCGACAGGAGTCGCGAATGGCAGAGCCGACCTGCGCCTGGCCGGTCCTCCTGGTCCCGGAACCGGCTGACGCTCACCAGCGACGGTGACGACCGCGATCCGGATCCAACGCAAGACCAGTTGAATAATGGTGATCAGGCAGATGAGCAGCACCGTGCCGAACAGCACACGGAGGGTTGGTCCCCCTCCCAGCCAGACTCCCAGGGCTCCCATGAGCTTCACGTCACCAGCCCCGCCGCCGCCGACGACCCACAACACGAAGAGAATTCCGAATCCGATGAGAAAGCCGGTCGCCGCAGACCAGAGATGCTCCCATCCTCCCAGGACAGACATGATCCCCTGATAACCACACCCGGCAAAAAACATCGGGATCGTCAGCCAGTTCGGAATCCGCTTTTCGCGAGCATCCCAGAACGCCGCGGTGCTGACGTAAGCTCCCACAATCAGCAGTACTGCCAGTTCCCCCGGTCCCATCGACGTCATCACTCTGCGGACTCCCTCACGTTGGCCCAGTTGGATTCCCCAGAATCCTCAATCAGAGGGTAACCGCAAACGACGTACCAGCCAGAGCCACTTGCAAAACGATCGCCCCCGTCCCCGCCACTCTGAGTCCCAGCGGTTTTTCCGTCGAAATCACCGCGCGGCGCAGGGACACGATCGACCAGACTGGTCGAGTGCTGCCCCAGAAGTATGCGCACACCAGAACAGGCGCCAACGGGAGACATGTCTCCCCAAAGAAACAATCAACCCACATTATTTAATTATTCCATTTGACACAGATACTCCATTCAACCTAACCTCGTGTTTCCGGTGGGCAACGTTTCCGCAGAATTGCAATTTTGCGACAAATCAGCATAACCGGACACAGAACATCAAGGTTACAATCAGTCTCCGCCGTGTCGGCAGAAGCCACGGCGGAGTGTTGAAGGATCGAATCGGGGCCAGGGATCACTGCATCCATTCGTCGACAGGAGTGTCAACTCGAAGAAACAATCTGACATGGCTTCAGAATTGCTTTGCCGAGTTGATGCCGCAGCAGGGAACAGAGCAGCAGGGAACAGAATCGGGCGATCCGAACGATCGCCCGGGGCCAATTTCCATTCCTCCCTGCTGACGTGATGCAGTCGACATGATGCAGTCAGCGGCAGATTTCCATTCCATCGGTCCGGAGTGACCGTCAGGAAATCTCCTTCAACCAATCGAACATCTGGAGTCGGGCATGCTCGAGCGGGCGCTACTTTTCGTACGGGACGTTGAACTTTTCGAAGCACTCCAACGGAATCACCTGAGCCGGTTTGGCGTGAAAGCGGAATTCGCGGGGACTGCAGAGCTTGCTCTGAAACAGCTTGCCGCTCAACGGGTTCCGACACTGTTTCTGGACTGCCGGGAAGAATTCTGCGACGACGAAACCGTTCAGCTGCTGCAGGGAATCCTGACGGAACTTCCCGCACTGAACCTGGTCTGCCTGGGGAACGGCACCTACCCGATCCGGATCGCAGAACAGCTGGATCTGCTGACCATGCAGACCATTCGGGTCAATTCCCGCGGAGAACCGCAGATCTCCGAGGAAGGACTGAGCCGGATCCTGTCAGCGGCCCGCGCACGCCCGGTCCCGCAACGTCGGGAATTCCATGCCGGGGGAATCCAGTTCAGCACATACACCCCTGAATTGTTCCCGGTTCTCGAAGACCTGCTGCGGGTCGCCCACCGCGACGTCACCTTGCTGCTGGTCGGAGAAACCGGCACAGGAAAAACGACACTGGCCCGACTGATTCACAATCTGTCGAACCGCCGTGACAAGCCGTTTCAGCATCTGGCCTGTGGCGCACTGCCCGGGGACCTGATTGAAAGCGAACTCTTCGGCCACGTTCGAGGAGCGTTTACCGGCGCGGAACGAAACAAAATCGGACGTTTCCAGGCGGCAGGGCGGGGAACACTGCTGCTCGACGAAATCGATGTTCTGGAACTCAAACAGCAGGCAAAACTGCTGAAAGTGATCGAGACGGGTGAATACGAGATGGTCGGTTCAACAGAACCGCGCCAGGCAGAAGCCCGACTGATTGTCGCCTCGAACCTGCACCTGGAAGACCTGGCACGGGACGGCCGTTTCCGTCCCGACCTGTATTACCGCCTGAACGTCCTGGAATTCCGCCTGCTCCCGTTGCGGCAGCGCATCCTGGATATTACCCCGTTGGCGCTGGGGATCATTCAGGACTGCTGTCAGACTCACCAGATCACGATTCAGGGAATCGACAGCCTGTTCCTCGACGCCCTGAAACGGTATCAGTGGCCTGGAAACTTACGGGAACTGAAAAATCACGTTGCCCGGGCCGTCCTGTTCTGTGAAAACGGGATTCTGTCTGTCAACGAAATTGCCCCCAAGGTCATTCAGAGTCAGTTCGAATCCGAACACAACTCCGTCAACTCACCCTCCCGCAGACCCTGGACCCTGGCAGAGCGGGTGGCACGCAGCGAACGGGAATCCCTCGAGCAGGCTCTTCGGGAAAACGGCCAGAATCGCACTCGCACCGCGAAAGCGCTCGGGCTGAGCCGGGTCGGGCTGTATAAAAAGCTGAAACGGCTGGGACTGATGGACAGTTCTCCGGAAATGACCGCCATCGACTCGTAACACCGTCACCGGGTCCGGCAGAATCGCGGGACGGAAGAGGGCACTGGAGCATTCGCAGCGGACTCCCTATGATTTCGGGGAACATCCGCGATTTGCCAGCAGGAAACCCCTGATCAATGCTCCAGACGGATCCCATTGCGAAAGTTGTCGCACCAGAAGCGTCCGCTCCCCCTGCGAAAGCGGTCAAGAAGCCGAAGCAGAAAGAAGGCACACGGGACACCATCGAGTCGATCCTGTTCGCCTTCATTCTGGCATTTCTCTTCCGCACATTTGAGGCGGAAGCGTTCGTCATTCCCACCGGATCGATGGCCCCCACGCTCTATGGCCGCCACAAGGAAACCGTCTGCACGGCCTGCGGGCACCACATCGTCGTCGGCGCCAGTCACGAAGTGATCCCGGAAACCGGATTCCTGGTCAACAACGGCCGGCTCCGTGGAGCCGTCTGCTCGAACTGCGGGTACGAAAATGACCAGATCCTGAAGGATCCCGCCTTCAACGGTGATCGCATTCTGGTGAATAAGTTCCCCTATGAATTCGGAGAACCGGACCGCTGGGATGTTTTCGTCTTCAAATATCCCGCTGAACCTCAGACAAACTACATCAAACGCCTGGTCGGACTGCCGGGAGAAACGATCCGCATTCGCAGCGGAAACCTGTTCCGGGTGGAGGAACAGAAGGAAATCGTGCTGCGAAAATCTCCTGACAAACAGCAGGTCCTGCAGATCCCGGTCTACGACGACAATGAGCCGCCGCGAGAAATCATCAAAGCCGGCTGGCCGGAACGCTGGGGAAACATGACCCCCGCCGACGGGGCAGAGGACCCCAAACAGCTGCTGGGGAACTGGAAAAACACCGACCACGGCTGGACTCTGGATGACAAGACTCGGGCCTATTCCACTTCAAAAGACCAGACAGACACTCACTGGTTGCGTTACCGCCATTACCTGCCGCTGCCGCATGACTGGCGTGCGTTGTCACATGGTCTTCCCGTGGCTCCCCGAGCCCGGCTGGTGACTGACTTCTGCGGGTACAACGCGATGTTCGGGGATCGTCAATTTGAAGCCCGCAATGCAGATGACATCGATTTCGGGGCCTATTGGGTTCCCGACCTGACGATCAACGGCGACATCAAGATTCAGGAAGTGAGCGATCAGGCAGAACTGACTCTCGAACTGTGTGAAGGAACCTCCTGGTATCGCTGCCGGGTCGACCTCAATTCCGGCAAAGCGACTCTGGAAGAAGTGAATTCCCAGCTGAATCAGCGCATCCGCGAACTCGCTCAGGGAGAAACCCCGCTCAAGGGGACCGGTTCATTCCACATTTCCTTTGCGAATGTCGACGACAGATTGTGCCTGTGGGTGAATCACCGGCTGATTGACTTCGGCGAGGGAGCACTGGTGGATTCCCCGGGAGCCACTGGAAATCCGTTTCCAACCCGTCAGGACCTGAGTCCGGTCGGGATCGCCGCACGGGGCGTGACCGCAACACTCAGCAATCTCTTCCTGGAACGAGACGTCTACTATCGCGTTGGACAACCCGGGCGGGACTTCCGCCACCTGTCGAACCAGCTCGCCCGGTTTGTCGACGATCCCGAAAAGTGGAGTGAAGTCTACGAGAATCATTCCCGCGAACTCGGTGAGCGGACATTGATCATCCCGGAAGACCACTTTCTGGCGTTCGGAGACAACAGTCCACAAAGCAACGACAGCCGGATGTGGGATGCCGGACATGAGACCGTTCCTCGTAAATTCCTTGTGGGGAAAGCCTTCTGGATTTACTGGCCACACGGTGTTCCCTTCATGAACAGTGGCAAGGGATTTCCCGTCACCTACCACTATCAGCATGGGGAACGTGGCGGACTGGAGAAGCTCCAGGATTACCCACGTTACGCATTCCCGTTCTATCCACAGTTCTGGCGCATGCACCGCATTCGTTAGCAGTCTCTCCCAAAATTCTCCTTCTCCCCTGAGGGGAGAAGGAGTTGAGTGGTGCTGTGATTTCCGGGACAGACTCCCGGAGGTCTCTCAAACAGAGACGAAAGATCCTGCATTCCCGCCCCAAATCGGGGGATTGTGCTGATCAGTGGGGATTGCAGAACGAGATCTGCCAGAAAACGAAGAAGGGGACAAAATTTTCCCCGAGAATTGACAGTCGAAAGCGTATTTGGTCTGATGAGACGCGATCTTGCGCCAATTCTGAAATTTTTCGGAATAGCTTGTTGAACAACTTGCCGTCGATCCGTTTTAACCGTTTATGTGGCTCTCTGGGCTGAGAGGGAGAGTCAAATCGGCCAACTAGAACAGGATCTCCGACGTTACCGCGGCGGGCAATAAGTTCTCGGAATTCATTGTTCCCCTGATGTCACGTGGCGGGCCAGGAAGATTCGGTTGGGGAAGCTGAAGTCGTTCTCATGCAAGGTTATTACGCGAGGGATGTCCTCTCGCGTTCCGTTTTAATTTGCCGGGGTTGGAGAAAGTTCGATGAAAATGTTACGTCGAGGGTTCACCTTGATCGAGTTGCTGGTGGTGATCGCGATCATCGCCATCCTGATTGCCCTGCTGCTCCCCGCCGTGCAGCAGGCCCGTGAAGCGGCCCGCCGCTCCCAGTGCAAAAACAACCTGAAACAGCTCGGGTTGGCGCTGCACAACTACCATGATATCGCAAACATGCTCCCCCCAGGAGTCCTCAGCTACGGTGGCAACGGTACCACCGGCGTAACGGCCGCTACTCCATTCTGGTCATGGGGAGCATCGATCCTTCCACAGACAGACGGAGCAACCGTTTTCAACACACTGGGCGTCGGAACGAACAATGTTGCTTCGATCGCTGGTGACGCAACGGCTATCGGCACAACCCGCAAGACAGCCCTGACAACGCCAATCCAGACATTCCTGTGTCCATCAGACACTGCCCCAAGCACAAACTCCAACCGTGCCACGACCTTGGCCCTGCCAGCCGCAAACTCCCCAGTCGCCACCAGCAGCTATGTCGCATCACATAACGCAGGTGGAACATTCTTCCCCACTTGGGCATATGCTGCAGGAACTGCAAGCCCGGCTGGAGTCGCAAATTCAACTGCTACAACGACCACATCAACATTTAACGCGACGAATGCAACAACGGGTTACATCGGCGCTTTTGGTGTCAACTCGTCGAACGGCTTCCGCGACGTCACCGATGGATTGAGCAATACCATTCTTGTCGGAGAACGTGCCTGGAAAATCGGGACCGTGACATCTGCAGGATTCCAGGCCAACTCTGGATTGGCCCTCATCTCACGGAATGGCGCCAACGACACCCTGGGGTCAGCCGATCAAAAAATTAACTACACCAACAGCGTGACAAATTCAGAAAGTAGCTACAGCAGCTTCCACACTGGCGGTGCACACTTCCTGCTAGGAGACGGAGCGGTTCGCTTCATCAGTGAAAATATTGCCTTCGACCTTCGAACAAGCGGTTCGAATGCAGGTATCCACTCTGTTGGAACACAAGGAAACACCTTTGCCCAGCTGATTGGCATCCGCGACGGTGGTGTCCTCAGTGAATTCTAAGGTTTAGGTTGTCGAGAACTTCTCGCAGCCTGAAGTCACGACGAGAACCTGCTTCTGAACAAGAAGCAGGTTCTTTTATTTTCCCTTGTTCCAAAGCTCTGGGCTTGGGAATAAGGAGCAAAACTCTCTGCCGAACTCTTCAGGCCCGCTTCTTCAAAGAGAAGCGGGTCCTTTTTTTATGCCGGGTGCCACCGGCGGGTTGCCCCACTTCTGTTCGGCACTGAGTTTGCCACGCGGAGTTCCCCCCTCGCCCCGCCGAGCGACTTTCCTTTTGTGTTGACTGTCCAGCGGGGAGAGGGGTTGGGAGTGAGGCGCCGAAGCCCGAATTTTCCTGCCGCTGCTGAACCTGTCCGTGTGAATTGAGCACACATCCGGTGATCGGTACTGTGTGCACGTCCAAACCCACGTAAAACATCGATCCCTCCCAAGGTTGAGGACTGTGGTCTCGTCAAGTTCCACAATACCCCGACCGACGGAGGCTTCCTACGACTTGACCTGACCTCAAACGGTGAGTCGAGTTCGCAGGCAGAAGGCGTTGAAACACAGAGTCATCATGTTGGGGTCAGGTGAAGGGAAACAGAAAAGGCCAGTACACTTGCCGGTTCAGTAGTAGTGATGTTTCCATCTCGAACTCGACAAGGACTGGCCATGTGTAAGGTTATCATAATTGGGTGTGATTTGCATGACTCCATGATGGTGTCTCTGTGTTTCAAAAAAGGGAGCAGATGACGTGCGATCGGTCATGTCGCAACCCACAATTGGAGTCGAGGTCAAGTATGACATCGTTTCAAACGGTTCTAAAAACTCTCCTCTGATCGTGAAATCTGTTGTTAAGAGGTCGCCTGGTGTCTCGTTTCAGTTCTTTTCACGTTGTCATTCATGACACGATCGAGCCTTCATCTGATTGTTGATCCTCTTCTCTCTCTGATGTGACGGCATCATCCGCATCGGATTTGATGCCGCGTCCGAATTTCTCCCCAGAAACGTCTCACGAACATGTCAGGCTCTCAGGTGAGAGACCTGATCGTGATCAGTGAGTCGCATCACAAAACGGTCGTCACACCGGCATTGCTCCGCAGGTGGAAGATCGTTGCTGAACTGCCGTGTATTTCAGGCGGGGCCGCGACGGGAGGAGGTCTTCCGTGGGTTCCATTCTTGCTGGACTGAAGAGGACGTTCGATGAAGATGCTGCGTCGAGGGTTTACGTTGATTGAACTGCTGGTGGTGATCGCGATCATTGCCATTCTGATTGCGTTGCTGCTCCCGGCAGTGCAGCAGGCCCGGGAAGCGGCCCGCCGGTCCCAATGCAAGAACAACCTCAAACAGATTGGTCTGGCTCTGCACAACTACCATGATGTGGCGGGACGTTTGCCGCCAGGCGTGTTGACAAATCGTGCAGCGGCGGGGGGAGCAGGGAATCCACTCTGGGCCTGGAGCGCATCGATCCTCCCCCAGACTGACGGGGCGACGGTCTTCAATACACTGGCTGTCGGAACCCGTTCCGTCGCGAACAACCTGACAACCGCGGATGGAGGAACGGCCGCAACCGTCGCCGCACTGCAGACTCGACTCTCCGCGTTTCAATGCCCGTCTGACACGGCACCCGCCCTGAACAACGAACGGCAGTCCACACTGGGTGCCAATGCCGTGACGCCGGCACTCTCAAACGTGTCGCTTCCCACCAGCAGTTACCTGGCCGCCCACAATGCCTCTGTTGGTGTTCTGTTCCCAGCCACACTGGCGACCGATTCCGTGAGTGCCCGTTCTTCGACGAATGGAACAGCAGGTTTCGTCGGAGCGTTCGGGATGAACAGTTCCACCGGTTTCCGTGACATCACGGACGGCACGAGCAACACGGTCTTCGTGGGTGAACGTGCCTGGAAAGTCGGTGCGTTTGATCATGACTCCGGAGTCGCACTGGCCATGGTGAGCGGACTCGGCGACGTGCTGGGAGTGACCGGCACAAAGATCAACAACCGGGTGGAAGATCGAACCGGATTCAGCAGCTTCCACACGGGTGGAGCCCACTTCCTGATGGGAGATGGCGCCGTGCGATTCATCAGCGAAAACGTGGCTTACATCCCGGCGAACGTGAACGCCATCACGACGGGGAACACATTCGCCCAGCTGGTCGGAATCAGTGACGGCAGCGTGATCGGTGAATTCTGATGGCCCGTTGTGTGGAAAACCAATCGTTGGCCTGACGGTTGTTCCAGCAATCTCAGAAAAACAAAGCCGGTGTCGCAATCAGTACGACACCGGCTTTTGCTTTGCTTCGAGCGGGCGAAAGACTACTCGGCTCCCAGCACGATCAGTTTGAAGCTCTTGGCTTTCAGGCCGTTTTCCGCCAGGACCTGACGGACGGTTTTGGAATCGTCCTTGGCGAAGAGCTGTTCGGTCAGCACGCCGACGACGTCACGGTAGAAGACACCCATCTTGCCGTCGACGATTTTCTCGATGATGTTCTCTGGCTTCTTGGTCGCCCGGGCTTCCTCGGCGAGGCGTTCACGTTCTGCTTTCACGGCAGCCGGATCCGCTTCTTCGACCGTGGCCACGGCCGGCTTCAGGGCGGCAATGTGCATGGCCACATCCCGCAGAACCGACAGATCCTTGGGGGTGCCTTCTGCCTGAAACAGAACTGCCGTCTTGCCGTCATGGTGAACGTAGACGCCGACGGGCCCTTTGACGCGGGCGAGCCGGTTGACAACGATCTTTTCACGGATCTTGTTCACGGTCGACTCATAGAGTTCCCGCAGGGTTCCGGTCCCTTCCGGATGATTCTGATCGAGCAGTGCTTCCCCATTTTCGGCACCTGGCCCGGTGAAGAGCTGCTTCACCAGGGCATTGCCGAGCGCGGCGAGACCTTCGCTGCCGGCCACCGGAGCGGATTCGCAGAGCATTTCCACAGCGGCGGCTTCACTGCCGTCTTCGGAAATCAGGGTGAAAACCCGTCCTTCCAGAGTGGCGTTTGAGGCCCGTTTGCCGATCACCTTCCCCACCTGCTCCTGGAGAATCTGGATGGCCTTGGCTTCGTCGCCGCCTGCTTCGGTGAGCGCCTTCTTGCATTCCATCATCGGCAGGTCAGTTTTTTCGCGCAGTGCCTTGACGGCGGCGGCGGTGATTTCGGCCATTGCGGCCCCTCCTTATTTAAACAACAATTTTCGGTGAACTCTTTTTGCCATCAACACTTCGGCAGCAACAGGCCGTCAGCGGGGTTCCCTCTCGAACCGGCAGCCGGACCGATTTTTGACGCACCGCGACCGGTGCGGATGATCGCCAGCAGCCGCTATTTTTGCGAATCGAGGCAGAATCGACAACTGGACACGTCAGATTCCTTCCCCCAGGCGTTCCTCAAGGATCGACAACATCTTTCGAAATTTCCGCACTCGCGATTGGGCTTCGTCCCGGTCGGAAAGCTGATTCAACAATTGCCGAACATGTGGAAGCTGCTTCCGTGAGAACAATTCTGCGTCAATGAGAGTCAGTAAGCAGTCAATCAGATCAACCTGTTCCTCCAGTGAACGATTCGGCGCTTTCACCAGTTCTTCGTATCGCTCCCGGCACACCCGTAACTGCTGAATTTCACGACGACATTCCGGGCATCGGACACAGTTGGCGTCCAACGGAAACTTCAAGACCTCGTACCAGTGCTTCTGTTCTGCAGCAAAGAACAGAAACGGGCGATCGCAATCACGACAGACACGACGTTCATCGAAATAGAAGGAAATATGGCTGTAGGTGGCCCGTTGCTCATTCCAGTTGGCAGGGACTGCCGTATTGGGAACTCGCGCAGCGTCATTTGTTCGCCAATGAAAGTAGATACCGGGCTGGCCGGGAGTCGGGTTGATTCCGGTCAGGATCGGTTTTCGTCCGAAACGGGGATGTTCCACGTAGTTCTCGAATTGATCCGTCCCTCGCCCGGGCTTCTTGTTTCTCGACATGCGGGCCCCCTCCGATTCGTTTTCTTCTGGCAGACACGTTCTGCTGAGGAACGGTTCTCCTTGAGTTGAGCAACAAAAAAGCCGCAGACACGAGTTCTGCGGCTTTTTGAATTGGACTTCCAATATCTGAATTGAATCAGACCTCGACGGGTTCCAGATCTTCCTCCTCGGACGTTTCCACGGCAGGGAGTTCGGCGTCGCCACCCGAGTACAGGGATTCGACGAATCCCCGCAGGTGTTCGGCACGGGTCTGGTGCTGCAGTTTGCGAAGCGCTTTCGATTCAATCTGCCGGATTCGTTCCCGGGTCACCTTAAAGATGCGGCCAGTCTCTTCCAGCGTATAGCTGTATCCGTCTCCCAGGCCGTAGCGGAGCTTGATGATTTCCCGCTCACGGTAGGTCAGACTCTTCAGCACATGGTTGATCTTGTCACGCAGCATCTGGTGCATCGCGGAATCGGCAGGCGTGCTTTCGCTGCTGTCTTCGAGGAAGTCCCCGTAGCTCGAGTCTTCGCTTTCGCCGACGGGCGTATCGAGACTGATCGGGTGCTTCCAGGTCTTCATGATCCGTTCGGTTTCTTCCACCGACAGCCCCACGGCTTCCGCCAGTTCTTCCGTTGTCGGCTCCCGACCGGTTTCCTGACGAATCTGCTCGCTTTTGGCCTTCAGTGTCGAAATACTCTGGAACATGTGAACCGGAATCCGGATCGTCCGGGCATGGTCCGCAACGGCGCGGGTGATGGCCTGTCGAATCCACCACGTGGCGTACGTCGAAAATTTGTAACCACGGCGGTATTCGTATTTCTCGACCCCGCGCATCAGACCGGCGTTCCCTTCCTGAATCAGATCGAGGAAGCTCAGCCCACGGTTACGATACTTCTTGGCAATCGAGACCACGAGTCGGAGGTTTCCGCCGGACAGCTGCTGCTTGGCGTGCGTCCAGGCGTCAAACCGTTCGCGAATTTCTTCGAGACGTTTTTTGTATTCGTCCGGAGTTTCGCAGGTCATTTCGACCAGTTCGTTCAGTTCACGGCGGAGCAGGGCGACTTCGTTGACGGCGGTCGGTTTGCGTTTGATCAGATTGATTTCCCGGAGGAGCTCAACCATCCGTTCGCCGATCTGCTGCATCCGCTTGTAAACCGGCTGCAGACGGTGCGTCCGCAACGAGAGTTCTTCCGCCAGACAGCACATCTTGCGGCGACGGATCGTCACCCGTTCCTTGATCGCCTGCTTTTCTTCCGAGGAAATCCCCTCCGTTCGGAGCAGCTCGAAATCTTTCCGGTTTTCTGCCAGCAAATGCTTCAGCGTCGGAAGATTGACAGGCATCCGCCCGAGAATCTGTTCCTTTTTGGTGTTTTCGGTGTCGCTGGTCCGCAGTGTCCGCTCGAAGGGGAGTTCACCGGAGTGAACCTGATCGAGGATCTCCACTGCCGTATTCAACGCAAAATCGGACTGCATCAGCATGCGCCGATAGCGTTTCCGGGTCACTTCGATCTGCTTGGCCAGGAAAATTTCATCTTCCCGGGTCAGCAGCGGGATGTTCCCCATCTGGCTCAGATACATCCGGATCGGATCGCGCGACGACATCGGAGCGTCCGGTTCGATCAGTCCGCGGGCGAGAGCCATCGCGGTGATGTCGGGCTCGGAAGTCTGCTGTTGCTCCTGGCGCGTTTTTTCAGCGACCGTTTTCGGAGCGCTCGGGTCGTTGATGAGCGTCAGTTCCAGTTCTTCCAGCGCGTGGATGATCCGGTCCATCATCACCGGATCTCCCCCCTCGTCCGGGAGATAGGCGTCGACCATCTGGAATGTCAGGAAACCCCGCTTTTGGGCTCGCTTCATCAGGTCCAGAAGACCGGAATCAAGTCGATGCACGTTCTACTCCTGCGCAAATTCGCTTATTTGAAATTCAATATTGACTTCAATTTGGACCGTAGCAAGGTGTTCTCAATCAAAAACACCGATCTCACCAAAATGCCACGCCAAAAACATGGACGAAGGTTGTTTTCTCAATAAATTCTACGGAACAAACCGTCGCCGGAAATGGTTTCTTCGCAACTCAATCGAAGAAATTGCAGATGTCAGACACCGATCCCTGACCCAGCGGTTCAGGTTTGAAGGACTCTGCTTCCCAACTGATCGGACCGATCCGGACCGGTCAGCTGCAACCCCCGCAAGAAGAGAGGGGTCGCCTGCAAAATTCGCTTCATTGAACCGTCCATCCCGGTGCGACCGTCCATCCTGGTGCGATTGTTGCCATTTTGACTGGCCCATCGCAGCCAAAGAGTGTTCTCTCGGATTTTTCCCACGACCGCACGGTCAACTGCCGCACAACCAGCTGCCATGCAGTCAGCGCTTGTCTGGAAAAAAGCCACTCGAGTTCGGGGCGACAGCATCCTTACTCTCTCCCGGAGATTCGGTCCCTCGGCGGACCGGATTTCGCGTTCTTGACGTAACATTTTCTGCTTTCACGCGTTCAGTCGAGTACAACAGGCCGTTAACTCATCCCTGAACGCCTGCAACGCGGTCGCCATCCTAACACAACTCCCCCCTCCGTCCACGAAGTATTTTCAGGGGAATTCAACTTTTTCTACAAAATCCCTCAAGATTACGACGCCGAAACAAATCGCCCTAAAACATCAACATCCCTGGATCAATCTCCGCCTCCCTCCCGTCCCTCTCCGCACGCGCCGAAATCCGCGCAGGGAGAACCGGACCAGCGAATGCAACATCGTATCCCCAGCCGGGAGCACAACAGAGAATCCCACAAATCTGCTCTCTTTCGCACTGGTTTTTCACTCACAACACCGCACAACCGCCGCCTCAGGCTCAGGCGGATCGCCCCCCACGGATTTCACCGAAAATCACCTGTTTTCCACGACATCCCCGCGAAATTTCAGAAGCCGACCCAACCCCCAACAACCACACAGCAGACCAGGCCCTGGGGGGTGAGGACATTTTCACGATGGCCTGAAGGAGAGAAATTCAAAGCATGAAATTCGAAACAGATTCGAAGAGTTCAAATTCAAAACCCTGTGACAGCCTGCCTGCCTGGGGGATTGATATTTGGGATGTGTTTCGAATTTCGTGCTTCGAATTTCGGATTTTCATGGGAAAAGCCCACCCTGATTGCCCACACGCCCCAACAGATGCCCCGCGCATGAACCTCACAGAACAACAGAGGAATCAAGCCAGAACGTGCCCCAAACCGGCAACAGAATTTCCGCGAGGCCAGCACGCCCCAAGAGCCACTTGCGAAGCCACCTCCCCGCCATGCGGAGGAGAGCGTTTCAAAAATCGAAACTCTCGCTGCACGGGCAACCCGGCCGAGCAAAACTGCTCCAGCATCAGGCCCTCCGCAGCACCGGAGAAGCCACAAAAAAAGAGTACTCAGAAAACAGAGCCGTCACACCGCCTCGAAAAGAAAGGGCAGCGACCAATCTCCAGCTCTGTCAACCACCCTGCGACAGACGACTGGAGCTTCAAACCCAAAATGACGGGTGGCAGAACAAGGCTTGAGCAGGCCAACGAGCCTGCGGGCCCTGCTCGGGAACCTGTCAAGACAGAGTGGTCACACCACTACTGCTCGGCCACCAACTTGGCTTCCGGCTGCTTCGGATCTCCCGCCTCAGGCGCACACAACTCGTCGCGAACAATGTTCATGTTTCGCGGAGCTTCGATCCCCAGACGCACCGTGTTCGGCCCAATGCGAACAACGGTCACCGCAATATCTTCGCCAATGAGAATTCGCTCGCCAGGTTTACGTGAGAGCACCAGCATGGCTTGTATCTCCTTCCTGAGACAATGAGCGGAGCAAGCCTCATGCGATGCTCTGCGCCATCATTTCGAACATGCCGTCAGAACGATACCAACTCCACCACCAACAGTCCAGCGAAAACCACTGAACAAAATCACACAGTGAACACAGCCAAAATGCCCCGAGGTGCCTATTTTTTAGGCTGCCCGTTTTTTGGGCACCGGGAATTACGGGAGATTTTCCCCACTTCACTGAGTTCTGCGATCACTGAAACCGCGTGATCCACCACGAATGACTGTCGGGTGAGTCCGTACGTCCGGACACATCAACGAAAAGAAATCTATTAAGTAGCGCCCCCCACATAGGAGACGTGCGGAAGAGGGGGGGCATCTGACTTCGACGCGAGATTTACATCGTCTGGATGGTCATGCCGCCGTCAATCCTCAGCACCTGCCCGGTCGCGTAGGGAATGCCTCCCTCCACCAGCATGCGAACCGCCTTGCCGACATCGTCGGCTTCCCCCCAGCGTTTCTGAAGGGTCAGGCCCCCTGAGATCAGTCGGTCGTACTTCTCTTCGACTCCCGCCGTCATGTCACTGCGAATCACTCCCGGGCGGACCTCGAAGACATCCACACCGAATTCGGCGAGCCGCGCCGCCCAGAGCTTTGTTGCCATTCCCAGGGCCGCTTTTGTCAGACAGTAATCTCCCCGATTCGTCGAAACCACTTCACCGGAGACCGAGGAGACAAACACCACACTCCCTCGAAAATCACGATTTCCCTCAAACTGGCGGGCCATCTGACGGGCCACCACCTGGGTGAGAAAATAGGGCCCTTTCAAATTCACATCGACCACTCTGTCGAACGACTCTTCGTCCGCTTCCAGCAGGTCCTTCCGCCCCTGTGACGTGATCCCCGCATTATTGATCAGGGAGGTAATCTGCCCGAAACGCTCCATTGTCCGCGACACGAGACGCTGGCGATCTGCAGCGACCGAAATGTCTCCGGCGACATACTCCACGCCGACGGAATTTTGAGCGAGTTCATCGAGGACCGCCTGCACGTCCGACACTGGCCGAACGCCGTTCAACACCAGATTCCATCCGGCAGCGGCCAGCTGTCGGGAAATCCCCAGGCCAATCCCGCGCGCCCCACCTGTGATCAACGCCACCTTTGAATCACTCATTTCGACCCCTGAGCCCCGCTGAGATTCCATCGACCGACCGTCGCAAATCATAGGGATCTCTGAACGCAACGCCAGAGGTGACGACCGTTCCGGCAATCCGGTATGCTGAGACGAACAGGGCCTTTCTTCTTGACCACCGCTGATTTATTCGAACATGACTGACACTTCTGCCCCCTGGTACAAAGACGGCCTGCCGTTTGAATGCACTCAATGCGGCGATTGCTGCACCGGTTCACCTGGATTCGTCTGGGTCACCGATGCAGAAGTACGGGCCATTGCCGAATTTCTCGACAAACCGGTCGGAGAGATTCGCCTGATGTTCACACGCCCGGCCCGCGGGAAAATTTCACTGACCGAATACGGGAACGGCGACTGTGTCTTCTTTGATCCCCAGGGGCGCGGCTGCACCATCTATCCTGTTCGCCCGGTTCAATGCCGCACCTGGCCGTTCTGGAAAGGGAACCTGGAAACCCCCGAAGCCTGGGACGCGACCTGTCGCGCCTGTGCCGGAGCCGGTCGGGGAGACCTGATTCCACTCCAGATCATTCAGGAACGGGCCGACATGACCGGCCACTGACATCATGATCAGAGTTTCATTTTGCGCTCACGGCGGGAGACGAACATGACTCCGGAATTCTCGTGCTATCTGGTCAACACCAATGAACAAGGGGAGATCACTGCCGGAATCGCGAAACGAAGCCGCTCTGAACTGCCGGACGGCAACGTCCTCATCCGGGTTCACTATTCGTCCCTGAACTACAAAGATGCGATGGCCGCAACTGGAAACCGGTCCATTGCGAAGTCATTCCCCCATATTCCGGGAATCGATGCCGCCGGGGTCGTCCAGGAAAGCACGGATCCGAGATTTCTCCCGGGGCAGCGAGTCATTGCCACCGGCCATGAACTCGGAGTGGAACGCTGGGGAGGCTGGTCCGAGTGGATTCGGGTTCCCGGCGACTGGCTGGTGCCACTCCCGGAAGGCCTGACTCTCGAAGAATCCATGATCATCGGAACAGCCGGGTTCACGGCTGCCCAATGTGTTCAGGCAATACAGCACCAGCATGTCACCCCGCAATCAGGACCGATTGCTGTGACAGGAGCCACTGGCGGAGTGGGATCCCTGGCTGTCATGCTTCTCAAGCAATTGGGATATCAGGTGACCGCTGTCACCGGGAAAGCAGAGCAGGGGGACTGGCTGAAGTCTCTGGGGGCCCACGAAGTTGTCGGACGGGAGTTGTTTGATGATCCGCGCCGACGGCCACTGCTGTCAGCAAAGTTCGCGGGAGCCGTGGACACCGTGGGGGGCGGAATTCTGACGAACTTATGCAAGATGATCTCACATCGCGGTTGCGTCGCCTGCTGCGGAGTCACCGCCGGGGCCGAACTGGGACTGACCGTTTATCCCTTCATCCTGCGAGGTCTGACGCTTGCGGGAATCGATTCCGCCTGGTGTCCCGATGATCTGCGTGCCTCGTTGTGGAAGACACTGGCCGGTCCCTGGAAGCCGAAGCATCTCCACGCCGCTAAAAAGTGTGTTTCTCTGCAAGAAGTGACGGCACAGGTTGAACAACTCATGGCCGGCAAGAACATCGGCAGAGTGGTGATCGACCTGACGAAATAATCGCAGTTGCCGCAGCAGACGTTCTCGCCCCTCGACATTTTCCAGGAAGACTGAAAATGGAATCGACTTTCGCCATCGTAATCCTTTGGGGCCTGTTTCTGTTTGTCGTCTGGTTGATTTCGGAGTTCAACGGACCGCGCTGGCTGAGAATCACGGCGGGAACCGTCCTCATGCTTTGGAGTACTGGACTCGCGCTGGTCGGCATGACCCTGGAGCAATTGAACTCCAACGCCTGGTTCGGAACACACACAAAAGAGTTGGTCGACGCCACCGTGGCGGAACTTCAGCGTGGCCGGCAGACAGAAGTCCTGATTGCCCTGACGCAATTGCAATCTCATTACCATCCCAGCTACGAAACCCGCGCCCAGTATGACCAGCTTGTTCAAGCCGCAATCGAACAGATGACTGCCATCCCGCAGGACACGGTCACCGCGCCGTAGTCATGGCCTTGGGCGCAAGAACATTCTTCTGATTGTGGACGCGTCGGTCGAGCAAGTCAGAAGCCGACTGCCGCTTTTTCCCGCTGGTAAGCCACGGCGGCCTGAATCCCTTTTATCAAGGCAACAATCGCGATGATCTTGATAAAAAGCCCGCGGGCCAGAATTGTCGGGTCAGCGGACGCTTCAATCGCCTGGCCGACAACATAGAGCGTCAGTGCCAGCACTGTACACGGAACGGGAAAATGATAGACGAGCGCCCCTAATACAAAATAAATGAGACCGAGTCCGGCGCAAATGTAGCTGAGAGTCTGCAACGTGCGAACTGAACTGGCTTTGAATTCGGCGGCCTCGTCCAGATTGACTTCTATCCCCAGCTCCTGCTGCTTCTGGATCTCGTTATTGAACTGAAAATCTGCCCATTCCTGCGCAAACGTCGCAAAAACCAGGTGCATGATCACCGTCAGGGCACCAATGATGGACATCGTGATTCGGGCAGATCGCAGTGAGTTGGTCCGAGCAGAATGCGGCAGACTGCCGAGACTTCCGGATGCCTCATTTCCAGCGGCGGGGGAATCAAACCGGTCATCGGAAGAGAAATTCGTCCCGCTCATTGTCATGGCTCCACTGAGTCGAAAGGGTTTCGCAGAGCACACCGGCTCCCTGGAGGACCGATGCAAATGCAGCGAGCTCCGAAGTTTCATCCGGAGCTCACCGCACTTCACTGCAGAATTCAACAGGTCTTCAACCGGCAGGGGACCGCCGGGAGGTCAATCGATCAAATTTTGGAGACGAACAGATCCAGGAAGATCACGAAGACGAACAGTCCCAGCACGAAGGCCAGGCCAAAGTAGGTCGCCGTGGCGACAACCGCTTCACTGGGCTTTCGACGGAAAATTCCTTCGTACAGCAGGAAGACCATGTGTCCCCCATCCAGGACAGGAATCGGCAGGAAGTTAATCACCGCCAGATTGATGCTGATGATGCCGAGGAAGAGCACGAAGTGAACCAGGCTGAAGTTCGCAAAGGTATAAGCCATCTTCGCGATCCCGATCGGGCCGCTGAGCCCTTTCACGGAGATATCCTTGGTGAACAGTCCGCGCAACGTCAGATAGATGTCTTCGACAGAATTGATCGCGTAGGTCGCTCCCATCGAGGCGGCCTGTCCGATGTCGTCTGCCTTGCGCTCGGTTTCCAGATACCCCAGAGAGAGCCCTCGCAATGTGGGCAGGAACCAGTCCTGTGACGGCACCGCTTTCAGTTCGACCGTCCGCTCCGCGTCTTCCGTGGCCGGTTTTACGGTGAGCTTCACCTGTCTGGTCCGGCAATGTTCCTGCAGCAGCCAGTAAGCGTGCGACCAGTTTTTGTCAGAGACGGTCAGACTGAGCGTCTTGTCTCCGTACTGATCCCGGCCTGTCCCCGACACAGGAATCAGATCGATCTTCAGAATGGTGTCGCGAGGTTTGAGATTCTGTTCCGCGGCCGGGCTCCCCTCTTTCACGGTCAGAACGGTCGGGACCAGATGATAGGCCAGACCGATCGAGGGAATGGAAATCGGACTCCCTTCAAAAACCGGAGGCTCACTCCAGGGTGTCCGGTCTTCCGGAACCAGTGAAATTTCCCGTGTCTCCTGAGATCCCCCGGGAACCTCTCTCGTGATCGTGACGGCGACAGTCTGCCCGGCGTTTCCTGAGAAAACTTCTGTCAGACGGAATGGATCGATATCAACTCCGACATCCTGACCGTTCACCTTGGCGATCCGGTCACCCGGCTTCAGTCCGGCCTGTTCGGCAACGGAAGACTGCTGAATCGCCGCCACTTTCCCCATGCTCATTTTGAGCCCGAGTTCCATGAACGGTTCCGGAGCAACGGTGACCACCGCGGTTTCGGCCTGTTGTCCTTTCACCTGACGTCTCACCGTCAGATTGACGGAATCGGCAGCCTTGGTGTTCAGAACTTTCAGAAGCTCCTGCACATTTTTGACCGGCTCTTCTTCGATCGCGACGATCTCATCCCCGAACTGGAACGCAGCGGCGGCGGCAGCAGTTCCCGGGCTGGCAAAGGTCCCCAGAAAACTGTCTGCTTCCACCAGTTTCAGACTGGATGGAGGAGCGATTCCGATAATCTTGCGAATTCCGAAGACCTCGGGCGTCATCTTCAGTTCAAACGTCTCACCATTTTCATGAAACCCGCCGACGGTGATCTCGCCACGGGAAAGAGTGGTGCGTCGAGTGATATCATCGAAGTCTTCAACCGATCGGCCGTTGATCGAGGTGATCGTGTCCCCGGGACGGATTCCGTGCTTCCAGGCCGGCTTTCCAACCTGAACGAAACCGGCCACCCGGTCCACTTTTTCGATGCCGTTCAGAAAGACGATGATGAAAAAGATAGTTCCGGTGATGATGTTCATGATCACCCCGGCCGAGATGATCCCCATCCGCTGCAGCACATTCTTGGATGTGTACGAGCGCGGGTTCTCGGAGACATGTTCATCGGTCATCTGGGCCGGATCCATGTCATCCTGCCCGAGCATCTTCACGTAGCCGCCGAAGGGGAGCCAGCCGAAGGAGTATTCCGTTTCACCCCACTTGAATCCGAAAATCGGGGCTCCAAATCCAATGCTGAAGCGTTCGACGTAAACGCCGCACCACTTCGCCACCAGGAAGTGCCCCAGTTCGTGAAAGAAGACCACCAGCCCCAGACCGATCGCGACGACCAGCACCGTTAATGGGTTGGGGATGGCCAGGGCTGAGAGCATGACGTTGACGAAGTCCAAAGTTCCGCCTCCTCGCGTGCCCAACGATCCTGCCGCCACACCTCGTCGAGCGAAGGGGTCGCGTCAAAATCATGGGCAGACAGAATCGACCGATTCAGTCGCGCAATATCCAGAAATGACAACTCGCCACGCAGGAACCGTGATACCGCTACTTCATTTGCAGCGTTGAGAACCGCTCCCGCAGTTCCCCCCTGACGAGCAACCTCAAAACCAAGTTCCAACCCCGGAAACCGTTCCCGGTCCGGAGGTTCGAATGTTAATCCAAATGCCTGAGTGAAATCGAGACGAGGACTGATTCCTGCCCAGCGTTCCGGCCAGGACAACGCATATTGTACCGGCAGACGCATGTCCGGAGGGGACATTTGTGCCAGAACCGAACCGTCCACGTACTCGACGAACGAATGCACCACCGACTGCGGATGCACGACCACATCGATCTTTTCAGCCGGAAACCCAAACAACCACCGGGCTTCGATCACTTCCAGCGCCTTGTTGATCATCGTCGCCGAATCGACGGTGATCTTCGGCCCCATGTTCCAGGTCGGATGAGCCAGCGCGTCGGCGGCCGTGACCTGTTGCAGTTCCGCCAGCGAACGGGTTCGAAACGGTCCGCCACTGGCCGTGAGAATCAGCCGGGCAACTTCCTGTCGATCGCCGCAGGTCAACGCCTGATCGATGGCCGAATGCTCGCTGTCGACCGGAATCAGTTTCCCGCCGGTTTTCGTTGCGAGTTCCGTGACCAGCGGACCGGCGACGACCAGTGTTTCCTTGTTGGCCAGTGCGACCACTTTTCCGGATTCCAGCGCAGCCCAGGTTCCCTGTAATCCCGCCGCGCCGACGATCGCCGAGACCACGACGTCGTTGTCCACAGAGCCTGCGCGCTCTGCAAGCGCGTCGGCACCAAACAGAAGTTGCACGGACGAGGGAAAGGCGTTTCCCGCGACATCCTCCGGGCGAACTCCCGTCAGCACGGCAAAACGGGGAAGAAACTCATGGCACGCCCTGGCCAGATCCTGCCAGCGGGAATGAGCCGACAGTGTTTCAAAAAGCAGACGGCCGCCGGATGAACGAACGACGTCCTGACAACTTGTTCCAATGGAACCGGTTGAGCCCAGGAGAGCAATCCGTTTTGAAAACCCCGTCGTCATGCCGTCCGTGAGCGATGATGGAAAGACCGTCTGCGTTCGAGCGGCTTACTCGACTGCGAATCTCCCGGCATCCACTTCCCTGGAACAATTGTCCCCGCCATGAGGACCTGTTCAAAGTGGCTGCCCGGCAGACCGAACTGGTCTAAGACCCGGCGATTCTATGTGTTCCGGCTCAACTCCCGCAAGACAGTTCAGCCAGCCGATTGAGACTCCCGAACACACAGCCGAAGCAACAGCAGCATCTCCATCCACTGAATTTTCCGGGCAGTCAGCCCCAGCGGACTCTCTTCATCCCGGGCCCCCGCTTCACAAAGATCCACGAATGCCAGTGGATCCCAGCGGTCTCTGAGGAGACGGGACTTCCAACTCGCCACGTCGGGATCGTTGATGGACGCAAAAATCTCCGGAACGAACGCCGTCAGTTCCTGCATCACCGGATGGTGCCCGAGCCGTCGGAACCAGTATTTCGCATTGAAATAATCCGGCTCCCGGCGGTGCATGATCGCGTGCCAGTAATCCCCGAGATGCCGTTTGCCAACCCCTTCAATCTCCTGCGCCAGCTCATGACTCCGCGTCAGATCATCCAGAATCTGAGAGAGTCCGGCCCGCAGGGCAATGCCCGTCGTCCCATTCACGTTGAGGGATTGCAACTGGACCTGTTGTGCATCGGGCAGAGGTCGATCGGCGGGGACCAGCAATGGAAGACCGGTGACTCCCAACGGCAGTGCGAGAGCCTCAGTGACGGCTCCCTTCCAGTCGGGATGAGCCACGGCCTGAAGAAATGGGTCTTTCGATGGAGAGGCTTCCCGAAAAAACAGAATCGCTTCGGGACGAACAGAAACCAAAAACGACGCGTAAGAGATCAACCCGTCCAGCCAGATCAATTGCCCGGCGGTTCCCAGCGGGACGATCACATAATCGGCCTGAGGATCCGCCTGCAATGCGATCTGGTACGCCGCATCCCGCAGATGCACCGCCTCGTCGGGAGAATCAACACACTGCATGGAAGGTCCTGGATTGGGAAAGGAATAAATCTCCCCCATCATAATCCAATTCCAGCATCAGTCTGCCGTTCCCAATCAGGAATTTCCCGAAAACATTGTGACAACAGCCTATCGCACAATCGCGTCACCAGGTTGTTCGGCGTACTGCGTCCTGGGCGGAGATGCGGGGGAAAGCTGTTCCTGCGCGTTGACGGCAATGGTCTGCAACCAGGTTTCCTCCGGCTTCTGTTTCAGACACCAGGTCAATTCCCGCACCGCCTCGGGAAACATCCCGTTGCGGTACAGCCAGAGTCCGAACACTTCGTGAGCGGCGTAACAGTCCGGGGCCGACACCACGGCTTCCTTGGCAGCATGATAGGCGTTCTTGCGGTCTCCCAGTTCGGAGAAACAGTCATGGGCCAGCATCCACTCCGTCGCGGCCGGTTCCCCCCGTAGCGCCAGGGCTTTTCGGATTGATGAACGCCCCAGGTGATCGAGAATCTGCTGATACCCCAGCAGGTCTTCCGTATCCCGATAGGCCGATCGCAATTGTTTCAGCGCCGCATGATCCGGCTCAAAGTGATCCAGAAAGAATCGGGCCGGCACGTATTCCGACAGCACGCCGATCAGCTGACTCCGGTATTCCGTATCCAGACGGAACGCATTCTGCCAGTGCAGAGCCGCTTCCTTCTGTGCTCCTTCCAGCCAGAGAATCCGCCCCATCGCAAACTGTGTCCGGGCATCACCGGGCCGCACCGCGACGGCCTGTTCGACCAGTTGCCGTTCGTCCGTTTCCGTTCCTCCCGTCAGCCAGACCAATTCCGCCAGTTCCAGATACGGGCGAGGTTGCAACGGGCAGGCCGTCAGAGAGGCCTGAAAATGCTGAATCGCCTGTTCCAGCAAGGCTCGATCCGATCCGAGAACCCCCGGTCGATTCAGCCACAGATCCATCTCGTCTTTGGAATCAAACAGAGTTCGAGCCGCATCCCGAATCTGCGACAGTGGCATCTGACGCAGGGAATCCGACTGATTCAGCATGAATGCTTTCAGGCAGGCCAGACCGGCGTGCAACTGCACGTCATGTGATTTCGGGTTGAGTTCCGCGGCTTTTCGAGCGAGTTGAATTCGTTGTTCCAGCAGATCCCGATTGCCCCCCTGTTCGGACTCTTCCAGTTCCTGCTGAACGACCGTCAGTCGCAGGTAATCGTTCCAGATCGGCTCCGCAGCCAGCGCAGGCCAGCTTTCCCGAACCATCCAGGTTCCCAGCAGCAGGACCACCGGCATCGCGGCCATCCACCCCCAGGGAATTCCCTTCCGGATGATGGGACGCTGGAGTCCGACGCCACTTTCGAAGAACCGCATCAGACTGATTCGCCAGGCCGCCACTCCATACAGTAGAACAATGTTCATACAGGCCGGGATGTACCAGATCGCCCCATAACCGGATTGAATCAGACTCATCACCAGACCGCTGGCCGCCACGGCCATCAGTCCCCCGGCGCGAGGAGACACGGAATTCCACAATCCCTGGGCACACCAGAGCAGGGAGGTCAGCCAGAGCAGGATCGCCAGGCCAAGCCCTGTGAGACCGGTCTCAAGTGCCAGTTGCAGATACCCGTTTTCGAAGTTCATCCGGGCGATCACTTCCGCCGGTCGGTGCAACCAGAGCCCAATGACTTCCGTTTGACTTCCAAGTCCGGTTCCGGCCAGCGGGAACTCCCGGATTCCCACGACGTTCGCCTTCCAGGGATCCCGTTGAATCGCCGGAGCGGGGGACATGGCCGCCAGATGCGGGAGATTCGCCAGCGGGTCGACAACCGGTTCCGACGGACGATCCATCAACGGAACCGCCAGGAGAACCAGCCCGACAAATGCCACGCCTGTTCCCGCCTGTTTCAGCGAGAGCATGGATTTCTGCCAGAGAATCAGCAGTGACAGGATTGACCCGACCACAGCAGACAGAGTCCCGCATGTGGAACGGGAATAGAGCAGAGCCAGGACCGTCACCCCCAGGCAACATCCCCAGAATGCCGGACGACCGTACTTTGCCAGCAGGTCGCGACCATGGTCCCGAGGGCTTGTCACATCGGATCCCTGCGCGTTCAGAAACAGACTGTCATAAAACAGAATGAGCTGAGCGGGGATCGTCAAGGCAATATACAAGGCGAAATGTTCCGCCCTGGTGAATGCTCCCTGGGCGACATCGGCGAGCAGCGGAAACGGAGCATCGACGAACCAGAAGAACTTGCCGTTCCCCCAGAACATCTGCACCAGTCCGAACAGAGACATCCCGGCGCCGCCGACGGCAACATGACGAACATAGCGGCTGACATCTTCCACACTCTGCAGCCGCTGCACGAGAACGAAAAAGAACTCCATCGCCGCCATCAGAGTGATCAGATCACTCCAGGTTTTCAGCGGAGTAAAACTGATCCGGTTCCAGTCTGCCGCGAACAGGGACGACGTTTCCGTCCATTCCGTCAACAGGCGCGGAACACGGGGAGACAGCGCCCGAACCAGTTCAGGCGTCAATTCCCAGCACTGCAGGATGATCAGACCGACCCCGAGCAGCATGATCGGTTCGACGCCGGTGAAACGCCACCGCCCGTCGCCGGAAACACATTGATGCAGGCACCAGACAAATGCCACAAATGTCGAGAGCAGACAGAGAGAGATCTGCCCGAGTGACGTTTCTCCTCCCATCAGGAACGGAGCCAGGACCAGAATCAACGCCAGCCCCAGATCGACGACCATCAAGAGAAATGATCGCGCCGGAGATGTTCTGGAGACAGGTACGTGAGTCGTCGCTGTGGACATAATGAATTGGTGCAGGCTCCCAATCATCACTGACGACGAGTCACACTGACCGCGAGCCAGACGATGAACAGGAAACCCGTGCAGGAAACAACCCACTTCCGGCACAACGGTCAACGATCAGAACGAACGTCGTTCACCGCAGGAGCCGGTCGAGGAAATGTTCACTCCGGGGGATCTGGCCACACTCAGGTCATTCTGATCGCCGGGAGGAACGAAATTCAAAGACGGGAAATGTGAGGGTGAACATTTACCCCGTTTTTCAAAATCGTGATAGACCAGTTTTCCATAGAAACCGGCGACTCCGCACACAGAAAAATCAGCAGCAACATCATTCAGAACAGGATGTTGCGCAAGCCCTGATGGCACCGGAACGGGATCAGTCGCGGGACACCGAATTCCGTTCGGCGGGCAAAGACTCTGTGAACGCAGACTCAGTGGGGTTCATCCCCATAGCTGCGGTCCAGCAACTCCATGGGATGCAGGACCGGGATTTCTCCATGCCCCGCCTGCTTCAGCATCGCCTGAATCTGCAGAGTGCATCCGGCATTCGCACTGATGACCACCCCTGCCTGTGTGGAGAGGATGTTCTTCACTTTGCGATTCCCGAGACGGTCCGCCATTTCCGGCTCAGTCAGGTTATAAGATCCGGCCGCGCCGCAGCAGATTTCGGATTCCGCCAGAGGAACCACTTCCAGACCGGGAATCATGCCGAGTAATTGCCGGGGCTGTGTACGGATCTGTTGAGCGTGACACAGATGGCAGGCATCATGGTACGTCACCACCTGGCTGACCGGATGGCGTGGTGTCACAGGTCCCAGCTGGACCAGAAACTCGCTGACATCCTGAAACTTCGCGGCCAGCCGGTTCATTCGTGCCATCAGGTCCGGCCGGTCCGGGCAGACTTCTTCCGCCAGGTGACCATAATCTTTGAGCATCGACGCACAGCCGGCGACATTCACGATCACCGCATCGACATCGTCAAAGGCTTTCTCATTCGCGAGCGCCAGTTCCAGCGCCGGCATGCCCGCCCCGGAATGATAATGGATGGCCCCGCAGCATTTCTGTGAACGGGGAATCAGAACATCACAGCCGTTCTTCTGCAGCACTCGGGCGGTCGCCCAGTTCACCTGCGGAAACATGGCATCCGCGACACATCCGGTAAACAAGGCGACACGGGCCCGGCGGGGACCAATCGCCGGGAGGAATTCCGGCAATTCTTCAGGTCGCGCCTGGAGTGCCGGCAACAGACGCTGCATCCGCTGCAGTCGCAACGGCAGCAACCGGTTCAGTCCCAGCGTCTCCATCACGCGATCCAGCCCCGTTTTCTGCATCAGCCGGGCCGGCCAGAGTGCCCAGCGCAGGCGTTTTGCATACGGAAACAAACCGTAAAGAATCCAGGTGCGGAACCAGTCACGAGGAGCCGGCTGCCCGGGCGGCGGTGAATGCATGGCCACCCGGAACGGTTCGATCAGTCGACCATACTGCACTCCGGACGGACAGGCGGTTTCGCAACTCCGGCAATCAAGACAGAGATCCAGATGCCGGGTGACGGCCGGGGTCAGGTCGAGCCGACCGTCCGTAACCGCCCGCATCAGGTAAATGCGTCCCCGCGGGGAGTTGTTTTCGTCACCGGTTTCCAGATAGGTCGGGCAGGCCGCCGTACACAGTCCACAATGGACGCAATCCAGAAAGCGTTCGTACGGAATGTTCGCCGAGGAAACGGGAGACTCGGCTGACGGGGAAGGGGCAGTCTCGGACATGGATCAGCAGATCTCTCGGCTCGTCAACAGAGTTCTTACCTTCAAACCTGATCCGGCCCGAAACAGGCTCCGCTGACGGAGAATCTGTTCCGGTCACCGGGCGGTTCGATGACCTGCCACTCGTTGTAGCAGTTTTCGCCCCTCCACGGCACCAACCCGTCAGAGATATGCAGAAACGAGAATCGGAATCGACTGGCGGAATCTGGCGGTTGATCTCAGACCATCAACACCGCTCCACTCGACGCCAGCAGAAGATCAACGGCCCGATGGAATGCGGGAGACGAATGCTCGCGGGTCACGCACCAGATGATCAAATGCGGTTTCCCATGCAGTTCCGCCAGTGTCAGCGGCACGAACTTCCCGACACGGGTTTCGACATGGATCGTCCGGTCTTCCGCAACGCCCCGCTTCTGCGCGGCACCGACGATACCCCCGATATCCCGCAGGAGTGCCCGGGAAAGCTCATTGGAGTTCAACTGGCCGGGACTCCTGGAATCCGTCATCAGGTGTCCGGCTTCGCTGAGAACCTGCCGGTCGGCCACCGCGATCAGATCCAGACGCCCTCCTTTCGGAGTGATCTGGAATCCCCACCCCAGTGCCTGCGGAACGAGTTCGTCTGCCACCGCCACGGGAATCAGGACGCTCTTCAGGGACGCCTGCACACTGGATGCATCCTGTGCCTGCCGAACGCACAGCACCGGACAGGAACTCTTCAGAAGCAGCTGATCCGCCACGGATCCCAGGCTGTCACTTCCCAGTTCCTGATAGTTCTGACCGAACGGAACCGGCACAATCAGCAGATCCGCATGCTGAACGGCCACTCCAGACAGAATGTCCCCGGAACCGGATCCCCCTTGCAGGGTGTCCACCCGGGCGCCGCTCTGTTTGGCAAGCTGGTTCGCATATTCGCGAACGGTCGCATCCCGATCCGATCCATCCAGTGCGATGACAATCGACTTCAACGGCGGGGGAGAGAAGTCCAGCACGACAGGATGCGTCGCCGCTTCGAAGAGACCAACGTCTTCATTGAAGTTTTCGGAACTCTCAAACGGTTCCATGGATTCCATTGTCATGTCAAACACTCCGCGCGGTCACCGCACTTGAAAACATCCATTATAAACAGAGAAACAGGAACTCCCACGGTCTGTGACAGACAGGGAAATTCCATGCCACCTCGTTGACCCGCTCCGCTCTCCATCCGGGTGATTCCCGTCCTCATTCGGAGACCAACTCAACACGATCCGGAAATCAGCCAGGGGCACTTCACCCGATCGAAAATTGAGAGACACTCTGCATCAGCACACGATCTCCCTCGCACGCTACTCCCCCGCACGCTGCTCCCGGGGCGGGTGCAGTTCACAGCATCCTCGCGAAGAAGCTGTGAACACCGTGTGAGATCCGCAGTATGACAAACACGCTGTGAGATCGGAGAGCGCCCCGACAACTCACGACGTCGGCCGCATCGGAAACAGGTTGAAATACTGATAGACGAACAATTGTGCAAAAACGGCGATGGTCTGAATCGCCAGAATGCTGCCGCCGACTTTGAAGAACTCTCCCCAGCCCACTTTGATCTGCCGTTCCTTTTCCATCGCGTTCAATGCAATCACCGAACTGACACTGCCGATCGGAGTGGAGTTTCCTCCCAGATTACAGGCGAGCACCAGGCACCACCACAACGGCTCTCCCGGCAGTCCCTGCATCTCCATCGAACGCACAACCGGAATCAGCGTCGCGGCCACCGGGATATTGTCCACGATCCCGGACATCAGCATGGTAAATGAAGTGAGCATCATCAGCGCCCCCATCGGGCTGCCGCCGGACAATTCGATCATCTTGTTCGCCTGCCAGGCCAGCAGACCGGTTTCCTGAACCGCCCCGATGATGACAAACAGCCCGATGAAGAACAGAATCATCGACCAGTTGACCTTCTTGATCGCTTCGTCCGGGTAAATTCCGGAGAGGAGCAGGGCCGCCGTTCCCCCGGCAAACGCGATGAAATCGAGCCCCACTCCCAGTTGCTTGGCCGTCGCAAAGCCGACAATGGTGGCTCCCAGCAGACCTGCGCAGCGGTAAAACAACCGGCGATCTTTGACCAGCGCCCATTCGTCGAAGGCTTCCACTTTCCGCAGGCGTTCGACCGGATCGAGCGTCGACACCAGTTCCGCCCGGTAATAGCGCCGGATCACTTCATACGCAATCCACCCCGAGACAAACGCCATGGGAGTCGAGACGAGAAAGAAGTGCACATACGGCAACCGTCCCGCTGTCCCCAGCATCAACGTGCAGATCCCCGAGGCGAACGTCATCAGTGCCCCGGAGTTGGCGACAATCGCCACCGCAATGACATACGGCTTCGGAGGAAGATTCAGTTCCCGCGTGACGACGAGCGTCAGCGACACCATGATCAGCGTGCCGGGAGCGATGGTCAGAAACGTCACAAACCCCATCGTGGCCGCCATCAGCAGCAACAGCAGCCGCCCGGGGTCCCCTTGCGTCTGCTTCACAATTTTCACGGCGAGAAAATGAAACAGGCCAGACCGTCCGACGATCTCCACCAGCACCGAGGTCCCGATGATGACTCCGATCACTCCGATATCGTGACCGATAATGTCATGCACCGCACGGTCATAAGCGGAACGCCCGTCAGCGTCTTTGAAGACCCCCAGAATCATGGCCGCACTGACCGCCGCCAGGGCTCCGGCCAGAGCCGCGACGCTTTTATGAACCCAGTCAAAAGCGATCGCCACGAAAGTGACCGTCATGATTGCGCCCAGCACAATCATGGGAAAAACAGGCTTCACGATGTCGCTCGCTCCGGCATCCGCAGCGGCAAGCAGAGACAGTTCGATCATCGGTTTGAATGGCAAGAACAGGGGGTCGGAAAATCCGTCAGAGCGTCGAACGCTAACAGGTTTCCGCCACCCCTTCCACCCCGGATCCCAATGGATCACACGTTATCGGACAGAAGCTCCGAAATAGCCATTCGGGGCAGGACTGGATTCGGATTCACGTTCAAACGTGAATCCGAGTTCTCCAAAATTCCTCTGGATCTGCTCGAGGCCGTTCTTGAGCAGAATCAGATCTGACGAATAACTCAGAAACCGGGCTCCCTGCTCCATGAGTCGGGTCGCATGCGCCGCGCCGAAGCAGGGCATTCCCCAGACTTTTCCATGACGTCGGGCAGCGCGAGACACCGTCTCAATCGCATCCAGAATCAACGGGTGATCAAACTGCCCGGGGATGCCATTCAGAACCGAAAAATCTCCCACGCCGAAAAACAGAATGTCGATCCCCGGAACGGCTGCAATCTCGGCCGCCCGGCCGATGGCGTTCAGATCTTCCAGCTGGGCGATGAAGAAGGTTTCTTCATTGGCACTCTCGATATATCGGGCGAGATCGTCCAGACAATACGGCATGTCCGCGTTCCCCCCGTCACATCCCCGCTGACCGAGTGGCGCGAACTTTCCCCAGCGGACCAGTTCCGCCGCTTCTTCAGCACTGTCACAGCGGGGATACATGATCCCATGTGCGCCGGCCTCCAGCAGACGGGCCATGCGCATGAACTCCCCTTTCGCGGGGCGGGCCACCACATCGGCCACTCCCACACGGGCCGCACGAATCAACGTGGCCGCCGTTTCGACCGATGTCGGATGGTGCTCCAGATCCAGCCAGAGCCCATCCAGCCCCATCAGACTCGCCAGCTCATACACACTCGGATCAAAAAAGTGAAACGCAGAAATCAGAACCGGTTCCCCGTTTGCCAGTTTCCGTTTCACTCGACTGGGACGCATACCCGTTTTCCTTCAGACTTCTTCATCACATCACAAACAGATTGAGCGGCTATCCCAGCGAATACTCACTGCAGACAAAACTTGAAACGCTCGCGGCATTAATCCCGCACTTACCAGTTTTCGGGAAAGGTCACAAAGTATCCGGTGATCCGTTTCGAATCCTTACGAATTTCATAATCCACGATCAGACGCTCATTCGGATTCCCCGTCGGTGCCGACACTGTATAGCTTCCATCGGGAATCGCACTCTGATCCTGATTATAGAAATAGCATTTCAATAACTGATCCTGATCCCAGTTCAATAACTTGGGATCGTGAGTCTTCACAGCCGAAATCGAAATCATTCGCAGATCCGGATAGAGCACCGTTAATGTCTGCTTTGGTCCCTGCTGAAAGATCTGTCCCGGAGCGAATATCCGTGTCGTGAGATTGGTCGTCTGCGGCAAATCCCAGGTTTTTCCGCCATCACGACTCTGAGAGACGCACAGTGCAGCGGGCTTCGACCGATTCGCATTTCGCATGATGGCAACCAGATGCAGCGGGGCCACCTCGACAAGATCCCATTCATCTCCCGTGAAGTCAGGAGACTCCGGCACCTTGACGGAATCCCAGGTCTCTCCGCCATCCTTTGAAATCGCACAGATGGCCCCATTTTTCGGCGCGATATAAAACGGCCAGACAAGCGATCCATCCGACAGGACCACCGCAGCCGACTTCGACTGCGAGTTCGGAACCGGACCGACCTTCGGAGCTTCCCATGTCGCACCGCCGTCTTTCGAGCGAATCGTCATCACCTGCGAAACGAGCCCCTTCGCCCCTGGCCGATAGCCATAGGTGTTATAGGTCACGAACAGGTCACCACCGGGAAGCTCGACAATCGCGACGTTCCGGTCATCGATTTCCGGTTCGTCGACAATCACGGTCGCCGGGGTCCATGTTCTGCCACGATCCGTACTCTTCGTGAACATTGCTTTCCCGGTCGACGAGAAGCCATGCTCGGTTCCTTCCCGGAACACACAGTACATCGTTCCGTCCGCACCGGTCGTCACCCAGGGCCATCCGGGATAGGTCCCGTCATGCACCACCACGTCCGGAGAGGACTTGACGCTTTTCGGTTGCGCAGCTTCCGTGAGGGAATTGAAATGAACCAGAAGAGTGAATGCGGCTGCAAATGGCGTTAACAATAAGTGGAAAGACTTCACCATGGAATCCTTCTTGAGACAATCTGATGATTCAGAGCGACTTGCTCTAGAGCGGTTTCGTAATTCATGTGACGTCCTGGCTCGTGGAAACTCAATGTTTCATTGAGGGAAAGGCGTTCTTCGCGGCCACATGATCGACCAAACTGGTCTAATCTTTGAGTTCAAAGTGATGTTTCATTTTTCGAAACTTCTCAGGAACGGATAATGTAAATTCCGATTTTTCATTAAACATGAGAGGGAGATACTGTTCGACAGCGACTTCGCTGCCGTCTCCTGCGACATAAGGAGGAATAGATTTCATTGCAGTGAATTCCACTCGGTATTCTCCGGGAATCACCCCTCCCTTGTTTGAAACGTCATAGTTCCCGTTGACGATATCGGCTCCACTCATTTTGGATCGATCCCCATCAAGCGGAATGAGGTGAACAGTTCCCGATTCCAGCGACTTTCCATTTAATGTCACCTGACCGTAAAGTCGCACCCTGAATGGCCCGTCCGTCTTCTGCTGACATCCCAACGCCAAGGCAAGTAATAAAAGGCTCAAGACTTGTAAACCTGAATTCTTCATTGGATTTCCGGGAGCAGAACAAGCAAATCGGAAAACAGAACCGCGTCAAAGAAAAAACGTCAACAAACAAAAAAGATGGAATCCGCCAAACACCCAGTGCAGAAACTTTGAATCGAGACTGGAGTGGTCATTTCGGAATCCGGCCGCGCGATCAGTATTCGCCGACGAGGTCCCCTTTGCCTCGACTCCCCAGTGCCTGCAGCGTGCTTCCATTCATATTTTCATTCAGGAAGCGGACACTCCCGTCCGCCATGGCAGCATGACAGCCTCCGGTATGATAACTCGAAATCCCCATCCGATGCTGATTGCCATTTCGGTCCCAGGTCGTCGCTCCTCCGGGAGTCGTGTAGATATTGTTAATACCCGGACCGGTACTTGTCTGGTTATTGATGGCCCACTCATTACAGTTGTTCGATCCACGTCCACCACCTGTGACTTCTCCTACGAGAATTGTGTTGCTGGTTCCATCGGTGATATCCCGCATGCTGACTTTATAATTATTCCCAAGAACTCCATCTCCGTTGGTTTTCCCCCAGACTCCGTTTGGAAGTGCCGAGGCGGGATAAGCACCGGAACCAGAATAAACGGGATTACAAAATGCATAAACAGAATCTCCAATACCAGCCATATTTGAACGCCCAACATCGTCGGTTTCTGCAGCGCTGTTTCTGATCGCTCCGGCATGATTGCAGCGTGGATCACCCTGTGGGTCGGTTGGACAGAGATAGACATTGACTGTTGCACCAACAGTTTGCAGCGATATCGGAGTGTTTTTTGTTCCACTGTTATAGTGGTTTGAAAAGTCCAGATTGTTGTAAAGTGGAACCTGGTCCAGGTAAGGAAGAATCATTGCTCCCCAGGAATAACGAAAAAGCTGGGCAGTATAGAGCGGATCACTGCAAACACCTGGTCCTGTGCGGTGATCAGAAAGTGGAAACACGCTATGCGTATCATGGTAGTTATGAATCGCCAGCGCCACCTGCTTGAAGTTGTTCTTGCACTGCGAACGGCGCGCCGCTTCCCGGGCCTGCTGCACGGCCGGCAGCAACAGGGACACCAGGATGGCGATAATGGCAATCACCACCAGCAGCTCGATTAATGTGAACCCGGATTTCGATGATCGGTTCAAGAAACACCTCACCATAAAAAGGAAGAAGAGAATTCGTCAGAAGACACAGCAAGACTGATCAGCCGGGACGAAAATCGCTCCGGCTGGAAAACGCTCTTTACGCATCACGGGACGGTTTCGAAAGACCTGGGCGCCGTTCACCCTTCACGCTGCCGGAATCACTCTGCTGCACCAGAATCCGTGCTCCACGAATGTGGTTCAGCATTCGCTCGCGAGCGAGGTCGGCATCGCGCGACTCCAGCGCCGCAACAATTCCTTCATGCTCACAAGAAATCACAAGAGGGCTGTTTTCATTGTCATGATCATTCGAAAAAATCAGCTGCGGGCCCACCTGGCTTAATAACCGCAATGTGGAAATCAGATTGGCCAGAATCGGATTCCCGGAGGCTTCCAGAATCGTGCCGTGAAACAGCATTTCTTCACGACGGCGCTGACAGCGATGGAACCAGAGATCAGAGAACCGATCCGATGCCGGACCACCGGCGACGACGTCCTGATAACGACGGCAGGATTCCCAGAGAACCCCGAGCTGCTCCGAGGTGATGCGCCCGGCCGCCAACGAGGCCGCATACGGCTCCACCAGTTCTCTGACATCGCACAGATTCAAAAACTCTTCCGCGGTCAGTTCCCGCACAAACGTCCCGCTGCGGGCCCGACTCTCGGTGATTCCTTCCCGATCCAGCTGCGCCAGGGCCATCTGCACGACGGCCGGGCTCACTCCGAAATCTCCGGCGAGTTTGCGTCGGGACAACGGTTGCCCAGGCCGGATCAGACCACTTTCGATCTGCTCTCGAATCGACAGATAGGCGGTATCAACCTGTGACAGAGAAGGCATATTCCGCTCCGTTCGACCCTGGTGATCGACCATCAGGCCGCGCGCCTGACCGGCCATGAATTTCGAACAACGCTCTCGAATTCCAACCTGACGGAATTTCAGGGGGGCGATCTGAAAACTTCACATTGGACTTCCAATCTGGATGTCCAGTTTATCAAGGCAATTTGATTTTTCAATCTCAAAATGCGAAAACAATTGAGATCAGAGGAACCGGGCCGTTCCCCTCCGGGCCGAGGAAGAACCTCAATCGGAAGGTTTTCGTTCAGAAGGCTTCGTTTTTCACGCGGAGAAATCCGTCATCCCGTCCGTCGCACTTTTCAGTTGAGTTCCTCTTGTCACACGATTCGCTGCCCGCTCTCTCCGCAGACGCCTCCATTCCTTTTTGCGATTTTCAGCAATTGCTCGCATTCGCCACTTCGCCGGAAGTTCTGACGGCCACTCTCGTTGAACGGCGGCAGCGGTTTCTGACGGAAATCTGCCAGATTCTGAAAGGAGATCTCGGAATCTGGACCTGGGGCCGGGGATTCTCCGTGGAAGACGGGCTGACCCCCATGGCGGTCATCGATCATGGAATGTCACTGCAGCAGAAAGTCTGCATGGCGGAGATGGCACTGGACCGGAGAAATGACCTGGAGTTCCGGTCCCTGATCATTCCCCTGATGGATGATCAGCGAAACGCCACGTTACTCCGGCAGGACCTGTATGACGATGCCGCGTGGGAGAAACGTCCCTGGTTTCGCAAACTGTCCGAGGGAATTGGGATGCAGAACTGGCTGATGGGAATCCGTTATCCCCGTCCGGACACCTGGTTCAATGTGACGATCTGGCGAACACGGGACAGGGGGCCATTCACTCCGGGAGACCGGCAATTCCTCTCGCTGGCGTTGAACTCCATTTCCTGGCTGCATCCGACGGCCGCGGAACTGCTTCCCCCCAGGACATACGAAGAGCTGACCCGGCGCCAGCGCGCCGTCCTGCTGCTGCTGCTCGACGGGATGTCCCGGAAAAGCGTGGCCCTGCACCTGGGACTGACGGAACATACCGTCGGAGATCACATCAAATCGATCTACCAGAAGTTCAATGTTCATTCTCTGAACGAACTCGTCGCGATGATGATGAAATCCAGCTGATCCGACAGCGGGAACAATTCTTCCGTCTCCCTGAATCCGGGGATAGTATTCCGCTGCCGAACGAATACAGTTCACACCGCAAGGGGCCGCAACCCCGGCGATCATGGCCAGGTGAATGTTAGGATGCCCCCCATTCAGCACGCACTCTTTCTCGACTTGAGGCGATGCCTGTTGAATACGGCACCCTGTTGAATATGGCACCGGGGATCCGTCTGAGGATCCGTCTGAAACGGTTGACGGGGAAATTGTTTTTCGAACCGAGTCGTCCACCACCAACGGGCTTCGACTCTGTTCCGGGCTCGGAACAATTTCCCCGCTTCTTCAGGTCAACATTCTGTTGCTGACCGCCAGTCTGCCGTCACATGCCAACGCGTCAGGCAGTTCGAGTCAGAAGCTGTAGACGGTTCGCAGCACCCAGAACGGGGAAACACCGTCCGGTTCGAACCCGACGGCCACGCCGGTTTGAATGATGAAGTGATCGGTCAGTTCGCAATGCACCTGCGGAGTGAGCAGCAGGGCGGCGTTTCCGTCATTCGAGCAGGCAAAGTTCGACTCCAGTCCCAGAGTCATGTGTTCCCGGACGTCGGCGAAGATGCTCCAGTTCCAGAGAAATTCGGATCGGTCCTGTTCCACTTCAGGGCCTGTCGCAGAGCGTCCTCCCAGCATGAACAACGTCGACCAGGTGTCGTTGAACCGGTATCCTCCCACGTACAGCAATACCAGATTCCAGTTTCGGAAATCGACTGACGGTTCCACGATGGCCTGAATCCCGTGAATGTACTGGTCGTCCAGAGCGGTCCCGATCGTCCACTGTGCGGCCGTCTTCAGAGCTTCCAGCGTTCCCCCTTCAAAGGGGTACTCGAACTCAATGGCAAGACCGTCACGGATCGCGACTTCATACTCGGGGGCCCATTCGATCCGGTGAGCATTCTTGCTGACGTGTACGATCCCAAGCGGGTCGACAAACTCCCGGCTGGCACTGCCTCCCATCGGGATCAGGGCGAGGATGTTCATTTCCGCCGCGCCGCGATGTTCTCCCAAAGGCCGGACCAGGTCAAAGACCATCGGTTCCGGAATCATGGGCTGAATTCGGTGCGATCGCAGATCTTCCGCCCCCAGCGGTTCAAACTCCTCACGAATTCCTGCCCGGGATGCAGGCTTCAGGAACGGAAAGAGGTCAGTGAGAAATCGATCCTCCTGAAAAACCGGCGGTTCAAAGTCGGTCTCCAGATCCGCGTCACTTGCCTGAATCAGACTGCTCCCGGTCAGACACAGACCGACTGTCAGGACGAGATGGAAAACCCAAGCAGCCCAGCGGGACGGTTGTGACGAATTTCCACCGCAGTATGGAACAGATCGCTGACCAGCCAAAGAGACGGACTGGCAGGTGAATTCAGGGGAGAACGGCGATTCCCAGTGGATCCGTTCTTCGACGGGGGTGACGTGCGACACGATTCCCTTCACTTCGCATGATGCTCTGAGGCGTTGACGCTTTCCCATCCAGGTACGGCGCCAAAAGAAAGGGAGCGGACCTTCCGCCTGACATTTTGGTGTCGGCGCCACAACGCGGAGGACTTCACCATTTTTCGCGGGTTCGACAGAAACCCGTCAGGCAACCGTCGCCACGGGACGATTCATGGGCACGACGTGCGGTTCGTCATCAACAGAAGTCTCATCAGGCAATGAGTTTGAAGGTTCTTCAACCTCAACGCGATTTCGAGCGATCAACGTCAGCACGGCCGGCAGGAAGACGAGCGAAACAAACAGACAGCAGGCAACGCCGATGGTCAGCACCATCCCCAGCGAGACGAGTCCCTGGTGAGCGGCCACCATCATGCTCCCGAACCCGACCATGGTCGTCAGTGACGTGATCGTCACGGCATTCACCGTGCTGCGGGTCATCTGGTACTTCCCCTTCTGATGGCGGAAGTCATGAATCACGTACACTCCGCTGTCCATGCCGATCCCCATGATCAGCGGCAGCACGATCAGATTCGCCGGATTCACGTTCACATCGGCCAGCGACAGAATCCCAAACATCAGCAACAGTCCCCCCAGCGGAGGAAACAGGGCGAGCACCGCAATGCGGGCATTCTCGAAGTCCGCGATCGCCGCCACCAACATGGCGACCGACAGATACAGCGAGACCAGCCAGACCGGATTCCATGGGACCCCGGCCGGCTGCATCATGATCGACAGAACGACGGCCGCCAGGGGAGCGGTGAGTGACAGAATCAGCGTCCATGTTCCAAGGACATCCACCAGCAGCACGAGAATGATCACCGCCGCAGCGTAGATCGCGGCATTGGCGTAACTCTGCTGAATCTGATGTGCCGCTTCGAAGTTCTGCAGCGGTGTTCCCGTGATTTCCGGGTCCACCGTGCGGACATCCTTCACAAAATTGGTCAGCGGAACCTCGTCCCAGATTTCCTCTTTCGGAAAGACCCGCAGCAGCCAGTCTCCCTGATCCGAAACGAACCGCTTCCTCAACGATTCCGGAAAGTCAAATGGAGTCACCGGTGACGGTTCCGAAATCGCGGCAATGGCCTGAAACTGGCGGTGCAGCGCCATCAGCATTCCCTGCTGATACCCCGCCAGCACCTGAATCTGATGCTGTAACGGCAGCATCTCCAGTCCATCCAGAAATCCATCCAGTTTCAGACTGGCCGCCTGAGAGACCGCCCCCGGCTGTGCCCGCAGCACTTTCAACAAACCTTCGAATGCCCCGCCGATCGCAGAGGGATCGAGCTGGGGAATTCCCAGGGGAAGTTCCGAAAGCCCTCTCAGCCGGACGTGCATGGCCTGAATGAGCAGATTGGTTTCTTCGGGAGGATACTCGGGAAGATGTGCGGCCAGTTCTTCAACACGTGACACCGACGGCAACGCCAGAAACTTCTCTTTGAGGATCCGCACCTGCTGCGGAGAATCGGTCATCGAGACCGCGTAGAGCAGCGACCCGCCGGCCTTCTCAAACACTCGCTGCTGCAATTGAACGGATTCGACTCCCTTGGCCTGCATGTTCAGCAGGTTGTAATCATACCGGAGGCGAAATCGGAAATGTCCCTCTTCATACTGGAAGATCGACGCCGTCATCGACAGCACGGCCACTGTTCCGACCACGGCCACCGGTCCTGGGAATGTCTTGAGCATCTTCCGCAACAGGTTCCCCTGAAACGGAACGGGGAGTTGCCTGGGTTCCAGCCGACGGTCTGCCAGTGCGATCAACGGGGGCAGGACACAGAAGGTCGCCACCGCACACAGCAGAATTCCGCCACCCGCGATAATTCCCAGTTCGGCGACTCCGAGAAACGTCGTCAGGGCCGCGGCGAAGAATGACAGTGATGTCGTGATCGCCGCCGTGACAATCCCCGGGCCGACCAGCCGGGAGGTCGTTCCCAAGGCGTCCAGCAGCGGCATCCCTTTATGCCGGTTCTCCAGATAGGAAGCGACATAGTGCGTTCCATAGTCGCCGACACCAATCAGAATCGTCACGAAGGACATCGACAGGATGTTCAGATGGCCGACAACGATTGTTGCAAATCCCATCGCCCAGGCGGTTCCGACGGCGATCATCGACATCGACATGAACGGATGCCGGATTCCCCGGAAGCCGACCAGTGAAATCATCAGCACGCCGACAAAGGAAATCACCGATGCCGCGGCCATATCCGACTGCGACCGTCGCATTTCATCCGCTTCCAGAACCGGAATTCCAGTCAGCCCGATCGTGACCTGCGGGAACTCTTCCCGGGCTTCAGTCACAATCTGATTCATGCGGGCCAGTGACCGGGATGTCCCGGAGAAGTCGGTCGAGACATTGCGGGGAAGTGCCAGAACAAAGCCCATCTGCCCGTTCGGGGTCAACTGGTACTGTGGTTCCGAGATGTCTTTCTGAGGAAATGCCTCGGGTGAGATCACTTCCGGCCAGGGAGACTGAAACGCAGAGGGATTCTGCAGAAATCCGGCCAGGCTCCCGACGAGACGATCCGTCTGTCCCAGCAGCGCGGCCAGTTCCCGCGCGGCATTTCGATCGGATAATTTCTGAAGATTGTCAGTCAGCCGGCGACTGTAAGACTCCAGTCCCGCCCGATTCCAGTGACCTTCGAGAATCGGAGCGTAACTCTCCAGACGAGCCTGTGCCCGTTCCAGTTCCTGCGGGGGAAGATACTGCAGCGCTTTATGTCGTAATGCGGCGGGGTCGACTTTGTAGAGCACCCGGGCGAACAATTCCTGTTCCCGGTCGAGTCGACTGCCGATGCGATCGAGCACCGGGCGAATCTCTTCCGGGGTCGCCGCCTCGACCACGACGACAACATCCGAATCGTCACCAAATTTTTCGACGAACGTCATCCAGCGCTGATGGAATTCCTGGTTGGGATCAATCAGGTCAGCCCGGTTCGTTTTGAATGTCAGAAATCGGACGGTGACACCAATCGAGACCAGCGTCATCAGCCCGACAAAGAAGAGCGTCACACCGGGACGCCGCGCCGCCATCAGCGTGACCGCTTCGAGCAAACGACCGAGAACACCCTCATTCTGAGGATGCGTCGATGCTCGCTCCGTCCCGTTTGCTGAACTCACCGTCGGCTCTTATTCATTCCTCGACCGGTCAGAAACCGTGTCGGTCCATTATTCCGTCACATTCAATTCACAAAATCAGACTGTTGTGGGAGTTGAAGATGACGAACACCTTACCGGATGATGCGAAGTGTTCGGTCAATCTACTGCAATTTTCCAGATCGACTCAAGAGGGAACTGCTCCGGTCAACCCTCTTTCTCCGGCAGGAAGCGTTCGCAGTCGAATTTCTTCAGAGTCCGCTCGAGAAATTCTTCCCGTTCATCGGGGGTGTATCCCAATGCAATGCCCAGTGCTGAACAGCCAATCACGACACTGGCCACATGGACGACAGAGCGGGGCAGTCGGAACTCACTCAGATCCGCGAACAGTTCTTCACGACTGCAGATTTCTCCGAATTTCACCCCTTGATACAGCAATTCCACACCGTCCAGATCGAGTGTCCAGTCATAATCGAATGGACCATATTCCGTACGGCGATGAATCACCCAGAATTGGGTTCGGTCAAATCGAAGTCCATGAGAACCGGCCAATTGAACAATCCTCTCCACAGGACAGGCGGACATGATTCCTGAGCAGGACGACTCTGCAGAGCTCCGTTCACTCTCACGAGAATCTCCCTCTTCATGGACACGAGCCCGTGGGCAGATCTCAGAATAGACCACTCCTGCAGATCAGGGAAGAAGGGTTTTGGGCAAATCAACGAACCGGCCCGGGACCTCACAGAAAGTCACTCGCCGACCGGCAGAAAGTCTCCCATTCCGAAGTCCACATTGACCCTCTTTTCCGATCAGACGTACACTGGAACTGACGGCACAGCATGAATTTGGACAAGCCGCCGGGACTCCTGTGACGCTGTCCCACGAACTTTGCCAGAGACCGAAATCCGCACAGGGGACCTCATGAACCCCGCTTGATTTGAAACCAGAATGACTCCACCGGCCCTCCCTGCGACAACCACGCCAGCACCGCGTTCAATGCGGAACTGGCTGGTGGTCCCCAGTTGGCTCGGGTCACTCTCCCTGCATTCCCTCTGCCTGGCAGTGCTGTTTCTGATGTGGAAGCCGGCTCCTCCCCGAGGAGATTTTCCCGGCAATGGAGGGGACTCATTTCGGGAGGTCGGAATTCGCGTGGCGTCAGGAGTTCCCGGCGAAGAGTCGACCGGCGACCCCCCTGGTGCTCCGCCGGCCCCGTCCACTCCTGCAGTGACTCAGACGGATCCCGTCTCGATTCCGGCGCTATCAGGGATCGCATTGCCACTTCCGGAAATGCCTGCTCCGCCATCGATTCTTGGTGCCGGACCGGCCACACCGTCACTGGGATCCTCTCAGATTCAACGTCTGATTCATCCCACCACACCCGGCAGCGGTTTCGGCATGGGAACAGGGGGGGAGGGGACCGGGTCAGGACTTGGCGGAATTCCGGGAACCGGCGGGAAAGGAACGTCGTTTATCGGGATTGGAGCCACCGGCACCCGATTCGTCTATGTGATCGACCGCTCCTCCAGCATGTCACAGGACAAAGCCTTGCAGGCCGCCAAGCTGGAACTCCTGGCGAGTCTGCAACAACTCGACGAGACACAGCAGTTTCAGGTGATTTTCTATAATCAGAATGTCTTCACACTCGATACCCGCGGCGGTCGATTCGATGTCTTTCGCGGAACCGACGCCCATCGCCTGCGGGTGACCGAGCAGATCCGTGACGTCACGCCCTCCGAAGGAACGGCTCACCTGCCTGCGATCCTGGAAGGGCTGAAGTTCAATCCTGACGTTCTCTTCCTCCTGACCGACGGGGCCGCTGAATCGGTCCTTGATAAGAAAGATCTGGACACCATTCGCCGCCACAATCGGGGAGGAACCCGGATTCACTGCATCGAGTTTGGTCGCGGGCGGAATTCCCCGTATGATCAGCAGGCGAATTTTCTTGTTGAACTGGCCCGGGAGCATCAGGGACGCTATGTGTACCGCGATACCCGCTCCGTTCTGATGTCGCCTGAAACACCATGACCACCACCACGATGACTGAACCCACTTCGGAGCCTGTGACCACATCGGGCACGCCCGCCATCCCCCCACGGGGTCTGACGCGCCGGACACGATTGATCGCACTGCTGACTCTCTGCCTGGTGACGGTCGGTCTGGACCAGTGGACGAAATGGTACGCCGTTCATCACTGGAAAGGGGCTCCCCCGCAGATTTACCTCAACGGAATCTTTCGCATTGAATATGCCGAGAATCACGGGGCATTTCTCAGCCTGCTGGCGAATACTCCGCCGGAAGTCCGTTTCTGGATTCTGACCGTCTCCAACGGATTCATTCTGCTGGGGCTCGCAATCGGCCTCGTCGTTCCCCGGCGCGTGGGGATGAGTTCGTTCCTGCCGCTGGCCCTCGTCGTCGCAGGGGGAATCGGCAATCTGATCGATCGTGTCCGATTCCGTTATGTCATCGACTTTCTGAATCTTGGAATCGGTGAGCTGAGAACCGGCATCTTCAACGTCGCAGATATGGCCATCACGGCGGGTTTCCTGCTGATTCTCCCCTTTCTGTTTCAAAGCCCCTCCTCAGAGGTCCCCAAACCGGACGCGGCTCCCGGCCCGGAAAAAACCGCATAACGTCGCCACGGCAAAAGGCCCCCACATGGAGACAACACGGTTCTGGAGACCGATTCTCGGCTGCAGTCTGGTCTTCTGGATGGGGGCAATCGGATTCGCTCAGGACCGGGTGACATTCACACCGGAAGGAGCCAGCAAGCCGCTGATCGATACTGGGGAAATCCTCGACCTGACCGGGACGGAACTCATCCTCAGGAGTGGAGCCAGTCCCCGACGGATTCCGACCGATCGGATTGAACGGATCGAAACCCAGTACCATCGAGACCATCTTGCCGGAGAAGAAGCCTTCCGACAGGGGGAAACCGCCAAAGCTCTTTCGCTTCTCCGGGCCGCCCTCGACCGGGAACCGCGTGCCTGGGTCGACCGCGAAATCCTGGCTCTCATCGTTCAGGCGGACTTGCGACAGCAGGATCTCGCCGGAGCGATCCGCGACTTTCGAGTGATCCTGACCACCGATCCGGCCACCCGACACTGGGGAATTGCTCCTCTGATCTGGTCACCACAAGTGGTCCCGGACGCATTGAGAGTGGAACTGCAGAAACTCCTCAGTACCGGAACGGCAGGGGAACAACTCATCGCCGGCAGCCTGTTGCTGTTTGATCCGCTGCATGGGGAAGAAGCAGAACGGGTGCTGCACTCCGTGTCCCGAAATACGAATCCCATGTTGTCCGCGACAGCCCGGGCTCAACTCTGGCGACTGGAACTGGCCTCTCGCACCGTTCACGACGTCACACTGGAACGCTGGCGGGATCATCTCGTCCGGCTCCCGAAAGAACTTCGCCCGGGCCCGCAATATCTGTACTCACGGGGGTATGAAGTTCTGGGAGATCTTCGCATGGCGGCCGCCGAAGCGATGTGGTTGCCGACGGTTTACCCTGACAATGAAGTGCTCACCGCCCGGGCTCTGCTGGATGCGGCCGAAAACCTTTCCAGAACCGGTCTCAACAGGGACGCCCAAACTTTGTATCGTGAACTCGTCACACGGTATCCCTGGTCACGGGACGCGGCTCTGGCCCGATCCCGACTGGAACAGATTGCTCCGCCCCCTGCGGAAAAATGAGTCCCCTCGCAACGGACCACCGGCGCACTCTGATGATCCGCGGAAAGAACGGTGTTCTGTTCACTGTGTTTTCTGTTCACTGTGCTTGTGGCACAACGCACAGCGTGATGCGCCGGGGTGACAGGAACTGGCGACGTTGAATTTTGGTCACGGAGGATGGCTTGCAATCCATTCGCTACTGGATGTTATGGGTCTTGCTGATCGCACTGCTGTTCGGGATGCCCGGTACGGTTCTGGCCGCCGGGGTCTTTGAAAACGGGCGGCTGAATCCCCGCGCGCTGATCCACTCAGGCGGACTGATCGGTTATCTGACGATTGCGCTGAGTGTGGCCATGGTGGCCATGATGATTGAGCATCTGCTCAGCATCCGCAGAGAAACATTGCTGCCGTCGGCTCTGGCCACGGAACTTCATAAACTGCTGACCGCCGGACAAATCGCCCAGGCAGAACAGCTCTGCCGACAGCATCCCTGCCTGCTCGCGGCCGTGACCTCCGCCGGACTGCAGGGACTTCCCTTCGGATATGACGCCGCGGAAAAGGCAATGGAAGACACCGCCCAGGAGTTTGCTGCCCGACTCGCCCGAAAAGTCGATTACCTGTCGGTGATCGGCGCGGTTGCTCCGATGATGGGACTGACGGGAACCGTCTGGGGAATGATTCAGGCCTTCGGAGAATTCGCCGAGAAAGCGAATCCCTCTCCCAGCGATTTCGCCCCTGCGATTTCGGAAGCACTGGTCACGACTCTCTTTGGACTGGTCGTCGCGATCCCGGCCATGGCGGCCCATGCCTGGTTCCGCAATCGGACCGATGAGTTCGTCGCGGAAGCGGCACTACAGGCTGAACGTCTGGTCTCGACCCAGCGCAGACGCCGCAAGCTGGAACCGTCTGAACCCGGCCATCCACGACAAGCTCCCTGAGTCCGTGATCTTCCTGTCGAGTTCGTTGCAGCCGAGTGACGATGCGTCTTCCCCGAACAACCCGATTGCCGACGACGCAGGTGAACCTGACGCCGCTGATCGATGTCGTGTTCAATCTGGTGATCTTCTTCATGGTCGCGTCCCACTTCAGTCAGGGGCAGCCGATTGAAGGGGTCGAACTGCCGACAGCCAGTCGCGGCCAGCCTGAGGACTCTCCTCACCGGCTGACGGTCACCGTGCATCAGGACGGCACCTACTTTGTCGGAGGTCGGGCAGTCACATCCACCGAAATTCAGGAGATGATCCAACTGTCTTCCGCCGCCAACCGGGATCAGTTCTGGGTCCGCGTTCAAGGAGATCGTCAGGCCCCATTCCGGCTGATCGAACCGATCATGCTCGCCTGCGCCAGGCAGGGAATCGTGAACTTCGGTTTCGACGTTCTGCCTGATCCGGAGGCGCGTCGATGAAGCTCCCCTCCGGACTCCACCGGGATCACAACTTCGGGGCGATGACCTCGATGATCGACGTGGTGCTGTTCCTGCTGATGTTCTTCGTCGTCACGTCCGGTTCCGGGCAGCTCGCACTGCTGCTGCCGGCTCCTCTCTCGCGGGCCGGCGGAATCGAAAGTCCCAATGCTGCCGTACCAGAAGCCAGCTCGAAAATCGACATCTGGCTGAAGATGTCGTTTGATCCGGCGGTGCAGAAAACACACGTTGACATGAACGGCACGACTTACAATTCCATTCCCGAACTCAAGCAACAGTTACGTCTCCTGGCGGAACTGGACCCGGACAATCCGATCGTGTTCGAAACGGCTCCCGATGTGCCACTCGGAGACCTCGTCACCCTGTACGACACCTGCCAGGCCGCCGGCTTTCAGACGATCAGCTTCGCGGCCACGCCACCGACTCCATAAGAATCAACACTTCCGGAGAGAGCACAGCGTCGAGACAGATCTCTATTTCGCCTGCAGTCGGACAGCACTGTCAGGAATGGGACCGACCGGTGAAAGCACCGCCTTTGTCTTTCCGCAAAGCCTGGCTTCAGGGTTCCGCGCCATCACATCCGGCGGAGGCACCGGATGCCATTTCTGACAGTTGGAACAATATAAAGCCGGCAACAATTTCTTCTGCCTCTCTCCGGGAATCACCGGAACATTCCCGTGATCAGGTGCGAACACATAAAGGGTTTTTCCCGTTGCATCGACGAAAACCTGATCAATCGGTTTCGGCGCGTCAGAGATCTTCGCCTGGCACGATAGAACCGTGAGCAGAAAGCAAAGTTCAAGCAGTTTGAATTTCCACAAAACTCTTCGCACGAAAGGTCCATTTCTTCACGCGTGATTCAACCTGCTGACCACAAGACACTTTCATCCGCAGGGACAACAGGTAAAAGCGATTCCTCGAGACCAGCCTGGTCTCTATCATGTACCCGCGAGGCAGGGACGTCTGACATGTTCTGCAAAAACGCTCTATTTCAGATCATACCATTCGTCGCGACGCTCAGGGTCTTGCAAATTGTCTCCGACATACCCTAACTGCTCCTTGTTCATTCGCTCACGGATGACCTGTCGAGCCTCTTCTGAATCATATAACAAAGCAGGTGCCTGCCAGCTTCTGGATCGGGATTCGACATGCCCGTCGAGAAAAGCAACATTCGCCGATCCAGAATGACGGAAATGCACTGTCGGCAAATCCTCCGAGGGAGGCTCCAGGAGCCAGTTTTCGATAAACCCCACTGGTGGATTGCTCCAGGAGTCGTAAATCGCACTATCAGCAAAGGCGATCGTTGCCGACATCTGCATCACGTCCCGAAACTTTCGGGCCAAAGGAGCCGGATGGGGGATCGGGCTCCAGTTTTCGTCATAGCTGATTCCGGATGTTCGAGAGAGATAGTGGCCATTATAGGCAAAGCCACTCGCAGGCTTCCCATACTTCACCTGATCCATCTGTGCTGCGCCAAAATTTGGACACTGAAACACCGAGTAGTTCGTCTCAAGATAGGGAGCAAGAGGACCTCGGGAATAGTCTAACTGTTTCCTGTTGTCCGATTCTTCGAAGTTCACTACTCCGAACCAGTATTGCGAAGTCCCGTAGGGACCGAATCCACCATAATCCAGTCGCTTCCGGTCTTCGACCTGATATGGCACCAGCATCTCTCGATGAACATCCGCATAATTATGTAGAGCCAGCACGATCTGCTTGAGCTGGCTTCGGCACTGCGTCCTTCGGGCCGCTTCACGGGCCTGCTGCACAGCAGGCAGGAGCAGGGCGATCAGAATGGCGATGATCGCGATCACCACCAGCAGTTCGATCAGCGTGAATCCTTGTGTGGATCCTCGGGTGGATCCCCGCACTCCTGCAGGCACACGGATCCGTTGATGCGCACGTTGAGCACGGCGCGAAGAAGGCCCTTGGCCTTCGCACTTCCAGTCAGATGTCATGACAATAAACCGTTGTCAATCAGCGGCCGCGCAGGGACGCCGAAACTGTGCCGCCGGTAAATCCATCACCGATCGGCGAGACAGGAATGCCAGGCAGGTCTTCTGACTTCCGGATCGTTCTACTGGCCGCGCCTTCCCGTATCCGGCTGCGTTGACTGGTGTGTCACCACAATCAATCACACAGCGACAAAACGATACAGTGGCATCTGCGGCGGTCGTCCCCGGTCACAGCGGCGGGACCGCGACGGAATCACACCGTCTTCCCTATTCTCCAGCCGGGAACACCCCGACCGGCACCTGCATTCCAGAATGGAGGCCATGCTATTGCCGAATGACATGATGTCAACAACAAACCGCCGAATGGCGGCCCCCCCAGAGAAAGAGCAACCCATCAAAAATGAATCCATCAACAAAAACTCCCGCTCCCCGATGGAATCGTGCTTGAGCGCTGGCTCGATTCATCGGAGAGCGGGAGGGAAGCCGTCGGCATTCACGAAACCGTCAATGCCGCGTCTTGAATCAGGATCGCATCACCTGAGTGACCCCCGGGATCGCGATCGGGTAGGCCCCGTCCGGTCCGGGCAGGACGGGCGGCTTAACGTCCCAGCCGAATTCCTGCGGAGTGATTTCGAGCCCTTTTTCCAGAGCGTCCGACATCTTGATCTCTTTTCCGGAGTAGGTACACATCCGGCCGAGAATCGCGGTCATCGTGCTCATCGCGCCGTTGTCCGCTTCAGAGTACTCTTCTCCCTTGCGGATTGCGGCGAACAGATGGTCGTGCTCGACCTGATAGGGGTTTCCGCCACCGGTGACACGGTCCGGATTATTTCCGGCGAAGAGATCGACCCGACCGGCACCCGGATTCAGAATCCCGTTGGTCGTGTGAATATGTTCGCTGACCGAGTTCCAGCAGTTGTGAATGTGACGGCACTGGCTCAGCATGACCGTTCCGTCTTCGTAGGTGAATTCGCAGGCGTGGTGATCGTAAATTTCGCCATACTTCTTATCCTTGCGAACTTCACGTCCTCCCATCCCGTTACATTTCACGGGGTAGCCTTTCATCACCCAGTTCCCGACGTCCACGTTGTGGATGTGCTGTTCGACAATGTGATCGCCACACAGCCAGTTGTAGTAGTACCAGTTGCGAACCTGATACTCCATTTCCGACTTGGCTTTGTCCGGGGTAATCCGGGGTTCCCAGACTCCACCGCCGTTCCAGTAAGCACGGATCAGCCGCACGTCACCGAACTCTCCCTGATGGAGACGGTCGATCAGTTCGACATACGGCTTCTGGTGATGCCGTTGCAGACCAACACCGACTTTCAGTCCTTTTTCCTTCGCGGCCCGCGAGGCATTGAGCACTCGCTGAACCCCCGGCGCGTCCACGGCCACCGGTTTTTCCATGAAGACGTGTTTTCCCTTTTCAACGGCATACTCGAAGTGCCAGGGGCGCAGGCCGGGAGGAGTCGCCATCACAACGAGATCGATGTCCGAATCGATCACCTGCTTGTAAGCGTCCCAGCCGACGAACTTCCGGGAAGCATCCACTTCCACAGCCGCATCCGACTTGCCGGCCACTTCTTTTTCAATCGATTTCAGTGCGTTGTCGATCGCTTCCGGGAACACGTCCCCCATGGCGACCAGTTTCACTTTGCCGTCGGTCAGCAGTGCCTGAGCCGCGGCTCCGGTTCCACGACCGCCACAACCGACCAGACCAATCCGGATTTCGTCGCTCCCGTTGGCATACGCCCGGGCGGACACACTCTGCAGCAATCCTGTTCCCATGATGGCAGCCAGGGAACCTGTTTTCAGAAAGTCTCTTCGAGTCGGTTCGGACATTGCGTTTTCCTCTCGTTGTGCTTCGACGATTCTGCCGGTGATGTCGCAAACGGCTCACAGCGTTCCATGCTGCGAGTCCAGGAGAAACCGCTGGTGCTCTCCGACAGCAGGCTGCCAGACTCCGCCAGCTCCGCCGCATTCTCGCGGCGGAGAATTTCTCTGACGACAGTTTGACACAATCCCGTCAAAAATCCACCCGATCCACAAGGATTGATCTGTTCGTCATCTGAGCTTCAGACTCGAACAATCACCGCCCCGCTGTCCGCCGGCGAACCGTCCACGAGATATCAACATCATTTTCCCGGAAAGTGGACGGAACAGGGTCAAAATTCGACACATCTGTCGTCGTCAGACCCGGCACTCGATGAACGCAATGGGGGACGCCTCCAGAAAGCTGGACCAGAATTCCGCGCCCGACTCCTGTTCTCCACGGTCTGAAACCGTCGCCGGATGCCAGTGAACCTCCCGGAAACCCGCTTCACGAAACACCTCGTCATGGGTCTCCGGGCTGAGGAAATAGTTTTCAATTGAGAACTCTGTGTTCTCATCAAGAAAGAAGGTCCAGGTAATCGGAGCCCCTTCGCCCCAGGGATCCCGTGCCGAGGTGTCGAACCCATACTTGCGATAAGACGGGGCACTTCTGAAATCACGGAACGGATTGCAGTTCACGGTGACGTAACGCCCGCCGGGTTTCAGACAGCGGGCAATCCCTGTCGCCATCTCCAGCAGTTCCTGACGACACGTCGCATAATTCAGCAGATACGCCGAAACCGCCAGATCATAAACCGGCCCGAACCCGAGACGACGCCCATCTCCCACCTGATACTCAATTCCCAGCGGTCGGGCAGATTCCTGCTTCTGTGCCAGTTCAATCATCCCTGCGGAAAGATCGACTCCGCACACATGACCGGCTCCATGCAGTTTGAGCAGACGGGTGTAAAACCCTTCACCGCAGGCGACGTCCAGCACGCTTCGCCCCTGAACATCACCAATCAGATTCAACAGAGTGTGCGACTCGATATGCGTCCGCCAGGGTGTCAGCTTCGACTGTTGATACAATTCGGAGATCGGGTCATAGTCCGTGGCCATCGAGACTCCAATCGGGCGCATTCAGGAAAACGAGACATGGGAGAGATCCCCACACCACAGCAAAACTATACCGACATTTCCAGAATGATCGATCATGCGCTGCTGACCCCGACACTGACGCTTCCGGAACTGGAGCAGGGGATTGAGCTGGCGATTCGCTATCAGGTGGCCAGCGTCTGCATCCTGCCGTTCTACCTGTGGCGCTGCGCTCAGCGACTGGAAGGAACCGGCATCGCCCCCAGCACGACCATCGGCTTCCCTCACGGCGGGCAATCCACCGCAGCAAAACAGGCGGAAGCAGAATTCGCGATTGAAGCCGGATGCACGGAGCTGGATATGGTCGTGAATCTGTCTCTCGTCCGCAGCGGAGAATGGGAAGCGGTGCAGGAAGACATTCAGGGAGTGATCCGTCCTGCGCACGCTGCCCGCCGGAAAGTCAAAGTGATCTTTGAAAACTGCTTCCTCACGGACGAACAGAAGCGGCGGCTTTGCCAGATCTGCGGAGACGTGAACGCCGACTGGGTCAAAACCTCAACCGGATTCGGGACCCACGGGGCCACACTCGACGATGTCAGCCTGATGCGGGCCGCGACTCCTGAACACGTTCAGGTCAAAGCGGCCGGCGGAGTCCGGACAATCGATGATCTGCTCGATTTCCAAAAGGCCGGCGCCACGCGCATCGGAACCAGCAAGACCGCAGAACTTCTCGATGCCTGGCGAACCCGGTTGAGCCTCCCTCCACTGACCTCAACTGATCTGCAGCAGGATGAGGAACAGAAGAACTCCGACTACTAGAGCAGTTTCGTAATTCATGTGACGTACTGGCTCGTGGAAACCCAATGTTTCATTGAGGGAAAGACGTTCTTCGCGGCCACATGATAGACCAAACTGGTCTAATTCGGTGCTGGATGACCGTCCACATCAACTCCTGACGGGACCGGGGACGTCACCAGAGATTTTGCTGCCTGATCGGCCTCACCGGTTCGCCCGAGTTCTGTCACGAACCGGATGAGATCCCGGCGTTCCTCTGCGGACAGAATCGCGAGAATTCCTTCCGGCATGACCGTTCCGATGGCCGCTTCATGATCGATGTCCCGCCGCAAAACAGTGACCGAACTGTTGACGGCCGGTTGAACCAGCTGAAAGGATTCGGCCGTTTCATTCCGTTTGAATCCCGTCCACACCTGACCGTGAACGGTCGCAACCGTCCATGAGACGTACTCTGGGGGAACATCTCTCTGCGGCCAGAAGAGTGATTCCACAATCTGCTGCGGAGTCCGTTCCTGACCAATGCGAGTCAGCACCGGTCCGACTTCCCCGCCAGTGTCTCCCACTTTGTGACAGGTCAGACAGGCCAGTCGCTCGCTGGCAAACAAAAGAGCCCCGTCCTGAACATTTCCAAACTGCAGCGCCTCTTGAGTCAAGGACTCAACGAACTGCGGGTCATATCTCAACGGATCGGTGAGACCAGGATCGCCGGTCCGGAAGAAGTAGAGGACCAGCCCCAGACTGACAACAAGGCCAGACAGAATCAGAATTCCAATTCGTTTTCGATTCACACTCCCCCCGCACCCGGAAGAGTTTTTTGAAACCACCGCCCCGCAGACTGAATGGGACCACCACATCCTCACGGACCATAAAAAAAGCGGTCGACAGGGTGTCGACCGCTTTGAATCTCGAGCTTGCGTGGCATTCGCTTGCCGGTGATTACCGGGAAAGGAACGCGACGACGGCACCGACTTCGACTGGCAGGCTGATATCATCGAACGTCGGCAGGGACGTGACAATGGCCTTCAGTTCGTCTTTGTCGAAGTTGATCCAGCTGGCGCTCTGATCAATTCCAGCACCGACTTCGGCGTAGAACTTCTTCAGGTTCGGGCGGTTCTTCACGGTGATCACGTCACCGGCGTTCACCTGATAGGATGGACGGTCGACTCGGCGGCCGTTCACCAGGAAGTGCCCATGCACGATTCCCTGACGGGCCTGTGGCCGGGTCGTGGCGAATCCTGCCCGACGGACGACGTTATCAAGACGGCGTTCACAGAGAATCATCAGAGTTTCCCCTGTGTTCCCTTTCAGCCGTTTGGCTTTATCGAAGTACTTCCGCAGGTGTTTTTCCCGCAGACCGTAATAAAACTTGATCTTCTGCTTTTCGATCAGGGCCTGTCCATAGTTGCTGGACTTCCGACGGCGCTGAGCCATCCCAGGAGGATACTCCTTCTTCTCGAATGCCCGAACAGCGCCGGCATTTTCGAAGACTTGAAATCCCAGGCGGCGATTCACCCGCGCTTTTGGTCCTGTGTAACGACCCATCGACTCGATTTCCTGATGACGTCAGAACTCAACAAATTCACAAAAAACGGAAGCGAGTTGCCTCCGATCGCATCCACTGTCCCCTAAACGAGGAAACAGGGAACGGAGCATCATGACGAGTCATCCTCCGACCGTCAAGGGTCGCGGCACCATTGCGATTGCTTCCGCAAGAATCGCCCCCGGAACAGCTCCCGGACGGGAAATCCGGCGTATTCTGCCGAAGCCGTGTCGGCACTTGCAAGTTCGACCGAACGCCCAGATCAAGCATCACAACACAAACAACACAAGAGACTTACAGAAAACAGCACTTTCTTGAAAAATTGATTTCAGTTCCATTTCGAGAAGGTCGCAACGCAAAACTTGAGGAAAAGATCTACCCGACCCAAAGAATTCGGAATAGAACCCCGAAACCAGCCGGACACATTCGCTGCCCGGAAATTTTCCCTTCGTCCTCCTGCCAGATCTGTCTGCCCCGGTCTCCGGCTTTGCCGTCACCGAACCTGACAGTCCCATCGCGAACCGTTGCCCCCGCCACGGCCCGCACTCCAATCCCACTTCCGTTGAACTCACTCCCGACGGCCTGAGAACTCAGGTGTGCTCGTATGATCCTTACTTCGCCCATTTCCCGATTCAGGAGTTCTTCGATGTCGAAGGACATTCACAAGTGGTTGCTCACCGGTTGCCTGATTACGTTGACCGGCTGTTGCTCCGCTCCCGGATTTCTGCCCCGCTCGAAGCTGCGACAGACTCAGCTGAGTGCGCTGGAAGCCCACAATCAGGCCAAGATGCTGGGAGGTGAACTTGCACAATCCCAGCAGATGTATTCGCAGCTGGCCAGCGAAAAAGCCATGACCGACGCCCATGCCGCCGAACTGGAGCAACGGCTGTCCGTCGCGAACGAACGACTGAACAACCTTGCCGCAGAACGCTCCCGGCTGCACGACGAGTACAAGAACCTGCTGACGAACATGCCGGCCCCCGGCGCACAGGGGATCAGCAAGGACTATGAAGCCCTGTTGCGGCGGTTTCCTCAACTCGAGTTTGATCCCATCAGCGGAGCCAGCCGGTTCAAGAGTGAAGTCCTCTTTGAAAGCGGCAGTAACCAGCTGACTCCGGAAGGACACAAAGTCCTGCAGCAGTTCGCACAGATCATCAACGATCAGGACGCCCGACACTTCAACGTCCTCGTCGTGGGGCACACGGACGACGAAGCGGTCGTCAAACCACAAACCCGGGCACTGCACGAAACGAACTGGGAACTGAGCGCTCATCGGGCGACCGCCGTCGTTCGCCAACTGGCCAAGATCGGTGTCTCCGAACCGCGCATGGGAGTTGCCGGGTACAACAAATTCCAGCCAACTGCCCCCAATACCAGTTCCGGAAACAAATCCATGAACCGCCGCGTGGAACTGTTCGTTCTCGCCCCGGATTCCTCCATCGCGAAACGGGATCAGAATCTCTCCATGAAGTAGTGGTGTGACCACTCTGTCCTGACAGGTTTGAAGCTGCAGTAGAACAGCGAGAGACATCAGGCGGAACGAGTCACCTCCCCCCCGAAATCGCAGAGAGCCCCGGACAGAGTGTTTTCCACTGGAAAACAAACCTGTCCGGGGCTCTCCTGATTTCAAACCGCTGCGTTTACGAACCAGCCAGCACCTTGTCGATGGTTTCCCGCAGGACCTGTCCGGACTGGCGCAGGGCCGTCAGTTCTTTCGGCCAGAGTTCCACTTCGAGATGCGACAGAGCCCCCTTGCGTCCGACAACCGTCGGCACGCTGATCGCGACATCCCGCAGGCCGTAAGCCCCGTTCTGCAGCGACGAAACAGGCAGAATCCGTCGTCGGTCGAGAGCGATCGAGTGAATGACGTCCGCGATGGACACCCCCACCGCGAATCCGGCTCCCCCTTTTTTCTTGATCACTTCCGCACCGGACCCCCGCGTCTTCTTTTCGACTTCGGCAATCAGGGCCGACGTCACGCCGGGGTACTTTTCGAGCGGCAGTCCGGCCACCTGAGCATTCGACCAGGCCGGGACCATGCTGTCCCCGTGTTCCCCATAAATCGTGACCTGCACCTGGCTCGGCTGCGCCCCGATCCGGTGAGCCAGCAGACTTCGCAGGCGGGTCGTATCCAGAACCGTTCCCAGCCCAATGATCTGCTGGGGAGGAAGATCCAGTTCCTGGATCGCCAGATAGGTCAGCACGTCGACCGGATTCGACACGACAAACAGGATCATGTCTTTCCGGTAGCCGACCTTTTTCAGGTCGCCAAGCAGGCTGCGGAACAATGCGACGTTCCGGTTGATCAGGTCGAGACGGCTTTCATCCGGTTTCCGGCGGAGTCCGGCCGTGATACAGACCACGTCGGCATCCTGCGACAACTCAGGGCCGCCGGAGACGATCGTCTGATCCGACGTCAGAGACGCTCCGTGAAGCAGATCGAGCGCCTGCCCACCGGCCAGTTCCTGATTCACGTCGATCAGCGCGATTTCACGAACGATTCCCCCAAACTGCAGCGCGCTGGCAGCACAAGAGCCTACCAGTCCACCCCCACCGACAATCGACACTTTCATCTGGTCGTTCCTGTTTCATCCTGCCGGATCCGAATCCGGTTCCACGAAAATGGTGCTTGGCAATCTCATCCGCCCCAGGCGCTCGTCATGCGGACAGTCAGGGAAGCTGGTTCTCAACGTCCCTGATCGTGTCCGAAATGCGACTCGCGCACGCGCCTCAATAGGTGTAGGGCTCTTCCTTGGAAACGTCCCCCCCAAAGGATTTCCGGAAGGCGGCCGTCTGCGACTCGACGGTCTTGGCCGGTCCGGTCAACTTCATGAAGTAGTTTCCTTTTTCGGTGATCAGCATCACCGCCAACATCTTATATTCCGCGACGGGCTTGGTTTTTCCCATCACCGGCGGGCCATCAGGCTTTTTGTAAGTTCCAGCAAGGTCCACCAGCACGTATTTCCCTTCGGAGAAGGGGGCCTGGCTCATCTTGACCGAACGGCCTTCCGACTCAAACTGGTCAACCCAGCGTTTGACGTTATCGGCTACGGAGCCTCCGAACGGTGGAAAAACAACCATTTCCGTGAGATCGACTTCCCCTTCAACCGGAGCAATCGCAAATTGCGCCAAACGCATCCGGCTGGCCGGCTGTTGCTGCTTCCAGGCTTTCGGAATTTCCAGAGTCAGGTCCTGGGCGGTGACTTTCGTCGTTTCCGGTTCTTCGGCCTGTACCGACATTGCAGTGGAGGAACAGACCAGCGCCGCGAACAGGGCAGTCCACTTCCAGTTCTTCGCCAATGCACTCATGACATCTCTCCTGTCAGCGTTCTGACTGAATTTCCCACTTGGATTTTCCACCTGAATCCGTGATGCGGGCTCCATTGATCGTTCCCGGCCACACTGCATCACACGAATTTCCCGATTGTCGGGAAACGGCAGGCAGTTTGCAAACGGCAGAACAAATCAGACCAACTGAGAGAAACCGGTCTCGGCCGACTCCTCCCAGTCAAAGCCCAGATCCAGCGCCGCGGCCGAGTGCGTGAGCGCCCCGACACTGATACGGTCGACTCCCGTTGCCGCGATCCGGGCGACCGTTTCCAGCGACACACCGCCAGAGGCTTCCAGCTGCACCGCCGGAGCGATCCGGTTCCGCAAGGCAACCGCCTCTTCCAGTTCGGCGGGAGACATATTGTCCAGCAGGACAATATCGGGGGATTCCGGAAGAATTTCCTGCAACTGCTGGAGGGAATCCACTTCAAACTCAACGACCATGCCGATCGGAGCGCTCGCCCGCACATGCCGCACCGCATCGGCCAGCGACTTCTGGAAGGGACCGCACCAGGCAGCCAGATGATTATCCTTGACCAGCACCGCATCGTAGAGTCCGACACGGTGATTCACGCCGCCGCCACAACGGACAGCATACTTCTGCAGGGAACGCAATCCCGGCAACGTCTTACGGGTATCAAGGATCTGCGTTTCCGGTCTGTTGGCCGCAGTGACGTACAGATGCGTCAAAGAGGCGACTCCTGACAGCAGCGTCAGAAAATTCAGGACCGTCCGCTCACCTGTCAGCAGTGACGAAATGGATCCGCTGAGCGTCGCGACGCACTGCCCCGGTGAGAGAGTTTCGCCGTCCCGGACCGCAATCCGGCACTCGACATCCGGGTCGAGATCCTGAAAGACGAGGGGAATCAGTTCTCCCCCGGCCAGAACTCCCGGCTTTCTGGCCACCACCCGCACCGTTCCGCGAGCCTCCCCGGGAATCAGAAGCCGGGTCGTGATGTCGAACGAATCCACCAGATCTTCGCTGAGAGCCTGACGAATCAGCCGTCGGGCATCCAGAAGTTCATGTGACTGCATGGGAATCAGCTGACTTTCGGTTCAGTGACAAGCGGCACGAGATTCAACGGTCTGGCAGCCGGCACCAGCGAACAGGCAAACTGCTCCAGCTGTTCAAAAGTGGTACAGTTGGCTGCCACAGACAACTGCCGTTGCAACTCCGGTGTCAGGGCCTCTCCCCCGACGACGATCGACACCTGATTGTCATGTGCCAGGCGGGACAGTTCCTGAAATCCCGTCAGGAATGAGTCAGGATCCGCAATCCGCGAAACGCTGAGCCAGACCAGTCGCGGGCGCATGTCACAGACCGCCTGACGGAGGGACAGAAACGGAAGCATTGATCCCAGAGAACAAGCGCGCCAGCCCTGCTCACGCAGCACCATTTCAAACATGGATGATGCCAGGGTGAACGGATCCCCTTCCAGTGTCCCCCCCAGAGCAATCGGCGCCGAAGGAGTCAGTTCCGGCATCCCGCGGCGGACTTCGTGCAACACCCGGTGACAGATCTCGCAGGCCCGGCGCTCCAGATAAATCCCTTCCGGTCCCTGCAGTGATTCCGAACGAATCCCCCGGAACAACGGGGTGAAAATCTCATCGCAGATGGTGCTCATCGGAATTCCGGCCAGATAGAGATTCAGCACGACTTCGGTGCAGATCTCTTCATCTCCCTGCCGCAACGCCTGTGCGAGCCGATCCCGCTCGTTGTGAAGTTTTCGTTCCTGGCCGCCAGTGGTGCAGGGGGGGAGTCCCAGCAATTCCGGATGAACCAGCTGATAACCGGAATTCCGCAGGAACGTCAGCACACCGTTGACCGGTAATCGACGATGTCCGCCGGCCGTGCGAACGGTCGGGATCAGCCCCTGATCGCACCAGCGTTTCAACGACGATTCACTCATATCGATGGCTTGAGCCACCTGACGAGGGGTCACAAGGTCTTTCACTGCATCCGATCCGGTCCAGAAGTTGGAAGAAAATCATGTTGAAAAAGAAGAAGAGAGCCCATCAACCCGGCGTCGAACACGGCGTTCGCGGGGCTCTCTGAAAATTCTAGTCGGAATCGAAAAATGATCTACTCAGAAATTCCAGCCTGAATGGCCCCCCTCCCGCGCCGGGGATTCACCCATTTTCTCCACAAAATCCTTATTTCAGGAAAACATGGCATCCGTTTTGTACAATTCCCCCTGCACGACTTGACGTGCTTCGATCGCGTGGAATGTTTTCAAAAGACAACGGCGCAATCAGTGGCGTGATCCACGAATGGGGGACGTTCGGGAATCTCCGGCGTCGACCACTCACCCACTCCATTCATCCGCCCCGAGAACCGTCAACGAAAAAGAGCAGGGACCACAAGTGCGGACATTTCACCGGACGGATGCGTCACGCCGAAGACGGCTCCTTATTCTTCAGCTGCAGCAGTTGCCGCAGGAGGATTTTCTCTGTGCTGAAGAGCAGAGTGATCTCGAAATCCCGCTCGAGATCCCCGCACAGACTGCCCCCGTCGAACTCGCGCCCCCATTCCTTTCAGAGCCTCCGCAGCCGGCTCCGGTTCTGGTGACTCCGGAACCGGCCGAAAGGGGGCAACAGCCTCGGTCGCTCCAGCCCCCCCGGAAGGTGGCGGAGGCGAACAGAACAGACAAAAAGGTCGCCGGGCAACCGGTCACTCCTCCACCAGTGGTTGCAAAACCTGCCATCCGTCCGGCTCCTGTTCTGTCAAAAGAACAATCCCCCCCCCGACCGGTCGCCGAGCCGACAACACCCGCTCCCGCCAAACCGGTCCCTCCGCCCGTCATCGCGGCTGTTCGCCCCAGCCGACCCGTCTCGGTTCCGTCGACCGTCCCGGGACTCGTGCGAATGCTGAATTCCACCGCGCAGGTTCGCTGGCTGCTGACAGGGGACTCGCTGACCTCCGAAGTTCCTGAAGGACACGACAGTCCCCAGCTCCAGGCCTTCAAAGAATTCGTGCAGAACACCGTTGAACGCCGTGAAGATGAATTCCATTCCAGTGAAGTTCCACACTTCCAGTTGTCCGACCTGTCGAGCCAGTTTGAAAAGCGGATTGCCCGGTTCTCGCCACAAATTGTCATCGTGACCTGCGGATTGACCGAAATTCAGTCTCGAGGGGAAACCTTCCTCACGTTCGAACGGAACTTCCACAAACTGATTCTGCAGATCCGGAATTTCGGAGCGATTCCCGTCGTCGCGACTCCCCCCTGGCCCTGTCCGTCCGACGCGTTTCATCATTCCGATGAACTGATTCGACTCGAAGCGATTCGGGCCTGCGCGGAAGAATCGGCAGCACTCCTGGTCGACCATTGGGAACACTGGGAACACAGTGCGTCAGACGCCTGGTCAAACCCCGATCGAACCGCGCTGTCTCAACAGGGAATTGCAGAAGTCGTTCAGGAACTGAGTCGAGCCCTGCAACTGCAGCAGTGCCGGTATCAGGGACAGCCTGCACAGAAAGCGATTTCCCGGAAATCGACCCGTTTAGGGCGTGTGGACAATTGAAATGGCCTGTTCCCATGAAAATTCGAAATTCGCAAGTTGCTCCAGAGCCCGAATCAGGCAGATTCCCGTCGACAGTCAGAAATCCTCAAACGTCCCGTCAGAACTGATCCAGGAAGGGTCAGAAGGAGTCCGGTCCATGATGCGGCTGACAACAACGACTCTCCTCTTTTTTCTGCTGGTCAGCATGGCCGCAGCGGAAGCGCCTCCCTTGAAACTCCACTGGGAGAAGAACTATCTGACGATCCGGGGTGACGATCTCCCCGGGAAGGAAATCAAAATCCATTACCTGGAAGCCTACTGCCGAGCCGGTTCGACTGACGCAGACTGGGTCAAGCACACGGTCATCCCGCACCGGACCGAACTGATCGAGGCCGATGACGCCGGGACCCGTATTCTGCTTCGCTGCAAAGTCGAAGACGGTCTGGTCGTGGATCACATCATCCGGTCCACGCACGACGAAGTCAGCTTTGTCATCACCGCTCACAATCCGACCGAGAAACGATCCGAAGCGGTCTGGGCGCAGCCGTGCATCCGACTCGACAAATTCACCGGCCGGGATCAGGTGAGCTACCTGGAGAAGAGCTTCATTTTTCTCGACGGAAAACTGGAACGGATGCCGACGCGGGACTGGTCAACCACTGCCCGTTACACCCCCGGTCAGGTCTGGGCTCCCCGGGAGATCAACCGGAACGACGTGAACCCCCGACCGCTGAATCCGCAGATTCCCAGCAATGGACTGATCGGCTGCTTCTCCGAAGATGAATCCATGCTTTTCGCGACGGCGTTTGACCCGTACCAGGAGTTGTTTCAGGGAGTCGCCGTCTGTCTGCATTCCGACTTCCGACTCGGCGGTCTTGAACCGGCGGACACAAAAGTCATTCGAGGAAAAATCTATCTGCTGCCCAATGACGTGGACACCTTGCTGAAGCGTTACAGCGCCGATTTCCCGAAACAGTCCCCGCCGGAGCATCGCCCGAAATGAATGGAACTCCCCAGAGAAACAGAAACGGGTCCGGGAGAACGGGTCCGGGAGAAAGTGATCCCCCGGACCCGTGACGATGCTGAGACGACTCATTTCCCTGCTGTGATCACGGCAAAATCCGCACGCGCAGGTTCCGGAAGTCGATGGGAGCTCCTTCCGATTCCAGGCAGAGATGCCCGCTCGGAGGATTCGCCCCGGTGCCACCGGAAACTTCCTCGCCGTTCACCCAGAGACGGACTTCACCGTTGATGGCCCGAACGTAGTAATGATTCCACTCGTTGATGCCCTTGCTGAGATTCTTACGGGGAAAGCTGCGGGACCCATCTGGTGACAACGGCTCAAAGGGCTTCAATTTCGAATTTCCAACGGGGAAAATATCGCCGTTCGTCGTGAACCATTCCCCTTTTTTCCCGGTCTGCTTCTCATAATTCACCGCGTACCCGTGATCGAGCATCTGAATCTCGATTCCGGTCTTCGGCAGACTGTTGCGGGGAATGCCTTCCAGGTGAGCCGGATCGGCCCAAAGGAACATCCCGGAATTTCCCCCTGACTGCAGATGCCGCCATTCCACGGAAATTTCCAGATTCGTGAACATCTCTTTGCTGCGGGTCACGCCAATCGGCTGGCCGGTGCAGTGAATCATTCCGTCTTTGGTTGTGAACGTCTCCGGATCGCAGTTCACTCGCGTGAAATCCTCCAGAGTCAGCGTTTTCCACCCGGGACCGGTGCCGTCCAGAAACGCGCGCGGCGCCGGTTCATCGGCCTGAAGAACAGAATGAAGAACAGACAACGAACTCAAACAGACACATCCGAGCGCCAACAGCATTCGCAGCATGAAAGTCCCCTGTGACAGAAACAGAACTGAGAGCAACTTGCAAAATAGACCACTCGTCCCCGCCGCGCGGAGTCCCACATTTCCTCCTTCGAAATGCGCCCCTGTCCGGAACAGCACGGGCAGGCACCTGGTCAAGCAACCTGTCTGGCGTGAATTCCGATTATCGCGTGCGGCTGATCGGCACGCCGATCATTTCTCCGTTGAAGACCTGCTTGTGATTGACGAACCCCTGAAATTCGAACTGGGCCATCCGCTTTTCTTTGACGAGGGTCGTCTTCGCACAGATGATGAGCCGGCACCCGGGATAGACCGGAGCACGGAACCGGACTTCGTTCATGCCGCCGAAGCCGAGATAATCGCCGGCTTTCAGAATGTCGTATTTCCGGGCATAGAACCCGGCCAGCTGCGCCGCGGCTTCACACAGCATGACGCCCGGCATCAATGGAAAGCCGGGCATGTGCCCTTTGATCCAGAACTCATCGTCGGTGACGTCTTTGAACCCGATGAGACCATGGTTCGCGGTATCGACATAAACGATTCCGCTCAGCTGCTCCATCTCGTGACGCTGCGGATTGACTTTGCGGATGTCATCCAGCGTGAACATCGGCTTGTCGTAATTGAACTTCGTGTAATCGTAGAGGGGTTCGGCTGGCATGGCAGTGATTCCATTCGAATTGTCGAGCCGGTAATCGGCCGGAGCGGCCATTGGCTGACGGACAAATTGCATCCGGAACCGTATAAAAGCCGCAAACCCGGCGGACTTCAAGTTCAACGGGAAATTTTCAGCGGGAATTGAGAGAAAGCAGGCAACGTGCGGCAGATCGGTCAGGCCGACGGTGGCACTCCCAGCGACTTGGCACCATCAATCGCGATCGCGGTCCCCGAGATCATCGATGCCGCGTCACTGCAGAGATAGACAATCGACGCAGCCACTTCCCAGGGGGAAATCATCCGTCCGTGAGCATTCGCCAGCGGACTCGCCTGCAGGTAACGCCGGGCCGCGGACGAAGGGTCTGCTTCACGAGCCAGGGTTCCCGCCATCAATCGAGTCTCTTCCACCGGCCCCGGACAGACACAGTTCACTCGAATCCCCTCCCGGGAATGGCACAGGGCCAGACTCTTCGTCAATCCGACGAGTGCCATCTTGCTGATGGAGTAGACGGGATCATGCGCACGGGGAAGTAATCCGGCATTGCTGGCCGTATTCACGATGGAGCCCCCCCCTGCGGCACGGAGATGCGGCACGGCGAACTTCGTCCCGAAAAACGCCGCTTTGAGATTCACGTCCAGGCAGTGATCCCAGTCGGCTTCGCTGATCTCGTCCACCTGACCAACCTGATTCACACCGGCATTGTTGATCAGAAAATCGAGACGCCCGGCCACGGCAGCCGCGCCATCGATCAGCGCACGCAGCTGATCCAGATTGCGAACATCACATTCCTGTTCAACAACTCCGGACTGCTGGAACTCTGCTGACGTCACAGGATGCAGTTCGATATCCCCGGTAAAGACCCGGGCTCCACTGTTCGCCAGGATCAGAGCGGTGGCACGGCCGATTCCACTGGCGCCGCCCGTGACGACGGCCACCCGTCCGGAAAGATCAAATTTTGGCAGGGAGACATGATCCAGCGTCACACAACATCCTGATTTCTGGATCCTGATTTCTGGTCATCCCGCCCGGAGAGACAGATTCGGCCTCACTCCGCATTCGCCAATCAGTGCAGGGAATTCACGCTGACGTCAGACTCCAAGTGAACCCATTCACCGGGGAGGACAGCCAGCGCAATCGGTAGGAAAAAGAGCCTCCGCACGAAAAGGACCTCTGTATTGTGAAGAACCTCCGCATTGTGCCGGCGGATCGTCTTGTCCAGACCCGCAGTTTAAGGTGGGTACCGCCGCACCGGGTTGTGGGAGCCAGAAACAACCGCAGAACGGTGATTTCTGGATATACACGCAGCCAGTGACAGGCAGTTCCCTGCGGGATGGAAGTCGGGTCTACAAATACAATCCGGTATCGAACACAGCAGAGGTCGGTTCACGCGTTACAAGGAACGGATGAACATCCCCATCCTACCGGTCCGCCGGACCGGGGACAAGCGTTGATTTCACACTTCCGGAGAGATCAGGGCTGCGGGGATTTTGCCGGATTGATAGGATAGTACGCAGCATGGATCATGGCGATCTCTCACTCACCGCTCACGGACGTTTCAAGGACGTTTTTGTGGAACCGCGTACTCTTCCCCGAAATCCCACCCGGCCTGTTCGCATTGGCAACGTGACGATCGGTGCTGACCATCCGATTGCCGTTCAAAGCATGACGGCCACGCACACACAGAACATCGACGCCACCGTCGAACAGATCCAGAGTCTCATCGACGCCGGGGCCGACATCGTCCGGGTCGCGGTCGACAGCAAGAAAGACGCCGAAGCACTTGCGGAGATTTCCCGGCAGGTCACGGCGAATCTCTCTGTCGACCTGCAGGAGAATTACCGTCTGGCGGAAGTCATCGCCCCGCATGTCGCCAAGATTCGCTACAACCCCGGGCACCTGTATCACCACGAGCGAACCAAGCCCTGGCAGGAGAAAGTCAGATACCTCGCCGCCATCGCCGGGGAACATGACTGCGCGATGCGGATCGGAGTGAACTGCGGGTCCGTCGATCCGGACAAGAAAGAGAAATACGCACATGACGACTCCATCTCTCCGATGCTGGAGAGTGCTCTCGAACATTGTGACCTGCTCGATTCCCTCGGGTATACCCGTTATTGCGTTTCACTGAAAGACTCTGACCCGCGCAAGGTGATTGAAGTCAATCAACGGTTCGCGCTTTCCCGGCCTGATGTTCCGTTGCATCTCGGAGTGACCGAAGCGGGAATGCCGCCAGACGGCATCATCAAAACCCGCGTCGCCTTCGAGCAGCTCATCAGCAAAGGGATCGGCGACACGATTCGGGTCTCACTGACCGTTCCCAACGCCCGGAAGTTCGAAGAGATTGATGCCGGTCGAAAAATTCTGTCCGACATCGCAGCCGGACGAGTCCGATCCGTTGTGGATTTCGGGACGAACACCCTCAACATCATCAGTTGTCCGAGCTGTTCCCGCGTCGAGAATGAAGCCTTCATCGAACTGGCTCAGCAGGTGAAGGAAATGACGCAGTATGCCCAGCAGTACGCGATCACCATCGCGGTCATGGGCTGCCGGGTCAACGGCCCCGGAGAGACTGACGATGCCGATCTCGGGCTCTGGTGCGGGCCGACGCACGTCAATCTGAAGCGCGGCCCCATTGCCGTTGGTGCGTACAAGTACGACGAAATCCTGCCGAAGCTGCGCAGCGAACTGGACGAAATCATCCAGAAAAAAACCGCTGCTTCCGTGTAGAGCCGTCGGCTCAATCAGATGTCCCCGGTGCTGATCGAGCATCGTGTTCTCTCCAGACAGCCCGACGAGGAGGATTGATGAGTGCCGTCCTGCGCTGGAGCCTTGGTGTTCTTCTGCTCCTCTGTCACGGACCGGTCTCCTGCGGAGCCGATCCCCGTCCCTTTGGGATTCAGGTCGTCGACGGTTCGACCGGTCGAGGCATTCCACTGGTGGAACTGGAAACGACGAATCACGTGCGGTTCGTCACTGACAGTCAGGGCCGGGTGGCGATCGATGAACCGGACCTGACGGGACAACAGGTCTTCTTTCATCTCCGCAGTCATGGCTATGAGTTTCCGGCCGATGGATTCGGGGCGCGCGGAAAATCATTCTCCGTCATCCCTGGCCAGGAAGAACAGGTGTCTCTCCGACGGATCAATCTCGCGGAACGACTCTATCGGGTCACCGGCAGCGGGATCGAACGGGATTCCCTCCTGCTGGGAAAACCAACGCGGCTGAAACAACCGGTGCTGAACTCCAACGTGTTCGGCACCGACAGCGTGCTCACCGCAGTTTATCGAGGGAAGCTCTACTGGTTCTGGGGAGATTCCGTCGCCCCCCGACACCCGATCGGCGGGAACTTCCATGTCACCGGTGCAACCTCGCATCTCCCGGAACAAGGAGGACTCCCCGCGGATCAGGGAGTCGATCTGAGCTACTTCGCTGACGATCAGGGGCAAGTCCGCCCGATGGCGCGGTTCCCCGGCGATGGCCCCACCTGGCTCTGTGCGGTTTGTGTGCTGAACGGAGAGCAGGGGGAGGAACAACTCTGGGCCTCTTACGTCAAAGTTCGCAATCAACTGGAGCCGTATCGCTGGGGTTTCGCCCGCTGGAATGATGAACGGGAAGAGTTCGAATCCGTCCAGCATTTCGACGAGCGGCCGATTCTGTTTCCGGAACCGCAGGCTCACACGTTCCAGCACAGAGATTCGTCGGGGGCGGAATTCCTGTACTTCGGCAATCCGCTCCCATTCCTTCGAGTGCCTGCCATGCCGCAGGCATTCATCGATCCCGGACAGTACGAAGGCTGGAGTTGCCTGACACCACGGTCGACTCCCCAGGAGAAGCACCTCGACCGGGATGACAAGGGGGACTTACGGTTCACCTGGAAACGTGAGACTTGTCCACTCTCGCTCGACGAAGAGAATCAACTCATGAAGTCCGGACGTCTCTCCCCTGTGGAGTCGCGACGGACACTCATCGACTTTGAAACCGGAAAACCCGTCAAGATGCATCATGGTTCGGTCTACTGGAATGAATTCCGGCAGCGCTGGATTCTTCTCTGCACTGAACTTGGAGGAGAAAATTCCTTCCTGGGAGAACTCTGGTACGCGGAATCGGATGCAGTCACCGGACCGTGGCGGTATGGGAGAAAAGTTCTCACTCATGACCGGATGTCCTTTTACAATCCGAAACATCATCCGCAGTTTGACGAAGAGCAGGGCCGTCGCATCTCATTCGAAGGGACCTATACAAACTCCTTTTCCGGATCGGCCGACGCCACGCCGCGCTACGAATACAATCAGGTGATGTACCGCCTGGACCTGTCACGTCCGGAACTGAACCTTCCTGCTCCCTGTTATGAGCGGGAATCGGACCTGCCGGGGGCTCCGTTGAACACCGGGAAGATCACTGACCGGCCCCACTTCTTTGCACTGGAGCGTCCGGCAGCGGGAACCGTTCCAGTCCTTTGGAAAGACAACCGGTTGACCGTCGCGCGAACAGTGGAATTGGGAGATGACCTCCAGTTCTACGCCTGTCCCATCGCAGAGCCATCCGCACCGGCATCCATGGTTCCACGTGCAACCACGGTCCTGTTGTACGAATTCACCGAAAAGAACTCTGGAAAGCGGCGTTATTCCATTCATACTGATCAGTTTCCGGAGACCTTCTGGGACCGCGTGCCGATCTGCCGGGTCTGGCCTGATCGGTCGCTGTCTCCGTGATCAGAAGTCATGATCAGCTGTTGTTCACGGCCCACCAGAGATGCCAGTTTCGCTCATCAAACCCGAAATCCTGGCTGGTCAGCTTTCCAAGAGCAGCGAGAACATCCGGGTTCTTCACATCCTCTGAAACGATGACGGGCCGCATCACCATCGGAGTGGTGTTGTTCGAAACGACGTTCACTCCGTACGGTAACTGACCAGTCCGTGCCGCAATCTCAACATTCGGCGGCAGCAGCCCGGAAAATCCCGGGGCATTCGTCGATGAGAACTGAACGGAGACGTTCTGCGGAGCGGGAACCGCCACGGCCGTCTGATAGGAATGAGTCGTCACCAGCGCGTCGATCAGAAACGGGACCGCTTTCTGGTTCCCGATTTCCCCGAGTGCGGTCGCGGCGCGGCAGACGACCGGATTGGATTTATGTTTCAAAGCCGCGATCAGGTACGGCAGCGCCAGTTCTCCACGGGCAGAGAGCAGAACCTTGAGCGCCTCCTGCCGAATCCCTTCGAGCGGATCCAGCAACAATCGATCGACCAGTCCCGGAACGGGGCGCGGGCCGTCAATCTGCGCGAGAATCTTCACATACAGAAACCGGACATCAGGAACTTTGTGTTCCGACATGAACCGAGTAAGGGCTCCAATCGCGTTGACATCCTGAATCGACTGCAGTTCCTGCAGGGCTGTCTGCTGGCGCTCCGAGGATGGCCCGGTCAGCCAGGAAACCCAGGTACGGACTTTCGGAATCCAGCTGGCTTCCGCGGTCTTCTGTGCCGCATGGTCTTCCAGCAGTTCCAGTTCCTGCCGGGTGACCCAGCGTCCCTGATGCCGGAAGTATCCCCGTTCCGCCATCATGTCAGCCTGGGTCATCCAGCGTCCCAGATGACGCACATATCCCAGTGTCTTCCGGGCGTCAGGCTGATCCGGATCGAGAGTCAGGACCTGCTCCAGCTGTTCTTCCCGCTGTTCCAGCAATCCCTGTGACCGGCACCACTCGGCGAGATCCATGCGGGCCTCGATCGAATCCTCCACCGTCCGGGATCGGGTGACGTACTCTTCCACTTTCTCAGAACGGCGGGAGATGAAATCGATCTGACTGTCTGCGACAGTCACGGACGTGCCGGACCGGGTTTTCACGGTGGTCGTGCGGGCTTCCTTGTCGGACGCCGTGATCACTCCGCGAACTTCACCGCCGGATTTCAGGCGCACGACATCCCCGTGAGTCGTCATCGCACACAGCGAGACGAGACAACAGAAAGTTCCGGGGATCACTGCGGACCTGAACGACATCAGCAAATACGCCCTTCCTCGCGGGAGAGTGCTCAACTGTTCTGCATTTTAGAGTGATTCCGCGCAAGGACTCAAACAGTATTTCGGCAACAACCCGGTAAAAAAAGAAATCTGCCGACCTGCCCCCTGGGATTTTGCCCGAATCAGCAGAGCGCAAACGGCGGGGGAGCGGAACTCGCCCCGGAAAGCCAAGCAGGCCGGGGAGTCGACACCAGACAGCGAAATGAGAGAACGTCAGCAACCGGCAGAGACCGCCAGCAGAAACAGCCGGCAACCATTGCTCCGCAGCAATCTTTCAGCGCCCGTCGCGCAGACGATCACCCAGGAAATTGTCGAGTTCCGGAATCGGATAGATCTTGGCGATGGTCTTTTCGAAATCGTAACCCACCCGCTTGAAGTGGACCGTATTTCCATCGACGACCACGTAGGAGGAACGGTTGTCGCCGTCCCGGGGCTGTCCGACCGATCCGACGTTGATGAGCACTTTCTGATCACCGAGGACCAGGGTGGAGTTCAATTCGCCGGGGGACTGAAAGTTTCCATCCTCTGTGAACACACCGGGAATGTGTGTGTGTCCCTGAAAGCAATAATGGTCAACCAGTCCGAAAATCCGCTCCATCTTACGCTGGTTGTAGATGTCTTCCGGGAAAACATATTCGTTCAGCGGGTTTCTGGCGGATCCGTGAACGAACAGAAATCGATCTTCGCGCCGCATCCGGGGGAGATCCCCGAGAAATTCCCAGCGCCGTTCATTTCCCGCGGCATCCCCGGTTTCCAGCTGCTGGCGGGTCCAGAAAATGGCCCGTTCCGCTCCCTGGTTGAATCCCTCGGGATCAAACATGGCTGCCTGATCGTGATTTCCGAGAATCGTCACCTGGCAGTGATGCTTGACGAGATCGATACATTCCCTGGGGTTCGGCCCGTACCCGATGATGTCCCCCAGACAGTAGATCTGAGAAATCCCCTGTTGACGGATGTCGGCCAGAACCGCTTCCAGAGCTTCAAGATTGGCGTGAATGTCGCTGATGATCGCTTTCAACGGTCACTCTTGCTGTGCTGGAAGTTGGAAAAGGAAACCCGTCAGGAAAATTTCAATGTCGAAGTTTACGGAAGCAGATCCGACAGGGTCAAGCGGCCCGACGGTGGCTGAAAAACCCGGAACCGAAAAAACGGAGACCTCGAACCGGTGCTTCCACCCGTTCCGTCTCCGATCGACCGAGTTTCCAATCAGACGTCTTTACCGCAGATCCAGGGGATCCACATCGATTACGAGTTCCACGTCCGAAACCAGTTGAAGCCGCGGAGAGGCAGATCGCCAGAGCTGATCGATCGATTCCTGAGTCGGGGCCGTGAACTGGAGGTGATATCGGTAAAATTTTCTCAGTCGGGCAATCATTGCCGGTGCCGGTCCTAGAATTCTGACAGGAAGGGCAAGCTCAGCAGTCACCTGACGTAAAACCCCTGTAATTCGACGTGCCTCATTCTGCACGAGCTGATCCGACTCAGACCGCAGAATCAGCCGTGCCATGACACAATACGGAGGAGCGTTAAATTCGCTGCGATGCTTCAACTCGAACTGAGCAAACTGGTCATAGTCATGCTGTGCTGCAAATTGAATCACCGGCTCCTGTGGTGACATCGTCTGAACCAGGACCCGGCCTTCGCGATCTCCACGACCGGTTCGTCCGGCCACCTGTGAGATGAGCTGAAATGTCCGCTCGGCCGCCCGCAGTTCCGGTTGATGGAGCAGGGTGTCTGCATCGATGACTCCCACGAGAGTCACGTTGGGAAAGTCGAGTCCTTTCGCGATCATCTGCGTCCCGAGCAGAATGTCGACCTTGTGCTCACGAAAGGCTTCCAATGCACGGTCGTGACTTCCGGGAGCCCGCATCGAGTCACTGTCCATCCGCAAGATGCGGGCGTCGGAAAACTTCGTCTTCAATTCCGATTCCAGTCGCTGTGTGCCGGTTCCGATGAACCTCAACCCCGGAAGCCCGCAGGTCGAGCAGCGTTCCGCCGGAGCAACGCTGTATTCACAGCTGTGACACAGCAGAATCCCTTTGTCCTTATGCCAGGTCAGACTGACGTCACAGTCCGGGCACTTCACCGCCTGACACCGGGGGCACCACTGCACCGGCGAATATCCCCGCAGATTCAGAAAGAGAATCACCTGCCCTTGATCCCGCAGGGCGACGGTCACAGCCTGTCCCAGTGCCCGACCGATGGAATGCCCCTTTGCGATCAGCGGATCATTTCGTGTATCCACCAGCGTGACACGGGGCAGGGGACGCCGCTCGACCCGTTGTGTCATCTTCAATAACGTGTCGGTCCCCTGATGTGTCCGCAACAACGATTCCAGCGTCGGAGTCGCGGACCCCAGAACCAGCGGGATGCTCTCCCGTCGCGCCCGTTCCCGGGCCACTTCCCGGGCATGATAGCGCGGAGTCGAATGCTGCTTGAACGTCGCTTCATGCTCTTCGTCGATGATGATCAATCCGAGTTGCGGAGTCGGTGCGAACACCGCACTGCGGGCCCCGACGACCACCTGAACCCGCCCTTCGGCAATCTCCTGCCAGTGCCAGTGCCGGTCTGCGTCAGACAGGTGACTGTGCAGCACCGCGACGGACGGAAAACGGGCACTGAACCGCCGGATCGTCTGTGGAGTCAGGCTGATTTCGGGAACGAGCACAATCGCCTGGCGTCCATAACTGACGACTTCCCGGATAGCCTGAATGTAGACTTCCGTTTTGCCGCTTCCGGTCACTCCCTGCAGCAGAAATGTTTCATGCTGCTGTTGTCGCAAGGCCTCGAGAATCCGCCCGAGTGCGGCCTGCTGTTCGGCATTCAGCGGAAGGTCGGCCTGTTGAGGCACGTCATACTGGGTGGCCTGAGCGACCTGCGTTCTCGCCCGTTGTGGCACGAGAATCCCCCGCTTCCGCAAAGTATCAATGGGAGAACTTCCACATTGAGCCCGTTCCGCCAGCTGATCAACCGTTAACTGCTCGGACGACCCCTGCAGGACTTCAATCACCGCTTTCTGCTTGGCTGACAACCTCTTCAACTGAGCCGGATCCAGATCCGTCGCCAGCGAAAACGTCAGAATCTGGCGGGTCCCGGCCTGTTTTCGCACCCCTGCCGGAATCACACTGTCAAGAACCTGTCCCCAACTGCAGAGATATCGCTCGCCGATCCACTTCGTCAGATCGAGCATCGACGGGGACAGCAACGGCTCACGGTCCAGAATCTCTTTGAGCGACTTCAAGCGACGATGCAGCGGCAGTTCCGTCGTCAGCCCGACACAGTACCCGAGCGTCAATTGATCTCCACGACCGAACGGAGCCCGAACGCGCTGCCCGGGTTGAATCAGGTCCCGCAGGTGATCCGGGACAAGATAAGAGAAGACCGGATCCAGTGGACGGTTGAACACAACCTGAGCGATCAGGCAGTCCGCTTCCGCTTCCAGTTCCCATTTCTCAGGTTCCGGTCCCAGATCGAACAGGGAATTCTGGCGTTTCGTGTTCAAAGTCAGGGGATTGTAGAGGATGACTGACGACCTGCGGAGTCGACTCCACAAGATCGGCAAATTCGGTGAATCGCAGACGCAGAATTCCGTCGGTCCCCGATTTGGGGTTGTTGTCATTTCAGGACTTGGGATACGTTCCGCCGTTCCAATCCCATCATTCTGACATCCTCGAGAGAGACCATCCATTCCTCATTATTGAGTGTCAGACAGAAGAATCCTCCTGACACCACCCTGAAACAAAGCCTTTCACAACAAACCTTTACACCATTCCGATCTCCGCAATCACGGAGACCGAACGGGACGTAATTTCACCCGATGACGACGAACCGCTGGGCACGACAATCTGGCGTGCTGCTCCTCGCATTCAGCATGGGATGCGCGTCGGCGGCTCCGCGCAGTTCGTTCGTTCCCCGCTGGTTCCCCTCGATCCGCAATAGCGCTGAACGGGATCGATCTCAATCCGACACGTCGACAGGCGAGGAGGAGGAAGATCGGGAACCGCTGATCGCTCAAAACGAAGAGTCCTCTCCCGACGGCAAGAGCCGTGTGATTCGCCATGACCCGGCCACACGGATGCTGATCGAGGCCGAACTGCGTGACGCCTCGCCGACAGACCGGGAGGAATGGATCGCACTGCTGGAATCGGTGGAATCTTCGCAGGTGCCTGCGCTGCTGCAGATGCGACGGTTCTCGAAAAACGACTCGAATTCTCCGGCCATGGCGGAATCCGGAAATGCTGCCTCATCGAAAACCATCGAGCAGGCCACCGCAGAAATGACGGATGACGGTTCTTCTTCCAGAAAGATCGTCACCGCCGACGCCGGCGACACAACGTCCAGAACCACAGAGTCCAGAACAACAGAGAGCCCCCCTGCTGAGAAAGCGGCACTCGCCAAAGCAGATGAATCCCAGACCGGCCGTCCCGCCACGGCAGAGTCTCCTCTCACATCCGGATGGCCACAGCGTTTCAAATCGCTGGCCGATCCGACACGGATCTGGACGCATCCCGGCGAGATCACAACAGGTGACAGTGAAACAAACGGCGAGAAAGCCACTCTCCCAAAGAACGAACGCACGACGTTCGGACTGCCGTTGATTATTGGAAATCAGGCCAAAGCGGACGCGGCCCTGGCGGACTTCCATGCCCGGGAAGCCGCAGCGGTCGAACAGAACCAGAGCAGCGCGCCGATCGCCGCAGCGACACGATCGATGACTCCCCCGCGACTGACGCCGGGATCACAGCTCTGGGAAGATGAAATCCAACGGCTCATCTCATTGCTCGAAGCGGAAGCCTCCGGAAAAGGGAACGGCGACGCACGGGATGAAACCCGAAAGCAGGTGGCCCTGCGCATGTTGTATCTGATCGAAGATCAGCCGCAGAAAGCGCAGCAGGCGATCCCCGGACTGCCTGCCCCGGAACAGGAATTCTGGACGGATCTGTTTCTGGGTCTGGGCGAACATCTGGACCGCAGCAGTTCCAACGACGCCGGAGAACGGGCCACCCGAACGATTTCCTATCTGAATACAGCGACTTCGCACCTGCAGCAAACCGCGCGACTGCGTCTGCGAAACATTCATTTCTGCGAGAAAATCCACGGGTTCGGAAACTACGAACCGTTTCAGACCGATACCTTCTCACCAGGTCAGGCCCTGCTGGTTTATGGTGAGATTCGCAACTTCACCAGCGATGTGACTGCGGACGGAAACTACCGCACACGCATCCGCTCGACGATTGAAATCTACACCGACGGCGGCGAGCAGCAGCTTGTTGACCGCAGCAGTTTCGACGCGACAGAAGATCGTTGCCGGACTCCCCGATCCGATTACTTTCACAGTTATCGCATCAGTCTCCCGGCGCACCTGTCCCGGGGGCCGCACGTGCTGAAGCTGATGATTCAGGATGAACTGAGCGGCAAAATGACGACCGAGTCGGTTCCGTTCACGATCAACTGATGACAACGGATGACGGTCACGTCAGCGCAGGCCCTGACTCATTTCGGACACACTGTCTGACGGTCCATTTTGTTGAAGACCGAATTTGCTTAGAATTTCTGGAGCGGCTTTCCACCTGGGCTCGGCCGGTCTGGCACGCGGGCACCAGCGTTCTTGCTGGTGAAACGCGCTGCGCGGCCACGTGCTCGACCGAACCGGTCGAGACCGACTCATTCGTGAACTGGTGCCTGAACGGGATCACATCGTGCCGGATTCGCCTCGCACAACCCGAACGTCTGCAACACGTCGCGCGACGCCGACGTCGATCGTCAATCTGGCCGGCCGGATTGAAGAAGACATTCGAGCGAAAAGACTCCAGCCCGGGGATCCTTATCTCAATGCGGCGGACACCGCGAAAATGCTGCGAGTGGGAACAGCTCAGGCAAATCGGGCCTTGCAGCTGCTGGAACAACGCCAGGTCCTGGTCCGTCGCCAGCGCAGCGGAACATTTCTCTCGAGCCTGCCGGCCGACGCCGGCAGCCGCCCCCGGCGGATTAACGTCGTGATCGATCAGAACTCACTGAAGACAGAAGGAGTTCTGACGGACGGCGTGCTCGTGGGCATTCAGAGCGTCCTGAGACAGGCCGACCTGAAACTCCGGTTCGTCCCGGCGGTCGATGACGCGGAACTGGTTCACCGGATCATTGATGAAGTCCTTCAATCCTCCCAGCGGGAAGGCTTTGTTCTGGTCCGTTCCTCACTGACGGTCCAGCGACTCGTCGCCAACAGCGGACTCCCGACAGTCATCTTCGGAACGCCGTATCCGTCGATTCAATCGCTCCCCTGGATCGACCGGAACGCCACCCGCGCAGGTGAACTGCTGATCGACCATCTGCTGTCAAAGAAGTGCGACGAGTTTGTGATCCTGTTCCGGCAGCAGGTGATGCCCGGGGACCACTTGCTGCTGGACAGTGTTTTGTCCCGGCTGACGGCCTCCGGATACAGCAATTCATTTCACTTGCGATGTCTGCCGGTCGATCAGATCGAAGTCACTGCAGCCGTGACCCAGATCCTCGAATCGATTTCCCCCGCGAAGAAAGTCGGAATCCTCTGCAGGTCAGAACCACTGGCCCTCGGAACCGAAGCGGCACGGCAGGCCGTGTCCCCGCAGTCACCCGCCGAAATTGTGGTCGCCGACGTCTACCGTCCCAGCAATAAAGAAGACACTCGCTGGCCGTATGCCCGGATGGAACTGACTCCGCAGGAGATCGGCACCCAGATCGGAGAGATGCTGCTGGATCAGTTTATTCAACGCCCGTTACAGAATGACAAATTCGTTATTCCCGTTCGTCTGGAACGTCCTTCCCTCCCGATTGATTGTGAGATTCGTTAAGAACGGAGAAGTGAACAACCGCCAGCAAGCCCACCGTGACCGGTTGTCCATGTCAGTCCGGAACAGATTTTCCCCGGAAACTCCCTGTTCGACATTTCCCGCACGGGAAAGAATGACATGGATTCAAGAACTTCCCTGTGACAGAGAATCCGGGCAGGAGAGAGAACACATGGTGCAAATCATGAACGATCGCGACATGTCAACGTCCGCTGACACGGGCGTCATGAGAATCCTCCTCGTCGAAGATGATCAGGTTCTCGGGCAGGCCGTGGCACGGGGTCTCGAAGATGCCGGAAATGAATGCACCTGGTCCCGGAGCGGCGGGAATGTCTTTGAGCTGTTGAAGATGGACCACTTCCATGTGGTCATCCTCGATCTGATGCTGCCGGATGCGTCCGGAATCGAAGTGCTCAACCGGATCCGCAGCAGCGGAAACCAGATTCCGGTCCTCATCCTCACGGCTTTGGGTTCTGTTCAGGACCGTGTCGTCGGACTCGAAAACGGGGCAGATGACTATCTGGTCAAACCGTTTGCCATGCCGGAACTGCTGGCCCGTCTGAAGGCGATTACCCGCCGGACACAGATGACACCCTCTCAGCATCTCCGCATCGGCCCGGTGTCGCTCGATCTGTCGACACGACGCTTCTTCCGGGACGGACGGGAGATCGATCTGACTCCCACGGAAAGCAGCCTGCTCGAATTTCTGATGCGGCATGCCGATCAGGTGGTGACGCGGCGCATGCTCTGCGAACACCTGTGGGAATCCGACTGGGAAGGGGTCACCAACGTCATCGAAGTCCACATCAACCGGCTGCGAGGCAAGATGGATCGGGATTTCGAGAAACACCTGATTCAGACCGTACGCGGTCGCGGCTACATTCTCCGCATTTCCTGAATGACACCTGTTTCCGGATTCCAGGCAATGACGTGAAACCCCGTCTGGCGTCATTCTTTCTTTTTCAGGTCGTCCGCTTTCCAGAACGTCTCCCGATCAGCGACGTCAGATCAGGCTCGCTGGAACCTGATCGACCAAACGGGTCTAAAAAGCAGGGATGGATGGCGTTCCGGAGATGATGGTCGGAGTCGGTCCGGCCTGTGGGAACTGCGTGACCGGGACAGGGGCTCCCAGCTCAACAGGGTGTTGCCCGGGAACCGGCGTGGTCTGCAGCGGAATCTCATGTGGAATTCCGGCCGGAACTCCTCCCGGTGGCACTGCGGAGTAAGGAGAGGGAACCATTTGTCCAGAAGCTCCCTGTGGTGGAACGGGCGACATCGGTGTCACCTGAACCGGCACGGAATGCACCGGGGAACCAGGTGTCAGCGGCTGATAGACCTGCTGTGACGGAACCGGTGTGCCTGCCGGCATCGAAGCGGGGGGCAGCATCCCGTTGACCATCGGCTGCCCGTGCATCGACTGCCCGTAGACCGGTTGTCCATTCATGACCGGTTGCCCGTGCATCGGGACCGCATTCATTGGCTGTCCGGGGAACGGCATTTCGTGGGCAGGCATCATGGAACCGTAAACCGGGGCTCCGTGCACCGGCATCGGCTGCATGGACATCGGCTGTGTCGGAAACTGGGCTCCCGGAGCGGGCAGGGCAGGCCCCATCGGTGGATACTGTTCTCCCTGGGAAGGGATCGGGGTGATGGTTGTTCCCGGGGGAGCCGACATCGGCCCCATTTCCATCGGAGCACTCATCTCCATCGGATTTCCCATCGGCATCATGCCGTGGTTCATTCCGTATCCGTAGTTCCCGTACGTCCCCTGGATGACTCCCCCTTTGATGCGGGAATCAAATTGGGGCATGTAGGCGGACAGATGCTGTGACGGAGCGATCCCCATCATTCCCTGTTGTGACTGATAGTACGGGTTGGAATTCAATCTCCGATAATAGATCAGATTCCGGGCCAGATCAGGGCGCCCCATGTCTCGTTGCAATTCCTTCATGTCACGACGGGCTTTGAGATAGCCAGGTCGCTTATCCATCGCGAGATTCAACTGCTGTTCGGCACCGGCGTAGTTGCCGGCACTCTTTTCGATTTCAGCCAGTTCGACATTCGCTGCCGCTGAGTAAGGCTGCGTCCTGGACCAGGCGGTCAGCAGCTGACGGGCATCGTCATTTCGTCCCTGAGTGTTCAACAGAGTCGACAGTCCCCGGTATGAGGGACGGTGTGCCGGGTCGAGGGTCAGGGCATGCTGATACATCTGCTCGGCCCCTTCGGAATCCCCCTGCTTCTCCATCGTTTTCGCGACGTTAAAGGCATAACTCGCCCGATACGGGTTGTCCATCATCGCCCGTTCGAACTCGCTGCGGGCAGCGACATAATTCCCCTGGCGGAAGTACGCCCGACCGGACTGGTTCATCACCCAGGCGTGCGACTTTCCGCATCCGCACAGGGACGAGGCCAGCAGCACCCAGACGATCCCCCCGGCAAGCATTCCCAGGCGGGAACGCCGCAGTGTGGCGGAGATGGTCGGAACAGGTGCGGAATTGGAGGGCATGGACATAACGGCATCCCGACAGCAGGGAAAAACAACAGTCAAACGGAGATTCGAGACAGGGACATCAAACGGGGACGTCAAACAGGGAAGGTTTTCCCCATGACGCCGGTGGGAGGTGCGGCGGGACACTATCCCGGCGAAAAATTCCGGACAAGTCGAGTTCAAGTTTTGAACGAGAATGGCCGACAGGCCCCGACTGACCGGCAATTCCTGCAGATTCCCGTCCATTTCGGCTGAAGTCGCAACATGGACAGGCGCACAGATCCCGGTTACCTTGCGGAAAGAGAGGCGGGACCGTTCAAAATGGGCGGACAGCCAGGCGAATGGAATCAGGGAGGCAGGAGATGGCACGGGAGCGCGTATTTCGGGAAGAGGACGACAGGGAAGACCCAGGCAATCGGCCGTCGCTCCCCCCCCCCGGCCCATCCTTCAATCCGAACGAGACGGACCTCGACGAAGAATTACGTCCGCAGCGACTGCAGGATGTCATCGGACAGAGCCAGGTCGTCGACCGTCTGAAAGTCATTCTCGACGCCACCCGAAAACGAGGAGATGTCCTCGGACACCTGCTGCTGGACGGTCCTCCCGGGATCGGAAAGACGACTCTGGCGACAGTCATTCCCAAAGAACTGGGAACCGACATTCAGATTGCCGCCGGTCCGGTGCTCGATGCCCCCAAAGACCTGCTCCCGTATCTGACGAACGCCACGGAAGGTTCCGTCCTGTTCATCGACGAGATTCACCGGCTCCGCCCGGCGGTCGAAGAGTTCCTGTATCCCGCGATGGAAGATTTCCGGATTGATATCGCGCTGGGGGAAGGTCTGAACGCCCGGACGATCAACATGCCGCTGAAGCGGTTCACCGTCATCGGCGCCACGACTCGGGCCGGAATGTTGACCGCTCCGATGCGGGACCGCTTTGTCTATCGCGAACACCTCGACTTTTACACCACTGACGATCTCGTCGAGATTGTGAGCCGGAACGCGAAAAAGCTGCGCACAACCGTCAGCCCCGATGCGGCCCGGGAGATCGCCTGCCGCAGCCAGGGAACTCCCCGTAAAGCCAATAACATCCTCCGGCGAACCCGGGATTTCGCGACACTGCGACACCCGCAGGGAGAAATCACCTCAGAGATCTCCCGCTATGCGCTGGAAGTGCTGGAAATTGATCCACTGGGACTGGAGAAGCAGGACCGGCGTTACCTGCAGACGATTGTCGACATCTTCAACGGCGGACCGGCCGGACTGAATGCCATCGCCCACAGCATGTCCATTCCCCCGGATACGCTCGAAGATGATATCGAACCGTTTCTGCTGCGGACCGGTCTGGTGCAGCGGACTCCGCGCGGCCGGGTCATCACACGCAACGGATATCTGCATCTGGGACTCGAACCGGGCCCTGATCCGACGCTGGGATTCCGGAGACTTTTTTGAGACACTGCGAATCAGGACGTGCTCGACCTGACTGACCGGGAAACGGGAGTTGTCGAGCGTTCCGTTCGAACCGGCAGTCTGGACTTCACGGCAGAAATTCTCCAATTTCATGCACACGATCATTTCCATCCTGAGCACTCTCGACCGGCGCTGGATCTTCCTGATGATGGCGCTCGCGGTGTCGGTTCCCATTCTCTTCGGGCTGCAGTTTCCGGAAACGCCGACCCAGATGACGCAGGACGTTTTCAATGCCATTGAAAACCTGCCCCCCGGTTCCCGTGTGCTGATGGCCTGGGATTTCGATCCGTCAGTCGAAGGAGAACTCGGGCCGATGGCCTTGTCGTTTGCCAGACACTGCTGTGAGAAAGGACACAAGATGTACTTTCTCACGCTGGTCCCGGTCGGTCCGCAGATGATCGAGAAGACGATCGACACGGTCATCCGCGCCGACTTCCCGGATCTGACTTATGGCAACGACTATGTGAATCTCGGATATAAATCCGGCTACGAAGGAGTGATCACCGTCATCATCACAAGTCTGCGGGGACTGTACACGACGGATGCCCGCGGGACGAACATTGACCAGATCCCCATGTGCAAGGGAATCACCAGCATTCAGGAAATGGATCTCATCGTCAACGTCAGCGGCGCGTATCCAGGGACCAAGGAATGGGTGCAGTATGCCGTCACTCCGTTCTCCGACAAGGTCAGACTTGTCGCCGGCGTCACCGGAGTTCAGGCTCCGATGTTTTATCCGTACGTCCCGAAACAGCTGATCGGAATGCTCTCTGCCATCAAGGGGGGGGCCGAATACGAGACGCTCCTGCATCAGAAGTATGATGAAGGAGCCGCCGACAAAAAGTACATGGACGCCAATCGACGCATGGGGCCTCAGCTCGTCGCTCACATGTTGATGATCGGCCTGATTGTTGCCGGAAATGTTGTCTATCTCTCACAACGCCGCCGGGAACAGCAGGCAGTCCCCCGTTCATCCACCTGATTCCACCACGCCCCCTCACATCATCTCGACAGAGAACACGGCACTCGATTTCCCCATGGAGACATCTGCAAAACGGACTGAAGGAACCGCTTTCAATCCCTGGAAACAGTTCGTTCATCTTCTCGGGCTGATCCGCTTCAGCCATACCGTCTTCGCCCTTCCGTTTGCTCTGCTGTCCGCAGTGCTGGCCTGGCAACAGTCTCCTTTTCAATGGCGGCAGCTTCTCGGCATTCTGCTGTGCATGGTCTTCGCCCGGTCAGCCGCCATGGCGTTCAACCGCCTCGTCGATCGGGACTACGACGCCCGAAATCCCAGAACCGCGGGACGCCACATCCCGGCCGGAATCCTGTCGACCGGACTGGTCGGCGGATTCACGCTGGCCTGCATCGCCGCGTTTGTGGCGGCGACACTGCTGTTTCTTCCCAACCCCTGGCCATTGCGACTCTCGATTCCCGTGATGCTGTTTCTGCTCGGGTATTCGTATGCCAAACGCTGGACGGCGTTCTGCCATTACTGGCTCAGTGCCGCATTGATGCTGTCGCCGATCGCCACCTGGATCGCCGTGACAGGAGAACTGAATGCGACACCGATCTGGCTGGCAGCGGTCATCTTCTTCTGGGTCGGTGGATTCGACATTCTCTATGCGACTCAGGACACGGAGTTCGATCAGGCGGAACGACTCCATTCGATCCCCGCACGCATCGGGATTCCCGCGGCATTGCGTCTGGCATTCGTCAGCCACCTTCTCACGATTCTCTGCCTGTTCACATTCTGGAGCGTCTCCGGGCTGGGCCCCGTCTTCCTCACCGGGACAGTCATGGTCTCTCTGTTACTTCTTTATGAACACTGGCTCGTCTCACCGCGTGATCTGTCAAAAGTGAACATGGCGTTCTTCAATGTGAATGCCGTCATCAGCATCGGGCTCCTGCTCGCGGCCGTTCTGGATCTCCTGCTGGCCCGTCAGTAATACAGGGAAACGACCGTGTCGAAACGCGCTCTCATCACCGGGATCACCGGACAGAACGGGACCTATCTTGCTGAGTTTCTGCTGGAGAAAGGGTACGAAGTCCATGGACTCTCCCGTTGCCCGCCGTCTCCTGCCGTCCGGCAACAGCCGGCAGGGGACTCCCCGGCAATCGTCGAAAAGCGACGGCCGATTCTCCACACGGGTGATCTCAACGAATCCGGAAGTCTGATCCGCCTGATTCAAGACATCACACCGGATGAGATCTACAATCTGGCCGCTCAAAGCCATGTCGACGTTTCATTCGCACTTCCGGAATTCACAGCGAACTGTGACGCAATCGGTCCGCTGAGATTGCTGGAAGCGATTCGCATTCTGGGACGGGAACAGACCACACGTCTGTTTCAGGCGTCAACATCAGAACTCTTCGGCGCGGCACAGGAGTTTCCTCAAACCGAGTCGACACCGTTCCGGCCAGGATCTCCCTATGGAACAGCGAAGCTCTATGCCCACTGGATCGTCCGCAATTACCGGGAAGCCTTCGGGCTGTTTGCCTGCAGCGGGATTCTCTTCAACCATGAATCGCCGATTCGAGGAGAGACGTTCGTCACTCGAAAAGTCACCCGTGCGCTGACTCGCATCAAAGTCGGACTGCAGGACTGTCTGTGCCTGGGAAACCTGAACGCCCGTCGCGACTGGGGGCACGCGCGAGACTTCGTGGAAGCGCAATGGTTGATGCTGCAGCAGGAGACCGCTGACGACTATGTCATCGCCACCGGCGAATTGCACACACTGCGGGAATTTGTGGAGGCCGCGGCCGGGGTCCTCGACCTTCCATTGGTCTGGGACGGTTCCGGAGTCGATGAGCGGGGGATCGATCCCAACACCGGGCGCTGCCTGGTCGCCGTCGATCCCGCGTTCTTCCGGCCTTCGGATCCGGGACAACTTGTCGGCGATGCCACGAAAGCCCGTCAGCAACTCGGCTGGGCGCCGCGCATCTCCTTCACGGAACTGGTCCGGGAGATGACACTCTCCGATCTCAAGATCGCTCAGGACGAGCTTCGTCAAGAGTAGAGAACGGCTGCGCGCGTTCGATCTCAACACTCTGCGAGTTCAACTGACATACCCGAGCTTGCGGTAATGAATCACCTTGTTTCTCAATGTGCGTGCCGTCACGCCGAGTGCGGCAGCGGCTTCGTTCTTGTTTCCCTGAAACAGATCCAGTCGATGCAGAATCACGCGCCGTTCAATCTCTTCCAGTGACAGTTGATCAAACGTCTCCGGCAAAGCCGCGGGGGATGACTCCTCCGCAATGGGAACCGGAGCCATGAATTCCACCATCTGAATCGTGTCGGAATTGGCCATCAGACAACATCGCAAAATTGTGTTCCGCAGTTCACGGACATTGCCCGGCCAGTCATGCTGACACAACCGCTCCATCACCAGTCGCGTGACGCCCCGAACGGGGACTTCCAGTTCCTCCTGTGACAGCTTGACGAAGTGATTCACCAGTGCCGGGATATCTTCCGGGCGTTCCCGCAGCGCAGGAATCGCCAACGGCAACACATTCAGACGATGGTACAGATCGAACCGGAACCGTCCGATCGCCGCTTCCCGCTGCAGGTCCCGATTCGTCGCCGCAATAACACGGGCCTGAAACTTCAGTGTGTCATTTCCGCCGACACGCTGAAACTCCCGCTCTTCCAGAACCCGCAACAGTTTGGCCTGCAACGGCAGAGGAAGTTCTCCGATTTCATCAAGAAACACAGTCCCGTTCCCGGCCGATTCCAGTCGCCCCCGACGGAGAGACTGGGCCCCGGTGAATGCCCCGGCTTCGTGCCCGAACAGTTCACTCTCAATGAGATGTTCAGCGAGGGTCGCGCAATTGATCCGCACATACTCCGACGCGCGGCGCGGACTGTTCTCATGAATGTATCGCGCGACGAGTTCTTTCCCGGTCCCGCTTTCTCCGGAAAGGAGAACCGTGACCGAGCTGCGCGCATAGCGCCGCGCCAGTTCCAGTAACTGGAGCATCGCCTGAGACTGAAAAACGATCGCCATCAGAAACCTCCCCCGCCCCCGCGGGAAGCTCGATTCTTTCGACAGAACAACTTGTCAGATCAATTGCCGGTGTGCTGACAACTGATCTTCCCCCCAATTCGATGGAGCACGGAAATCAACGCCGCGCCCGCCCCCTCAACTCATCACTCACTCGCAATTCCGTGTGAGCCCTCTCTCAATACGACGCCGACTTTCCCGCGGACTGATAGGCACGCTGCATCTGCTGGTGCCGGACGATCGAATCCACTTCCGGACGAACCTCACGCTTGAACTGCTGCATCCGTTCTTCCAGCAGATTGATCCGCCGAATCAAGGTGCCGAGAATCTGTTCATGCTGCTGAAACAGCGTTTTCAGTGCCGGACCGGCCTGATATCCCCGTTGCAGCCATTGCTGCCGACACGGTCCCAGATCCTTTTCAATCTCTTCCGTCTGCCGCATGATCGGTTCCAGCCGGGACAGGCAGGCCGTGATCTCCTCGGCAGAGGGACTTTCATGCGGCACCGCCGATTCGAGCAGCGACAACGCGCGGCGATACGGACCTTCTGCCCGTTGAAACTGCCGTAACAGTTCTGCTTCGAGCGACGCCCGATCACTGTGGTGGTTTTGCCAGGTTGTCAATTTCTGCCTCCCAGGCCTGCAGTGTGTCATTCAGTTTGCGAGTATCTCCGAGGAGTGTCGCTTTGGTTTCCAGGTGGTCGAGCCACCATTTCGAAACATCTTTCATCCAGTCCGCCTCGGGTGCGACCATCACTCTTCGATATAACAGCCGGGCTTCATCCAGCCGACCGGCGCGGCGATGGCAGCCGGCCTGCAGGTAGAGCACCCACAACTGGTCTTCACGAGTCAGTGTCTTCACGTCGATCTGTTTCAGGACGTTCAGGCAGGATTCCACATCTCCGGCGCCGAACAGACTTCCCGCCAGCGAAAACCGGTCGATCTGTCCGGGAATCACCTCCTGCGGAGAGAGCGGATCCGAGGAGACCGGTTGATCCGACTCCACGACGATTCCCTCTGCATACTTTCTGACATCGACGGTCTCCTGATGACGGCCGCGCGGCGGCGACGAGAGTCCCGGGAGAGTTGTTCGAGTCGACTTGCCGGCGTCAGGGAACAGCTCCGGTTCGGGTGTTGTCTGATGGAACGGCAGCGACGGGATGGAATTCCCCGGCTCACTCGACGTGGAGGGGAGGGGACTCGGAGCTGGTGCTGCAGTCGCACCGTTTCCGGTGGCCCCACTTCCCGGGGCAGGGTGTGGTGACGTCTGCCGTGACGCGGCTTTCTGCTTCTGCAGCAGTTCGGACAGTTCTTCCAGCTTCGACTTCAGCGTCTTGTATCTCTGAACCTTCAGGTTCTGGAGATCGTCACCCGTTCCGGGGCTGTCCGTCGAAAGCGACTCGTCCGCCAGTTTGGGAAAGCTGCAGGAATCCAACAGCGGAATCGCCATTGGAAAGTCTTCTTCCAATGGAGGATTGGCCATCAGGCGGAATCCCGCCGTCAGCAGAATGGCCGGAACACTCACCACTCTGAAAAGAGACTTCCATGCGATGGTCATCGAAATCTCCTTTCCAGCAGGGCGCTCGGGCCGGGTTCTGGGGGAATGTCTTTCGGGATGGTTCCTGAAAAACACTGAACGGATTCTTCGTATCGTCCCTGTGCCTGCAATGCCCGTCCCATCACGCGGAGCGCCTGACGACGCTGAGCATCGGAAACATTCTGGCGGCGGAGGATCTCCCGGCAGGTTCGCTGAACGTCGTCGAAGCGTCCCTGTCGAAACAGGGCTTCCGCTTCCACAAGCGTCGACTCTAACTGGAACGATTCCGGTGCCTGCAGATCCGCGACGGCCCGTTTCCCCGATGGCAGGCGGGACAACTGTTCCGGAGCATCCAACAGCAGCAGGGAGCGGATCCGGTTCTGCAACGGGAAGGGGTAAGACGTTTCCAGACAACGGCAGAACACCTGAACCGCCGCCTGTGTCATTCCCAGATCGCGCAGGGCTCCCCCAATCAGCCAGGACCAGATCCCGCCGAAACAGCGTTCTGCAGAAATGTTCGTGGTGGTCGCCAGCAGTGTCGTTCCCGCCCGAAACTGATCGTGAGGATCATTCGTCCAGCGGTAGTGAATCAGTCCGGTCAGAAACGCCGCCTGATCACGGACGTCCTGCGTCTGCAGCACAGCGAGATGCTCCACCAGCAGATTGTTCGCCCGCTGAAAATGATTGAGCATCAAGTACGCGGCCGACAACTGCAGCGTGGCGACTCCTTCAAACGGAGTTCCCATGGAGAGTGAAAGGCCGCGCGTCAGCGGACCGATGGCAGATCGCGGATCATCATTCTCGATTCCAATCCGTCCGACATACAGGTAACAGGCAATCTCCAGAGACTCACCGGTCAGCATGTCAGCGGCCCGATAGAACGCCCGGGTGGCATCCGCCGGACGCCCTTCGAGAATCAGAAGTTTTCCCAGATTGAACCAGGCAATGGAGACATAATCCGACCGGGGATACTTGGAGACCATCTGTTCGATCAGTTGAATTCCGGTCGCCCGTGGCTGTGACAGGACACTGATCCGGGCCAGCTCCAGCAACGACGCCGGAGCATCCAGATGATCCGGTGCTTCCGTACTCGCCAGTTTCAACATCCGCTGGGCGGCCTGCTGGCGGTAAATGGCGAGTTGCCCGGCTTCCGCACTGCCGGCAGAGAGAATCTGAATGGTGGAATCCTTGAATTCCCAGATCAGTTCAAGTGGTTCCAGCAGGCAGTCCAGGGCCACCGACAATGGAATCTCGAGACATTCCGGTTCAATGGAGTGAGCGGACAGCACCCCCTGGGTTTCAGCATTCATCCGTGCGGTGAAGCCGGTTCCCTTGAGAGTTCTGTCGAGAATGGTGAGTGCGGAAGTCCGTTCATACTGCAATGACACAACGACGCCGTCCGGAGACGTGCCGGTCTGCCGGACGATGATGAGTTCCTGTCGCAGGGGAACATGCGGGCCGGCCCGTTGTGTTTTCATCGGAGCCATCGCTGCAAGAATCGCTGCCGGTCGCACAATCAGATCCGGCGGAACCAGCATCTGATCCTGAAACAGTTTTTCGGAATGGCGCAGGTTCGGTTCAAACGGTTCCACGCGCCGGGCCAGCAGACTGGCGAGATGATGCAGAATCTGCGTCCGTTCCAGAGGAGTCGCTTCTTCAAAGAGAACCCGGAACAGTGCGGAAGTCGCCAGTTCGGTTCTTCCCGTGGCCGACCAGATTCTGGCCTGTCCCTGGAGCGCAGCATTCCGAATCGCCGGTTCCGGAGTCAGTTCCAGAACATCACGGTAACCGGCGAGTGCCCCTTTTCGATTTCCGAGCGATTCTTCACAAAGTGCAAACTTGAACAGCAGCAGAACGTCGATCGCGCCGGTGGAGTCGGTCAGCAACGGCTGGTAACGATCGCGGGCAGCGCGATAGTCCCCCGCTTCAAAGAAACGATCTGCGTCAATCAGAATCTGTTCCGGCAGAATCTGTTCCGAAGCCGTGGGGGAAGTCGTGGGGTCCGCCAGGGGAGGAGATGCCGAAGAAACGACAGCAGGATCGACCGGTTCGCCATGGCCGTCGGCAGATTCCGCCTGAGACAGGTCATGCGGATTGCTGATTCGTTGTCGAATGCGTTCCTCTGAAATGGCCTGCCCGTGGGGTTTCTCCACCGCCTCAGAAGAGGGTGCCGGGTGGGCCTGTCCATCCGTTCCGCCGAGGACGTGTTGAGCCGGATCGCTCGCCGTCGGGTGCTCAGCAGGCGAATCGACTTTCGCCGGAAAGGCTTTCCCTTGCAGGAATTGCCCGGCCAGAACTCCCGCTCCCAGGCAGATGATCGCGACCAGTGGCAACAGAATCAGCCGGACAGACACGGCGGATTTGGCCGTCCCTGGCGTGGCGTCTGTGTTGCTCCTCGGAGTCGTCATCTGGTGAAAGGCTTCTGCGCTATGATCCGTACAACCGTTAAAGTCGGCGCACTCCCCTGAAACATCGACGAAGAAATCCGGGAGAATTGAGTAAAAAAACGCAAGTCGACGAATTCCCCTTCGATACCTGCTTGTCCCCGAGTTGAAGAAGAGTCTCAACCCATGCAGATCCGTCGATTCGAACACGATCCACACGCTGGCTTGCCGCCGCAGGGAACTCACCGTTCCGCGTCAGGCCAGTCACTCAACGGATCCGTGTCTTCGAATTCGACACGGATTGATCAGGTCAGCACGAAGACGGATGCCGGATCACCTCTGTCAGCGCTCACTGAGCGTCTGGGCAGTGTGCAAAAGGTCCGTTCGGAAATCGTGGCGGCAGCCAGGGAAAGGGTCGCGGCAGGACTCTACGAAACACGGGAATCGGCTGAACAACTGGCTGCATCAGAATTACGTCACGACTTTTTTTAATCGTCCGTCATCATCACTTTTGCACGGAATGAATTTCCAGGGATTGGAAAACAGGTTCTCAGGACGCGGGACGCATCACGAGCAAACGGACACAACCCACAACGCAAGGTTTGATCCATGGCTCTGACAATCGCGAACAATGTCACTTCACTGAATGCCCAGACCAACCTGGGAAAAGCTTCTTCCGCACTGGCCACCTCGGTCGAACGGCTCTCCTCCGGTCTGAAAATCAACCGGGGAGCTGACGGCCCGGCCGCACTGGTGATCTCCGAAAAACAACGTGCCCAGATTGCCGGTCTGAAACAGGCCATCGACAACTCCAACAAAGCCGTTTCCCTGGTGCAGACGGCTGAAGGGGCACTCGGTGAAATCAACGACCTGCTCGTGAAAGTCCGCAGCCTGGCTCTCGACTCCGCCAACGCCGCCGTGAACGACGACGACGCCCTGGCCGCCAATCAGGCGGAAATCAACAACGCTCTCGACACCATCAACCGGATTTCGAGCAACACCCAGTTCGGAACCAAGAAACTGCTCGACGGCAGTGCCGGGATCAAAGGAACCGCGAGCGATGCCGACGTGACCTTCCTGAAGAGCACTGCAGCCACCAACTCCGGTTCCTATGCCGTCAACATCACGACAGCCGCTCAGCGGGCGAACGTCTCGGCGGTGACCGGACAGACCGCGAACCTGGCCGCTGACGAAAACGTCACGATCAACGGAGTGGTGGTCGCCCTGAACGCCGGGATGTCCCAGGCTCAGGTCGTCACCAAAATCAACGAGTTCACCGATCAGACCGGCGTCATCGCCGACGTCAGTGCCGGCAACCTGCGTCTCTACACCAAAAACTTCGGGCTGGATGCGGAAATCAACGTCACTTCCGACGTCGCCAACGCAGTGGACTCGACCGGTCTGGGAACCGGCCTGTTGACAGATGCTGGTGTCGATATCGCCGGAACGATTGGCGGAACCGCCTTTACCGGAACCGGAAACATCCTGACGGCCACCTCCGGAGCCGCCAAAGGGACCGTGATCCAGCTGGCTGCCGATGCCAACCCCGTCAACACCGTCACCGGTGCTCAAGGGTCACTGACCATCACCAACCAGTCCCTGACCTTCCAGATCGGACCGAACCAGAACCAGACCGCGAACATCGCGATTGGCAAGGTCGACTCCGCCTCGCTCGGAATCGGCGTCGTCGGCAACCAGTTCGCCAACCTGTCCGCCATCGACGTCACTTCAGCCAGTAAGGCTCAGGATGCCATCGGTGTGATCGATCAGGCGATCAACGACGTCACCAATCTCCGCGGTGACCTGGGTGCCTTCCAGCAGAACACGCTGAGTTCCACCGCCAACAACCTGCGGACGACTCTGGAAAACACCACCAACGCCGAATCCGTGATCCGCGACACCGACTTCGCTTCGGAAATCGCAAACTTCACCAAGAACCAGGTGCTCGTTCAGGCCGGAACCTCGATCCTGGCCAACGCCAACCAGATTCCGCAGCAGATTCTGTCGCTGCTTCGGTAATTAACGTCTCGCCTGCGGCAAATTCTGCCCGTTGAAGAGTTCCGAAAGAAATCTTCAACGGGCTTTTTTGTCGGACAGTCGATTTCTGACTGATGTCCCCCGCTGCCGTTTTCCGGAAACGCGGGGACAGTGTGTCCGGAGATTTCGCAACCTGAGACTTTCAGGCCGGCCATTTCGTCCAGACATGGCAGAGTGAGACAGAACAGGTTCTTCGGTCCGCGAAGTTCCTGAAGGAAATCAAGGCACGGTCATGGCAAACATCAACATCGGCGGTCTGGTTTCCGGAATCGATACAGACGTCATTATCGAAGGATTGATGAAAATCCAGCAGAACCAGCTGGACCTGATCAACGTCCGCAAGACCGATGTCGAAACGAAGAAGTCTGCGTATCAGTCCATGCAGACGCAGCTGCTGACTCTGCGGACGACTGCGACGACGCTGGCAGGCAGTTCCAACAATCCTTTCGATTCCCGTACGACCACCGTTTCCCATCCGGATTCTCTTGTCGCCACATCGGCTCCCCGGGCGAACACCGGAACCTATCAGCTGACCATCCAGTCACTGGCGACGGCACATGCCGTTGCGTCTCAGTCCGTGACGAATCCGGAATCGGCGATCACGCAGGGGACTTTCAGTCTGCGAGTCGGCTCTCAGGCACAGGCCGACATCGTCATCGATTCGAGCAACGACACGCTGTCCGGCCTGGCAACCGCGATCAACGTCGCAAACGTGGGAGTCACCGCGAGTGTTGTTCAGGAGGGAAACGCGTCGTATCGATTGATGCTCACCGGGACAAAAACCGGTGCGGAGAATGCGATCTCGATGACAAACTCCCTGGCCGATTCCTCCGGAGGAGCCGTCAAACCGGAGTTCGATTTCGATCAGCCGATCTCTTCCGCGGCGGACGCACGCGTCACGCTGGGAACGGGTCCGGGTGCGTTGACCGTCAGCAACGGGACCAACACCATCAGCAATCTGATTCAGGGAGTGTCACTGAATCTGCAATCGGCCGATCCGTCGAAGACCATCACTCTCACCGTCTCCAATGACTCGGAGAAGGGAGTGACGGCCGTGAAGGATTTCGTCAACGCCTACAACAGCTTCCTCGACTATGTCGACAACGTCACGAAGTACGATACGGAAGCGGATCTCGCCGGAATTCTTCAAGGAGATTATTCCGCCATCAATCTTCGGCGGCAGCTGCAGAACGCAATCCAGTCCGTCATCCCGGGAGTCTCCTCTCAGGCCAACCGTTTGAGTGCGTTGGGAATTTCCACATCCAACACCGGACGCCTGACGGTCAACGAATCCCGCCTGCAGGAGTTGATCAACGGCAACGTGGCCGGGGTGTCCGTCACGGATCTGAAACGTCTGTTCGCCGTCGACGGACAAAGCAGCAACGGTGCGGTGACTTTCGTCTATGCCAGTGGAAAGACACAGGCGACCTCGTCACCAATCGAAGTGAACATCACTCAGGCGCCTGAACGGGCCGCTCTGACCGCCGGGACCGCACTGAGTGAGACGACGGTGATCGACAGTTCCAATCAGTCCCTGCGTCTGAACCTCGATGGCGTCGAAGAGACGGTCACACTGAAAGAGGGCTCCTATACACGCGAAGAGCTGGCCGCCCATGTCCAGTCGGTGATCAACAATCATTCCGCGTTCACAGCCCGATCGGTTTCCGTCGGGGTGAACTCATCTCAGCAGCTGACCGTCACCAGTGACAGTTATGGAACCAGTTCCCGTCTGACCGTGTACGGCAGTTCCGCCGCGAACACTCTCGGTTTCGCCGGGGGAGAAAGCGACACCGGTGTGAATGTTGCCGGAGAATTTCTCGTCAACGGCAAAGTGGAAACCGCCACCGGCAGTGGCCGGATGCTGACCGGCAAAGACGGCAACGCGACGACGGACGGCCTGCAGGTACGGGTCAACGTCACGCCGGGACAAGTGGTCAGCGGCTCTGAAGGGTCGATCACGATCTCGCGGGGTGTTGCCTCGCGGATGAACTCCCTGATCGATCAGTTGCTTGATGCCGACAAGGGATTATTGACCTCGCTCGACAAGCGGTTTACCGATCAACTGGAGAGTATCCAGAATCAGGTGGACCGGCAGCAGTCCATGTTCGACAAGCAGAAAGAAGCACTGCTGACTCGATTCCAGGCCATGGAAACCGCGTTACAGCAATTGAAATCAACCAGCTCCCTCCTGGGATCACAGCTCGCCGGCATCTCGAACCTGTCCAGTTGATCCCTGGGAAACCGCGGATATTCCGATTCTGGTGCTCGGAACGATTCCCATGCCCCGTCTGAATGGACTGCTTTCCCCCTGAAAAATTGACGATAGATGGACGAAAGGCAGGATGCACTCCATCGTCATTCTGACCTCATGACGATTCCTCGGCCGCCGGCCTGTACGAGTCAGGACGGACCTCGACCGGTTCGGTCGATCACAGGGCCGCGCAGCACGCGTTGCACCTCGGAACGCTTGTGCCCGCGTGCCGGATCGACCAGCGAATGAATGAAAATGCTCTATGAATGCTCATGCTGCTTACCGCCGACATTCTCAAACGGCCTGGACTCGAATCGAGATGCTGCTGGCGTTGTATACGTCAACGATTGAACATCTCGACGCCGGGATCGATCTGCTGAATCGGCATGATCTGGCGAGCGATCCCGCACTGCAGCTCAAAGTTTCTGAACACCTGCTGATGCTGGTGGACGGAATCGACAGCGAGACCTCCGACGTGGCCGGCCGGATTCGTGACCTGTGTGTCTTCTGTCTCGGCCAGATCGCTCAGCCGGACGTTCAGTCCTGGGTGAGTGCCCGGAATGTTCTGGTCACTTTACGCGAGGGCTTCGAATCCGTGCGGGACGAAGGGATTCAACTGGAAGCCGCCGGATCGATTCCCCCGTTGTCACTGGCGACCGGACAAACGGTTCTCCACGCCTGAGTGACTTTCGATGAATGCCACGCGACCTGGCATTCACTCCGGTGCTTTGCCAGCGGTTCCGGCTGGAGGGGCTTCGTCACCCTCCTGATTCGACGCCAGCAGCTTCACATACGGAAGTCGCACGGTCAGAGTGGTCCCGTGGTGCAGTCGACTCTGGCAGCTGATCGTTCCGCCATGCGCGGTGATCACCGCTTCACAGATGCTGAGACCCAGCCCGGTCCCCTGAATCGGAGTCTGACGAACGCGGCCCCGATCACTGCGAAAGAACCGTTCGAAGACTCTGGGAACATCCTGTTCTTCGATTCCGATTCCCGTGTCGGCCACGCTCAATTGAATCCATCCGGGACGTTCCGGGTCCTCGACCAGCGAGACCTGAATCGTTCCCCCGGCAGTGGTGTACTTCACGGCATTGTCGATGAGGTTGTTGGCGACCTGTCGCAGGTAGCGGCGGCTGCCGGACACCAGCACCGGCTGCATGTGGAGAAAGCTCAGATCGATCCCGCTGGTTTCCGCCACTCCCTGAAACATATCAATCGCCCGCTGGACGACTTCATGCAACGGGACCGTTTCCGGATCGAAGGCCCACTGGCCAATCTCATGCTCTGAGATGACGAGCAGCTGGTTGACGAGCACTTCCAGAAAGTGAACCTGATGAATCAGGTTCTCCAGCAGCGACTGTTCTTCCTCCGTCATTTCCCGGCCATCGAGGGCGACTTCGATGGAACTGCGGATCGCGGCCAGCGGCGTTCTCAACTCGTGTGCGGCATTCGCGAGGAACTCCCGCCGCTGCGTCAGGTACGTGGCAATTCGGTCCAGCAGCCCATTGATGGTCATGGCCAGCAGGTCGAGTTCATCATTCGTCCCCCGTAACGTCAGTCGCTCTTCCAGATGTGACGGACGGAGTCGGGTGGCGGTTTGAATGATTTCCCCCACTGTCAGTGTGGCCCGTCCTGCGAGCCAGTACCCACACAATGGTGAAACCACCATGAGCAGCAGCGCCGCGGTCATCACCTGCCGGTTGATCCGGATGATGTCCTGTTTGAGATATTCCAGATTCGCCCCGACGGCCACGGAATCCAGCCCATACGGCTGACGGGGAATCGCCCGAGAGGCAATTCTCAACCCGTCAAATTCATAGGGTGATTGAACCTCTTTCGTAATGGGAAGTTCGACCTGCGGAGCCGTCTCTGTTTTCCAGACCACGGCGCCGGAGCGATCCCGCAGCATGGCGAACCAGCCGTGATGCCGGTGCCCGAGTGACTTTCTGGTCAGTTCTTCCTGCACCCGAGACAGTTCATCCGACGGATGATCCTGAATGGAAAGAACCACTTCCTGCAGGTCTTCCACCAGCAACTGGTCGAGTTCCCGGAACAACGTCCATTCCACTCCCTGCCGCACCAGCAGCAGCACCGTCATGGAGATGATCACGACCACGATGGCGTTCATGATGGCGAGCCGGAAACGCAGCGTCTGCTGAAACCGTTTCCAACCGCTGAGCGTCGGGAGAAATTGTGACGAGGACATCAATGGCTTCGATGGCTGGTGCCGATGACGATGGTCACCGGCACAGGAGGAAATCAGAAAATCGCGGACAGCGTTACTTCTGCTGCTGACAGCGGGCCAGAGTGATCAGCGCGTAGGCCGTGACCAGATTCGGATCTCCTTCCAGCCAGCGATTCTGTTCATTCACCCAGCTGCCGTTCGGCTTCTGCAGTGAGAGAAGTTTTTCGGTCAGTTCTTTCCGCCAGTGGTGCGACACGGACGCGGCATCAACAAACTCATCGCTTCCCAGTGCGTCCAGCGTTTTGGCGAACGTCTGGTAGTAGTAAAACAATCCCTGCTGCCCCATCCCGGGATTTTCACTGAGCGAATAGAACTTGCGAATCCACTCTTTCGCCGCCACGACTCGCGGGTCATCGGCACCGACTCCCGCATAGATCATGCTTTTCAACCCGGCATAGGTCATGCTGGCATAAGACCGCAATCCTCCTTCCGGAGTTTTCCCGGCCTGCGACGCTCCTCCCGCAGCGGCGGTGTAATAAAAGCCGCCATCCTGAATCAGACCGGCATGTGGAGTCGTATTCTGTTCAGTCGCCAGATTCTGACAGCGGGAGACAAAGACCAGCGCATTCTGGACGGCCGGATCGTGCGGGGAGACTCCCGCGGCCTGCATCGCTTCCAGAAAGAATGTCGTATTGGAAAGATCCGGGCGGGAATGGCTCCCATATCCCGCTCCCCCGAAAGCCGGGTGAGACCGATCGGATTCCGTTTCCTTTTCGTCCCATTGAATCTCTTTGAGATAGGCGATCGTCTTGTCGATCACGGGTTGATACCGCCCGTCGCCGTTCGCCGAGGTCAACGCCAGAATCGACAGGGCACTTTCATAGTTCTTGTGAAATGACTGCGGATGATAGATGCCGCCGTCCGGCTGCTGATGAGAGATCAGGAATTTCAGTCCCCGTGCGACAGCAGGATCGTCTGCCGGAACGCCATTGACCAGCAGCGAGTGTGTCGCGATCGCCGTGATTCCGAGTGACGTCGCGGAGGTCCATGTCCCGTCTTCCGACTGGTTGGCCTTCAGAAACGCGATCCCTTTCTGAACAGCGGCCGGAACCGGTTTCGAGTTCGACGTCTCCTGCGCCGGCAAGGTCCCGGGAAGCGTGACACTCAGACACAGCAGTGAAAGACTCGACTGCAGAAACGCTTTGCGTGTGATGATCATCATCAGACCTGTCATTGGAATGGAGGAAGAAGCGGTCGGAATCGGCATTGCCCCGGGACAGATTTCACCCCGACAGCGATTCGTCACTTGTCAGTGTGGAGAGTGAACCACGGCGGGTCAATCAGTGACAGAAGGATTCGCCGGACGAAACACCCCGATCCCTAACAACTCGGTAATAAACTCACGAAACAGCGGCAATGCGGCCTCGGCAGATCCACCATGTTCAAGAACCAGCACCACCGCGACACGCGGCTGCCGGGCGGGAGCATACCCTGCGACCCAGGCATGATCCGGCTTTCCGGCAACGGATCCGGAACCACTGGCCACGGCCATCTCGAGCATCTCGACGTGTGCCGCATGACTGGCTCCGCGCGGGTCTCCGACTCCCTGTTCCAGACCACGACGAATCGTCTCGATCGTCGCCGGACTCAATCCCGGAAGACGAACAATGGGAGAGTGCAGGGGAGACGGTTCCGCCCCCGGCTGCTCCTGCGTCACATGTGGAGTGACCAGCCGTCCGCCATTGGCAATCGCGGCAAATAATCGAGCAACCTGCAATGGACTGACAAGCAGTGCTCCTTGCCCCACGGCGAACTGCAGAACACCACTCGTCGGTTTTCCCTGTGCTGTTCGAAGTTGATTCCACGGCGGAAGCTTGCCGGCGACTTCACCCGGCAGATCGATTCCGGTCACTCCCCCCAGACCGGCCCGGGCGCTCCATTGCAACAGCGGATCGGGCCCCAGCCGACGTGCCAGTGAATAGAAACAGACCTGACAGGACTGCCCCAGTGCTTCCTGCAGAGTCAACTGACCATGACCGATTCCCTGCCGGCGAAACAGGGAACAGCGGTACTGATCAGGAGTGTCAAGATATCCCTGACAGTGCAGAATCTCGTCGGCAGTGACCGCCCCGGATTCCAGTGCGGCCATCGCGGTCACGACCTGAAACAGTGATCCCGGCGGCAGCGCCATCTGAGTTCCACGCGAGAAGAGCGGTTGACCGGGGTCATTCTGGATCTGACGCCACTGTTCGGCGGTCGGGCGGATCAATGTATTCAGCGACACGCGCGGGCTGCTGGCCAGCACCAGCAGATCTCCGGTCCAGACATCCATCGCAATCAGACAGGCTCCACGTGGAATCGGCGTTTCAGAAGACAACGATCGAGGAGGAGGAAAGACCGCTCGATCCAGCAGTTCCTCGGCGAGTCGCTGCAGTCGGGAATCGAATGTCAGAGTGACATCCTGCCCGTCGGTCGGGGCCGTCAGCACTTCGGACGAAATCAGATCCCCGTGCCGGTCGCGAGTTTTCTTTCGTTCTCCGGGAATTCCCGCCAGTCGCGGTTGCTGAAGGCGCTCGACTCCCGACTCCCCGACTCGACCCGCTTCGGCCCCCCCGGACGTCGAAGAACCTTTCCGACGAATCCCGATCACGTGTGCGGCCAGATCCTGCTGAGGATAACTCCGGAAGGAGGAGGAACGGATCGACACGCCGCGAAACCGTTCCGGCTGAGATTGAACGGTTGCCGCGACCTGCAGCGGGACATTCGTCAGCACGTCATGTGACTGCAGTTCTTCCTTCAGGATCAACGGGTCATCGACAAAGCGGTCAGGGGGGCGGGTCAACTCGTCCACCACCAGACGGGAGATGCCGGTCAGTCCCTGCGACCAGTCAAAGTCACTTTGCTGCTCGTCAGCGCGGGCCTGCCGGCGTCGATCAACGGACTCTTTCATCGCTTCGATGCGGCGTTGAATCCCGGCCATCCGTCCGGCCATTTCTTCGACGGATTCTCCTGTCAGTTCAGAGAGATTCGAGAGAAGTGTTTCGCGATGTTGCTGCAGGCGCTGCTCCACCTGCTCACGTGCCAGTGGATCTTTCCTCTGCTCGGAATTCAGTTCCCGGTTGACCATCCGTTTCAGCCAGAGCGGGTTGGCCGGACGTTCGAGCCAGCGGTAATCGACAGCGAGATCGTACTGTGCCAGATCCTGCGCCAGGACGACTCCGTCGCGCGAGAGAATTCGTCCATCCCGAGCCGGAATCACTTCCCGTTCTTCGAGCGGAATGCGCCAAGGGGCGATAAATCGTTCCCCGATGAACGCCTGAACATAGACCAGGCGGCACACAATCGGAATCTGAAACGCGATGATGATGACCGCCAGCAACCAGGGTCGCCGACGGGATTGCCCCCGGGACTGGTGAGAGTCCGCCCATTCGTCGGTCAGCTGGGAGAAAGGTTGATTACGCACGGTTTCAGAATCATCACTCAGCAGTGATCACGGTTCAGCGACCATGTTCCAGAGAAACGGCTTCTGTGGAACCGGTTCAGCCCCAGCAGTGTCCCGATTCCCTGACAGAGCAGCAGGACCAGGAGCGTCATCGCCAGTCGAGCGGCGGTCAGACTGATCCAGTCCGCCATCGACAGTGTTTCCGAGATTGTCCCATTGTGCCAGAGTCCGGGCACCACTCTCAGGAGCCCCAGGATCAGCACCAGCAGACAGGAGAGGAAAGCCCGATCGAGCAGACTTCCATTCGAATTGACCGACCGTGCCAGGTGCGGACCGATCCAGGCCAGTGTCGCGCCGGACATGATTCCCAGCCCCAGTGGCTGTCCTGTCAGATCATCCTGCAACAGTCCGATGAGTCCTCCCCAGAAGACCGCTTCTCCGCCGGCGAGCGTCAGACAGACTCCCAGAAGTGCGAGATCGAGCAGGGACGGAACCATCAGAGTTTCCCCCATCCAGACCGGTCGCCCGACGTCGATCAGGACAGCGGCAAAAACCAGCAGGCCAATGACCGGCAACCGTGAAATCATAACCTTGCTCTTGACGGGGGACTCGCAAAAACCGGCAGGATACCCGTAATCCAAAATTCAGGGCAATCCCCCTTTTTCCACACGGCATCCGGTGATCTCCGGCACCGGGTGCCGTGTAGAAAAAGGGAGAGTGTCCCCGCCGGTCAGACCGCCGGTGATCAATGCGAACCGGGATCAAAAGAGATCACGATTTCCCGCAGCACGATCTTCGACAACGGATCGGCAGTGGATGATTTTCGAGAAAATGAATATGCTTCCAACAACTGTGAACCCCGTCCCCGTACTGTTGAACAGAACGGCTTCGCAAGACCTCCTGTCTGCGGCCGCTCACGTGGAGTTTTCTCGTGAACGAACCAACACCTGCCCCCAGCAATGATCAACAGCGGCGTTATCGTGAATTCATGGAGTTGCTGCCTCTCACGCTGACACTGGCGGGGCTCCCCCCCAGCGAAGTCGGCCGGTATTACTCGGAAGAGCAGATTGAAACACGCCTGTTCGCCGTGCGTCATGCCTACAAGGCAGCCCGTGGGCTGGTGAAAGAAATCGTCACCAAGTGACGGGGGGTGACCAGGCTGTTCTCACGGGGAACACGACGTGATCAGCAGACTCACCCGCCCGGGACGTGTGGACAATCAAAGTGGTCTTTTCCCATGAAAATCCGAAATCCGAAGCACGAAATTCGAAACACATCCAAAAGATCCATCACCCAAACAGACAGACCGTCAGAGGGTTTTGAATTGGAAATCTTCGAATCTGTTTCAGATTTCGAATTTCGTGCTTCGAATTTCTCTCCGCAAGGCCGGATGAGGGAACGAACATTGCCAGTGAAAGCACTTCTCACCAGTCGAACAGAGATCGACTGTCCGCTGTCCATTCAAGTGAATTCTGCATGGGTCACCGTTCCCCAGAGGAGCAGGTGGCTTCCAGGAGTCTGTCATGTGGCCCACTGAATCTCCCTGGAGCCTGATCCTGATTGCCATCGTCGGCATCGTCATCAGTCTGATCCAATGGACGCATCACCGGCACTGGGGAGCACTCGCGGCCATTGCCGGCTGTCTGTTTCTGGGAATTGCCGGAGTCGTGATCGACAACGCCGTGACCACTCCGCGCGAGCAGATTGAAGCAGGCATCATCGGGATCACAACCGCCTTTCAGGAACGGAAGTACGACGAAATGCAGTCGTACATTTCCGAATCCGCCTGGGACGTCCAGCTGCTCGCCGCCGAAGCCTTCAACCGGATCAAGGTCATTGGAGAATTGCGGGTGACGGACATCCAGATTGAACTGCTGGCTCAAGACCAGCGGGCCCGATCCCGGTTTCGCGTCAATGGAAACATTTCCGAACTCTCCGGGATGGAAGCCCGACTCTCCACGATGTGGGAATCCAAATGGCAGCAGGAGTCCACTGGATGGAAGATGATCGAAATCATCGCACTGGATCCGATGTCCGGCGAGCAGATGTCCTACCTGGAGTCCTACCGGGAAGCCGCCCGGCGGCGTTATCCACGCGGTGATTGACGTCGATTCGCAGTCCGGAGCTGCGGACAGACAGCGTCCAGGTAGAACAGTGTCCCGGCAGAACAGCGTCCCGGCTGGACAAAACAGTTTGCGGGTCTCATCGAGCCTGTGACCGGTGACTCCATGAAACCCGCAACGCTGTTTCAGACTTGTGATGTCAGCCCCTGTGCGGTGACGCACCCAATGCGGCACAGCCAGCATGGCTCTATTTCTCAGGGTCATTTTTCTCGATGACATCCGCTTTCTTCTCACCCGCCTTTTCCACTTCGTCAGCGATCTTTTCCCCTTCCTTCTTGATCTGATCAGCCTTGTCGGCACCGGCCGCTTCCAGCTGATCGGCGCGCTTCTCCGCTTCCTTGGTCACCGCTTCACCCGTAATGACAGTCTTTCCGACCTGTTCCCGGATGTGATCGGCGGCGCGGTCACTTTCTTTTTGCACCCGATCTGCGGCCTCCTGGGTTTTCTCCCGGACCTCCTTGGCTTGTTCTTCCGCGTGCTTTCGCACTTCATGAGCCTGCCGGTCTGCGGCCGTTTCACTGCATCCTGAGAATCCAGCGAAGGGGAGCCCCAATCCTAAGACCAGCATGGGGATTTGAAACGTCTTCATCGATGAGTCCTCACTTGAGTAAAACCGCAACCGCGATGACGACAGGAGAGAAGAAGAGTTCCTCTCCGCAAAGACGGACAGGTTTCTCCGGGCAGTCATCACCTTGTCGAGCAGAATGACCTCGCGAGATGCGTACGGATCGTCCCGTCAATCTCGAACAGTGAATTCCGGAGTGTCTGCTCCTGACGTCATCGCCGCTGCTGAAACGGATGTGGCACGAAATCGCAAACGACGGTCGGAACGACCCTGTTGCAACGTCGCTGCCATCTGACAAAGAGGAACGATGCCAATCACGTACCAAACGAAACGGATCTCTTGCCGATTCCAACCTGCCACACGAGAGAACACCCGAAGACCTGATATCCACGCAGGTTAAGAAACAATTCAATTCCCGGATCCGCACACGGACTGCTTGCCTGCGGTCAGGCGGCTGGTCACTGATCAATCAGATTTCTCAGAGGTGATCGCGCATCGTTCTGTCATCGGCGACGGGTGCAAGACATCATGGAGAGCGAAACTTTTCGAAGTTCCTGGCAAACAAATCGGCAAGCACCCCGGCCTGAGCGTCGTACTGGGCGGGATCTTTCCAGGTCTGGCGCGGTGTCAGAATCGAATCCGGCACTCCCGGACAAGCGGTCACGACATGGAGTCCAAAGACGGGATCAACGGCCCGCGGAGCGGAATCCAGCGTGCCGTTGTAAATGCTGTCGATGATGGCGCGCGTGTACTTCAATGAAATCCGGTGTCCGACATCGGGACCGCCGCCTGTCCACCCGGTGTTGACGAGCCAGACTTTCGCATCATGCTGACGGATTTTATCAGACAGCAGCTTCGCATAAACCTGCGGATGCCAGACCAGGAATGGGCCGCCGAAGCAGGGAGAGAATGTCGCCTGCGGAGATTTGACCCCCATTTCGGTGCCGGCGACTTTTGCCGTGTAGCCACTGATGAAATGGTACTCGGCCTGCTCTGGCGTGAGTGAAGAGACGGGGGGCAACACCCCGAACGCGTCACACGTCAGAAACACAATGTGACGCGGATGCCCGGCGACACAGGGAATTTCAGCGTTGTCGATAAACTCGATCGGATATGCCCCGCGCGTATTTTCAGTGATCGTTCCGTTACTGAAGTCGACATGGTGCTGCGCGGCATCATAAACGACATTCTCCAGCACCGCCCCGAATCGCAATGCGTCGAAGATCTGCGGCTCGGCCTCGCGCGTCAGATAGATCGCTTTCGCGTAACAGCCCCCTTCGATATTGAACACGCCGCGATCACTCCAGCAATGTTCGTCATCCCCGATCAGTTTCCGCCGGGGATCTGCGGACAATGTTGTCTTTCCAGTTCCGGACAGCCCGAAAAGCACGGCCGACGATCCATCCTGAGGATCCATGGTTGCCGAACAGTGCATGGAGAGAATGCCTTGCTTCGGCATCGCGTAATTCATGTACGTGAAGATCGCCTTCTTCATTTCACCGGCATAGTCCGTTCCCAGAATCACGACTTCCCGGTGTTCGAGACTCAGGTCGACCGTCGTCCTGGACGTCATGCCGGTGGTGTAGCGATTCGCAGGAAATCCGCCGGCGTTGTAGATGACCACATCCGGTGTGCCGAACTCCTGAAGTTCCGCCTCCGTCGGCCGGATCAGCATGTTGTTCATGAACAGCGCGTGATACGGACGGGCGCAGATCACGCGCACTTTAATACGATACGCGGGATCCCATCCGGCAAACCCGTCCACGCAATACAGCCGCTTGCGGGTATTGAGATAATCGATCGCCCGTTCCCGATTCACCATGAACGACCGCTCATCCAGCGGAAAGTTCACCGGTCCCCACCAGACTTCCTGTTCCGAGTCCGGGTGTTTGACGACTCGCTTATCCTGAGGAGAGCGTCCGGTCTTTTCACCGGAGTAGGCGATCAATGCCCCCCGGTCTGACAGGGCTGCGAGCGGTTCGTGACGAATCGCTTCTTCGTAGAGAATCGCAGGAGAGGGATTCCGTCGCACCAGTTTGACGGTCAATCCATGTGCTGTCAGTGGGAAAGACGACATTCCATTCCTCAAATTGCGAACAGGCGGCAGGGATTCTTCGAGATCACGTCAGAAGACATCCAGGCGAACGCGCACAGAGCGATCTCGCGCCCCGGGGCCTGTTGTTGTCGCACGTTATCGCCAAATTGGGAAGGTGGATTTCACCGATTCGGGATCCCCCGCACATCATTTCCCAGGATTCGGCACAATGAATGCACTCAATGAATGCACTCGTTCACTCGACCAGTGCGTGGGGAACATGAACGAGTGAGATTCCTCCCCCCCGGCAGGGCTTTTCCGATCCCAGACAGAGGAGAACAACATGTCGAACGACGCAGGCGCACATCCGCTGACGGAAGAACTGATTCTCGAATACTGGGATGATCTGAGCCCTGAGGAAGCAGACTGGATCGCCGGAGACGCGCATCGGCTGATGGAAGCGCTGCAGACGAAATTCGGAATTTCCGAAGATGAAGCCGCCGGACAACTGGCGAACTTTCTGGACGTCTATCAAACCCGCGCCCAGCAACGGGGGTGAGTGGACCTCATCGCGAAGTCGAAACGTCCGAAATTGCAGTGGAACGCTTCAGACACCGACCGCAAACAGCAGACAGACTCAGTTCCCCTTGCTGGAAATCTCCAGATTTTCGACGGCGTTCTGTTTCGGCAGCTCACGAAACAACGTCTGTTCAGAAAACAGGACCTTTCCCTGGTCCGAAGTGGTCATATCACTGTGAGTGATCGGAATGCCATCGTACCCTTGAACCCGGAACAGGTACGGTCCCCCCACGACCCCTTTTCCCGGAGGGGTCCGATAGGTGCCGTTGGTGATATCCGCCAGCGTGCCGGGCCCGCTGTTTCCCTTTTCCGTATCCGGTTCGAGCAGAATGACCCCCACAGGGACCGGCTTCCCCTGATACGTGACCGTTCCGGAGAGATCAAACCGTTTCGGACCATCTCCTCCCCCTGACCCGCATCCGGACATCAGCATGAAGAGTGCCACCATGACAAAACCGCATCGGGGATCGCTCATGAATTCGCTTCGGATCTGAAAGGGGAAGGGAAGGGGCGGCCACATGATTGACCGAACCGGTCTACGGAATCCCTCCCACCGGCAGAGAGTCGTTCCGGATCGCCAGTTGGCGGTACGTGGCCAGATCGACGTTCTCGCTCACAAACTGGACCGATCCGTCTCCCAGAACGAAGTGGGCTCCACCGACATGCTTGCTGCCGAAGAGTCGTGTCGCATTGCCAAACATGTCATGCGTACTGGGATCCTCGCGAATCGCATTGATCTGCAGCAACGCTCCGGCCATGTTCCATGGAGCGGCAGAACCGGAATCGAAATAGGTTCCTGAAGCCCAGTAGACGGCATATCCGTCAGGACGTCCGGCCGGCAGGGTGTGATACTTCGTTTCTCCCAGCATGAACACATTCGTCGTACCGTCGGTGATGTCGCCGATTCGTGTCCGCGAGTTGGGAAAGAAGATCCCGTTTGAGAAGAAGACCCGATTCGTATTGGAGGCCGGCGCGCATTCCGCGGTCTGGCCCCCTCCCATGACCGCATAGTAATTGTTGTTGGGAACGCCCGGCCCGGAATTCGGATCGGACGGACACTGGTATTTCGGCATCCCTTTTTTCTGCTGGGTCACGTTCTGTGCCAGACCGGGAACGGTATCAGCAATCGAGAACTTCGCCTCGAGATTGAATGCCTGGTAGCGAGGAGTTTCATCCAGATAGGGGAGAATCAACACCGTCCAGGGAGCCCGGGGCATATCATTAGCGTTCACCCCGGAAAAGCGGGTGGTACACCAGGTGTTACTGCTGCTGCTGGCGGCCCCGCCAAACACCACGGTGCCGGGCGGAAACGTCTGGAACGTGTCATGGTAGTTGTGTAACGCCAGCCCCAGTTGCTTCAGATTGTTTTTGCACTGAGTCCGCCGGGCGGCTTCGCGTGCCTGTTGAACAGCCGGAAGCAGCAAAGCGATCAAAATCGCAATAATCGCGATCACGACCAGCAGTTCAATCAGCGTGAAACCGAACTGACGGGAGATGCCCAGACGTCGCAGAGAGACAGCGGCACGAACCATGACGATCGACCTTCCGGTGTGTCACCGAATCACTCGCCTGAAAGGTGACAATTGAGAACTGGAAATGAGTAACGAGAAAAAAGACCTGAACAGGTCATCAGGGACATTGAAGACGCAATGCATCCTCAAAAACGGCCTGCAAAAAAGTGAACACTTTTTGCCAACCTTCATTCGTATAGGAATTCATATTAAATCGGCATTTTCCGATTTGTCAACAAATATTGTTCCGCAATACCAGGCAGTTCCCTGGATCGCCAGGAAAGCCTCGGCTCAATTCCCTGAACCTTCCGATCAGATGGACTCCTGACGATTCGCCCCCCCACTCAGACCAGGTCAACACCCGGACCATCGCGCGACTCATTGCTCCGGCCGCATCCTCGAAATACCATGACAGAGCCGGCAGGGGGGAGCATTGTGCCCCCGGACACGTTCCCGCGGTTCGGGCAGAAGGTCGACAAGACGGCTCTCAACAGATTGATGAAACGCTCTCCTCCGCGTGGCGAGGACGAGGAAATCATTTCGCAAGTTGTTCTAAGATGACTGACCTGACGACTGCTGACACTCCGGAGCCGCACTATGAGTTCGGAAAAAACTGGCAGCATTTTGTCGACACACAACTGACTCCTGAGCGCCTCGATTCTTCCCGGCGGAACCTGCTGACACTCCTGAATCTGCCTGACCTGACGGGAAAGACCTTTCTCGACATCGGCTGTGGAAGCGGATTGCACTCACTCTCCGCGTGGCAATCCGGAGCAGAGCGGATCACCAGCTTCGACTATGACCCGGACAGCGTCACGACCACACGGCGACTGCATGCCCTGGCGGGGTCTCCGTCCAACTGGACCATCACGCAGGGAGACATTCTCGATCCCGGATTTCTGAACACGCTCTCTGCGCATGACATCGTCTATTCGTGGGGAGTTCTGCACCACACCGGTTCGATGTGGCAGGCGGTCGAGAATGCCGGCCGACTGGTCAATGAACAGGGACTGTTTGCGATCGCCCTGTATACGACCGACAACTATCAACGCCCTTCCACACAGGACTGGCTCCGCATCAAACGGCAATACAACCAGGCCGGTCCGTGGGAACGGGCCCGTCTCGAGTGGTGGTACTTCGCCCGCTTTGTGGCACTTCCTGATCTCGCGCATTTCAAAAACCCGATGCGCCGCTTTCCGGAATATGCGCAGTCGCGCGGGATGTCATTGTGGACCGACATCCGGGACTGGCTGGGAGGCTGGCCGATGGAGTTTGCCGGAATCATGGAAACGCGAACCTTCTGCCGGGATCGCCTGTCGATGGATCTCCTCTGGATGACCGCCGGAGAAGCCTGCACCGAATATCTGTTTGCACGTCAGGGAGATTCCGCCCGACACTGGAAAGAACGGAATTCACTGGAGGCCATTCCGTTGACTCCCCCGTTCCGGAAGACCGGGACGCACTCATTCCAGACGACGGTTCCTGATCCGATCAGTCCCCGGGTTCTCGAAGCAGACCGGTTACGTTCCAACTGGGCATTATTCGAAAATCAGGAACCACTGGGCTACCCGAATGCGAAGCTCCACGTGATCAGTGAATCCGGCGGAGGAGGGTTTCGTCATCGGGGAAATGTGCTGACATTCTCATCGTCCGACGGCAGCAATCCGAATTCCAATGGACGGACCTATCAGTTCTGCCGACGCATTGGCCCACTGTTTCCCCCCCCCGTGCGTCCGTTATCATTCTGAGCGATTGTCAAACACCCCTCTCTCCTCGCCCGAGACGGGTGGTGTCACCACTCTGTCCTGGCAGGTTCCCGAACGTGGCCTGCGGGTTCGTTGGCCTGCTGAAACCCCGTTCTGCGACCGGTCAGTTCAGACTTGAAGCTCCACGAGCCTTCCTCCCGCCTGTTGAATCCCTGCATTGGAACGTGTCATGCGAATCTGTCTGACAACCTGTTGCCTGATCCTGACTCTTCACGGCATCGCCCTGTGCGGGCCGAATGACGATCCGTATCCCGCCGCCACAAACAAAAAGGGGCTTCAGGTTCAGATGATCGATGACGCACTGGAACTCGGCGTCCAGCATGCGGCTTTGAACGTCGACCTGACCCGACTGATTGATCCCTCCGGGAAAGAGAACGGTCCCCGCTGGACGACGAACGGGCAGACTTTCTCGTTTTCCCCGTCGCAACTTGCCGGACTGGATGCGCGGGTCAAACCGCTCAGTGACGGCCACGTGATTGTCTCACTCATTCTGCTGACGTACGCATCAGGGGATCCGGAACGGGACAAGCTGATGCTGCACCCGCAGTATGCGCGGGGGGAAAAACATGCCGGGCCGATTGCCATGTTTCACACCGGTTCCCCGGAGGGTGCCCAGGCATTACAGGCGAGTCTCGAATTCCTGGCAGACCGTTACAGCACCGAGCAGGGGCATGGCCGGGTCTGGGGATACATCTGTGGAAATGAAGTGAACTCTCACTGGTTCTGGGCCAACATGGGTCACGCGAATCCCGATGCCGTCATCACCGAGTATGAACGGGCCGTCCGGATCATTCATCAGGCGGTGCGACGTTCTTCACTGCATGCCCGAGTCTACATCTCACTGGATCATTTCTGGAAGGATCGCTTCGCGGCCGGAAGCGCGATGCAGTGCATGGGGGGACGGGAGTTTCTGGAACGCTTCGCCGCGAAAGTGGATCAGCATGGCCCCATCGACTGGCATGTCGCGTTCCATCCGTATCCGGAGCCGTTGACCGATCCCCGCTTCTGGCTCGATGAGAAATACTCGGCCCAGAATGATCAGGCGCATTCGATCACCTTCCGCAATCTCGATGTGCTGACCGAGTTCCTCCAGCGGCCGGAGATGCAATGGAACGGGCAGCCCCGACGGGTCATTCTCTCGGAACAGGGGTTTCACTGTGATGAGAAACGGGAGACCGGTGAACTCGAACAGGCCGCGGCCTATGCACTCGCCTGCAAGAAGGTGGATCGTCTCCCGGGGATTGATGCTTTTATCCTGCATCGGCACACTGACCACGCTCAGGAAGGGGGACTGAATCTGGGACTCTGGACCAACAAGCCTGGCCACATCTGCACTCCCGACCGGAAGCGAAAAATGTATGAACTGTTCAAGGCCGCCGGAACCCCTGCGGAGGACGAAGTCTTCGCGCCGATGCTCCCGGTCATTGGAGCGACCAGTTGGAACGAGGCGTTGCAGAACCTGCTCAACAGCCCGAGCAGGAATCCGTAAATCTCGAGGACCGTTTTCCCTGCCGGCTGATCCTGAGTGGATTGTGTCCGGCCAGATCGCATCCGGATTCACGATCAACAGGAATCATTCGATGACAGCGTCTCTCCTCCGATTTCAACCGGGTTGGCTTCTGCTTCTGTGTGCCATGCCGGCAGCCGCAACAGAACGAACTCCACTCAGTGAGGCGCTGACGTTTCATGCGTCCTTCGACGATGGCATGGATGCGGATTTCTCCCGGGGGAGCAAAACCTGCCAGCACCCCCTGAACCGTCCCGACGTGACCAGCCTGGAGAATCCGAGTGTTGTCATCTCACAAGATCGGGGCCGGTTCGGAAATGCGTTGCGATTCACCCGTAAGAGCAGTGACTGGCCACGGTATCAGGGAAAAGAGATTCTGAACTACGGTCCCCGGAACTGGAGCACGACCGTATCGGTCTGGCTGCGGCTCGATCCCGATCGTGACCTCGAACCGGGTTACTGCGATCCCATTCAGATCGTGGGAGATGATCTCAAGAAAGGCTTCGTCTTTCTGGAATGGTCCAAGGACGAAACGCCCCGGTTCTTCCGTTATGCCATTCGACCGTTGTTCCATATCTGGAACCCGGACGGTGTGAAATGGGACGAGATTCCGGCAGAAAAACGTCCCATGGTGCAGATCGCCAATGCCCCGTTTTCCTCCGATCGCTGGACCCACGTCCTCTTCACCGTGGAGAACGGGAATGATTCGTCGAAACCGCAGATCGGAAAGCTGTACCTGAACGGAGAACTGGCCGGCAGTATTCAAAACTGGGATCTGACGTTCGGCTGGAATCCGGAGCAAACCCAACTCGTTCTCGGCGCGGCCTATGTCGGCGAGATGGATGATCTCGCCGTCTTCAACCGCGCGTTGACCGACACGGAAGCCCGTGAGCTGTACGAACTCAAAGAGGGAGTCAGCAGTCTGTACAAAGACGACTCCTCAGCTCAATCGCCGGGAGCCGCCGAGGGGATGTGACCGTTTGTATGACGGTCTCCAGGGAAGAAACTCGAAGCGAGACATCTGAAATTCCAAACCACTGCGTGACGATTCACTTGAGTTGTTTGAGCAGCGCATCGATTCCGGCTCGGGCGATCTCGGCATCTTCCTCGCCGGTCGCTCCACCGACCCCCACCGCACCAATGACCTGGCCGTCAACCACAATCGGGACACCACCATACAGACTCGTCATCTTGCCTCCTGAAGCTTCCGCGGCATTCTGCAGGCTGAAATTGAGCAACAGATTCAGTTCCTGATCTTTCGGGCCAAACGGCCCGGTCGGTGCCCGTAACGTCGCGGCAGAAACCGCTTTGGTCAGGGCGGTGTACGAACTGGCCGGTCGAGCCTGATTCATACGGGCAAACAGAATGGGATGACCTCCGTCATCGACGATGGCAATGTTCACCGACTTTTTCATTTCCCGCGCTTTGGCCTGTGAGACTTTAAGCACGAGTTCCGCTCCTTCCAACGTCAGGGCGATTCGCTCCCGCTGAACCAGTGGTGCAGCAGTTCCCTCCTGGGCCATTGCCGCGACCGGAGAACAAAGCAGAAGAGACAGTACGAACAGCATTCCAGATCGTGAGCGTAACGTCATGGCGGGCACATGCTCCTTGTCGAGAGAACGGATCAGGCAGGCGGGACAGCTCTGTTCAGATCCTCGCCAGCTGGGCCCATTCTATGAAAGAAGGGACGGCAGAGAACCCTGTTTCTCTGCCGTCCCTTGAGATGACTGCTGGAGTCCAGCCTGTCTGCCGCGCCGGGTCGTTATCCCACCAGTCCACGGCGTTTCAGTTCGGAGACGACGTCCCGGACAATCTGCGTGACGTCCGGTTGACCACTCTGGGGAGATGCGGAACGGGAATCCCGGTTGATGAAGCCCCGTTCTTCGAGTTTCGTTCGCAGCGCGGCCCGAATCTGATCCAGTTCCGCTTTCTGCTTGAGGGACATCGGCTGACGGCCTTCTCCCATCGTGAAGCCGCGGAGTTCAGCGGCGGCCCGGAATCCTTCGGGGAATTCCGTCTTGTAGAGCATGGCGTCAAACAAGGACATCAGGTCGTACTGGATCTGCCGGGCGACATCGATCTTTCCGGCGAGAGTTGTTTCATACAGACTGCGGGTCATTTCGGGAACGATTCCGCTGGTCGCGTTCGTTCCTCCGTCGGCCCCGATCAGCAGCATCGGCATCAGCGCGGCATCCCAGCCGGTGAGGAAGCTGAACTCAGGGCGATTCGGACGGACTGCCTGAATCATCCGCATCATGTGCGGGACATCGCCGGAGGAGTCTTTGATGCCGATGATCCGTTCACATTCTTCACTGAGCCGCTGGACGGTGGGAACGTCAATCGGGCTGGCGAACATCGGAATGTTGTACAGCGTGACGTCAATGGGAGTGTTGTCCCCGATCTCTTTAAAGTAAGCGTAGACCGCTTCTGACCCCAGCTTGTAATAGAAGGGGGCGACAATCGCGACGGCCCGAATTCCCAGACTCGCATAATACTCGCAGGCCGACAGGGTTTCCCGGACGTTGGCCTCGGCGGCCCCGGCCAGAATGGGAACCCGTCCACGGACCTGATCGTTGATAATGTGAACGATCCGCCGGCGTTCCTCCAGATTGAACCGGGTAAATTCGCCGGTGCTGCCGTTGGGATAGAGTCCGTGGACTCCCCGTTCGATGAGCCAGTCGACGTACCGGCGCAGCTCCGGCTCGTTGATTCCGCCGCGCTGATCAAACGGCACGAGGTTCGGAGTGAAGATTCCCTGGAGGCGTCGCGTATCAGAACCGGGCATGATCATGGGGGCTGGACCTTGAGGATCGGCAAAAATGGACGATTTACGAAGGATTTGCAAACTCTCCCTGTCGGAAACCAGACAGGATTGTAGAATGGTTCGTGAGAATTCTCTCCCGTTATCAATCGGGTTTTCCCGATTCTCACCATTGCAAGAGTTCACCCTTCCCCCCACCATCATGGTGTATTGGAGTTGCGGTCGTGCCGGTTGAATCAATTCCGTTATCCGTTCAGAATCTCGCCTTCGCCGAAGAACTTTACGCCCGCTATCTGGAACAGCCTGGCAGTGTCCCGGCTGAGTGGCGTCAATACTTCGACGGCATGAAAAATGGGGACACCCAGTTTTCATCCGGCTGGTCTCCGGATCGCCCTTTTCCTCCCCACAGCATCTTTGATCCTCCATCCCGTCAGGCACTGGGAACCTCCCGGGCTCTGGCAGTGGTCGAGTCCGAATCGCAAGTGGAAACGGCCGCGGCGCAGGAGCGGATGGACCAGCTCATCCGAAACTATCGGGTACGTGGTCACATTCTGGCTGCTGTCGATCCACTGGGAAAACAGCGTCCCAGCCCCCCAGAGCTGGATCCGGCGTTTTACGGCTTCGACGACGAAGACCTGGACCGGGAACTGGCCGTCTCCTGGGGAGTCGGCGGAACGGAAACCAAGACCCTGCGTGGGATTATCAACTGGCTGAAGCAGACGTACTGCCGATCCATTGGTGCCCAGTTCATGCACATCGACAGTCTGCAGGTGCGGCTCTGGCTGGCCCAGCGGATGGAAGAAACGGCGAACCGAATCCATCTCGCCCGACAGGATCAGTTGCGTATCCTGAAGCGTCTCGCGGATGCCGTCGTCTTTGAAGAGTTCCTCGCCCGAAAGTTCGTTGGTGCCAAAAGCTTCTCACTGGAAGGGGCCGAAAGCCTGATCCCCCTTCTGGATATGGCGATCGACAAGCTGGGGAACGAAGGGACCCAGGAAATTGTGATCGGGATGGCCCACCGGGGCCGCCTGAACGTCCTCGCGAATATCATGGGAAAAAGCCCTCGGGCGATCTTCCGGGAATTCGACGATGCGGATTCCGATCTCTACAGCGGACGGGGAGACGTCAAATATCACCTCGGGTACAGCTGGGACTGGATCACATCTCAGAACAATAAAGTCCACCTGTCTCTGTGCTTCAATCCGTCTCACCTGGAGTTCGTCAACACCGTCGCGATGGGACGAACCCGCTCCAAGATGGATCGCTTTCAGGACTTCCGTCGCGAACACGGCGTCACGCTGCTGATTCACGGGGACGCCGCATTTGCCGGCGAGGGAATCATCCAGGAAACGCTGAACCTCAGCGAACTGGAAGGATACTCGGTCGGCGGCACGATTCACCTGATCGTGAACAACCAGATCGGCTTCACGACATCGCCGGAAGAAGCCCGTTCGACCGCCTACGCGACGGATATCGCCAAGATGCTTCAGGTTCCAATTTTCCATGTGAATGGAGAAGACCCGGAAGCGGTCGCTCAGGTGCTGCATCTGGCACTCGATTTCCGGAAACGGTTCCAGCGCGACGCCGTGATCGATATGTACTGTTACCGTCGGCGCGGTCACAACGAAGGGGATGAACCGGCGTTCACACAACCGGTGATGTACAAAGAGATCCGGCAACGACCGAACGTCTATGCCGGATATCTGGAACGGCTCGAAAGCCTGGGCGAAGTGACCCGGGATGAAGCCGAGAAAATCGTCGAAGAACGGCGGCAGCGACTGGAAAACGAACTGACCGAAGCACGCCGGGACAATTACATCCGCTGCATGGAAAACTGGGGCGGTGTGTGGGCAGGGTACATCGGCGGTCCTGCGAAGGAAGCCGATTATCCGGAAACCGGACTGCCGATTCCGACTCTGAGCGAAACGCTCAACAAACTGACACAGACTCCGTCCGGCTTCGAGCCACACCCGAAAGCCCTGCGGGTTCTGGAACAACGCCGGGCCATGGCCGACGGACAGGAAACTCTCGACTGGGGAGCGGCGGAATCGCTGGCGTTTGCCACGGTCATTCAGGAAGGTCGTCCGTTGCGCATGACCGGACAGGATGTGCGCCGCGGAACATTCAGTCACCGCCACGCTTACCTGTACGATGTCAACAACGGCCAGCCGTTCAACACGCTGCTGAACGTCGCGGAAGACCCGAACAAGGTCCACATGTACAACAGCCCGCTCTCCGAAGCGGGAGTGCTGGGCTTCGAATACGGTTACAGTCTCGACTGCCCGGATGGCCTCGTGGTCTGGGAAGCCCAGTTCGGTGACTTCTGCAATGCGGCCCAGGTCATCATCGACCAGTTCATCGCCAGTGCGGAAGACAAGTGGAACCGGCTGTCCGGGATCACGATGCTGTTGCCGCACGGATTCGAAGGGCAGGGGCCGGAACACTCCAGCGCACGACTGGAACGATTCCTGGCACTTGCGGCCGAAGACAACATGCAGGTGGTTCAACCGACCACGCCGGCACAGATTTTCCACCTGCTGCGCCGTCAGGTGCTGCGGAAATGGAAAAAACCGCTGGTGGTGATGACTCCGAAAAGTCTGCTGCGACACAAAGAATGCGTGTCGACACTGGCGGAATTGTCGCAGGGACAGTTCCAGCGATTCATTCCCGACTCGGAGTTCAGCGGCTTCGAAGGGGTGAAGCAGGTCATCATGTGCTCCGGCAAGATCTATTACGATCTGATTGCCCGCCGCCGTGAAGGGGAATATCAGGGAGTCATGATCGTCCGCGTGGAAGAGTTGTATCCTTTCCCGTCGACCGCCCTGAAGAAGTTCTTTGCACCACTGGAAGATTCCGTTCCGTTCCTGTGGGTGCAGGACGAACCGTCCAACATGGGTCCCTGGCCGTACATTCGTGCCCGATTCGGGGACAAGTTCCTGAAACGGTTCTCAATTGAACGAGTCAGCCGGACCCGAAGTGCCAGCCCGGCCACCGGATCTTCGAAGGCGCACAAATTCGAACAGGAGCAGATCCTGGCGGAAGCCTTCAGGAAGGTGACATCGACTCAGACAGTCTCTGTTCCTCCACAGATTGTCCCGGCCGGGACGTAGTGGATTTTCAAACTTGTCCTGACGGGTGGCAAAACAAAGGACCAAATGATAAGGACCAAGAACCAAACGATCTCTTGTTGAGTCGTCTTCCATGGGATCGTTTGGTTCTTGGTCCTTATGATTTGGTCCTTACTCCACTGAAGCCGGTTCTGCTGTTTCCCGTTGGGAGCGAAGGTCACTTTTGAATGGTCGCCGCCCGGGTGAGTCGATCGTTCAATGCCCGTCCCAGTCCCGTTTCGGGAAAGGGTTTCGCGAGAATCCGCTGAACCGGCGCGGCTTCCAGTCGGCGGAGAGCCGCAAAGAAACCGGCCGTGGCCTCGGTGAGTGATCCCTCGGCGGAGAGAACCTCCACGGCACCATAATCCTGCGGGTTCGAAATCGGCGTCAGCGTGAGAATTCCGATCTGCTCGCCCACCGGCCCGGCTGACCAGTCCGAGACGATTTCCAGTGGGGTTCTCGGAGCGTAATGCTGAGCCAGCATTCCCGGGGAGACTTGCGGGGAATGCTGATCCAGGATCGTCGGAGCTTTTCCACGGAGTGGGCCGATCAGTTCTTCAATCGCTTCCACCGGCAGTCCACCCGGCCGCAGAAGGCGGACCTGATTGTCCACGCTGCACTCCAGCACCGTCGACTCCACTCCCACCTGACAGGCTCCTCCTTCCAGCACGGCATCGATCTTTCCGGACAGGAAGTCGAGGACATGCTGTGCCGTCGTGGGACTGATGCGTCCGAACGGATTGGCACTCGGAGCCGCGACGGGAACGCCACTGCGTCGAATCAGATCCCGAGCCTGTGGGTGAGCGGGGAGTCGTACAGCAACGGTCGGTAATCCCGCCGTGACGAGATCCGGAACCGCCGGCTGTTTCGGAAGAACGAGTGTGAGCGGTCCCGGCCAGAATCGATCGATCAGTTTGCGAGCGATCGGCGGCACACAACTGACCACCCGATCCAAATCCGTGATCTCAGCGAGATGCACAATGAGCGGGTCGAAATGGGGACGTTCTTTCGCTGCAAAAATCCGGGCAACGGCATGAACGTCGAGGGCGTTCCCCCCCAGACCGTAGACCGTCTCCGTGGCAAAAGCGACGACTCCTCCGCGCTGGAGGATCGTGGCGGCCTGAGTGACGTCATGGAGAAGCGGTGTCGAGCTGGGCATGACAGATTCTGGGAACCAATCGGGCCGGCGTGCAACTGTCCACCGGCAACTGTCTCCCGGCAGCGGGACCCTCCCGGCGGATCCGCAGGCGGATACTCCTGCTGGCGTCCAATCCGGCGACCGCACCCGGCAGGATCGCTACGAACGGGGTTTCCCCCAGCGACTTCTCCCCGTTCACTCGAAATTTGCCGCCGATGCTCTGTTTTGAGGATAGGTTTGTGTGCCGAATTGCATCAGTGGCGTTTTCGTCGGCCCGGTCGGGACTGACTCTCCGACAACCCATTTGCACCACGAAGTCATCAGAACAAACGTCTGACATGGACCAGGGACAGCCATGATCAATGCCCAACTTTATTATCGACTCTGCCTGATTCAGGGGCTCTGCCTGACAGTCGGGCTGGGTGTTCCAATTCTGCTCCATTCCTTTACGCCGATCCTGGGGAAGTGGAATCTGCAGGGATTCCTACTGGCCTGGGTCACCGTAATGGGAACCTGGGGACTGCTGACGGTCGGCACCGGACTGACTCTGCTGCGTCAGATGCGACGACATTCCCGCCGACAGGACGCTCCCCCACGGTCCGTCTCCACCCGGCCAGACTCCCTCTCTCCATCCACTCCCAGCTTCAGCTCCCCCGGCTCACTGAAACTGTTTGTCGGCGAAGAGCAGGGCCCGGAAGACCATCCGGAATGGAAATCCCGCTGGCGTCAGACGTCGTGAGACGGGCGCTGACTGGAGTTCGGAATTCTCGCCGATTCAGGATCCGGCAATTCTGGCCCGCCCGTCGGTCACCTGGATTTTCCCGGCCGCAAACAGGGTGATCGCTTCCGGATAGGCCTGGCACTCGGCCTCAAAGACCCGTTGTGCCAGACGATCGGCGTCATCGTCGTCGAGCACCGGAACCGTCTTCTGCAAGATGATGGGCCCGTGATCGTACAGATTGTCGCAGAAATGCACGGTACATCCGGAGACCTTGCAGCCTCGGGCCAGCACCGCTTCATGAACGTGATGCCCGTACATTCCTTTTCCGCAGAACGCCGGGATCAGGGCCGGATGGATATTCATCACCCGATTCTCAAAATCGTCCGGAATCAGAATCCGGGCGAGAAAGCCCCCCAGAATCACGAGATCCACGCGCTTCTCACGAAACCGCTGAAACAAGGCGTCACTGTATTCCTGAAGACTGGCGAACTCGGATCGTGAGACCTGATGAGCGTCCAGCTGGCGCTCCAGGGCCCGTTCGAGTCCCCCGCATTTCCGGTCTGCCACGACACATTCAATTCTCGCAGGGAGTGACCCGTCTGCGATGGAACTCTGCAGATTGACCAGCGTCGTCCCCCCGCCAGAAATCAGGACAGCCAGACGCAGGGGAGATGGGGACATGATTTTCAAATTCTCTTCCGGCAAATTCCGAGGGGAAAAAAATCGAAGCGTTCAAACGGATTCTCAAAACGGATTCTAAGGGGAAGCCGGAAAGAAATCTCCCGTCCCCCGGATGGCCTCCTCTGGCGGGTCGGCGTCAGGGCTGCGGAACAGAGGGTTTCCCGACGAAATCGCCGGCCTGAACAGCGACGACGAACAGGATTCCCCCAGGCTGCTTTCCGGCAACATGGAGGAGGGTTTGAGAACTCAAATTTTGCGGAAACTCTCCATCCTCAACCGGTTCCTGCGACATTGCCAAAAAGGAGATCCGTGACCGGTTCGTTCTTCAAAAAATCTGGGGAGTGTGGCCTATCTTTTGGTGCGCGAATTCTGAAGAATCCAGATGTCGAAATGGAATGGACGGAGCCAATGAGATCGTGACCTGATGATCACAATCCCCCGGCGGGAACGCTGCTGTCAGCAAGATTCCCAGGCCCTGGATGTTCTGGCCATCGTCACGACGGCATCATGACAGTTGGAATCGCAGACGCTGCAACATTCCAACCAGGAAGTCGAAGCGATTTGCAACAGTTCGGCTCTCTCTTTTGAGCGATCAGGGTTCGACGAAAGAGTGCGGTCGGTCCGAATTTGCAACCGGTTCCAGTTCCACTGGTCTTGCCGCTTGAATCGGTCGATGATGAAGGATGCCGCATCTGGAAACCTTGCCGGCTCCAGTGTGCATCGGCCGGACAGTCTCACTCGACAAGGACGTAACGGGAACAGTTTCCAATGAGAGGCGTGATCACCTTGTCGATCATCCGCGCGCGTCAAAAACTGGGGAAATACCGGATTGAAAAGCGCCTGAGCGAAGGGGGCTTTGCAACGGTCTATCGTGCCTTTGACACGATTGAAGGGGTCCACGTCGCCCTGAAAATTCCCCGGATGATGAAAAAGTCTGAGGAAGAACTGAAGGACTTCCGCCGGGAAGTGCGCCTGGCGGCCAGACTGGAACACCCGAACATCCTGCCGCTGAAGGATGCGTCACTGATCGACGATCACTTCGTCATCACGTTCCCGCTGGGGGAACGCACGCTGGCCGACCGGCTGTCGCGCCGGTTATCGCTGAAGACCGCACTCGACCTCTCCGAACAGATCCTCGAAGCGCTGGCCTACGCCCACCAGCAACGGATCATTCACTGCGACGTCAAACCCGAAAATATGGTGCTGTTCCCGGGGGATCGACTCCGCCTGGGAGACTTTGGAATCGCCAAGTTCGCCCAGAAAACCATCCGTGGATCCGGGACCGGAACACTCGGCTACATGGCCCCCGAACAGGCGATGGGAAAGCCGTCCCAGCGATCTGATGTTTTTTCTGCGGGACTGATTCTTTATCGTATGCTGACGGGGGAATGGCCCGAATGGCCGTACGCCTGGCCGCCACCGGGGGTCAGTAAACTGCGGTCCCGGATTCATCCCGACTTTATCGCGTTTCTGCAGAAGTCGATCGATCCCGATCCGAAACGACGTTTTCGGGATGCCGAGCAGATGCGAAACGTCTTCCTGCGTCTTAAGCCGAGAGTGTTGAATCATGCCGAACGCCGTCGACGCCGGTCCGCATGACGTCGTCGCACTCGATCTCCAGCGCTCCGACACCCCGCCAGTTCCTTCCGGGATTCCGGGGGGATCGGTTCCACTGACACTGCCTGATGCCCAGGAAAGCGGTGTGGCAACAGGACAGGCCGCCTGGATCACAGCGGGTTCTCCGTTCAAGTCGGGGCACAACGAAGACGCTCTCGCCGCGATTCCGCTCTCCACAGAACGGGGAATGCTCTTGGTCGCCGATGGTCTCGGTGGACATCGGGGAGGCAGACGGGCGTCGCAGCTCATCCGCTCGCTGCTGACGAAAGCCGCTCGACAGTATTCTGTTCCGCCTCGAACGCTGCTGCTCAGTAAGCTGGTCCCGGTTCCCAGTTCCCTGCGTCCGGCCACACCTGATCCACGCAGTCTGATTCTGGATGAAATTGAACGGGCGAATCAGCGTCTGCTCCGTTCGCGGGCAGGATCTGCGACCACTCTTGCACTTGTCGAAATCCACGGAAACCGGGTGAGAACATATCACATCGGAGATTCCGAAATCCTGATCCTCAGCCAGCGGGGACGCATCAAATTTTCGAGCGTCTCGCACTCGCCGGTGGGATACGCCGTGGAATCGGGAATGCTGACCGAAGAGCAGGCCCTCTTTCATCCGGATCGGCATCTCGTCTCCAATGTCCTCGGCAGCGAACAGATGTCCATCGAACTGGGTCCCTGGGTCACACTCTCTCCGCGCGACACCGTGCTCCTCGCGTCGGATGGACTGTTCGACAATCTGCTGCAATGGGAAATTGTGGAAGGGATCCGGAAAGGAAAACTGGCGGACGGCGTCAACACCCTGGCACGACTCGCCTGGCAGCGGATGCTTCATCCCGATCATGATGCTCCCTCGAAACCGGATGACCTGACGATTCTGGCCTTCCGTCTGGCCGGATAATCCGGCCCCTCTTCTCTCATCGGAACAACGCATTCCGCACCGCCCGCTCGGACTGTGAAACGGGGAACAGACCGCGTCGCCGCTCACGGCCCCCTCTGGCCGCTGAACCGGATCTGGAGTATGATCAACAGACTTCAGCCGTCTCACTCTGGAACCGGTTTCGTGGACAAGAATGAACGTCTCTCCCGCCACGGAGAGCCTGCCACACCTGAGACACTCCTCACGGGAGCCCATTCCAGGCTGCTGCGTCTGGCCCGTCGTCTGAAACGGGATTTCCCCGGCGTGGGTCGCTGGGAGCAGACCGACGACGTTCTGCAGAATGCGCTGTTGCGGCTGTACCAGTCTCTGCAGTCCGTGGAGATTGAAAGTCCTCTCCATTTTCACCGTCTGGCGGCCCTCCAGATCCGGCGGGAACTGATCGATCTCTGCCGACATTATCAGGGGGAGTACGGAGTCGGCACGAATCATGCTACATGGATTCCCCCATCCGGAGAGGAGGATTCGCGAAACGGTCCGGAACCGGGAGAGACAACGGCCGGTCCGTCCGAACTGGCCGAGTGGGCAGACTTCCACCGGATTGTCGATCTGCTCCCCGAGGACGACCGTGAAGTGTTTGACCTGATCTGGTATGCCGGCATGACCCAGGCCGATGCCGCTGCAGAATTGAAAATCAGCCTGAAAACCTTGCAGCGCCGCTGGCGTGGAGCACGTCTGAAACTCTCTGAAACACTGGGAGGACATCCAACCTCCTGATCCGAAATGAAATGGTCTGTGCCGGCGAATCAAAGTGGTTTGCCGCTCGACAATTGACAGCCTCAGGGTGGCCAGGAATGCCCCCCATTCCCGCTTGCCTGAGCCCCTCATCTCCGCCGCGGAATACAAGACGAACTCGGCGGTGTCTTGAAAAAGTTGCAAAGTACGATGATCTCCAGTTCGAAAATCGATGAGTTGCTGGATCGATGGGAAGAGTCCCTGGCACAGGGTCAGGCATTGACTCCCGATGAGCTCTGCGCCGACTGTCCGGACCTGAAAGAACCTCTTTCCCTGCAGATCGCCGCACTGCAGAAAGTGCGTGAGAAGTTCGATTCCCTGTCGAAATCCCAGATCCCGCAGGCGGGGTACGACATCATCTCGGAACCGACGAATGTTCCGGCGGCCCGGAATGCCGAAGGTTCGGTCTCCGTGATGACGGGAGTCGATCAGCTCTCCCTGTTCGCGACGGGGGGACTGGGAAAAATCTACTGCGGTAACGATACGGTTCTGCACCGGGAAGTCGCCGTCAAATTCCTGCAGGAACAGCATGTTCACCGTCCCAGGATGCTCGAACGATTCGTCGCCGAAGCAGAAATCACCAGCCGGCTCGACCATCCCAATATCGTGCCGGTGCATGGCTTCGGCTGGACGGCGGCCGGTCATCCGTTCTATGTGATGCGGCTGATTCGGGGAGAAACGCTGGACGCGGAAATTGATCGTTTCCACGCGAAGCAGATCCGCACGGCTCTCCCATTTCGCAGCAGCGAATTCCGGGATTTGCTCCAGCGTCTCAAAGACACCTGCAACGCGATCGCCTATGCCCACAGCCGGGGAATCGTCCATCTCGACATCAAACCGCAGAACATTCTGATCGGGAAGTACGGCGAGACGCTGGTCGTCGACTGGGGACTGGCGGCCACCGTGGGACGGGAAGCCCGATTCCGGATGAATGGTGAACAGACCATGAATCTGATGATGACTCCGTCCGCGAATTCCTCTTCCTATCAGGGAGGGGGAACCCCCGCGTACATGAGTCCGGAACAGGTTGTCTGGCAGCCCCCCCCGGGACCGGCCTCCGACCTCTTCTGTCTGGGAGCGACTCTCTTCAAGATCTGTACCGGTCGCCCGCCGTATCGTGGGAACCGGCAACCGAAACCGATCGATGCCAACCTCGCCGTCGATTATCCGCTGCCACGGGAGATTGTGCGCCAGATTCCGAAGCCGCTGCAGTCCATCTGCCTGAAAGCGATGGCGATGCAGCCGGAAAAACGGTACGAAACCGCCCAGGATCTCGCGGCGGATCTCGACCGGTATCTCGCCGGGGCAAAGGTCCATGCTCACACGGAAGGTCCCGGAGAACGGGTCAGCCGATTCGTTCTGCAACACCGTCGGAGTTCCGGAACCGCAGCGGCTCTCATCGGGCTGCTGCTCATTGCCAGTGTGGTGAGCAGTGTGCGTTACGCGGAGATTGCCCGTCGGGAAGCGGATGCCCGCCAGACGATGGAGCAGCTTCAACTCCAGACTCTGGCCGGTTCCGCCCGCTATGCGGCCGAGATGTTCGCCGGGGAAATTCAGAACCGCTGGACCGTGCTGGACAAAGCGGCGAGCAGCCCGCTGCTGAAAGCGCAGGTTCAGAAATTCGTCTCGGGAGATGTGAAAGAATTCGACAAGACCGAAATGCAGAACTGGCTCGGCGAGCAGTACATGCACTACCGGGATCTCAACGCAGCCAGCTGGTTCATCGTTGCGGCAGACGGAACCCAGCTCGTCGTGTTCCCCCGCAACCGGACGATCAGCGAGGGGGGAAATTACCGCTTCCGTGACTACTTCCACGGGCTCGGAAAGCATTTTGAGAAAGACAACGGCCCGGAATCCCTGAAGCCGTTGCGAACTCCTCACCTGTCGGTGCCGTACGTCAGTACGAACTCCAGCCGGTTGCGGGTCGCATTGAGCGTTCCGATCTGGAAAGACGAAGAAGGAGTCGGTGAACCGATTGGCGTTCTCGGACTGAGTACCGAACTGGGACAGATGAAGATGCTGGAGAATGCCATCCTCATCGACATCCGTCCCGACCAGTTTGAAGGAGCCGAGCAGACCGGGCTGGTCCTGCAGCATCCGCAACTGGATCAGAAGAATGAACCCGGTCAATCCGTGCCGCGCCAGTTCGCCCGCGTCTCACCGGAGATCCTGCGCCAGCTGACGATTCCGGGAGAACGCAGCATTCTCGATGCGGACTTCGTCGATCCACTCAACCCGTCGGCCACCGCAGAACTGGCGGCCGCCGCACCGGTCATTGTCAACGACTGGGGAGCGAACAATCAGCAGCGGGAACGCTCTGTCGGACTGATTGTCGTCATCACCCAGCCCAAACAGAATGCGTCGAAATCGAAAGCAAAGCCCTGAACCGAACGTGTCGGGCAATCTGCGTTACTGCAGTTCAAACCGGAATTCGTTGGGGTCGGATTTCTTGACGCTGGCTGTCAGATTGGACTGCCGGAGATCTCCATACTTTTCCGGAATCCGGGAGACCACGGGAAGCCCTTCCGTCTGCTTCCCGTCCGTCTTGAATGGCTGATAGGCGCTGATGGTGACACGATGTTCTCCAATCATCGCCCCGGAGCTTCCCCGTGTCTGCAGCAGAAACTCCCCCTTTTCGTTGGTCTCTCCCATCGCGAACGGGCCGGAATCGGGAGTGAACAGCACTTGTGCCCCTGCCAGCGGCTTCTGTTTGTAGAGGATCACTCCATGCACGCCCACCAGTTGGGGCGCATCCGATTTTCCGCTGCAGCCGCAACAGAGTCCCGCAAGAATCAATACCCAAGCACTCGAACACAATCGCATCAGTTCACCTGAAAAAGAGAATCCAAATCCGTTTCCTGTATTCGCTTCCTGTCGCAGAAGCCGTGTTCTGTTTCAGAATGCGTTCACAATGTTGCCGTCCGCCCGCCCTCCCAGGTTCTGGAATGTGTTGGCGTGATCGATGTTTTCGCTCAGGAATCGAACGGACCCGTCAGCGAACACAAAGTGGACACCGCCGACGTGCATCGACCGGAACCCTTTGGAGTAGTTGTAATTGTTCACGGCCACGCAGGCAGAATTGGACGGAGCTTTCCCATAGCCCGTCGGACAGGTCGTGAAATCATTCAGCGGAGTCACCGTACTGAAGACGGTATGAGACGACGACCAGCTGGTCCGGAAATCATGAGTACATCCCGAGATCGTCTCACCGAAATGAACCGTGTTGGAGGAACCGTCGGTGAGGTCCTGGAATCGCATGGTCACGCCGTACCGGTTCCCGATGCCTGACAGTTTGTTCTTGTCATAGGTATCTCCCCAGTTCCCGTTATTCACGCCGGTTCCTCCCTTTTGAGCGTAGGTATTGAACGGCTGGCAGCTGGAAGATCCGGATGACGTGAAGAACTGAGACCCGGTGGAGATTCCGTAGTTCGACTGCGCCCAGCCGGCAATCGGTCCGTTATTCGGATCCGTCGGGCACTTGAACGCCTGGATTTCAAGCGAACGGATGGGCGTTCCGTTCAGCATCTGATACGGCACCCGACGATGTGTCGCGGTCGACGCATAACTGCTGGCGGGCAACGAGCCGGAAAGATCCATCTGGTTGTACAGCGGGGCCTGATCCATAAACGGCAGAATTCGGGCGAGCATGCCGATGTCCGGCGGTGCATTCCAGGCGGACGTACTGGCCACATCGGTGCCGCCAATCGGGAACATGCCGTAGGTTTCATGGTAGTTGTGCAGTGCGAGTCCAAGCTGCTTCAGATTGTTTCTGCACTGACTCCGCCGGGCCGCCTCGCGAGCCTGTTGAACGGCCGGCAGCAGCAACGCAATCAGAATTGCGATGATGGCGATCACCACCAGCAATTCGATCAGCGTAAACCCTGACATTTTCTTCGACACCGAAACAGAATGATTCCGTGGACCGACGTGACTGTCTGCCATCATTGCCCCTTCTTCTCCACAATTGAGAATGGCGTTCACCGAGTTTTTCCTTCAGCAAATGACTCTTCGCAGGTTCAGAACACGCAGTTCGTGAACACGGTCACAAACAGCGTCCCGCCACTGATCCCGGAGAGGATACGTGCCAAAGCAAATGTTTGATGAAGACCTGATAAAATTCCGATTGGAAAGAGCAATGGATCCCCCCTCTATTTCAAACGGAACAGGGCAGCTCCCATGATGTCGCGATGTCCAAAATTTGCCAGCCCCTCGCCACCAGGCAAATGAAACAGCCTTCTTTGCAAACAATTGCGGCATCTGCCTTTCTTCAGAAAATTTCGCTGAAAACAATGTGCACCGATGAGTTGCGGACAATGGATCGACGGCGTCACAATGGAATCGCCAGCGGCGTCACGTTCAGTTTTTTGGCACAACCGGGCTCGGATCACTTTGATCTGTCCCATTCTTCCGGGCTTGCTGGCCAATGATTACGAGCAACCTGCAATCGAATATTTCTGCCTCCGTCGTAACACGTTTTTTGTGCTGAGAACAATGCAGTGACATTGTTGAGCATGCTGCTCCTGAAAACCGCGTGCTGCTGTTGTATTGATAGAAGATGTATTGTGGCGCTCCGCTTCTGATATCTGACCGGAGAAATGAAGATGATTCGAGTCGTTTATCGAAAACATCCTGGATTCACGCTCATCGAACTTCTTGTTGTGATTGCGATTATCGCAATTCTGATTGCACTGCTGCTCCCGGCGGTCCAGCAAGCCCGTGAAGCAGCCCGTCGCACCGAATGCAAGAACAAGCTCAAGCAACTTGGACTGGCGTTGCATAACTATCACGACAACATGGGACGCTTTCCCTATTCCGCATCGGGTTATTACCAGAGTCCGGGAACACCTCACACCTGGACAGAGTTCATTCTGCCGTATATTGACCAGGCTTCTCTCTATGGCCAGTTGAGCTTCAATTTTTCCAATGCAGATCCGGCAGCGACGAGTCCATCGAACCGATCGTTACTGGAAAACCGACGGTTTGTCCTTCAATCGTGCCCGAGTAATCCCTATGGAGACAAGTTCACCACAATGACCGGAGGCCCGTACAGCGGACATAACGACTTATCCGGGTGCTGCAACTGGCAGACGATGTGCTATGGACCATCAGCTGGACCTGCCCGCCCGTGGTGGGGGCAGTTGGACTGCACTGTGGCAGAGAACTGTGGACTTGAGAACAGCAATCTTTACGCGGATCAACAGGCAATGACTCCTGGGATTTTTGCCGGCAGTGGAGTGGTGTCCACCAGGTTGCAGGACGTCAGCGACGGCAGCAGCAACACTTTCCTTCTGCTGGAACGTCGGGGGGAACTCAGCTACTGGAGCGGACTGTTCAGTAACAACTGGCAGGGAATCATTACCGGCATGAAGCCAAACAGCCCGAACATTGACCTGACAACGGATCAGGCATACACAACGAATGGAGGAGCGAGCAGCCATCATCCAGGAGGTATTCATGCTGCGTTCGCCGATGGAAGCGTTCGGTTCATCAGCAATAACATCAGCTTTGCCACTTACAATCACATTGGCAACAAGGCTGACGGCCAGGTGATCGGCGAGTATTAGACCAGTTTGGTCTATCATGTGGCCGCGAAGAACGTATTTCTCTCAATGAAACATTGGGTTTCCACGAGCCAGTACGTCACAGGAATTACGAAACTGCTCGAGAGCGGTCCAGTTGATCACGTCGCGCGCGTTTCACTCATCAGAACGCTGAGACATGCGTTCCAGGTCGGGCAAATACCGAATGGAAATCCTCTCATGTCGACGGTCCCGAACACGCGTTTCTCGTGTTTTCAATGTGACCAGTCAGTCCTCTCCTTCCAATCCGGATCAACAATGAACTCGACTCGCAGAATGGCTTTCCAGGCAGCCGGTCTTTCGCTGATCATTGCCTGGGGATGTGGAACAGGAGATTCCAAGCCGTTTCCGAATATGGTTCTCTGCAGCGGAGAAATCACATTCGATGGCAAGCCACTGGATCATGGCACGGTCACTTTTGCACCGATTGATCCAAACGGGGAATCTGCCTATGGAAAGATCTCAAATGGTCAATTCCAGATGATGACAACCGTCTCAGCACCCGGCGTCATCAAGGGCCAGTACCGCGTCAAAGTGGAAAGTCTGGGGCCACCCCCTCCCAAAGTCCCCGGACAGATGCCACTTCCGGGGATCAGCCTGATCCCCGAAAAATACGGCAATCCGCAGACATCCGGCCTGGAAGTCGACATTCAGAAAAAGAACTCACCGGTCAAGCTGGAGTTAGTGAGTCATTAAACCGATCCGGCCGATCATGTTTCTGCCGCAGGGATCTGCATGAATTCGTAAACACGCTTTTCATGGAGTTCGATCTCCCATTTGTATCGCGGCCGTCCGAAACAGTTCCGGTTCCGGAAAAAGAAAGAGCCCGTTGCACTCCCCGGTCAAATAAGACAGGCAGGGGCAACGGGCCGTACTGATCAAGTGGTGGAAATCAGGTCACCGCGACGGCGGCTTCTTCAGTGATCAGGCCTTCTTTTCCGACGCGAACGCAGAAGTCCCCGAACGCTTCACCCGGCTGGCGGTGGTCGCGGTACTGGATCAGGATGGGGGTGAGAAACGGCACAATTCCGTCCTGTGGAACCATGTCTTTCACCATGAAGTTGATCCGGTGTCCGAGCGGGCTGCCTCCCAGGAAGATCGTGTACTTCCCTTTGGCTTTTCCGACGATTCCGATTTCCGGCACATATGGTCGGGCACACCCGTTCGGGCAGCCGGTCATGTGCAGCGTGATCCGTTCGTCTTTCAGGCCGATCTGTTCCATCGCGGCATCCAGTTCGTCAATGATCGACGGCAGGACCCGTTCAGATTCCGTCACGGCGAGACCGCACATCGGCAGAGCAGGGCAGGCGATGGAGTACCGGCGCGTGAGAGACCACTCGTCGGCCTGTTTGATTCCATGCTTCCGCATGATCGCTTCAACATTCCCTTTTTCAGACGGGTCCAGATCACAGATCAGGACCGACTGCAACGCGGTCAGACGCAGCGGCTGCGGATATTTCGCGAGGAGTTCCCGGAAGAACGCTTTGATCTGGACCTCCCCTTTGTCTTCGATCCGCCCGTTCTGGATGTTGACGCCGAGGAAGAGTTTGCCGTCCCCTTGTTCGTGCCAGCCCAGGTGGTCATCGACGCCGGTGACGTCGGTCGGGTGAGGATCGGCGAGAGGACCGCCGTAATACTCTTCAACGGTCGCCTTGAATTTTTCGACACCCCAGTTGTTGACGACGTACTTCAGACGGGCGAGTTTCCGGTCGGCACGATTCCCGTTGTCCCGCTGCACTTTGACGATCGCTTCGCAGACCGCGAGCACCTGATCATTCGGAACATAGCAAAGCCGTTTTCCGACGGCCGGGTAGGTCTGCTTGTTGGCCGGAGTCACTCCCATGCCACCGCCGACCGTGATGTTGTACCCCACGATGTTGTCGTTCTCGACGACGGCGATCAGCCCGACATCCTGCGTGTAGACATCGATGCAGTTATCTTCCGGCAGGACGAGGCCGAACTTGAATTTTCGCGGCAGGTACGTGGTCCCATAAATCGGTTCTTCCGAGACCGACTCGACGAGTTCGGCATTCTCTTCGTCTTTCATCCAGACTTCGAAGTACGAAGTGGACTTCGGACGGAAGTGCATCGTCAGCGCTTCGGCCATGTCGTGAAGCTGCCCGTAGACCGGACGATGCTTGAACGGGGCAGGGCAGGCGACCACGTTTCGAACGATATCGCCGCAGGCGGCAATCGTCGTCAGCTTGCACTGATTGATCGCCCGGATGGCCGCTTTGAGTCCGTTCTTGGGAACTCCGTGCAGCTGAAATCCCTGACGGTCGGTGATTCTCAGAACCCGATTTCCGAGTTCATCCGCGAGATCAAGATGTGCCAGCATCTGCGCGGCAGTGAGATGCCCGCCGGGGATCCGGCTGCGGATCATGAACCCGAAAACTTTGTTTCCACCGGCTCGCAGGTCCCGATTGTCCTGCTGGTAACTTCCGTGGAATTTCAGCAGAGCTCCGTTGTCGTCGCTGATCGTCGGTTCTTCGTTCGCCAGATCCGCGAGAATCGTTCCGCGCAGGAAGTTGCTCTGTTCCTTGATCTCTTCGACTTTACTGCGTTTTTCTTCAGCCATAACGGCGCACCCACCAGTTTTCCTGCGAATCAACAATCGAGACATCAGTCCGAACGGAAAGGTTCTCTCCATTCTCCATTGTGTCTCGTCCGCCCGGAAAATCGAGGGAATTTCCGGGGGATCAGCAAGGGTTCAGGGTAACACGAACCCGTTCCGAGTGTCGAGACTGGCTCAATTCCGGGAACAGCCTGAGATTCACCGACTCCGGCTGTTCAAGAATGGGGTTTTCTCATTGACTGGATGGGGATTCCTGGTGTCATAATAAGCTGATTCCTCGTCTTGTCTTGAATGGAAAACGTCTCATGATCCGTCGACTGACCTGCCCGATCTGCAACCAGGATTTGCCTGTCGAAATCGACGGAAACACTTCTCTTTTCCCGTTTTGCAGCACACGCTGCAAACAGGTTGATTTGTACCGCTGGTTTTCCGGTGATTACGCACTCATCGAGAAGCTGACTCCGGAGCAACTCGCAGAGCAGTCACAGGCAGAGGACGAACCGCCGGGCGGAACGCATTAACCATCAATGATCCGTTGAAACGAACGGCTTTCTCGAGATTCCGGAAATCGAAAAACTCCTCTGTGCGGAAACTGCCGATGCCGGTATAACGCCCCCCGAAAATCCCCCCTCCCGAGCGGTTCCGTCCGTGCGACACATCCTTCCATCCTGGAGTCTGGCAGCCAGCCTGATGCTGGTCAGCGGAGGATGTTTGTCCCCCCGGGCCGTCCAGTGGCCGACCTGTTATTTCCCCACGAAGGAAACACAGCGTCGTGCGGCCCAGATTCAGGATCCCTATCCTGACAGAAACACGGGCCCGGACATGGGCTTCCGTCCACTCGGCTACCAGACACAGCGGTCGGAACCACAGGAAACCCGCGACCGATACTATTCCAGCTTTCTCAAATCCCATTTCGGCGGCCCTCAGCCGGTTCCCCAGACTTCCGCGGCTCCGATGCTGGGTCCCCGTTATGCCGGTTCCCCCGGTGCTCCGCAGTACGCGCAGCCGATGTTCGCTCCACAGCAACTCGCGATGCCAGGTTACGGGGTTCCCGTGACGGCCGGCGTTCCGGTCGATTCACCAGGAACCGTTTATCCTCAGGGGACGGTGTCTGCACCCGTTCCGGCGTATTCCCAAGTGCCGGCGGTGATGCCGGGCACTCTCCAATAGAGCGTCTCCTGCCTCTATAATCTTCGACAGGAATTTCGCAGGAGCGACGGACTCCAATTCCAGAAGGCACGCCCTCGCCGATCGGCTCTGATTGTGATCAAACTCCTGATTGTCATTCCGACTCTTGACCAGTCCGGAGCGGAGAAGCAGTTCGCTCTGCTCGCCAGCGGTCTGCCGCGTGATGAGTTCGAAACACAGGTCATTGCCCTGTCACGGGGAGGCCCCTTCGAAAAGGTTCTGCGGGAACATCAGGTCCCCGTCAAAATCCTGAAGAAACAAGGTCGACTGGATCTGAAGAATCTGCTGCAGGTTCGAAACGAGATCCGCTCTTCCCGTCCGGATGTCGTGCTCTCCTGCCTGTTCGCCGCCAATTCGACGATTCGACTGGCGACACTGGGAATGAAACCGCGCCCGATCACGATCGTGTCAGAACGCTGCGTCGACAGCTGGAAAAGCGGCTGGCAGCGACAACTTGACCGACTGCTGATTCCCCGCACCGATCGCCTTGTGGGAAACTCAGAGAGTGTGAAGCAGTTCTATCAGGAACTGGGACTCCCGGAAGAGAAGCTGTCAGTCATCCCGAATGGCGTGTCTGTCCCACCGCTCCCCAGACAAACCCGGGCCGAACTCCTGATGGAATTCGGCCTGCCGCCGGAAACCAGGCTGATCGCCTATGCCGGACGACTCGCTCCTCAAAAGGGAATTCCACATCTGCTCTGGGGCATGCAGTTGCTCAGGCAGTCCAACCCGGAGACCTGCCTGCTCATTCTGGGAGATGGTCCGGAGCGACAGAACCTGGAACAGCTCGCCCGGGATCTGGAAGTGAGCCCGTTTGTCCGCTTCGTCGGACACCGTCCCGATGCCGCGAGCCTGCTGCATCTGATCGATCTGTTCTGGCTGGCCAGCGAGTTCGAGGGAATGTCCAACAGCCTGATGGAAGCGATGGCCTGCGGCAAACCGGTGATCGTCAGCGACATCCCCCCCAACCGGGAACTGGTGCAGCACGACCAGACCGGTTATCTCATTTCCGGGGGAGACAGTGTCGGCTACGCCCAGTATTCCAGACGCCTCATCGAATCCCCCGACGAGTCCCGACGCATCGGACAAGCCGCCGCTCAACGGATGCGGGACGAATTCTCCGTCGAGAAAATGGTGTCACGCTACGCAGAGCTGTTGAGGGAGGAGGTTTTGTCCGCCGTCGCGGCCTCAGCCAATCCGTCTCGTTGATCCGGATACGACCACAGCTATTTTGATTTCAGGTCAAAGTTAATTTCCGCCGGTCCAGACAAAGGGACCTCAGTCGTCAGAGTCGATTTCTGGTTGAATTTCACCGGGACAATCTGCTCAATGACCGGTTCTCCGTATTGACCGGTCTTCCCCGTATCCCTGTTGGACATGATCGAGACCTTCTTCGGTCCGATCTCGCTTTTCAGGCGGAATTCTCCTTCGCGAATTTCGCCAACCACAGGGGCACCTGGTCCGCTCTCCGGTTCCAAGAGAATCGTCCCGGTCGGTAACGGAGTCCCGTCAAGGCTGATCTTCCCAAAGATCTCTGTTGTCCGGACCGCTTTGGACTCCTGGCATGCTGACAGACTCAGGCAGAGTCCCAGACATCCAACGAGACCGACCCTGACGGCTGCCACGTGTAAAAAAGTGCAAGACATCGTTCTCAAGATTCGAATCCGTGTTCGGGTGAGAGTTCATTCGACAATCGATTCAAACAGTGCGGCATTTGAAACTTCCGACGAGCGCCGAACAGCAGGACCACAACTCGGATTGCAGTCTTTAAAACACCTGATGGCGAAGAAATCCCGGTGCGGGAGACCGAGCCAGCACGTCTGGAGACTCAAATCCCGCGGGAGTCATCGCATTCCGATCGCAGGACCGATTGCGATGACTCCACACCAGGAAAATTCAGACCAGACAGATTGATGCCGGGTTTCACGATCAGTACTCGGCGGGAGGTTCGCCACCTGTCCGCGTTCCCAGAGCGGTGAAAACGTCGGAACTGATATTGCTGGAAACGGCTCGGACACTTCCATCTGCGAGTGCGACATTCACCATGCCAACATGCAGACTGCGGGCATAAACTTCGTTTGCAACTGTTGCACTGGAACAGGCACGGCAGGGTGCATAGGGAGTGCCGTTGCAATACTCCGCGACATCACCGACCGGTGTATTCGGAGAACGCATTGACGTGAAGACATTGCCGCCGTGGTGGTACGGGTTCCAGTAGCGCCCCCGGAGATCATGGTTTCCGCCACAACTCACGTTTCCTGTTCCTGAGGCCCCGATTCCATCGGTGGTGTTCACCAGTTCGCTGACCATCAGCGTATTTGACAATCCATCCATCACGTCACGAACGCGAATCCGGGACCGGGGATAAAACATTCCTCCGAAGTCCGGGATTTCCGCTGTTCCGGTGGTATTCACAACACCCAGCGTGCCACCCCCTCCGCAAAGGACGAAACTTCCATGCGATCCCTGGTCGCTCGCTTTGGAACTGTATTTGGGCAGACTGGGATCACTCGGACAGATCAGGGTACTGACAACAGTGTCCCGCACTGGAAGAGTCGCTGCACTGATCGTCATTCCGCCATCCTGAAATCGGGGCGCGATCAGGTTGTAATAACTCTGCTGATCAATAAACGGCAGGATCAGATGGAACCACCCTTGGCGCGTGTTCGCATTGCCGTTGTAAGTGGGCCCTCCAATGTTCGTGATCGTTGAAAACGGAAAAACGGAGTGTGTGTCATGATAATTGTGCAACCCCAGCGCCAGTTGCTTCATGTTGTTCTTGCATTGACTGCGACGAGCCGCCTCGCGGGCCTGTTGAACGGCGGGCAATAAGAGAGCAATCAGAATCGCGATGATGGCGATGACGACCAGAAGTTCGATCAACGTAAAACCGGATCGAAACGATCGTTTAGAAGAAGCTGCTTTGTCTCGACGAGATAAGCCCCAATCCCTCAAACGAATGTCAACACAGGAAACCTGGGTGGTGGGGGGGGGGGGGGGGGGTAACACATCAAAAAAAAAACAAAAACCGGAGGAAGGGAGGAGGGTCTCGGGTGTGTGTTGGTGTGCAGCAAGAACACAATTTTACTCTTAAG
>Ga0182736_1000145_pt1 | contig 138736 bp, 123 predicted proteins | sample eDN5th30CKraftBY_FD_128882 | JGI IMG/M metagenome (GOLD analysis project Ga0182736, IMG submission 128882) | Enriched backyard soil microbial communities from Emeryville, California, USA - eDNA 5th pass 30_C Kraft BY (version 2) (version 2) | ecosystem: Environmental > Terrestrial > Soil >... | reverse complement strand
GGAGCAGAGGCCCGGTCGCTGATCCCGATGTACTGACACGGTATCGGAAGACCATTCGCCCGCGCGTGACGGGGGGCATGCCGTCGTAGAACCGCTTGCTACAGGCTTGGTGACCCCTACGGGAATCGAACCCGTGTTTCAGCCGTGAGAGGGCCGCGTCCTGACCGCTAGACGAAGGGGCCGCAGGCGGAAGCCGACTGCAAGGGCGCGGCGAGTAAGCGGGCGCGCATGTCGAGTCAAGGTGATGGCAGCGGGTTCTTTACCGATAGGAGGGGAAATTTCTTCCCGGAAATTTCTGCCTTTGTAATACATAAATTATACTTATAAGATGTATTACTTAGAGATCATGCCTAGTGAAAAGTTCTTAGTTATATTACCTAATAGAAAATAATATAATGTTTCCACGCGTCACGCTACTTGGTGAACGTCCAGGGGGCAAAACGGGGTGGGCGCGGGCGTGCATGTGATATCGAGATTATCTCGCTTATTTTCTCCAAATGATTTGATTATATCATGTGGCAAACGGGGTAATTACCGTGTGTCATGGTGTGTTTCCCTACATGAACACACTGGAGTTGCGTCGCGAATATTCAGGTCAATCCGCAATTGCGGCCGACATAGTTGTCGTTTTGGCCTTTTACGCCCTTCGTCATCCTTGAGGATGCGGATGGGTTCAGGCTCCGTCCGGTGCCTCCCCGGATATTCCAGCGGGCGACATTCATGATGATGACCGCATGGCCCGTGTCACCTCACGGATTAACTCCGCGACTTCGCTGAACAGGCGGGGCGTGTCCGCTCGGGAATCCGCATTCCTTCCATCCTGATCTGAATAGCAGCGCCGCGCGACGCCAAGGCTGCCGTCGGCTCTCCGTTAAATCGACTTCGTCACGAAAGGCGCTTCATGTCTTTGATTGCTTATAATTCCCGGGCGCGGATGAACGCCCGGCGTCGTATTCTTCTTACGTCAGCATCTTTCAGCATCATGACCGCAGTGGGACAGGGCGTGCGGGAAGCGGCCCGGCGTACCGTTCTTTCTGCCACTGCGGCTGGTCTCGTAATGGCTCCGATCGCCGCTCAGGCCCACACGGATTCTCTCGGATATATCCTCACCGAGAACACGACCAATGCCGGCAACTACGATGTGCAGATCGTTTATGGCAGCTGGCACACAGGAAGCATAGCGCCCGAAGGCGACCTGAATCTTTACAAAGATGGCTCCCTGATAGGGACAGAGACGTTCGCCATTCTTCTTGGCAACGTTGCCGACGGGGTGCTCCCCACCGGACTGACGCCCGGCGAAAACTACTTCTACGCGAATGGCAACGATCTAAGCCCCACGCGAGTGCCGGGTTCGTCAGGCATCTATAATTTCCAGGCCGCTACTTTCCTCGATCTCGCGCCCGGTACCTACACCTTCGGATACGCAACCACTTCAGGTTTGAGCGTAAACTGGGAGCCGGCCAGCGCCGCAATCAACGCGGGCACCTTCACCATAAACGCCGATGGCAGCGTTGGTGTCCCCGGCATCAACGATGACATTGATACCTCGCAGGGCTCCTACGGTTCGAGCCAGCTGGGCACCGACCTCAATCCTGCTTTCAAGGGCGGAACCCTCGCCATTGATGAAGATGGTGAGACGTACTCCAACAATTTCACGCTGGATGGATCCGGCACGAGTACAATCGACGCCAGCGGCAACAGCACCACTCTCAGCGGCTCATTCAGCGACGAGACGTCTGGCACTCCGGGATCGATTACGTTCGCCGACAGTGGCGATGGTGGCCGCGTCACACTGACCGGCGTGAATACGCACACCGGTGGAACAACCGTGGATGGCGGAACCGTTGCCCTCGGCGGCAGCGGAACCTTGGGCGCTGCGTCCGGTACGACCACGGTGAATGGTGGGACGCTCAACCTTGGTGGAACGAGCCAGGTTCAGGCCACGGTGCAACAGAGCGGCGGCACGCTGCAGAATGGTACGGTAACCACCAGCCAATATTCCCTGGATGGTGGCATCCTGGCGGCCAACGCGGTTGTTGAAGCATCTGACAGCTTCGACCTTACGTCCGGCACGGTCAATGGCACTCTCTCCGGAGCCGGTACGGTCAACAAGAGCGGTTCGGGAACGGTCACAGTCACCGGCGCCAATGACTACACCGGAGGAACGGTCGTCAGCGGCGGCGTTCTGGCGATTTCGGGCAGCGGAACGCTCGGCGCGGATACGGGCAGCACTACCCTCAACGGCGGAACACTCTCGCTGGGTGGTACGAGTCAGGTGCAGGCTAACCTCGATCAGGCGGGTGGCGTCCTCTCCGACGGTACGATCACTGTCGACGACTACAGCCTCGCAGGCGGCACGGTAAACGCCGACGCGACAATCGTCGCCAACAACGGTTTCGACCTCCAGGCCGGCGTCGTCGCAGGGACACTCTCCGGCACGGGCGCAGTAGATAAGAGTGGCACCGGGACTGTCGTCCTCACCGGAACCAACGACTACACAGGCGGCACGGTCGTTAATGGCGGTACGCTGGCGCTCTCGGGCAATGGCACGCTTGGTGCGGACACCAACACGACCACCGTCAACGGCGGAACGCTCAACTTCGGCGGCACCGATCAGGTTCAGGCAGCACTGGTGCAAACCGGCGGCGCGCTGGCAGACGGCACCATTACCGTTGACGAGTATGCGCTCTCCGGCGGCAGGGTGAATGCCGACGCGACCGTCATTGCCAACACCAGCTTTGATCTCAGCAGCGGCACCGTAAACGGCCTGCTGTCCGGCACCGGCGCGCTGGACAAGAGTAGTGCGGGCACAGTCACGCTGACCAGCGCCAGCGACTATACCGGTGGTACGACGGTCAGTGCTGGCACGCTCGCGTTGTCCGGCAACGGCAAGCTTGGCGCTGATACCAACACCACCACCGTGAACGGCGGCACGCTGGATTTTGGCGGCATCGATCAGGTTCAGGCGGCACTGGTACAAACCGGCGGCGCGCTGGCTGACGGCACCATCACTGTCGACGAGTATTCGCTCTCTGGCGGCACGGTGAATGCCGACGCGACCGTCATTGCCAACACCAGCTTTGATCTCAGCAGCGGCACCGTAAACGGCCTGCTGTCCGGCACCGGCGCGCTGGACAAGAGTGGTGCGGGCACGGTCACGCTGACCAGCGCCAGCGACTATACCGGTGGAACGACGGTCAGTGCTGGCACGCTCGCCCTGTCCGGTAACGGGAAGCTTGGCGCTGATACCAACACCACCACCGTCAACGGCGGCACGTTGGATTTTGGCGGCACGGATCAGGTTCAGGCGGCACTGGTACAAATCGGCGGCGCGCTGGCTGATGGCACCATTACCGTTGACGAGTATGCGCTCTCCGGCGGCACGGTGAACGCCGACGCGACCGTCATTGCCAACACCAGCTTCGATCTCAGCAGCGGCACCGTAAACGGCATGCTGTCGGGCACCGGTACGCTCGACAAGAGCGGTGCGGGCACGGTCACACTGGTCGGAGCCAGTGATTACACCGGCGGTACGACCATCAACGATGGCACGTTGGCGCTCTCGGGCAGTGGCACGCTTGGCGCTGATACCAACACGACCACCATCAACGGCGGCACGCTGGACTTCGGCGGCACCGATCAGGTTCAGGCGGCACTGGTGCAAACCGGTGGCGCGCTGGCTGATGGCACCATTACCGTCGACGATTACGCTCTCTCCGGCGGTATCGTGAACGCTGATGCCACAGTGATCGCCAACACCAGCTTCGATCTGACCAGTGGTACGGTGAACGGCACGATTTCGGGCGCTGGCACGCTCGACAAGAGTGGCGCGGGCGTGGTCACTCTGACTGGAGCCAACGATTACACCGGCGGTACGAGCGTCAATGATGGCACGCTTGCACTGTCCGGTAACGGCACCTTGGGTGCCGCCAGCAACACGACTACTGTCAACGGCGGCACGCTGGATTTTGGCGGTACCGATCAGGTTCAGGCGGCGCTGGTGCAAACCGGTGGTGCGCTGGCTGACGGCACGATTACCGTCGACGAATATGCGCTCTCTGGTGGCACGGTGAACGCTGACGCCACGGTCATCGCCAACACCAGCTTCGATCTCAGCAGCGGCACCGTGAACGGCACGCTGTCAGGCACCGGCACGCTGGCCAAGAGTGGCGCTGGCGTGGTCACTCTGACCGGAGCTAGCGACTATACTGGCGGCACGACGATCGCGGGCGGAACGCTCGCACTGTCCGGCAACGGCACCTTGGGTGCCGCCAGCAACACGACCACGGTCAACGACGGAACGCTGGATTTTGGCGGCACCGATCAGGTTCAGGCGACACTGGTGCAAACCGGCGGCGCGCTGGCTGACGGCACCATCACCGTTGACGACTACTTCATGAGCGGTGGCCTCGTGCAGGCTGACGCAAGGGTCATCGTCAACAATGCGATCGGTCTCAGCGGAGGTTCCATCGCCGGCAGTCTCGAAGGAACTGCCAGCCTCGAAGTGACCGGTCCCGGCACCACCGTCCTGACAGGGGAGAACAGCTTCACCGGTGGCACGACCATCGACGGCGGGACGCTCCAGATCGGCAACAGCGGTTCCACGGGTTCGATCACCGGAGACGTCGTCAACAACGGCACCCTGCTGGTCAACCGCGCCGGCGAACTGGAGCTGGATGGCGCGATTTCCGGCAGCGGCGCATTCGTGAAACGGGGTGAGGGGACGACCATCCTCTCAGGGCCAAACAGCTACGAAGGCGGCACCTTCATCGAAGAAGGCACCTTGGCCCTCTCCGGCAACGGCACGCTGGGTTCAATCACCGGCACCACTTCGATCAGCGGGGGGACGCTCGATCTGGGTGGCACCCATCAGCAGCAGAGCCTGCTCGCGCAGACCGGCGGCCTTGTCGACAACGGACGCATCGATGTCGGCAGCTATCAATTGCTGGGCGGCGAGGTCGGCGAGAATGCCGTTATCGATGCCGAAGATGGCTTCGATATTCGCAGCGGTCTTGTCGCGGGCCAGCTAACCGGTAGCGGCGCCCTTGCCAAGAATGGCCCCGGCGCCGTCGTGCTCACGGGCGCGAACGATTACACCGGGGGTACGACCATCAACGATGGTGCGCTGGTGCTGGGCGATGGCGGCTCCGTCACGGGTGACGTCGTCAACAACGCGGTCTTCGCTTTTGACCAGTCGGGCGAACGGTTGTTCGAAGGTGCGGTTTCGGGTTCTGGCGCGGTCGCTCAGACCGGATCAGGCGTGACGCGTCTGGCCGATGGCAACAGCTACACCGGCGGCACGCTGATCACCAAAGGCGTGCTGATCGGATCGGCAACCAGTTTCGGCACCGGACCTGTCAGCAACCAGAGCGCACTGATTATCGATCAGGCGAATAATGCTGATTTCGCCAATGCGCTGAGCGGGGCGGGGTTTGTAATCAAGGGCGGGGCAGGAACGCTAAATCTGATCGCTGACAGCGGCATGACCGGCGCCTTCAATATCGGTCAGGGTGGTGTCGCGGTAAACGCCGCATTCGCGAACAGCACTTTCACCGCGAATGGCGGAACGACCCTTTCAGGCGCAGGGACCGTTGGCGGCCTGATCGTGCGTAACGGCGCTACGCTGGCGACGGGCAACAGTATCGGCACGCTGATCGTGGCCGGAAATGTCCGGCAGGATGCCGGTTCCAACTGGAACGTCGAAGTGGGCGCATCGGGCGTGAACGACGCCGTGGTGGCTTCTGGCTCTGTGCAGATTGCTGACGGTGCGGTTCTCACGGTCGTCAACACCACTGGCCAGCGTTACGCTCTGGACACGCGTTATACTGTGTTGACGGCTGCCGGTGGCATCACGGGGAAATACACCCTTGCTGGCGATACGCAGATCACCGCGTTCTTCGGCCTCTTCGGAAACTATGACGATCCGAATGCCGTAGTTCTCGAAATCAGCCAGAACGTCCGGTTCGATGAACTGGCCGGGCTGACCTTCAACCAGTCGGAAGCTGCCTCAGCCGCGCAGAGCCTCGGCATGGACAGCGCGCTGTTCAACGCGATCGCCTATCTGGAAGACGAAGGTGTCGCGCGGAATGCGTTCGATCAGCTTTCGGGTGACTTCCACTCCTCGCTGAAGGCTGCCGTTATCGAGGATAGCCGCTTCGTTCGTGAAGCTACCACGCTTCGCCTGCGTAACAGCACCGGCGGTATTCCCGGCAATGGCCAGACCAGTTCCGGGGAGGAAGGTGGCCTGTCGCTGTGGACGCATGCTTTCGGTTCATGGGGATCGACCAAGAGCCCCAGTTCGAACAGTGCCGCAAAAATCAGCCGTTCACTGGGCGGCGGTCTGGTCGGCCTGGATGGTATGTTCGGTGAGGATTGGCGCGCCGGTATCGTCGGTGGATACAGCCGCACCAGCCAGCATACCGGCGGCGGGGCGGGCGACGCCACTGTCGAGAATTACCACGCCGGGGCCTATGCGGGCGGCCTGCTGGGACCGGTTCAGGTCAGTGTGGGCGCGGTGCATAGCTGGCATCGGTTCGATACCAGCCGTGCGGTAAACTTCACCGGCTTCTCCGACAGTCTGGCGGCGGATTACGACGCGCAAACCACCCAGATCTTCGGTGAGCTCGGGTATCGCATGGACTTCGGCAACGGCGCGATCGAGCCGTTCGCCAACCTGTCCCACGTTCATCTCAGCAGCGACGGGTTTGTCGAAAGCGGCGGAGAGGCGGCCTTGCGGTCGGCTTCGTCCAACGCCGACGTTACCTTCTCGACCGTCGGAACGCGGATGATGAAGGCGGTGTCTGGCGATGGGGCCACCAGGGTCCATGGCACGCTGGGCTGGCGTCATGCTTTTGGTGATCGCGCTGAAATCTCGTCGTTCCGCTTCGCTTCCGGCAGCGATGCTTTCTCAACGATGGGTGTGCCCGTTGTTGGCGACGCGGCCACGCTGGAAGCCGGGATTGAACGTAACGTTGCGACCGGCCTGAACATCGGGGTGTCCTACTCCGGCCAGATCAGCCGGCGTCTGGACGATCACGGCTTCCGCGCCACGATCGGCTGGAGGTTCTGATCCTCATGGCCATTTTCCCTTCACACGGATGGCCGCGGTTCACGGGAAACAGGGCGGCGCCCACCAGCGCCGTCCTGTCCTTCGCAACGCGGTTTCGCGCTCTGTCCGCAGCCATGCTTTTCGCCTGGCTCTCCGCGCCCCTTCTGCCTGCCCACGCTGCGACGCCGCCCGCTGCGGATGATGTCCAAAGGGAAACATTCGAAGACTGGCAAACCGTCTGTGCCGTGCGGGATGGAAAGCGCCTGTGCGCTGTCATTCAGGAACGGGCCGCATCTCAGGCCGGCAGCGACCTTACGCAACGCATCTTCGCCATCGAGCTCAAGCCAGAGGGCGATGGCGCGGCGGGGACTTTGATCCTGCCTTTCGGTCTGGATCTTACGCAGGGCGTGACGCTGGTGTTGGGGGAAGGGCAGGCAGGGCCGGCTCAACCTTTCCGCACCTGCCTGCCTTCGGGCTGCATCGTTTCCCTGCAATTCGGGCCTGAGGCGCTCGTCAGGCTCCGTACGGCTGGAACACTGGAACTGCGCGTGACGGCTCTGGCCGACGATGCGCAGAAGACGTTGCCAGTGTCACTCAAAGGGTTCGGCGCGGCGTTCGATCGCGCCCGAGAACTGGCGCGGTGAAAACCGGCGCGCTTCTCCACCCCCTCCTGCCTGCACTGCAGGCACCGAGCGTCCCTCGTCGCGGGGCGATCCATTGCAAGCGCGGTCAGCGACGCAGGCCTTCAGATGATGCCTCCCGCGCAAATGAAACCTCCGCACGCCCGAACAACGATTGCTGAGAAATCGAGGAGAGATTCCGATGATGTCCAAATCAAGATTTGCTTCCGCAAGCAGCATGCTGGCTCTTTCCATCCTGATGCCGGGGATCGCGTCCGCGCAGTCCGGCGCCGCGGTGGTGGCCCTTCCGACGGCTGTCGATACCGATCCTTCCGCCTGGACGCTTGACCGATCCGCGCCTGCCGAATTCGAAAAGGTAACATGGCAAGGGCGCCAGAACGTCCTGCACCTTGGCGTAGAACCGCCTTCTACGGGAACGAGTTTCCGCGACTGGCAGGGTTATCATCAGAAGCTCGATATGCCCGCGGGTGCCGGCAGCATTCGCGGGGATCTCTGGCTCGATACGGGCTGGATGGAGAGCGGATCTTCAACCGATTACGTTCGCACCGGCATCTGGGGTTCTGTGCAGCCCGATGGCCTGCCCGGATATGTGGATGCCCAGGCCGTGTTCCCCATCATCAGTTTCACCAATCAGGACGGCGTTGGCCGTCTGGAGGTGTGGGACACTACGGTGAACCCCTCCGGCGGTTGGGTCGATCTTGGGGTGTCTTCTGCCGATGCTCTCAACTTCGGCAGCTGGAACCGACTGGAAATGCGCGTCCTGCCGGATGCCGACACGATCGAATATCTCGTGAACGGCGTGAGCGTTTACACCTGGCAGATGCCGCGTGGCGATCAGGATAATATCGCTGACGATCTGTGGGCCGTCTATCTGAAGCCCCGCAATAACGGCGTCACTGCTTTCGACACTTACTGGTCGGACCTCGTCAAATCAGAACTGATTCTGGATGGGGAGAGCATTACCGCAGCCCCGAACGGCATCGAAGTCATCGCCGGAGGCGTCGGCACGGTGTCCGTGGCTGACGGTGTTATCGTTCAGGGCGGCATCACCACCGGTCAGAATAGCGATGCGACGATAGAATTCGGCAGCGGTAGCGGGGTCCTGACCACCGGTAATGGCGCGATCGGCATAGTATCGGCCGAGGGCTCTGTTCTGACCGTAAGCGGTGGCTCGGTGTCCACGTTAGGCAACAATGCGGCCGGATTGCAGGCGAACGGAGCAGGCAGCGGAATTGTCGCTCAGGACATGACGATTGATGTGCTTGGCCGCGCGCACGGCGCCGTAGCTAGCGAGGGTGGTTCGGTAACGCTGACCGGCGGGGAGATCACCACAGTCGCCGGCTATTCATACGGCCTTCTGGCTGAGGATAGCGGAAGCACGATCACCAGTTCGGCCGATGTCACCACATCCGGTGAGTGGGCCTTCGGCGCTTACGCCCGCGATGATGCCTCGATCACGCTGACCGGCGGCAATGTCGAAACCGGCGGCCTGCGGGCCCATGGCCTGCTGGCGGATCAGGGTGGCACTGTCACAAGCGGCGCGAATGTGACCACGCGAGGCGACAGGGCGCACGGCGCAGTTGCCGGAACGAGCAGCGGCAGCGGCGATATTGTCCTGACCGGAGGCACGGTCAGGACGACCGGCAGCATGTCCTACGGCCTTCAGGCTTACGGAAACAGCAGCATCACCGGGACAGCGGATGTAGTTACCGAGGGAGCAAGTTCCTTCGGCGTTTCCGCAGACGGAGATGGTAATATAGCCCTGACCGGGGGGAGCGTTACGACGAGCGGCGATTTCTCCATCGGCGTCCGGGCGGTCTACGATGATCGCGCAGCGGCGGCGGGGGTGCTGGAAGCCGAAGATCTCGCGATCGCAACCTCTGGCAACGGTGCGGTGGGTGCATTTGCGGGGCAGGGCGGCTCCGTTTCGCTGAATGGCGGCTCGGTTTCGACGACTGGTTCCGCCGCACACGGTCTGGCTGCGCAGAACGCGGACAGCAAGATCGACGTAACGGGCACCGAAATCACAGTCAGTGGCGCGGGCGCGGTTGGTGCGGGCGTGCTGGATGGCGGCGCAATCACGCTTTCTGGCGGCTCTGTAACAGCCGGAAAGGCCGCTCTCCATGCGGAAGGCGGGGAGATACACGCTACCGACGTCGCGTTGAAAAACACCGTATCGGCAGGCAATACCTCTGAAACGGGCGCGGCCTATGCCGCCAATGGCGGTTTCGTCGGAATTTCGGGCGGCTCCATCGAGGCGTCGGGCGGTCGCCAGAGTGGCCTGTTCGCAAGCAGTCAGGGTGCAATCGGCGCCACTGGCGTAGAAATCACGGTTTCGGGCGATCGGGGGCGCGGCGTTTATGCAGCCGCTGGCAGCAATGGCGCGGGCATCGTGAGCATCACCGGGGGCAGTATCGTCACCGACGGGCTGCTGTCCCATGGCCTGTTCGCCAAGAAGACATCGGGATCGACCGGTGACTACATCGCCACCATCTCCGCCATTGATGTGTCGATCACTGTCGATGGGACAGATGCGAACGGTGTCTATGCTGGCGTAGGCGGCAGCATAGCCGTTACCGGCGGCACGGTGTCCACTGCCGGTGAACGTGGCGTGGGGCTCCACGCGCAGGCGGCGGATGACGGGATGATCGGTGGTGGTTCGATAGAGGCCACTGACGTTTCCATCACGACCACTGGCGCCAACGCCATCGGCATCTTTGCGGAGAAGGGGGGCGCTGTCTCGCTGAATGGAGGGTCGGTCACGACATCGGGCGCGGGCGCTCATGCCCTCGTTGCCGCAGACAGTGGTGAGGCTGGCCTTTCACTCATTGATATCAACGATGTGGACATCCAGGCCGGTGGAGAAGGTGCCGCCGCTGCGGCAATCGTGGCCAGCGGCCAGATCAACATCACCGACAGCAGTCTGGATGCGGCGGGCGCTGCCCTTGCGGTCTTCTCTCACGAAGGAAGCCTCGCGGAGTTTTCCGTTGCCGGTTCATCCGTAGAATCCGGCAGCGGCATGCTTCTTGCGGTCGATCGGTCCAACGATACCGCTGGCACTGGCATCACTCGCCTCGTTCTTTCCAATGACACGGAAGCGAAAGGCAATGTTGCAGACCTTGGCGTACGGACCAGCGGTTATACGGACCTGACGGTCGATTCCTCCCGTCTGGAAGGCGCTGTTCATGGCGTCCGCAATCTCGACCTTTCGAATGGCGCCACATGGGTCGCAACCGGGGCCAGCGGCATCCAGCAGGTAAATATCGGCACTGGAGGGGCCACGTTGAACGCGGCGTCAAATCTGGTTCTCGATGGAGAGCTCACAGGCGCTGGCGATCTGACGAAGGATGGCACCGGGCGGCTGACGCTTTCCGGTGATGGGCAAGACTACACCGGCGTGATGTCGATTGATGACGGCAGCGTTCTTCTCACCGGATCACTGGCAGGCACGGTCATCATAAGCACCGGCGGAACCTTCCAGGTCGGCGACGGGCAGGTCAGCGGCGATCTGCTTGCGGATACTGTCAATGGTGGCACCCTCATTTTCCATCAGGTTGGCGATTACGATTATACCGGCGCGCTCTCGGGCGATGGCGGACTGGTTAAGCGGGGCAGCGGTACGCTGACGCTATCGGGCGAATATCGATATACCGGGTCGACCACCATTGAAGGGGGCCTGATCAAGGTCGCGTCCCAGTTGGACAGCGAAACCACGCTCAACCTCGATAACGGAACGCTCGATCTGGGGGATACGCAGCAGGAGGTTTCCGGGCTGGCGGGTTCAAGCGGTACACTCGCGATCGGCCAGAGCGGTTCGCTCACCGTGAACCAGTCCACCAACAGCGTGTTTTCCGGCAATATCAGCGGGAATGGCAGCTTCGTCAAAACGGGCAGCGGTTCGCTCAACCTTACCGGCATCAGCGATTTCACGGGTGAGGTTGGCGTCAACGATGGCCGACTGGCGGTTAACGGCGTGCTGCCGGGTACCATCATCGTCGGGCAGGGCGCTGTTCTGGGCGGCAGCGGAACCGTGGGGCAGATTCAGGCTGGCGGGGGTGCCACGGTGGCCCCCGGTAACTCGATCGGCACGCTGCACGTCACCGGAGACGTCAATTTCGCCGCTGGCTCCGTCTATGAGGTAGAGGTCGATGCGGACGGCAACAGCGACAAGATAATTGCCAGCGGCACCGCCCATATTGATGGTGCCAATGTCTCTGTCCTGGCTGCCGCAGGCAACTATCGCTGGACTAACGACTACGTCATCATCTCGGCTGCAGGGGGTATCGACGGACGTTTCGCCGATGCGGATGTCGACCTTCCGTTCCTGAATGTCGATCTGGCCTACGAAGCGACAGATGTGATCCTGACGCTCTCCCGCAACGACCGCTCATTCGCGACTGCCGCGGTTACAGGCAATCAGTCGTCTGTTGCCGCTGCGCTGGACCAGAGTTCGCAGACTGACGATCTCTACCGTGCAGTCGCCGCGCAAACTGATGAGGCGAATGCCCGTGCTGCGTTCGATGCGCTTTCCGGCGAAATCTGGGCGACGGCATCGACGTTCGTGGTCGATCAGTCCCGTCTTGCCGGCGAGCAGGTCATGGGACGTTTGCAGCAGGCTGATGCTCTCAGCGCGGCTCTCGCATCGGGTGGCGCTGCAACCTCCAGCAGCGGCGGCACCGCAATCTGGGGTCAGGTTACCGGCTCCTGGAACAAGGTGAAGGCCACCGCGAACGCCATGCGTGCAACGCAGGATCAGGTCGGGTTTGTTACGGGTGTCGATACCGTTGTAGGCGATTGGCGGATCGGCGCGGCGATTGGTCACGCCGAACGCGATATCGATGTGAACGCCATCGGCTCGACCGCCGAAGTCAGCAGCACGAATGTGTCGATCTATGCCGGGGGCGGCTGGAACGCGCTCCGCGTGCGTGCAGGCGCAGCCTATGGCTGGAACGATATCGACGGAGATCGCACGGTTGAATTCGAGGGCTTCCTCGAAAACATAACCGGCGCGGCTGACGCGAAGAGCGTCTCTGCATTCGGTGAGATCAGCTACGTTGCCGATCTCGGAACCTACCGGGTCGAACCGTTCGCCGGCATCAACCACGTCCACGTCCGGACCGGTGCATTTGAAGAGACGGGCGGCGGGGCCGCGTTGCAACTCGCGAAGGCGACGCGCGACGTGACGTTCTCCACGCTGGGGCTGCGTCTGGGAACGGATATTCCTGTGTCCGCCAGCGCCTCGATCAGCCCGCGGCTTTCCGTCGGCTGGCAACATGCGTTCGGGGATGTCGAAGGGTGGAGCGACAACACCATGTCCACCGGCGAATCGTTCCGCGTCGCAGGTCAGTCAGTGGCGAAGGATACCGCGCTGATCGAAGCGGGCCTGCACGCAAACATCGCGCCCGGTGCGTCCATAGGCGCCTCATATGTCGGCAACGTCTCCAGCCGCTGGAAAGACCACGGCGTGCGCGTGGGGCTGTCCTACAGCTTCTGACGCCTGAAATTACGTCAGGGCGCTCTCGGGCGTCCTGACGGGATCTGAAAGCCGGCTAGTTGGTCGTGTCGTATCGGCACGGCAAACTGGCCGGCTTTGCCGTGTTACGAGGCGGTCAGATTTCCGAGAATTGGCCGTATCGGCGCAAACCACCATCCGCCTCGAAAGAGGCAGGAAAAATCAGCGAATATAGAGATTTGCACCATCTCATCCGCATCCCGAAGGGAAGAGAGATGGTGACCCCTACGGGAATCGAACCCGTGTTTCAGCCGTGAAAGGGCCGCGTCCTAACCGCTAGACGAAGGGGCCACGCCAGAAGGCGAGCGGCGCAATTAGTGGGGGGCGGGCGCGCGGTCAAGCCCTGCTTTGTGGTCTATTTTCAATCGGCCCACGCCGCGTCCTCCAAATGGAGTTCAGCCTGCCGTCGATTGCCCCAGTCGTCGATTTTTGCGCGGCCCGCCAGCCACAGCCTCCGCCCTCCGGCGCCATGTAGCAGGGACTGCCCCATCTCGCTTTCCGCCGCGCGAAAAGCGATCGCTTTGAATGACCCGCCGTCCTGCCCACCCGCGATCAGCCTGACGTGATCGCTACCCACAAGGTCGGCCTTGATCAGATGCACCGGGCCCACCGCCACGCGCGGTCCCGGCCAGCCCACGCCAAAGGGCCCCGCACTGTCCAAAGTCTCGACCAGTTCGGGGGTAAGGCCCGCCGGGGCGACCGATACGTCCAGCACCGTGGTCTGCTCGGCAGAAGCTCTCGCAACCTGCGCGGAAAGCCGTTCGTCCAGCCATTCGGCAAGGGCTTCCGCCTTGTCTGCCGCTACCGTCAGTCCGGCCGCCATCGCATGACCGCCGCCCGCCACCAGCAGGCCATGATCGCGCGCTGCGATGATCGCCGCACCCAGATCGACGCCCGCGATCGAACGCCCCGATCCTTTGCCCTGGCCGCTCTCCTCGTCCAGCGCGATAACGATGGCGGGCCTGCCGGTCTTTTCCTTGATTCGGCCGGCGACGATGCCGATCACACCCGGATGCCAGCCTCTGCCGGCCAGAGTGACGACGGCGCGATTGTGCTGCGCCGCCAGTTGCTCCTCCGCGGCTTCCTGCACCGCAGCCTCAACCGCACGGCGTTCTTCGTTGAGCTGCGATAGCTGGGCGGCGATCGCGTGCGCCTCTTCCGGGTCCTCAGTGGTCAGCAGACGCACGCCCAGCGTCGCCTCTCCCACGCGCCCGCCTGCGTTGATGCGTGGCCCCAGTGCAAAGCCGCAGTCGCTGCAACTGGGCGGGCGGGAAAGCCTGCTGGCGTCGATCAGGGCCGCGATGCCGGTATTGGCGCGCCGGGCCATTACCTTCAGCCCCTGTGCCACGAAGGCGCGATTGAGCCCGCGGATCGCCGCAACATCGGCCACCGTTCCCAGTGCCACGAGGTCCAGCAGCGACATCAGGTCGGGTTCTGGCCGATTCGCGAAGAAACCCTTTCGACGCAGTGTCCGCACCACCGCGACCGCCAGCAGGAACGCCACGCCGACTGCCGCCAGATGGCCGTGCTCCGCTGCCGCTTCCTCTTCATCCAGCCGGTTGGGATTGACCAGCGCTAGCGCGCGGGGAAGCTCTGTGGAGCACTTGTGGTGATCGACCACGATCACGTCGACTCCGGCCGCATGCGCCGCCGCCAGCGCCTCATGCGCCATCGCGCCGCAATCCACCGTCACGACAAGGCTCGACCCCTCTCGGCCCAGCCGGACCAGAGCCTCTCCACTAGGGCCGTAACCTTCCAGCAGGCGGTCGGGGATGTAGTGCCTTGCCGAATGGCCGAGCATGCGGAACAGGCGGATCAGCAGGGCCGCGCTCGTGGCGCCATCTACGTCATAATCACCGTAAACAGTCACCGTTTCGCGCGACAGGATTGCCTCCGCAATCCGATCTGCCGCAAGGTCCATGTCGTTGAAGATCGACGGGTCCGGCATGAATTCGCGCAGGGTGGGGCTGCGATGGCGTGCCAGATCCTCTCGTATCACTCCTCGTGCTAGCAGCAGTTGGGTTACGATATCGTCTTCCAGCCCGGCGGGACCTGCTGCCAGTTCCATGTTGCCGCCGCGCCAGCGCCAGATTTTTCCTGACAGCGAACGTTCGATTCCGAATGCGGCGGGTCGGGTGGCCATATGCAACCCCTAGACTGGCCGGGGCATGTGGGAAAGCGCCGCCCGGCCACCATCGACAGCGTCAGTGTGGCCTGTTTGCTTTGCCCTGCGAAGGAAATGATCCATTTCGGAGTTGATAACCTACTGAAGACTCGACCTTGGGACTCTTTGGCGTCACATCGGGGATCGGGTCCATTCTGTTTTCCTTTATTTTCTGGGGGGTGGACACCATGAACGGCGGAGCGCGGACCACTGCGGTTTCACTGCTGTTCGCAGAAGGGCAGCGGCCTGTTCTGTCCAGTGTTGCACGGCTCGCCGATGCTGGAGCCGGTTTTTCCATCAGCCATGATCCGGGGGATAACGGTGCGATCGCAACGGGCGGAACGCAGTGGGTAGAACTTATCGCCAATGGGCTGACTTTCGATATGGAAGGCTTGGCAGGTGGCCCTCCGGCCGATCTTCCCGCGTCGGGGCACATTTTCGGCATCTCTTCTGATCTGGATGGCGCAAGGTTGCGCGCGGTCACGATGAAACCTGGCAAGCACCTGGCTGCAGGCGCGACTATGCTGCCCGTGCTGCGCACGCTTGCCCATCTCGCCGCGCAGATGACAGCATTGGAGGGATTGAGGGCAGTGGCCTGGCATCCCGCACGGTGCTGGTCCGAACCGGAAAAGTTCAGAACTGGCATAACCAGTTGGGTGGAAGGCGGCGTATTCCCGGCTTTCAGTCTTGTGGCGCTGGCGCCGGTTCTGGATGGCGGAATGCAAAGTGAGGGGCTGGCCCTGTTTACAGGGCAGGAACTTCGCCTCGAACCCGAAGTCGCCGGCGACGCTGCCGAAGCCGGCAAATTGGCCGTCCGGCTGCTTCACTGGCTGTACGAACGCGGGCGGCTCACTGCCACCGAACATCTAGCTCTTCCGGGGCGCGTTCGGCTTCGGCTGGAGCCTTCGGCAAATGGTAGGTTCGTTCGGGTCTGGAAAGTCTGAGGGGAAGGATGCCGGGCAGGCAATTGTTTCGTGTGCCTCGTCAGCGGCTTCCATTCCGCCGTGTAAATCGTCGGGGCGATCCGGATTATCAGCAAGGAATGCAGCGACATCACCTGCTCCCCAGGCAATTGATATCGCAACGCTGCTTCGGTGCACTCTTCGATGCGGTGGGTTGGGATCGGCTCGGCTTCGAGGATTTCCGCCGTAACGGACTATTGCTGCCATGCGATGCAGAAGCCGCCGTGCGGATCGGCCTGCCGCTCCACCGTGGTCCGCACAGGGCTTACAATGGCCTTGTGGCTGAACGCGTGGGGCAAATAGAAGATTCATGGGCGCGGCAGCGTCGGGCTATTCCCGAAAGGGCAATCGATCAGGTGTTCATGCGCCTTAATCTCTTGCAAAGCGCGCTCCGGCGAAGGCTCCTCAGCGCGGATTGGCCGCGCCGACGTATGTCCCCTGCCGTTGCTCTCAATCCCACACTGGATTTCAGCGAATTGGATGCGATGGCCGACATGCTGTGGGCCGAAACCGATCCGATGCGCGCATGAAATATGCTTCCGGCCTCGTTGTCGCGGTGGCGGCGGATGGAGAGCATCGGTTCGCCAAGCCCACTCATTCCCGGATAGAGCTGGTCGCCGGGCTGGGTGTCGCAGGCGACGCTCACTATGGTGCCACAGTTCAACATCGCTCACGCATCGCCCGCACGCCGGAGGTGCCCAATCTTCGGCAGGTCCACATAATCCATGCGGAATTGTTCGAAGACCTTCGCGAAGCTGGCTTTTCCGTCTCTCCCGGAGACTTGGGAGAGAACGTCACTACTCAGGGTATCAATTTGCTGGCTTTGCCCCGCGGGGCCCGCTTGCGCCATCGGTGATGGCGCGCTGGTTGAGCTAACGGGGCTTCGTAATCCCTGCCGCCAGATAGATGAAAACGTCGGGCTGGGCGCGATGGCTGCCGTGCTGGGGCGGGCGAGCGACGGTTCGCTGATCCGCAAGGCTGGCGTGATGGCGGTGATACTGGAAGGCGGCTTGCTGACGGCCGGAGACAGGGTGACGATTGAGTGGCTGCCGGATCTGCGGCAGCCACTCGAACCCGTTTAGCTTACAGCGGCGTTGGCCGCGCTCAGAATGGCTCTGACGCTGGCGGTGGCCACATCTTCGTCGATGCCGACACCCCAGATCGTGCGGCCGTCAGGCAGCGCGCATTCGAGATAAGCCGCCGCCCGCGCATCGCTGCCTTTACCCAGCGCATGTTCGAAGTAATCGGCCACCTCGATTTCCAGCCCGAAGGTCTGCCGCAAGGTCGCCAGCACGGACGATACCAGCCCTTTGCCACGCCCGCTCACCTTCTGGCTCTTGCCGCCGACGCTGATGGTTCCGGCAAACAGCCGGGTGCCGTCGCTCGCGCGGGTTTCCTCGTAATCGACCAGTTCGAATGTCGCGCCTTCGCCGTCGATGAAATAGGATCGCAGGAAGGTGCGCCAGATATCGTCGGTATCCAGTTCCCGCCCCAGTTCGTCCGCCAGCCGCTGCACATGATGCGCGAAGTCCGCTTGCAGCTTCTTGGGCAGCTTGACGCCCTGCGCTTGTTCCAGAACCCAGGCGAAGCCACCTTTTCCGCTCTGCGAATTGACCCGGATTACAGCCTCATAGTTGCGGCCCAGATCGGCAGGATCGATCGGCAAATAGGGGACGCGCCACAGCTCGTCATTGCGCGCGTCCTGCGCTTCGAAGCCCTTCTTGATCGCATCCTGATGGCTGCCGGAAAAGGCTGTAAACACCAGCTCGCCGCCATACGGGTGGCGGGGGTGAACCGGGATCTGGTTGCAGTATTCGACCGTCTCGATGATTCGATCGATATCCGAAAAATCCAGACCCGGATCGATACCCTGCGTGTACATGTTGAGCGCGACAGTCACCAGGCAGCAGTTGCCGGTGCGTTCGCCGTTGCCGAACAGGCAGCCTTCCACGCGGTCCGCTCCGGCCATCAGGCCCAGTTCCGCCGCAGCCACACCCGTGCCTCGGTCGTTATGCGTATGCAAGCTAATCGCCGCCGCTTCACGATTGGGCAGGTTGCGGCAGAAATATTCGATCTGGTCGGCGTAGATGTTCGGCGTCGCCGCTTCGACAGTCGCCGGCAGGTTCAGGATGATCGGCCGCTCCTTGGTCGGGCGCAGCGCGTCCATCACCGCCTCACATACCTCCAGGCTGAAATCGAGCTCGGTGGTGGAGAACGTCTCGGGCGAATATTCGAAGTGCCATTCGGTATCCGGCCGCTTCGCTGCTTCATCGCGCAGCAGTTTGGCCGCATCGATGGCGATCTGCTTCACCTCGTCGCGGGTCATGCGGAACACGATCTCACGCCACGCCGGGCTGACGGCGTTATAGACATGGACGATCGCGGTCTTTGCGCCCTCAAGGCTTTCGAAAGAACGCTGGATCAGATCCTTTCGCGCCTGAGTCAGCACCTGCACCACCACATCGTCAGGAATACGGCCGGATCGCACGAGGGTCTGGATGAAGTCGAACTCGGTCTGCCCGGCGGCCGGGAAGCCAACTTCGATCTCCTTTGCGCCGATCCCTACCAGCAGATCGAAGAAGCGATTCTTCTTAACTGCATCCATCGGATCGACGATCGCCTGGTTCCCATCGCGCAGGTCGGTGGAAAGCCAGCGCGGCGGTGCGGTTATCGTACGGTTGGGCCACTGCCGGTCAGGCAGGTTTATCGCGGGGAAGGGCCTGTATTTGCGGCCCGGCTCGGTGAGCATCGTCATGGCATGCGCCTTATCGCCTGAGCGCCGCGCGGCAAGTGTCGCGGCGAAGTTTCGACTATCTATTGAAAAGCCCTTAGGCGGTTCCCGGCGCGGCAGGCGCACGGGCAGATAACGCGCCTAAGGGCGCGTAAGTCGAAGCAGCGACAGAAGCTCGCGACGGTTCATGCGGCGAGCATATGAGTGAAAGATTACCAATTGTCCAGCGGCTGCGGTGCGGCGGCCAGCGCCGCACCGCGCCTGAATGCTGGCGTTACTGCTTTTCGAACGCGGCGGTGATCTGCAGATGCACGTTGTCGCCGATGCCAAAGGGGATGCCCCAGTCGATGCCAAAATCGGAACGCTTGATCGTCGCTTCGCCATGGAAGCCAACGGTCTTCTTCTGATTCATTCCGTTGGTGCCAGCGCCGCTCAATTCCGCCTCGACCGTCACCGGCTTGGTCACGCCATTCAGCGTCAGGTTGCCGGTGATCGTGGCTTCGTCGCCATCGACTGCCACTGCAGTAGAAACGAAATGCGCGGCCTGCGGGTTGGGGCCGAAGAAATCAGGCTTGCCGCCGTTCTGGCCGGCGCGCAGCAAATGGTCTTTCAGGCCGGAACTGGCGACAGTGACCGAAGCGATCGGAATCGTCACGTCCACCTTGGAGGCAGACGGGTTGGCCGGGTCAAGCGTCAGCGTGCCGGTAACATCACCGAAAATGCCGAAATAATCGTTGAAGCCCAGATGGCTCACGCTCCAGCCCACAAGCGAGTGAGAGGGGTCGGTCGCGTAATTGCCCGCTTCGATCTTGCTCTTGTCGACGGCCGCCTGCGGGCCACCCTGCGCGTGCAGCGATCCGACAGAGATTACGGCAAGGCTGGCGGCTGCGGCCAGAGGTAACGTCCATTTACGCATGTGGTATCTCCCATGAATCTGGTCGCTGGCAATCTGACGAGCCATTGTGACATTGTCTACCGCGAAGCGTTGACGGGGGCGGCATGGCGCCGCCCCCGTCGTGGCCTCAGTTCTTTTCCTGATCGACCAGCTTGTTGGCCCCGATCCACGGCATCATTGCACGCAGGCGGGCACCGGTCTGTTCGATCGGATGCGCTTCGGCAGCCTTGCGGGCAGCCTTCAGTTCCGGCTGACCGGCGCGGTTGTCGAGCACGAAGTTCTTCACGAAACGGCCAGACTGGATGTCGGCCAGAACGCGCTTCATTTCTGCCTTGGTTTCGGCGGTGATTACGCGCGGACCGGTCGTGATATCGCCGTACTCCGCCGTATTGCTGATGGAATAGCGCATGTTTGCGATGCCGCCTTCATACAGCAGGTCCACGATCAGCTTGGTTTCGTGCAGGCATTCGAAATAGGCCATTTCCGGCGCATAACCGGCTTCCACCAGCGTTTCGAATCCGGCCTGGATCAGGTGGGTGATGCCACCGCACAGCACGGCCTGCTCACCGAACAGGTCGGTTTCGCATTCCTCGCGGAAATTGGTTTCGATGATGCCTGAACGGCCGCCGCCAACGCCGCTGGCATAGGCCAGCGCCACGTCATGCGCGTTGCCGCTGGCATCCTGATGCACCGCGATCAGGCACGGCACGCCGCCACCCTTCACATATTCGCTGCGTACGGTGTGGCCGGGGCCCTTGGGCGCGATCATGATCACGTCGATATCGGCCGGCGCTTCGATCAGGCCGAAGTGGATGTTCAGGCCGTGGGCGAAAGCCAGCGCCGAACCGGGGCGCATGTTGCCCTTGATGTCGTTTTCCCAGATCGCCGCCTGATGTTCGTCGGGCGCCAGGATCATCAGCACGTCGGCCCACTTCGCCGCTTCGGCGTTGGCCAGCACCTTGAAACCAGCGGCTTCGGCCTTCTTCGCGCTGGCCGAACCGGGGCGAAGCGCGATCGCGATTTCCTTCACGCCTGAATCGCGCAGGTTCTGCGCGTGGGCGTGGCCCTGGCTGCCGTAACCCAGGATGGCGATCTTCTTGTCGGTGACCAGATTCAGGTCAGCGTCGGCGTCGTAGTAAACCTTCATGGTGTTTTCCTTGCCATATTCGTCATGCCGACCGAGGTTCGGCATCATTTTCTATTCCGCACCGTGCGCGCCTTAATCGGAATGGCCCCCGAAACAAGTCAGGGAGACGGTGCGGGGTGAAACTGTGGTGTCAGGCCCCTTCGGCGCCGCGCATCATGCCGACGATGCCGGTGCGGCCCACTTCGACCAATCCCAGCTCGCGCATCAGCGAAACGAAGGTGTCGATCTTGCCCGGGTCGCCGGTCAGTTCGAAGATGAAGCTGGAAGTGGTCGTATCCACCACTTTCGCCCGGAACACATCGGCCAGACGCAGCGCCTCCACACGGTTTTCGCCTTTCCCGGCGACCTTGATCAGCGCCAGTTCGCGTTCAACGTGCGGGCCGGCTTGCGTCAGGTCCACCACCCGGTGAACCGGAACCAGCCGTTCAAGCTGCGCCTCGATCTGGTCGATCACCTGCGGCGGGCCGTGGGTGACGATGGTGATGCGGCTGACGGCGTGGTTCTCGCTGATGTCAGCAACCGTCAGGCTGTCGATGTTATAACCGCGCGCGGTGAACAGACCGGCGATCTTCGCCAGAATGCCCGCCTCGTTATCGACGGTGATGGTCAGAACGTGGCGCTCTGTATCGCGATGCTGAATTTTCATCACACCAGTGCCTTTGCTTCGTCGTCCATCGTACCGGCGACCATATCGCCATAGAGCAGCATTTCGGTATGCGCCGCGCCGCTGGGGATCATCGGGAAGCAATTTGCCTCCTTCGCCACCATGCAATCGACCATAACCGGACCGTCATGTTCCATCATCGCGCGGATACCAGCGTCGAGGTCGGCCTCGTTCTCGATGCGGATACCCTTCCAGCCATAGGCTTCCGCCATCTTCACGAAGTCGGGAAGGCTGTCGGAATAGCTGTTCGAATAACGGCTTTCATAGGTCAGTTCCTGCCACTGGCGGACCATGCCCATGTATTCGTTGTTCAGGATGAACACCTTGATCGGTAGCCGGAACTGGCTGGCCGTGCCCATTTCCTGAATGTTCATCTGGATCGATGCTTCGCCAGCGATGTCGATCACCAGACTTTCCGGATTGCCGAGCTGTGCGCCGATGGCGGCAGGCATGCCGTAACCCATGGTGCCTAGGCCGCCGCTGGTCAGCCACTTGTTCGGCCCGAAGAAGCCGAAGTACTGCGCCGCCCACATCTGGTGCTGGCCGACCTCTGTGGTGATGATCGGATCACGTTCGCGCGTCAGTTCGAACAGCCGTTCTATTGCGTATTGCGGCATGATCGAGCCGGAGCGTTTCGGATAGGCCAGGCTGTCACGCCTGCGCCATTCGGTGATGCGCGCCTTCCAGTCGCCCAGATCGCGCGTGGGGCGGTTGCCCCATGCGGCGATCAACTGTTCCAGCACCGTGGCGCAATCGCCGACGATACCCAGATCGACCGGCACGATCTTGTTGATGCTGGCGCGGTCGATGTCGATGTGGATCTTCTTCGATCCGGGCGAGAACGCGTCCAGCCGCCCCGTCACACGGTCATCAAACCGCGCACCGATGCAGACCATCACGTCGCACTCGTTCATCGCCATGTTGGCTTCGTAAGTGCCGTGCATCCCCAGCATGCCCAGCCAGTCGGCATGGTCGGCCGGGAATGCGCCAAGGCCCATCAGCGTGGAGGTGACGGGCGCGCCCGTGGTCCGCTGGAACTCGCGCAGCAATTCGCTGGCGCGCGGGCCTGAATTGATGATTCCACCCCCGGTATAGAATACCGGGCGCTCCGCGCCGGCGATCAGGTCGATCGCTTCCGCAATCTCGTCTGCCGAAGCGACGGTGCGTGGGGAATAGCGCTTGGGCCGCTGCACCTTGGCATCGGGAAGAGGCGCGGTCGCGACCTGCACGTTCTTCGGGATGTCGATCACGACAGGGCCGGGGCGGCCGGTCGTGGCGATCTCGAACGCCTCGTCGATCGTGGCGGCAAGCTGCGCCGGGTCGTTCACCAGATAGTTGTGCTTCGTGCAGTGGCGCGTGAGGCCGACCGTGTCCGCTTCCTGAAACGCATCCGTGCCGATCAGGTTGGTGGCAACCTGTCCGGTGATGACGACCATCGGGATCGAATCCATGAACGCGTCGGCAATGCCGGTGATTGCATTGGTCGCGCCCGGGCCGGAAGTGACGAGCACGACGCCCGGCTTGCCGGTGGAACGGGCATAGCCTTCTGCGGCATGGGCCGCGCCGGCTTCATGCCGCACCAGAATGTGGCGGATGCGATGATCGCCGAACAGCTCGTCATAGATCGGCAGCACCGCGCCGCCCGGATAGCCGAACACATATTCGACACCCTGACGAACCAGGCTTTCGACCAGTATCGCAGCGCCGCTGCGTTCCTCGGACACGGGTAATTCCTTCCTTGCTTCCTTCAAAAAGACGGACCCGGCGCGATTGCCTCGCGCCGGGCCGCTCCTCTCCAGATGGGTGAGAGCAAGCGCCCTCGTCGATCAGGGCGATTAGGTGAAAGGATATGTCATGTCAACCGGCAATGGAGAAATAATCTTTCAAACAGATTGCTATCAATGAAATTTACATTCTCAATGCGGGTCCATTGTTCCGGTGGCTGTCTTCGGAACCAGGTATATTGCCGCTTGGCGTAATTTCTGGTTGCCTGCTGCCCGCGTGCCAGCGCTTCCTCCCGCGACCATTCGCCGCGCAGCCAGCCAGCGATTTCCGGAACGCCGATTGCGCGCATGACGGGCAGGGCAGGGACCAGATGCCGCGCAAGCAGGGCTTCCACCTCGGCAACGGCGCCATTGTCCAGCATCCGCCCGAACCGTGCGTCGCATCGGCGATAAAGCTCTTCACGCTCCGGCAGAAGGATCAGGGGGAACAGTTCGACAGAGTCACCAATCCCACCCTCACGTTCTTTCTGCCATTCCGCCAGCGGCCTGCCGCTCGATCGTACAACCTCCAGCGCGCGCGCCACGCGGGTGCTGTCGGCGGGGTTCAGCAGGGCTGCGCGATCCGGGTCTTCGACTGTCAGCGCCGAATAGGCCTCGGCGGTCGGAAGCGCGCGTACGGCCTCGCGGATAGCCGGATCGATCGGCGGGACCGGCGCGATTCCGTCCAGCAGCGTGCGGATATAAAGGCCCGTACCGCCCACAAGTATGGGGACCGCGCCTGCCTCCCGAGAATCCTCTATTTCGCGCTTCGCTGCGCTGGCCCAGTCGGCGGCGGAACAGGCCTCCGCGCCGTCCCATTCTCCGAACAGGTGGTGGGACACGCTGCGCATCTCCTCTGGCGAGGGGCGGGCGCTCAGCACCGCCAGATCGCGATAGACCTGCGCGCTGTCGGCATTGATCACGCGCGCCTTTGCGCCGCGCCGTTCCAGTTCCAGCGCCAGATCGACTGCCAGATCGCTCTTGCCGCTTGCCGTCGGCCCTGCAATTAGCGCGACCGCCATTTTATCCGGAGATTGAACCTTGCTCATTGCGAGGCTGATAGCAGACCCCGCCACGCTGGAAACGCGCCTCGATGCTACCGTCGCGGCGTTGAAGGTTGAAGGCATTGCGCTTGCAGAGGCGACGATGCTCGACGCCTGTTCAGAAGTGCTGCAACTCGCGCTGCCGGGCGCCGATGCCGATGTGCTGCGCCGCGTGCTTGACGCTCACTTCCCGGGTTCCGACGGATTGATAGCGCGCGATGAAATTCGCGTGCCCGATGTGTTCGTGTCGGACATGGATTCGACCATGATCGGGCAGGAATGCATCGATGAACTCGCCGATTTCGCGGGTCTGAAGCCACAGATCGCCGCGATCACCGAACGCGCGATGCAGGGCGAACTGGATTTCGCAGAGGCTTTGCGGGAACGGGTCGGCCTGCTGGCGGGGCTGGATGAAGGCGCCATCGCCACCTGTCTTGCCGATCGCATCCGCCCGATGGAGGGCGCGCGCGCGCTGGTCGCCACGCTGAAGCATCGCGGTTGCCGCACGGTGCTGGTCACGGGCGGGTTCCATCATTTCGCTGACCCTGTGGCGGCGAATCTCGGCTTCGAACGCGTGGTGGCGAACCGGCTGGCGGTCAGCGAGGCCCGGCTTACCGGGGGGCTGGTCGGCGGGATTACCGATTCCTCGGTCAAGGCGCGGGTTCTGGCGGAAGAGGCCGAAGTGGCCGGCAAGGGCGCGGTCACGCTCGCGACGGGTGACGGGGCGAATGACATCCCGATGCTTCAGGAGGCCACTTACGGCGTGGCCTTCCGCGCCAAGCCCAAGGCGCGTTCGGCGGCCAACGGCTGGATCGATCGCGGCGACCTCACATCGCTCCTGAAACTGCTCGATATTCCGGAACGCGACTGGGTGGCGGCATAACCTCAGGCCGGGGTTCGCATCCGTCGCATCGGTTGCCATTCCATGCGTGAAAGCGAACGCCACACCCATTCGAACGGGCCATAGCGATACCGGTCGAGCCACCATTTCGACCACAGCAGCATCAGCGCCCAGACGAACGGGACGAACAGCCACAACTCTCCGCGCGAGAGTTTCCCGTAAAGCCCGCCGAACGTGCCGTTGAACAACAGCACGCCGATCACGGTCGCACCCAGATAGTTGGTGAAGGCGGCGCGCCCCACTGCAGCAAAGCGATCTGCCAGCGCGCTGCGATGATGGAACATCAGGATGATCAGCGCGGCATAGCCGATCGCACCTACCGGGTGCAGTGGGCTGACGTAGGAACGTGTCCACGGGAAGTAGACCTCCGGCGCGAAGTCCGCTCTCAGCGTCAGCCAGACGCCATAAGTATGCGCCAGCAGGTCCACACCCAGACATAGCGCCGCGACCAGGACATACCGCCGCCGCGACCATGCACCGGTCAGGAAGCCGGACTTATATCCAGCCATCCCCAGCAGCATCAGGCCGAGCGTTTCCAGGCCATAGCCGGGTATCGAATCCCACGGTCGCATCGCTGCGGGCATCGAGGTAGATGCACGAACATGCGCGGCAAGGCTGGCGTTGTTGGCCTTGTCCTCTTCTATCTGCTCGTCAAAATCGGCAGGCGCATCGAGCATCTCCTTCACTTCCGCGATCAACTCGGGAGAGGCGCCGGGCTCGCGACTGGCTTCGACTTTGGCCAGTTGCACTTGCGTTTCAACCAGCGCGGGGGCGTAATAAACGATCAGCATGACCGCCGCGATGCCTGCCAGCGCTTTGGAATCCAGGCGCCAGAACAGATAGGCGATCATCCCGACCAGTGCGTAGTTCACCAGAATGTCGCCCCACCACAACAGGTAGAAGTGCGCCATGCCGAACAGCAGCAATACCGCCATGCGCGGATAGTGGACCTGCCACCCTTCCTTGCCGGCCGCCACCGCGCGTTCCACCACCAGGGTCAGCGAGGCGCCGAACAGAATTGAAAAAAGGCTGCGAAAACGCCCGTCGACGAAGATCGAATTGAGTGCCCACATCACCTTGTCGCCCACGGAACCGAATCCATAGTCGGGCGGGTAAAAATAGGCGCTTTCGATCATCGCCATGCCGACGATATTGACGGAGAAGATGCCCATCACCGCGATGCCGCGGATCACGTCGAGTGAGAGAATACGATCGGGTGAAGTGGTCGCCATAGGCACGCTACTTTCAGGCCCAGGGTGCGGGTTCCAGTTGCCAGCTATGACGAGGCGCAGCCGAACGCCAGAGCGGCGCCGACTTGTTCACCGATTTCATACGAAACCAGCTGCGAGCGCCGTTCAGTCTTCCATCCAGTCGCGGAAAAAGCCCTCATGCGCGCCGCGTAGCGTGGAGAGGGTCACTCCCAACACATCGCCGCCGCCCACTGTGCCGATTCGCCGCACACCGGAAGATGCCGTATCCGCGTCACGGGTGCCCTTGGCGAGCTGCGCCTGGAAGGCGGCCACGTCGGGCACCGTGAACAGATAGCGGCCCTGATCCTCGCCGAACCACCATGAAGTAGGCGTATAGTCGGCGGGCACATTGTCGACCTCTGCGCCGATGCCGCCAGCCAGAGCCATTTCCGTCAGCGCCACGGCGATGCCGCCGTCGGACACGTCATGCACGGCGCTGACCAGCCCGGCTTCGATCAGTTCGCGGATGAATTCGCCGGAATTCTTTTCCAGCGTCAGATCCACATGCGGGGCGTCACCGTCCTCGCGCCCATGGATTTCGCGCAGCCACAGCGATTGGCCCAGATGGCCACGCTTCAGGGCGGGGGAGGCCCATGCCTCCTGACCCATCAGATAGATCGCTTCACCCTCAGCCTTGAAGCCGATGGTGGCCATCTTGTTGTAATCGGCCATCAGGCCAACGCCGCCGATCGCGGGCGTGGGCAGGATCGCGCTACCGCCGCCGGTCGCCTTGCTCTCGTTATAGAGGCTGACGTTCCCGGAAACGATCGGATAGTCGAGCACCTGACAGGCCGCCGACATGCCTTCCAGACAACCAACGATCTGGGCCATGATTTCCGGCCGCTGCGGGTTGGCGAAGTTCAGGCAATTGGTAATCGCCAGCGGCTTGGCGCCCACGGCGGAGATATTGCGATAGGTTTCCGCAACCGCTTGCTTCCCGCCCTCATAGGGATCGGCATAGCAATAGCGCGGAGTGCAGTCCGTGCTCATCGCCAGCGCTTTCAGCGATCCGTGAACACGCACGACCGCCGCGTCACCGCCGGATTTCTGGAGAGTGTCCGCGCCCACCTGGCTGTCGTACTGCTCCCAGATCCAGCGCCTGCTGGCGAGATCGGCGCTGCCCATCAGCTTCAGCAAGTCCGCGCCGATATCCGTGATTTCCGGAACGTCGCCCAGCGGCTTCACTGCCGCCCACGCCTTGTATTCCTCACGGCTGACATGCGGCCGGTCATAGAGTGGTGCTTCGTCGGCCAGCGGGGCGAGCGGGATGTCGCAAACCACTTCGCCGTTCCATTCCAACACCATATGCCCGGTATCGGTCACTTCGCCGATCACCGCGAAATCGAGCTCCCACTTGCGGAAGATCGCTTCGGCCATCGGCTCCTTGCCCGGCTTCAGCACCATGAGCATCCGCTCCTGGCTTTCGCTCAGCATCATTTCATAGGGCGTCATGCCTTCTTCGCGGCACGGCACCTTGTTCATGTTCAGCCTGATGCCTGCGCCGCCCTTTGACGCCATCTCCACGGACGAGGAGGTGAGGCCCGCCGCGCCCATATCCTGAATCGCGACGATGGCATCGGTCGCCATCAGTTCCAGACAGGCTTCGATCAGCAGCTTTTCGGTGAAGGGGTCACCCACTTGCACCGTGGGGCGCTTTGCCTCTGCATCCTCGCCAAAATCGGCGCTGGCCATGGTCGCGCCGTGGATGCCGTCGCGCCCGGTCTTGGACCCGACATAGACGATCGGATTGCCCAGGCCGGTGGCCGCGGAATAGAAGATCTTGTCCTGATCGGCGACGCCCACCGTCATCGCGTTGACCAGGATGTTGCCGTCATAAGCCGGGTGGAAATTGGTTTCCCCGCCAACGGTCGGCACGCCCACGCAGTTGCCGTATCCGCCGATGCCTTCGACCACCCCTTTGACGAGGTGCTTCATCTTCGGATGGTCGGGCCGCCCGAACCGCAGCGCATTCAGATTCGCTACCGGACGCGCGCCCATCGTGAATACGTCGCGCAGGATGCCACCCACGCCCGTCGCCGCGCCCTGATAGGGTTCGATGTAGCTAGGGTGGTTATGGCTCTCCATCTTGAAGATGGCGGCCTGCCCGTCGCCGATGTCGATGACGCCGGCGTTCTCGCCGGGCCCGCAGATTACCCACGGGGCCGTTGTCGGCAGCTTCTTCAGGTGCAGGCGACTGGATTTGTACGAGCAATGCTCGCTCCACATCACGGAAAAGATGCCCAGCTCGACCAGATTGGGCTCTCGCCCCATGGCCTTCAGGACATGCTGGTATTCGTCGGGGCTCAGCCCGTGCGATTCGACGATTTCGGGGGTTATCGCGGTCATGCCAGCGCCCTTAGCGAGCGCGTCCGAGTCTCGCCAGTCCCCCTTATTTTCGTAGAGGCCCGCGCTTGACCACGGGAGGCATCGCAGCCAAACCCGCCGGATCATGACAGAGACCGCACCCGCCATCGCCGAGATGTCTTTTGAAGAGGCGCTGCGCGCGCTGGAAGATGTCGTGCGCCGGCTCGAAACGGGCGAAGTGCCGCTGGAAGAATCGATTTCGCTCTACGAACGGGGCGAGCAGTTGCGGCGGCATTGCCAGGCACGCTTGGATGCGGCGCAGGCGCGGATCGAAAAGATCGTCGCCGGGCCTGATGGCAGGCCCACCGGCGCCGTGCCGTTCGACGCGGATTGAGCTTGAGGGCGGCGGCCGTGCAACTGGTCCCTTCCAGCAATCAGCTGGCGCGCGCTTTTCAGCGGATTCAGACCGATATCGACAAGGCGTTCGATGCGCTGCTCGCTGTGCCGGAAGACGGGCGGCAGCGCCTTGTGCTGGCCATGCGCCACGCGGCCATCGGCGGCGGAAAGCGGGTCAGGCCCCTGCTGCTGACGACCACGGCCGAAATGTATGGTGTCGCCCGCGCGGCTGCCATGCGCGCGGCCTGCGCGATTGAGGCGATCCACTCCTATTCGCTGGTGCATGACGATCTGCCGTGCATGGACGATGATGATCTGCGCCACGGCAAACCCACGGTGCACCGCGAATTTGATGAAGCAACCGCCGTGCTGGCAGGGGATTCGCTCATCTCGCTGGCGTTTGAACTGCTGGCCGATCCGGCGACCAGCACCGACCCTTTCGTCCGCTCGGAACTCGTCCAATGCCTCGCCGTCGCCAGCGGGGCGGGGGGCATGGCTGGTGGACAGATGATGGATATCGCGGCCGAAGGCGCGGACTTCGATGTGCATGCCGTCACTCGCCTGCAACAACTCAAGACCGGGGCCCTGTTGGGCGCTGCGGTGGAGATGGGCGCGATCCTTGGCCGCGTGCCAGAGGAAGGGCGGGCTCACCTGCGCGCCTATGCCCGTGACATCGGCCTGGCCTTCCAGATCGCCGACGATCTGCTGGATCATGAAGGGGACGAGGCGAAGGCGGGCAAGGCGCTGCGCAAGGATGAAGATCGCGGCAAGGCGACTTTCGTTTCGCTGATGGGGCCGGAAAAGGCGCGCGAACAGGCGCGGGCGCTCAGCGAACAGGCTGTCGGCCACCTCGCGGGGCATGGTAAGGAGGCTGATCTGTTGCGGGCTCTGGCGCGTTTCATGGTGGAGCGGGAAAATTGACCCAACACGTCGGCCTCTATCCCGGCACTTTCGATCCGGTCACGCTGGGTCACGCGGACATCATCCGCCGCGGGGCGAAGCTGGTCGACCGGCTGATCGTGGGCGTTACGACCAATCCGTCGAAAGATCCGATGTTCACGCCGGAAGAACGCATGGAGATGGTCCGCGCGGAAGTCGCGCGGCAGGGCCTCGATAATGTCGAAGTGCGCGGTTTCGACGCCTTGTTGATGAAGTTCGCCGAAAGCGTCGGCGCCAGCGTGATCGTGCGGGGCCTGCGCGCGGTGGCTGACTTCGAATACGAATATCAGATGGCCGGCATGAACCAGCAGCTGAACGGCCGGATCGAAACCGTATTCCTGATGGCTGACGTTTCGCTTCAGCCAATTGCCAGCAAGCTGGTGAAGGAAATCGCCCTGTTCGGCGGCGAAATCGCGCCGTTCGTCAGTCCGGAGGTGCGCGATCAGGTTGTTGCGCGCGTTAACAAGCTCGGACGGCGGGGAGAACTTTGAGGGTGAACCCGCCGTTCATTGCACTGTCAGCGGCCAGCCGGTAGGGCGGCCCGACATTTCAAGGATCCTGTCGCTGCGATGATGACCCGTTCTTTTGTTGCCGCGCTCGCGCTGCTTTCCTTCATGGCGCCTGCGGCCCACGCTCAGGAAGAGGCGCTGCAGGACCAGGCGGTTACCGCGCCAACGCAGAATCGACTGCCGATCGCGGTGAATGCCGATGTGACGCAGGATCTGGAAAACATCCTGTTTCTCGACCTGTCGAATGGCAAGCGCGTGGCGATCCGGTTGATGCCGCAATGGGCGCCCAAGCATGTGGAGCGGATCAAGACGCTGACTCGTGAGGGCTTCTACGATGGCGTGGTTTTTCACCGCGTGATCGATGGCTTCATGGCGCAGACCGGCGATCCGACCGGAACCGGGCGTGGTGGTTCGGAACTTCCCGATCTTGAAGCGGAATTCAACGTTCTGCCCCACGTTCGCGGCACAGTGGCGATGGCGCGCACCGCGACTGACAAGAACAGCGCCAACAGCCAGTTCTTCATCATGTTCTACCCGCGTTTTTCGCTCGATCGGAACTACACCAATTTCGGCCGGGTCATTTCCGGGATGGATGCGGTAGACGCGATTACACGGGGGGAGCCGCCGGCCAATCCCACGGTGATCGTCCAGGCATCGATCGGCGCGGATAACAAGCCGCCGAAGTTTGACGCACCGGTGCCGCAGCCTGCGGTAGAGGTGCCGACGATCACCGCGAACTAGCGTCGCACGCCGTCCTGGCGGGCGCCGTTCGCCATCTGGCGCAAGGGACTCTCATGCGCGTCGACCTGTTCGACTTCGACCTGCCTGCCGAACGCATCGCTTTGCGCCCCGCGCGGCCGCGCGATTCCGCGCGGATGCTGGTCGTTCCCGGTTCAGGGCCGTTCGATGATGCGAAAGTCAGCGATCTGCCGCAGTTCCTGCGGGCCGGTGATGTGCTGGTTTTCAACGACACACGCGTCATTCCCGCCCAGCTCGAAGGGCATCGCGGCATGGCGCGGATCGGGGCGACGCTGCACAAGCGGATCGATCTGCGGCGTTGGCAGGCCTTCGTGCGTAACGCGAAGAGGCTGCGGGAAGGGGATCTGATCGAGTTTCCCGCCAGCGTCTCTGCCATCGCCGAAACACGGCACGAAGATGGAAGCTGGACTCTTGCCTTCCTGGGTGAAGAGCCGGTCGAAGTGCTGCTCGAAAGAGCGGGCCGTATGCCGCTGCCCCCCTACATCGCAGGTAAACGCCCAACCGATGAGGCGGACCTGTCAGATTACCAGACCATGTTCGCCAGCAAGGACGGTGCCGTCGCCGCGCCAACGGCAGCGTTGCATTTCACAACTGGCCTGCTGGGCGCGCTTGCTGACGCGGGCATCGCGCAGGAAACGCTGACGCTTCATGTCGGTGCGGGCACATTCCTCCCGGTGAAAGCAGACGACACCGCCGACCATGCGATGCACGCTGAATGGGGTCGCATTGACGCCGCTACGGCCGAACGCCTCAATGCTGTGCGCCGCGCGGGTGGGCGTGTCATCGCCGTGGGCACCACCAGCCTCCGCCTGCTGGAAAGCGCGGCTGACGATCAGGGCGTGATCCAGCCGTTCGAAGGTGACACATCCATATTCATCACGCCTGGCTATCGCTTCAAGGCGATCGATGGCCTGATGACGAACTTCCACCTGCCGCGATCGACGCTGTTCATGCTGGTCAGCGCACTGATGGGGCTGGACAGGATGCAGGCGGCTTACGCTCACGCCATCGACAACGATTACCGCTTTTATTCCTACGGCGACGGATCGCTGCTCCTTCCCTAGGGGTCAGAGCATTCGCGACAGTATCGGGTACTTGTCCACCCACTGATGCTTCACCACCGCGGCGATGTGTAGCGCGAGCATGAGGCCCAACGCGATGCAGCTCGCGCGGTGAAAGGTGAAGAAGAAGTCGTTCACCACATCCGAATGAACCAATCGCGGAATTTCGATCAGGCCAAAGAACGCGAAGCCGTGCTTCAGCATCAGGAAGCCGCTGACAAGCACGCAGAAGATGATGATGTAGAACACCTCATGCGCCAGGTGGGCTGCTGCTTTGTGGGTAGAGGGGATCTTGTCGCCGTGCGACAATGCCGGGCGGAAGAAGCGCCAGATGAATCGCACGACCATCAGGCCCGCCACCACCGTCGCGACAGACATGTTGAGCATCGACAGAACATCGTGAACGGCAGCATCTGATACGAAGTGCATGCCGTATCCCACTAACATCGTGTAGATAATGCCGGCTGCAACCGCCCAGTGCAGAACCCGCGAAAGGCGATCATAACGATCCAACGATGCGATCGCGTGGGCTTTCTTCGGAACGCCCGAGAACGCCCGCTCTGTGCCGAATTCGCCCAGCATCCTCCCGAGATTGCACGCAGGGCCGAAGGCCTGCGCTACCGCCGAAAGGTCTGACCGAACCGGATAACCGGCATTCTGCTGATACATTTGCGCGCTTCTCCCATACGCACTGACCCATGATCGATCCGGACTATGGATTCCCGGTACAAATCTTTGAGCAGCAATATTTCCGTTCAGTCCGCGCGCCACGCAAAATTTGTAAGAAAATGTCGCGATGGGGGTCGGAACCCGTCTCGCGGTAAATGCGAACATCCGGGCATGAGAGGCTGGAGCAAGCTTGCATTGGCGGCGGGTCTCGCCCATTTGATGCTCCGTGAGCGCGCCCATCCTCGACATCCGCAATTTGTCGAAGACCTACAAGGGCGGGACTACCGCGCTTGCAGGGGTCGATCTGCAAATCCGTCGGGGTGAGATATTTGCGCTGCTGGGCCCCAATGGCGCCGGCAAGACTACCTTGATCGGTGCAGTTTGCGGCCTCCTGCGCCCGACTGGCGGCACGATAGAGGCTTTCGGCACCGATGTTCTGAACAACTGGCGCGACGTTCGTCGGCGCATCGGGCTGGTGCCGCAGGAACTGTCGTTCGACATGTTCGCCCACGTTGAACGATCCGTTCGGTTCTCACGCGGGTTGTTCGGCGCGCCCGCAGATCCGCAAAGGATCGAACAGGTGCTCCGCTCGCTCAGCCTGTGGGACAAGCGCGACGCCAAGATCCGAGAGCTTTCCGGGGGCATGAAGCGCCGCGTCATGATTGCCAAGGCGCTCAGCCATGATCCGGAACTGCTGTTTCTGGATGAACCCACCGCTGGCGTTGACGTGGAACTGCGGCGGGACATGTGGCGCCAGATCGGCGCGCTGCGCGATGCAGGCACAACGATCATCCTGACCACCCACTACATTGAAGAGGCCCAGGAAATGGCCGACCGTGTGGGTGTGATCAACAAGGGCAAGCTGCTGCTGGTAGACGAAAAAGACGCCATCATGGCCAAGCTTGGCAGCACGGAAGCGCGGATTTCCCTTGTTGAGCCGCTTTCCGCCCTGCCTGCACCGCTGTCTGGCTATCCGGTATCCATAGAGAGCGACGGTCGCACACTGCTTTATCGCGGCGGCGACGGCACGGGGAAGGGCAAGCGAGAGGCTGCCGAACTGGTGAAGGCACTGGTCGATCTCGGTATCGCTTTCGAAGGTATCGAAACGCGCGAATCCAGTCTGGAGGACATCTTCGTCGATCTGGTCGAAAACGGCGAGGTTGCGGCATGAACTTCCGCAGCGCGTGGGCCATTTTCAACAGCGAACTGACCCGGTTCTTTCGCACCGCGTTCGGCTCGATCCTCTCGCCGGTGCTGACGACCTCGCTCTATCTCGTGGTGTTCGGCGCTGCCATCGGCGGGCGGATGGATCCGGGGCAGTTCGGTGGCGCCAGCTACGGCGCGTTCATCGTGCCGGGCCTTATCATGCTGACTTTGCTCAGCGAAAGTACGTCGAACGCCAGCTTCGGCATCTACATGCCGCGATTTACCGGTGCGATCTACGAATTGCTCAGCGCACCCGTCGGCGTGGCAGAAACGCTAGCCGGGTTCGTAGGCGCTGCAGTGGCCAAATCGCTCATTATCGCGCTGATCATCCTGCTGACGGCCATGCTGTTCGTGGACTACTCGATTGCCCACCCTATTTTTGCGCTCGGCTATATCATCCTCGTCGCCACGGCATTTTCACTGTTCGGCTTCATCCTCGGCATCTGGGCTGATGGGTTCGAAAGGCTGCAGATTGTCCCGATGCTGATCCTCACGCCGCTGACTTTCCTTGGCGGCACGTTCTTCACCATTGATATGCTGGCGGAACCGTGGCGCACGGTCGCGCAGTTCAACCCGATCTTCTATCTTATCAACGGCCTGCGCTGGACTTTTACCGGAACGGCTGACGTGCCGATCGGCCTGGCGTTCGGGATAACGGCGGGTTTTATCGCGCTATGTATCGCTGTTGTCGCTTTCATCTTCCACACGGGGTGGCGGCTGCGCGATTGAGGCGTTAGCAAGCGGTCGCATGACGCTGCCAATTCGTTATCCCCTCATCCTGACCGTGGCCCTGTGCGCCACCCCCGCCGCTGCCGAATTGCCGGAGCCTGTGCGGAAGATGGTCGAAGCCGCGATCGCCACCGGCGATGCGGCAAAGGTCCGCACCGTGGTGGAGATCGCCAAGCAGACCAATCCGGACGACGTCGCTGAAATCGATGCCCTGAACGGCGCCTTCCAGCAGAAGCGGCGCGAACTGGCGACCGCCGAAGCTGCCCGCAAAGAGGAGGAGATCCGGACCGCCGGCATCTTCGAACGATGGAGCGGGCGGGGCCAGATCGGCGCGTTCCAGTCCTCAGGCAACAGCAGCAACGTTGGCGTAACCCTGTCCCTTGCGATGGAACGCACCGGGATCGACTGGCAGCACCGCTTCAAGGCCAATGCCGATTATCAGCGCAGCAACGGCCGCACCTCGCGCGAACAGTATCTCGCCGCTTACGAGCCGCGCTATCAGATAGATAGCGGCCTGTTCGCCTACGGGCTGGGGCAGTTCGAACGGGATCGCTTCCAGGGTTTCTCCGCGCGCTATTCGCTCTCCGGCGGGCTGGGCTACAAGGTGATAGACAGCAAGGCCGCGCAGCTTTCGATCAAGGCCGGCCCCGCCTGGCGGCGCGTGGATTTTCTCGATGGCACCAGCGACACCAGTTTCGGCGCGCTGGCCGGGGTGGATTTTGACTGGCAGCTCGCACGTTCGATCAAGTTCACGCAGGATGCCGATCTGGTCGCCGATGGCGGCGGTTCTGCAACCGTGCTGATCGATTCAAACAATACCAGCGTTGTGCTGACGAGCGGGTTGGAGGCGAAAGTCAGCGACCGTCTGACCACGCGCCTTTCCTACACGCTGGACTATGACAGCAATCCCCCGATCGGCGCGGTAAAGACCGATACCCTCAGCAGGTTCACGCTTGTCTATGGTTTCTGAAGCGCCCCGCTTCGCCTTCACGATCGATGCAACCGACGGCAAGGCCCGGACGGGCCGCATCGCCATGCGGCGCGGAGAAATTCGCACCCCGGCGTTCATGCCCGTGGGCACGGCGGCCACGGTAAAGGCCATGAAGCCGGAGTCCGTGCGCGCTACGGGGGCCGACATCATCCTAGGTAATACTTATCACCTGATGCTGCGGCCCGGTGCGGAACGGGTTGCCCGGCTGGGTGGATTGCACCGTTTCATGAACTGGTCGCGCCCGATCCTGACAGACAGCGGCGGCTATCAGGTGATGAGTCTGTCCGATCTCAGGAAGCTGACCGAACAGGGCGTGGAGTTCCGCAGCCATCTCGATGGTTCGAAGCACATGCTCACGCCGGAACGGTCGATGGAAGTCCAGCGCCTGCTGGGTTCGGACATCGTCATGGCTTTCGACGAATGTCCACGTGCAGACCGGCCGTTGGCGGAAATCCGCTCTTCCATGGAATTGTCGATGCGTTGGGCCGCGCGCAGCCGGGCGGCGTTCGACGCTGGCGGCGAACACGCCGAAAATGCAGCCCTGTTCGGCATTCAGCAGGGCGCGCTGGATGAAAGTCTTCGCCGCGATAGCGCCGATGCTCTCCGCGCCATCAGCTTTGACGGCTATGCAATCGGCGGTCTCGCCGTGGGTGAGGGGCAGGAGGCGATGTTTGCCACACTGGACTTCGCGCCTGGCATGTTGCCAGCCGACCGCCCGCGTTATCTGATGGGCGTGGGCAAGCCCGATGATCTTGTGGGCGCGGTCGAGCGCGGCGTGGATATGTTCGATTGCGTGCTACCCACCCGTTCAGGCCGCAACGGTCAGGCGTTCACCTGGAATGGTCCGCTCAACCTGCGCAACGCTCGGCATTCAGAGGACACCGGCCCGCTGGATGAACGGTGCCCGTGCCCGGCCTGCACCAGCTATTCGCGCGCCTATCTCCACCATTTGCAGAAGTCGGACGAAATTCTCGGCGCCATGCTGGTGACCGAACACAACCTGACTTTCTACCAGCAGTTGATGCAGGGGATGCGCGACGCGATCAGCGACGGGCGCTTTGCCGCGTTTGCTGGCGATTTTCGCCGGAACTACAGTGGCGATCCAACAGTGTTGACGTGAGGAGCAGGGCTGGACACCGGCCCGTTGCCTGTGAGAGCGTTGGCATCCTGATATTCTGATGAGGATGGTCATGAAATACTCACCCCTCGCAATGCTCGTGCTTTTCGGTGGTTGCACGGCCACTCAGGACGAGCCAGCACCTCCTGTGGGGTTGGCCAATCCCGCTTCTGTTCATTGCGTAGAGAAAGGTGGCCGGCTAGAAATCCGCAAGGAAGCTGGCGGCGATGTGGGGTATTGCCATCTGCCGGATGGCCGCGTGATCGAGGAATGGACGTTGTTTCGCGCAGATCGGCAGCAGAACTGATTTTGCTCTCGGCAGAAACGGCCACGCAGCAGGCATAAACGAAAAGGGCGGCCCGCAAGGACCGCCCTTTCGTGTTCGTAACCGGAAGCCGGATTAGCGCGAGTAGAACTCGACGACCAGGTTCGGTTCCATCGTGACGGGGTAGGGCACCTCGTCCAGCTTGGGAACGCGGGTGAAGGTCACCTTGTCGGTGCCATCCGGCGCCACGTAATCGGGAATGTCACGTTCCGGCAGGCTCTGCGCCTCGATCACCAGCGCCATTTCCTTGGCCTTGTCACCCAGGCTGACGACGTCGCCCGGCACGACCTTGCGGCTGGCGATGTTGCACTTCACGCCGTTCACGCGGATGTGCCCGTGGCTGACGATCTGGCGGGCGGCGAAGATGGTCGGCGCGAACTTGGCGCGATAGACGATCATGTCCAGGCGCTGTTCCAGAAGACCGATCAGGTTCTGGCCGGTGTCACCCTTCATGCGGGTGGCAGCCTTGTAAGTCGCCTTGAACTGCTTTTCGGTGACATCGCCGTAATAGCCCTTGAGCTTCTGCTTCGCGCGCAGCTGCAGGCCGAAGTCGCTCATCTTGCTCTTGCGGCGCTGGCCGTGCTGGCCCGGGCCATAGGAACGGCGGTTCACGGGGCTGTGCGGACGGCCCCAGATATTCTCGCCCATGCGGCGGTCGAGTTTATGCTTGGCGCTTTTGCGCTTCGACATGCGTCGTACTCCAAATTTGCTGTCACCGCCCCAGTGGCGGCGCTTCAACCCGGCATCGCACCGCATGACCTGTTGTCATGCGCGGCCACCGCTTCACCGGGATACGGGACCAATCGCGAGCGGCGCCCTTGGCCGCTTGGCGAGGAAAAGTCAATCAGAAGGGTGTGCGATCAGCCGCCCGCCCCACGGTTATTCTGAACCGCGGTGCCGCCTGCGGCACTACGCCCCATTTCATCAAGACCTCTACGGGTTCGGTCATTGACTTCGCGCCATTGTGCTTCGGTCAGGCAAATTCGGGTACTTCGGGTCAGCGAGCCTGTCATTCGCTCAGTGCGGCAGATCTTTTTCTCGCTCTTTTCTTCGGCATTTTCGGTTGATTCTGCGGCGATTGCACTCGTTGCTGTCATGGCAAGTGCTGCAGCGGCAATAGCAGGAATTCTCATGGCCGATCCTATCCCCTCGTCTTTTTGTTGTCGTTCGTTACCATGGCCTATCCCGCACCACAAACGAAGAGGGCATATTAATTGTCGCGCGGCGGCTTCTGCAAATAGCTTAACACCCCGCGCAGGGTGCGTACTTCAAGATGGTTCCAGCCGGGCTTGGTCAGGACGCCTCGCAGGGTTCGTTTCGTGGCCTCTGCCCGGGCTGGCGGCAGAAAGTACCCCTTGGGCTCCAGCAGTGCTTCGAAATGGCCGATCAGGCCCTCCAGATCGTTCTGTTCCGCCGGGGGCAGGATTTCCTCCAGCGTCGGCTGCACCAGATCGCGCGGGCGCGCCCATTCGTAAGCCATCAGGATTACGGCCTGCGCGAGATTGAGCGATCTGAACTCGGGATTGATCGGCACGGTGACGATCGCCCGCGCCAGTGCCACGTCCTCCGTTTCCAAACCGGAACGTTCGGGCCCGAACAGCAATGCGCTCCGTCCCGGTTGGGCGTGAATGTTCACCGCGGCTTCTTCCGGCGTCAGCACTGGCTTGGTGACGCCGCGTTTGCGCACCGTGGTGGCATAGACGTGCGCGCAATCGGCCACCGCATCTGCCACGCTCTCAAATACCCGCGCCTGTTCCAGCACCACGTCTGCGCCCGAAGCGGCAGGCCCAGCAGAGGGGTTGGGCCAGCCATCGCGGGGAGAAACCAGCCGCATCTCGGTAAGCCCGAAGTTGAGCATTGCCCGCGCCGCCTTGCCGATGTTCTCGCCGAGTTGCGGACGGACGAGGACGATTACCGGCGGTTCACTGGTTTCCGACATCGCGCACGCTGCTGGCGAACTCTTCGAAATCGCGCGCTTCGGAGAAATCGCGATAGACAGAGGCGAAGCGGATATAGGCCACGGCATCCAGTTGCCGCAGGCCTTCCATCACCATTTCACCGATCCGCGCCGAGGGAATTTCGCTTTCGCCCGCCGTTTCCACCTGCCGCTGGATGCGGGAAACGAGCTGGTCGATCCGCTCCTGCTCGATACCCCGCTTGCGACAGGCGAGGGCGACGGATTGTTCCAGCTTGGCCCGCTCGAACGGTTCGCGCCTGCGGGTGCCGTCCACGGCGCCGCTCTTTATCACGATGACTTCGCGCAGCTGAACACGCTCAAACGTCGTGAAACGTCCGCCGCAGCCGTCACATTGGCGCCGCCGCCGGATCGCCGTGTTGTCCTCGGTAGGGCGCGAGTCCTTTACCTGGCTGTCGTCATGGGCACAGAAGGGACAGCGCACCTTAGGGCCGTATTCTCTTGTAGAGCATGAATCCCGCACCCGCGAGCATGGCCAGCGGCCAGGAACCGCCCAGCAGCAACAGCCCGGCCGCGCTGCCCACCGCTCCGCCGACGATCACCGGTTTACTTGACGGGTGGGCGAGCCCTTCCTTCGCCATGGCCTTCACTTCGGTCACGGCATCGGTCAGCAACTGGTCATCGATCGGCTTGCGGGGCATTGCTTACCTCCCGGGATAGACGGGGAACGCTTCGCACAGTTCGTTTACGCGGCGGCGCACGCTTTCTTCCACCTGCGCGTCGCCTTCGTCGCCATTCCTGCGCATGCCTTCCAGCACTTCGGCGATCAGGCCGCCGACCTTGCGGAACTCTGCCGGGCCGAACCCACGCGTCGTCGCAGCCGGGGTGCCCAGGCGGACGCCGGACGTCTTCGTCGGCGGCAGCGGGTCGAACGGGATGGAGTTCTTGTTGCAGGTGAGGAACGCCCGGTCGAGGCCGACTTCCGCTGCTTTGCCGGTCACTTCCTTGGGACCCAGATCCACCAGCATCAGGTGGTTGTCGGTGCCGCCGGAAACGATCCGCAGGCCGTGTTCCTCAAGGCTCGCCGCCAATGCCTTGGCATTTTCGACCACGGAACGGGCATAGATCTTGAATTCAGGACGCAGTGCTTCGCCGAATGCAACCGCCTTGGCCGCGATAACATGCACCAGCGGGCCGCCCTGCATACCCGGGAACACAGCGCTGTTGAACTTCTTCGCCAGCGCTTCGTCATTGGTCAGGATCACGCCGGAACGCGGGCCCCGCAGGCTCTTGTGCGTGGTCGTGGTAACGACATGCGCGTGGGGGAAGGGAGAGGGGTGCGCACCGCCAGCCACGAGGCCGGAGAAATGGGACATGTCCACCAGCAGATAAGCACCCACTTCGTCCGCAATCTCACGGAAAGCGGCGAAATCCCAGTGGCGCGGATAAGCGGTGGCGCCCGCGATGATCAGCTTCGGCTTGTTCTCCTGCGCCAGCCTGCGAATCTCGTCGAGGTCGAGCCGCTGGTCTTCCTTGCGCACGCCATAAGGTACGGCGTTGAACCACTTGCCGCTCATGTTCACCGGCGAACCATGCGTCAGGTGTCCACCGGCCGCCAGGTCGAGACCCATGAACGTGTCGCCCGGCGTCAACAGCGCCAGAAACACCGCCTGGTTCATCTGGCTGCCGCTGTTGGGCTGCACGTTGGCGAACTGGCAGCCAAACAGCGCCTTGGCGCGTTCGATGGCCAGCGTTTCCACCTCGTCCGCGTAATCACAGCCACCGTAGTAACGGCGGCCGGGATAGCCCTCGGCATACTTGTTGGTGAATACCGATCCGGTCGCTTCCAGCACCGCGGGGCTGGCGATGTTCTCGCTGGCGATCAGTTCGATCCGGTCGCGCTGGCGGCCCAGTTCGCGGCCCATGATGGCGGCGACTTCCGGGTCGGCGTCTGTCAGGCTGTCATGCCAGAAACGGCGGAGTGGATCGGCGGCGGCGGCGGGGTTGATCTGCGAACTCATGAAATCAGGCGTCCTGCGGAGTCTGGGAGAGCTTTTCGACGCGCCGGACATGCCGGTCGCCAGCGAAGGGGGTGTAAAGGAAAGCTTCGATACAGGCTTTGGCCATGTCGATACCGGTCAGACGGGCACCCAGCGCGATCACGTTGGCATCGTTATGTTGCCGGGCAAGGCTGGCGGAAAGCGGTTCGGAAACCAGCGCGCAGCGTGCGGCGGGCACGCGGTTTATGGCGATGGAAATGCCGATCCCGCTGCCGCACAGGGCCACGCCATAATCCGCCTCTCCGGCCGCGATGTGCTGCGCCAGCTTGTAACCGTAGTCGGGATAATCGACCGACTCGGGACCATTGGTACCCAGGTCCGCAACCTCGTGGCCAAGGGCGCGAAGCCAGTCCGCAAGCTCTGCCTTCAGGGTAAAAGCGGCATGGTCGGATGCGATGGCTATCTTCATGGGAGCGCACATAGTGATTTGCGCCGCGCCGTTCCACCGCAAATGCCCTTTGTCCCCGACCAGCGTGGCTTTCCGGCACGATTGCGCCGCATTCGTCCCTGCCGTAAGGTCCCGGTCGGGCTGGGGTGGATCATCAACGCGTTTACAAAAACGGAGAATCTCCAATGCCCAGCCGCATCAGAATCCTCGCCGCTTTCGTCCCCGCCATGGCGCTCGCCGCATGTGGTCAGTCCCAGCAGGGAAATCAGGAAGAAGGCGTAGTGGCCGATGTCGCCACGGGCGCCCCGTCACAGGCCGCGACGGAAATAACCGGCCCGATCTCCTATGATTGTCTACCCGCCCAGCGGCTGACGGCCACTTACGACAACAGTGTCGAACCATCCAAAGCCACGCTTGTGCTGGATGGCAAGACTTACGAATTGACGGTCGGCATTTCCGCCAGCGGCGCCCGCTACGTTACCGAACAGGGCCGCACATCGGGCAAGACTCTGGTGTGGTGGACCAAGGGGCAGGACGGCACCCTTTATGAAGGCACCGCGGGCAACCCCGACGCGGCGGAAACGAAAATCGCCGAATGCAGCCCCTCCGCCAGCACCGCTGCGCCAGCCGCCAGTTAGGCACCCTTTGCCAAAAACAGGAAAGCCCCGGCACTATGAAGTGTCGGGGCTCCTGACGGTCTCTTCAATTTCTTGATGAAACGTCACCACCAAATGATTTTCATCGTTTGGTTAAGCGTAAACGAGGTAAGAGCCGCTCTGTTCCCGCTCTGCGAAAAAAATGCCGCGGAACGGGGTAGGGAGCAATCATGGAGATGACGGCGGAAAAGGCTCTGGCTCGTCTGTTCGCTGACGCCGCGCCCTGGCGCTTCGGCTCGGGCTGGATCAGCGGCACCCTTGCAGTGGTTCTGGGTCTGCTGTCGCTTTTCGCGGTGCTCTGCCTCCATTTTCCGCAATGGCTTACAATTCCCGAATTGCGCTCCCGCTATCCGCTGGAATGGGTACGTGTCGCGATCGACTTGTCGATCCTGACGACATTGGTCCTTGCAGGTCTGTCCATGCTGTTGCGTAGGCGGAAGGCGCTGGGTCTCGCCGCATTGGCTCTGGCCACTCTCGCACTCGCGCTGGGCGCGGGCGGTGTGGAAATCCCGCGTGCGGGTGACGGCAAGGTCTATATCGGGCTGGACTGGTTCGTGCTCGGCACCATCTCCACCGCCGCAATCTTCGTTCCGTTGGAAAGGCTGTTTGCCCTGCGGCGGGAACAAGGCCCCTTTCGTCCGGGATGGCTAACGGACACACAGTATTTCTTCATGAGCCACGCTCTTGTTCAACTGATGAGCGTGCTTGTGCTGGCCCCGGTGGTCAGCGTGGGCAGCCTGCTCGCCATTCCTGTCTTGCAGCAATCAGTGCAGGCATTGCCTCTGGTGGTGCAATTTCTGCTCTGCCTGCTGGTGGCGGACCTAGCTCAATACTGGGTCCATCGCGCGTTTCATCGCGTTCCTTGGCTCTGGCGCTTTCATGCTGTGCATCATTCGCTGGAATCGATGGACTGGATTGCGGGGTCGCGGCTGCATCTGGTGGATGTGATCGTTACGCGCGGTCTGGTCCTGTTGCCGTTGATCGTGTTGGGGTTCGATAATCGCGCAATCTATGCATACCTCGCGCTGGTCTCGTTCCATGCGGTGTTCATCCACGCCAACTTCGCACCACGCGCTGCATGGCTGGAACGCTGGATTGCCATGCCGCGCTTTCACCACTGGCATCACGCGATAGAAGCCGAAGCGATCGACAGGAACTTCGCGGTGCATCTGCCGATAATCGATCGCTGGTTCGGCACCCATCACCTGCCGGCTGACGCATGGCCGCGCGGATACGGCATTGCCGGAAACCGCGCGCCAGAAGGTTACTTTCAGCAGATGATCTGGCCTTTTTCTCGCTCTCAGTAACGGCTTGGCAGCGGGTCCGCCGAATCCCAGAAACGGGGGGTGCTGGCGGGGAGGAAATCGAAAAAGGCGTTGATGGAACGGATCGCGCCGCCCCAGATCCTGAACGCCTCGAACGTCACCAGCGCGCGGTTATCGCCATATGATCGCGTATCGCCGAAGTTCATCCACAGCACGACCGTGCCCTTTTCCTCATCGACCGCGACCACGCTGGGAACAAGGCTGGGGTGAAGCATGATGCGCTGGCTATACATGCCGCAATTCGTCATCCCGCAACCTTCGCCAGCTGTGATGACGCCGTTTTCAACGCGATAGGTTTCGGGGCCGAATGGCACCTTCGCGTCGGCGAAATTGCCGATCCGCAGCCCCTCGGTATATCGCAGCGCGATCGCCACCATATCCTCACGCGACTGGATCATGCCCGGCGGTGCAGGTTCGTCCATGCCGCGCACCGGCTGGTTCAGCACTTTGGGCTGAAAGATCGAATCCGGCGTCACGCGATGGACGATGCTTTCCACCCCGGCGATTTTCCCGTCCGTGACGTGAAGAGCGAGCGAGTAGAGCACCGGGACATCGCCGTCGCGAAGCTCCACATGGCTGACCGCGATCTGCTTGCGCGTATCGATGTAGTCGTGCCGGAAGCCGGTCTTCGCGGTCACGGTTTTCCACGCGCCTTCGCCCAGCTCCATTTCGCGGCCGTTCTCCGTGAAGCGGACCTTGTCTGACAGGGGCAGGGTAGATGGATCGTGCGCGATCAGTGCGTCGACATACTGCGTCACCAGCGCGCCCAGACAGGCCCTGTCGCATGATTGTGCCTGGGCCGCCGCAGCCCAAAGGCTGGCTAGAGCCGCTGCGGCCACCGCCGCCAATCGCAGGATTCCCTTCATCGCCTGATCTCCCCCATCCGGCCCACTGTGTCGTGTGCCTGTGATTGCAGCAGGGTATCAGTTGGGCAGGGCTTTCTCCAAGCGACGGCGGCTGAAAAACGCGACTGACCCGTCGCCGTGTCCACATATGAAAAACCCCGCCGAAGCGGGGCCTTTCGTTTTACTGATCCAGGAAGCTGCGCATCTTGCGGCTGCGGCTGGGGTGCTTGAGTTTCCTCAGCGCCTTCGCTTCGATCTGGCGGATGCGTTCGCGGGTCACGCTGAACTGCTGGCCAACTTCTTCCAGCGTGTGATCGGTGTTCATGCCGATGCCGAACCGCATGCGCAGCACGCGTTCTTCACGCGGGGTCAGGCTGGCCAGCACGCGAGTGACGGTTTCCTTCAGGTTGGCCTGAATGGCCGCGTCCACCGGGATCACAGCGTTCTTGTCCTCGATGAAATCGCCCAGGTGCGAATCTTCCTCGTCGCCGATCGGCGTTTCGAGGGAGATCGGCTCCTTGGCGATCTTCATCACCTTGCGAACCTTCTCCAGCGGCATGGAAAGGCGCTCGGCCATTTCCTCCGGCGTGGGTTCGCGGCCCTGTTCGTGCAGGAACTGGCGGCTGGTGCGGACGAGCTTGTTGATCGTCTCGATCATGTGGACCGGGATGCGGATCGTGCGCGCCTGATCCGCGATGGAACGCGTGATCGCCTGCCGGATCCACCAGGTCGCATAAGTGCTGAACTTGTAGCCTCGGCGATACTCGAACTTGTCGACGGCCTTCATCAGGCCAATGTTGCCTTCCTGAATAAGATCAAGGAATTGCAGGCCACGGTTGGTGTATTTCTTGGCGATGGAGATAACCAGCCGCAGGTTCGCCTCGACCATTTCCTTCTTGGCGATACGGGCCTCGCGTTCAGCCTTCTGCACCGTGTTCACGATGCGGCGGAATTCGCTCAGCGCCATGCCGGTCTGGCTGGCGATATCGGAAATCTCCGCGCGGATACGCTCCACGCCGTCGGCCTCGTTTTCGGCGAAGGCTGCCCACTTCTTGTCCTTCTTCGCCATGGAGGCGAGCCAGCTTTCGTCCAGCTCGTGCCCGACGTATTCCGCCAGGAAGTCGGCCCGCTTCACCTTGTGCCGTTCGGCCAGGCGCAGCATCTGCCCGCCCAGCGTGGTCAGCCGACGGTTAAAGGCATAGAGGTTGTCCACCAGGAATTCGATCTTGGTGGCATGGAACTGCACGCTTTCCACCTCGGCGGTCAGCTGTTCGCGAAGTTCCTCGTACTTCTTTTCCTTCGCAGCGGGAAAATCCTCGCCACGGCCCATCACGTCCACGCGCTCGGCTTGGATCTTCTCGAACTTCTTGAACAGGTCCGCGATGCGGGCAAAACGTTCCAGCGCCTCGGGCTTCAGCGCGGCTTCCATCTGCGCGAGGCTGAGGGTGTTGTCTTCCTCGTCGTCTTCCTCGCGGCGGCGCTGGCGGGGCTCGCCGTCCTCGTCCTCGTCGCCGTCTTCCTCTTCCTCCTCAGGCTCTTCCTCTTCCTTATAGGAAGGACCTGCGGTTTCTTCGCTGATCTCGCCGCTGTCGTCCTCGTTCTCCTCCTCCATCTTCTCGACGGGGGGTTCCTTGGACAGCATGGCGTCCAGATCCAGAATTTCGCGCAGCTGCATTTCGCCGGCGTTCAACGCTTCGGACCACTGGATGATAGCGTGGAAGGTGATCGGGCTTTCGCACAGCCCCTGGATCATTGTGTCGCGGCCAGCCTCGATCCGCTTGGCGATGGCGATTTCGCCTTCGCGGCTGAGCAGTTCCACCGCACCCATCTCGCGCAGGTACATCCGCACCGGGTCGTCGGTGCGTTCGGTGGTCGTGGCCTTCTTCTTTTCGGGAACGTGGCCGGGATCGTCGCTGTCGCCGCTGTCTTCGGCGGACGCTTCATCCGCGTCGTCACTGTCGTTCTCGGCGTCTTCTTCGGCCGCGTCTTCGTCGGTTTCGACGATGTTCACGCCCATTTCAGAGATCGCGGACATCACGTCCTCGATCTGCTCGCTGGACATCTGGTCCTGCGGCAACGCCTCGTTCAGCTCGTCCACGGTGATATACCCGCGGCGCTTGGCCTTGGTGATGAGCTTCTTGATCGATGCCTCGTTGAGGTCGATCAGCGGTGCGTCGTCGGTGGCGGTGGTGTCTTCCGAAGCCATGATCTCTTGCGTCAACCTGTTTCCTGTCCGTCCGCGCTGGGCGAAATGCCCGCAGCGTGCGCCTGATGCCCCTCAGCCGCCCCGCTTTCCGCCTGGGCGGCGCGTTTGCGCGCCATGTGCCCGAGTCGCGACTCGATTTCCAGCTTTCGTTGGCGCAGCCGTTGCTGTTCGGCAAAAGCGCCGTCGGGATCGATGTCGAAACGGGCCGTGGCAGCAGCGATGGCAGCCTCCAGCGCTGGCCGTTCGACCAGCAGCGCCACCGCTTCAGCCAGTTCCTCGCGCGCGACCTGCGGATCCGTGCCTTCCATCAGGAAGGAGAAGAGAGCGTTATCCGGCGGCGGCGTCTGGATGCCTGCCGCGGATATGGTGCTGCCGCGCCCGCCTTCAAGGCTTTCCGCGTGATCGAGCAGATTATCGATCGTTCGGGCGAGTCGCGGTTCGGCGGGGGCGAGGCTGAGCAAAGCCTCTGCATGGCGGGAAATCTGGTCCGGATGGCGGGCCAGACCGGCCAGAACCGCCAGCGCCAGCGTATCGCGGGAATTGGCGCTGGCCGCGCGCCGCAGGCGGTCGGATGCGCCGGGGCGCACGGGCTTGCCGGAGAACTGCTTGCTGGCGAAGTCCGGGCGAGGCGTGAATTCGCGGCGCGGAAATGCGAAAGCAGAGAAGCGATCCATCAGGTCGCGCTTGTAAAGCGCTGCGATGTCGGGGTTCTGGATCGCTTCCACGTGGCTCAGCAGCCGCGCCTTCAGCCCCGCCTTGTCTTCCGGAGAGGTGAGGGGCAGGGCCTCCCGCTCATGATCCCACAGCATGTCCAGCAGGCTGCCGGGTTCCGCCAACAGCCGCTCCATCGCTTCGCGCCCTTTCGCCTTTATCAGGTCGTCGGGGTCCATTCCGGCGGGAAGCGTCACGAATTGCAGCGTCTGGCCGGGCCTCAGCATCGGCAGTGCCCGCGCCGCAGCGCGCATCGCCGCCCGGCGGCCCGCCCCGTCACCATCGAAACACAGCACCGGCTTGTCGGTCAGCCGCCACAGCAGTTCGATCTGCCGTTCCGTCAGAGCCGTGCCCATCGGCGCCACGGCCTCTTCCATGCCAGCGCCGGCCAGCGCGATCACGTCCATATAGCCTTCGACCACTACCACGCGTTCGCTCTTGCGAGACGCCGGCCCGGCGCGGTGGAGGTTGTAAAGCGTGCGCCCTTTGTCGAACAGCGGAGTATCCGGTGAATTCAGATACTTGGGCGCATCCTTTTTCTCTTTGTCGAGGATGCGTCCACCAAACGCGATCACCCGCCCGCGCGCATCCTGGATCGGCAGCATCAACCGGTCGCGAAACCGGTCGTAAGGCTCCTTGCCTTCAACGGCGATCCTCAGGCCCGCTTCGATCAGCATAGGCTCCTCGAAACGTGCCAGCGCCTGCTTCATCGCCGTGCGGCTGTCCGGCGCAAAGCCGAAGCCGAAGCGTTCGATCGTGCGATCGTTGAACCCGCGCGATTTCAGATACTCGCGCGCCTTCACACCCTCCGCGCCGCGCAGATTGTTAACGAACCAATCCTGCGCTGCCGCCATGACGTCATGCAAACCGGCGCGCTGTTCCGCCGCCTGTGCCTCTCGCGGGTCAGGGCGGGGGACTTCCATCCCGGCTTCCGCCGCCAGTTCCTTGACCGCATCCATGAACGACAGCCCGCGCTGATCCGTCATCCAGCGGATCGCATCGCCGTGCGCGCCACAGCCGAAGCAGTGGTAGAACCCCTTCTCGTCGCTGACGGTGAAGCTGGGCGACTTTTCGTTATGGAACGGGCAGCACGCCTTCCATTCCCGCCCCGCACGGATCAGCTTGGTCGTCCGCATGACCAGGCTCGACAGCGTCACGCGGGCGCGCAACTCGTCGAGAAATGCCTGAGACAGGGACAAGGCGGTTCCTTCTGAACATGGCCCTAAGATTGCGGGGCGCCGGACTAGGGCAAGTCAACCATCAGGCGCTTAACCCTTGGTTGTCCCGCCGGAACTACATGGGACGGTCAAGCATACAGCATAAATGCCTCGGATGAATACCGAACATGTCGGCAGATTTTGAACATAGAAGCCCGGTGGACAAACGGCTCGACCGGTTTTTTTCCGCGCTGCTGGGCGGCGTTCCCTCGTCCGATATTGAACTGCGCGATCAGGTGATCTCGCTGATGTTCCGCTGGCGGGTCGGGGTTCCGGTATCCGTCATCAGTTCATGCATACTGGCGATCGGCGCGATGATTCTGATCGGCGCGATGTGGGCTCGTGTCTGGATGGCGCTCGATATTACACTCGGCGTCGCGCGCTGGAGACTGGCGTCGGCTCAGGGACTGGTCACCAGCACTTCACGGTTCCGCACTGCGGGATGGATGGCGCTGCTGGGGCTCGTGTGGTCGATCATGCTGGGGGTGGCTGCGGCGCTATGTGCTCTCAGCGGCGATATGACGCTTACCATTCTCGCCGTATCCATCATTGCCGGTACGGTCGGCATAGTCAGTTTCCGCAATGCCCCCACGCCCCGGTGCGCGCGTTTGATGATCATTGCTCTGGTGGGCCCGCTCGCGCTGACCGGGGCACTCGCGAACGATGGTCCGCTTCTCGTGATAACGCTGCTGATCGTGCCCTGGTGCCTGCTCCTGTTCGCGCTGTTGCGGCAGAATTTTGATGTGCTCTGCACTCTCGCGCGTCTCAGGCTCCATCTTTACGAGGTCGCCCGCACCGATACTCTTACCGGCCTGTCCAACCGCCTGCTGTTTGGCGAGTCGGTCGATGAACTGGAGACGATGGCGCGTGGAAGCACGGCATGTATCGCCTGCCTCGATCTCGACGGCTTCAAACAGGTCAACGATCGGTACGGCCATGACGCCGGGGATCATCTGCTTCAGACGGTGGCGGACAGATTGCGGGCATCCGTCCGCAGGGATGACAAGGTGTTCCGGCTCGGCGGAGATGAATTCGCCATCATCATGTACAACACGCCGCTGGATGAAGCCGATCGCATCATCGACAGGCTGATCGCCGAAGTCGGGCGGGAATATGACATGGGCCTGGGCATGACGGCCCGCGTGGGCGTCAGCGTGGGCAGCGCCGAGTGCATCGGCGGCGAAAGCGACGTTACGGAACTGCTGCGCGCGGCGGACCGCGCGCTCTACCGCGCGAAGGAAGAGGGGCGCGGGCGCAACGTCCACGTCATGACATAGCGGTGCGGGCGGCCGCTCTGGCTTATGAAAGCGCGGCCTTCACCCATCCGCTCGCGCGGCCCATGTCCAGCACGGTGCTGTGGCGCGCTTTCAGTTCCGCCATCACGCGGCCCATGTCCTTCATTCCGGCGGCGCCCAGTTCGGCCTTGATCGATTCGATCGCCGCTTTCGTTTCCACCTCGTCCATCTGGCGGGGCAGGAATTCCTCGATCACCGCCAGTTCGGCGCGTTCCACCGCCGCCAGCTCGTCGCGCCCGCCGGTCACATACATCTCGATCGATTCGCGGCGCTGCTTGGCCATTTTCTGCAGGGTGTCGATCACCAGGGCGTCGTCTTCCATCGGCTGCGAGGCGGTGCGCTGCTCGATATCGCGATCCTTGATCTTCGCCAGTATCAGCCGAACGGCGGCCAGGCGTTCCTTGTCGCCGCCCTTCATGGCAGAGATCTGGGCCTGTTTGAGATCGTCGCGGAGCATTTTTTGTATCTTTCCGGTGGATGGTTTCGTTGTCCGCCCGCCTAGCGGCATTTTTCACCGCTGGCGAGGTTGACGGCGCGTGGGGCGGGGTCTAGCGGCCACGACTTAGCACCTACTGCTGGAAACCCCTCGAACGGAGAGCCCATGGCCCTGCCTGCCCATTCTGCTGCGCAACCCAAGGGGGCCACTGGTGTCCTCGTCCTCGCCGATGGTACGGTTATCTGGGGCAGGGGTTTCGGCGCCGTGGGCCACGCCGTGGGTGAAGTGTGCTTCAACACCGCGATGACGGGGTATCAGGAAGTGCTGACCGATCCGTCCTACGCGGCGCAGATCGTCACCTTCACCTTCCCGCATATCGGCAACGTGGGCACCAACCCGCAGGATATCGAATCGCAGGTCGAAGGGGCTGTCGGCTGTGTTGTGCGCGAAGATGTGACGCGCCATTCCAGCTTCCGTGCCGAAAGCGAATTCGTGGAATGGCTGGCCGCGCAGGGCAAGATCGGCCTGTCGGGCGTCGATACCCGGGCGCTGACCCGCCGCATCCGCCTCAGCGGCGCCCCCAACGCCGTGATCGCGCATGATCCCAAGGGCGAATTCGACATTCCCGCGCTGGTGAAGCGCGCGCAGGACTGGCCGGGGCTGGAGGGGATGGACCTCGCCCGCCGTGTCAGCCGCGAAAAGCATGAAGGGTGGGAAGGCGGCCCGTGGAAGCTGGGGCAGGGCTATGGCCGCGCCCCGCGCGATGCCCGCCCACACGTCGTGGCGATCGACTATGGCAGCAAGGATAACATCTTCCGCAATCTGGTGAAGGCCGGTGCGCGGGTAACGGTGGTTCCGGCGCAGACCGCGCTGGACGAAATCCTCGCCCTGCAACCCGATGGCGTGTTCCTCTCCAACGGTCCCGGCGATCCGGCGGCCACGGGCGAATACGCCGTGCCGACCATCAAGGCGCTGCTGGACCGGGATATGCCGGTGTTCGGCATCTGCCTCGGCCACCAGATGCTCGGCCTTGCGGCGGGGGCGAAGACGGCCAAGATGCATCAGGGCCATCGCGGCGCGAACCATCCGGTGAAGCGTCTGGAAGATGGTGTGGTGGAAATCACCAGCATGAACCACGGCTTCGCCGTCGATAACGCCTCTCTGCCCGAAAACGTGGAGCAAACCCACGTCAGCCTGTTCGACGGCTCCAACTGCGGCATCGCGATCAAGGGCAAGAAGGCCTTCGGCGTGCAATACCACCCCGAAGCCAGCCCCGGCCCGCATGACAGCTTCTACCTGTTCGAGAAGTTTGTGGGGATGTTGGGGTGAGGCGGACGCGCCTCATCTGGTTTGCGGCAGGGGCGGGGGTGTGCGCGGCGGTCACCGTTTTGTTCAATCTGCTCGCTTCGAGCAGGGAAGCGCCGCAGCCTTATCTGAGCGTTTCGGAACGAGATTTGCTACCTAATGAGATCGACCATTTGGAATTAGTGGCACAAACTAGCGGCGCGTTGCTTCGAGAATGCGGAGCAAAACGCTTCTACATGAAAACGGCGAACGGCGTTGATGCAGTGCCATACTCACTAATCAAAATTGAGCAGGAAAACGATCTCGCGATTCATTGTGTTTTCGAACGCGCTGCGCGCGAGGGTTTTCCGCTTCACATTCAAATGATTACGGACCAACATGCCCAAACGTACTGACATCTCCTCGATCCTCGTCATCGGCGCTGGCCCGATTATCATCGGTCAGGCTTGCGAGTTCGACTATTCCGGCACCCAGGCGATCAAGGCGCTGAAGGAGGAGGGCTACCGCGTGGTCCTCGTCAACTCCAACCCCGCCACGATCATGACCGATCCGGAATTCGCCGACGCCACTTATGTGGAGCCGATCACGCCGGAAATCGTCGCCAAGATCATCGAGAAGGAACGGCCTGATGCCCTGCTCCCCACGATGGGCGGGCAGACGGCGCTGAACTGCGCGCTGGCGCTGTTCAACGACGGCACGCTCGACAAGTTCGGTGTCACCATGATCGGCGCCAATGCCGACGCCATCGACAAGGCGGAAGATCGCCAGCGTTTCCGCGATGCGATGGACAAGATCGGCCTGGAATCCGCTCGCAGCGGCGTGGCGCACACGGTGGATGAAGCGTTTGCGGTGCTGGAAAACACCGGCCTGCCGGCGATCATCCGCCCCAGCTTCACGCTTGGCGGCACTGGCGGCGGCATCGCCTATAACCGCAGCGAGTTCGAAGCCATCGTGCGCTCCGGCCTCGACGCCAGCCCGACGACAGAGGTTCTGATCGAGGAATCGCTGCTCGGCTGGAAGGAGTATGAGATGGAGGTCGTGCGCGATCGGCACGACAACTGCATCATCATCTGTTCCATCGAAAACGTCGATCCGATGGGCGTCCACACCGGCGATTCCATCACCGTCGCCCCAGCGCTGACGCTGACGGACAAGGAATACCAGATCATGCGCAGCGCCAGCATCGCTGTGCTGCGCGAAATCGGGGTGGAAACCGGCGGTTCCAACGTTCAGTTCGCGGTCAATCCGCGCGACGGCCGCCTGATCGTGATCGAAATGAACCCGCGCGTCTCGCGCTCATCGGCCCTCGCGTCGAAGGCCACGGGCTTCCCCATCGCGCGCGTCGCGGCGAAGCTGGCGGTTGGCTACACGCTGGACGAGATCACCAACGAAATCACCGGCGCCACCCCCGCCAGCTTCGAACCCACGATCGACTATGTCGTGACGAAGATCCCGCGCTTCGCGTTCGAGAAGTTCAAGGGCGCGGAACCGCTGCTGACCACCGCGATGAAGTCGGTCGGTGAAGTCATGGCCATCGGCCGCAACTTCAAGGAATCGCTGCAAAAGGCCCTGCGCGGCCTCGAAACCGGGCTGGACGGCTTCAACCGCGTGCTCGAACTCGAAGGCGCGAGCCGTGATGAGATCACCGCCGCGCTCAGCCAGGCAACGCCGGACCGCCTGCTGAAAGTCGGGCAGGCCTTCCGCGAAGGCTTCACCGTGGAGGAAATCCACGCGATCACGCATTACGACCCGTGGTTCCTGCGCCACATCGAAGAAATCATCGCTGAAGAAGCCGTGATCGCGAAAGAAGGGCTGCCGAACGACGCCGCGTCGCTCCGCCGCCTGAAGTCGATGGGCTTTTCCGACAAGCGCCTCGCCACGCTCGCCGTGCGCTCGGTCGGTGTCGCGGGCGGTCTTGCGGAAACGCAGGCCCGCCGCTCCGGCCTGCTGCACGATGCGCTGCAAGCCATGGCTGGCGCCACCAGCGAGGATGAAGTGCGCGCCCTGCGTCACCGCCTCCGCGTGCTCCCGGTGTTCAAGCGTATCGATAGCTGCGCGGCTGAGTTTGAAGCGATCACGCCCTACATGTACTCGACCTACGAAGCGCCCACCTTCGGGGAGCCTGAGGACGAGGCGGATCCCAGCGACCGGCGCAAGATCGTCATCCTCGGCGGTGGGCCGAACCGGATCGGGCAGGGGATCGAATTCGATTACTGCTGCGTCCACGCCTGCTTCGCGCTCAGCGAGGCGGGGTTCGAGACTGTCATGGTCAACTGCAACCCCGAAACGGTCAGCACGGATTACGACACGTCCGACCGCCTCTACTTCGAGCCGCTGACCGCGGAAGACGTGCTGGAAATCCTCCGCGTCGAACAGTCGCGCGGCGAACTGGTGGGCGTGATCGTGCAGTTCGGCGGCCAGACCCCGCTCAAGCTGGCGCAGTCGCTGGAAAACGCCGGGATTCCCATTCTCGGCACATCCCCTGACGCGATTGACCTTGCCGAAGATCGTGAACGTTTCGCCAAACTGGTTAACGACCTAAAGCTGAAGCAACCGCAAAACGGCATCGCCCGCAGCCGGGATGAGGCTTTGGCTGTCGCCCACCACATCGGCTACCCGGTGCTGTTGCGGCCCAGCTACGTTCTGGGCGGCCGCGCGATGGAAATCGTCGATTCCGACGCGCAACTCGATGCCTACATCGCCACCGCGGTGAACGTCTCAGGCGATAGCCCGGTGCTGATCGACCAGTATCTGCGCGATGCGATAGAGGCCGACGTTGATGCCCTGTGCGACGGCGAACAGGTTGTGATCGCCGGCGTGATGCAGCACATTGAGGAAGCGGGCGTCCATTCGGGCGACAGCGCGGCGACTCTGCCGCCCTACAGCCTGCCTGCCGACGTGATTGCGGAGATGGAGCGGCAGGCGCAGGCTCTGGCCATGGCGCTGGGCGTGCGCGGCCTGATGAACGTGCAGTTCGCGGTGAAGGATGGCGAGGTCTATCTGATCGAGGTGAACCCGCGCGCCAGCCGCACGGTGCCCTTCGTCGCCAAGGCCATCGGCACGCCGATCGCCAAGATCGCCTCTCGCGTCATGGCTGGCGAGAAGCTGGCCGATCTGCCGGCGATCGATTGGCGCATCGATTACATGACGGTGAAGGAAGCCGTGTTCCCCTTCAGCCGCTTCCCTGGATCGGACCCGGCACTGACCCCGGAAATGAAGTCCACCGGCGAGGTGATGGGCATCGATCGCGATTTCTCCACCGCCTACGTCAAATCGCAGCTGGGCGAAGGCACGAAGCTGCCCGATGGTGGCACACTGTTCGTGTCCGTGAAAGACAGCGACAAGCCGCAGATCGTCGGCCCCGTCCGGCAACTGGCGCAGCACGGCTTCCGCGTGGTCGCCACGGGCGGCACGGCACAGTACCTGTCTGACGCGGGTATTCCGGTTGAACGGGTGAACAAGGTGGCCGAAGGACGCCCGCATATCGTCGATCGCATCATCGATGGCGACATCGCGCTGATCTTCAACACCACCGAAGGCTGGCAGAGCCACAAGGACAGCCAGTCCATCCGCGCGTCCGCGCTGAAAGAGAAGGTACCGTACTACACGACGGCCGCCTCCTCCGCCGCGACGGCGCAGGCGATCCTGTCAGTCCGGGCGAGCGAACTTGAAGTACGTTCGTTGCAGGACTATTATGCCTGAGACACGGTAGATCTCCCGACATTCAAAAGGCGCTCAACCGCTCTGATTGGGGCGGGGAGGGTGACTTTGGCGGGAAACACAAGGACAGACTGGGAAGCCGATGGAAAGAGTGCCGATGCTGGCGGAAGGCTACGAAAAGCTGACTGCCGACCTTCAGGTCCTGAGAGCCGAGCGGCCCAAGATCGTTGACGCGATCGAGGAAGCGCGCGCCCATGGCGACTTGTCTGAAAACGCCGAATATCACGCCGCCAAGGAACGGCAGGGCCAGGTAGAGGCGCAGATTGCCGAACTGGAAGACCGCGTCAGCCGCGCCCAGATCATCGATCCGGCCACTCTGTCCGGCGACCGCATCGTCTTCGGCGCCACGGTCACCGTGCTGGACGATCAGGACAAGCCGCAACGCTACCAGATCGTCGGCCAGACCGAAGCCGACGCCCGCAACGGCCGCATCTCCTACGACTCCCCCCTCGGCCGCGCGCTGATCGGCAAGCAGATTGGGGAAGAAGTGGAAGTCACCGTACCCAGCGGCGACCGCTTCTATCTGGTCGACAAGATCGAATTTATCTGACCCAAAACCCTCTCTCCGTCAGGGGAGGGGGGGCAGCCTCGACTGGATCCCCGCCTTCGCGGGGATGACGAAAAGTGGGAGGGGCTGACGAAGAAGGCCACCCCTCATCGGGCAGCTAAGCGGCCCGTCAAACGCCCGGGTTAAACGTCCAGCCAAAGAAAAGGGGTGGCACCACAGCGCCACCCCACTTCGTCATTCCCGCGAAGGCGGGAATCCAGCGCACAAAAGCTCGCGCGCAGCGCTCATTAAAAGCGCATCAACCCAAACCTCAGCTTCCCGGAAGCTCCGGCTCCAGCAGTCGATGGAGATGTACGATTACATACCGCATTTCCGCATCGTCGACGGTGCGCTGCGCCCATGCGCGCCACGCATCTTCCGCCTCGGCATAGCTGGAAAAAATGCCGACGATGTGAATGTCTTTCAGATCCTGAAATTCCAGCGTCTGGGGGTCGGTAACTTTCCCGCCCATCACCAGATGCAGCAGCTGCTTGCCCATGGCATGACCTTCCGCGCGTGAAGTGGTTTCAGGCCACGCCATAAGCGATCGGTCGGATGCTGCAAGTGCGAAGGATCAGTTGATCCGGTCGTGGAGCGCTTTGCCCAGCCGCTTGCCCGCATCCCGCGTGGCCGAACGCGCGCTTTCGCCCAGTTCGCTGGCTTTCTCCACCGCTTCACGCCCGGCACTCCGTGCCGTAGAACCAAAGTCTTCCAGCTTTTCCGCACCCGCCTTGCCAGCTTCGCTCGCCGCCGACATTGCGTGCTGGGCATAGGTCAGGGCAAGCTGCGCCCCCACGGCTGCCAGGCTGCTCGCGGTCTTGGCCGCGCGTCCACCCAGCTTGCGCGTGGGCGACCGCTTGAAGAAGCTGCTGACGACCACGCCCAGCGCCAGCCCACCGGCCACGGTGGCGATTGGATGTTCGCGCACGAATTCAGTGAACTTGTCCTTCGCCTCGATCGCTCGCTCGCCTGCGCGATCCACGATGGTGGTGCGTCCGCGATCCTCATTCCGTTTGCGCGCGGCGGCGACTTTCTGCTTCAACTGCGTGCGCTTGGCTTCGGTCATGTCAGGGTTCTTCCTCAGGCGAAATCAGTTGTCGTCGGAACGGTCACCGTGGCCGGACGGTTCCTTGTTCTCGTCGTATTGGCCAAGATCATCTTTGGCATCATCAGTGGTATCATCCTCGGCGTCTTCATCATCGCCCATCAGGCCAGCGAAGAACTTCAGGATCGGTCCGCGCGCAAACCACAGCACCAGCGCCGCCAGACCCGCTGCCACCACGCCCTTGTTGGCTTCGGCATAGTCTGCTGCCTCATCCACCATGTCGCGCGTCCCTTCGCCCAGTCGATCGGCCAGACGCGCGCCGACCCCGCGTTCGCGGATACCGCTGCGAATGAAGGCGATGTCGGCCTTGAACAGCTCCAGCGCGGCATCACGCAGCGCGCGGTCCTCCACCAGTCGGCGTTCCAGACGGCTCATGCCTCATCGTCCTTGTCGGGCGTCAGGTCGACGGCATCCATCAGCTTCTGCCAGCGACGATGGGCGGCAAGGGCACTCAGCACCGTGCAGAGTATCAGAAGGCCCACGACCAGCCCGCTCGCACCCCATGGCGTGAGCAGCGGTGAAAGCGCGATGATCAGCCCTACCGTCAGCCCGATCAGTGTCAGCACTGCGAAGGCGGAAGATATCGCGACGAACACGATCGCTTCCTTGGCTCCATCGGCGATGAAGGCGACGCGGGTTTTCTGATAGGCGACTTCCGCCTCCAGATAAGTCCGCCCGTCATCGATCAGGGCCTCCAGATCTTCTACCAGCGACCGGTCGCCCACGGGGGTGCGCGCCTCGTCCTCGTCGGACATGGCGTCTCCACCCCCGCTTGCCGGGGCAGCCTCGTTATCCCCCCGGGGCAAAGTCACTTACGGCGGAACAGGCTGGCGATAAGGAAGCCGGCAACCGCAGCCAGGCCGACTGCCGTGGCCGGGCTCTTGCGAACGAGCTCGCGGGCATCCTCGCCCAGTTCGTCCACGCTCTTGCGATCCAGCGCCGCTGCCGTGTCTTGCAACTTGCGCGATGCGTTGCGCGCATAGTCGCCGTACTTCGCGCCCAGATTGTCGTCGATCACGGTGGCGTTGTCGGCAACGACCTTGCCCAGTCCGGTCAGCGCCTCGCTTGCCTTGGACTTGCCCTGAACGGCCAGTTCACCGGCCTTGCTCTTTGCTTCGCCGACCCAGTCGTCACCGCGCGCACGGGCTTGGCTGCCATAGGCGCCGGCTTTCTCGCGCGCTTCCGCGCCCAGCAGGGCGGCGCCAGCGCGCGCTTCTTCCAGCGCGGCGTTGAAGCGCGACTTGGCTTCGCTGCTGCGGTTTGCGGGCGCGGCTTTCGCGGCCACGCTGCGACCGGTGCCGGTCTTCGGCGCGGCGGCTGATGTGGTGCGCTTGCGCGGCTTGGCGGTCTTGGGTGTCGTCTCGGCCATGTCATCCCTTTCAACTGTCCGGGCGGAGTTTACTCATCCCGGTAATATCCCGAATCGAACGCGACTTGCGCCGCATGGTTCCGCCGAATAGGAGGCCCGGCAAGCCCCGATAAGGCCCTCGATATGGCGGTGCCTTACACAATTACAACACCGCGCGAGAACGGAGAGCGCCATGACTGCTATCATCGACATTCACGGACGGGAAATCCTCGATAGCAGGGGCAACCCCACGGTTGAGGTGGACGTGCTGCTGGAAGACGGCAGCTTCGGCCGCGCCGCCGTTCCCTCGGGCGCCTCCACCGGCGCGCACGAGGCTGTGGAACTGCGGGATGGCGACAAGGATCGTTATCTCGGCAAGGGCGTGCTCAAGGCGGTACAGGCCGTCAATGATGACATCGCCGACGCCCTGCTCGGGCTGGATGCAGAGGATCAGCGCGATATCGATCTCACCATGATCGGCATCGATGGAACGGCCAACAAGGGCCGCCTCGGCGCCAATGCCATCCTCGGCGTCAGCCTTGCGGTGGCGAAGGCTGCGGCCGCGGCGCGTGGAATGCCGCTGTGGGCCTATGTCGGCGGCGTTTCCGCGCATGTTCTGCCGGTGCCGATGATGAACATCGTCAATGGCGGCGAACATGCCGACAACCCGATCGATTTTCAGGAATTCATGGTCATGCCAGTCGGCGCGCCCACTCTGGCAGAGGCGGTGCGCTGGGGTGCGGAGATATTCCACACCCTGAAGAAGGCCCTGCATCAGAAGGGCCTTTCCACCGCCGTGGGTGACGAAGGCGGCTTCGCGCCAAACCTCGCCAGCACGCGCGATGCACTCGATTTCGTCATGGCCTCCATCGAACAGGCCGGGTTCAAGCCGGGCAGCGATGTCGTGCTGGCGCTCGATTGCGCTTCGACTGAATTCTTCAAGGGCGGCAAGTACGAAATCAGCGGGGAAGGGCTCAGCCTCAATCCGGTGCAGTTCGCCGATTACCTCGCCGACCTGTGCGACGCCTATCCGATCCGCTCGATCGAAGACGGGATGAGCGAGGATGATTTCGAAGGCTGGAAGGCGCTGACCGACAAGATCGGCGGCAAGGTCCAGCTCGTCGGTGACGATCTCTTCGTGACCAACCCCGAACGCCTGCGCATGGGCATCGGCAAGGGGCTGGCCAATTCGCTGCTGGTGAAGGTCAACCAGATCGGCACGCTCACCGAAACGCTGGAGGCGGTTTCTGTCGCCCAGCGTGCGGGTTATACCGCCGTGATGAGCCACCGTTCGGGTGAAACGGAAGATGCCACCATCGCCGATCTCGCCGTCGCCACCAACTGCGGGCAGATCAAGACCGGCTCTCTTGCCCGGTCGGACCGGTTGGCCAAGTACAACCAGCTCATCCGTATCGAGGAAGAGCTGGGCGACGCCGCGGCTTACGCCGGGGCAGGGTGCTTCGGCCGGCTCTGATCCGCAAATTTCACTTCGACCGGGAGCTTATCCCGGTCGAGCGGCGTTTATTGCCTCATCATCTGGCGCGACCTAAGGCGGTTCCATCCGTAACCGGTTGCGCCGCTTGAGGGGATTCGCCTTGGCTACTTCACGCATTTTCGCCGCCCTGCTGCTCGCCGGCACCGTCACCACGCTCGGCCCCGTGGCCTGCAAGGTAAAGACAGAGGGGGAGGCCGCTCCCGTTCAGGGCACCGCGCTCGGCATCGTCCCCGCGTCGATGGACAAGTCGGCCAGCCCCGGCGATGACTGGTATGCCTACGCCAACGGCGGATGGATGAAGACGACGGAAATCCCTGCCGATCGCTCCAGCGTCGGCGGTTTCTGGATCGCCGATCAGCAGACTGAAAAGCGCCTTGGCGAACTGATCGCCGGGCTCGAAAAATCCACGCCTGAACCGGGTAGCGGCGCCGCGCTGGTGAAGGATTATTACGACGCCTTCCTCGATACGCCCACTATCGACCGTCTCGGGATGGAACCCTTGCGGGCTGACCTGCAACGCATCGCCGCCATTGCCGACAAGTCCACGCTCGCCCGCGTGCTGGGCGGCAACCTGCGCGCCGATGTGGACCCGCTCAACGCCACTGACATGAACACCGAAAACCTCTTCGGCGTGTTCGTCACCCAGGCCCTCGCAGAGCCGGAGGTCATGCCCTACCTCCTCCAGGGCGGCCTTGGGATGCCGGAGCGGGAATATTACCTCTCGTCTGATGCCTCGATGCGAGCGCATCAGACGGCCTACCGCAAATATATCGCGGACCTGCTGTCAGAGGCTGGCATTGCCGACGCAGCAGCCAAGGCGCAGCGGATCTATGATCTGGAGGTCAAGATCGCCCGCGCCCACGCCACGCGGGAAGACAGTGACGATTGGTCGAAAGCCACCCAGATCTGGACGCCAGAAGATTTCGTGAAGAAGGCCCCGGGGCTGGATTGGGCCACGTTCTTCGACGCTGCTCAACTTGGGCGGCAGCGCAAGTTCAACGTGTTCCAGCCAGAAGCCACGCCCCGTCTGGCGGCGCTGGTCGGTTCCGAACCTCTGGAAGCCTGGAAAGACTGGCTGACGTTCCACCAGATCAACCAGAACACCGCCGTCCTCCCCAGCGATATCGACCGGCTGAGCTTCGACTTTTTCGGCAAGGAACTGACCGGCGCCGAACAGCCACGCCCGCGTGACAAGCGCGCGCTCGCCGCCGTCAATGCCGTGATTGGCGACGCCTTGGGCAAGATCTACGTCGAAAAGTATTTCCCCGCCTCCGCCAAGGCGGCGATTCAGGAAATGGTGACGAACATCAAAGCCGCCTTCGTCCGCCGTATCGATGCGCTGGACTGGATGGCAGAGGCGACCAAAACGGAAGCCAAGGAAAAGGTGCGGACCATGGCGGTCGGCGTCGGCTATCCCGATGAGTGGGCGGATTATTCCGCGCTCAAATTGTCGCCAGCCACCGCCTACGCCAATAAACAGGCCGCGGAACAACTCTATTACCGCCAGCAACTGGCCAAGATCGGCAAGCCGCTGAACAAGGCCGAATGGTGGATGAACGCGCAACTGGTCAACGCGGTGAACCTGCCGGTGCAGAACGCGCTCAATTTCCCCGCGGCCATCCTTCAGCGCCCTTTCTTCGATCCCTCCGCCGATGCGGCGTTCAATTATGGCGCGATTGGCGCGGTGATCGGGCACGAGATCAGTCACAGCTTTGACGATGCCGGTGCCGCTTTCGATTCCACCGGCGTGATGCGCAACTGGTGGACCCCGGCCGATCTGGCCACCTTCACACGCAATGGGCAGGCGCTGTCACGCCAGTTTGACCAGTACGAGGCGCTGCCCGGCCTCCACGTCAACGGCAACCTGACGCTGGGCGAAAACATCGCCGACCTCGCTGGCCTTGCCGCCGCATACGACGCCTATCGCGCCTCGCTCAGCGGCAAGGAAGCGCCGGTAATAGACGGCTTCACCGGCGATCAGCGGTTCTTCATCGCCTATGGTCAGGCGTGGGCCACAAAAATGCGCGACGCGGCCCTGCGCCAGCGGATCGCGACCGATGGCCACGCCCCCGGTCAGTTCCGCGCCCTGACCGTCCGCAATCTCGACGCATGGTATGATGCCTTCGGCGTGACGCCGGAAAACAAGCTCTACCTGCCGCCGGAGCAGCGCGTCCGCATCTGGTAACGGGGCAGGGCTTAGGGGCGGCGCGCAGAAATGGCGCGCGCCCCTGGCGATCAGGCCAGATATCCCGCCAGTATCAGCGCCGGCATGCACAGCATCGCCGCAGCAAACCATGCGACATGAACCCAGCTTTCGCCTGCTTCATCGCCCCGCGCAGCAGCGAGCACGGCCGCGCGCCTGCTGGCAGGAATGCCCGCATCGTTTCCACGGTTGAAATTCCGCAAATCGGTCTGGAGATTAGGCGAATGATACATATTGTCCTCTTGATTGCCCTATGCGAACTGATGCAATGAGAGTCAAAGAGGATATTGCTATGGTTCAATTTGACTGGCTGCCGCAACTTGACAACAGCGACGGCCCGATCTGGCGCAGGCTGGTGGAAAGCATCGGCTCCGCGATCGACGCGGGCACGCTGCCTGAAGGTACGCGGCTCCCCCCGCATCGCGATCTCGCGTTTCGGTTGGGCGTCGGCGTAGGAACCGTCAGCAAAGCATATACAGAGGCGGAGCGGGCCGGGCTGGTGGCAAGCCATGTGGGGCGGGGCACGTTCGTGGCGGCGCGCGCCTCTGTGCGATCGTTGCAGCAGCCGCTGGGCCTGATCGACATGGCCCGCAACCTTCCCCCTCTCGCGCCCGTTCTCGCGCGGCTGGGTGATACGGTTGGCCGTCTGCGCGACCGGTCCGATCTGGCTGCGCTGGTGGATTATACGCCTGCGGTGGGCCTTGAACCGGTGCGCGCGGCCGGTGCGCGATGGATCAGGGAAAAGATCGCCGTTCCCCACGCTCGGGCAGAGGATCTGATCCAGACCAACGGCGGCCAGCAGGCGCTGATGCTGGCCTGTTCATCTTTCGCTCGTCCCGGCGATACGATCCTTTGCGATGTCGCCACTTATCCGGGCAATCGCATCGTCGCCACGCATGGCGGCTGGGACCTGCGCGGCATTCGCGATGATGGCCGCGGAATGGACCCGGATGATCTTGACCGTGTCGCGGCGGAAACCGGCGCGCGGATCGTGATCCTCATCCCCACGCTGCATAATCCCACCACCGTCACGCTGGATGCCGCGCGGCGGGCGGAGATTGCGCGGGTGGCGCGCGCGCGAAACTTGCTCATCATCGAAGACGATATCTGCCGCGCTTTCGGCAAGGCGGAAGCGATCCCCACTTTCGCGGAGATCGCGCCTGACATCACGCTGCACATCACCAGCCTGTCAAAGTCGCTGGCGCCCGGCCTGCGCCTTGCGTTCATTCTACCGCCTGCCGATCGGGAGGCGCGGGATCGCCTGATGATCGCGCAGCAGGCCAGCCTGTATTGCCCCTCGGCGGCGGGCGCACTGCTTTTCGCGCAGTGGATGGAAGACGGAACGGCGGATCTGATTCTGGGAGAAGTGCTGGCCGAAACCGCGCGCCGCACGGCGCTGGCTCAGGAAATCCTCGGCGATGCCGTGGCGGAACTCCACACCCCGCATTCGCTCCACGTCTGGCTGCCAATGGCCGCGCCGCATGCGCGCCGCATTGCGGACATCGCGATCAAATCGGGGGTCGAGGTGACTCCTCCGGATGCTCCCTTCGGCCCGAATGACGATCCCACCGGCATTCGCCTGTGCCTCGGCGCGGAGGCGGATATCGATCGGCTGACCCAGGCCCTGCAAACGGTCCGCGCCGCGATGGAGGACAGGAGCGTTCAGGTCAGGGGTATCGTTTGATCGTCACGATATCCGTCACCGATGTGCACATCGTGATGTGAGAAAATAGGACCAGCGGGCTCCACAACCGATATGCGGTAGCGCCGTTATGGCGCGCTATTTGCGCGCCATCGCGACGCCCGCGCCCATCATTGCAACCTTACTGCACCGTATTGTGCGCGTATCTATGCGCTGTCTCTTTACGCCCCGGCAGCGGTCAGTCGGGCCAGTTGGTCGTCGGTCAGTTCCAGCTTCAGGGCTTCGAACTGGATGTCCAGTTGCTCGGGCTTGCTGGCGCTGGCGATCGGGGCGGCGATGCCCGGTTGGCGGGCCAGCCATGCCAGCGCGACCGCGCCCTGGCTCGCGCCGGTTTCCGCCGCCACGGCGTCCAGTTCCGGCAGGATCGTCAGGCCCTTGTCGAAGAAGCGTTCGATGCTCGATCCGCGATTGAACCGTTTCAGATCTTCCTGCGTGCGGTACTTGCCGGTCAGGAAACCCGCCGCCAGCCCGAACCACGGCAGCATCGCCACGCCCTGTTCCACACACAATTGCTGAAGCTCTGCCGGGTAGTCGTTCCGCTCCACCAGATTGTATTCGTTTTGCAGCACGGTGAACGGCGTCAGCGCGTTTTCGGCGGCCACGCGGCGTGCTTCGCCCAGACGGGCAGCGTCATAGTTGGAGGCGCCGATTTCCCTCGCCAGCCCCTGCTTCACCAGCGCATCGAAGCCGCCGGCCATATCTTCCAGCGGGGTCTGCGTATCGTCGCGGTGAGCATAATAGAGATCGACATAATCGGTCTGGAGGCGGTCGAGCGATTTGGCCAGTTCCTCTGCCACTTTCGTCGGCTCCAGATCACCGGGCTCGCCCATCATCCCGGTCTTTGTGGCAATGCGCATATCCGCGCGCACGCCGCGGCTGTTCAGCCACTTGCCGATCACCGTCTCGCTCTCGCCACCGACATGGCCGGGCACCCATACGGAATAGCCCTGCGCAGTATCGACCATGCGGCCGCCGTGCTCATAAAACCGGTCCAGAATGGCGAAGCTGGTATCCTCATCGGCCGTAAAGCCGAACACGTTGCCGCCCAGAACCAGCGGGATTCCGGCGATAGACCAATGGCTTGTCATACAAACTTCTCCCGCAATTCCAGCAGCGCCATCGCTGCTTCGGCTGCGCCTGCGCCCTTGTTCAACTGCGCCGGATCGGCACGGACGATCGCCTGTGCTTCGTTCTCCACGGTCAGGATACCGTTACCGATCGCAAGGCCATCCATCGTCAACGCCATGACGCCACGCGCGCTCTCCCCGGCAACGATTTCGAAGTGATAGGTTTCCCCACGGATCACCACGCCCAGGGCCACGAACCCGTCATACTGCCCGCTTTCGGATGCGAGCGCGATGGCTCCCGGCACTTCCAGCGCGCCCGGAACCGTCAGCACATCCACCCCATGCCCGGCGCTTTCCAGCGCGGACCGCGCACCGGCGACCAGCATGTCGTTCAGATGGTCGTAAAAGCGGGCTTCAACGATAAGAAAACGGGCCATTTTTACTCCGGAATGGTATGATTGCGTGCGATCGATCCGCATTGATAGCGGGCGTCGTCGGTAACTTCCTTAGTCGCCCACACGGGGGGCACAAGCTCGGCCAGTTCAACCGGATCGGCAGCCTCGATCTCGACAATTTCCAGACCGGACAGCGAACCTTCCATGACGTCAAGACTCCAGACGCGCCCCTCGACCGGCAGATGATAGCGGCGCTTGTGCAGCACGCTCGCAGGCAGTGCTGCAAACACCGCGTGTTCCGCTTCGGTCAGATAGGCGGTTACGACCGGTCGCGCCTCCGGATGCTCCGTCTCGTATTTCTTTGACAGCTTCCAGCGGCTTTCGCCCGTATCCGGTTGAATCATCTGGCGTAATCGCAGCCGGGTGCCGGTGATGTATCGGTCTTCGATCACCGTTACCCACGCATTTTCAAGAGCGGGGCGGCGGGCTGCATCCACCAGCCAGCGCCGCTCCAGCTCAACATGCGCGTATTTTGGATCGCGAGCCTCCGTTTCCAGCCCTCGGTCCGAAGGCCGTTCGGCAATCACGCCGGATCGATCGGGCGCTCGCCCACGATGGACAGGTCATAGCCTTCCAGCCCGACCAGCGAATGCCGGGTATTGGTCAGCAGGACCATGTCGCGCACGCCCAGCTCAGCCAGAATCTGCGCGCCCACGCCATAGTCGCGTTGTTCTGACGGCATGACGTCATCCTCGGGCGCTTCCCCTGGTCCGGACCGGTCCAACTGGCGGATCGCGCGTGTCGCATGGTCGGGGGAAGGGCGGTTGAGCAGGACGACCACGCCGGAACCGTCCTCCCCGATAATACGCATTGCGCGTTCCAGCAGGCCGTTCCGGTCGGTGTCGCGGGCAAAGACGTCATCGAACAGCGACAGCGCGTGCATCCGCACCAGCGTGGGCCGTGAGGGGTCGATGTGGCCCTTGACCAGCGCCAGCGTCTCTTCCTTGGTCGCCTTGTTCCAGAAGGCGATGGCTCGCCAGTCTCCACCCCAATGGCTGACGAAGCGGTTTTCAGCCCGCTTTTCAACCAGATGGTCATGCTTTCTGCGATAGGCGATCAGATCCCGGATGGTCCCGACCTTCAGCCCATGCAGACGGGCGAAGCGGATCAGCTCGTCGAGCCGTGCCATGGTGCCGTCCTCGGCCATGATCTCGCAGATCACGCCTGAGGGATTGAGGCCGGCGAGGCGCGAAATGTCCACTGCCGCCTCTGTATGCCCCGCGCGGACCAGCACGCCGCCTTCGCGCGCGATCAGCGGGAACACATGGCCCGGCGTGACGATGTCGTCCGCGCCCTTGGAGGAATCGATCGCTACAGAGATGGTGCGCGCCCGGTCGCCCGCGCTGATGCCGGTGGTAACGCCCTCGCGCGCCTCGATAGAGGTGGTGAAGGCGGTTTCCATCCGGCTGCGGTTGTTGCGCGACATCAGGGACAGGCCAAGCGCCGACACACGCTCACCCGTCAGCGTCAGGCAGATCAGCCCGCGCCCGTGGGTGGCCATGAAGTTGATCGCATCGGGCGTCGCCATCTGCGCCGGTATCACCAGATCGCCCTCGTTCTCGCGATCCTCGTCATCCACCAGCACGAACATCCGCCCGTTGCGCGCCTCGTCGATGATCTCCTCGATCGGCACCAGCACGGGCGTGTCGTCATTCTGGCTCAGAAACCGCTCCAGCTTCCCCAGCGTTTCCGCCGTCGGGTTCCAGCCTTCATCGGTGCAATCGCGCAAAGTGTTGGCATGCAGCCCCGCCGCGCGCGCCAATCCCGCCCGCGTCATCCGCCCCTCACCAACAATGGCCCGAACCCGCTCAATCATAATCGCACTGCTCATATTTCGACCATTATCACATTTCAGTGTGATGGCAAGGCTGCTTGTCACACTGGAAATAGGCGGGAGGTACGGGTGCAATACGGGGAGATGTCGACACACAAAGGCGTAATGCTGCGGACAACCGTGCCAAAGCTGCGTCTTGCGTGAAAAGCGGTCGAGCCGCATTGAGAGCCGCGATGACCGACCCTGAACAAACCCGCGAGGAGCTTCTTGATTCGTTCCGTTCGGCCATGAGGCATGTGGCGGCGACTGTTTATGCGGTGACCACCGGCCACGGTGGTGGACGTTATGGTATTCTGGCCACAGCCGTCAGTTCGCTCAGCTTCGATCCGCCGTCGCTGCTGGTCTGCGTAAATCGATCTGCTTCGCTCCACGCTCCGCTGGCGAGCGCGGATATTTTTGCTGTGAACGTGCTGGGCCTGGGCAATCGGGACGTGGCTGAGCACTTCATGAATTGCGGGGCCGATGATCGTTTCGTGGTGGGTGAGTGGGAAGAGTCGCACGGGATACCTGTTCTCGCGACAGCCCAATCAAGCCTTATATGTCGAACGCGCCATCGCCACGAATTCGGGACCCATACCATTTTCATCGGCGAACTGATTGCAGCCAATCACCGTGATAATGCCGCGCCGCTGACTTATTACGACCGGCGCTATATTGATATCAGCGCGGCGCCTGAACACCTCGCAGGCAAGGCGAATCAATCGAAGGGCTGATCGCGCAGCGACATCAGGTGTGCGGCGTCGCTGGGGCGCTCACGATCGGTCAAGTATTCGGCAATTTCGCTTTCCGACAGGGCGGCCCTCGCTTCGGGTGAGGGGTAGGTGCCGCTGCGGAGAAGCCCGCCGCCGGCCCGTCTCCCAAGTCTGGTACGCCAGAAAGCTGCGGCGCTGGCGGGATCATAACCTGCGTTTGCGAGCAGGTGGACGGCGATTCTGTCTGCCTCCACCTCTACCTGCCGGTTGAGGCGGCGGTTCTTGCCGAATTCACCCAGAAAGCCTTTCTCGACCCCGGCGGCTGTGAGTCTTCGGCGGTGCTCTAGAACCAGGTGGCCCATCTCATGGGCGAAGATTACCGCAAGTTGGCTGTCATCTGCCGCAGAGGCGAGGCCGTAGCTGACCTGTATCACCCTGCCATCCGAACGGGCGCTGATTCCGCGATCGGACAATACCTCTACGAGTGCGCGGCAGCCCTGTGGCGGCGCCATGCGGATGAGGCTCTCAACCCCCTCGCGCCGTACCGTGATTTCGATTTCACGCTGCCCGTGCAGATCGGCAAGTGCCGCATAGGCGGAATCACGCAAGGGTGCCTGACCCTGGCTTTCAAGCTCGCTCACCGGACCATTCGCAATGGCGGCTAAGCCATCGTCCGCCTCAACCCCGGCGATGGCGGCAGCGGAACCGGGGACAACCGCTTCAACGGCGATATTGCCATTGCGGAAGGCCCCTTGCGCGACGCCCCCTTTATACTGATCGCTGCTGTGGAGGACGATACCTGTAACGGGCATATGCTGCCTGCACAGATGATCGTTCGCGACCAGCATCCGGGTGGCGATCGATGCAAGGCGCGCGTCCTGCACGACGAGCGGATCGATGGCATCGGGCGTTTGTGCGGCTGACTGTTGCGCGAATGCCATAGTCGCCACAACAATCGCCAATATGGCGGAACTCTTCATGTCGCGCCGCATTACGGAGGCTGTGCGCTTAAGAAAACAGCAAACTTTACGGACCAAATAGCGCCACAGATATTCAGTTTCCGGTTGGCGTTCTCTCGTTGAATGCCTATGCGATTACCGGGGCCGAATGTCAGGCGGTTCGTGAATGGATCGCACTTCGAGGGTTGACGCGTTGAAATGCCGTGATATTTGTGCGGCGAGTAATACGGAAGGGCAGTACATGGTTATTCGTAAAGCGCTTATTGCGCTCGCGTCTGCGGGCCTCGTGCTCAGCTCGACGGCAGCTGTTGCTGCTCCGGCTGCACGTTCCGCTTCGTCGGTTGATGGCGCTGAGGCCATCGGCGGTGGTAGCTGGGCTTGGATCTTGGCTCTGGTTGTTCTCGCTGGCGTGATCGGCGTGATCGCTTCCGACAGCGATGAAGAAATCCCGACCAGCCCGTAGTATCGAGCTGCATCGAGATTAAAGAGGCGGCAGGTCATCCTGTCGCCTTTTTTATTGCGTGCGAGCAGGCGGCTGATTCTTGTTCGCCTGCGGATCAGCAAGCAGCGCTCGGCACAAATAATAGCCAATCAGCCGGAGTGCTTTAGCTTGGAGAAGAACCGCTCAATCAGGTTGCGCTCGCGGTAGAGCCGCTTGCTGAAGCATGGCTTCCAGCGCCGATTACGCGGCCCGAGTTGGTCGAGCAGAGTGTCGGCAATCTGTCCGTCATGCGTCTGCCCGGCGGTCAGGCCGAGCCGGATTGGGAGGCCCTGCGTATCGACGACGACGTGGATCTTGGTCGTGAGCCCGCCGCGTGATCGACCGAGGCAGTGATCTGCACCCCCTTTTTCCCGTCGCGGCCTGCTGATGGGTATGAACGGAGGTGCTGTCGATCATCTGGATAGCGCCGTCGTGCGCGGCGGTGACGGCATGCATAAGCCTGTCTCATACGCCTGCCTTTCACCATCGCACGAAGCGGTTGTAGCAGGTGGTGCGCGGACCATAGCGCTCGGGCAGGTCGCGCCATGGCGCTCCGGATCGCAGCACCCAGAAGATGCCGTTCAGCCTCTGGCGGTCATCGACGCGCGGCACGCCCCGTGGCTTATTGGGCAGCAGCGGCTCGATCTTGCGCCACTCGAAGTCGGTCAGGTCGTATCGGCTCATGCCAACGCTGAATCATGTTCTGGTGGGCAACGGAAGACGACTTCTGTAATCACCGTTTCGATGAGGAGGGCCGCCGTGGCGCGAGACGATTGGTACCGCAACGCTACTTGGGATACTGATATCGAAGCCAGCTTCGAGCGGCGTCTGCGACGAGCACGTGACAAGTCACAGTACCTAAGAATACAGGCGTCTTACCTCGCGGAAAGCTATCCTTCGGTGGCTCTGGAATTAATCGAGCGATACTTCGACTTAGGTGAGCATTTCGACATAGCTCAAGCACATGTCGATCGAGCGCGAGCGATGCTGGCGCTTGGTAATATCGGCGGTGCCCTTGCGTCGTATGAAGCGGCTCTTGAACGAGAGCATCGAAGCCCATTCCTTCGAACACAGGCCTACTTGGATTATGGATGCCTAATTGTGGAAGCCGGACCCAAAGAGCTATACGGTCGAGCGTTGGAGGTCTTGGACGCTCATCAGGATCGCCCGATGTTCCCGGTCGATCGGTATCGTGCTCATGGAGCCCGCGCGATCCTGCTTCATCACTTTACCCGAAGTGAGGAAGCGCGAGCCGAAGCCTGTCTAGCGATGAGGGCCGCGCAGGAAACCACCTCCGGGTTCCGTTACCACCCGAACCTCGGACTGGTTCAAGCTACTCAAAGCACCTTCGCCAAGCGAGTTGCCGCCCTGTCCGCCTAGGTCGAAGTTAATGGGTTTACGGCCTAGATAATTACTCAGGCCAACAGGCTGCGATCAATCTCTGCAACGCGGCGGGCGCCCAGCATTGCCATGGTTCGGGTTGTTTCCGTGCGGAGCAGGTCGAGTGCGCGGGTGACGCCGGCTTCGCCTGCGGCAGCCAGGCCGTAGAGAGGGGCGCGGCCTACGAATACGGCGTCGGCGCCCAGGGCAACGGCTTTCACTACATCGCTGCCGCGACGCACTCCGCTGTCGAGGAGCACTGTCATCTTACCGCCTATCGCCGCGACGATGGCGGGGAGGGCGGACATTGTTGCGATGGAGGAATCCAGCGCTCGCCCGCCGTGGTTTGAAACAACGATGCCGTCGGCGCCCATTGCCAGTGCGCGCGCTGCGTCTTCGGGATGGAGCACGCCCTTGAGCACCAGCTTGCCGGGCCAGCGATCGCGCAATGCCTTCAGCCCGTCCCAATCGAGGTCGTCTTGCTTGAACAGCGCACCGGGGGGGGCGCCCTTGGTCACTTTGGCACGCAGCCGGTCTGGCAGGTTCGCCTGCGAAGGAATGCCGCCGTCAATCGCGTAGCGACCCATCACACCGGCCAGCCAGCGGGGGTGGCGCAGCACATCCAGTGTGTTGCGGGCGTTCAGTTTGAACGGCGTGCCGAACCCGTTTCGCTGGATGTATTCGCGGTTGGGCGGGACCGGCATGTCGAGGGTTACGAATAAAGCCTCGCACCCCAGATCTCGCGCCTTGTCCACCACGGCATAGGATAGCGAGCGGTCTTCCCACAGATAGAGCTGGAACCACTGGCAGCCGCCGGCAGCGGCGATGTGTTCCAGATCCATCGTGCTGGCGCTGGATATGGTGAAGGGCACGCCCGCTTTCGCGGCGGCGCGGGCAAGGGCCAGATCGCCCATATGCCATAGCAGACCGGCGGCCCCGGTTGGTGCGATGGCGAGCGGCAGCGGTATGCGGCGGCCGAAAATCTCTGTGGATGGGTCAACCGTTTCCACGCCGCGCAGCACGCGGGGGATGAACGTGACGCTATCGAACGCCGCGCGATTGCGCGCCATTCCCGTCTCGTCCTCTACCCCGCGTTCGGCATATTCCCAGATCCCGCGCGGCAATCGCCGACGCGCGCATTCGCGCAAATCGGCGATGTTGTAGCAGCGCAGGTCCGCGGCCACTGTGCGGTCAGCCCCGGCCGAGGAACGGGATCTTGTTCTGCACCACCATGCCTTCGTAGAAATTCAGGTGGTCGGGAATGTCGGCCATGTGGACGATCACGTCCGCAATATCGCGGGGCGAAGCGGCCAGATCATCAGGCAGCTTTACCGCGCCGGGGGCGATTTCCGTGGCGACGATGCCGGGATGAAAGATAGAGGCGGCGATATTGTGTTCGCGCCCGTCGATCGCGAGCGAACGGGTAAGGCCATCCAGCCCCCATTTGCTGGCGGCATAGGCAGGGCTATCCTGACGCGGCACGCGTGCGGAGATGGAGCCCACGCTGATAATCCGGCCGCGCCCCTTGCCCTTCATCACGCGGAAGGCCGCACGGGCGCAGAGGAAGCAACTGGTGAGATTGGTGTCGATCACCCTGTGCCAGAGATCGAGGCCCATTTCATCGACCGGCGTGCTGTCCGCCACCCCAGCGTTATTTATCAGCACGTCGACAGTGCCGAAGCGTTCCACCGCCTGCGCGAAGAGATTGTCCACGGCGGCTTCGTCCGTAACGTCAGTGGCCACGGCGAGAGCCTGTCCGCCAGCACTTTCGATGCGTTCCACCAGCGAGGTCAGCCGATCCGTCCTGCGCGCGGCCAGAACGACGCTGGCACCCTTTTCCGCGAACGCGACGCCACACGCCTCACCGATTCCCGAGCTGGCCCCCGTGATCACGACGACCCGGCCTTCCAGAATGCTCAACACCGATCTCCTTGCCAGTTTTCTTTCTCCGACCGCTTAACCAAGCGGGGGCGCAAGGGGAAGGAGGGTGTGCGTTTCGCAGCGCAAAGCTGATGACAGCAAACGCCAAGTTGCACTTCGCACGCGATTTTCGCACAAGAGCATATGGGCAACGGCTCGCTTTCGTCGCTTTCGCGCAAGTGGCTTGTGGATGTTCCGCTATGCGCCTTCGGCATCGCCATGATTACGGCGGGCGGCGCCAGCGGTCAGGAGACCGAGCCTTCCGGAACGGCCATGACGTTCGAAGCCGCGAGCCACCGCCTGGAGCGTGTGTCGCCAGCGTTGAGCGGCGCCGATCATGCCACACGCGCCGCGCGGGAAACGGCGGCTGCCGTAGATACACTAAACCGCCCGGTGGTTTCGGTGTCCGCGCAGTATATCGAGTATCAGAAGACACTGTCGGTCGATCTGACAGGTTCGCGGCAGCAGGCGCTGGACGATACGCAAGGGTTTCTTTCAGGACTGCCGGGAACCTTGCCGCCGGAATATCAGGATATCGCCAGCGATGTGATCGGGCGCATATCGCAGGCGTTACCGGGCCTGTTCGCAGCGATCCCGGATGAACTTTCCTATCGCTATCGCGACGATGTTTTCCGACCGACGGTGCAGGCGGTCATGCCGCTCTATACCGGCGGCGCCATCGGGGCGGTGAAGCGTGGCGCGGCGGCAACGGCGCAGATCGCGGAAGCGCGCGCGGCGCAGGCGGGCGATCTGGCCCGGCTCGACCTGATACGCAGCTATTTCGGGCAATTGACGGCGCAGTCTCTGGAAGAGTCCGCACGCGAGACCCGCGATGCGCTGGACAAGTTGCTGGATGATACGCGCAAGCTGCAGGCGGCAGGCTTCGTGCCGCGCGCCCGCACGCTGGAGGCGCAGGTGGCGCGGGATACGGCCGAGCGTGCCTATCAGCGGGCCTTGATGGCACATCAGAGTGCGCGGAGCGATCTGGCGCGCCTGTTGGAAATCGATGCCGTGCGGCCCACCACGGGGCTGTTCGTTCTCACTCAGCCACTCGAACCCGCGCCGTCGTTCATCGGGCAGGATGTGGACGTTCCGCAGACGCGGCAGGCCGATGCGGCGGTGCGGGTTGCGGACGCAGGAGTGGACATCGCGCGATCACGCTATCTGCCGCAGGCCTTCGCGTTCGGGGAATACAATCTCAATCGTGACAGCGCCCTGCCGACAGAGCCGGACTGGGTGGTTGGCGTGGGGGTGCGTTATACGCTGTTGTCCAACGTTGGGCGCGGCCATGCGCTCGCAGCGGCGAGGGCCAATGCGGCGGCGGCGGGCGAAGCTGCGCGCGAGGCGCGCAATGTCGCGGTGGGCGCCACCCTGCGGGCGTGGGATCTGGTGGAGGCGGCACGGCGATCTTTCGTACTGCTCGATAGCAGTCAGGCCGCCGCGCAGGAAAACCTGCGGGTGCAGCAGATTGCTTTTCGCGAAGGGGAGGGCACGCTGACTGCGGTTCTGGGGGCGGAGGCTGCGCTTTCCGCTGCGCGCACCCAGCGGATCGCCACGGCCTATGAGTATGATCTGGCGCTGGCGGGATTACTGGCCGCTTCCGGGCAACTGGATGGCTTCACCGATTATCTCGCGCGTGCCGATGTGCGCCTCAACACCGGGAGCCAGCCATGACCGACGAGGATGCGGTGGTGCAGGAACAGGCCGACATGTCGGAAGAACGGCCAGGCCCGCGTGCGCGCAGGCTGATCTGGATAGGCATTGCGGTAATCGCGGTGCTGATCGTGGTGGGTTTGTGGCTCGCGAGCCGTCCGCCCGCGGCACAGCTTCAGGGTGAGGTTGATGCGGATGAGGTGAACGTCGCCACAAAGGCGCTGGCCCGCGTGGAGGCGCTGCATGTGGAGGAGGGGCAGCATGTCCGCAAAGGGCAATTGCTGGCGACCTTGTCCGCCCCGGAAATTGCCAATGGCGAGCAGCAGGCGCAGGCGGCGCTGGATAGCGCACGGGCGCTTCAGTCCATCGCGGACGAGGGGCTGCGGAGCGAGGACGTGGCGTCTCTGCGGGCAACCTGGCAGGCATTGCAGGCGAATGCGGATCTGGCGGTCGTAACTGCCGGGCGGGCAGATAGGCTTTTCGCGGAAGGGGTGATCGCGGCCCAGCGGAGGGACGAGGCCCATGCCGCGCGCGATGCCACGGCACGATCGGCGGAAGCGGCAAAGGCGCAGTACGACAAGGCGCGCGCCGGCACGCGGACGCAGAACCGCGCCGTAGCCGATGCTCAGGTGCGCGCGGCGACGGCGGGCGTATCCACGGCAGCATCGCTGAACGAGGAAACCCGGCTGATCGCGCCGATCGACGGGGAGATTGCCCGGCGGCTGTTGCAGCCGGGCGAGATCGTCACGCCGCTGCTGCCCGCGTTCCAGATCATCGATGTGGACAATCCCTGGGTGCGGCTGAACGTGCGCGAGGATGACTATCACGGGTTGAAGGCGGGTATGGAAATGGCGGGCCGGGTGCCTGCGCTGGACCGCACGATCCGTTTCCGCATCGTGCATATCAGCCCGCAGGGAGCCTTCGCCACATCGCGCGCGACGCGGCAATCGACCGGATATGACGTGCGCGCCTTTGAGGTGAAGCTGAAACCGGTCGGCAACGCAGAGGGGCTGCGGCCGGGTATGAGCGTGCTGTTCGACTGGCCGCAATGACGGCGTTTCGAACGGCCTTCGGCGAGGAACTGGCCCGTATCGTCCGCACGCCGCTCGACCTGTTTCTGCTGACGCTTTTTCCGCTGATCCTGCTGGGCACGATGGCGGCGATGATCTTCGCCGGATCACCCTATCCGCTGAAAACCGTGGTGGTGGACCGGGATGGCAGCGCCCTGTCGCGCCAGATCGTGAGCAATGTAGCCGCGACACCCCAGCTTTCCGTGGTCGCCCGCACGCCCGATCTTTCGGAAGCGCTGTCGATGGTCCGCAGCGAGCAGGCGGTGGCGGTGCTGATCATTCCTCAGGGCGTCGGCACGCGCGGGGCCGGGGAGTCGCCGGTTGAGATCCTGTATCAGGCGGTGTTTCTTTCCACCGGAGCGCTGGCATCCACTTATCTGCGCGTAGCGGTGGAAGCGACGCTGCTGGGGGAAGCGCCGGATATCCGCCAGATCGAGGGCGTAGGCGCGCTGCGGACGGCCCTGCCGGGAGTGCAGGTGACGATCCTGGGCAATCCGGGTGCAAGCCTGGAGTGGTATCTGGGGCTGCTGCTGGGGCCGGGCGTGCTGCATCTGCTGATTGCGGTCACCTGCATCGGTTCCGCCGGCCTGCTGGTGCAGGACAAATCCCTTGCCGGTTTCGCCCGAAGCGCGCGGCGACCGATGACTGAACTGGCGGGCAGGCTGACGCCGCATGTGCTGGCGGGCACAGTGTGGGGCGCATTGTGGATGCTGTGGCTGGTGCTGGCGCGCGGTTATCATGTGAACGGCAGCGTGCTGGCGATCGTTGGCGGCATGTTCCTGCTGTTTGCCGCTACCGCCGCGCTCGGCCTGTTCCTGCTGGCTGTGACGCGGGAGGTTTCGACCTCTCTTTCAGGAGCGGTAATCATCGCCGGTTCGGCTCTGGCTTATTCGGGTGCTTCCCTGCCCCTGACCGGTGGTCTGTGGATCGCGCGTGCGTGGAGCGATGTGCTGCCGCTGACGCATTACATCGCCTTGCAGATGGATCAGGTGCTGGGTGCATCGGCGTGGCCAGCGCTGCGGGCCGCCGGAGCGCTGCTACTCTACCCTCTGATCGCAGGAGGCGCGGCCACGCTGCTCATCAGGCGCGCGGGCAGGGCAGCATGACCTTTCGCGGAGCCTTCGAGCAGACGCTGCTCACCATCGTCACCACGCGGGACATCATGGCCGTCGCCATCCTCTCCGTGCTGCTATACGCCTTCTACTATCCCGCACCTTACGAGCATCAGGCGGCGCAAGCGCTGCCGCTGGTCGTGGTGGACGGAGATCGCAGCGCGCTGTCACGGCGGTTGATCGGTCACCTTGGTGACACACGCGAAATCACGCTTGCCGGAGAAGCGCCGGATATGGAGGCAGCGCGAGCGGCCGTGCGAAATCGAGAGGCCGAGGGCATTCTGCTTATTTCGCACGGTTTCTCAGGTAACGCGCTGACGCAGCGGCCCGGAACCGGCATCGGCCTGTGGCTCAATGGCACTTACCTGTTGCGGGCGGAGGGCATCGGGCTGGGGCTGGCGGAAGTCGTGACCGATGCGCTGGAAGACGTGCAGGCAAGTCGGGGGAGCGAGCAGGCGAGTATCCAGCCAGTCGCCGTGCAGCCGCTGTTCAACACCACCGGCGGCTATCGCGATTATATCTTTCCATCCGTGGCCAATATCATCCTGCAACAGACCCTGCTGTTCGCGGCCGCGCGCCTGATCGCGGAGCGGCGGCGGCGCGGTGAGCGGCCATTGCCGCTGGCCGGTGCGCTGGGCCAGTGGGCGGCCTGCACCCTGATCGGCGTATTCGCGGCGTTCTTCTATTTCGGCTTCATTTACTGGGCGCAGGATATTCCGCGTGCTGGAAACGTGGCGGCGCTGTTTATTTCGGTGCCGCTGTTCGCGATGGCCGTGGCCGCGCTGGGCCTGTGGGTGGGCAGTTTCTTCCGCAATGGCGATGATGCGCTGAAGGTTCTGCTGCCGACATCGGTGCCGCTGGTGTTTCTGGCGGGCTTCGCCTGGCCGCTGGACGCCATGCCGGGCTGGTTGCAGGGACTGGCGTGGCTATCGCCCGCAACGGTGGCCATGCACCTGTTCGTTCGCTTCAACCAGATGGGTGCAACGATAGCTGACGCTGCGGGCCCGCTGACCATGGTAGCGGTACTGGCCGCTGCCTATGGAACCGCTTTTCTGCTGCGGAACGGGAACCTGCGGAAACGGATCGCAACGCCGCGCTGATTGAAATCAGCTGTGGCGTTCGATCCATTCGGCGAATTTTTTCATGAAATTGGCAAGGAATTTGTCGGTGCCAGCATCCGATATGCCGCCATCCTTGCCCAGCAGCTTGTCGATATTGCCAATATAGGCCTCTGGCTGCTGCATCACGGGAACGTCGAGAAAAACGAGTGACTGCCGAAGGTGGTGATTGGCGCCGAAAGCGGAAAGCGCGCCGGGCGAACAACTGACGATCGCGCCCGGCTTCCCCGAAAAGATGCTCTTGCCATAGGGGCGGGAGCCCACGTCGATCGCATTTTTCAGAACGCCGGGGACGGAGCGGTTATATTCTGGAGTGACGAACAGCAGGCCGTCAACCGGGCGCACATCGTTGCGGAAGCGCGTCCACGCGGCCGGGGGCGTGCCATCGTCAAGATCAGGATTGTAGAGCGGCAGATCATCGATCTGCACAAGTTTGCCTGAAAGGCCGGCGGGAGCCCTGTCGAGAAGGGCGTGGGCCAGTTGCCGGCTGAATGACCCTTCGCGAATGCTGCCGACGATTACGGCGATAGAGCGGTCGCCCATGCTTCAAAACTCCTCGTAAATAGCGGGATCCTGATTGTTCAGCCGACCGTCCGACCGGTCCACAGCGGCGATGGCCGTCATGTCGTTTGTCGAAAGTTCAAAATCGAACACGGCCAGATTTTCGGCCTGTCTCGCAGGAGATGTCGATTTCGGCAGAGGGAGGCAGCCGGATTGAACCTGCCACCGCAGAACGATCTGGCCGACGGTTCGATCGTGCCGTGTGGCGATTTCCGACAGTACTGGATCGTCCAGCAGACTGCCCCGGCCCAGCGGGCTCCACGCCTGCGTCACGATAGAGTGGGACCTATCGAACGCGATCTGGCCCCACTGCTGGAAGCGGGGGTGACGTTCGATCTGGTTTACCGCCGGAACCACGCCTGTTTCCGCGATGAGGCGATCAATGTGTTCAGGCAGGAAATTGCTGACACCGATGGATTGAACGAGGCCGCGCTTACGCGCTTCGATCAGGGCGCGCCATGCCTCGACATAGTGGCCCTGCCGTGGGTTGGGCCAGTGGATCAGATAGAGGTCGTAATACTCGAGCCCGGCACGCCAGAGCGATTCGTCTATGGTGGCGAGAGCTTCCGCGTGGCGGTGATGCCTGCCGGGCAATTTCGATGCGAGTACAAGTTCCGATCTCGGGACGCCCGATATCCTGATCGCTTCACCCAGCGCGCCCTCGTTCTCATAATTGAAAGCGGCATCGAGCAGCCGGTAGCCTTCCCGTATCGCTGACGCCATCGCGGCGGCGCCGCCTGATCCGTTAAGGGTGTAAGTGCCGAGCCCGATGGCGGGGAGAGTATGGCCATCATTCAGCGCCACATCCGGGATCGGGCCAGTTGGGAAAGCGGTGTCCATGCATAAGCCATTACTCGGGAATCCGCATTTCGATCCTCAATTGCGCTGAGGCTGGAGCCGAATCCCCATTGGAGCGTTTCCCGCCTGTATCCCACATCCGACGTCCGGGGCTTTCATGACGGAGGCGCAAGATGGGTTGGTTCAAGCGGCCTAATACTGCTGGCGGTTATGCAACCGTGGTGATGGGCGTCGTTCTTGCCTTGATAGGGCTGGCGCTGACACTCGGTGGGATGAGGCTCCTGATGCTGGGAGGCTCGTTGTATTACTTTATCGCCGGGATCGGGCTTCTGGCATCGGGCATCCTGCTGATCGGGCAGAGGGCGCTGGGTGCGTGGCTTTACCTGTTTGTGGTGCTTGCCACGATTGCTTGGGCGTTGTGGGAAGTGGGGCTGAACGGCTGGGCGCTGGTGCCGCGAGTGGTCGCCCCGCTGGTTCTGCTGGTTCCGGTGATGCTGACGTTGCTTTCCACAAAGCAGGAAGGGGCGGGGCGCACCGTCGCGATTGGAATTGGCGGCGCGGCAGTGATCGGTATCGCGCTCTTTGTCACAGCCGGGCTTTCGTCCGATGGCCTGCCCAATGGCGTGGTGCCGGATTCCCCATCGTTCGCAGTGAGGGATCCAGCCACGGAAAGCACGGGCGCCGATTGGCCCGTTTGGGGCGGCACGAACAGTGCGCAACGCTTCTCCCCCATTACGCAGATCACCCCGGAGAATGTCCGCAACCTGAAGGTCGCGTGGACTTACCGCACGGGTGACAACCAGAAGGCGTTTGGCGCGGAAACAACGCCGATCAAGATCGGTGACAGCCTCTATCTCTGTTCCGCCCTCAATCGCATCATCTCCCTCGACGCGCGCACGGGGAAGGAGAAGTGGTCTTATGATCCCGGCGTAACGGCCGACTATGTTCCATATACCGCCGGCTGCCGCGGCGTGACCTACTTCGCGAAGCCCGGCGCCGTTGCGGGCGAGCAGTGCGCGGCGCGCATTATCGAAGGCACGCTCGACATGCGGCTGATCGCCGTGGACGCGACGACTGGAAGACCCTGCACGGATTTCGGCAATAACGGCCAGGTCGATTTCAAACCGACCCTGTGGGAGGGCGCGTTCATCCCCGGGTCCGCCTCGATCACATCGCCGCCCGTCATCGTGCAGGGGGTGGTCGTGACCGGGCATCAGGTGCTGGACGGCCAGCGGCGCTGGGCGCCCTCGGGCGCGATACATGGTGTGGACGCCGTGACGGGCGAATTGCGCTTCGTGTGGGACATGATGTCGCCCGAAACGACGAAGGAGCCCGCGAACGGCATTCACTATACGCTGGGCACGCCGAACAGCTGGACAGTGGCCGCCGGGGACGAGGCCCTGGGACTTGTGTTCCTGCCGATGGGGAATTCGGGCGCTGATTACTACAGCAGCCTGCGCCGCCCGGCAGAGGATGCGTATTCGACCTCTCTGGTGGCGCTGGATGTGCAGACCGGCAAGCCGCGCTGGCATTTCCAGACCGTTCATAACGATGTGTGGGATTATGACCTGGGTACGCAGCCCACGCTGTTCGACATGCCGACGGCGAACGGGGTGGTTCCCGCCATTCTGCTGTCGTCCAAGCATGGCGAGATTTATGTGCTGGATCGCCGTACCGGCCAGTCCCTGCACCCAGTAGAGGCGCGCGCTGCACCGCAGGGCGGGGTGGAGCCGGACCAGCGCGCGAAGACGCAGCCGTTCTCCACCTTCGCCACCTTGCGCAAGCCGGATATGACCGAGCGCGACATGTGGGGCATGTCCCCCCTCGACCAGCTCTATTGCCGGATACAGTTCCGCGCTGCCGATTATCGCGGCATCTACACCCCGCCGACAGCAGACCGGCATTGGATCGAGTACCCCGGATATAACGGCGGGTCCGACTGGGGTGGTCTGGCGATTGATCCGGTGAAGGGTGTGATCGTGGCGAATTACAACGACACGCCCAACTACAACCGCCTGATCCCGCGCGCCAAGGCTGATGCTGCCGGACTGTTCCCGATCGGCGACCCCCGTCGCAAGGGTGGCAGCGCAGAAGGTCCGGGTCCGCAGGAAGGCGTGCCCTATGCGGTTGACGTAAACGCGGGCTGGCGCGTGCCGCTGACCGGCATCCTGTGCAAGCAGCCGCCCTATGGCTGGATCCGCGCGATGGACCTGCGGACCGGCAAGACCATCTGGGACCGCCCATTCGGCTCCGCAGAGCGCAACGGGCCGTTCGGCATCCCGTCCATGCTGCCGATCACCATCGGCACACCCAACAATGGCGGCTCCGTGATCACGGCATCAGGCCTGATCTTTATCGCCGCCACCACCGACGACTTCCTGCGCGCCATCGATATCCGCACGGGCAAGGAGCTGTGGAAGGTACATCTGCCCGCAGGCGGCCAGGCCAATCCGATGATCTACGAAGCGGGCGGTAAGGCCTATCTGGTGATCATGGCAGGCGGCCACCATTTCATGGAAACGCCGCAGGGCGATTACTTCATCGCGTATGCGCTGCCGGATTGAGCATATAAAGATGAGAGGAGGGTGGTGGACGCACTAGGGCTCGAACCTAGGACCCGCTGATTAAGAGTGCGGTCTGGTAAGGTGCCAGAATATCACGGTTTTCTGCCATTTCTCGCGTAATATGGCGGAAATCCGCCATTTATCATCATGTGATCGCGGGACACGCCACGTCATTCAAGCACGGCTTTTGACACTCAATCCGTCATTCGGACGGACATGGGACGGACATGAGATGCCGCGCATAACTGACAAGCTGATCCGGGATATGCCTAATCCGAAAGAAGGGCAGAAAATCGAACGTGACACAACCGTAGTCGGTTTCGGTGTCAGGAAAACGGCATCGGGCCACACGGCCTTCATTTTCAACTACACCCTGCGGGGTCGTGATCGGCGAATGACCATCGGACAATATCCTGCATGGTCCGTTGCCGCTGCCCGGCAAACGGCAGCGAAGTTGCGGCTACGTGTAGATGCAGGCGATGACCCGCTTGAGGAGCAACAGGTTGCTCGTGCCGAATATACATTGGCGCAGCTTTGGGAACGCTACGACAAGCTGGTGTTGCCTCGCAAGGCCGAGAGCACGCAGAAGGATGAGCGTTCCCTTTGGAAGCGGTTGATCCTACCCAAACTAGGGCGACGGCGGCTCTCGCATATTCGGCCCGGCGATGTGGATGCCTTTCATCTTGCGATCAGCGCAACCACACCAGTGCAGGCTAATCGCTGCATCGCCAGCATCCGCCACGCCTTCAATATGGCCATCCGGTGGGAACTCGCCACATTCAACCCGGTCACGGGCATCAAGAAAAACAGCGAGCCACCCCGCCAGCGCTATCTAGACGATCTTGAGCGGGCGCGGTTTGTTGCCGCGTTGGATAATCGGCAGGACACACCGTCCGTTCTCGCGCTTCACTTCTTGCTGTTGACGGGAGCCCGCAGGGGCGAGGTGTTGAAGGCTCGCTGGGAGCAGATAGATTTTGTGCAAGAAGCATGGATCAAGCCAAGCGCCCACACGAAACAGCGAAGACTTCACCGCGTCCCGCTTTCCAAGTCTGCGATGAATATCCTTGGGCGTGCTCGCCGCCATTCTAATGGCGATTACATCTTTCCCGGCAGAAGCGGTGAAGCTCTGACCGAGATCAAGAAGACGTTCTCTGCGGTTTGCCGGGAGGCAGGTATCGAGGGACTTCGCATCCATGACCTGCGACATTCCTACGCATCCGCACTGGTATCTAGGGGAACTTCGCTTCCGATTATCGGCGGGCTGCTTGGCCACACCCAAGTATCGACCACAGCGAGATACAGTCATCTCGCTGATGATGCGATGCGGCAGGCAACCAATCTGCTCAACACGGTATCAGAAGGCGACCCGGAAACGTGATCCTCAACTCATCGTTCGGTCACTTCGTATTTACATCTACTTGGTATCCCATTGCCTGTTCTTCCGATGATTTATGGCAAGAGGGGGGCTCGGTGCGTGGGTAGGAATAAGCGGTATGGGGCTGGCTACTCGGTTCAGAACGCCGAGGAGATGTTCAACCAGTCAGTCAAAGACGCTGGTCCGGGCGGAGAGGGTGACTATAGGTATGTCGCACTCGCGATAGGCGGTTCGCCTGCCAATCCGCCGAACTGGGCGATTTTGGAATGTGTAGCACTTCGCCAAGCCGAAGAGCGCAAAGCAGCCAGAGGACACCCCGATAAGGTCTCCGCCGTTTTGGATGATCTCATTCGCTTCTTTGACCAGAAGCAGCGAGAGTTCGAGTTTGACCAGAAGAAGAAGCGAGAGACCGAGGAAAATGCCCAACCTTCGAGGGCGGAGGCGACAATCTACCAACCACCTTCGCTGCGGTCTGCAATCATAGACGTGCTCAAGCTTGATGGGGGCGCGAACGATGATGATTTTAGGGTCATTCGCGAAGCATGGAACTGGGAGCAGGACAACGACCCTGCGCCATCTGGCCTTTTCAGCCTGGATGGCTTCACGACAACATCCCGCATTGAACGAGTTCTCTTCCAGTCGGCGGCGATAGCTTATGAAGGTCCAGAAGACTTGGAATACGCGGCATGGATTTACAAGAAGATGGTTGAGAGAAAATAGCGCATGAGTTTTTTCGGCGTATTACGATCATAGGATCAAAGCTCTGAAACCGTCACCGTGAGTCATTCGATATTCCCGTCGCCTGTCCGGGGAGAACCGCGACAGCCCGATTGCGCTGATCGACTTCAAGAACCCCAGCCGCAACAGCTTCCACGTCGCCAGCCAGTTCCGCGTTGCTGCGCAGCGCCCGCGCATCCCGGACATCGTGTTGTTCGTGAACGGCATCCCGCTGGTGGTGATCGAGGCCAAATCCCCGCTGAAGGGCACCGCCACGGGCGATGAGGCGCACGAGCAAATCCGCCAGTATGAGCGGGACATCCCCCGGCTGTTCTACCCCAACGCCTTCAACATCATCACCGATGGGATGAAAACCGAATACGGCGCGACCGGCGCGCCAGCGCAGTTCTACGGCCCGTGGCCAGACGCATGGCCGCGCAGCCGCGATGACTTCCCCGATGCTCTCGCCAAAGACCTCTGGTGTCTGTGCGAGCCGTCCCGCCTGCTCGACCTGCTGGCGCATTTCATGGTGTTCGAGGTGGACCCGGAGCGCGGGAACAAGATCAAGAAAATCTGCCGCTACCAGCAGTTTCGCGCCGTCAACAAGGCGGTGGAGCGCGTTGCGGCTGGTGAGCATCGCAGGGGCCTGATCTGGCATACGCAGGGATCGGGCAAGAGCCTCACCATGGTGTTCCTTGCCCTGAAGCTGAAAACTCACCTTACGCTCGATGCGCCGACGCTCGCCAATCCCAACATCCTCGTCCTGACCGACCGGATCGACCTTGACGACCAGATTAGCCGCACCTTCGTAGCCTGCGGCTTGCCTAACCCGGTTCAGTGCGGATCGGTGGCGGCGCTGCGCGAGGCGGTAAACCGGGGCGGCAACGGGCAAATCCTGCTGTCCACGATCTTCAAGTTCGCCGGGTCGAAAGAGGCGATCCCCAACTCCGCCAACTGGATCGTGCTGGTGGATGAGTGCCACCGCACGCAGGAAAAGGACTTGGGCGCTTTCCTGCAAGCCACACTGCCCGATGCCCATTTCTATGGCTTCACCGGCACCCCGATCAAATCGACCGACAAGGACACCTACGCCCGTTTCAGCATCGCCGGGGAAGGCTACCTCGACAAATACGGCATCGACGATGCCGTGCGCGACGGGGCGACCGTCCCGATCCTTTACGAGGGCCGCAAGACCGATTGGGCGATCAACGAGGCCGAGATCGACATCCTGTTCGACCGCTGGTTCGTGGACCTGCCCGACGACAAGCGCGAAGAACTGAAGCGCAAAGGGCTGACGCTTGCCACCATCGCCAAGCACCCGGAGCGCGTGCGCCTGATCGCGCTCGACATCTGGGAACACTTTAAGGCCGTATGCCAGCCGGACGGCTACAAGGCGCAGATCGTGGCCGTGGATCGCGAGGCAGTGATCCTCTACCGCGCCGCGCTCTCCACCGTGATCGCCGCCGATCTGGAGCGCGGCGGCATGGAGGCTGGGGAAGCACGGGCGCAGGCCGACGCCATGATCGCTTGCGTCTATTCCAAGAGCCAAGAGGACAACAAGCCGAGCGAGAACGCGGATGTCGCCGCGCTGCGCGCCGGGCTGGAGGCGTTCTATCTCGATGATGAGGCCGAGAAGGATGCGAAGAAGCGGTTCAAGGTTCGCGGGGCGCAGCCCAGCTTCCTGATCGTGTGCGACAAGCTGCTGACCGGGTTCGACGCGCCCATCGAGCACGTGATGTATCTCGACAAGCCGCTGAAGGAGCACAACCTTCCACCACCATCCGCCTGCGGAGCATCACCGATCCCGAGTTCGCCGACGACTTCGACACCGAAGAAAAGTCAGAGGCCGAGCTTCAGGAAGCCTTCGTGCGCAAGTCCGCCGAGCTTCGCCGCGTCACGCGCGAACTGGTGGACAAGAACCCGGCGCAATATGGCCGGTTCTCCGAACGGGTGCTGGAGATCATCCGCCGCTTCGAGGAGGGCCAGCTTGCCGCCGCCGATGGATTGCGGGACTTCGAGGGGCTGACCGGCGACATACAGGCCGAGCAAGGCGCGCACGCCGAACTTGGGATGGATGAGCACGCCTTCTCCATCCTGCGCATCATCGAAGCCATTGTGCCCGATACCGATCACGGCACCTTGCATGACGCAGCCATCGCAATCGGCGCGATCTATGCCGATGCCGCCCGGACGCAGCCCGCGTTCACCCACATGGATGAAGCAACGCGCCCGGCGCGATGTGCAGGAGATCGTTGCCGATTACGGCTGGCGGTTTGGCCTTGTCCCCCGGTCGATCCGTGTGGCTGACTTCGCAAATGGCTGGGGATCATGTGGCCCGGAAGGCAACGTGCTCATCAACTGGCACCTCATATTCGCACCGCGAAAGGTGCTGGAGTATGTCGTGGTGCACGAACTGGCGCACCTGCGCGTGCGGTCGCACGGGCCGGAGTTCTGGGGATTATTGGCCGCGCTACTTACTGACTACGAACAGTCTCGACTATGGTTAGATCGACACCAAAGAGAACTGTCGGCTGATTTCCTTCACACCGCGAGCGAATAGACCATGAGATTTACTGAAGATCAGCTTGCTAGATGGGCGGCATCGCCCTCGCAAAGCGAGCGTGATCGCATGGACAACGCAGAGCGCGCTATCCGCAATGCCATCGCGGCAAGTGACAAGCTCCGTGCACGCGACATTCGTGTTTTCGCGCAAGGATCATATCGAAACCGCGTCAATGTGCGGCAAGATAGCGATGTCGATGTAGCCGTGGTCTGTAGTAACACATTCTTTTGGGAGGGGCAGCCCGGTCAGACGTTGGCTTCGCTCGGATATTCCGACGCCACGTATCATTTCGCGGACTTCAGGCGCGAACTTGGCGAGGCGCTGGTGAGCTACTTTGGGGTGGGCGTCGTGTCGCCGGGCGACAAGGCGTTTGACATCAAAGCGAACACCTATCGCGTGGATGCAGATGTCGCGCCTTTCTTTGAACATCGTCGTTTCGACGCTGCCGGTCATTTTATCAGCGGTGTGGAGATGCGCTCCCGCTCCGGCAATCGAGTAATCAACTGGCCGGATCAGCATTATGATAACGGCGTAGCGAAGAACACGCGAACCAATAGAAACTACAAGGGGTGTGTTCGCATCCTGAAGGCGATCAGATACGCGATGGTAGCCGATGGCCATCAGTCGGCACGAGATGCCACGAGCTTCCTGATGGAGTGCCTGATCTGGAATGTGCCGGACGGTGAGTTCGGAAACGAGACTTGGGCGTCCGACTTACGTCATTGCTTGGCGCACCTGTATAACAACACCCGCTCACTAGACGACTGTGGAGAGTGGGGAGAAGTTAGCGAACTCAAATACCTATTCGGTGCTGCTCAACCGTGGAACCGTGAAAGCACTCATCGTTTCATCTCGGATTGCTGGGACTACGTGGGTTTTGAGCCATGATGACACGGATACAGGTAACCGCGTTTCTTGCGCTTTCTCTGACATTCTGGATAGCCATGTTGCTGTTGAGGGGGGTGCCAGTCACCCTCGACATGTTGGTGCCATTCGGAAGCGTCGTTGGTGCGGTCTCGGCGGCCCTGCTGGTCTTTGATAAGTGGATTTGGCACTGGCCGGTATTTAGAGGGTGGCTGGTCCGGCGACCGTATATTCGAGGAACGTGGCGAACGGAGTTGAGGAGTAGTTGGGTAAACCCGGAAACCAACGAAGGGATACCGCCAATCGTCGCGTTCATGGTGGTGAGACAAACCTATTCGTCCCTAAGTCTGCGCTTAATGACCGGCGAGAGCCGATCTGAAACCATATCGGCGGCGATTGAGATTTGCACAGACGGCACATTTGAGATCAACTGTGCCTATCGGAACAAGCCGAAAGCCGAATATCGGCACCGAAGTGAGGTGCACTACGGGGCAATGCTCCTGATCGCCGACACCGCTTTGCCCATCCGGCTCGAAGGGGACTATTGGACGGATCGGAAAACCACCGGCGGGATCACACTGACTGACAGGTGCGATGCCTTGTTCTCCACATTTGAACAAGCCTCCGAGGAGCACCCAATGGCCGAGCCCCGATAATCGCAGCGGCAGGTCTGGTTCCACATGGCCCTGCCTATGTGGGACTGACCGGAAGTTCCCGGATATGTCCCACTGAAGTCGGTTTCGGCTTTTGGGACGATTGTCCCGCAGGGTCATAGACCCGTGTGGAACGCTGCAACGGGTTGCAGTGCGATCAATCCTCCGGTGCGATGGAATAGCTGGTGCTGCGCCCTCCTGCCGGGTCTTTCATTAGGATGCCCCGTTCGACCAGATCGTTGATGTCGCGCAGCGCCGTGTCCGGCGAGGTCTTGGCGATCTTCGCCCACTTGGAACTTGTGAGCTTGCCGTCGAACCCGTCAAGCAGTCGGTTGAGCATCATGTGCTGGCGTTCGTTCAAGGGTTGAGTGGCCAGTTTTTCCCAGACACGCGCCTTGTGCATCACGCTCGCAAGGGTTGCATCGGAACCGCCAAAGGCGCGGTCGAGGCAGCCGATGAACCAGAGCAGCCATCGCGTGATGTCCTGATCGCCGCGCTGGGTTGCTTCGAGCGTGTCGTAGTAGGCTTTCCGTTCGACCCTGATCTGGGCAGACATGCTGTAGAACCGCTGCGCTGTTCCTTCGGCCCTCGCAAGCGCCAGATCGGCAATGGCGCGGGCTATGCGCCCGTTGCCGTCATCGAAGGGATGGATGGTCACGAACCAGAGATGTGCGATTGCGGCCTTGAGCACCGGATCAGGATTTGCAGTCTCGAACCAGTCGAGGAACTTGGCCATCTCTGCATCCAGCCGGTCGGCTGCCGGTGCTTCGTAATGAACATGCTCGCGTCCGTATGGCCCTGACACGACCTGCATGGGGCCATCGGCGTCGTTTCGCCAAGCTCCCACGATAATGCGGGTCATCCCGCTGCGTCCGGTTGGGAACAGGGCAGCGTGCCAATCGAAGAGGCGTTTGGCAGTCAGCGGCTTGGTATAGTTCTGTGTCGCATCGAGCATCATCTCGACGACACCTTCGACATTGCGATCCGCTGGAACCAGTCCGGCGATGTCCATGCCGAGGCGGCGGGCGATGGAGGAACGAACCTGATCCTTGTCCAGTATCTCGCCTTCGATCTCGCTCGACTTCAGCACATCTTCGGTGAGGGCATGAAGCACGGCCTCTTCCTGCAAGGGGAAGCCCAGCGCCTCCATGCGCCCGATAAGCCGTCCTTGCCGATGACGTACAGCGGCGAGGGGCTGGGCGATCTGTTCATCGCTCCACCGGAAGGTCGGCCACTCGTCACGTTTGTGGATATAGGTCATAATCACCGCATCCTTCGCGGAGTTTGATGGCACTATTCTCCGCAAGAAGCAAGGATTATCTCCGCACTGTATGCGGTGAATGACCAATCCATTCTCCGCAGCACATCACCGTCGAATGGCAGATAGCCGAGATTTTATGTCAATAAATCCGTGACTTAGGCATCACTTGATGGCAGCATTTTCTAAGGAAAATCAGGGATTATCAGATGCTTATAGGGTATAGGCGTTCATCCACCAGCGAACAGGTCGCGGGGTATGAAGCGCAGGAAGCGATGTTGCTTGCAACGGGGTGCACACGCCTCTTTGGCGAGATGACTTCATCGGTCGCGCAGCGCGATCAACTTGAGGCAGCCCTACAGTTCGTGCGCGAAGGCGATACGCTGGTGGTCTGCAAGATCGACAGACTCGCCCGTTCGACGACAGATTTGCTCGGTATCGTCGCCAAGTTGGAGGCGAAGTCCGTTGCTCTTCGCATCCTCGACTTCGGAGGCAGTGAAGTTGACACAAAATCTCCAACAGGCCGGATGCTGCTGACCATGTTCGCCGCCGTCGCCGAATGGGAGTTGGCAACGATGAGGTCGCGCCAGAAAATCGGGATCGCCAAAGCCAAGGCGGACGGAAGATACCGGGGCCGGGCTCCAACGGCCCGCCGTCTTGCCCCGCAGGTGTATGAACTTCGCTCTACAGGGCTTCAAGCGGGTGACATCGCCGCCAAGCTGGGGATGAGCCGCAGTTCGGTCTATCGCATCCTCTCGGAGCCTGTGGCGGCATGAGGGACACAATCCCCCGGCACTTCGCCGACATCACTGCCAAGCTCGAAGACATGCACATGATCGCCGTCGAAGGGCAGAGGCGCGACAATGCCCCGGACATGCAGCGAGTTCTGGCCTGCCAACTGCGCATGGGCATTGCTTCGCTCGATACATCTCTTGCCACGATCAAGCGCAGGCTTGGGGACAGCCATGATTGATCGCCGCCCAAGACCTTGGGAGATTGCTTACAACGGATTTTCATGGACGCAGCGATGTGCCGTCACGCCCCTTCAGAACGCTGCCATCCGCGCCGGTCGTCTGATACGGCCAACGACTTGCACGGTATGCCTAGATGACCGGAGCGAACGCCCGCAGGCTCGCGACTATCGGTTTCTTCATCTGGAAGACTATCGCGAGCCGCTGAAGGTCTACGGTTGCTGTAAGCGTTGCCACGCTGCGCTTCACGCGAGGTTCCGCGATCCAGATCGCTGGCATGACCTGATGATGCGGCATAGCAGGGCCGGGGAGTGGTTTACGCTCCTCTCGCTCGATCCGGCATCGCAGTGGCAGCCATACGATGTCACCTATCCCTCCGGTCTGCCTTGGAAGCCGCCAGTCTCCGACATGACTTTCGACTTCCTGACCGTGCCCACCGACCCGGTTGAGCATGATGCGAGGAAGGGATAACTTGCGAAACGAACTAGACAGGATGAGCATCATGGGCACCAAGTCGGCATGGACGCGAGAACGCAGAGCGCGGCAGGCGGAGATTATCCGAGCCACACAGCCGTGGAAGTCATCGACCGGCCCGAAGACGCCAGAAGGCAAGGCTAAGAGTTCCCGCAATGCCTACGCGGGAGACTGGTATCACGAGGCTATGAAGAAGCTCGCCGACAGCCGGGAGACCACGCTCGCGCTGTTCGGACGCAAACGGTTCCCAAAGGGCGCTCTGCCGGACATGGGACGGACACGGGCCTTTGGCCCAAGGAAGGATTTTCGCTAAGTGCTTGAAAAAATGGTGGACGCACTAGGGCTCGAACCTAGGACCCGCTGATTAAGAGTCAGCTGCTCTACCAACTGAGCTATGCGTCCATTCCCGGCCATTTCGCGAAGCCCGCGAATCAGGGGAGGGGCCCGTATAGCGATTGTTTCGCGGGAGAAAAGGGGGAAGAAAGATCATATTTGCAGGCCGCTGCGGCCGGCCTTCCTGCTCCACCTTTCGATCATCATCAGCGTGCCGATGCAGATCATGTTGGTCATCATCGATGAGCCGCCGTGGCTCATGAAAGGCAGGGGAATTCCCACGACCGGGGCCATGCCGTTCACCATCATCAGGTTGATCGCAACGTAGAAGAAAATCGTGGCCGTCATCCCGCCTGCCAGAAGGCATGAGAAGCGATCCGGCGCGTTGCGGGCCACTGTCCAGCCCCAGCGCAGCACGATGCCGAAGACTAGCAGCACGAAAATCGCGCCAATCAGCCCCCATTCCTCTGCCATAGTAGCGAAGACGAAGTCGGTGTGGGGTTCAGGCAGATAATTGAGGTGGCTTTGCGAGCCTTCGCCGAAACCCTTGCCGAACACGCCGCCGGAGCCGATCGCGATCTTCGATTGGGTGATGTGATAGCCGGCGCCCAGCGGGTCGCTCTCGGGATCGAGGAAGGTTGTGACGCGCCTCCGCTGATAATCATGAAGGCCGAAAAAGTAGGCTAGGGGAGCCGCGATCACCGCCGCCAGTCCGCCGCCGATGAACCATTTTGCGGGGAGGCCTGAAAGGAACATCACCACAGCGCCACCGAAGCCGATCGCCAGCGCAGTGCCGAGATCAGGTTGCAGCAGCACCAGTGCCATTGGGACGCCGATCAAGGCACCTGCCGGAATGAGCGCGCGCCATGAACCGACCATTCCCGGGGGCAACGAATGGTAGAAGGTGGCGAGCGCCAGCACGATAGTGGGCTTCATCAGTTCGGACGGTTGCAGAACGAGGGGGCCAATATTCAGCCAGCGTTGACTGCCGCCACCGATCGCGCCGATCAGTTCCACCGCCAGCAGCAGGGCCAGAACGGCGCCGTAGGCCGGATACGCGGCCATTCGCACGATATTGGATGGAAAGAACGAGATCACCAGCGCCATCACCAGAAACACGCCGAAGCGGATCAGGTGGGAAAGCGCGTAGGGCTGCATAGAGCCACCGGCGGCCGAATGGAGCACCGTGGCGCCAAAGCAGACCAGCAGCGTGAGCGGAATGATGACACGCCAGGGGATACCGGCCAGCGGAGCGGGGAGCACAGCGACTTTCATTCCTGATCCCCGGTGGCGGCCATCGGGCCGGAGACAGGCTCCGCACCGGGTGCGATAGCGTCAGTGGCGGCAGTGGCCGGTTCCGCGGCAGCACGGGCTTCCGCATCTACCTCTCGCGCCAGAGCGGCAAAATCGGCGGGGACTGGCGGAACATCGATACCCGCAGCCGCAGCGTACCGGGCGTAATCGGCATTCAGCCGCTGCTGCGCGGTTCCGCCCCATTGCTTTTCAAAGCCATGGAGGGCCTCGAGCGCCTTCGCCGGGTCAAACAGGAAAGTCATGACATCACGGGCGATCGGATAAGCCGCGCCCGATCCGCCGCCGTGCTCGATCACCACTGCGCAGGCATAGCGCGGGTTGTCGAACGGGGCGAAGGAGATGAACAGGCCGTGGTCGCGATACTTCCACGGGCCGGTCTTGCCGCTGCTGATATTCAGGCTGACGACCTGTGCGGTGCCGGTCTTGCCGGCCATCAGCAGGTTCGGGATGGGGAGGCGCGCGCGGCCTGCCGTGCCGGGGCCGTTGATCACGTCGCTCATAGCGTTCTGGATGACCTGAACGTGATCGCCGTGAAAATCCATCGTCTCAAAACGCGGCGCCTGCTTGTTCAGGATCAGGCGCGGCATGATCTTGTTGCCGGTGGCAAGGCGCGCAGACATGACTGCGAGTTGCAGTGGATTGGCCAGCATGTAGCCTTGCCCGATGGTGGCGTTGACGGTGTCAAAGTTCTGCCACGGCCGACCATATTTCTGCATCTTCCACGCCGGATCGGGCACAGTGCCGTAGAACTGGCTGGCGACAGGCAGCGGGAATTCCTGCCCCATGCCGCAGCGTTTGGCCATCAATGCAATGATGTCCATGCCCAGCCGCTGCGCGAAGTGGTAGAAATAGACGTCGCACGACTGATAGATGCCCTTGGCCATGTCCACCTGACCATGGCCACGCCTGTTCCAGCAGTGGAACACGCGGTTGCCGACCCGCAGTCCGCCGCCGCAATGGGTCGTTTCATGGGGGTCGAGACCGGCTTCGAGGAAGCTCATCGCCACCATCGGCTTTACGGTGGATCCGGGCGGATAAAGGCCCTTCAGCACCTTGTTGCGTAGCGGCACGCGCTCATTCTCGCTGAGCATCTGGTACTCGACGCGGCCGATACCGTCAGAAAAGCTGTTGGGATCAAAGCTGGGCATCGACGCCATGCACAACAGGTCGCCGGTCAGGCAATCGATCACCACTACCGAGCCGCTTTCCAGCCCGATGCGCCGGGCGGCGTAATCCTGCAGCGGGCCATCAATGGTAAGCTGGATCGGCTTGCCCTGAATATCCTCACGCGTTTCGAGATCGCGAACGATGCGCCCGGTGGCGGTTACTTCTACCCGCCGGGCACCGGGGGTGCCACGCAACACCTGTTCGAACTGCTTCTCCAGTCCGTCCTTACCCAGCTTGAAGCCCGGCGTGACGAGGAGGGGGATGCGCTCCTTCTCATACTCCTCTTTGGAGGCAGCGCCGACATAACCGATGAGATGCCCCACGGCAGGGCCGGTGGGGTAATAGCGTGAAAAGCCGCGCTGGGGCACGACGCCCGGCAGTTCCGGCAGGCGGACGCTGACGGCGGCAAAGGTATCGTAGCTGAGCCCGTCAGCCACAGGGACCGGCTGGAACCCTTCCGCCTTTTCGATCTTGTCGCGCAGATCCTGAAGTTCCACGGGCGTGAATTTAAGCAGCGCGCCCAGCGCGGTGATTTCCCTGTCCGCATCCTGCAAACGGTCGGGAATGATATCGACCCGAAAATCCGCGCGGTTGGAGGCAAGGGGCGATCCGTTACGATCCAGAATCCAGCCCCTGCGCGGGGGGATGAGGCTGAGATTTACGCGGTTGCTCTCCGCCTCCATCTCGTACTTTTCGTTCTCCGCCACGGCGATGTAGCCGATGCGCGCGGCCAGCAGCAGACCCACGCCGCCCTGAATCGCCCCGACAACAAAGCTGCGGCGGTCAAAACTCTGGGCGAGGGAGCCTGCGGTGAACTTCTGCATCGGTTCAGCTTATGCGCCGCACGCGCATCAGACGAAGCCTGTCGAGAACGGAAACCATGCGCGCGATGATGGGAAACAGCACGAGCGAGAGCAAGAGCTGCGGCACCATTAGCGCGAACTGCATTGCAGTAAGTGCCGCGCCTGAAAACAATGCCGCCAGAATCAGGTACACCCCGATCAGCGCAGAGGCTGTCAGCCAATCCAGCACGAACGTGCGCCATGGAAACCGTATTTCGATCAGTTCTATCGCCACCAGCGTCAGCGAGAACAACAGGATGGCGCTGCCGAAGGGTTGGCCGGAATAGAGATCGTCAAACAGGCCGAGGGGCAGGCCGGCCCACAGCGGCAACAGGCCGGGCCGCAGCAGTCGCCATGCGAGCAGCAGCATGTAACCGAGCGGCGGGATGATCGGCGCGGATGCAATCACTGGCAGCCAGGGGGCGAGCGAGCCAAGCATGATGGTCAGCCAGGGCACGCCATAGGCAAGCAGAGTCGACTGGGTGCGATTTATCCGGCTGCCGAAAGGGTCACGACGTGATTGAGGATTGAGCCGTTCCATCAGCCGTCTGTTTCAGCCGGGGGCGGAGGAGGGGCACCGCCAACCGCTGCGGCGGCTTCAGGCTGCCAGACAGGTTCTACCACCACCACATCGGTCGCGGCGGGATTGCTGAGCAACTGGGCGATCGCGCCGTCGCGGGTAATTTCTGTTGCGATAGCCACGGCGATACCTGGGCGGAACAGACCGCCCGAACCGGAAGTAACGAACACGTCATCCTTTTTGATCGGATTGATGCCCAGATTGACGAGTCGCAGACGGAGAGAACCGTCGGAGCGCCCCTCGGCAAAGGCGACCACGTTGTCGGTCGCCCGACGCACCGGGATCATGCTCTCGCTATCTGTCAGCAGCAGCACACGCGAACTGTGCTGGCCTGCTTCGAAAATGCGGCCGATCAGCCCCATCGGCGAACTGACGGGCATGCCGGGCCGCACACCATCGGCGCGCCCCACGGACAGATAGCCGATACGGCGCGCGCTGGACGACGTGGAACCGATCAGCCGGGCGACGGCGACAGGTTTCATTTCCCCTTCCGTGAGGCCGAGAACCGCTTTCAGGCGGGCGTTTTCCCGCCGCATGGCTTCTGCCTCAACCAGGCGGACCCGCGCGACCTTCAGTTCTTCTTCCAGCGCGGCATTGCGACTGCCCGCGCGGTAATAGCCGGAAACGGCATCAATGATGTTGTGGCTGCCCGTGCGCCCCGCAGCACCCGCTTCACCAACGGGAGCCGCGGCATCGGCGGCAACGGTTCGCAGGCCCTGAAACGTTCCGGGACGAAACAAGGAAATGGCGAGCAGGGCCGCGCCCAGCAGCGCGCCTGCGCCGGCCACGACAAAGCCAGCGAAGACGCTGAGCTGCGCCTTCTTGTTGCTGCCTGCACGACGGTTTGCGGGCGACGCCATACCGCCCTGTCCCCTTTACCGGATTGCCTTGATCACGCCGTCATCAACACGCCGCGATAGATCGGATCTTCCATTGCCCGGCCCGTTCCCAGCGCGACGCAGGAGAGCGGATCTTCCGCGACGCTGACCGGAAGGCCGGTTTCTTCCTTGAGATGATCGTCCAGCCCGCGGATCAGCGCGCCGCCGCCGGTGAGCACAATGCCCTGATCGACGATATCGGCTGCGAGTTCCGGCGCGGTGTTTTCCAGCGCGATACGCACGCCTTCCACAATCGCGCCGATCGGTTCGCTAAGCGCCTCTGCAATGTTGGCCTGATTGATCGTGATTTCCTTGGGCACGCCGTTTACCAGATCGCGCCCCTTGATGGTGATCTGTTCGCCCACGCCGTCTTCCGGCACGGTAGCGATACCATAGTCCTTCTTAATCCGTTCTGCCGTGGCATCACCGATCAGCAGGTTGTGATGGCGGCGAACGTAGGAAACGATCGCTTCGTCCATCTTGTCACCCCCGGTACGCACGGAAGTAGTGTAGGCGAGGCCGCGCAGCGAAAGCACCGCGACTTCCGTGGTGCCACCGCCGATGTCCACGACCATGGAGCCAACCGGTTCCGTAACAGGCATGTCAGCGCCGATCGCGGCTGCCATCGGTTCCAGAATTAGGAAGACTTCCCGTGCGCCCGCATTGCTGGCCGCGTCGCGAATGGCGCGCCGTTCGACCGATGTGGAGCCCGAAGGAACGCAGATCACGATTTCCGGCGGGCTGAGCATGCTGGTCCGCTTGCCGGTTACCTTGCGGATGAAATGCTTGATCATTTCTTCCGCGATTTCGATGTCCGCGATGACGCCATCGCGCAGCGGGCGAATCGCTTCGATGTTGTCGGGCGTCTTGCCCATCATCAGCTTTGCGTCGTCGCCGACCGCCTTCACACGCTTTATGCCGTTCAGCGTTTCGATCGCCACGACCGACGGTTCGTTCAGAACGATGCCGCGATCCTGCACATATACCAGCGTATTCGCCGTGCCCAAATCGATGGCCATATTCTGGGAGCCAAACTTGAAGATCTTCGAGAAGAAGGAACTCATCGATTAATCCGTCTCTAACCGCGGCGGAGGAAAGGCCGGCGGGCGGGCGGTGGCGCCAGCCGGGATTGGGGGAGGCCCTAACCAAATCTTCACCGAATGGCCAAAAATTTGTGTCGATAGGCATCGGGTTTTGCACCACTTGGCTCGAAATGCCCGCAGTTGGGCGTTACGAACCCTTTCATGCCGGTCATTCGTCGCCTGCCAGAAACGCTTATCAACCGCATCGCCGCAGGCGAAGTGGTGGAACGGCCGGCGTCCGCGCTGAAGGAATTGCTGGAGAACGCCATAGACGCGGGTGCGACCCGTATCGCCGTCAGCGTCGCGGAAGGCGGGCTGTCCCGCTTGGAAGTGACCGATGACGGCTGCGGGATGAGCCCCGCTGACATGACACTGGCGCTGGAACGGCACGCGACATCGAAGCTGCCCGATGAAGCGATCGAACAGGTGGCCACGCTGGGCTTCCGGGGCGAGGCTCTGCCCTCCATCGCCAGCGTTGCGCGGCTTACGCTGGAAAGCCGTACCCGCGATGCGACGGAAGGGTGGAGCAGGGTTGTCGATCACGGCACGGTGGCGAGTGAAGGGCCAGCGGCGCTTCCGCCGGGCACGCGTGTGCGGGTGGAACAACTGTTCGCGCGCATTCCCGCGCGGCGGAAGTTCCTGCGCAGCGAACGCAGCGAATACGCCGCCTGTCTGGACGTTGTCCGCCGACTGGCCATGGCGCGGCCGGACATCGGTTTCGATTTCGAGCACAACGGACGGCGCATCCTGGGCCTCCAGGGCGGTGAAGACTTAGGGGCCCGCGTGGCCCGCATCATCGATCGCGAATTGGCGGGTAATGGGGTTACCGTCGATCTGGAACGGGGTGCGATGCGGCTGAGCGGCGTGGCGGGGCTGCCGACGTTCAATCGCGGTGTGGGCGATCACCAGTATCTGTTCGTCAATGGCAGACCCGTGAAGGATCGCCTGCTGACCGGTGCGGTGCGAGGCGCCTATGCCGGTATGTTGGCGCGCGATCGGCACGCGGTGCTGGCGCTTTTCCTCGACCTGCCGGCCGAGGATGTGGATGTGAACGTCCACCCGGCCAAGAGCGAGGTGCGTTTCCGCGATGCGACGGCGGTTCGCGGTTTTATCGTATCAGGGCTGCGCGATGCGCTGGCCACGGGCGACAAGCGGAGCGCGCAGGCGCCCGACGCCGGTGCGATGGCTCGCTGGCAGGTGGAGCCCAAACGTGAAGAACCGGCTGCGGCCCTGCGCTCAATCTTCACGGGCCGCGACTGGAGTACGCCATCCGGTGGCTCCGTTCGTGAGCCCGCGCGGAGCTGGCACGCGGATGAGCCGGAAATACTCGATCTGCCGCAGGGCAGAGCGGAAGTGGCGGATCATGCCGAACGGGGAGCGCCGGAAGCGGAGGAATATCCGCTAGGCGTAGCTCGCGGGCAGGTTGCGCAGACTTATATCGTTGCCGAAGCGGCGGATGGGCTGGTGATTGTCGATCAGCACGCCGCGCATGAACGGCTCGTTCTGGAACGCCTGCGCGCCGCGCGCGAAGCGGTGGGGGCTGCGGCCAGTCAGGCCCTGCTGATCCCGGAAGTTATCGAACTGGACGAGACGGATTGCGACCGTTTGGAAGAACAGCAGGCTCGCTTCGCTGAATTTGGCCTGCTGGTGGAACGCTTTGGCCCCAGCGCCATGCTGGTGCGCGCCATGCCGGGTGCTCTGGCCGATGCTGACCCAACGGCGCTGATGCGCGATCTGGCCGACGATCTGGCCCGGCATGGGGAAAGCCTGTTGCTGGGCGAGAAGATCGAGCATGTTTTGGCCACCATGGCCTGCCACGGGTCGGTGAGGGCAGGGCGGGTGCTGTCAGTTGCGGAAATGAATGCGCTGTTGCGCGAGATGGAGCGCACACCCCGTTCCGGCCAGTGCAATCATGGCCGCCCGACCTGGGTGAAACTATCCATGACCGATGTAGAAAAGCTGTTCGGGAGGCATTGATGCGGCGAATCCTTGTACTTGGGTTTGGCGGATGCCTGCTGGCCGGTTGCGGCGAAGCCCTGACGCCGGAAGAGCAGGCGCGGTTGGACGAGCGCGACATCGCCATGGTCGAAAAGGCCAATGAAGGGTCCGCGCCGATGCGCGAGGTAACGCCGGAGCCGCTGCTCTATCCGGATATCGAGCGGCATGATCTCTACGGCGAATCGTGCAGCTATGCGCCGGGCACCAGCCTGGGCACCCGGGTATTCGCGCGGGAGGCGGATGCTTTCGTGAAGATCGGCGGGGAAATCGAACGCTTTGCAGCCGACCCCGGATCGCGCGAACTGCCGATGCGCACGCGATCGCTTTATAACAGCAGGAACTACGCCCTGCGCCTCAGGCTCGATGCCGGACCCGACGCTGAGAGCGAGGGTGAGGCGCAAGATGGCAACTTCGAAGGCACCGTCCAGCTTTTCGATAAATATGGCCGCGTGGTCTATGAAGGCACCGGGCTTGCCCAGTGCAAGCGTATTTAGAGACTAGCGGACGCGTTTGACGTAGGCCCGGCCTTCTCGCTTCTCGATGCGGAAGTGATCGTCCGCGTCGAGCAGATCGGACAGCCGCTTGAACCCGAAGTTGCGGACATCGAAGCTGGAGCGGTTACCCGCCAGATTGCCCACTTCGCTCAGCAGAGCGAACCCGTTCTCGTCCCGTTTGGCGGCTTTCCATGCCGCGCCGAGCAGGTCGATCAATTCGGCATAGCCATCCTTGCTGTCGCTTGCCGGGGCCGGGGCGGCCTCCTCTTCCTCGGCGGCGGCAGTCTTTATCAGGGTGTCCACGTCGATGAAGCGCGTGCAGGCGGTCTGGAAGGCGCGGGGCGCTTTATTCGATCCGAAGCCATAGACGATCAGGCCATCCTGCCGCAGCCGGGTGACAAGCGGTGTGAAGTCGCTGTCGGAACTCATGATGCCGAAGCCGTCCACCTTGCCGCGATAGAGCAGGTCCACTGCGTCGATGGTCATCGCCATGTCGGTGGCGTTCTTGCCCTTGGTCAGATCGAACTGCTGCATCGGTTGCAGACCGAAACGATGGGTGATGTCGCTCCACTTGCTAAGCGCCGGCTTGGCCCAGTTGGCATAGGCGCGGCGGATATTCACCTGGCCCAGTTCCGCCAGCACAGTCAGCACCGGGTCTATTCCGGCGGGGCTGGCGTTGTCGGCATCGATCAGCAGGGCGATGTTCTTGAGCGGGTCTTCGGCCATGGCCCGCTTGATGCCCGCGCTCGGTTAACGGCGCAAGTCAGGCAGTAACGAAGCGCCCGGTGTTTTCATTCAGCAGGTAGAGCACACCGTCCGAGATGGCGAAGAACGCGCCGCGCAGGACGAGATCGCCCCGTTCCTCTTTCTGGCGGACGCAGGGGAAGGTACGCAGGTTCTTCAGGCTGACCTGAACGGCGGCATGTTCCATGGCCCTTTGCGCGTCGCGGCCTTCGGTGCCCAATTCACGCGCGATGGGTTCACGCGCTTCGTCCAGCATCGTGATCCAATCGGCAATGAAACCGCCTTTTCCCGGCTCCGCGCCGCGCAATTCCTGCGTCAGCGCTGCATTGCAGCCGCCGCACATGCCGTGACCCATAACCAGAATCTCGCGCACCTTGAGCACCTGCACCGCGAATTCCAGCGCTGCGGATACCCCGTGGAGGCCGGGCGTGGTTTCAAATGGAGGCACCAGCGCGGCAACGTTCCGCACCACGAATATCTCACCGGGATGAACGTCGAAGATCTGCGCGGGATCGACCCGGCTATCCGAACAGGCGATGATCAGGACGCGCGGCTGCTGCCCTTCGCGCAGTTCGGCCCAACGTTCACGTTCAGGCTGCCAGCGGCTTTCGCGGAAGCGATTGTATCCGGCGATAAGCTCGGCGAGTTCCTTGCTGGGTGGGATCATGAGTCGTCCATGCCCGCCACCATTGCCAGTGACAAGCGCGTTCCCTAAGTGCAGCTACATGAACGACCTATCAGCGTCCCCGCGCATCCCGCGCGAGCGCAAGCCGGACTGGATCCGCGTCAAGGCGCCTGTCAGCAAGGGATACAATGAAACCCGCGCGCTGATGCGCGAGCTGAAGCTGAACACCGTGTGCGAGGAAGCGGCCTGCCCGAACATCGGGGAATGCTGGACCAAGAAGCACGCGACAGTGATGATCCTGGGCGACGTGTGCACCCGCGCCTGCGCCTTCTGCAACGTCAAGACCGGGATGCCGCGCAAGGTCGATCCGCTGGAGCCGGAGCATGTGGCTGCAGCCGCTGCGCGGCTGGGGCTGGAGCATATCGTGATCACCTCAGTAGATCGCGATGACCTGCCCGATGGCGGCGCGGGGCAGTTCGTGAAAGTGATCGCGGCGATCCGCCGGGAAACGCCGAATACGACGATCGAGATCCTGACGCCGGATTTCCGGGGCAAGATGCGCCCGGCGGTTGAGGCGATCTGCGCGGCGGGGCCCGATGTCTACAATCACAATCTGGAGACCGTGCCGCGGCTCTATCCGACCATCAGGCCCGGCGCGCGCTATTACGCATCCCTGCGTCTGCTTGAGGAAGTGAAGGCGCACGATCCAGCGATCTTCACCAAGTCCGGCATCATGCTGGGGCTGGGCGAAGAACGGCTGGAAGTTCATCAGGTAATGGACGACATGCGCAGCGCGGACGTCGATTTCCTGACGATGGGGCAGTACCTCCAGCCCACATCCAAGCATGCCAAGGTGGCGGAATTCGTGACCCCGCAGGCTTTCGGTGCTTATGGCGCGATCGCGCGGGCCAAGGGTTTCCTTCAGGTCGCTTCCAGCCCCCTGACCCGGTCCAGCTATCACGCGGGCGCCGATTTCGCGGAGATGAAGGCCGCGCGGGAGGCGAAGCTGGCCAAGTTGCAGGCCCGGCAAAACCCCTGATGCCCGGCGTCAATGAAACACGCCGTCTGCCCTATTCGGCAGAGCAGATGTTCGACCTCGTGGCCGATGTGAGCCGCTATGGGGAGTTTCTGCCGTGGGTCGTGGCCACTCGCGTCCGTTCAGATGACGGGCACGAAATGGTCGCGGACATGCTGGTGGGGTTCAAGGCGCTGCGCGAAAAGTTCACATCGAAAGTGATCAAGGACCGGCCGGGCAGGCTGGAAGTGATCTATATCGACGGGCCGATGCGCGATCTGGATAACGTCTGGCTGTTCCGCCAGTTGGACGACGGCGGCTGCGAGATTGATTTCAGCGTGAATTTCTCGTTTCGGAACAAGATGTTCGAAATGCTGGCCGGGCAATACTTCGACCGCGCCTTCCGCAAGATGGTCGCCGCGTTCGAGGAACGGGCGGACCAGCTCTATGGCAACAGCAGTTCAAGCGCACACAACGTCGCCTGAAGGCGCACACCAGCGCGATCTGGCGCGTCGAAAAGCTTCAGTTCCGCCTCGGGTTCTTCCTTGTCGCGGATCGCACGGGCGAAGACCACTGTGCCGACCGGCTTGGCCTGAGTGCCGCCATCGGGGCCGGCCACGCCGCTGATCGCCACCGCAACGTCTGCCTGGCTACGAGCCAGCGCGCCCTGCGCCATGGCATAGACGCAGGCGATCGAGACAGCGCCGAACGCATCGATGATGTCACCTGCGACGCCAAGGCATTCCGTTTTTGCCTCGTTCGAATAAGTCACGAAACCACGGTCGAGCACAGCGGACGATCCGGGAATCTCCGTCAGTGCGGCGGCAACGAGGCCGCCGGTGCAGCTTTCCGCCACGGCGACCTTGCGTCCGATGGCGAGATTGGTTTCCACCACACGCTTTGCGAGGGCGAAGACCTCATCGGGAAGCAGGGAAACGCTCAACTCATGTCCTTTCGACAGGCAGCAGCGTGGCGACAGCCTGCGCTGCTATGCCTTCGCCCCGGCCGGTAAAACCAAGCCGTTCGGTAGTAGTCGCCTTAACGCTTACCGCCCTTGTTTCGACCCCCAGCAAATCAGCGAGGCTGGCCCGCATGGCATCACGATGAGGGCCGATGCGCGGTGCTTCGCAAATCAGGGTGACGTCCACGTTACCGACTGAATAGCCGGCCTCCGCCGCCAGTGCGACGGCATGTGCGACGAAGCGGCCCGAGGGCGCGCCGCGCCACTGGGGATCACTGGGTGGAAAGTGCTGGCCGATGTCGCCCGCTGCCGCCGCGCCGAGAATGGCATCTACCACCGCGTGCAGGCCCACATCGGCATCACTATGGCCGGAAAGGCCGCGATGATGTTCTATGCGGACCCCGCAAAGCCACAGTTCTTCTCCATCCGCGAGGCGGTGGACGTCGAAACCTGTGCCGATACGTGGGGCAGGGACAGGGGCGGGGCTCATGAAATCCTCCGCAAAAGTGAGTTTCCGCAGTCGTTCATCACCATCGACGAGCGCGACTTCCAGCGCGGCGGCACGCGCAACCTGCGCGTCATCCCCGGCCGTTGGATCGCTTTGCCAGGTCCGATGGGCCGCAAGAATGGAGTCATAACGGAAAGCCTGCGGCGTCTGCACGCGGCGAAGTACGTCCCGATCCGCACTTCCGGCCATGAGGCCGTTTTCCGCAACTGCCAGACTGTCCACCACGGGCAGCACTGGAATGGCGCCAGCATGATCCTGAAGGGCGAGAAGCAAGCGATCGATCACTTCCGCCGGACAATAAGGCCGCGCGGCATCGTGGATCAGCACAAGAGACGGCGCATCTTCGGAGAGAGACTCAAGCGCGGCGCGAACTGACGCCTGCCTCGTGTCACCCCCGGTGACGAAGCGGATGTCTGGCAGACCAGACAGTGCGTCTGCGGCGATACTCTGCGCGCCTTCGGGAACGGCCACCACTATCGGCCCGCCGCCTGCCGCGATCAGTCCTTCAACTGCATGGCGGACCAAGGGCTTGCCGCGCCAGCAGGCGAACTGTTTTGGCAGAGGCTGGTCGGCGCGCAGACCCTTGCCAGCGGCCACAATCACCGCCGCGAACCGATTTTGAGGGGAAAGCGCCATGGCGGGGAGGGGCGCTAGCGCCTTGCGGCGACACTCGCAATCCACTATGGGCCTGCCCAATTTTTAGGCACATTGAAAACACTGTGAACACGCTTCCGCCGCCCCCGCCGCTAAAGCCGATCCAGATCGGCCCTGAGCGGATCGAATGCCCGGTGATCCTGGCCCCGATGACGGGCGTCACCGACAGGCCTTTCCGCGCGCTGGTGCGCCGTTTCGGATCGGGCCTGAACGTTACCGAGATGATCGCCAGCCCGGCGATGATCCGCGAGACACGCCAGAGCCTGCAAAAGGCGGAGTGGGACCCGGTGGAAGAGCCGGTTTCGATGCAGCTTGTCGGCTGCGATCCGGAGTCGATGGCAGAGGCGGCACGTCTCAGCGAAGACCGCGGCGCGGCGATCATCGATATCAATTTTGGTTGCCCGGTTCGCAAGGTGACGAATGGCTTTGCCGGGTCCGCCCTGATGCGCGAAGTGCCGCTGGCCACGAAGCTGATGGAAGCGACGGTGAAAGCGGTGTCCGTACCCGTCACCGTCAAGATGCGGATGGGCTGGGATCTCGACTGCCTCAACGCACCGGAACTGGCGCATATCGCAGAAGATCTGGGCGTTAAGCTGGTGACGGTCCACGGGCGCACCCGCAACCAGATGTACAAGGGTGAGGCCGACTGGGCCTTTGTCCGCAAGGTGAAGCAGGCGGTTTCCATCCCGGTCATCGTCAATGGCGACATCTGCGGGATCGAGGATGCGGCGAGCGCGCTGGAGCAGTCAGGCGCAGACGGTGTGATGATCGGCCGGGGCGCCTATGGCAAGCCGTGGCTGCTGGGGCAGGTCATGCATTGGTGGCGCCATGGCGAGCGGCTGGCCGATCCGGGAATAGAGCAGCAATACGACGTATTGATCGCGCACTACCGCGCAATGCTGGACCTCTACGGTGAGGATGTAGGTGTAAGGATCGCCCGCAAGCATCTGGGCTGGTACACCAAGGGCCTGCCCGGTTCCGCCGAGTTCAGAAACTACGTCAATTTCATCAGCGATCCGACCGAGGTGCTTGGAGAACTGGAGCGTTTCTACGCACCCCTGCTGTTGCGACGTCAGGCCGCATGATGGAAATGCTCGCCGCAGGCCCGGAAGCGCGCGAGCAGATTGCCGGGCTGACCTTTGCCCTTGTCCTGATAGCGCCCGACCTGACCATCGCACAGGTGAACCCGGCGGCTGAAAGCCTGATCGGACGTTCCGCCCGGCGGCTGATCGGGCGCCGGTTCCTAGATGTCGTGACCTTTGACGACAACGCCATGCTGGACCGGCTGATGGGTGAGGAAGCGCAGCTGGTGGCGCGCGGGCTGACGATCCAGGTGGAGGGCAAGACCCAACTGGTGAACCTGACCGTGTCTTCGCTGGTCGCGCATCATGGCTGGCGGGTCGTGACTCTTTCCGACGCGCGGCAGGGCGAGCGTTTTGGTGATGAGGATCGCGCGGGCGCGTTGCGTGGGCCTGCCGTGCTGGCGCACGAGATCAAGAACCCGCTGGCGGCCATTCGCGGCGCGGCACAGCTCGTTGCCCGCAAGCTGGATGAGGGCGACCGTTCCCTGACCGATCTTATCGCCGACGAGGTGGGCCGGATCGCGCAACTGATCGACCGTATGCAGCGGCTGGGGCGCGAGCAGCCCGATCCGGTGGCGCCGCTGAACCTCCACGCCGCGATCCGGCGCGCTTGCGAGACGGTGACGGCGGCATCTTCCCGCCCGCTCGGCCTGCGCGAGGAGTTCGATCCGTCCCTGCCCCCGGTTCTGGGCAACGAAGGGGCGCTGGTGCAGGTTTTGATCAACCTGATTTCCAACGCGCGCGATGCCTGTGAGGGTGCGCCATCGCCACAGATCGTGGTGCGGACGCGGTTTGTCAGCGGGCTGGTGATGAACGTGATCCGCCTTGGCCGCCCGGTCAAACTGCCGATCGAGGTGCAGGTAAGCGACAATGGCCCCGGCATCGATCCGGCGCTACGCGACCATATTTTCGAGCCCTTCGTGTCGAGCAAGAAGAACGGACAGGGGCTGGGCCTGGCGCTGGTGAACAAGCTGGTGCGCGACATGGACGGGCGGATCAGCCACGAGCGCGACGAAGCGGGCGGATGGACGCATTTCCGCGTGCATCTGCCGATGGCGAAGTAGGAAGGGAATACATGGGAAGGCGTGCTCTGCTGGTGGAAGACGATCCGTCCATCGCGATGGTCATCACCGCCGCGCTGGAGGATGAGGCCTTCACCGTCAGCCGGTGCGACAGCATAGAGGGGCGCGACAAGCTGCTGTCGCAAGGCACCTATGACGTGATGTTGACCGACGTGGTGCTGACCGATGGTGACGGCATCGCGTCTCTCGTCGAAGTCCATCGCGCCTATCCGGACATGCCGGTTATCATCCTTTCGGCACAGAACACGCTCGATACCGCCGTGCGGGCGACGGATACGGGGGCGTTCGAATACTTTCCCAAGCCGTTCGATCTGGACGATCTGGTCCGCGCCGCATGTCAGGCCGCCGCATCAAGAGGTGGCGCGAGCACCGACGAGACGGAGGCAGGGGACGGGCTGCCGCTGATCGGACGCAGCCAGGCGATGCAGGACGTCTATCGCATGATCACGCGCGTGCTGCGCAACGATCTGACGGTTCTGATCCTGGGCGAATCCGGCACCGGCAAGGAACTGGTAGCGGAAGCCATCCATCAACTGGGCGCGCGCAAAAACGGACCGTTCGTTCCGGTCAATACCGCCGCGATCCCGCGCGAGCTGATCGAAAGCGAACTGTTCGGGCACGAGAAGGGTTCTTTCACCGGCGCGGTGGGCCGCACGATCGGCAAGTTCGAACAGGCGCACGGCGGCACGTTGTTCCTTGACGAAATCGGCGACATGCCGCCGGAAGCGCAGACGCGCCTGCTGCGGGCGCTGCAATCCGGCCGGATCCGGCGCGTGGGCGGGCGCGAGGAAATTGCCATCGACGTGCGTATCGTGGCGGCGACCAATCGCGATCTGGCGCCGATGATCGCCGCCGGAAAGTTTCGCGAGGACCTCTATTACCGGCTGAATGTCGTGCCGATCCAGTTGCCGCCGCTGCGGGAGCGGAAGGGCGACGTGGAACCGCTGGCGCGCCATTTCCTGCGGCTGGCGGCGAAGGAAGGGCTGCCGCTGAGGGCGCTGTCGCGTGAAGCGGGGGCCTTGCTGGAAGCGCAGCCGTGGCGCGGCAATGTGCGTGAACTGCGCAACTTCGTGTTCCGCGCCGCGCTGCTATCCCGCGAAGAGGAGATCGATGCGCCGCTGGTTCGGCAATTGCTGACGGATCGGCCGGATGCAGAAGGGGTTCCCGCAACCGGAGGATTTCGTGAAGCGTTGGCCGGTTGGCTGACTGGTGCGAACCCGGCAGCAGGTACGCTTTATCACGAGGCGCTGGCGGCGTTCGAACGGCCGCTGTTCGAACATGCCTTGCGCGAAACCGCGGGCAATCAACTGCGCGCGGCGCAATTGCTGGGCATCAACCGCAACACATTGCGCAAGCGGTTGGATGATCTGCAGATCGATCCGGAAGTTTTTACCCGGCGGGTGTGATCGCCACTGCTTCCCCCGGCTGATCCGTGGGGAAGCAATGGCGATCAAATCAAAGCGATCAGGCCCTGATCACTTTTCCTTGCCGCCGACGCCGTAAGTGATCGCGGCGTTGCGGGTTTTCTGGAAGTCTTCCACGCTCATGCCCTTCATCGCGGCATAGATGTGGATGTTGCCCACGCCGGTAACGGCCCCGAGCTTTTCCAGCATGAAGAAGATCACGCCGTAACGGATCATGCCGATCCAGTCGCGGCTGCGGATCAGGTTGCGTTCCTCATCGCTCAGATCAGCCTTGGCCAGCGTGCCTTCCTCGTCCTCGCGGAAAGCCTTGCGAACCTCTGGGTCGATCAGCGAGTGCAGGAAGTGATTGATGCGATAGCCCTTCACCGAACGTTCGATGGTGAAAGGATAGGTGCCTTCCAGCGCATCCACGCCTGCCCAGTCGCGTTCCATGCGGGCGCGCAGAGCCTCGTCGCTTTCGGCCGGGGCCTGATCGTTCACTTCTTCGAAGATCATGCTGGCGATGGGCGTCATCGATGGGAGGAAATAGGTCTTGTGCGTGACCTTGACCTCTGTCGCCAGCGCACCGCGCATCAGCATCCACATGACGACTTCCGCACCTTCCCAGCCGCCCAGTTCGGCGAGCTTGGAAATCGGATAATCGAGCAGACCTTCGGGATCCTTTTCCAGCCGGTCCATGAATTCCATGTCCCAGTCGGTATTGTTGAACCCGTTGCGTTCGCCATGAACCTGATGGCTGAGGCCGCCGGTGCCGACGATCGCCACCTTGATATCTTCAGGATAGGACTGGATCGCGCGGCGCAGTGAGCGGCCGAACTTCCAGAAACGCCGGGCAGAGGGCAGCGGAACGGTGAGAACGCCGCAAGCCACCGGGATGAGCCGCGCGGCCCAGCCATCAGCATCATGATCGAGAAGGACGGAAAGCGGCGAGAAGGCGCCGTGATCCAGATCCTTGCCCTGGAAATAGCTGAGGTCGAATTCGTCAGCGACCATTGCCTTCGCGATATGCTGGGCCAGCTTGGGATCGCCCTGAATGCGCGGCAGATCGCGCGGGCCGCCGCCTTCGTCAGCCGGGCCATAGCTTTCGCCCACACCCAGCGCGAAGTGGCTGTAGTGATCGAAGAACGCGGTCATGTGATCGTTGTAGATATAGACCAGCACATCGGGCTTCTTCTCGCGCAGCCATTCCTGCACGGGTTCGTACCCTTCGAAGATGGGTTTCCAGACGGGATCGTCCATCTTGTGCGCATCCTTGGCGAACGCGATAGTGGGCGTGTGCGAAGTGGCGATGCCGCCAACGATGGTAGCCATATCAGGCCTGTCCTCTCAATGAGCGCGCCAGTGCGCGCGGTATCTTACCTGTCGCTGATGCCATGCGGCCCCGCCTTGCGACAAGTCAAATCATCCGTATCTGCGAAATTATCGCATATCCGAAAAAATATGCGGCGCAGATATGAAAAGGCGGGCGAAGCGCCATAGCCGCTTCGCCCGCCTGATACCCCATTCGTCGCAGCGTGAAGCTGCGGGCGAGGGTCAGCTGAGGTGCTTGGACACCGCCGCCGTCATCGCGAACATGGAGATCTGATCCTTGCCGATCACCGCGCCGAGCTTCCCATCAGGGTTGATCTGACGCTTGTCCTTCTGGTCCTGAAGGTCATTCGCCTTGATGTATTCCCACACCTTCGAAGTCACCTGGGCGCGGGTCATCGGACCCTTACCGATCAGGTTCTCAAGATCTCCCGACAAAGTAACGGGCTTGTTCAGCGCGTTGTTCTTAGCGGCCATTTGTATTCTCCCTTTTCAAAAAACGGCGACGCCGGGTTAAATTCCGTCGTCGTCTTCCCAATCGAGATCGTCACCCTCACTCCGGGCATAAGTACCTGTAAGCACAGCGGCAGACAGGACATGCCCCTCCATCGCCTCGATCAGGTCGCCGCGAGTGGCACCTGGCATCAAATCCAAGGAAATGTCGAGGGCGAAGAGCTGAAATGCATAATCGTGCGGTTCGTCCCCAATAGGAGGCGCCGGCAGCAACCATTCAGAGTTGCCGAAAGAATTCTTGCCCACGCGCGGCGGCGTTTCACCTTCGAGCAACTGGCCGCGCTGCGGGGCAAGGCCCCAGACAAGCCAGTGGCAGAACGGTTCCGCTCCCGGCGCATCGGGATCTTCCACGATGAGGACGAGTTCAGCCGCACCCGTTGGCGGTGCGCTCCATTCCAGCGGGGGCGCGACGGCATCTTCCTCGTCAGCGGTAAAGCTGGGGTCGAGTTCTTCGTTGTCGGCAAAGGCGGCCGAGCGGATCGAGAAACCATCGCGGCCGAGCAAGTCACCTGAGCCAAGACGGGCGACCGCAAGCCGGGCATGGCCTTCCCTTGCGTGACCCAGAGCTTTGACGAGCCAATCGGGAACACTGTCGAGCATGGCGGCCTTCGAAGTAATTTACGCTTTAACGAGAGCGCGCGTGTGCCAACCGCCCGAGCGAATGGCAAGGGAGGGAAGCGTCCTTTCTGTCGAAGGATTACGGTTAACGCGTTAACATCCACAGTGATGTGCCAAGCGAGGCATCTCGGCCTTGCATACGGGGAACCTGCGAAATAGCCTTCCAACAGGTGGGGAGGGCAGGGTTTTGGCATATCTCGGTTTTTCAGCGCGGGCGCGGAATCTGGCACTGAGCGCGGGATGCGCGGCATTGCTGGCTGCATGTGGAGGGGGCGGGGGAAGTGCCTCGTCATCCGGCACGGTCACGCCGACGCCCACGCCGGCTCCCACATCAGCCTGCGCTCTGACCGCGCGGAAGAGCTGGGCGCTATCGCAGTTGCAGGAATGGTATCTGTTCCCCGACCTGCTCAACTCATCAGCCAATGCCGCGGCTTATTCCACGATAGACGATTACATCGACGCGCTGGTCGCCCCGGCGCGGGCGCAATACCGCGATCGGTACTTCACTTACCTGACATCGATAAAGGAAGAGGATGCCTATTACGGCGAGGGGGAAACCGCCGGTTTCGGCATTCGCTTCGAACTCGATCCTTCGCAGTATCGCCTTTATGCCAGCGAGGTCTTTGAAGGCACCCCGGCGCTAGCCGCCGGGATCGACCGGGGCAGCGAAATCCTGCAGATCACCATACCCGGGGGGAGTGCGCGGAACGTCAGGGATATCCTGATCAGCGGCGGAACCCCGGCTCTGGTAAATGCTCTGGGGCCGGATACGGCTGGCACTACCCGCGTTGTAAAATTCCGCACCAGCGCGGGCGAGGAGCGCACCGTCAATCTGGCGAAGGCCGACTACAAGCTGGATCCCGTATCCGACATATATGGTGCGAAGATCATCACGGATGGCGACAAGCAGGTCGGTTACATCAACCTTCGGACCTTCATCGACACGGCAGCGCCTGATCTGCGCGCCGCCTTCGCCGCCTTCAAAGCGCAAGGCGTGACGGAGCTGATCATCGACTTGCGCTATAACGGTGGCGGGCTGATCTCCATCGCGGCGCTGATGGGCGATCTGATGGGCGAAGGGCGCGGCGGGCAGGTGTTCAGCCAGATCACGCTGCGCGAAAGCAAGGCCAACCTCAATTCCGCCTATCTGTTCGAGCCCACGTCGGAATCGATCACACCCACGAAAGTCGCCTTCATCGCCACCGGATCCACGGCGTCGGCCAGCGAATTGGTGATTAACGGCATGGTGCCTTACCTGGGCACGAACATGGCGCTGATCGGAGGCAATACTTACGGCAAGCCGGTGGGCCAGATGGCGTTCGACCGGGAAGCCTGTGACGATCGTCTGCGAATAGTCGCTTTGAAGGTGGAAAATGCCGATCAGCAGGGCGAATATTACAGCGGCCTTGCCACCACGGTTCCGACGACTTGCCGCGCCAGTGATGACATCACCTATCAGCTCGGCGACCCGGAGGAAGGCATGGTGCGGGCCGCGCTCGATTATCTGGGCGGGCGGAGCTGCTCGCCGATCCTGACGGCCAGCGCGACGGCATCGGTAGGGACGGTCAGATCACAGGCGGCGCGTGTGCCGTTGACCCGCGACATGCCGAGAAGCGCCCCTCAGCACGAATTGCCGGGCGCTTTCTGAAGGCGCTGTGGTTTCAGTCGAAACGGAAAGCCGAGACCGCGCCGCCAAGAACTACTTCGTTGTAGGTGCGTGTGCCGCGTGCTGGCGAAGCGCCTGCCGCGACCATGAGGGGTATCAGATGCTCTTCACGCGGATGGCACAGGCGGGCGAAAGGGGCGGCTTCCCATCGTGAAAGGCGTTCACGCCGTTCGGCAGCATCGCTTTCAACGGCTTCTGTCAGCCAGTTATCGAACTCTCTCGACGGTTGTTCCACGCGGGGATCGCCCATGGCCCGCAGATTATGGAAGCTCATGCCAGAGCCGATCACCACAACCCCTTCATCGCGCAAAGGCGCGAGCGCTGCGCCTGCCGCGAGGTGCGCCGCCGGGTTCAGCGAATGATGGAGAGACATCTGCACCACGGGAATATCGGCATCGGGAAACGCCACCTTCAGCGGAACAAACACCCCGTGGTCATAGCCGCGCGTGGCATCTGTAGCGGCCGGCAAGCCTGCTGAACGGATCAGTTCCGCGCCACGCTCCGCAAGCCAGGGTGCGCCCGGTGCGGGCCAGGTTATCTGGTAAGTTTCCGGCGGGAAGCCGTAATAATCGTAGATCAGGCCCGGCCGTTCCGCCGCCCCGAACGTGAAAGCCTGTTCCTCCCAATGCCCTGAAATCACCAGAATGGCTGTGGGGCGCTGGGACAGGGTAGAGGGAAATTCCCGCAGGAATGTTTCCATCCGGGTCCACATTCCCTGAGGATCGGGCATGAAGAAACAGGGCCCGCCGCCGTGGGGAATAAATACGCTTGGCTGACGGCTGATGTCGCCCGTCACGGCGCTTCCGGGCCTTCGAACGGGTGGATATCACTCCACGCGCAGCCGTTGCGGGTTTCGCCACCGATCTTGAGAACAACGGCGAAGGGGTATGTCCGGTCAGACATACCGTCGCTGCATTGCGAAGGGGTGGCCGTCATCACCAGACTGGCGCCGTTCAATTCGCCGTTGAATGAAAGGCCGCCGCGCCCGGCGAATCGTTCGACCTTGATCGTTTGGCCGGACTCATCCTCTGGCGTGGTATAAAGCAGCGATCCGTTGGCGACCTGCCCGCCCCAGAACGGTTCCGTACCGATGAAGCGCAGCGTCTCCGCTTCAGCAATTTCCGCATAAGGGTGTGAATCCCCTGCCGGAATATTGGCAGATGACGTTCCATCACCGGAATCCGAATGGCACCCGGTCAAAACGAGCATTGCGGCGATGGTTAACGATCGGCATGATGTCATAGCAAACCAACCCTTCGCCGTATTCGGACGTTCCCGCAAGCGGCGGAATCAAGTGTGAGGCTGGGGCATATGGGGAGACGCACGCGAACACCCTTTCCGGGCGTAGCAGCGCTCGCCACCATTGTGGTGGCGGGCGGCGTGGGGCTGGGTCTGGTAATTTCAACAATCGTCGATTCGGAAATGAAGCGGCCTGCGGATATCGCCGCGAAAACGCCGGACCGTGCGAATGCCGAACTGGCGGCGAATGTCTGGCCCGATGAAGCCGTGACGCGCGAACATCCGTCCGGCGAGATCATGGCGATTTTTGACTATGCCGACCCCGTCGATTCCGGATGGGATATGCCGGAAGATGTCGCCGCCATCGAACCGTTGGCGTCAGAAGACGTACTGAACGCAGCATCGAATGCGGAAGCCGCAGCGGCCGCAGTGCAGAAAGCTGCGGCAGAAACCGCGCCCGCCACGGCCAGCGAAAGCGCGCCGCAGGGTCGCAAGTCTGCCCTCGTTCAAAGCGGCCTGTATTGATTTCCGAGTAATTCTCCCCCGCTTTTCGTAACCGAGTAACCAAAACCTCTTGCATTGCTGCAACAGCACCGTTGTAATGTTGCAACGATGGCTTTTACCCCTGAGCCAGGGTCGCAGATTGCGCGCCGTGTTCCCCGCTGGTGGCGGCGGGCGCTTGTCGCATCCCGTCGGCTGAATCTTTTCCGCGCTCTGGAAGTCATGGCAGCGGCCGCGCTGGTGGTCATGCTGGCAAGTTCCTACCTCGTGCTGGCCGGTTCACCCGATCCGTCCGCGCCCAGCAAGCCTGTTCCTTCCGCGCAGGCAGCCGCCATGCTGGTGGGCACTCTGATCCCGGCGCTGGGCCTGATCGTGTTGGCGGGGCGGCGTCTTGCCATTCGCCGGGCAGGGGGGACGGGTGCCCGCCTGCATGTGAAGCTGGTGTTCTTCTTCTCGCTGGTGGCGGCGATTCCGACGCTGCTGGTCGCGGTATTCGCCAGCGTGCTGTTCCAATCCGGAATTGGCTTCTGGTCCAATTCGCGCGGCATTCTGGAAAACGCCAACCTGCTGGCGCGCGGGTATTACGAGCAGGCGCAGGAAGATGTTCGGCTGGAAACGGCGACAATGGCCGACGACATCCGCGATTATCTGCGCCAAGGCAGCATGGCGAGCGCGGATTTCTCGGACAACTACGGCTATCAGGCCGTCTATCGAAACCTGAGCGAGAGCGCGATCCTGCAGCAGACCGACGATGGCAGCATGCACATCGTCGCGATCGTCGACCCGGCGGAAGACGGAACGCGGGAACGCATAACGCAGGACACTCTCGATCGCCTGCAAGAAGGCGAAAAGGTGGTAATCACCGGCAGCCTGCAACGTATCGAAGCGATCACCGCGATCGATCCGGCATCCCGCCTCTACCTCTACAATGCGCGCGAAGCTGATCCACAGGCGCTGTCGCTCTATCGCAGCGCGGGAACGGTGCTGAAGGATTACGAGGGGCTGGCCGAGCGTGCGCGCAAGCTGCAGCTCAATTTCAACCTGATGCTGTTCGGCGTTTCTCTGGCGCTGGTGGGACTAGCCGTATGGTTCGCGCTGCGTTTCGCCGACCGTCAGGTCAAGCCGCTGGCAGATCTGGTCACGGCGGCGCGCGAGGTGGGCAGCGGTAACTACGCGCTACGCGTCGCCGGTCGTACCGGAACGGACGAGATCGGGCTGCTGAACCGGGCGTTCAACCGCATGACCGCGCAGATCGAGCGGCAGACGGATGCGCTGATCGGCGCCAACCGCCAGTTGGCGGAACGCCGCGCTTTCATCGAAACGGTGCTGCAGTCGATCACCGCCGGTATTATTTCGGTCAATCCGGAAGGCCAGATCGTACTGATGAACACCTCGGCACAGCAGCTTCTGCTGGGCAAGACAGGCCCGACGCCGCTGGGGCTGGAGCTTGAGGGAGCCGCACCGCAAATCGCCACCCTTGTTCGCAGCGGGGCGAGCAGCGGCATCGTGCAATATAGCAAGGACAGCGAATTGCTGACCCTTGCGATAAAAGTCGCGCCCGTAACCGAAGGGCACGTCATCACATTCGAGGACATTACGCGGCAGCTGCTGGATCAACGGCAGGCGGCATGGTCCGACGTTGCACGCCGCATCGCCCACGAGATCAAGAACCCGCTGACTCCGATCCAGCTTGCCGCGGAACGGATAAAACGTCGCTATCGCAAGCAGATCGAGCAGGATGGCGAACTGTTCGAGGAACTGACAGCGACGATTATCCGGCAGGTGGGCGACCTGCGAAAGATGGTAGATGAGTTCTCCTCTTTCGCTCGCCTGCCCAAGCCGGTTTTCCGGCAGGAGGACGCCGTCGATCTGGTGCGCCAGGCGATGTTCCTGCAGGAAGTAGGGCACCCCGAAATCGTCTACACCTTCAGCTCAAGCGGGCCGATCGATCCCATCGCCTGTGACCGTCACCAGTTCGGTCAGGCGATGACCAACGTACTGAAGAACGCGGCCGAAGCGATCGAAACCCGCGCACGGCAGTCGGGAGCGGATTTCCGGGGACGGATCGAGGTTTCGGCCGAAGCTGATGAGCGTTTCCTCACAGTCTCCGTCACCGATAACGGCATCGGCCTGCCGCAAGGTGGGGAAACGATCCTCGAACCCTATGTGACGACGCGGGAAAAGGGCACCGGCCTGGGCCTCGCGATCGTGAAGAAGATCGTGGAAGAGCACGGAGGGGAAATCAGTTTCACCCCTGCGCCGGGCAGCGGCGCGCGCGCGACCCTGCGCTTTGCCCGCGATCCGCTCGCTTCGGGTGAAGGGAGCGAGGCCGCAGAATGATCCGCCCGACCAATAGCATCGTGTTTCAAGTGGAGTTGAGTTGATGGCCCTCGATATTCTCGTCGTCGATGACGAGCAGGACATTCGCGAACTCGTCGCCGGTGTGCTGAGCGATGAAGGCTACGAATGCCGGACCGCCGGCGACAGCACCAGCGCGCTGCGGATGATAGACGAGCGCCGGCCCAGCCTGGTGCTGCTGGACGTATGGCTGCACGGCAGCCCGATGGACGGCCTGGAAGTGCTGGACGCAATCAAGGAGCGTGAGCCCCAGTTGCCGGTCATCATCTTTTCCGGCCACGGCAATATCGACACGGCCGTATCCGCAATCGGGCGCGGTGCGGCGGATTTCATCGAGAAACCGTTCGAGGCGGAGAGGCTGTTGCTGCTGGTCGGCCGCTCAACGGAAACTGAGCGCCTGCGTCGTGAGAACGCCCGCCTGCGCGAAGGGTTTGGTTCCGCGGAGGAATTCACCGGCAATTCCGCCGCGATCAACACTGTTCGCGCCACATTGAAGCGCGTGGCGAACACCGGCAGCCGCGTGTTGATTACCGGTCCGGCGGGGGCAGGCAAGGAAGTGGCCGCGCGCCTGCTGCATAGCTGGAGCCCGCGTGCCGACAAGGCTTTCGTCACCGTCAATTCGGCGCGTATCACCTCCGAACGGTTCGAGCAGGAGCTTTTCGGCGAGGAAGCGGACGGCAACCTGGTGCGCGCGGGCCTGTTGGAAATGGCCGATGGCGGCACCCTGTATCTCGACGAGATCGCCGACATGCCGTTGAGCACGCAGGCGCGGATACTGCGCGTGCTGACCGATCAGAGCTTTGTGCGGGCAGGGGGCAATCGCCAGATCAGGGTGGATGTGCGAGTTGTTTCTTCCACCGCGCGCGACCTTGAAAAGGAAATAGCCGAGAAGCGGTTCCGCGAAGACCTGTTCTATCGGCTGAACGTGGTACCGCTCTCGGTGCCGTCGCTGGCTTCGCGGCGGGACGATATTCCGGCGCTCGCGGATCATTTCTTCACACGGTACGCGCGGGAACAAGGGATCGTCGCGCCCGAGATTTCGCCAGAGGCACTGGCCGCGATGCAAGCCTATGACTGGCCGGGCAACGTCCGCCAGCTTCGCAATGTGGTGGAACGCACCGTCATCCTTGCCCCGCGTGAGCGCATGACACGCATCGAACCGGACATGCTGCCCGACGAGATAACCGGGGCTTCATCCGACGCCGGTTCGGGCATCACTGCGCTGATGGGCGTGCCGCTGCGCGAGGCGCGGGAGAGCTTCGAGCGGGAATATCTGCGAATCCAGATTCGCCGTTTCTCAGGCAACATTTCCAAGACGGCCGGCTTCATCGGCATGGAACGTTCGGCCCTGCACCGGAAGCTGAAGCTGCTGGGCATGAGCGAGCGAGGAGAGGGCGGCGAGGAATGAACCGTCGCTATATCCAAATGTGTCCGGGAACTTCCGCTTGAATTTCCTGTTTGCGCTGGGAAGGGGCAAACCCTAGGAAACGATAACAGAATTCGGTTGTCCGCTTGTTGTCGCACACGGACGCCAGAATGCGGACCGCACAATGCGGCCGCCAACAAGAAGGAGTCAGTTGAATGACCAAAGGTACTCTTACCGCTCGTCCGCGTCCGGCGCCTGAGCCCGCGCCGCAGCCCGCCGCAAATGGCGGATCGGCCAATGCTTCCAAGACCGGCAACCTTCAGGATCTGTTTCTGAACCACCTGCGCCGCGAAAAGACGCCGGTGACGATGTTTCTGGTGAAGGGCGTGAAGCTGCAGGGAATTGTCACGTGGTTTGACAATTTCTCCATTCTGCTGCGGCGGGACGGGCAATCGCAGCTGGTATACAAGCATGCGATTTCCACCATCATGCCGGGCACACCAGTCGATGCCGCTCAGTTCGGCAACGGCGGCGAAGGCAGCAAGAAGCAGCGCCTGTTGCAGGACGTGTTCCTTTCCCGTGTGCGTGATGCCGGCGTTCAGGTGACTATGTTCCTCGTCAACGGCGTGATGCTTCAGGGGCGTATCGCTGCTTACGACCTGTTCTGCATGCTGCTGGAACGTGAAGGCTTCGTGCAGCTCGCCTACAAACACGCCGTTTCCACCATCCAGCCTGCGGCACCTGTCGACCTTACCGGCGATTTTGACGATGAAGGCGAGGGCGTCTGACAGCCAGCGACGATATCGAAGGCGAAGTCACCCGCGGCGCGCGTGCGCTGGTCGTTTGTCCTGACATCCGTTCGCGCCGCCAGTCGCAAGACCCTGCCGCGCGATTGGAGGAAGCCAAAGGGCTGGCGCAGGCGATCGGCATCGTCGTGGCCGAAGCCTTCGTGCTGCCCGTTCGCGAAGTACGTGCGGGCACGCTGCTGGGCGAGGGGCAGATCCAGCGGATCGCCACCGAGTGCGAGCAGGAACAGGCCGAACTCGTCATCATCGACGGGGCGCTTACCGCTATCCAGCAACGCAATCTGGAAGAGAGGCTGAAGCGCAAGGTCATCGATCGCACCGGCCTGATTCTGGAGATTTTCGGGGAACGCGCAGCCACGGCCGAAGGCCGGTTGCAGGTGGAACTGGCGCATCTCGATTATCAGCAAAGCCGGTTGGTTCGCAGTTGGACCCACCTTGAACGCCAGCGCGGCGGCTTCGGCTTTCTGGGCGGCCCGGGCGAAACGCAGATCGAAGCCGACCGGCGGATGATCCGCGCCCGCATGGGCAAGTTGCGGCGAGAACTGGACGGCGTTCGCAAGACGCGCGAGTTGCATCGCCAGCGGCGGGGAAGGGCGCCGTGGCCGATCATCGCGCTTGTCGGTTATACCAACGCAGGGAAATCCACTCTTTTCAACCGGATGACGGGCGCTGATGTGATGGCGGAGGATCTGCTGTTCGCAACGCTGGACCCCACCATGCGAGCGATTGATCTGCCCGGCGTGGAGAAAGCCATCCTGTCGGACACGGTGGGCTTTATCTCCGATCTGCCGACACAACTGGTCGCTGCGTTTCGTGCGACGCTGGAAGAAGTAACTGCGGCCGACGTGATCCTGCACGTGCGCGACATCGCCAATCCCGACAGCGCCGACCAGAAACGCCAGGTGCTGGACGTGCTCGGCGAACTGGGGATTGGAGTTGAGGACGACGAAGATAGTGCCGGGACGGGCGAGGGTAGGCCCATTCTGGAGTTGTGGAACAAGTGGGACCTGCTTGAGGCTGATCGCCGCGAGGAACTAGCGGCCGTCGCGAAGAGCGATCCGGATGTGCTGCCGCTGTCGGCAGAGACCGGAATGGGCGTGGAAGCACTACGCTCCCGCCTCGGCGAGTTGTTGACCCGAGGCGCGCGCCTGTATTCGATCACGTTGCCTGCGAGCGACGGCGCGCGCATTGCATGGTTGCACCGGCACGGAGAAGTGCTGGCCGAGGAAGATGCGGGGCAGGGAGACGAAGGGCCGATGCGGCGTCTTGACGTCAAACTGACCGAGAAAGAGCTGGGGCGTTACGAAGCCTTGGGTTGATAAGGCTCCACGGCGAGCCTCTTCAGGCGCCGCCTTCTTCGTCGCGCTTTACCTGCTGCCACAGGCCCTCCTGACCATGCAGATCGAGCCTGGCGAAGGAGCCGTCCGCAAGCTGTTCCATGCGGCGATAGCGGCGTTCAAACTTGTCATTGGCCGCTCGCAACGCTTCTTCCGCGCCCAGGCCATAGGCGCGGACCAGATTGACCGCGGCGAAGAGCAAATCGCCCGCTTCTTCCAAGCGCTTATCCGGCTCAGCTTCTGCCAGCTCGCAAACTTCCTCAGCCAGTTTTGCCGCAGGTCCGCTGGGATCGGGCCAGTCGAAGCCTTCACGCGCCGCACGTTTTTGCAGCTTTTCCGCGCGCAGCAATGCCGGCAGCGCGCGGGCGACACCATCCATCGCGCTGGTGGCGCCTTTCTCTGCGCGCTCCGATGCTTTCAAGGCTTCCCAACGATGATCGCGCATTTCACCGGGAGGTGATGCATCGCCGAAGATGTGCGGATGGCGCGCTTCGAGCTTGTCGGAAATCGCGCGGGCTACATCGTCGAAAGCAAAGTGACCGTCTTCCTCTGCAATGCGCGATTGAAAGATTACCTGAAAAAGCAGGTCGCCAAGCTCACCACGGATTTCGTCGATATCGCCGCGCTTAACTGCGTCGGCAACTTCATAAGCTTCCTCGATCGTATGCGGCACAATGGTTTCAAACCGCTGCGCGCGATCCCATTCGCATCCGTTCACCGGATCGCGCAGGGTGGCCATGATGCGGAGAAGGCGGTCTATCTGCTTCGACATATCAGGATGATAATATATATTATGTTAAATAATGAAGGGCTTCAGAAGCACGTCAGTGCCCTATGGCGGTGAAAACCAGAATGCAGAGCATGAAGATCGCGCTCCATGCCAGCGCCATCGTTATCGCCTTTCGCGCGCCGATCCGATGGGACCGTAAGGCGCTGAACGCCAGTATCAGCCAGGCCAGCAGCGCAATCAGCGAGGCCCAGCCGGTGCCTGTCATGCGCGCAGAACCAAGCCGTCATAGCCTACGAGCACGCCCGGCGGCACTTCGCCAGACAGCGTCGCATAGTCCATGCTCTTATCCAGATGCGACAGAACGGTCGTTCCCGCGCGGCAACGCTCATGAAGTTCCAGCGCGGTTGCCAAGCCGGCGTGCGTCGGATGAGGTTCGCGGCGCAAGCAATCCGTCACGAGAATGTCCACGCCATAGAACAAGTCGAGCATTCCGCTCGTGATCTCACTGAAATCTGTCGCGTAAGCGATTGATTTTCCGTCCGCATCAAAACGGTATCCGGTGCTTTTGGTGGGGCCATGAGGCATTTCCACCGAACCAACGGCGAACCCGGCGTGGATCTTGACCAGATCCAGCGTTTCAAGCTGGCATATGGTGGGATAGCCATATCGACCGGCGAATACGTAACCAAACCGCTGACGCAGGCTCCGCGCAGTTTCGTTCGAGGCAAAACCGGGAATCGGCGCGTGGCGACCGAAACGCATTGGTCGCAGATCGTCTATGCCGTGGCAGTGATCGGCATGGTCGTGGGTCCAGAACACCCCGTCGACCTTGTCGATATCGTTGGCGAGAAGCTGTTGCCGCATATCGGTGGACGTATCGACCAGGAGGCGGGCCCCCTCGTCGCTTTCCACCAAGACAGATACGCGGGTTCGCCGATTTCTCGGTTCCGCCGGATCGCACTCGCCCCAATCGTTGCCGATACGGGGCACACCAGTGGATGTTCCGGAACCGAGTACCACCAGTTTCATGGCGCTGCCTTGCTGAACAACGCGTAGAAATTCCGCGTGGTCTGGGCGGCGAGCGCTTCAGCGGTTTCACCGCGAAGTTGTGCGACAAAGCTGGCCGTGCTGGTGACATAGGCCGGTTCGCACGTTTTTCCGCGATAGGGAATGGGCGCGAGGAACGGGCTGTCCGTTTCGACCAGAATCCTGTCAGCCGGAATTTCCGGCGCGAATTCTTGCAGTTCGCGGGCGTTCTTGAAAGTCACTATACCTGAAAGCGAGATGGTAAGCCCCAGTTTCAGCACCTTGCGCCCGAAATCGCCAGATGCGGTGAAGCAGTGGATCAGCGCGGGGAATGCGCCCTTGCCCATCTCTTCCTCAAGAATCGTGGCCGTGTCTTCCTCTGCATCGCGAGTATGGATTATCAGCGGCAGGCCGGTCTGCCGCGAAACGGCGATATGCGTGCGGAAAAGCGCCCGCTGCACCGCGCGGTCGGATTTGTCGTAATAGTAGTCCAGCCCGGTTTCGCCGATGCCGATCACTCTGGGATGTGCCGTGCCTTCGAGGAGAGCCGCCTCGCCAAGGTCAGCGTGCTGCTCCGCCTCGTGCGGATGGATACCGATGCTGGCCCAGACATCCGCTTCGCGTTCCGCAGTAGCGACAACAGCTTCCCATTCGCTGCGCCGGGTCGAAATATTGAGGAAGGCCCCTACCCCCGCCGCACGCGCCCGCTCCAGCACCGCGGGCTGATCGTCCACCAGACCTTCGTAATTGAGGTGGCAGTGGCTATCGACCAGCATCAGGACGCGGCCTCTGCAGGAAGTTCAAGACGCGGAAAAGCCGGTGACGGGTTTTCCACGCGGATCGGCTGTTGCGAGAAATCATCGTCCAGCGAAGCGAAACCGCGCGCATCCGCGGGAATACACAATGCGTCGAGAATCTTGCCGGAAGCCACTGGAATTACTGGTGAAACGGCAATGGCCAGATCGCGGATCGCGCCGCACAGCGTGGCGAGCACCCGCTGCATCCGCGCCGGGTCAGTCTTGCGCAGCGCCCATGGCGCCTGCTCGTCGACATAGGCATTGCATGCGAACACCGCCTGCATCCATGCCTCCAGCCCGGCGGCGAAAGCCAGCTTCTCGAACGCATCGGGCAATTCGCGTGTGCAGGCGGCGTGAACTTTATCACGCAATGCCTTGTCAGCTTCCAGCATAGGAGCTTCGGCCGTGATCGCGCCGTCGCAGTTCTTGGCGATGAAGCTCAACACCCGCTGCGCGAGGTTGCCGAAGCTGTTGGCCAGTTCGGCGTTATTGCGGTTCACGATGGCTTCGTGAGACCAGCTTCCATCCTGCCCAAAGCTGAATTCGCGCAGCAGGAAATAGCGCAGGGTATCCACGCCATAGCGATCGGCCAGTTCGCCGGGATCGGTCGCGTTGCCGAGGGACTTTGATTCCTTCACTCCGCGATTGAGAAGGAAGCCGTGGGCGAAAACGGCCTTGGGCAAAGCCAGCCCCGCGCTCATCAGGAAAGCTGGCCAATAGACCGCGTGGAAGCGGACGATGTCCTTGCCGATCAGGTGCAGGTTGGCCGGCCAGAACTTGCAGAATTCTTCTGTATCATCGGGATAGCCGACGCCGGTGATATAGTTGGTCAGCGCATCGACCCAGACGTACATCACATGGTCTTCCGCGCCCGGAACCTTCACACCCCAGTCGAAGCTGGTGCGGCTGACCGAGAGATCGCGCAAACCGCCTTCGACAAAGCTGCGAACCTCGTTCAGGCGAGATTGCGGGCGGACGAAATCAGGCTGTTCTTCGTAGAGGCGCAGCAAAGGTTCCTGATATTTGGACAGGCGGAAGAACCAGCTTTCCTCCACCGTCCATTCAACCGGCGTGCCCTGCGGCGAGAGGCGTTCGCCCCCTTCCCCGTCGACCAATTCGCTTTCATCGTAGTAGGCTTCGTCACGAACGGAATACCAGCCCTCGTAGCGATCCAGATAAAGATCGCCATTGGCCTCCATCGCCTTCCATATCGCCTGGCTGGCGCGGTGGTGTCCCTCTTCCGTAGTGCGAAAAAAGCGATCGTAAGATATGTTCAGTTTGTCGAACAAATCACGGAAATAACCCGACATTTCATCAGCAAGCTGGATCGGGGTAACCCCAAGGTCGCGCGCCTTCTGGGCCATTTTCAGCCCGTGTTCGTCGGTGCCCGTCTGGAAACGCACCTCGCGCCCACGCAGCCGCTGGAAGCGCGCCATGACATCGGCGGCAATGGTTTCATACGCGTGGCCGATATGCGGCCGCCCATTGGGGTAATGGATCGCGGTGGTAAGATAATAAGGCTCAGCCATGGGCCGGTTCCCTAGGGGCGGCGACCGAGGCGAGCAAGGTGCCGATTTCGAGCAGCAACAGGCCTGCATCGTAGTTGTAGGTCGGCGCAGTGCCGGCGAGGCGGACGAGAGAGGCGTGCGCCTCCGTCAGCGCGGGCAGCGAAGCGCAGTCGGTTTCGCGCATACGCGCACCCACGACACCGCGCGCCAAATCTATCGCAGCGAGTTGCTTGCGGCGGTCCGGCGGCGTTCCGATCGCTTCGGCCAGACGGCCGCGACGGCTGAGGTCGGGATCGCCGTGCTCCGCGATTTCGCACATCAGGGTGTGCATCACGCCAAGACCGAGATCGACGAATTCCAGCGCCGCGCCCGGCGATCCGCCGCCGGCCGCGACCGCCGCCCGCCTGACTGCATCATCGGCTGTCGGCGCTTCGCGACGCAGGATCGCGTCGATATCTACATCGGTCAGGCGAGCGAAGCGCAAAATGCGGCAACGCGACCGGATGGTCGGCAGAAGTCGGCCCGGGCGGTGTGCCACCAGCAGGAAGAAACTGCCGACCGGCGGTTCCTCAAGGCTCTTCAGAAGGGCGTTGGCAGCGCTTTTTTCCAGGAAGTCCGCCGGATCGATCACGATCACGCGGCGGCTGCCGAGCGTTGGCCGGGTCGTCAGCCGCTGCTGCATCGCGCGGACCTGCTCCACCGAGATATTGCGTTTACGCTGATAGGGTTTGCCAGCCTCCCGGTTCTTTTCGTCATCGGCGGTTGCCGGAAGTGGCTCCAGCACGATCACATCGGGATGATCGCCCGGCGGTTGAGGCACGCCGGGTTCAGCCACGAGTTCGCGCGCCGCCTGCATCGCAAAGCTCGCTTTGCCCAACCCACGTGGTCCAGCCAGCATCCACGCATGGTGCATGCGCGGGCCGTCCATCGCCGCGCGCCATTCCCGCCAGGCGTCATCATGACCGGCGAAAGTCACGCCGGTTTTCCCAGCAGCGGTGCAAGGGCCTGCATCACCAAGGCGTGGGTTGCCTCCGGCGATCCGGATGCCTCTATCCGGGCGAAACGACGGGGCTCACCTTCAGCGAGCGCGCGAAAGGCGGCGGCGACGTTGGAGTGATATATCGCGCCCCTGCCCCCGATCGCATCGGCCACACCCCCGTCACGACGGGAGAGCCGGGCTGCAGCCTCGGCTTCGGCGACTTCGAACAGCAGGGTGATATCGGGCAGCAATCCGCCGGACCCGATACGGTGAAGTTCCAGCAGATCGGCAGCTTCAACGCCCCCTGCCCCGCCCTGATAAGCAAGCGAGGAATCGAGAAAGCGATCGCAGATGACCCACTGCCCAGCCTCAAGCGCCGGCAGTATCGCTTTCGCGACATGGTCGGCCCGCGCAGCGGCGAACAACAACGCTTCTGCCGGAGTGCCCCAGCCTGCGCGGGGAGGATCAAGCAGCAGAGCACGGATTGCCTCCGCACCCGGTGTTCCGCCCGGCTCGCGCGTCAACAGCACGTCCCAGCCCAGAGCACGCAGCGCTTCGGCCAAAAGGCGGGCCTGGGTGGACTTGCCGGCCCCCTCCCCGCCCTCCAGCGCAATGAAGCGGCCGCGCGTCAACTCACCAGCCCTGACACGCCGTTCCACAGTCGCATCAGCGGATTGGCTGCGGGCACCTCTTCCGCGGCGACGAGAGGCACGTCATGCGGCTGCTGTCCCGCCACTTCCACACGCAAGACAGCAATCTGCTGGCCTTTGGCAATCGGCGCCTGCACCGGCCCGCGATAGCGCACGGAAAGCGTAACATCGGCCCTTTCGCCGTGTTTCACGCTGGCCAGAACCTCTCCCTTCGTCCGCAGAGGGACGCTGCGCCGCGAACCTTCCTGGACCAGAGCAGCCCCGACGGGAGTATCGGCCGGGAGCACCACTTTGCTGTCGAACGCATCGAAACCCCAGTTGATGAGATCGCGCGAAGCCCTGTTGCGCACTGCGATGCTTGGCGCGCCAGCGATGACTAGCGCCAGCCTGCGCGATCCACGCTGTGCCGAACCGAGAAAGTTGTAGCCCGCCTGACGCGTATAACCGGTCTTGATCCCGTCCGCCCCCTTCACCACGCCGGTAATGGGGTCGTGGTTGTTCTGGGCAATATCCCGATAGCGCATGCCGCGCTGGCCAATATAGCGGCGGTAGAGACCGGGATAGCGAGTGGTCAGCGCTTCGGCCAGAAGGGCCAGATCATGTGCGCTGGTATAAGTGCGCCCTTCATCCGGCCAACCGTTCGGCGTGCCGAAATGCGTGTTCTTCATCCCCAGTTCGGCGGCGTTGCGGTTCATGAGTGCAAGCCACGCATCCATGGTTCCAACGGCCTCAAGCGCCAGCGCGACCGCCCCGTCATTGGCCGAAACCGTGGTCACGCCCAGAAGCAGTTGGCCCACCGTGACCTGATCGCCAGCCTTGAGGAACATGGAGGAGCCTTCGCCCGACCACATGTCAGCCACCTCCTGACTGATAGTGACCGACTTATCGAGCGACAGCCGGCCAGCCTCAATCAGGCGGAAGGCGGTATAGGCGGTCATCACCTTGGTGACGGATGCCGGCACAAATCGCCGATCCGGCTCTCTTGCAAACAGGGTCTGGCCGCTGGACAGATCGACAAGCAGGGCCACGGGAATTGCCGGGTCTACCGGTGCGGCGAGCGGAGCTGCCGGTAGCTGCGGAACCTTCAAAGGAGGCGCAGGAACGGGCGCGGGCGCAGCGCCCAGAGTCAACGCGGCCAGCGAGGCCTTTACGAAAGTACTGTAGGTCAAGTTCGCTCCCACCGCCGGCGCGACGGAGCGCCGGAACGATCAGCTGCTCTGAAAAGATTCGGCCGACGGTATATCCTGCGGTCCGGAACTTGGCGAGCAAGGCCTATCCCGCAACAGTGGAGGGTCAGCGCGCTATCTCATCCGCGAGCAGGCCAACGCTCATCGCGTAGTAGTTCGAGCAGTTGTATTCGAGGATGACGCGATAGTTCTGGGTCAGCAGATAGCTGGGCGCAGCCGGGCCATCCGGTTCGAACAGCGCGGCCAGCGTACTGTCAGCGATGGGCCCCTGCGGGATCACGCCCAGTCCCCGCCATTCGCGCACGGTCTTCCACTGGCTGTGCCGCACATGGACGCGCGGACATACGGGGGAGACCATTTCCGTGGTGATCGCTGCCCTGTCGACGCTGTTGGGCGTAAAGGCCCTGACGCCCCACGGCTCTCCACGGCGCCAACCAGCATCGCGGAAGTAGTTGGCGATGGAATGCAGCGTGTCCGGCTCGCTGTTCCAGATATCGCGGCGACCATCGCCGTCGCCATCGACCGCGAGGCGCAGATAGACGCTGGGGAGGAACTGCGGGTTGCCGAATGCCCCGGCCCAGCTTCCCACCAGAGATGAGCGAGGAATGCCAGTATCGGCGATCTTCAGGAGATCGATCAGTTCCGCCTCGAACAGATCGCGCCGACGGCCCTCCCACGCCAAAGTCGCAAGGGAACGGGCAAGGTCGAAATTGCCCTTCACCGCGCCGTAGCTGGTTTCATGGCCCCAGATCGCCAACACGATTGGTTCCGGCACGCCGTAACGCGCCTCCACCTCGGCTGCGAGAGGGCGCAGTCGCGCATAGGCCCGACGGCCGCCTTCTATCCGGGCGCTGGTGTTGTGATCACGCAGATAGGGCGCGAGAGGCGGAAATCCGCTGGGCGTGGCGCCAGACAGGTTGCCGCGATCAAGCGCAATGACGCGGTCATTGGGAGTCAGGCCGCCCAGCATCGCCGAAATGGTGCCCTCACTGACACCCTGAGACCGCGCTTTCGCCGCCACCTGCCCCATATAGGCGTCGAAAGAGCCATCCTGCGCACAGGCGGGCAACGAGAGCGACCCGGCCAAGGCTATGGCGGAAAGGGCGGTAAACAAACGGCGCGCAAACATGCCGGGTACTGTGGCATGTCGCGCGCCGCGTGGGAATCCCTCTTGCCGATTCAGTGCGGCCAGACGTTTCCGGCCACAGCCAGCCTACTGATCCTGCGGAGTGGTAACTACCGGCACATGGTCCAGATTTGGATAGAAGTCCGGATTGCGCGCCAGCATGTCTTTGAAGGGACCGAATCCGCAGTTCTCATCTTCACCACAGTTCGTCACCGTATGAATGTAGCGTAGCTTGCCATGTTCGATGCGGAACACATGCGCATCTGGCCGGCGGTGCTCGCCCATGCGGAGAAACACAGCGACCGATCCGACAACGGGATCGATGATGTAGCGGCGATCCGCCATCTCGATGTTGTCCGGAACGCCGACATTGCAGGTATCTTCCGGCTGACCCTTGCCGGTGAAGGCGCTGCCTTCCAGCCGGGCGCAGGGTGTGCCCCACGGCACCTGCACGCTCTTGTCCTTGAACAGATCCAGATAGGCGTCCGCAGCCGCGCGAAGTTCCTCACGCGTGTTCCGCTCCGCCTCTGGAATGACGCCCCAATCCTCGCGCTGGGCGTAATACAGCGTCTTTTCCGCGTCGAAGAGCCAATCGTCCTGATCGCTGACGATAACATCGAACGAGTTCACCGAAGCACCGCGACGATTGATCATCGTGGCCAGCACATAAGGATGTTCCGGATTGGTGATGATCGATTCGACATACACGGAACAGGCCACGGTGTCGTAGAACGCCCGGTGCCAGTCGACTTTCTGCGGGGTGGCGATCACACCGCCGAAGCTCATTGAGGAAAGCTCGAAATTCTCGTTGTAGTTGACCCATTCACCCATCGGCCTGACGTGCATAATCAGCCGCCCGGTTTCCTGCGCTTTCATGTATTGCGCGGCGGTTTCCTTCAGGCTTTCCCGGGTACAGCCAGCCTGGGCAAAGGCGGGACTGGCGATGGCGGCTGCGGCGATTGCGCCAGCGGCGCCGATGACAAAACGCTTCATAAATCCTGTGCTCCCCTCTCCGAAGCCGCGCACAATGTGCGCTTCTCTTGCCTAACTCATGGCCGAAAGAGAGTCACGAGGTGACAAGCCCGCCATTCGGCGTTAGCGGCATCGCGCAAGGACAGGTGGCCGAGTGGTTTAAGGCAGCGGTCTTGAAAACCGCCGTGGGTGCAAGCCCACCGTGGGTTCGAATCCCACCCTGTCCGCCAGTTCAGTCCCTGAGTGGGCACTGTGTTTGCGCCCGGTTTTCCCAGCAATGTCTGGAGCAGCCGGGCCTTCGATCCGACGATACGAACCTCGCTGTCCGCGACCTCGACACGCTGGGCGAGCGCGCGCAGGTGGTCGCGGCGATAGCCGCCGCCGTCGAGCCGGATACGCTCGCGCGCGGCCTTGGCGAACGTGCGAACCATCTGCGGGGTGATCGCCTTGGCTCCGCTGCTGTCGAGCATGGCCCGCGCCCGCTCGGCATCGGCCCTGGCCTGATCGCGAAGCGCTTTGAGGCCATCGATCCGGTCCTTGAGCGCCGGGTCGTCGAGATCGGTGATGCCTGCTTCAATGGCGTCGTAGAGACGCTTCAGGCGCAGCTCGGCCTCGGCGGCGCGCTTGTTGAGTTCGGCGATGTGTTCGCGGCGACGCTCGCCCTGCTCCTGCCGCCGGTCGAGGACGGCGGCGAGAATGGTTTCCAGCCGTTCGGGTTGCAGCAAGCGCTTTTCCAGATGGTCGGCGACAAGATCGTCGAGCTTCTCCATGGGCACCGCCATGCCGGTGCAGGCGGTTGGTCCCTGCCGCGCCTTCATCGAACAGGCATAATAGCGGTAGCGCCCGCCCTTGCCGGTGCGGATGGTCATGGCTCCGCCGCATTTGGCGCAATGGATCAGCCCGGTGAGCATGGTCGGCCCGCTGATGACGCGGGCGGGCATGACCTTGGGATTGCGGGCCTTGAGTAGCGTCTGCACGGCATCGAACGTCTCCTTGTCGATGATCGGCGGGACCGGCACGGTGACGATTTCGGCCTTGGGCTTCAGTTCCTTGGTCTTGCTGCGCTTGTTGAACTCATGCTCGCCCATATAGGTGCGGCGGGTGAGGATGCGGTGGACCTGCCCGATGCCCCAGCGCCCGCCGTCGCGGGTGAAGATGCGGCGGGAGTTCAGATAGGAGACGATGTTCTTCACCCCCATCTGGCCGGTGGTGCCGTCGCCCTCCAGTGCGAGGCGATAGATCAGCCGCACCGTGTCGGCATGAAGCGGGTCGATCTCCAGCTTCTTCTTGACCTTCACGCCCCGTGTCTCGGCCGCGACGGTGCGATAGCCGATGGGCGGCAGCGAGCCGTTCCAGAAGCCTTGGCGGGCATTCTCCTTCAACGCACGCATGACGTGCTTGGCATTCTCCTTCGACTGATATTCGTCGAACAGCGCCATGATCCGCCGCATCATGTCGTGCATCGGATCGTCACCAAGCTCCTGCGTGATGGAGACGAGCCGGACGCCGTTCTTGCCCAGCTTGCGGTAGTAATATTCCATCTCGAAGGCATCGCGGAAGAAGCGACTGAACGAGTGGACCACGACGACATCGAACGGCGCGGGCTTCGACGTACCCGCCTCGATCATCCGCTGGAACTCGGGGCGGCGGTCATTGGTGGCGGTGTTGCCCGGCTCGATGAAGGTTTCGGCAAGCTGGTAGCCGCGCGAGAGGCAGTAGGTCTCGCCCTGCCGTTTTTGATCGGGGATGGAAACATCATGCTCGGCCTGCCGCGCTGTCGAGACGCGCAGATAGAGGGCGGCGCGCAGCGGGACGGTCATGGCAGGCTCCTTGGCATCAGGTCATGGGGTTCGGCCGAACAGGTCATCGAACAGGTCGCCGAACCAGCGCTCGAATGCGGTGACTTCGGCTTCGGCAACGGGCACGGGATTCGGCCAGTCGTCGGTGACGGTCCATGCACAAAGTTCATGCTTTGGCGGTCGGCCGGGAAAGGGCCAGGGTTCGCCAAGCAGCGCCTCAAGTTGCTCGGATGCGGTTGGCGCGGGCGGGCGGTCGGGCTTGGCCATGCCCGAAGAGTCGTCTGAAACGGGAGGCGAGAAAACCATTTTGTCGCGCCGCTCCAACGCCTTCGCAGGACAACGAAGGAATACAGGCGATCGCCAAGGGCGGCGTATGCTCCGCTCGGCGGACACGGGGACGGATCGTCCATCATCCCCACCTCCCATGCCTTCCAAGCAGCGCTGCTTCCGCCCGGAAGATCGGTTCCGGCACGGTTTGGGGACCGGATCGTCCATCGACATGGCAAGCGATGACCTTGAGCGCATGGACCATGCAGGCTTCGATCATCGCCCTATCCAGCGACAGCCGCTCGGCGATTGCCCGATAGGACAGATCATCCACCCGATGCAGGAGGAAGACGATGCGGGGGAGCGGCGTCAACGCATCGACCGCTGCTTCATAGACGGCAAGCAGGGCGTCATGAGGCTCGGCCATGGCTCTTCCTCCCGCGCCTGGCGCCATGCCCTGTCACCTGGGCTACCCGGTTTAGCAGCGCTTGGAGCAGGTTCCGCACCTCCTCTCGGGAAAATCCCCCATCGTCGGGCGCTGGTTCGCCGAACAGGCGTGGGCTGTTCCATTTCCAGTAGGGCGTCAGCACATCCGCCAATCGCGCCATGCGGGGACAATCATGGCCGAAGCCGGTGGCATTGGCCTAGGCGAGCGACTTGGAGACATGCAGGCCGATATGCTCGGCGACCCACGGGTCGGGAAAACCCACATCGAGAAGATGGGAGGCTAGGCCGAGCTGGGCGGTGATGCCCGCCTGATAGAGAAAGTCGTTCCGACTCCCCAGCGACCAATGATCGGCCTCCGGGAAAAACTCCTTCGCCGTCCGGTATCGGTGGCGGCTGAGGCTGCGCCCTTCGCGCGTGCGCAGCAGCGTGACGGGTTCATCCTCATGCGCCTTCCACAGCGCCGCAAGAGCGCTCTGCGTCGGTGCGGCGATGATCGTGGCGGGAATGGTGGTGAGGGCACCGAGCAGCGCGCGGCGCGATGTCGTGGGAACGAGATTGTCCATATGCACCTTCCGATCCGCATCGGAGCGAACGGCGGGAGAGATGGACAGACGCGGCAAGGTTCCATGCTCCCGCGCGCTGGGCGCGGGAGCCGGGGCTGGTAACATGCCAGTGACATGCGCCGCCGCCTTTAGCCCGAAGGCTTGGACATACGCGTCGGCACCCCGGACAACATCTGTTTCCGAGTTTGCATCACTGGCGGGATTACCAGTCCCGGCACTGCCCTTTGCGCAGCGCAGACCCACCCTATCAGAGAGGATTCCCCCCGCCAAGCAGCGCGACACGCGCGCCAGCAGAGCGGCCGCCCCTGCGGCCGCTCCCGCTTCCCGGCCTGTTGCCGGTCAGCGCTGGGTTTATGGGGCGGAAATGGCCAAATCAGGCCGTGCCACCCGCTGAGACGCTGAAATTACCGGAAAATCGAGAAATCGTGCCATCCGGCTGAACAGGCTGCCACCGGCAGGAATCGCGGAAAGACAACCACCACAGGCCCCACAGGTGGCAGGCCTTTTATCTCGCCGTCTTATTTGGGTTCGTGATTCTGCGAGTTTTCGCCATCGCCATTTCTCCTCCATAGCAAGTAATCGCGGCCTATTCGACGCCGGACTGCGAAGTCGTGCGAAGTGGTTCAGGTCTGATACGCCGTGCAGTCTTCCGGCTCATCGACGGCGTATCCGGGCTGCATTACAGCAGCGTTCGAACCGTCGCGGCACATGTCGCTATCGGATTTACGGGGCACCATCACAGGCAATCGCGCGTGGTCCGACGCGGTCGGCCACAGGCAAGATATCGTGCTTCCCGTTCTCCTGGTCTGTATCATTCCTTGCGCCGCTTTCGTGGACCTCCGTGAGCTGGTCAGCCGTCAGTTGGCCGGTAAGAGAGAGGGTGTCATCATGAGTTCGCAGCGCTCAGACGCTGGACCTTGGCTGCATTCCAGGCGGCGATATCCTGTACCGATGCGTCAGGATCGCCGCTGTAAAAGGTGCCGTCACGCCATCGCGTGCATGATGACGGCGAGCTTGCGGGCAACGGCGACACGCGCTTTGGCGTGGCACTTGGTCTTCGCCAGCTTCAGCCCCCATGTCTTCAGCGTGTCGCGCCCCTTGAAGCGGGTGAGCAGCGCGGACGCCGCCTCGTAGAGCGCGCGGCGGACATCGGGATCGCCAGCCTTGCTGATGCGCCCCTGCCCGTCGATCGAGGTCCCGGACTGCCATCGCTTCGCGGTCAGGCCGAAGTAGGCCGCAACATTGCGTGAGCGGCGGAAGCGCGCGAGATCGTCGATTGCGCTACTGAAGCTGAGCGCGGTGATGGGACCGACACCGGGGATCGCCATGAAGCGGCGACACAGCTCGTCGCGCATCGCGATCTGCACGACCAGCTTGTTGAGCACGAGATAGGGGGTCCCTTTTGCGCGCCGATTGACAGGAATGGATTGGCCAGGGACCCTTTTGGCGACGCTATAATCGACGTCAGGGAGCGTTCCGTGCTTGTCGATCCATCAGTGCGGTAAGCCTTCCCAACGAAACGAGATGCTGGCTGATGAGCGACAGCCAGCCCTTGCGATGCCAGTCGACAATCGTGGCATCGTCCAACTCTCTCAAACGATCGGCATCGACGATACGGAAGCCATCCAGCGCATACTGTCGCCCATCCGGGAGTGTGGCATCTGCGCGTTTCACGATCAGCAGATCTTTGTCATGGAGCGCATCCGTGAAGGCTTTCGTGTTTTCGAATTCCACCTGATAGGCTTCGCAGAATTGCAGGGCCTGCCGCGTCAACGCACCGGGCTCGCCCTGCTCGAACAGCGGCGCGCCTTCCTCGCCTTCGCGCACCAGACGTTCCGAAGCGGTATCGATCGCCAGCGCGAAACGGTCCGCTCCCGGGACCGAGACAAAGCCGAATGGATAACGGCGCACATAAGCGGGCACATAATACCCTTCAGCCCATGTATTATCCCTGACGAAAAGATTCTGGCCCTCGGCAAGGCCGAACAATGCGACAGGGAGAAGGGTCTCCCCGGCAAAGACGATCGGGTAGCAGCGACCCGCCTCGCCAAATTCGCCCAGCACGAGCGGGATATAGGGCGTGTCGGCTGCAAACGCCATGTCGCCATCCTTGAGACGCCAGGCCGCATGGGCTGCCGAATGAAGGACGACGGGTTCGCGATAGAAAAGCGGCAGCGTGCGCGTTTCTGCGCCTCTGGTTTTATCGATAGTCATGACATCTCCTGGAATCTGCGAACGCCACAGTGCGGTCAGAACTGGATTCTCAAGCCGGCATTGCCTTTGAGGCTGTAGCCCTTGCCGAAGTCCGCGATCGGCGTGTCACCCGACACTTCGGTATAGAGCGTGTACCTGCCATTGCCCCAGCTATAGCTTCCGCCAAGGCCCAACTCACCCCACAGACGACGGTTGCGGCTTGCGATCGGCGTGCCGGACACATCGACTTGGGCGCCATCGAGCCATTCGTAGCTGAGGTTGACGAGGCCATAGACATGGCTGCGGCGGGTGCCGCCTGCGCTGTCCCAGCTGTTCTGGCGATCGATTGACAGACCCCAGCGAGACTTGAGGCTGTCGCCGCGCGCGGCGGAGACTTGCGCACCGGCCGGATCGGCAAAGCTATCGAATCCGACATGGGCATAGATCATCTGGATCTGCGGTGTCAGCGTCAGCTTATTGCCGACCGGCGAGCGCTTGCCGACCTCCAGGCTGAAGGCCTGACCCCTGCCGTCATTGCCCTTGACCAGCGTGCCCAGCGTATCGGACTTAAGGTCGCTATCGAACCAGCTGAACTTGGCCTGCGCATCGGTATAGAAGCCTTCCGGTCCATACCATGTGAGCGTGGCGCCGAGGCCATAGCCCTGCGTATCAATCTTGCCGTTGCCGAAGATCGAGGCGATGCTGTTGTCCGCCTCGCCATAATGGGCCGTTATCCCGCCGATCAGGGTCGCCCCGTCACTGCGCTGGCCAAGGACAGCATCGAGGCCCATCTGCATCTGCCAGCTGTCGATATTCTGATCGGCACCGCTCGTCGAGACCAGAGCCTCAGGCCGCTGGCGCGACGCGTCCATCCTGCCCCAGATGCCAATGCCGTCCGGCGTCGCGACATTGGCCCAGGCACGGTTGCCGACGCGCTGCTGTAGCGTGGGCAGGCCGTTGAGCGCCTGAAGGGTCTGCGCATAGCCCTCATAGACCGGAACGCCGGGCTGGTAGAGCGGCTGCGGCTGCTCGGGTTCGTCCGGCCCGCCCGGCTCGCCGGGTTCCTCCGGGTCCACCGGATCCACGGGGGGATTGAGCAGCGACGAGCGCAGATACCAGTCGCCGTCCTGCGGATCGGCGACGCCGTTCTTGTAGAGCCGGTAGCCATAGGCGCCGGCGATGACGGCCTGCTCGCCCTGGAACATATAGTCGCCATTGAGGACGAAGCTGCCGTCCGAGGCGCCGGCGACGTCGATGATCCTGATGCCCTCGACGGTCGGGGCCCCAAGCCCGTCACGGTTGATCACCGTCACCCGCGTCGTGCCGAACGTCCCACCGCCGACGACCAGCCGATCCGTCGCCGAACCGTCGCCGCCAAGCACGGCCTCGATCTCCAGCGCCCCGCCAGCGCCGACATAGTCGCCAGCCACGGTCAGCGTGCCGATCCCGCGGCCCGGCGCGACGACGCCGGCATTCACGATGTTCGCGACCGACCCGTTGCCTTCCAGGCGTCCGCCGCTCGCCACATCGACATTGCCGCCGAAGATACCGTCGACCGCGAGGGTGCCGCCCGTGACCAGACCGCCGGCGGTGTAGCCGGCATTGTCCCCGGTGAGAACCAGCGTGCCCGCGCCGGCCTTGGTGAGCACGCCGGTACCGGAGAGCCCGCCGTTCAGCGTGAAGCGCGTGTCCGCGTCGGTCAGGATCGTGCTGTCCCCCGCGAGCGCGACGGAACGATCGCTTGTAAAGTCCGCGGTGGTCCGCAGGGTCCCGCCATCGAGCGTGACATTGCCCGCCGCGTCGCCCAGATTGGCATCGGCCGAGACGACAAGCGTTCCGCCCTGGACAGCCGTGCCGCCGGTGTAGCTGTTCGCGCCCGCAAGCACGAGGGTGCCCGGATCGGTCTTCACGAGCTGCGCGTCGCCCGTCAGGACCGCGCCGATCGTCGCCGTCATGTCTGCGCCCGCGGTCGAGCCGTCGCCGACGCGGATGACGCTCTGGGCGCCGACGAGGGTCAGTTCGTCCCCACCGATCGCATAGCCATCGGCCGTGAACTGCATGCCCGACGCGGTGACGGCGCCGAGGCTGTTGTCCACGGTGACGGTGCCGCCGGTGCCGCTGAAGATGGCGAAGGCGCCGTCGGCATAGGCCGCGTTGACCGCGCCGGTGGCTTCGGTCCAGCTATCGTCGCCGGCACTGTTCTGCCAGACGCCGTTGCCGCCCTCGATCGCGCCGTTGTTCCTGATGCCGTCCGTGCCGTCCCAGAAATTGAGCGTGAGGCCGGCGCTGTTGACGAGGTTGACCTGACCCGCGACCGAGGTCTGGACGATGGTGTTGCTGCCAACCGGCATCGTCCCGAGTGCAAGGCCGTTGTCGGTCAGGGTGCCGCCATAATCGAACACGCGGTAAACGCCGGCATCGAACGCGCCGCCGGCTGGAACCGTGACATCGATCGTACCGTCCAAGGTGAGATCCCCGCCCACCGTGACCAGATCGTTGAGCGCGCCGCCCGCGGCATTCGCTTCGCCGAACTCGAAGGCAAGCCGGGTACCTGAGGCAAGGGCAAGATTGCCGTTGATGATGAGCGTGCCGACCGCCCCGGCGCCCGGCGCCAGCGTCGCGCCGTCGGCCAGCGTCACGTCGCCACCGATCGTGCCGGTGCCGCCCAGCGTCGCGCCCGAGGCCACGCTGGTGATGCCGCTGGCCAGCGACTGGTCGCCCATGATGAAGAGCGTGCCGGCCTCGATCGCCGTGGTGCCGACATAGCTGTTGTCGGCGGTGAGCATGAGCGTGCCCGCGCCGGACTTGATGAGGCTGCCCGTGCCCGAGACAAGACCGTTCAGGGTGAGCACGGTGCCGTCATCGGTCAGCAGCGTGCCCGCGCCAGCGAGATCGACCGCGCGGCCAGAGGCAATGTTCGCGGTGGTGTGGAGAGTACCGCCGGCAATGCCGAGATCAGTCGAGGCATCGCCAAGGTTCGCGTCGCCGGAAATCTGCAGCGTGCCAGCATTCAGAAGCGTACCGCCTGAATAGCTGTTCGTGCCGCTCAGCACGAGCGTTCCAGCATCGGTCTTGACGAGCTGGCTGTCGCCGACGAGCGCCGCCTCGATGGTCGCGGTAAAGTCGGCGCCCGCGCTCGTGCCGTCGCCCACGCGGACGATCGACTGCGGGCCGGCCAGGGTCAGGGCATCACCAGTGATGACATAGCCGTCGCTGGCGAACTGCATGCCCGAGGCCGAGACGATGCCCAGGCTGTTGTCGATGCCGACCGTGCCGGACGTCGCCGAGAAGATGGCGAACGCCCCGTCCTCGTAGGCGGCGTTCACCGCGCCGGTCGTCTCGGTCCAGTTGTCGTTGCCCGTGCCGTTCTGCCAGACGCCGTCACCGCCGTTGACCGCGCCATCAAACTTCGGTCCGGCCGCACCGTCCCAGAAGTTGAGCGTCGCCGAGCCGCGATTGACGAGGTTGACCTGATTGGCCACCGAGGTCTGCACCTGGACATTGGCGCCCGTGGGCAGGGTTCCGATCCCGAGGCCGTTGTCGGTGAGCGTACCACTGTAATTGGCGACACGGTAGAGCCCGACCTCGAAGCTTCCGCCCGGCGTCACATCGACATTGATGGTGCCGTCGAGGACGAGGTCGCCGCCGATATTGACCACATCGTTGAGCGCGTCGCCCGGCGCGCTTGCCCGGCCGAACTGATAATCGAGGATCGCGCCAGCGGCGAGCGTCAGGTCGCCATTGATACCGAGCGCGCCCGCCCCGCCGGCGCCCGGCGTCAGCGTCGCCCCATCGGCGATCACCACATCACCGCCGATGATGCCCGCGCCGCCCAGCGATGCGCCCGAAGCGACGCTGGTGAGCCCCGTTGCAGCCGACTGGTCGCCGTTCACCAGCAGCGTGCCCGCATTGACATCGGTCGCGCCGGCATAGCTGTTCGCGCCGGTCAGCGTGACAACGCCGACGCCATTCTGCGCTACACCGCCGGTGCCCGAGATCAGCCCGGCAAAGGTCACGTCGTCCGAACGATTGAAGGCCAGCGTGCCACCGTTCACCACATCACCAGCAATGTTGCCGATAGTCCCGCCGTCACCGAGCTGCAATGTTCCTGCTGCGATTGTCGTACCGCCAGTATAGCCATTGTCCCCTGTCAGGGTGAGGACGCCCGCACCGGACTTGGTCAGGCCGCCCGAACCGGTGAAGCGCGGCGAGATACCGATGTTATGGCCGTTTGTGTCAATGATTCCGCCGTTCGCACCAAGGACAAGATCATGCGCGTCAAAATCGACGAAGAAATCATTGCCATCCTGCGTCGCGCGCAGCAGGCCGCCATCCATGGAGAAGCTAACGGTGCCGAGGCCACCACGGACAAAGCTGGTTTCAAGAACACCTTCACTCCCCGCCACGCCCTGCAGAGCCAGCGTTCCGCCAGATGCCGTCTCCATACCGAGCAAGAGGCCGCCATCCGCATGGACGAGGCCGCCGTCCTCGATCGTCAGCACGCCCGTGCCGACATTGCCGACGGTCATGCTGGAGGTCGTCACCGTCCAGTTCGACCCTACCCCCGTCACCACGACGCTGCCATCGGCATTAGCACCGATATAGCCCTGATTGCTGGTGACGCTCGCGCCGTCCTCAATGCGCATCGCGCCCGTGCCAAAGCTGCCGATGGTGAGTTGCTGCGCGTTGGTCCAGATGCTACCCGAACCGGAAACGACCACCTCGCCCGGTCCGGTGCCGCCGACCACGCCGTCATAACTCGAGACCCTCGCAGCATCCTCAATGCGCAGACTGCCGGTGCCATAGAGACCGACACTGATCCGTCCGTCGTTTTCCCATGACGAGCCAGGCCCGGTGACGAGCACCTGTCCAATCCCGCCGCTGTCGTACCCAATGGTGCCCGTGTCGCTCGTAACCGAGCCGCCGTCGGCAATCGTCAATGTCCCGGTTCCGCCGTAACCGACCACCAGCTCGGCGCCGACCGCCCAAGTTGAGGGGGTGCCGATGCCATTGCTTCCCGTGACCGTGACCACGGCCTGCTCACCAGCACCGACCCCGATCAGGCCGTTGGCGCTGCTGAGCATACCCCCTGCGGCAAGCCTGAATTCTCCCGCCCTGGCATAAACATCGTCTGTGACGCTGTTCGCGCCGGTTAGTACGAGCGTGCCGAGATCGGACTTCACAAGGTCGCCAGCAGCCGTCAGCGCCGAGGCGATCGTTGCGGTATAACCGGCTCCGGCTGCGGTCCCATCG
>Ga0182736_1000143_pt1 | contig 139225 bp, 127 predicted proteins | sample eDN5th30CKraftBY_FD_128882 | JGI IMG/M metagenome (GOLD analysis project Ga0182736, IMG submission 128882) | Enriched backyard soil microbial communities from Emeryville, California, USA - eDNA 5th pass 30_C Kraft BY (version 2) (version 2) | ecosystem: Environmental > Terrestrial > Soil >... | reverse complement strand
GCGCTTTCGGAAACTCGGCCGACAAACGCTCCCGGATCGCCGACAGCATCAGCAGCGCGCCCTTGTTCGTCGGATGGATACCGATGACTTCGACGATCATTCCATTCTGCTCCAATCACTCCAGCCGTCGATCGCATTTCGATCGGCAGTAGGAGGTCCTATTCCGAACTCGCTAGAAGACCGAGACCAAAGGTCGCCGGGCTGCAAACCGAGATCCGATCGCGCGACGAAAGCCTCTCCGTGCGCAACGCGTCGAGTCCCTGCCTGAGTGCACCCCGGAAGCGAGAAAGCAGCCACGTCCTAATCATTGCCGTCGGCCACCACACTCGCCGCGACTGCGTCTCAAGCCCTCTGCACCCGACGCCCTCTGCGCTGTTGGAGAAGCCGGATGAATTCTGGATAAAAGGTCCAGATCATCGTGATGCCGCCGCCGCAGACGGCCAGAATGAGATCGGCCATCCAATGGTCTCCCATCCCGGTCACGCGACCGACGATCCAGGCGACGGCGAGCGGGATCTGAAGCATCAGCGCTGTAAACACGTTGCGCAAGACCAAAGTCGTCGTCCCGCCGACCAGTCGGTCAAGCAAGAGCTGGCGGATCGCGATCGAAACGAACTTCGTCAGCGCGGTCGCCACGGCGACGCCTAGCAGGCCATACCAGTAGGCGCCGAGAACGACGCTCGGTATTTGGATCGCCACCGTCGTGAACAGGAAGAGTGTGAGGTCGAGGCCGGGCCTGCCGATTGCCTTGTAAAGCGTCGAAGTCGTGCCGCCGGCGGCGTGGATCATGACGGAGAAGGCGAGCCACTGGATGACTGGCCCCATGCTCTGCCATTGCGGCCCGAGGAACTGAATGCAGAGGCTATGTCCGAAAAAGATCAGAGCCATCATGACTGGGAAGTTGAGCTTGCAGTTCCACAACTGGGTCTTGACGTAGGTCTCCCCAACCGATTTGAGATCGTGCTTGATCTTCGCGTAGTGGACGAACATCACGCGATTGAGGATCGACATCAGCGAGCGGCGTACCGTATCGGTGACGTAGAGCGCCAAGGCGAACAGTCCGACATCGGCTGGCGTTAGAAGACGGCCGAGCACGATCACCGCGAGATTGCTGCTGAGCGAGACGGCGAGATCGTTCGCGAAGACCAGCCCGCTGAAGCCGACGACCTCCTTCAGGAGCGACCGGTCGAAAGACGGCTTCAGAGGCCAGCGGGCCATATAGTAGAAGCCGGCGGTCGCGACGAGCTGTGCGACGATCGTCTGCCAGACGATGACCCAGGGATCCGGCTTGAAGAACAGGACGACGGCCGCGACACCAAGGCCGATGACATTGCTGACGACGCGGACGATGGTCACGTCCTTGAACCGGCCGCGGCGGTAGAGCATGGCCGTCGAGATGCTGCTGAACGGCAGCATCAGCAGGATCGTCGCCATGACCATTGTCAGGTCCGAGACCTGCGGCTGCCGGTAGTAGGCCGCCGAGAGCGGGGCGATCGCACCGACGGTGACCAGAAAGAGCGCGCCACAGATGGCCAGCGACGCCGTGAAGGTCGTTCCCAGCAGCGAGGGCGTCATCTTGCTCTCATCCCGCTGGATGAGGGCTGCCGTCAGTCCGAAATCACCGACGACCTGAAGCAGCGTGATGGTCGTCAGGGCGAGGGAAGCGACACCGAAGTCATCCGGCGCCAGCGTGCGGGCCACGATAAGCCGGAACGCGAATGCGAGTCCGGCCGAGATGAATGTGTCCGTAGCAGTCCAAACAGCGTCGCTTCTTAAGGCCATTGTTGGCGTCCGTGGTGCGCGATCGGATGAGGGCCCGCAATCCGCAATAAACGGCCCCGGTCTTTGCCGCATCAGCCTTTTCAGGCTGGTGCGCGAGTTTCTGGCCCCTGTCCGAGGCAGTGGCTGCGCAGCCGAGCAGCCTATTCGGCAGCCATGGCCAGTGAGTGGACGCTCCCGGTGCCGGAGTGGCCGACGCTGGCATGGCCCCATTCCTCATACAGCACTGGGGCGCTCCGATCAGGTCCCCGGAAAAGGCGCACGGCCGGCTTGTTGATAACCGTCTCCCGCAGCCTCAGCCCGGGCGCACGCGATGCATCCGATTCGATCGCGATGGCCAGGCCATCGGCGTCGGCAGCGGCGTTATCGGTGTTCCCGCGAAACTCGACACCGTCGTACAGCATCTCTGCCGCCAGCATGCGGACCGGGTCCAGAGTGCGGACCCTGTCGACGCCGCGACCGAGGATGTCAATCTCCTCGCAGTCCTTGTCGATGCGGATGGCATCATGCCCAAAATCGGCATTACATGCGCCGGAAACCAAGCCGCCAAAGCCTGGACCGATCATGGCAATGCGCATTCGCGGATCCTCAAACGGGGCCAAAATTCGGCGCCAATATCGACGAAATGTTGCGACGCAACAACCCATAAAACGCAAAAGCCGAATTGGGCCATGGCAAGTGTTGTCGCAGCCGCACAGTCGCGACACGCGGGGATGTGACGAAACTCGGGAAGCAAGTGGATCGGCAGCAGGACGACGATAGCCGGTTGCTCTTGGATATGGACCGATAATCCTTGGGGGATGGCACTCGATGCGTGATTCCCCAGTGTCGGTGGCGGACCTCCGGCTAGAGCAATGGTCGGGGAAGGCGTCGTCAGGAAGCGCCGCGAAACGCCGTCGCATGGAAGCACCATGGTGCGTTGCAATAATGCGGTCGGTTCCGTTATCGTGTCGCCTGCGGATCTGGTGGAGGTCCTGCTGGATGCGGAACGATCGTGAGCGCCCCCATGGCTGATGTGACCGTCTATATTCCGACGCGCAACCGCGCCCGGCTCGTCGCGCAGGCGGTCGCCAGCGTCATGGCACAGACGCATGAGGACTGGCGCTGCATCATCGTCGACGATGCCTCGGACGACGAGACGCCGCGCGTGCTCGCCGGTCTCGCCGCGGCCGATCCGCGGGTCAGCTATTTCCGCCAGGAGACGGCGCAGGGCGCCTGCGCGGCGCGCAACCGCGCCATTGAGGCCGCGGATACAGAATTCGTCACCGGGCTAGACGACGACGACATCTTCCTGCCGCAGCGCCTCGCCCAGCTCCTTGACGGCGTGGCCAAGGGTGCCCCGATCGTCACCTCGCGCGACCTTCTCTGGAAGGCGGGCCGCATCAAGGCAATGCCGAAGCCGGACCTCGCCACCCTGCCGATGATGCTGAAGCGCAACGTCATCGGGAACCAGATCCTGACGCGGCGCGAGCATGTGCTCGCGGTCGGCGGCTTCGATACCGCCCTGCCCTCCTGGCAGGACTACGATCTCTGGGTCCGCCTCATCGAGAAATTCGGCCCGGTGACCGTCGTCCCGCATTTCGGCCAGATCATCTATGGCAGCGACAGCGTTGCCCGCATTACCGACGATGTCAGCCGCCAGGCGCGCGGCATGGAACTCTTCTTCGCCAAACACGGGCCGAAGATGAACGCGCAAGCGCGCAGCATCCACCTCGCGCGCCAGCAGCGGCTGAAGGGAGAGCCGGAAGCAATCATGAACGCGCTTCGTGGCTTCGACGCCTCCGTCGACGGCCTGCGCGACGTGTTCTGGGCGATGCGGAACTATCGCCAGGCGCTGGCGCTGCGCTGAAGGGCAGCCGCGCCGCGGTCACGCCGCATTCGGCCGCCACCCTTCCATCGCATCGCATCATGACCGGCCGGCGGGATGCCGCGCCTTTGCACGGAGGATGGGCTTGATCGACCGCCGGACATTTCTGCGCTCCGCGGCGCTCGTCACCGCGGCCGGCTTCGCCGGACCGTCGCTTGCCGCGCCCCCGACGCAGCGCCTCCTCGTCAAGGGCGGCGTCGATCCTGCCGCCTTTGCCGACCAGATGGCGTCGGCGGATCCCGACGGAAGGTCCGACAACGGCATCGCCATCCAGCGGACGATCAATCGCCTCTCAGACGAAGGCGGCGGCAAGGTCGTGCTCCGGTCCGGCCATTACCGCTTCGCGCGGCTGCTGGTCATCCCCTCCAATGTCGTCCTCGAAGGCGCCGGCCGCGACGCGACGCGTCTCGAGCGCATATCGGGTGATGATTCGCGCTCGATCATCATCGGCACCTATGGTCCGGTGATCTCGATCTCGCCGAAGCTCGAGACGCGCTACCTGATTGAGGACGCGACGATCGAGCAGACCTATGTCGATCTGGTCGATCCGTCGAATGCCGCGTTGTTCAAGGCAGGCGACTTGGTTGCGATCGACGGTACGGTGGCGGAAGTTCCGCATGGCGAGGGCTTCTGGCTGCCCAATGTGCTCGGCCGTGTCAAATCCGTCGACGGAGCGCGAATCAATCTCACCGGCCCCGTGGATGCTCCGCGCATTCGCGGCACGTACAAGACGCGGAACGGCAACCGACCCGGGATCCGGCGCCTCAATACGGGGCTCAACTCGCGGATCCGCGATTCGGCCGGGCGAACCTGGCCGCTCTTCGTTGCCGAAAATGCCGGCATCCGCGGCATGACCCTTGCGCAGAGCCAGAGCATGGGCTGGTTCCTGCCGACGCTCGCGGTCGTGAACTGCTTCCTCGAGGATTGCCGCATCATCGCCCGCGGCATCGGCGGCAACCCGGTGGCGCATTCCCGCTTCGAGCGCCTCGAGATCCGTCACCAGAAATATCCGCTCGAATTCGCTTATCTCTCGCATGACACGCTGGTGAAGGACGTCACCTTCGTCCAACTCGCCGATGGCGAGTCGTCGCGCTCGCAGGGCATATGGGTCAACAGCAACGAAGGCGCCAAGCGCATCACCTTCGACAACATCACCCGCTACGGCTTGAGTGACATGCAGAACCCGCCGGAGTTCGGCATCGCGCTGTTCGACGGCTCGGTACTGAAGAACTCGCGCATCTTCGCGCCCGCCTCGCAAGGGGCGCTGGCCTATCGCAGCTCGATCATCAATTCGACCATCGTCGCCTCACCCCGCGCCTCCTCGGCGCTCGTCATGAGCGACAGCATCGTGGAGGGGTCCACCATCCGCGGCGGCAGCAAGGCGGCGGTGCTCGCCGACAGCTCGTCCAAGGAGGTGGGAACGCTGATCAGGGATACGATCGTCGGCGGCAAGGACAAGCAGCGCTCCGATTTCGTCCTCAAGAACCGCAATCCGGAATTCACCCGCGTCGAGGCGACCTCGACCTTCTTCAACGCGGCCGATCCCGTCATCGCCTCGCTCGCGACGTCGAAGGCGACCATGAAGGCGGCGAAAGGCGCGATCAGCCTCGGCCTCGAGGCGAAGCCGACCTTCCAAGTCGGCCCGCGCAGCGTCTGGTCGTTCATTCTCGCCGGCGCGCTATCCAGTGCCGGCGACGGTGCTGAGATCGTCATCCGCATCGATGGCGTCGACGCCCTCAGGCGGCCTTTGCCGGATCTGGCGGGCGCCGGGTTCAGCTTCGAGGCTGAGCTCCGCTTCCCGAAGGCTGGCGGCGAGGACGGCTTCTCCTGGCGTACCAGCCTGGCAGGAGGCGCGGCCGCCAGCCCCAAAGTCGCGAAAGGCGCCGGGGACGTGGCGTCGGATCAGATCCGCACCGCCGAGATCGTGATCGTCGGCGCCGCGCCTGACGCGGTCTTCACGCCGACCGACGGCCGCATCACGGCCCGCACGATCGGGGCCCGCGTCTAGCGGCCGATTGCCACCAGGCGCCGGAATTGCTGCGCCCGTCTCGACATGCTGCACTGCACTATGGCATTGTCCCCGCGCGGCGGCCGAGCGCGGTTGGCTGCCATCGATTCCGACCGGACGAAGGGGGCACGCTTGAGCCAGCTGGATGAGAGCGACTCGGGCATTCTCGATGCGAGCAAGAGCGGCGGCGTGCATGGCGGCGCCAACTTCTCGATCAAGCACCGCGTTTTCCGGGGCGTCTGGAATCTCGTTTGGCTGATTCTGGCGTCGTGGACGCCTCCCCCGCTGCATGGTTGGCGACGCTTCCTGCTGCGCCTGTTCGGCGCGAAGCTGGGGACTGAGGCGCGGGTCTATGGCAGTGCGCGCATCTGGTATCCGCCCAATCTCGAAATGGGCGACTATTCCGTGCTGGGCTGGAAGGTGAACTGTTACAGCCAAGGCAAGATAACGCTCGGCCGATACGTCGTGGTGTCGCAATATTCGCATCTCGTGTCGGGCACGCATGAGATCGACGATCCGAGCTTCCAGCTCTACACCCGTCCGATCGTCATCGGCGACAATGCCTGGGTCGCCTCCGACGCATTCGTAGGTCCGGGCGTGACGGTGGGCGAAGGCGCCGTTCTCGGAGCGCGCGCGGTCGCCTTCAAGAATCTCGACCCCTGGATGGTCTATGTCGGCAACCCGGCGCGTCCAGCTCGCCCCCGCAAGCGCTTCACCCGCCCCTAGCTGATCAGGTCCCGAACGACCGCTCCCCCTTTCCGCGTTTTTCGGCCAGAGACCGAGGAGGCCGCATGATTGACCGAAAACTGAGGCTCGGCCTCCTTTCCTTCTGGCTTTCGCGCAATGGGGCAGGCGTCTTCGAAGCGGTGGTCGTTCAGGCGCTCGCAATGCGGGACAGCGGCATGATCGAGCCGCATGTATTCGGCCTCGCGGACGACCGGTCGGACACGGACGCTGCCCGCTTCGAGGGTATTCCGGTCCAGACCTTCTCCGTGAAAGGGCCTCCCGTGTTCGGCTTCGCCCCGGGGCTTCTCGTCGCAATCAAAGCCGCCGAAATCGACGTCCTGCATCTGCACGGCATCTGGATGTATCCCTCGCTGGTGGCGGAGCGCTGGGCGGCGGCGACCGGCAAACCCGTCGTCATCTCGCCGCACGGCATGCTCGATCCCTGGATCCTGTCGCGCGGGCGGTGGAAGAAGGCGATTGCACGGGCGCTCTACGAGAAGCGGAGCTGGAAGCGCGCCGCGCTGTTCCACGCGCTGACCGAGGCGGAAGCCGCCGATATCCGCACCGCCGAGCCCTCCGCCAAGGTCACGATCATCGCCAATGGCGTGCAGCCGCCGGAGGGACAGTCTCCCGCGCCGCGCACGAAATTCGTGTTCCTCAGCCGCATCCATCCCAAGAAGAACGTGATCGCGCTCGTCAAGGCCTGGGCGGCGCTCGGCACGCTGCCGGCGGAGCGCGGCTTCTCGCTCGATATTGCCGGCTTCGGCGAGGCGGACCATGTCGCCGCGCTCGAGCAGGCGATCCGGTCCGCCAATTCCCCGACCATCCGCTTCATCGGATCGGTCTTCGGCGAGGAAAAGGCGCAGCTTCTGCTCTCGGCGCGCTACCTCGTCCTGCCATCGCTCAGCGAGGGCCTGCCCATGGCGATCCTCGAAGCCTGGGCGGCCGGCGCGCCGACGATCATGTCGAAGGACTGCAATCTTCCTGTCGGCTTCGAGCGCGGCGTCGCGATCGATTGCGGCCATGATGCGTCTTCGATAGCCGAAGCCTTGCGGAAGGCGATGCAGCCAGATGAACCGGCATGGTCCGGGGTCTCGTCTGGCGCGCGCGCTCTCGCGAAGGAACGCTTCTCTCCCGATGCCATCAGCCACGCCTGGGTCGACACCTATGCGGCGCTTGCGGCAAGAGGAGCACGCTGATGAACGATTCGCACCATGTCTTGAAATGGCAGGCAGTCCGCTAGGACCGATACGATACAGGGACGACGATGCTTTTCAATTCAGCCCAGTTTATTGGCGTCTTCCTGCCGGCGGTGCTGCTGCTTTATTACTTCGCGTCGAAATTCATCGGCCGAACCGCCGCGATCGGCGCGCTGGTGCTGTCGGCGTTCATTTTCTATAGCGAGTGGAACTGGACGCATCTCTTCGTTCTGATTCCGTCCATCATCTTCAATTACTTGATGGCCGCCTTCATCATCGATTCGCGCGCCAGCGGCCGCGTCGATCGCTCGAAGATGGGCCTTGTCGTCGCCATCGTCGTCAATCTCGGCGTGCTTGGCTTCTTCAAATACGGCAACTTCGCGATCGATTCCTTCAACTATATCCTCGCGACCGACGTCGAGCACTACAAAGCCGACCTGCCGCTCGGCATCTCCTTCTTCACGTTCACGCAGATCACCTATCTGGTGGACGGCTATCGCGGCCTCGCCGAGCGCGTCAGGCCGCTTCGCTATGCGCTGTTCGTGACCTATTTCCCGCATCTGATCGCGGGCCCGATCCTCCACCACAGCCAGATACTGCCGCAGTTCGAGAAGGAAGAGAGCTACAGGTTCAACCTAGCGGTGTTCATCGATGGCCTGTCGCTGTTCGGCATCGGTCTCGCCAAGAAGGTGCTGATCGCCGATCCGCTCGGTCAGTTCGCGAGCTACGGCTTCAACGGCGCCGGGTCGACCGACATATCGTTCTTCGCGGCTTGGGGCACGGTCCTCTCCTACACGTTCCAGCTCTACTTCGATTTTTCCGGCTACAGCGACATGGCGGTCGGGCTCGCGCGCATGATGCGCATCGACCTGCCGATCAATTTCTTCTCGCCTTACAAGGCGACCAGCATCATCGACTTCTGGCGACGCTGGCACATCACGCTGTCACGCTTCCTGCGCGACTATGTCTATATCCCGCTCGGCGGCAATCGCCGCGGCGAACCGCGCCGCTATCTCAATCTGTTCCTCACGATGACGATCGGCGGGCTCTGGCACGGCGCGGGCCTGACATTCCTGCTCTGGGGCGTCGCGCACGGGCTGATGCTGACCATCAACCACGCATTTGTTTCGCTCCGGGGCAAGAAGGTCGGCGCCGCCCTGGCGACGTGGCCCGTCCGCTCGCTGTCGTGGCTGCTCACATTCGCCGGAGTTGTCTTCGCCTGGGTGCTGTTCCGGGCGGCCGACATGGGCGCGGCTCTCAGCATCTATGCCGGCATGCTGGGCAAGAATGGGTTTTACCTTCCCGCGTCAATTACCAATCTCAGCCCTGCCTTGCAGAAGCTGTTCGGAACGCAGGGAAATGTGCCGCTGCTCGCCGACCAGACGCTGCTCGGGCTCTTCACGATGGCCGTGCTGATCGCCGTCGCCTTCGGCCTCTCGCTCTTCGCGCGCAACCCTTACGAAATGTCGCCGCGCGGGCGGCTGGTGCGCGTCTGCATCATGATGCCCTTCCTGATCCAGGCCGTGTTCTTCGCTCGCCATCCGAGCGAATTCCTCTACTTCCAGTTCTGAGCGGGAGCCGCCCATGCTCGAGATTGCTCCACCCTCCCCAACCGTCGGCGGCCGCCGCGCGCTCGCCATTCTCCTCGTCGGCAGCCTGCTCACGACCGTCGTCTATCTTGGCCTCTTCCATTTCGTTCTGACGCGCCCGATGACCCTCGGCGATATGACCCGCATGATCGACCGTAAGGAGAAGATCGCCGAATCGGTCGGGCCGGGCGCCATCATCATCGCGGCCGGCAGCAACGGCCGCTACAGCCACTCCTGCGCAACGCTCTCCGAGCTCCTCGACAGGCCCTGCGCAAACATGGGTGTCGCGGCCTCGATCCAGATCGATTTCCTGTTCGACTGGGTTGAGAAGGTCGCGAAGCCCGGCGATCTCGTCTATGTGCCGCTCGAATATCCGCTGTGGAGCGCAGACCGCAGCGATTTCCTGTCCGACGACATCGGACCGGCCTATTTCTCGAAAGATGTCGCGACGCTGCGCGACCTCGGCTGGGATCGCCTGGCGCATGGCGCCTTCGCCTTCAATGTCCGCTTCGCGATCGAGTCGGTGTTCGAGAAGCTGCTCGTCCGCATGGGCGTCGCGCGCCGCGTCGGCGTGACGGCCTCCGACCTCAACGACTATGGCGACATGGTCGGCCATGATGCCAAGGCCGCCGCGGCCTATACCGATTATCTCTCCAAGGTGCGCTGGCGGGTGCCGGACAACGCGATCTCGGATACGACGCGTGCGCTCGTCGGCAATTTCATCAAGTCGATGAAGGATCGTGGCGTGGTGGTGGTCGGCGGCCTCTCGACGACGTTCGATGACCAGCCGGTGCCGGATTCCGTCATCGCGCCCTGGCGTGCCCTCTTCGAGGACAATGGCGCCGCCTTCATCATGTTGCCGAACAAGAGCCAGTATCCGCGCAGCGAGTTCTTCGACACGACAGCGCACCTCCAGCAGCAATATCAGATCGAACACAGCGCGGCCCTGGCGCCGCTGCTGCGCCCCCTGCTCCCGCCCCTGCCGGCAGGCTCGGGAAGCTGATCCCTCGGGGTTGGGCTGGCGGCGGTCCGGCTGGGCTCAGCCTCGCCGGATCTGCTGGCCGCGCTGCAGCCCACCGATCGGCCGGCCGAGAACGCCGCCGCGCGTGGCCGGCACGGGCCGCTTCGGGGGCGTATTCGCGCCGCCCATCAGCGCCGCGCGTAGCTGCGGACTGATCTGCTGAACAACCCTGGGCCGCGGAAGGTAGACCAGCGCGGCCGCGCCGATGATCACGCCCACCCAGAGCGGCTTCAGGCTGTTGCGCAGCGGATAGGCGAACACCTGGATTGTCGCTAGCAGCACGAGCAGGCCGATCGCGAGACCGAGATAGCGGTTGCGCTCCGTCACGCGGCGATAGATCCAGAATGCGCCGAGATAGAGCGCTATCAGGGCCACGAGATAGGCCGGACCAAAGAAATACGCCTCTGTGATCCCCGAGAAGGGGGCGTAAGGGGACAGGCGGACCTGGTAGAGCCGATTGATCTCGGAGAACTTGTCGATGAAAGACGGTAGCGGCGAGAAACTCAGGATCTCATAGATGGGTGGATAGGATGCATCGCGCGCGAACCCCTCTGCGACCACGAACGCGCCCTCCGTGCCGTTGAGCAGCAGCTTCGTTGCGAGATCGAAGATGCCCAGGCCGGCGAATTGCTCGGATGCCTCGAAGAGGCTGCTCAACCCGTGATGGGCGGCCGACCCGCGTCCCGTCAGTGCGATGGCGTAGGCGAAGACGGTATAGGTGATGGTCAGGATCTTGGCGATCGGGTGCGATCCGGTCGACACGATCGACAGCACCACGACCATGGCCGCCGGCGGCACAATCGCCACGCGCTGATGCGAGGCGAGGAAATAGATCGAGATCGCCACCCAGACGAAATTGAAATAGATCGCCGGCAGTGGACGGCGCATCGCGAGGTTTATCGCGCCGAGCACAGCAGCGACGATCCCGAAGAGCGGCATCAGATTGGGTAGGATGGCGAACGAGGGGACGGTGATCACGTCCGCTCGTGTCATCGAGAGATAGGTATCATTCGACCAGATCATCCCCCAGTCGGCCACCGTGGCGAAGGTCGCCAGGACGATCGCCGTCAGCGCACCAACGCTGACGTTGATCATCGGCATCACGGTCGCGAATCGCGCGATATCGACATGGATCGCACCGATGCGCTGGGCGCCGCTTCCGACCATTCCTTTCCAGAACGACAGAACGACGAGCAGGGACGCCGCGAAATACAGCATCATTGTTTCGAAATAGTAGGTATAGATGCCGCCTCGGCTATAAGACTCCAGGAAGGCGTTGAAGGCGATGCCGTGATAGACGAGCATCAGCGAGATCTGCGCGACCAGGAAGTAGACGAGCGCGAGACCGGGCAGAGGCGCGAAGCCGAATCGCCTGAAGGCGATGATGATGAGCACGACCTCGACGGCGACCGCCCCGATGAGCAGCAAAGCGTCCAAAGCGCCCTCCTCCTGTTTCAGCCGGTTCGCGCCGGCAGCCGGCACGCCGTGAGCCCCGAGGGCTCGCGGCGCGCGGCGCCGTTCTATTCCGCGGCGGCTTCGAGGACGCTGGCTTCGCGGCTGTCGGCGCGGCCGACGCCCTCGTAGCGGAAGCCGTGCCGGGCCACTTCCTCGCGGCTGTAGACATTGCGAAGATCGACGAGAACAGGCACGCGCATCACCGCCTTCAGGCCGCCGAAGTCCAGCGCCCGGAACTGGTCCCATTCTGTGACAAGAACCAGCGCATCCGCACCCTCGGCCGCCTCATAGGGGCTCGCCGCATAGGTGACGCGGTTATCGAGCAGCGGCTTCGCTGCGTCCATTCCAACCGGGTCATGCGCGACGATCTTGGCGCCGGCGTCCTGCAATGCCTGGATGATCGACAGCGACGGCGCCTCGCGCATGTCGTCCGTCCGCGGCTTGAAGGTCAATCCAAGCACAGCGATCGTTTTGCCACGCACATCGCCCCCGCAGGCCTGAACGACCTTGCGCGCCATTGCCCGCTTGCGCTGATCGTTGATCGCGACCGTCGTCTCAATCAGCCGTACGGCGCTGCCATGGTCCTGGGCTGTTTTTACAAGCGCCAGCGTATCCTTCGGAAAGCACGAACCGCCATAACCCGGACCAGCATGAAGGAACTTGGCACCGATCCGGTTATCGAGCCCGATCCCTCGGGACACAGCCTGAACATCGGCGCCCACTTGCTCGCACAGGTCCGCGATCTCGTTGATGAAGGTGATCTTCATTGCCAGAAATGCATTCGCGGCATACTTGATCAGTTCGGACGATCGGCGCGAGGTGAAGACGATCGGCGAGTAGTTGAGATAGAGCGGCCGGTAAACTTCCACCATCGGCTCGCGCGCGCGCTCGTCTTCGAGCCCGACCACGATACGGTCCGGCTTCTTGAAGTCAGCGATTGCCGCGCCCTCACGCAGGAATTCCGGGTTCGACACCACAGCGACATCGGCCGCCGGATTGGTTTCCCGGATGATCCGCTCAACCTCGTCTCCGGTACCAACAGGAACGGTCGACTTCGTCACAACAACCGTAAAGCCGCGCACCGCCGCCGCAATCTCGCGCGCCGCCGCATAGACATAGGAAAGGTCCGCATGCCCGTCGCCCCGCCGCGACGGCGTTCCGACGGCGATGAACACCATGTCCGCATCGGCGACAGGGTCAGCAAAGTCAGTCGTAAATGAAAGGCGCCCGGCCGCGACATTCTCAGCGACAAGCCCATCGAGGCCAGGTTCGTAGATCGGGATTTCACCGCGCTTCAGCGCCTCGATCTTGTCGGCGGCCTTGTCAATGCAGACGACGCTATGCCCGAAATCTGCAAAACAGGCCCCAGAGACAAGCCCCACATAACCAGACCCAATCATTGCAATCTTCATGGCCGACCCGCGCAACTGATCATTGAAACGACCTCAATTCGAATGGACACCCAAAACAGGCCACCCCGCAAGGGCGGTGTCGCTAGCAATTTGGCTCGAATTGGCGCGCCGCACAAGACGATATTGCGGTGCACATTCTGGCTCTCACCTCATCACGATCTCAAGGATCAACTACCATCTTGTGACGGTTACGTCATCGCCCAGGCAGCAATCACTTGGGATGAGCCTAGCGTCTGTGCAGAACTGATCCCACCTCAGCTACGTCAGCTATAGAGCGTCGCAGCATATTCGGCACGCAGCCGATCCTGTTTTGCCCTGAGCATACCGGGGATCAGGAAGATATCGACGAGGATCCAGATAAAGCCGACGAGAATGAAATAGCTGAGAATCTGCAGAACGGCACTGCCCGGTCGGCCGAGATAGAACCGATGCGCTGATACGAACCAGAGAAGGAACCAGAACAGATAGGCGACGACGATATTGGGCCCGTTGTTCGCGACGCGCGCCTCGATCAGCAGCTGCTGCTCTGTCGAGGGGCTCATAGCTCGACGACTTTGCCGGCCTGAAGCGTGATCCGGCGGTCCATGCGCTCGGCGAGTTCCATGTTGTGCGTGACGATCAGCGCTGCGAGACCCGAAGCCCGGACGAGCGCGGAGAGCGCGTCGAAGACGTAGTGAGCGGTCGTCGGGTCGAGATTGCCGGTCGGCTCGTCGGCCAGCAGAAGCCGTGGTGCATTGGCGACGGCGCGCGCGATGGCGACGCGCTGCTGCTCGCCGCCCGAAAGCTCCGACGGCCGGTGCTGCATGCGTTCGCCGAGCCGCATATAGGATAGCAACTCCTTCGCCCGCTTGGCGGCCTCGGCCTTGGAGAGGCCGCGGATCAGTTGCGGCATCATCACATTCTCGAGCGCCGTGAATTCGGGCAGGAGATGGTGGAACTGATAGACGAAGCCAATCTTCATGCGGCGGATGGACGTCCGCTCCGCGTCGCTGGCAACGCTCACCGGCACCTCGTCGATCAGCACCTCGCCTCTGTCGGGTTTCTCGAGCAGCCCTGCGATGTGGAGCAGCGTCGACTTTCCGGCGCCCGAGGGCGCCGCCAGCGCAACGAGTTCACCCGGCGCGACGGAGAGCTCCACGCCATCGAGAATGCTGAGACGGCCCGCACCTTCGCGAAAATGCCGCTCAATGCCCTTGAGACGCAGAACCGGCGGCGGGGCGGCGCGACGCTCGATGCGCCTGTCCGTGGTGGTCGTTGGCTGGCTCATTCGTATCGCAGTGCCTCAACGGGATCGAGCCGGGCGGCGCGCCAGGCGGGATAGAGGGTGGCGAGATAGGAGAGGATCAGCGCCATCAGCACGATACTGGTGACCTCGGTGCCGTCCATCTTCGCCGGCAGGCGCGAGAGGAAATAAAGCTCGGGCGAGAAGATCTCGGTCCGCGTCAGCCAGGACACGAATTGCCGGATCGATTCGACATTCCAGCAGACGACCGTACCGAGAATAACGCCGAACAGCGTGCCGAAGGTGCCGATCGCCGCGCCGGTTATGAAGAAGACGCGCAGGATCGCGCCGCGCGTCGCACCCATCGTTCGGAGAATGGCGATGTCATGCCCCTTGTCCTTCACCAGCATGGTGAGGCCGGAGATGATGTTGAGCGCCGCGACGAGGACGATCAGAGTCAGGATCATGAACATCATGTTCCGCTCGACCTCGAGGGCGGAGAAGAACGTCATGTTGCGTTCCCGCCAGTCCGTCACGAGAACCGGCCGACCCGCGGCCGTCTCGATCGCCGATCGGAGCGCGCCGGATTGCTCGGGATCATCGAGATAGATCTCGATCGCCGTCGCCTTGTCGTCCTGGTTGAAATAGAGCTGCGCCTCGGAAAAGGGCATGAATACGAAGGAGGAGTCATATTCCGACATGCCGATCTCGAAGATGGCATTGATCGGATAGGCCTTGACGCGCGGGGTAACACCCATCGGTGTCACCGCGCCGCGCGGCGAGACCAGCGTGATCTTGTCGCCGATCGTCAGCCCGAGTGCGGTGGCAAGCCGGGTGCCGATCGCCACACCGCCTGCGGTATCAAAATTGTCGAGCGTTCCCTGCCGGATATTGGACGACATGCCCGGCAGGCTCGGCAGATCCTGAGCGCGCACGCCGCGCACCAGCGCGCCGCTCGAATTGCTGGCACCGGAGGCGAGCACCTGCCCTTCAACGAAGGGGATCGCGGCCTTCACGCCCTTGACCATCGCGATGCGACTGGCGACATCGGCAAAATCCGTGAACGGCGTGTCCGTCGGCTGCACGATCATGTGACCGTTGACGCCGAGAATCTTGCCGATCAGCTCGCCGCGAAAGCCGTTCATCACGGCCATCACGATGATCAATGTCGCGACGCCGAGCATGATGCCGATGAAAGAGAAGCCGGCAATGATCGAGATGAACGTCTCGCGTCGGCGGGCGCGCAGATAACGCCCGGCGAGCATCCATTCAAACGGTGAAAACGGCCTCGTGCCTGTCGGCTCCGCCATCTAAGTCCTGTCCCGAGGGGCGCGGGGATCGCGCCTTCCAGCCGACTACGGCATGTCGCGGTCAGCCCGCGACCAGCCGATTCACCGCAGCATCGAGTGTAAGCGTTTCACGCTCGCCCGTCGCGCGCCGTTTCAGCTCGACCTCGCCATTCGCGAGCCCCTTAGGACCGACGATCAGCTGCCAGGGCAGCCCGATCAGGTCCATGGTCGCGAACTTGGCTCCGGCCCTGCCATCGACATCATCGTAAAGGACTTCGATTCCGGCATTCATGAGGCGCTGATAGAGGCCATCGCATGCGGCGTCCGTGTTGGCATCGCCGACCTTCAGATTGATGAGCCCGACCTGGTAGGGCGCGATGCTCGAAGGCCAGATGATGCCGGCATCGTCATGGCTCGCCTCGATGACAGCGGCCACGAGCCGCGATACGCCGATGCCATACGAGCCCATATGGACGTCATGGTCGGCGCCATCAGGCCCGGTCACCTTGGCGCCGAGCGGCGTCGAGTATTTCGTGCCGAAATAGAACACCTGGCCAACCTCGATGCCGCGTGCTTCGAGCCGACGCTCTTCCGGGATCGCCTCGAACGCCGCCTTGTCGTGCATCTCCTCGGTCGCTGCATATTTCGTCGTCCAAGCGGACACGATAGGCGTCAGGTCGCCCGAAAAATCCGTATCGGCCCCGGGAATGGGCGAATCGAGCGCTTCCTTGTCAAGAAACACTGCGCTTTCGCCGGTCGCGGCCAGCACGATGAACTCGTGGGTCGCGTCGCCGCCAATCGGCCCCGAATCGGCGCGCATGGGGATCGCCTTGACGCCGAGCCGGTCGAAGGTGCGCAGATAGGCAACGAACATGCGGTTATAGGCGCGCCGCGCCGCCGCCTCGTCGATGTCGAAGGAATAGGCATCCTTCATCAGGAATTCGCGGCCGCGCATCACGCCGAAGCGCGGGCGGACCTCGTCGCGAAACTTCCACTGGATGTGGTAGAGATTGAGCGGCAATTCCTTGTAGGAGCGCACATAGCTGCGGAAGATGTCTGTGATCATCTCCTCATTGGTCGGCCCATAGAGCATCTCGCGCTCGTGCCGATCCTTGATGCGCAGCATCTCCTTGCCATAGTCGTCGTAGCGACCGCTTTCCCGCCAAAGATCCGCCGACTGCAGCGTCGGCATCAACACCTCGATGGCGCCGGCGCGGTTCTGCTCCTCCCGCACGATGCGCTCGATATTGGCGAGCACGCGCTTGCCGAGCGGCAGCCAGGAATAGATGCCTGCCGCCTGCTGGCGGATGAGACCGGCGCGCAGCATCAACCGGTGGGAGACGATGTCCGCCTCCTTGGGGGTATCGCGCAGCGTAGGCAGGAAGGACCGGGAAAGGCGCATCAGGAAAGGGCTCCGGGCGAGTCGAACGGGCGACATCAAGCCATAAACGGTGGCGATTACAAGGAGAACCGGCCAAACCTGCCAGCAAAATGACCAGGAATGTAGCAGGCTCCGAGGCTTCCCGCGTTGCACTGGAATGAAGGCATCGCACCATCCCGGAGAACCGATTGCTAAGGTCAGCCATATTGTCGCAAAAAAAGTGGGCGACGGCTGCACAAATTGATGACAAGCCCCTCGGCATTGGATAACGTCCCGGACCATAAGAAAGGGATCGGCAAATATAAGCACGGTCCCACCAACAGGCATCGCGGTCTAAGTCTTGGGAGGAAGCTCCCCTTCTGGCGCAGCCGTAAGGCTGCAGCCGCCGGGTTCGAATAATCAATTCGAATGCCCTCGGGCACAACGCCCGGCACAGAAGGGGTAGAACGCGAACTATACAAAGCAAGGCTCGCAAGAGCCTTGCTTTTTTTATTGTCCGGCGCATGACCGATTAACTTCGACTATCCTTAAGACTTGCTTGCGAGAGGCTGCCTGAGCGTCCCGATCGACGCGGTAACTTCTGGTTGTATCGGATATTTTCGTTGGCAGGCCTTGGGCCCGCGCGCCCCTGAAAGTGGGCGATCCGCACGCCGGCCCCTTTCGAGGCAGTGGTTGCTGAATATCTAATCTTTGCAGGCCCTTCCCGCCATTCCATCCTGTTGCACGAGACCGTGCAGCTGGGAACTTCCGACACATGACCGGCAATCGCTTCCACCTCGGATGGTTCACGACCTTCGGGATCGACGAATGGAACGATCCGTTCGCGTCCGGCGGCAAGCCTTGGGATGGCGCATTCTATATCGAGATGGCCAAGGCGCTCGAGCGCGCCTGCTTCGACTACATCATGTTCGAAGACACGCTGATGCTGCCCGAGGCCTGGGGCGGCACCACGGAAGCCTATCTGAAAAACGCGATCATGGTGCCGAAGCACGATCCGTTGCCGCTGGCGGCGCTGATCTCGGCCGCCACGCAGCATCTCGGCGTCGTCACGACCATGTCGACGCTCGCTTATCCGCCCTTCCTGCTGGCCCGCCTCGCGGCCACGATGGACCACATTTCCGGTGGACGGTTCGGCTGGAACATCGTGACGTCGGGCGAGGATACGGCGGCTCAGAATTTCGGCCTCGACAAGCTGCCGCCGCGCGAGCTTCGCTATGACATGGCCGACGAATATATGCAGCTCGTCGGCCAGCTCTTCGGCTCGTGGGACCCGGACGCCATCGTCATGGACCGCGAGACGGACACCTATGCTGATTTCAGCAAGGTGCGGCCGATCCATTTCAAAGGGCAGTATTTCTCGTCGCGCGGACCGCTGAACACCGCGCCGATGCCGCAGGGACGCCCCGCCTATGTCCAGGCGGGCGGCTCGCCGAAGGGCCGCGCCTTCGCGGCGAAATACGCCGACTCGATCATTGCCACCGCGAACGGCATCGAGGGCATGAAAGCCTATCGTGATGACGTGCGCGCTCGGGCGGCGGCGATCGGGCGCGATCCCGATGAGATCAAGATCCTGTTCCTCGCGGCGCCAATCCTCGCCGACACGGTCGAGGAAGCGCGTGCCAGGACGGACCGGGCGGTGAACTCGCCCGAGTTCGTCGAGCGCGCCTTGGCGCTGTTCGGCTCCTTCACCGATATCGATTTCTCGATCTATGACCTCGATAAGCCATTGCCCGAGAAACTGGTCACCAATGGCGAGCAGGGTTCGCTCGACAAGTTCCAGCAATGGGGCTCCGGCAAGACGCTGCGCCAACTCGCCATCGATGGCGGCATGTCCGGCTCGATCGAACTGATCGGCACGCCCGACACGGTGGCCGAACGGATGGGCGAGGTGATGGAGGCGGTCGGCGGCGACGGCTTCCTGATCACGGCCCCGTTCCACCGCATCAACCGTCGCTACATCAATGAAGTCACGGAGGGTCTCGTCCCCGCCTTGCAGCGGCGGGGTCTGGTGCGGAGCGCCTATACGCAGCCGACGCTGCGCGCGACGCTCAAGGAGTTCTGAGGGCCGCCCCTTGGAGAGGAGCGGCCGCCTTCCCTAGACGTCGCGGAAACGGAAGGTGGGCACGCCCGCAACGAAGGCACGTCCCTGAAACACGGTTCCGGACAGCGGATAGCGGGCCAATTGCTCGTCAGAGCGGCCATCACGCAGGCTGGTGACGAACAGCGACTTGCCGTCAGCGCTCCCGAAACAGGGCATGGTCGGCGACGCCGGAACATCGAAGCTCTCGATGAGCCTGCCATCCGGGGCGTAACGGTTGAGCTTCTGCGCCGAGATGCCGGAGCTCCAGTAGTTCCCTTCCATGTCGGTCGCGCCGCCATCAGGCCGCCCCATGGCGTCGTTCGGCTCGGCGATCCGCGTCCGCTCCGAAATCGCGCCAGTTGCCGGATCGAAGCGCCAGCGATCGATCCACGGTCCGCGCGTGTCGGTATGAAACATCGTGGTGCCGTCGGCGGTCCAGGCGAGCCCGTTTGAGGCCTTGATGCCGTCGACCTTGGTTTCAGCCTTCCCTGAGGAATCGATCCGGTAGAGCACGGCGACGGCCGCGCGATCGGCCGCCTCGTTGATGCCGCCCACCCAGAAGGCGCCGTCCGGACCGACCTTGCCATCGTTGAGCCGCACCGAAGGCGTGTCGGCACCGACAGTGACCAGCGGCTCGCTCTTGCCCGTCGCGGGGTCGAAGAGCACCACGCTATGCTTCAGCGCCACGACAAAACGACCGCTCTCGCAAAGCCCATAGGAAGCCACGAGCTCCGGGAAGCGCCAGATATGCTCCTCACCGGTCTTGAGGTCGACGCCGTGGATCTCGCCCTCGGGAATGTTGCAGAAGAGAATCCGGTCGTTGCGGTCATCGTAGACAGGTGTCTCCGCCAGACGGTGAAGCGTCGGGATGAGCGGGCTGAGGCCGAGGTCGTGCATGGATCGGTGTTCCTCGCGGGAATGGGTGCCGGACCATGCCATTTTGCCAGCCGGGCGTCGACCGGAAGACGCGGTTTGGGTCCCCAGATGGGCTGCGCGATTGACGGGCGCCTGTGCGCGCCCGCAAGATCAGTGGGGCGAGGCAGGGAGACATCATGAAAACCGATCCGGTCGAGCCGGGCGATCTCGCGCGATCTGTCATCAGCGTGCCGCCGCTGCCGCGCTCGGCGAGCGGTTCGCTGTCCGTCACCGAAACGGCCCGCCTCATCGATTGGCTGATGGATGGCGGCGTTTCGACTTTCCTGTTCGGCGGCAATGCCAATCTCTACAATATGGGCGTGCGAGAGTTCGGCGCGCTGCTCGATCTCCTGGAACAGGTCACCCCTGACGAAGGCTGGACGATCCCCTCGATCGGCGCCGATTACGGCAAGGCCAGCGACCAGATCGATGTCTTGCGGGAGCGCGACTTTCCGACCGCAATGCTGCTTCCGGCCAGCGTTGCGACGACGCCAACCGGTGTCGCGACAGGGCTGCGCCGTCTCGCCGACCGCTTTGGGCGGCCGCTGATCGCCTATGTCCGGGCCGAGTGCTATCTCGCTCCGCGCGATCTCGCCGCGCTCATCGAGGATGGCGCCGTCTGCGCATTGAAATATGCGGTCGTCCATGCCGATCCGGCCGTCGATGCGACGCTCGCCGCCATGCTGGACGCCGTCGGCTCGGCCGAACGGATCGTCAGCGGCATCGGCGAACGGCCGGTGATCGCCCATCTCGAGGGCTTCGGCCTTGCCGGCTTCACGTCCGGATCGGTGTGCATCGCCCCTCACCTTTCGACCGCGATCCTGCACGCGCTGAAAGGCGGCGACAGCCGCGCCGCGGCCGAGCTCCGGGCGCATTTCCTGCCGCTCGAGGATCTGCGCGATGCCTATTCGCCGATCCGCGTGCTGCACGAGGCCGTGCGCCTCGCCGAGATCGCGGACACCGGGCCGCTGGCGCCGTTTCTCTCCAATATCGACGACGGCTCGGCGCTCGCCGAGATCGAAACGGCTGCAAGACGCCTTCGCGACACCAGCCGACGACGAACCGGCTGATAAAGGCGTCGATCTGCTGCATCGCACAATATTTCTCTAGATCATCGTGCAGATGCACAGCGACAGAACGGCAGCGCAACAGAAACGTTCGCCCGACGCCGAGTTTATCATACGATTAACACTGTCGGTTGCCCGGCTGCACCTGCAACGACCGTTGCGGCATTTCAAACCCTTGAATATGCTGCGCCATCTTGGACGGGGAGGAAACGTCCGGGAATCTTTCGGGAGGGAAAGAATGACAAAGCTCATGAAGACGCTCGCGCTCGGCGCGGCCGTCTCGCTCGTCGGCACCTATGCCTATGCCCAGTCCGGCTCGCTGGACAAGGCCGTGGGCGGCTACAGCTTCCAGGACGCCGCCAAGGAAGCTCCGACCACCAAGGACTTTCATTCGAAGGACGGCAAGCTCACCTTCGCGATCATCACGCATACCGCCGGCAACGGCTTCTTCGATCCGACCTATGTCGGCGCCCAGGTTGCCGCCGATGCCTTCGGCATCAATCTCATCAAGCTCGGCTCGGAAGCACCGGTCGACGATATTCCGCGCGAGATCGAGATCCTCAATCAGGTGATCAATGATCCGACAATCGACGGCCTGATCATGACGACTCCGCAGTCGGGCGCCTATGATGACATCGTCAAGAAGGCCTTCGCCAACGGCATTCCCGTCGCGACCACCAATTCGTTCGATCCGAAGATCCTGAACCGCTCGCAGATCAGCCATACCGGCCAGCTCTCGTCGGCGGCCTCTATCGGCGGCGAAGCGCTCGCCAAATGCGTGCTCGACAGTGGCGCCAAGGGCGGCTCGATCATCTTCCCGTCGACGACGACGCTCGGCAATGAGGAAGTCAACCGCCGCGTCACAGCGGCCTTCGAAGCGGCTGTGAAGGTCCTGAACGACGCCGGTCGTCTTAACGACTTCAAGGTCGATGCGGGCCCGGAAAATATCGGCATCGACGTCAACAAGGACGACATCACCAATTCCGTCGTCTCGCTGATCGAGTCGCGCGGCGATGTCGTCGGCGGCTTCGCGGCCAACGGCTTCGTGACGCCAGCGCTCGGCGACGCGGTCGCGCAGCTGAAGCTCAATGGCAAGATCTGCGCCTTCGGCTTCGACCTCGGCCCGAAGCAGCAGGAGCAGATCCGCACTGGCGCGCTGACCGGCTCGCTTGGCCAGCAGCCGTTCCTGCAGGGCTTCTGGCCTGTTGCGCAGCTCTACCTGCAGATCGACCGCGGCGTTTCGGCCGCCAATCTCGACACGAGCGCGCAGCTCGTGACGAAGGACACGGTCGATCTCGTCGGCAAGCGCTTCGAGAACTGAGCTTCACCCTGGCGGCCCGCGCCGCGCGCGGGTCGCCTTGGATCGCCATCAGTCTTGTCATTGCCGCGCTTGACCCGGCAATCCAGCCAGTTCGTCCCGGCTCCCGGGCGAGGGCCGGATCGCGGGTGAAGCCCAGGGACGGCTGGAAGCTCGCCGGCAGCGTCCAGTGAATTTGAGACCAGCAGAACCCATGACAGCGATCAGCACCGCCCCACCCATTCGCCGCCGGCTGCCGCTCGAACTGATCGGTGGCTGGGAGGTCGGTCTCATCGCCTTCATGGTGCTGCTCTACGCGGCGGGCGTGTTCATCAACCCGAAATTCTTCGGCCAAGCCGATGCCTTTTCGGCGATCCTGCGTGACGCGGCCCGTTACGGCGTGATGGCGGCCGGAATGACCTTCGTCATCGTCAACAAGGACCTCGACCTTTCGGTCGGCTCGACCTTCGGCCTCGTGGCCACCGTCTTTTCGCTCGCTTTCTCGCAGTCCTATTACGATCTCGGCGTCTGGCCATCGCTGATCGCAGCCGTTCTCGCTGGTCTCGCGGTCGGGCTCGTCAACGGGTTCTTCGTCACGGTCCTGCGCGTCCCGTCCTTCATCACGACGCTGACCATGCTGTTCATCGGCCGTGGCCTCGTCCTCGGGCTGACCGGCGGCAAGACCGTCTCCTACAGCGAGAAGGCGGCGAGTGACGCGGCGTGGTTCGTCCAGATCGGCGAGACCAACACGTTCGGCTTCAACAACCAGATCCTGATCTTCATCCTCGTTACCATCGTCGGCATGGTGGTACTCGCCAAGACGCGCTGGGGCTACGAAACCTATGCCACCGGCGGCAACGAGATGGCCGCCACCTATGCCGGCATCTCGACACGGCGCGTCCGCATGCGCGGCTATGTGCTCTCGGCTCTCGCCGCGACGCTCGCCGGACTGATGAGCGTCGCCCAGGACAAGGGCATCACCTCGCAATATGGCCAGGGCGCCGAACTCATCGTCATCGCGGCGGTGATCGTCGGCGGCGCGTCGATCCTCGGCGGCCGCGGCCGTCTGCTCGGCGGCGCCCTTGGCGCGGTGCTGGTCACGCTGATCGACAAGGTGCTGCGCGAGGGCATTCCGATGACGCGCACCGTCAAGGTCGGCAATGTCGAGATGCAGGTGCAGGGCATGGCGCAGCTGCCGCCCGGCGCCGTGCCGGCCTTTCTCGGTCTGATCCTGCTCCTCTCGGTGCTGATCGAGCCCTGGATCATCCGCCGCAACGTCTTTCCGCGCCTCTTCGCTCGAATGACCGGCCGTCCCCTGCCCCCGATCATCGAGGTCGGCGGCGTCGCCATCGAGGGCGCGCAGACAAAGGGTTCATCCGCCTCCGATCGCTCGATGCGCGCCCGTGGACCGATCGGCCGCTTCTTCGCGCGCCGTGATGCCGCCGCCATCATCCTCGCGGTGGCGCTCTGGTGCGTCGGCCTCTATCTGCGGCCCGACTTCTGGGGCTCGATCGACAACTCGTTCAACCTGATGCTGTCCTTCACCGAGGTCGGGCTGCTCTCGATCGGCATGACCTATGTCATCGCCAATGGCGACATCGACCTTTCGGTCGGCTCGGTGCTGGCGCTCTCGGCCGCGACCTGCGCCTTCCTGATGAAGCAGCTCGGCTTCGATCCGGCCACGGCGGTGTTCATCGCGCTGATCGCGGGCGCCGCGGCCGGCCTCGTCAATGCCCTGCTGACGGTCGGCTTCGGCCTGCCGGCCTTCGTCGCGACGCTGGGCATGTTCTACATGGCGCGCGGCATCGGCGCCTGGCTCACGGCGGGGCGGCAGCTCTCCTCCTTCCCAGAGGCCTTCAACCTGCTCGGGCGCAAGCTGATCGACGCGCTGAGCTATTTCGGGATTGCGCCGGCCAAGGGAACGCTTGTCTACGATGTCGCCGCCGCGCTCAGCGTGCAGACGGTCTTCATGGTCGTGGTCGCTGTTATCGCTGGCATCGTGCTCGGCAAGACACCATTCGGTCAGATGATCTATGCCACCGGCGGCAATCGCCGCGCCGCCGAATATGCCGGCATCAATACCGGCCGCGTCCGCGCCATCAGCCTCGTCTTCTCGGCGCTCTGTGCCGCCTCGGCTGGCGTCATCTATGTCGCCTTCCTCCGAAGCTTCAATCCCTCGGCTGGCCAGCTTCGCGAACTCGACGCCATCGCGGCGGTCATCATCGGCGGTGGCTCGATCTTCGGCGGCTATGGCACGGTGATCGGCGCGCTGGCCGGCGCCGCCGTCATCGCCCTGATCCGAGCCCTGCTCTCGCTCCAGCTGATCCTCGGCAACGGACAGTCCTTCGTGATGCCGCAGCACTGGGTCAACGTCTTCATCGGGCTGATCCTGATGGTCGCCGTCGTCGGCGATGTCTGGATCCGCCAGGGCGACCTCATCGGCTCGATCAGGCGACGCTTCGCGTCACGCCGGGCCATTCATCCTCACGCCGCGTCCTGACCGCCGGGAGCCTTTCATGTCCAATCGAAACGCCACGCCGCTCCTCATCGAGATGCGCAACATCTCCAAGGCCTTCGGACCGGTGCAGGCGCTGCGCAACATCAACCTGACGCTCGCGCCCGGGGAAATCCTCGGTCTGGTCGGCGACAATTCCGCCGGAAAGTCGACGCTGATGAAGGTGATGACGGGCGCCTACCAGCGGGATTCCGGCGATGTGCTGGTCGATGGCCGCGAGACGCATTTCAAGAGCCCGCATGAGAGCCGCGTCGACGGCATCGAGATGATCTACCAGGACTTTGCGCTCTGCGGGAACATGGACATCGCGCAGAACATCTTTCTCGGCCGCTGGCCGCGAAAGGGCCTCTTCGTCGATCGCAAGCGCATGTATGCCGAGGCCGACGAGGTGTTGAAACGCCTCAAGGTCGACGTCAACTCGGTGTTCCAGAAGGTCGAGAGCCTCTCGGGCGGCCGGCAGCAGTCCGTGGCCATCGCGCGCGCCATTTCGTTCAACCCGCGCGTCGTCGTCCTCGACGAGCCGACGGCGAACCTTTCCGTCATGGCCACGGAGCGTCTTCTGGAAACGATGGCCGAACTGAAGCGTCACGGCGTCGCGCAGATCATCATCTCGCATCGGCTGACCGACATCTTCGAGGTCGGCGACCGCATCATGGTGATGAAGCGCGGCCAGAATGTCGGCGATCGCTACATCGCTCATACCGACGAGGCCGAGGTGCTGGAGCTGATCGTTTCCGGCACGCCGGAAACGGCGCTGACCGCCGACCAAGCGTTGGCGACCCGCGCCGCCTGAGTCCTCCCTTTCCAGCGTTGCGATCCGGCGGCTTGCCAAGTGGGCCCGGCCGCGCCATGGTCCTGGCTTCACCGCATCGCAGGAACTACCCCCATGGCTCATCATGGCGCGCCGCCTCTGGCCGCGGCTCCGATCGAGGCCGGCTCGCTCGAACTGACGTCGTCGGATGTCATGCTGGCGAAGCTCGAGACGCGGCGATCGGTGCCGCTGCGCAGCTTCGCGGATGACGCAATCCCGGACGATGATCTCGAGCGGATGCTGACCATTGCCGCTCGCACGCCCGACCACGGCCGCCTTGTCCCCTGGCGCTTCATCACGGTCACAGGTCCGGCGCGCCAGACGGCAGGCGAGCGGCTCGATGCGATTTATGCCTCGCGCAACCCCGATCTTGCACCGGCGAAGCAGGATATGTGGACGCTCTACATGCTTCGTGCGCCGGTGACGGTGATCCTCGTCAGCCGCGCCGATCCGGCCGCCAAGATCCCGGTCTGGGACCAGGAGCTTTCGGCGGGCGCCGCCGGCATGAACCTCCTCGCGGCGGCATCGGCACTCGGCTATGCCGCACAGTGGCTGCTCAAATGGCCGGGACGCGACAGCGAGGCAGCCGCGATCTTCGGTGTCGGCATGTCGGAGCGGGTCGCCGGCTTCATCCATCTCGGCCGGCAGATCGAGAAGCCTCAGGACCGGCCGCGCCCCGATCTCGCCGAGGTGGTCACGCGCTGGACGGGCTGACGATCGCGACGCGGCGCTCGCGGTGAATGCTGTAGAGGCCCGTCGCGACGACGACGAGGGTTCCGATGATCGTGTAGCTGTCCGGGATATCGCCCCAGACCAGATAGCCAATCGTGATTGCGTAGAGGATCACGACATAGCGGAACGGCGCGATCACCGCCATCGAGCCGCCGCGCATGGCGAGAATCATCGAGCCGTAGCCGACGAGGAGCAGCAAGGCTGCGCCCGAGAGGATGACCCATTCATGGGTCGAGGGCGTGAGCCATGTCTCTCCGAGCGAAATGACCCCGCCAGTCAGGGTGACAGCGGCGGCTGTCACCGCCGTCACCAGCAGCGTCGGCATGCCCAGGGGAAAGGCGCGCGTGACGAGATCGCGCAGTGTGATGAAGGCCATCGATCCCAAGGCCGCAAGGGCATAGGCATCGAACCCGGCAACGCCCGGCCGCATGACGATCATGACGCCGACGAAGCCGACGGCGATCGCCGACCAGCGCCGCCAGCCCACCGTCTCGCCCAGGAAGATCGCTGCGGCCGCCGTCGTCATCAACGGCACGATCTGGTTGACGGCGGAGATGTTGGCGATCGGCATATGGAACAGCGCATAGAGATAGAGCACCGTCGCGACGACCTCGCCGACCGTGCGCCAGAACACCAGCGGATGCAGCGCAAGACGCCAGTATCGATGGGTGCCCGTCGCAAAGAGCACCGCGAGGATCAGCACCAGCCCGACGCCGCCGCGCATGACGAGAATCTGGCCGGTTGGCAGGCGGTCGCTGGCCAGCTTGATCAGCGTATCGTTAAGGATGAAGACGAGGCTGGACAGCAATATCATGCTGATGCCCCGGAAATTGGCCTGGAAGGAGGTCATGTCGGGTGGGTGCATGGCGGCGTGCGGCGCCGCGAAGAATCCGGGCCGGACGGAATGGTCGCGGCAGAGGCAGCATGACCAATATCAGGGCAACGCGCAATGACGCCGCCCTCCTTCCGCGCCCAGCCCGCTACCTATCCCGGCAACCAGAGCCGGCCGAGCCCGCCGGCTTCGTGCAACACAGGATCGGTGTCCGGCCGCGGCACGTCGGCTATGCGCTTCCGCAGCGTCGCGCCATCGCCGTTCCCGGCCCGGACGAGATCATAATCAGCGTCCGGCGGATACGCGCCGACCACCAGAAGGTCGCCGCTTGCCTCGATCAGCTTGTGGCCGGTGCCAGCCGGCAGCAGGGCCGCATCGCCGGCGGAAACGGCGACCACCGGCCCGCTATCACCGCCGAACTGCACGTCTGCCCTGCCCCGCGCGATGCCAAGAACTTCATGCGTCACCGAATGAAAATGCGTGAAGCGATAGATTCCGTTGCGAAAACCGACCGGCCAACCATTCGCTTCGAAGAGCTTGTCGAAGGCATGGTCATCTTCCGCCAGCGCTTCCGCGGTCAAGGCGCCGCGATAAGCGAGCAACGGCCAATACGGGTGATTGGGCGTCGCGCCGTCATCGGCAAGCATCAGAGGTTCGATCAGCATCTGTTCCATCCCGGCCAAACCGGGACTGCATCAGCCGCCGGTCATGCTCATATGTCGGCCAAGCGCCGGCCGATTATGGTCTCGATCAATAATGAAGTCGTGGCCCTTCGGTTTCCGGGCGATCGCCTCGTCGATGGCGGCAGCAAGCAGTTCGTTGCCTTCCGAGGCGCGCAGCGGCGCCCGCAGATCGCGCGCATCCTCTTGGCCGAGGCACATGAACAGCGTGCCCGTACAGGTGACGCGTACGCGATTGCAGGTCTCGCAAAAATTGTGCGTCAACGGCGTGATGAAGCCGATGCGTCCACCCGTTTCCGCCACGGTCACGTAGCGGGCCGGTCCGCCTGTGCGATAGCCGCTCTCGGTCAGCGTCCAGCGCTCCGAGAGATCCCGGCGCACCTGCGACAGCGGCAGATACTGGTCCGTCCGGTCGCCGTCGATCTCGCCGAGCGGCATCGTCTCGATCAGCGTCAGGTCCATGCCACGTCCATGCGACCAGCGGATCATCTCGTCATATTCGTGCTCGTTTACGCCCTTGAGCGCCACGGCATTGATCTTGACCTTGATGCCAGCCGCGAGCGCCGCATCGATGCCATCCTGGACCACGCGGAGGTCCCCACGCCTCGTGATGGCGCGGAAGCGCTCCGAATCGAGCGTATCGACCGAGACATTGATGCGCCGGACGCCGCAGGCGGCGAGTTCCTCGGCATAGCGGGAGAGCTGCGAACCATTGGTGGTCAGCGTCAGCTCATCCAGCTGCCCCGCCTCGATATGGCGCGACAGGGAGCGGATGAGGCTCATGATATTGCGACGAACAAGCGGCTCGCCGCCGGTCAGCCGCAGTCGGCGAACGCCCTTTTCGATGAAGACCGAGCAGAGGCGGTCAAGCTCCTCGAGCGTTAGCACATCCCGCTTCGGCAGGAAGGTCATATCTTCCGCCATGCAATAGACGCAGCGGAAGTCACAGCGGTCCGTCACGGAAACGCGCAGGTAGCGGATCGAGCGGCCGAACGGATCGACCATCGGGGCGGCCTCGCCCGTCGCGGACAGGATGGTGGGCATTGACGTTTCCGATGCCGACTTGGCGGACGTGTCTCAAGACATGATGTAGAGGATGAAGAGCGCGGATCAAAGCCCGAACGGCCGCGCTCGCAGTCCTGTGACCGGAACCCGTATCCATGCCCGACACCGCCGACACGCCCTGGCCGACCGAACTCCGCCTTTCACCGGACAAGCGCCGCCTTTCCGTTGCCTTCGACAATGGCAACGCCTACACGTTCAGCGCGGAGTTCCTGCGCGTTACCAGCCCGTCCGCCGAGGTTCAGGGCCACGCGCCGTCCCAGCGACAGACGGTGCCGGGCAAGATCGACGTTGCCATCCGCTCGATCGATCCGGTTGGCAATTATGCCGTCAGACTCAATTTCGATGACGGTCACCACACCGGTCTCTTCTCATGGAAATACCTCGCCGAGATCGGCCGTAACCATGATGAGCTCTGGGCGCGCTATCTGGACGAAGTCGCGGCGAAAGGCCTCAGCCGAAGCCGCTGACGCCTCAAAGCCGTGCGAAGGGCTGGATCAGCTTCCCGATAAGGCCGCTCAGCCGAATCTGCCCGTCGAGCGCGACAACGCAGATGCAGGGCACATCCGAATCGACCATCGGACGATGGTCCGTCGCTTCGTCCGCCTCCTCGAAATCGCCCGGACCGAACCGGCCGGCCTCGTCGCGGTAGGATCCGCTGAGCACGCAGGTGAGTTCCACGCCCTCATGGCTGTGCTGCGGCATGCGCCGACCGGGATCGATCTTGAACAGCAGCACCCGGCAATCGCCATCCTTAGGGACGCCGACGCTGCGCACGCGCGTGCCCGGACCGAGCCAGCGCCATGGCCCGAGCGGAAACTGCCGCAGCGGCTCCGGCAGTTCGATCATGTCGTTGAGAGCAGGTTCTGCAACGGATTCGCCGCCATCCGCATCGATCCGCGCCATGAGGTTGCGAAACGCATTCTCGCCGAGCCGGGTCGGCGGCAGCCGCTCGATGAGTTGGCCGCCGACGCGCTGCAGCGTTTCGACGAGGCGGCCGGATTCGGGGCAGAGCGCAATATGCGCCGCGACCACCGCCGCTTCCGGCGCCCGCAGGGTTCCGGCGGCATAGGCGAGCAGCGTTTCTTCGCTCGGTCTGTAGGTGATGGTGCTCATTGCGTCTCGCTCAACAGGCCGCGCAGCCGGATGATCGCGAGCCGCAGGCGCGACTTGACCGTTCCGAGCGGAATGCCGAGCTCGCGCGCGATCTCCGCATGGGCCTTCTCGTGGAAATAGGAAAGTTTGACGATGCGAACCTGCTCGGCCGTCAAGGCCGCGAGCGCGGAATTCACGCGCGCCGCATCGTCGGCGCCGGCTAGGATCGTGTCGGGTTGCTCGGGATCATCGGGCTGATCCGTCAGATCAGGCTCGCGCTGGCCGAGCTTCTCGCGCCGGGCCGCGTCAATACGAAGGTTGCGGGCGATGGTGAAGATCCAGGTCGAAGCGCCGGCACGGGCGGGATCGAAAAGCGCCGCCTTCCGCCAGACCGTGAGCATGGCCTCCTGCGCGAAGTCCTCGGCCGCACCCGGATTGGCGCCTGCACGCATGAGATAGGTTTTCAACCTCGGCGCGAAGTGATCGAACAACCGCGCAAAGGCCTCGCGGTCGCGGCACTGCCCGACGGCCTCGATAAGGCGCCCGAGTTCGGACGGATCAGAAGGCTGCATCAGCAGCGCCCCCGCTGTCCTTCCTGGCCGGCCATGGCTTACATTTGGCTTCATGCTCCCTGATACGCGCGACAATCCTATCTGGATCACGCATCCAATTCAGCCGCCGATCCGTATCCATCTCCAATGACCCGCACAAAGGACGTGCGGCACAGCTGATGGGCGAAGGATCTGCGCAGTGGGAAATGGCGAACGCTTGAGAATCGCGGTGATCGGTTCCGGCATTTCGGGCCTGTCGGCAGCCTGGCTGCTGTCCGGTCGCCACGACGTGACGCTCTATGAACGGGCGGAGAGGCTGGGCGGTCATTCGAACACTGTGACGGCCCGGCTCCAGGACGCGTCGGTTGCCGTCGATACCGGCTTCATCGTCTACAATGAGCCCGCCTATCCGAACCTGACGGCGCTGTTCGCACATCTCGGCGTCGCCACCAAGCCATCGGACATGTCATTCGCGGTTTCGCTGCGCGCCGGCGCGACCGAATATTCCGGCACCGGCCTTGGAGGCCTCTTCGCCCAGAAGCGCAACCTCGCCCGTCCGCGTTTCTGGTCGATGCTCCGCGACATCACGCGCTTCTATCGCGAGGCGCCGCGCGACCTGGCCTTGATGAGCGAAAAGGGCTTGTCGCTCGGCGAATATCTCTCCGAGCGCGGCTATAGCGCCGCCTTTCGCGACGATCATCTCCTGCCGATGGCGGCCGCGGTGTGGTCAGCCCCTGCCAGCGACATGCTGAATTACCCCGCCGCCAGCTTCATCCGATTCTGCGCCAATCACGGCCTGCTGACGCTCACCGACCGTCCCGTCTGGCGGACGGTGGTGGGCGGCAGCCGGTCCTATGTCGAGGTCTTCGCCGCCGCGCTCGCCGGTTCGATCCGCCTCTCGCGCGGTGCCACAGCGGTCATCCGCAACGCCTCCGGCGTCAGCGTGCGTGACAGCACCGGAGCGGTGACGGATTTCGACCACGCCGTGATCGCGACCCATGCCGACCAGTCGCTGGCGTTGATCGAGCGCCCGACACTGGACGAGGCGCGGCTGCTCGGTGCCTTCCGCTACAGCCGCAACCTGACCGTTCTCCATAGCGACGAGGGCCTGATGCCCCAGCGTCGATCGGTGTGGTCGAGCTGGAACTATCTCGACAATGGCGATGGGCTCTGCGTCACCTATTGGATGAACCGCCTGCAAGGGCTTTCCGGGCGCAACCTCTTCGTGACGCTGAACCCGCCGCGGCCGCCGCGCGCCGGCACGCTGCTGCACAGCGAGATCTACGAGCACCCGATCTTCGACGGGCCGGCAGCGGCGGCGCAGGCCGCGCTCTGGTCGCTGCAGGGAAAGCAGCGGCTCTGGTTCTGCGGGGCGCATTTCGGCGCAGGCTTCCACGAAGACGGCCTGCAATCCGGCCTCGCCGTTGCGGAGCAGCTCGGCGGCGTCCGGCGGCCATGGACCGTTGCCAATGAGAGTGGGCGCATCCAGATCGGCGGCCATGCGCGCGGCAGGGAGCCAGTGCGTTGAGCCTCGCATCCTGCCTCTTCTCCGGCACAGTCGGTCATCGGCGCCTCAAGCCGCGGCGTCACACGCTGAATTATCGCGTCTTCTGGCTGCTGCTGGACCTCGACGAACTCGACCTCATGGACAAGCGGCTGAAGCTCTTCTCGCGCAACCGCTTCAACCTGCTTTCCTTCCATGACGGCGATCATGGCGCCACTGATGTGGTGACACTCCGCCAGCTTATCATCGGCCAGCTCATGGCGGCCGGCATCACGCAGCCGATCGGCGCGATCCGGCTGCTGACGATGCCGCGGATACTCGGCTATGCGTTCAATCCGATCAGCCTGTTCTTCTGCCATGCGCCGGACGGAGAGCTCGTCGCGATCGTCTATGAGGTGAACAACACCTTTGGACAGCGCCACAGCTATATCGCGGCGATCGATCCGGCCGTTGAGCCGGATGCGCTGTTCCGCCATGCCTGCCGGAAACAGTTCTATGTCTCGCCGTTTCTCGGGATGGACCTCGACTACGACTTTGCGGTGCGTCCGCCCGGAGAGGCCGTCTCGCTCGCGGTAAAGGGCTTCGATGCCAGCGGCATGGTCATCGCCACGTCGATGTCCGCCACGCGGCAGGGGATCACCGACCGAAGCCTCCTTGGGGCGGTCGTTTCCCATCCTCTGCTGACCCTCAAGGTCATCGCAGCGATCCACTGGGAAGCGTTGAAGCTTTGGCGCAAGGGCGTTCCCCTGACACGGCGACCGGCGCCGCCGCGCGCCACCGTGACCTTGATATCCAACAGACAGTGTGAGGAAGAGCATGTCGGTGCGTGATCCATCCATTTCGTCGGGAACAGGCCGGACCTTCCGTCTTGTTCCGGATTTCGGTGCATCGCTGCTCCGCATGCTGCTGGCACGGATCCGGCGCGGGCGCCTTGTTGTGGTCACTCCATCGGGCCGCCATCTGGTACAGAGCGGCGCGGAGGCCGGCCCGGAGGCGATGCTCGTCCTCCACAACTGGCGGGCGCTCCGCCGAGTGGCCATGCGGGGCGCGACCGGCTTCGCCGAGGGTTACATGGCCGGCGACTGGACGGCGCCCAACCTCCCGGCGCTCATCGAACTGCTGGCGTTGAATTCCGAGTATCTCGGCCAGCTCGATGACGGCACGCCGCTGAAACGCCTGCTGAGCCGGATCACGCATCGCGGCAATGCCAACACGCGCGACGGAAGCCGCCGCAACATCGCCTTCCACTACGATCTCGGCAATGCGTTCTACGAGCGCTGGCTCGACCGCGGCATGCAATACTCATCCGCGATCCGGCGCGGCCAGGAGACGCTCGAGGACGCCCAGCAGTTCAAGCTCGACCGCATCGTCGAACTCCTCGACCTCGCGGGCGGCGAGGACGTGCTTGAGATCGGCTGCGGCTGGGGGGCGGTCGCCGAGCGATTGGCTCTGTCCGGCTGCACGGTCACCGGCGTGACGCTGTCGGCCGAACAGCTCCTTTATGCAAAGGAAAGGCTCGCTGGCGCCGGTCTTTCCGCCGACCTCCGGCTGGAGGATTACCGGGACATCACGGGTGCCTATGACCGGATCGTCTCGGTCGAGATGATCGAGGCCGTCGGCGAGGAATATTGGCCCACCTATTTCAAATCGCTGCATGACCGGTTGGCGCCCGGCGGTCGCGCGGTGATCCAGGCGATCGTCATCGCCGAGAACCGTTTCGAGAACTATCGCAGCAATCCCGATTTCATCCAGACACACATCTTCCCCGGCGGGATGCTGCCGACCCGAAGCGCCATCCGCGCGCAGGCAACCGCAGCAGGGCTCGCCTTCCGCCACGAAGAACTGCATGGCGACAGCTATGCCTGGACGCTCAACGAGTGGCGCAGCCGTTTCCATGCGGCCTGGCCCGCGATCGAGGCCCAAGGCTTCGACACCCGCTTCCGCCGCATGTGGGACTACTATCTCAGCTACTGCGAAGGCGGCTTCCGCGCCGGTACCATCGATGTCGGGCTCTATGTATTGGAACGCCCGCGCGGGTGATGCGCTCGATGCGCCGTTGCCATCGTGCAACGACGATTGCAGAGGGTCGGACACCGGCAAGCAACAGCTTGCGCATGCGGCCCAATCTGCTTTATCCATTTTCCGTCTGACAGGAGTGTGGATGTCACGTTCGTCGCAGTCCCGGTGATCCCCTGCCCTTGAGGCAGGGAACGAAGCCCGAGAGCGCTCTGCTCCCGGCCCGCTGACACGCGGCTTCGATCACCCGATTCAGACGATCCATTCCATGAACATCTCCAAACGCGAGCAACGCGTGCTGCACGCGCTCGCCCAAGGCGGACTGATCCGCCATCTCAAAGACGAAACCGGCCGCATCATTGCGGCAGACTGCCTGAACCGCGACGGTTGGGCGCTCACGGACTGCTCGATGGAGCTTTTCCAGCGGCTGCGGCGGCGGCGCTTCGTCGCCTCGAGCGGCGGCGGGCCTTACCGCATCACGCGGCTCGGGCTTGAAGCCGTGCGCGCGCAACTCGACAACAGATGAACAGAGTCCGGCGGCGACGGATCAGTTGCCGCCGGTCCCCTCGCCGGTCCTTTTGGCGATCGCGTCGCGCTCGAAGGCGATGTTCCAGTCGATCAGCTTCGACCACAAGGCGCGGGCGAGATCGGGATCGAGCCCCGCCGCACCCGCCCGAGCGGCGACATGGGCGAGCACCTCGTCCACGCGCGCGGGAACCAGCGCTTCATCGGGCGATGCCTTCAGCTCGGCCATGCGACGGACATAGCCGAAGCGGCTCGCCAGCAGGCCGATCAACGCGCCGTCGAGCCGGTCGATCTCAGCCCGAATGTCTTCCTTGGTCTCGCAGTCCTCGGGAGCCTTCGACATCAGCGACCTCACCACCAGCGCGTGGGCGAGAAGCTGCCCGCCGCATCTTCGACGACATGGGCAAGGCGGAACAGCGTCTCCTCCTCGAACGGCCGTCCGATGAGCTGCAGACCGAGCGGCAGCCCGGCGCTGTCGAGGCCGCCCGGCACCGCGATGCCAGGCAGGCCCGCCATGTTGACGGTCACCGTGAACACGTCGTTCAGATACATCTCGACCGGCGATGCCATCGCCATTTCCTGAAGCCCGAAGGCCGCGGAAGGGGTCGCCGGCGTCAGCACGGCATCGACGCCCGCCTCGAAGGCGATGTCGAAATCGCGCTTGATCAGCGTGCGGATTTTCTGCGCGCGCACATAATAGGCGTCGTAGTAGCCCGCCGAGAGCACATAAGTGCCGATCAGGATGCGGCGTTTCACCTCGCGGCCGAAACCGGCTGCACGGGTGTTCTCATACATCGAAACAATGTCGTCGCCCGGAACGCGAAGCCCATAGCGGACGCCGTCATAGCGGGCGAGGTTGGACGAGGCCTCGGCCGGCGCCACGATGTAATAGGCCGGCAGCGCATATTTCGTATGCGGCAGCGAGATGTCGACGATCTCGGCACCGGCCTCCTTCAACCAGGCAATCCCCTGCTGCCACAGCGCCTCGATCTCCGCCGGCATGCCGTCCAGCCTGTATTCGCGCGGAATGCCGATGCGCAGTCCCTTGACCGACTGGCCGATGGCCGCCTCGTAATCACCGACCGGAAGGTCGACGGAGGTCGTGTCCTTCGGATCGACCGAGGCCATCGACTTGAGGAGAATGGCCGCGTCGCGCACCGTGCGGGCGATCGGGCCGGCCTGGTCGAGCGACGAAGCGAAGGCGGCAATGCCCCAGCGCGAGCAGCGGCCATAGGTCGGCTTGATGCCGACCGTGCCGGTGAAGGCAGCCGGCTGGCGGATCGAACCGCCGGTATCGGTGGCGGTGGCGCCGGCGCAAAGCCGCGCCGCGACAGCCGCAGCCGAGCCGCCCGAAGAGCCGCCCGGCACCAGAGGCGTGTTGGAGCCTTCGCGGCGCCAGGGATTGGTCACCGGCCCGTAATAAGAGGTCTCGTTCGACGAGCCCATGGCGAATTCGTCCATGTTCAGCTTGCCGAGCATCACTGCCCCATCCGCCCACAGATTGGACGTAACGGTCGATTCGTAGGTCGGCTTGAAACCGAACAGGACATTGGACGCCGCCTGCGTATGGACACCCTCCGTGGCGAAGAGATCCTTGACGCCGATCGGCACGCCTTCGAGCGGCCGTTGCTCACCACTGGCAAGGCGCGCATCCGAGGCCTCGGCCATGGCAAGCGCCTGTTCAGGCGTTTCGACGATATAGGCGTTGAGCGCGCGCGCCGCCTCCATCGCCGCCAGATAGGCCTTGGTCAGCTCGACTGCGGAAAACGCCTTGGTGGCGAGACCGTCGCGGATCTCGGCGATGGAAAGGCTGGTCAGGTCGGCGGCACGGGTCATCGGATTCTCGCGTCAGAAGGCGTCAGATGCTGGGATCGAAACGGCGGGCGAACATCGCGCTGCGGGCGTTGTCACTCGATGACCTTGGGCACCATGAAGAAATCATCGTCGGAGGCCGGCGCATTGGCGACGACCTTCTCGGCGTAGAAGCCGTCGGTGACGACGTCTTCGCGCATCTTCATCACCTGCGCCACCACGGAGGTGAGCGGCTCGACGTCGCTGACATCGACTTCGTTCAATTGCTCCGCAAAGCCGAGGATCGCATTGATTTCGGACTGGAAGGCGACGGCCTCCTCGTCCGATATGGCAATGCGGGCGAGACGCGCGACGCGCTTCACGGTGGCGATGTCGACGGACATGGCGGGATCCTTCGGAACAGCAGGCGGATCGGCCGGCGGGCGGCCGCTGCTCGCTATATCATCGCGCCTCGCCGCGCCGCAACCAAGCGCGGCAAAAGCCGGCGATTGTCCTGCGATTGCCCTTTGGATAGGCTGGCCTCAATCCGATGATCACCCTCGCCGCCCCGATGCCAGGTTTTTGCCGCGACTGCCTGGCACCTGCCGGCAGCGGCCGGCGCTGCCGCGCCTGCGGCAGTCCGCGCATCGCCGCGCATCCGGAACTTTACGAACTCTCGATCGCCCATGTCGATTGCGACGCCTTCTATGCCTCGATCGAGAAGCGCGACGATCCGAGCCTCCGCGACAAGCCGCTGATCATTGGCGGCGCCCGGCGCGGCGTCGTCTCCACAGCCTGCTATATCGCCCGCATCCGCGGCGTGCGCTCGGCGATGCCGATGTTCCAGGCGCTGAAGCTCTGCCCCGATGCCGTCGTCATCAGGCCGAACATGGAAAAGTATGTCGCTGTCGGACGCGAGATTCGCGAACGCATGCTTGCGATGACGCCTCTGGTCGAGCCGATTTCGATCGACGAAGCCTTCCTCGATCTTTCGGGCACCGCGCGACTGCATGGCGCCGCGCCGGCGGTGCAACTCGCCCGCTTCGCGCGCAGCATTGAGAACGAGATCGGCATCACGATTTCGGTCGGCCTCTCCTTCAACAAGTTTCTCGCCAAGATCGCCTCCGACCAGGACAAGCCGCGCGGCTATTCGATCATCGGCCGCGCCGAGGCGATCTCCTTCCTGGCGCCGCAAAAAGTCGGCCTCATCTGGGGCGTCGGCAAGGCGTTCGAGCAGAAGCTCGCCGCCGATGGCATTCATACGATCGGCCAGATCCAGGCGATGGACGAAACCGAACTCGCCCGCCGCTACGGCTCGATGGGCCTGCGGCTGGCGCGGCTGTCGCATGCCGATGACCGCCGCGTCGTCGATCCGCGTCATGATGCGAAATCGATCGGCGCCGAGACGACGTTCAACACCGATATGGCAAGCCTTGCCGAGCTTCGGCCCGTCCTCCGCCATCTATGCGAAAAGGCCGCCAGCCGGCTGAAGCGCGCCAATCTCGCCGCCCACACGGTGACGCTCAAGCTGAAGACGGCGGATTTCAAGCTGCGGACGCGGGCGCGCCAACTGGCAGACCCCTCGCGCCTTGCCGATCGCATCTTCCGGGCTGCGGAAGAGCTTCTGGCGCGGGAGGTCGACGGGACACCCTTCCGACTCATCGGCGTCTCGCTCTCTCATTTCGAGGATCCAGCGCTCGCTGATCCGGACGATCTGCTCGACCCGGCCGCCGCCAAGCGTGCTGCCGCAGAAGCCGCGATCGACAAGGTGCGCGAGCGCTTTGGCAAGACCGCGCTCGAGCATGGCATCACCTTCAGGCGCGACGGCTGACGACCCGGGGGCAGTCCCTAGTCCTCGAAATGAATGTTCTGGGCGACGCGATGACCATCGTCGACGACCGGCTGCGTGCTCAGCACCAGCACTTCGGCCGTCGCATCGGCAGGCGTCGTGACCCGATGCGGTTTCGATGTCGAGAAGTGCAGCGAATCGCCGGACTGGAGCTCATAAATGACCCCGTCGATCACATAACGGACGGTGCCGTTCAGCACATAGACGATCATCTCGCCATCATAGGAGAAGACCTTCGACCGCAACGCGGACGGGAAGAACAGCTTGACGGCGCTCAGCAACTGGTTGGGGAAAGTCGTGGAGAGACGCTCATAGCAGCCCGCCTCGTCCTTGATCTGGTGAGCGATTCGCCCCTCGCGGCGCGACACGGAGATCGGGAGATCCGATTCCTGAAGCAGACCGCTGACTGTCGTCTCAAGGGCCTGCGCAATCAGGGCGAGCGAGGCCAGCGACGGCTTGGTGATGTTGCGTTCGACTTGGCTGAGAAAGCCGACCGACAGGCCGGTCATCGCTGCCACGCGCTCAAGCGTCAGCCGCCGCTGGCGGCGGGCATCGCGAATGCGCTTCCCAAGTTTCATTTGGTCGGTCATTCAGGCGCGCCTCGGCGGCGCAGGCTGAAGATTATCGACCCTCACGAGCCCATACGGCATCGATCGCCTGGTCGAGGGTCAAAAACGCCGGTGGCAGAACATTGTCTCGCTGCCATCCAGCAGGTGGTGACACGACGGCGACCCCCAAAATCCGACCCGCAGCCCGCTGAATCGGTTTCGAGATTAAGGACCGGCCGTCAACTTGTCACCAGTCGCAATCAGGGGATGAGGGGCCGCGGGCTTTTCGCCCACGACCTTCGTCAATAACCTCTTAGCTCTTCAGGATGCTGCGGCCGGCATATTCGCCCTGAATGCCAAGCTGCTCCTCGATGCGGATGAGCTGGTTGTACTTGGCGGTCCGGTCCGAACGGGCCAGCGAGCCAGTCTTGATCTGCCCGCAATTCGTGGCGACGGCGAGATCGGCGATGGTCGAATCCTCGGTCTCGCCGGACCGGTGCGACATCACGGCCGTGTAGGCCGCCTTGTGCGCCATCGCGACGGCGTCGAGCGTCTCGGTCAGCGAACCGATCTGGTTGACCTTGACGAGGATCGAATTGGCCGTGCCGGACTTGATGCCACGCGAGAGGCGCTCGGTGTTGGTGACGAAGAGATCATCGCCAACGAGCTGAACCTTCTTACCGATCGAGTCGGTGAGGCCCTTCCAGCCGGTCCAGTCGTCCTCGCTCATGCCGTCCTCGATCGAGATGATCGGGAATTTCGAGGAAAGATCAGCGAGATAGGCGATCTGCTCGTCGATCGTGCGGACGACGCCCTCGCCTTCGTAGTTGTATTTGCCGTCCTTGAAGAACTCGGTCGCCGCGCAATCGAGGCCGAGATAAATGTCCTCGCCGAGCTTGTAGCCAGCCTTCTCGATCGCCTTGGCGACAAAATCGAGCGCCGCCACCGCCGACGGGAGATTGGGCGCGAAGCCGCCTTCGTCGCCGACATTGGTGTTGTGCCCCGCGTCCTTCAGCGCCTTTTTCAACGTGTGGAACACTTCCGAGCCCCACCGAACGGCCTCGGCCAGAGACGGCGCGCCGACCGGCAGGATCATGAATTCCTGGAAATCGATCGGGTTGTCGGCATGCACGCCGCCATTGATGATGTTCATCATCGGGACCGGCAGCACCTTGGCGTTCACGCCGCCGACATAACGGTAGAGCGGCTGCCCTGCTGCCTGCGCCGCCGCTTTGGCGAGGGCGAGGCTGACGCCCAGAATGGCGTTGGCGCCGAGACGCGCCTTGTTCGGCGTGCCGTCGAGTTCGATCATCGTAGTGTCGATGAGGCTCTGGTCCTCCGCTTCCATGCCACCGATCGCGTCGAAGATCTCTGTGTTGACGGCTTCGACCGCCTTCAGGACACCCTTGCCCTGGTAGACCGACTTCTCGCCATCGCGCAGTTCCACCGCCTCATGCGCGCCGGTGGATGCGCCCGAGGGAACCGCGGCGCGGCCGAGCGAGCCGTCTTCGAGCAGGATATCGACCTCGACGGTCGGATTGCCGCGGCTGTCGAGGATCTGGCGGGCGGTGATGTCGATGATGGCGGTCATTCGAGGGTCCTTCTTGAGCGCGGCAGAGGCTGAGGATCAGCTTCTAGCGCGGCATGCCGGCCCGCGAAAGTCATCGCGCGAGAAAAGGGACCGGCGTCTTTGCCGCTACCACCGCCGCATGGCGTTGCCGTGACGCCCGCCTGCGATCACTCAGAGATCAGCTGGCTCGCCCTCGCGACCCGCGGCGCGGTCCAGCGCCTCAAGCCGCCGGAACTGCCGCCAGCCAAGCGGCAGTGCAACGAGATAGGCCGTCGCGCCAGCCGCCAGCACATGCCAGGGATAGCTCAGCAGCGACGCCGCCGCGACGACCACGAGAACGAACAGCGGCAGCACGACGTTGCGCGGCACCCGCGCGCCCATCTTCTTGCCCGACCAGGTCGGCAGGCGACTGACCATCAAAAGCCCGATAGCGACCGTATAGAGAAACACGATCGGAACGCCGACCGCGCCGATGGGGATATCGAGATTCTCGAGATAGACCGGCAGCAGCACGATGAGCGCGCCTGCCGGCGCCGGAACGCCGGTGAAGAAATTGCCATGCCAATCCGGCTTGGTCGGTCCATCGATGGCGACGTTGAATCGCGCGAGGCGCAGCGCGGCGCAGATCGAGAACACCAGCGCCGCGATCCAGCCGAGCGAATGAACCTGATCCAAGGCCCAGACATAGAGAATGATCGCGGGGGCCACGCCGAAATTGACGAAATCAGCCAGCGAATCGAGTTCGGCGCCGAAACGCGAGGTCGACCGCAGCAGCCGCGCGATGCGGCCATCCACCGCGTCGAGCACGGCCGCGATCACGATCATCGCGATCGCCTCGCCATAGCGGCTCTCGATCGCCATCCGAATGGCCGTCAGCCCGGCGCAGAGGCTGAGCAGGGTCACAAGATTGGGCAGGATCATGCGGATCGGGATCTGCCGCACCTGCCGCAGACGCGGCCGGTTGCTGCTTTCGTCCGGATCAAACGGCGGAAAGATCGTTTCCATCAATCGACCCTGACGGTTCGATCGGTCGCCGCCCCGAAGCGAGCCAGCACCGTCTCGCCGCCGACGGCGATCTGTCCTTCCGCCACAAGCGGCGCATAGCCCTCGGGCAGATAGACATCGAGACGCGAGCCGAAGCGGATCAGGCCGAAACGCTGACCGGCCGAGAGCGCCTCCCCTTCCCGCGTGAAACAGACGATGCGCCGCGCAACGAGGCCGGCGATCTGCACCACGCCGACCGTGCCGTGCTCGCCCTCGATCACGAGGCCGTTGCGCTCGTTGTCGTCGCTCGCCTTGTCGAGCTCTGCATTCAGGAAGCGGCCGGGCTTATAGGCGATCTTGCGGACACGGCCTGAAACGGGCGCGCGATTGATGTGGCAATTGAAGACGTTCATGAACACCGAAATGCGCATGCGCGGCAGCGGGCCGAGTTCGAGCTCGGGCGGAGGCAGCGCCGGGCCGACCTGCGAAACCCGGCCGTCGGCGGGGCTGATCACGAGACCGGCTCCGAGCGGCGTGACGCGCGGCGGATCGCGGAAGAAATAGACGCACCACGCGGTGGCGATCAGGCCGACCCAGAACAGCGGCCCCCAGAGCCAGCCGAGGAACAGCGCCAGGAAAGCGAGGATCGCGATGAACGGGTAGCCCTCGCGATGGATCGGTACCAGGGATGCCCGGATCGATTTCAGCACAGAATCCATGCTCACCCTGTCTCTAGCCTCGTGATAGCCCCGATAAAACACGGATCGTCGAGGCTGTGAAGCCGCTGGCGGCGATCAGACCACAGCCTCGAGCCCGGCCTTCGGACCACGGACGACGAGCCCGAGCGTATCGCTCTCCTCGACCTGGCGTAGCCGCTCCGCAGCCTCGGCCGCCTCGCGCTGGCGATTCCACATCGAGGCATAGAGCCCGTCCGCGTGGATCAGCGCTTCGTGGCGACCGCGCTCGATGATCCGGCCAGCCTCGAGCACGATGATCTCATCGGCATTCACCACGGTCGAAAGCCGGTGCGCGATGACAAGGGTCGTCCGGCCCTTGGAGACCCGATCGAGCGCACCCTGGATCTCGCGTTCGGTATGGGTATCGAGCGCCGATGTCGCTTCGTCGAGGACCAGGATCGGCGGCGCCTTCAGGATAGTGCGGGCAATCGCGACGCGCTGCTTTTCGCCGCCCGACAGTTTCAGTCCGCGCTCGCCGACTTCGGTGTCATAGCCCTTCGGCAGGGTCTCGATGAACGGACCGATCTGCGCCATGGCGGCCGCCTCCCGTACTTCCTCCTCGGACGCCGCCGGGCGGCCATAGCGGATGTTGTAGGCGAGCGTATCGTTGAACAGCACCGTATCCTGCGGAACCATGCCGATCGCCGCGCGCACGCTCTTCTGCGTCACGTCGCGAATATCGGTCCCATCGATGGTGATGCGGCCGCCGCTGACATCATAGAAGCGGAACAGCAGGCGCGAGATCGTCGACTTGCCGGCCCCGGACGGGCCGACGATGGCGACGGTCTTGCCGGCCGGCACCTCGAAGCTGATGCCCTTCAGGATCGGCCGTTCGGCATCATAATGGAATTTGACGTCCTCGAAGCGCACCGCACCATCGGAGACGATGAGCGGCAGCGCGTCCGGCCGGTCCTTGACCTCCTCCGGCACCTCCAGGAGGTCGAACATCGCCTCGACATCGGCGAGACCCTGCTTCAGCTCGCGATAGATCGTCCCGATGAAGTTGAGCGGGAACGAGAGCTGGATCAACAGGGCATTGATCATGACGAAATCGCCAAGCGACTGCGTCCCGTTCATGATCGCAATGCCGGAGAGGACCATGCAGGTCGTCATGCCGATGGTGAAGATCACGGTCTGGCCGATATTGAGCCAGGCCAGCGACGTCCAGGTCTTGACCGAGGCCGCTTCATAGCGCGCCAGCGACACGTCGTAGCGCGCCGACTCCATATCCTCGTTGCCGAAATATTTGACCGTCTCGTAGTTGAGCAGCGAATCGACCGCCTTCGAGTTCGCCTCGGTGTCGGAGGCGTTCATGTCGCGGCGGAGCGCGATGCGCCAGTTCGAGGCGACCACCGTGAACCAGACATAGGCGCCGATCGTCGCGACAATCACGCCGAGATAGGTCAGGTTGAACTGCCAGGCGATGATGATCGCGGCCAGCAGGAATTCGAGCAGCGTCGGCAGCGTGTTGAGGATGATGTGGTCGACGATCGCGTCGACACCCTTCATGCCGTGATCCATCGTCCGCGACAGCCCGCCGGTATGCCGCTGCAGGTGAAAGCGCAGCGACAGCCGGTGCATATGCACGAAGGAGCGATGGCCAAGCTTGCGGATCGCGTGCTCGCTGACGCGGGCAAAGAGCGCATCGCGCAGCTGATTGAAGAGATTGAGGAGAATGCGGCCAGCGCCGTAGGCGACCACGAGCATGATCGGAACGGTCACGAGCGCCGCGACACCAGCGACGGCAGCACCCGCGGGCTGCGAACCGCTTAGCGCATTCGTTGCCCATTTGTAGAAGAAGGGGACGAAAACCGTGATGAACTTGGCGATCGCCAGGACGACCAGCGCGCCGACGACACGGACCTTCAGGTCAGGCCGATCATCCGGCCAGATATAGGGCCACAGCTGACGGACGGTATGGAGGGCCGAGCGCTCGTCGGCCTGCTTCTTCTGCGGTGCCGTCGGCTCGGCACTCGTGCTGGCGATGGTAGTCACGCCCGTCTCCTTGTCGCGCGCATCGCGAAAACGCGCAAAAGACCGCTCGCATCGCCTGATAGAACAGCAATGCGACAGTCGTTTGGACGCCTCAGCGCGGTATCTTCAACCCAGATGGTATCGCCCGGTCACTGCGTCCAGCGCGCATCGCCGGCGGGCAGCACAAAAACCTGGCCCGGATAGATCCAATTCGGATCGCGGATCTGGTCGTTGTTCGCCTCATAGATGGTCGAGAAGCGGACGCCTTGGCCGTAGAGCCGCTTGGAAATCGTCCACAGATTATCGCCGCGCCGGATGATGACGCTTTTCGGCGCCGGGACATTGCTGGCGGTTGCTACGCCCTCGGAACCGCCGCCTTCGGTGGTGACCGCCATCAGCGTCGCAACATCGCCGTTCTGCTCGAAGGGTACTTCGGCGCGGGCAAGCACATTGCCGTTCGCCTTGTCGATCCCATCGGCACGGATCGTGTGCTTGCCGGTGCCGACGGCGCCCTTGGCCGCGATCTGCCAGCGTCCGTTCTCGTCCACCGTCGCATCGCCGACGACGACGCCATCGACATAGATCCGCACCGTGCCGCCGATCGCCGCAGAACCTGAAATGAACAGCTTGCCGTCCTGAAACTCGACGGCGTCGACCGTCACAGCCGGCTTGGCCGGGACCGCGTTGCCATCGGCAGCCTTAGTCGGGGCCGGAACCTGGATCACTTTGCTCGCCGCATCGGGCGTATTGAGCACGACCAGCGGCCCGGATTTCGGGTTTTCCGGAACGTCGACGGCGACGCTCTGCTCGGACAAGGTCTCGGTCTTCTTGTCGGCCGATGTCGTGCGGATCGAAAGATCGTGCGAACCCGGTGCGAGCGGCTTGTCGGCCGTCAGTGCCCATTCGCCGCGATCATTGGCCGTGCCCTTGGCAATCGCCGTGGCGCCGTCCATCACCTCGACGGTCGAATTCGGCGGGGCGAGACCGGCCACGACCGCCTCGCCGGTCGGCTCGACACGTACGACGTCGAAGCTTGGCGCCGCAGGCGCGCTTGCGGCGGGCGCTGCCGCTTCGCCAACGGCGGCAGGATTGGCCGGAGCGGGCGCCGCGGCTGACGGCGCCGCAGCAGGGGCGGCATCCTTTGCGGCATCCTTGGTGGCAGGCGCAACCACGGCCACGTCGACCGCCTGTTCGGGCTTTGGTCCGGGGCGCGATGTCAGCGCGAAATAACCGCCGATGATCAGGATCACGACGACGATCACCGCTGCGATGCGGCCCGTCCAGCTTTGTCCCGCCCTACCCTGTTCAGCCATCGACGATCGAACCTGCTTCCCCAATGGCGGAGCGCACAGCCCGCCGCCTACCGGCGCCACGCTCTTTTGCCGGCACGACATCGCGCCTGCGAAACGCAGCCTTCAAAGGCCTGTTATACGCGCTTTCGCCCCGCTCACAAGGCGTTGAAATGGCGGAATTCCCTCGCCCGCCTGCGGCGCCCGCGGAACTTGACGGCCCTCTTTGCGGATGCGAGGAAGATCAACATGACATCGCTTTCATCGATTTGCGTCTATTGCGGCTCCTCCGAGGGCGGCGATCCGGTTTATGCCGCCGCCGCGGCCACGCTCGGCCGCGCCATGGGTTCCGCCGGCATCGGCCTCGTCTATGGCGGCGGCTCGATCGGCCTCATGGGCATCGTCGCGCGCTCGGTCATGAACGCCGGTGGCCATGTCACCGGCATCATCCCGCAATTCCTGCGCGAGCGGGAGGTCATGCTCGAGACCGCACATGACCTGGTCGTCACCAACGACATGCATGAGCGCAAGCGGACGATGTTCGAACGCGCCGACGCCTTCGTCGCGCTGCCGGGCGGTATCGGCACGCTGGAGGAACTGGTCGAGATCATGACCTGGGCCCAGCTCGGCCAGCACAAGAAGCCTGTGCTGATCGCCAATATCAACGGCTTCTGGGATCCGCTCGTCGTCCTGCTTCGCCACATGTCGGACGAAGGCTTCATCCGGAACGGCTTCGAGGTGAGCTACCTCGTCGCCGAGCGGGTCGAGGACATCGTGCCGAAGCTTCAGGCGGCCACGGCCGCACACGCGGCGCGGCAGAAGCCCGCCGCGCCAGCCTCGATCCCGATCGCCGATCTCTAGGCCGGCTTCACGCCGGCACGGATCAGCTTGTAGACGATCGAATCGATCAGGGCCTCGAATGAGGCATCGACGACATTTTCGGATACGCCGATCGTCATCCAGCTGTCGCCGGTATCATCGCGGCTCTCGATGAGTACGCGTGTCACCGCCTCGGTACCGCCATTGAGGATACGGACCTTGTAGTCGACCAGTTCGAGGTCGGTGATCACGTCCTGATAGACGCCGAGGTCCTTGCGCAGCGCCCGGTCGAGCGCATTCACCGGGCCGTTGCCCTCCGCGACGGTCAGAAGGCGCTGGCCCCCCACTTCGAGCTTCACAACGGCTTCCGACACGGAAACGGGCTTGCCGAGCGCGTTGTGCCGGCGCTCTACTGTCACGTGGAAGCTCTCGACGGTGAAATAGTCCGGCACGGACCCAAGCGTCCGCCGCGCCAGAAGCTCGAACGATGCGTCCGCACCCTCATAGGAATAGCCGACAGCCTCGCGTTCCTTCACCTCGGACAGCAGCATGTCCAACCGGCGATCGCCCTTGTCGACGGGAATGCCGAGCCTTGCCAGTTCGGCCAGCAGATTGGAGCGGCCCGCCTGGTCCGAGACGAGGACGCGGCGATGATTGCCGACCTGCTCGGGCCGGATGTGCTCATAGGTGCTCGGATCCTTGACGATCGCCGAGGCGTGGATGCCGGCCTTGGTCGCAAACGCCGAGGCGCCGACATAAGGCGCCTGCCGGTTGGGCGCGCGATTCACGATCTCGTCGAAGCGATGCGAAAGCTGCGTAAGCCCCTGCAGGTCTTCCGCCGTGACGCCGATCTCGAACCGCTCAGCATAAAGCGGCTTCAGCAGCAGCGTCGGGATGATCGAGGTCAGGTTGGCGTTGCCGCAGCGCTCGCCGATACCATTAAGCGTCCCCTGGATCTGGCGTGCCCCGCCGCGGAGCGCTGCCAGCGAGTTGGCCACCGCTTGCTCGGTGTCATTATGGGCATGGATGCCGAGATGGTCGCCGGGCACCACAGCCGACGCCGCGCGGACGATCGCTTCGATCTCTTCCGGCTGGCTGCCGCCATTGGTGTCGCAGAGCACGACCCAGCGGGCGCCGGCCTCATAAGCCGCCTTGGCGCAGGCCAGCGCATAAGTCGGATTGGCCTTGTAGCCGTCGAAGAAGTGCTCGCAATCGACGAGCGCCTCCTTGCCGGCTGCGACCGCGGCGGCGACGGACTGCCGGATACCGTCGAGATTATCGTCCTCGCTGGCGCCAAGCGCGACGCGCACCTGATAATCCCAGGTCTTGGCGACAAAGCAGATCGCGTCTGATTTCGCCTCGATCAGCGCCGCGACGCCGGGATCATTCGAGAGGCTGACGCCGGCGCGCTTGGTCATGCCGAAGGCGGTGAATTGCGCGCGCCGCGTCCGCTTCTCGGTAAAGAAGCGGTTGTCGGTCGGGTTCGCACCGGGATAGCCACCCTCGACATAGTCGAGGCCAAACTCATCAAGGAGCCCGGCGATGAGCACCTTGTCCTCTACGGAAAAATCAACGCCATTGGTCTGTGCGCCATCGCGCAGGGTGGTATCGAATAGAGTAACGCGTTCGCGTTTCATGATGTCTCGCTCGCTTCGCCGCGAACGTCCCATGTGGTCCAGAAGGCTCCTGTCTCCTCATCTTTGCCGTCGATAATAATGAGACCCATGCCATCCAGCGTCTTGCGAATCTCGTCCGCCTTCGCGAAGTCGCGGGCACGGCGGGCGTCGATACGCTCCTCGATCAACTGTTCGATCAGCGCTTCATCGAGCGGCAAGGTGGTCATGGCGTCGTCTTTCTTGGTGCCGGCTTCATCGGGAAGGGCGGCGGGAAGTCCGGATAACCGCGGTCGCGGGAGGGTGACGGTCATACTCTCGCCGTCCGCCGCGGCCAAACGAAATCTCGCGCCGGGAAGACAGCCTCAGTCGATCACGACTTCGTTCCCGGCCGTGAGCGGCCTTGCTTTGTCATAAGGGTCCATTAGTTTCCGGGCGAACGACGACCCGCCTGCCCAAGACTCCGGCCGTCACCTCCGGGGACGCGACCAGCCTCGATCGCATCCCGTCTCCCGCCCGGATGGTTTCCAGATGCCCGCCCGCCTGCTTCCCGACCGTATCCTGCTGCCGCTGATCGTCGCCTGTGCGCTGTTCATGGAGAACCTCGATTCGACGGTTCTGGCGACCGCGCTGCCGACGATCGCCCGCGATTTCGGCGTCAGCCCGATCAACTTGAAGCTCGCCCTCACCTCATATCTCCTGACGATCGCCATTTTCATCCCGGCTTCGGGCTGGCTGGCGGATCGCTTCGGCGCGCGGACCATCTTCCGCCTCGCGCTGGTCACATTCACCCTCGGATCGATCTGTTGCGGCCTATCTCACTCGATCGGAGAGATTGTCGCATCCCGAATCCTGCAGGGTCTCGGCGGAGCGATGATGGTGCCGGTCGGGCGGCTGGTGATCCTGAAGTCGGTCTCGAAATCCGAACTGGTCGGCGCCCTCGCCTGGCTCACGGTTCCGGCGCTGATCGGGCCGGTGGTCGGGCCGCCGCTCGGCGGCTTCATCACCACCTATTTCGAATGGCGCTGGATCTTCTGGATCAACGTGCCGATCGGCGTACTCGGCTTCGTGCTGGCAACGCTGTTCGTCCCCGATATCAGGGGCGAGGAGCGGGTTCGCTTCGATTATCCAGGCTTCATGCTATCGAGCTTCGGCATTGCCGGCTTCGTCACCGGTTCGACGTCGCTCGGCCTCAACCTGATGCCGTGGCCCTATGTCATCGGCCTGCTGCTGGGCGGCGGCGGTCTGCTCGTCGCCTATGTCTTCTACAGCCGGCGCATCGCCAATCCGATCCTCGACCTGTCGCTTTTTGCGATCCCGAGCTTCCGCGCCAGCGTCATCGGCGGATTGCTGTTCCGCATCGGCATCGGCGCGATGCCCTTCCTGTTGCCGCTGATGTTGCAGCTCGGCTTCGGGCTCAGCCCTTTCCAGTCTGGCTCGATCACGTTTGTCTCGGCCATTGGCGCGATCGCTATGAAATTCGTAGCGCCGCCGCTGCTGCGCCGCTTCGGCTTCCGCAGCGTCCTCATCGCCAACTCCGTGATTGCCGCCATCTTCATCGGCATGCCCGCAATCTTCGATATCGGCACGCCGATGCACATGATCACCGGGCTGCTCTTCGTCGGCGGCTTCTTCCGCTCGCTGCAGTTTACCAGCGCCAATGCGCTCTCATTCGCTGACGTGCCGCAGGCGCGGATGAGCCGGGCGACGAGCCTCACCAGCGTGTTCCAGCAATTGGCGATGTCGATCGGCATTTCGGTCGGCGCCATCGCGCTCGAAATGTCGCTCGCTCATACCGGCGGCACCATCACGGTCGCGACCTTCCATCCGGCCTTTATCGCGATCGGCCTGATCTCGATGAGCTCGGTCTTCTTCTTCATGAAGATGCCACGCAACGCCGGCGAGGAAATGTCCGGCCGCCGCCTGAAGCCGAAGCCGCTCGCGCCTGATCCAGTCACGGCGATGCGCGAGCGCGCCTGAAGCGATGGCTCAGGGCCGCCAGGCCGCCTCGTCGTCCTGGCTTTCCTCGTCGTCGCGTGACGCGTCCTGGCGTTTGCCCTTGAAGCCTTTGGCGAGGATGAAGAGCTCGACGGAGCCGGCGCGGCTTGCCGGCGGCTTCAGGTGATGCACCGTAGCGAAATGCTGCTTCAACGTCGTCAGGAGCGTGCTCTCGGCGCCGCCGCGAAACACCTTCGACAGGAACGAGCCACCTGGCTTCAACACGTCGAGCGCGAAATCGGCCGCGACCTCGCAGAGATAGGTCGTGCGCAGATGGTCCGTCTGCTGGTGACCCGTGGTCGGCGCCGCCATGTCGGACAGCACGACGTCGGCCCGCCCGCCGATCGCCTCCTGCAACAGCGCCGGCGCGTCCTCATCGAGGAAGTTCTTCTGGAACAGGATGACGCCGGGCAGCTCGTCCATCTCAAGATAGTCGATGGCAACCACCAGTTTGGTCAGGTCGGTCGAGCCGACCCGTTCAACCGCGACCTGCGACCAGCCGCCAGGCGCGGCGCCGAGATCGACCACCTTCATGCCAGGAGCGAGGATGTGGTGCTTGTCGTCGATCTCGATGAGCTTATAGGCCGCCCGCGAGCGATAGCCCTCGCGCTTCGAGCGAACGACATAGGGGTCGTTGAGCTGCCGCTCGAGCCAGCGCGTCGAGGATGCGGTGCGTCCCCGTGCCGTCTTCACGCGCACCGTCAGTTCGCGGCCGCCCGGCCCCTTGCCTTTGCTGTCCTTCATGACGCGCGTCCGTTCTGTCGGGGATTGCGACGCCAGACGCCGTCTTCCGCCATCATTTCCACGAGAATGCCTTCGCGCAGCCCGCGATCGGCGACGCGGAGCCTCTGGCATGGCCAGCGTCGGCGGATCGCCTCAAGGATGGCGCAACCGGCGAGGACCAGGTCGGCCCGCTCACGCCCGATGCAGGGATTGGCGACCCGGGCGGCATAATCCATACCCGTGATCACCGCCATCATCTGGTTGACCTCCTGGGCACTGAGCCATGTGCCGTCGACGCGTCGCCGGTCATAGCGCGGCAGGCCCAGATGAACGCCGGCGAGCGTCGTCACGGTGCCCGAGGTGCCGAGCATATGCAGGTTGCCGGCCGCCACGGCGCGGTCGAGAGCCGCACCTTCCGGAAATGCAGCAAGCATCTCGGTCACCTCGGCAACCATGGCCTCGAACACCGTCGCGTCGACCAGCTCGCCGCCATGCCGCTCGCTGAGCGTCACCACGCCGACCGGCAGCGATGCCCAGGTGCGAATGCGATCCGACATGCGGCGGCGATGCCGATCGGCCGGCCGCGTCAGGTCGATCCAGACGAGTTCCGACGAACCACCACCGATATCGAACAGCAGGGCGCCGCTGGTCTGCGGGTCGATCAGCGAGGCACAGCCGGATACGGCGAGCCGCGCCTCGGTCTCGCGCGAGACGATTTCGAGATCGAGGCCGGTCTCGGCAAGCACGCGATCAAGAAAGTCAGCGCCGTTCTCTGCAGCGCGGCAGGCTTCGGTCGCAATCAGCCGCGCCCGAACGACACCGCGATCCTTGAGCTTCGACTGGCAGATCCGCAGCGCTTCGACCGCCCGGTCCATTGCCGCGTCGCCGAGCCGTCCGCTGCGGCCAACGCCCTCGCCGAGCCTGACGATCCGCGAAAAGGCATCGACGACATGAAAGCCGCGCTCGCGCGGCCGCGCGATCAGCAGGCGGCAATTGTTGGTGCCGAGATCGAGCGCAGCATAAAGGCCATCACCAGGCGACCGTGACACCGCGGCCGCCACAGCAAGCGGGGGTGATTGCACGTTTGGCTGAGATGTCAGGACCGGTTGCGGGCGTCGCTCGGGCAGACGCGCAGATCCGGCCGCGGGTGGTACCCGCAGTTCTCCACCAGCAGCATAGACCGGGCGACGCCTCTTGCGCCGGCGGCCCTTCTTTTTCGACGCCTGCGAACCGCCATGCGGTCCTTGGCCGTCGGCGGCCCCGACAAGGTCCCGGACAACGGCCGGACCATTGGCGGGCGCCTCGGAATCCGCGCGTCGCGGATCCTCGCCCGTAATTGCCACTTCGAAATCCTCGGCCGCGACGGCACGGAAACAAGGCCCGGCGCGCAGCTCTTTGAGTGCCTAGTTGCCCCCAGTGTAAGCAGCAAAGACCGACCTTACAAGCGAGGGGAGAATGCGCGACGCGGGTCACCCGAAGGGTCGATTGACAGGTGGCGTTTCTAGAGCCGACAATCCGCAAGACTTGGCACGCGGCCTGAAAAAGGCGCGGCAAGAGATTGAAAACACTTGGGGGCTGCTGTGGCGGATCAACCGCATTTCGTGATCGTCGGCGGCGGAACCGCTGGCTGGCTCGCCGCTTTCATCCTGAGCGACAAGGCACGTCGGCTCAAACTCGACGCGCGCGTCACCGTGGTCGAATCCTCCAAAATCCCGACGGTCGGCGTCGGCGAAGGCAGCACGGCGGCGCTTCGCGTCCTGATGCAGTATTTCAACCTGAACGAATTCGAGTTCTTTCGCGAGACGGGCGCGACCTTCAAGCTCGGAATCCGCCACAAGGACTGGCGCCATATCGGTCACAGCTATGACGGCCCGATCGACGATCCGCATCAGGTCGTGAAGGCGCCGGCCGGCGCACCATCCGACTATCTCAACGTGTTCTGCGTCGCGGCCGGCCGCAAGCTGCAGGACATGCATCTGTTCGGTCCCCTGCTCGAACGCAAGAAGGCGCCCTATGCGCGCAAGGATGACGGGACGCTGCTACCGCTTGGACCGTTCCACCATGCCTTTCACTTCGATCAGGCACGGGTCGGCAAGTTTCTGAAGGCCCGCGCCTCCAATGTCGACACGATCGATGCGACGCTGTCGGGGATCGAGCGCGATGCGGAGACCGGCTATATCCGCGCGATTATCCTCGACGATGGGACCCGTCTCGCCGGTGATTTCTTCATCGACGCGACTGGCTTCCGCAAGCGCATCATCGTCCAGGAGCTCGGCGCGCCCTGGATTTCCTACGCCGACGAACTGCCCGTCAACCGGGCGCTCCCCTTCTGGATCGACATCAAGCCCGGCGAGGAGATCGCCAACTATACGCTGGCCTGGGCGCTCGAAGCCGGCTGGATGTGGCAAATCCCGACGCAGGAGCGCTACGGCTGCGGCTATGTCTATTCGGATGCCTTCAAGATGCCCGAAGAGGCCAAGCTCGAAGTCGAGCGCGTGCTCGGGCACCCGATCGAGGTTCGCGACGACATCCGCTTCCAGATCGGCCGCCTCGCCACGCCCTGGCTTGGCAACTGCCTCGCCGTCGGACTCTCTTCGAGCTTCCTCGAACCGCTGGAAGCGACATCGATCCATGGCTCGGTCGTGCAGCTGCTGCTCTTTGCCGACAACTATCTGAAGCAGCCTTCAGAGATGACTGAAGCGGACAGCGCCGACTACAACCGCCGCTTCGGACGCCAGGTCGACGACTTCCGCACCTTTATCAACACCCACTACGTCACCGAGCGCGACGATACGCCGTTTTGGCGCGATGTACGCGAGAACCGGCTTCATGATGAAACCAGGCAACGGCTCGCACTCTGGCGGAAGGAAATGCCGCGGCGGGAGCACTTCCCTTCCTTTCTCGGCGGCCTGCCGCATGTCGAGACGCAGCTTCACTATCCGGTCCTCGATGGCCTCGGCCTGCTCGATCCCGCCGTTGCGCGGGCCGAAATGGCGCGCGATCCCAAATTGAGGGCCTTTGCGCGCGATACGGTCGACAGCCTCGTCCGCGAATATCGTGCCGCCGCCGACAAGGCCCTCGGCCATGCCGAGTTCCTCGCCCATGTGCGGGCGCTTGGCTGACCTGTCGTTGGAAACGCTGCCATCCTTTGCTGTCGCCGCGCTGGTGCTGCTGGCCGTACCGGGTCCGACCAATGCCCTTCTGGCAGCGGCCGGCGCCTCCGATCTTCGCAGCGCATGGCAGCTGATACCTCTCGCCATCGTCGGCTATGGCCTGTCGATCTCGGCACTGACCATGCTCCTCGGTGAAGCGACGGATGCGTATCCCGCGCTTGGATCTGCGCTACGCCTCGCCGCGGGCGCGTGGCTGATCTGGTCGGCCGTGCGGCTCTGGTACCGAGGCGCGGCCAGCGGCGACGACATGGTTACACGTGGCCGCTTTCTGGTGACGACGATGCTGAACCCGAAGACGCTGGTCTTCGCCTCGGCGATCTTCCCGGCAGCCGCGGCGGCCGGAGCCTTCTGGCCAGCGATCATCTTCTCCGCCTGCACGGCTGCCACCAGCGCAAGCTGGATCATGATCGGCAAACTGCTCGCAAGTCGCGCCGGGCAAAAGGTGAATCCCCGCCTCGTCGGACGGGTGGCGGCGTTGACGCTCGCGGGCTTCGCGGTCTGGGTCATGGGCTGGGGCCTGGCAGGATTGATCCGCTAAAGCGCACGCCTCCGCGCCTCATCCTTCCGATTGCCGCGTCCACGCCATGACGTTGGCTTATGCCCGCGATCCGGCCTACCGTCCTGCTGATGAGGGCCTTGATCGGATCAGGTCCGACTCACGAGCGGAGGATGGACATGAGATCACTTCAGCCAAGCCGTCGAGGTCTTCTGGGTGCGGCAGCGGCCATTTCCGCCGCATCCGTCCTGCCCTCCGCCGCGCGTGCAGACGGCCCTCAAACTGATGCGGCAGCCGAGATGGCGGCGGCCGTCTCGGAGAGCTTGTTCGCCGATGACGGGCTCGCGCGACCGGCGCCGATGACGCCGACGGTCTCGAACCTTGCCGCCGGTCTCGACCGGACGCTCGTGCTCGGCGGCGGCGGCGAATATTACGTCGCCTGGTATTGCGGGTTCTTCCACGGCCTTCTGGAACTGGGCGTTGATCCGAATCTCGCTGAAATGGTCGTCGGCACTTCGGCCGGCGCCTATATGGGCTCATCGCTGACGTCGGGCCATTTCGCGCGTCTCAGGACCGAATTCGATTTCTTCGGCCATTTTCCCAGCCTCTTCGCCAAGCTGGCGCCTGTTTCCAGCGCCAATGCCAGCCAGAAACGGGCACAGGAGATCAATTTCAAGGTCACGAACGGCGATCCCGCGTCGATCCGCGCGATCGGACACGCCGCCCTCGCCTCCGACAATCGCGTCAATGGCGATGCCGTCGAGCGTCTCGCCTGGCTCTTGACGGGTGACAGCAAGACGGATTGGCCGGTCGGCAAGATGTTCACGACCGCCAATGATTGCTACACCGGCGAGCGCCTCGTCGTCGGTCAGGCCGTGGCGCGCAAGAACGGTATTCCGCTCGCCCATGCGGCGGGCGCCAGTTCATCGCTTCCTGGCGTCATCGGCCCGACGCTGCTCGGCCAGCGCTTCTGCATGGATGGCGGCATCGCGCGGACCTGGGCACATACCGACATCGTCGCCGGCTCGAAACGCGCGCTCGTCATCACGCTCACCAATGGCCATGACGGCAGCGTTCTCACCGGCATTCCGCACGACATCAACACGGAAATCGCAGCACTCGAGGCGACGGGCACCAAGGCGATGCTCATCATCGCCGGCACCCCGCCCGGCGTGAACCTGCTTGATCCCAAGGAGATCGCGCCCGCGCTGAAAGCCGGCTACGACCGCGCAAAAACAGAAGCGCCGAAGATTCAGCAGTTCTGGTCCTAAGAACGAAAAGACCCGGCCGCCGTCATGGCGACCGGGCCGTCAGCTCAGTCCATTCTATTGGATCAGGCGGCAACCTTCCGCTTCGATCCGCGCGCCCAGGCCGGCAGCCAGTCGCCATGGGCGGCGATGAGGTCGTCGACGAGGTTCCAGATCTGGTCGAGGTCGAGCTCAGCCGCGGTATGCGGATCAAGCATCGCCGCGTGATAGATATGGTCCTTGTTCTCGGTCATCAGCGCGGCGACGGTCAGCTCCTGCACATTGACATTCGTGCGCATGAGCGCGGCGAGCTGCGGCGGCAGCTTGCCGATATGCGTCGGCTGGATGCCAGAACGATCGACAAGGCACGGCACCTCGACGGCGCAGCCTTCGGGCAGCGAAGTGATGAGGCCGGTGTTGCGGACATTGCCGTAGATCACCGCGGGTTCGCCGGTCCAGACCGCATTGACGATCTGCGAGGCGTATTCCTTCGATTCCTTGACCTCGACCCGGTTGGCCGTGCGGTATTCCTTGGCGGTATCGTTCCAGCGCGCGATCTGCTCGATGCAGCGCTTCGGATATTCGTCGAGCGGCACGCCGAACTTCTCGATGAGGTCCTCGCGGCCCTCCTTGATGAAATAGGGCGTGTATTCGGCGAAATGCTCCGAGCTCTCGGTCACGAAATAGCCGAGGCGGGTCATCATCTCGTAGCGCACCTTGTTCGGGCAGCGCGGATTCCAGGTCGGCTTCGGCGCCCGGCCCTCGCGGTAGGCGCGAATGAGATCGGGATAGAGATCGCGATAGGAGCCGTCCGCCTGGAGGTGCTCGATCTTCAGATAGAACGCCATGTGGTTGATGCCGGCGGAGCGATAGCGGATTTCCTCGTAGGGAATGCCGAGATCGTCTGCCAGTTCGTGCGCGGTGCCCTGAACCGAATGGCAGAGGCCGACCTGCTTGATGGTCGGGTACTTCTCGCTGATCGCCCAGGTGTTGATCGCCATGGGGTTCACATATTGAAGCATGATCGCGTCCGGGCAGACCGCAAGCATGTCCTCGCAGATCTTCCACAGATGCGGCACGGTCCTGAGGCCGCGCATGATGCCGCCGACGCCGAGCGTATCGGCGATGGTCTGGCGCAGGCCATACTTCTTCGGGATCTCGAAATCGACGACCGTCGACGGCTCATAGCCGCCGATCTGGAAGCAGACGACGACGAAATCGGCGCCCTCGAGCGCCCGGCGCTGGTCGGTGTAGCTCGTGACCGTTGCGGGGACGTCGAGCGTCTGGACGAGCTTCTTGGCGATGATCTCACTCATCTCCAGACGCTCGGGATTGATATCCATCAGCGCGATTTCCGCCTCGGCCAGCGCCGGCCGATGCAGGATGTCGCCGACAATGTTCTTCATGAACACCGAGGAGCCGGCGCCGATAAAGGTGATCTTGGGACGTGCCATGACTTCAACTCCGATAGAAGGCCTCTGCCGCCCTGGCGTCAGGCAGCAATTTCGAAAGCGGCGCGGACGAGCCGGGCCGTGTAGTCGTTCTTGGGATTGGTCAGGACTTCCGAGACCGGGCCCTGTTCGACGATCCTGCCATGCTGCATGACGATCACGCGATGGCAAAGCGCGCGCACGACCTTGAGGTCGTGCGAAATGAAGAGATAGGAGAGCCCCTTCTCGTCCTGCAGCTTGCGCAGCAGATCGATGATCTGGGCCTGAACCGAAAGATCGAGCGCCGAGGTCGGCTCGTCAAGCAGGATGAATTCGGGCTCCAAGGCGATGGCGCGCGCAATTGCGATGCGCTGGCGCTGTCCGCCCAAGAATTCGTGCGGAAAGCGCGACAGGATCGTGTCGGGCATGCCGGCGTCGCGCAGCGCCTTGCGGACGCGCTCTAGCCGGTCACGCCGGTCGGCGCCGATGTCGTTGACAACAAGGCCTTCCTCGATGATCTGGCCGATCGACATGCGCGGGTTGAGCGAGGAGAACGGATCCTGAAAGACGATCTGCATCCGCGAGCGCAGCGGGCGCATCTCCTGCCGCGACTTCATCTGGATCGGCTCGCCATCGAAGCTGATCTCGCCACCATTGTTCGGGATCAGGCGGAGCAGCGCCTGGCCGAATGTCGTCTTGCCCGAGCCGCTCTCGCCGACCAGCCCGAGCGTCTCATGGCGACGAAGTTCGAGACTGAGGTCATCGACGGCGATCAGCGGAAAATATTCGGGCCGGAAGAAACCGCCCCGCTTCAGCGTGAAGGCGACGCGCACCTTCTTGCCCTCAAGCATCACCGGCGTCTTCTCGGGCAGCGGATTGGCGACGCCCTTCGGCTCGGATGCCAGCAGATGGCGCGTATAGGAATGCCGCGGGTTCCGGAACACATCCTCAGTCCGGTTGTGCTCCTTCACCTCGCCATTCTGCATCACATACACATAGTCGGAGAACTGGCGCACGATGGTGAGGTCATGCGTGATCAATATCACCGCCATGCCATGAACGCGCTGCAGATCCTTGATGAGATTGAGGATCTGCGCCTGCACCGTGACATCGAGCGCGGTCGTCGGCTCGTCGGCGATCAGCACGTCCGGACGGTTGGCGAGCGCCATCGCGATCATGACGCGCTGGCGCTGGCCGCCTGAGAGCTGGTGCGGATACTGCTTCAGCCGCGAGGCGGGCTCTGGGATCTGAACCTCGCGGAGGAGTTCCTCGGCGCGCTTCATCGCCTCGGCCCGGCTCACCTTGTTGTGCAGGTGGATGACCTCGCAGATCTGCTGGCCGATCGTATAGACCGGGTTCAGCGAGCTCATCGGCTCCTGGAAGATCATCGAGAACCGGTTGCCGCGCAGCTGCCGCCGCGCGGCGGCCTTGAAGGCAAGGATGTTCTTGCCCTCGAACATGATCCGCGCGCCCGGCACGATGGATGCCCGCTTGGTCAGAAGACCCATGATCGTCCGCGCGGTCACCGACTTGCCGGAGCCGGATTCGCCAACGATCGCGATGGTCTCGCCGCGATGCAGCTGGAACGACACGTCGCGCACGGCGCGCACGGTGCCGCCCTCGACCTTGAAGTTCACGCCGATATTGCGCGCGTCGAGGATGAGCTCCCGCCCGTGCTGGTTCAGATCGGTACGCTCCGGCGGGCAGAAGCTCGGGGTCGCCTCGGTCATGTCCGTCATCCCTAATACGGGTCGATCGCGTCGCGGAGACCGTCGCCGAGCGCGTTGAACGCGAACACGGTGACGAGCACGAAGGCGACGGGCGAGAGAATCCACGGATAGGAGCCGATGACCGAGAAGGCACCGGTATCCTGCAGCATCAGCCCCCATGAGATCAGCGGCGGCTTCACGGCGAAGCCGAGAAATCCGAGGAAGGATTCGAGCAGCACGATCGCCGGAATGGCGAGCGTCACCGACACGATCACATGGCTCAGAACATTCGGCAGGATATGGCGCGTGATGATGCGCCCGTCGCCGGCGCCGACCGCCATCGCCGCGCGCACATACTCGATCCGCGCCAGCGCCAGCGTCTTGCCGCGCACCTCGCGGGAGAGCTGCGCCCAGCCGAGCGCCGCCATCACGCCGATGACGAAGGCGATGAAGACGTTGGAGGGGGCCGTGATCGGGATCAGCGAGGTGAGCGCCAGATAGAGCGGCAATTGCGGGAAGGCGAGCACGAGATCGACGAAGCGCTGCACCCAGGCATCGAAGCGACCGCCGAGATAGCCGGAGGTGATCCCGATGCCGGTGCCGACCGTCGTGGTGATGAGCACGACGATGAGGGCGATGGTGAGCGAGATGCGCGAGCCCACAATGGCGCGGGAGAGGATGTCGCGGCCGAACTTGTCGGTGCCGAGCAGATGCACCGGCTTGCCATCCGAGGCGCCGAAGAGATGGATATTGGCCGGGATCAACCAGAGCAGCTTGTAGTCATAGCCGCGGACGAACAGCGACAGCGGATGCGGATTGGCGAGGTCCGGCCCGGTCAGCGGCTGGAACGTCACCGGGTCGAACTCGCCGGTCTCGACGATCGGATAGATGCGCGGGATGAAGCTGAACGAACCGTCCGGCGCCTTGAAGGACAGTGTCTCGGGCGGCGCGAAGCCGATGCCGTTCTCCTTCGGATTCACCGGTGCGAAGAAATCCGCAAACACGGCCATGATCAGCAGGCCGAGCACCATCACCAGCCCGATCATGCCGATCACCGACCGGCGGAACCGCCGCCAGACGAGCGCCAGATAGGTCTCGTTGCCATGGGCGAAGCGGCCGCCCTGCGGATTGGCGCGGATATCAAGCGCCTCTTCCTTGCGGCGCGCCTCGGTGCTCGCGGCCTGGGCCGCGGCCTCGGTCGCCGTGTTGATGTCGGTCATTCTTTTCCTCCGCCGAGACGGACGCGGGGATCGAGCAGGGCGAGCAGCATGTCGGCGATGATGTTGCCGACGATGAGCGTCGCCGCCAACACCATCATGAAGGTGGCGCTGACATAGACGTCGCCGACCGACATGGACTGGACGATCGCCGGGCCGACGGTCGCGAGCGAGAAGACGATCGCCACCTCGATCTCACCGGTCAGCATGTAGGGCAGCACGACGCCCTGATACATGATGAGCGGATGTAGAGCGTTGGGCACGGCATGGCGCATGATAACCGCGCCCTCGGACATGCCCTTGGCACGCGCCGTCTCGACATACTGCGCATTGAGCGTGTCGAGCAGGTTAGCCCGCATCACGCGCATGTTGTAGGCGAGGCCGCCGAACGTCGCGATCGCGATGACAGGCCAGACATGCTTCACCAGGTCGACGAACTTCGCCCACGACCACGGCGCGCCGCCAAATTGCGGCGAGAAGAAGCTGCCGATCTCCTGCACGTTGAAGCGGAAAGCCATGAAATAGACCAGCACGATCGCGATCAGGAAGCGCGGGATCGTGGTGCCGAGGAAAGAGACGAAGGCAAGCGTCGAATCGATCCAGCTATATTGCCGCGTCGCCGCGATGATGCCGAAGGTAATGCCGATCAGCGATGCCAGGATATGGCAGACCAACGCCAACAACAGCGTCCGCGGCAGCCGCTCGCCGACGACCGTCGCCACGGGCTTGTTGTAGAAATAGCTCTGCCCGAAATCACCGCGGGTGACGATGCCGCCGATCCAGTTGAAGTACTGAACGACCATCGGCTTATCGAGCCCGTGCGCCTTGCGATAGGCATCGGCCTGCGCTTCCGCGACGGAGGCGGACGCGCCGCCCTGGTTCATGAGCTGAGACCGAATGAAATCGCCATAGTCGCCGGGCGGAGCCTGGATGATGGCAAAGGTCACGATGCTGAGGACGACGAGGATCGGGATTGCTGAGAGGATCCGGATCGCCAGGAAGCGCAGCATGAGCATCTCGCTCCGTGTGCGGGGATTAAGGAGTGGCAAGGGGGCCTGACGGCCTCCTTGCCACGCGAGGTGGTAGCTGGACCTCGACTACTTCGCCGGACCAGCCGAACCAGGCGCGCCGGGGAGCGTTTCGGCGTGCAGCTCGTACTTGCCCTGCTTCTCGGTCGGGACGAACAGGCGCTCACGAATGACGCTGTCCTCCGCCCAGTTGAACAGATTGATCGGCGTGCCCTTCGGGATATTCGCGAAGCGCTTGTTGATGATCAGCGCACCCGGATACTGGGTGAGGCCGATACCATAGACGTTGTCCGTGTAGAGCTTCTGGAACTCCTTCATCAGCTCCTTGCGCTCGGCATTGTCGCCCGACGCGATGAACTTGTTCACGACGTCGACAATTTGCTGCTCGAACGGCAGGAGATCGAGCGTTCCATCCTTGCCGGCGCGGTGGAACGCGCTGGTCTGCGGGCCGACCGGCGCAAGGTTGACTGTCTTCTGAACGACCGACGTCAGTTCCTCGCCATTGCGCAGCACCATCCAGTCGAACTTGCCGGCCTGGGCCAACGCGTCGCGCTGCTTGCCGTCGACGGTGTTCAGGATGACGCGGATGCCGAGCGGCTCCATCATCTGCACGATGCCGTCGGCGAGGCTCTTGTCGGTCTGGTAATCGCCGTTGACGAGAACCGTGACCTCGACATTCTTGCCGCCGGCGGTACCAGCCGGGAAGTTCACGATGCCGTCGCCATCCGTATCCTTGAGACCGGCCAGTTCCAGCTCAGCCTTGGCGCTCTCGAGGTTGAACGGATAGTAGGCGGTCGAGTTCTTGTCGTAATAGACGGTGCCCGAGTAGATGCCGCCCGGGTAGATGGTCGTGAACGGACCCTTGACCAGCGACTCGCCGAGGCGCTGCCGGTCGACGGCTTCGGTGACCGCCTTGCGGAAATGATCGTTGCGGTTCAGGTCGCGCACAGCCTGGCCGCGCTCGTCAGGCTCACCCCAGCCATTGGCCGAGTAGTTCGGATAGAGTGAATAGCCGATGATACGCGGGCCGAATTCGAGGCGCGCGGGCGCGTCCGGATTGGCAGAGCGCTTGAGCGCCTCGACGAAGCTTTCCGGCTGCTCGAGATTCGAGAAGTCGCCAGAGCCGGCCACGGCCTGGACGTCGCGATCGGCCCAAGTCGAGAGCTTGTAGTGCATCTCGTTGAGGTAAGGCAGCTGGTTGCCGGCCTCGTCCACCTTCCAGTAATACGGATTGCGGCGCATCACGATGATGTCGTCCGGACGGTACTCGACCGGAACCCACGCGCCCATCACCGGCATGTTCATGTATTCCGGCGGGAAGGCGTTCTTGTACTGCTCGTAGGTGTTCTTGGAATATTTCGGGTGCTGCGGCTTCAGCATATGAGCCGGGCCGGGGCAGAACGTGCCATAGGCCATCTGGTAGAGATACTGCTTGGCGAAGGGCTGCTTGAACGTCCAGACGACGGTGTAGTCGTCAACCTTGTCGAGCGTGGTGCCCTCGCCGAACGTGCCGGCCTTGGCGCCGTTCGTCGGCGTGACATTCGGATCGTTGACGTTGTCCTGCCAATAGAACATCAGGTCATCGGCCGTGAACGGCACGCCATCCGACCACTTCGCGCCCTCGATGAGGTGCATGGTCAGCTTGTGGCCATCCTCCGACCATTCCCAGCTCTTGGCGAGGTTCGGCAGCGGCTCGAGTTCGTCGGCCTTGACCTCGAACAGGGGGCCCGAGCGCGTCAGGCACTCGGAGAGGCCGATATCGATGCCGCCCCAGCCCTGCGACTGGCCGCCAATGTAGTTCCAGCCTTCCGGCCGGCCGCCGATGACATGGCGCATTGTATCGCCATAGACGCCGATGCCGTCGACCATGTTGGCCTTCTTGTAGACCAGCGGCTCCTTCGGCAGGCGGTCCTTGACCGGCGGCAGCTTGCCGGTCGCGACGAAGTCCTTCGTGACCCAATCCGGCTCGTGATACTCGGGCAGGGCCTTGAATTCAAAGATGTCCTTGACGCCGACATAGTCGACCTGACCCTGTGCTTCGAATTTCGGCGGATCAGGCGGCAGGATCGGCTTTTCGGTCTGGGCGAGCGCCGCTGCTGCGGAGACGCCGAGGAGCAGGCCTGCTCCTCCGAGGGCCATCAAATAGGTCTTCATGTTTCCTCCCTTGAGCGTGGCGATGGCAGAGCCCTGCCCTCGCCCCATAGTCCCCAAACTGCCGCCGACGCCACTCGTCCCCGCGGCGGCGGCCATCTGCAAACGACATGGCTCGGTCGAGCCATGCCGGATCCTCCAGAACCTCTAGAGGGACGGGCGAGCGGACTCGTCCAGCTCCAAAGCGCGCTTCTTGGCGCTTTCGGCGCGGACGACATCCACCGTCCGCACTTCGCGGCGCGCGGCACCCTGCCAGTCGCGCGTCTTGACCGTCGACTTGGCAAGCCGTGCCTTGGCGTCGTCGATCACATGGGCAAACTGTGGCAGCCATTTCGCCTGGGCGACGACCATCTCGTCGACCATCTGCCAGACCTCGTCCGGCGAGCAGATCGCGCCGACGAGCGGATCATGCAGCACCGACAGCTTCAGGAGGTCGAGATCGCCGGTGACCGCCGCGTGGACCGACATGCGCTGCACATTGATCGAGGCGAGACAGGTTGCGGCGCAGGCCTCGGGCAGCGTGATGCCTGCCGCCATGTTGAGGCCGAAGCGATCGACGAAACCGGGCGACTCGATGATGGCATCGTCCGGCAGGTTGGTGATGACGCCGTTGTTCTTGACGTTGAAATGGCCACGATAGACGCGCCCCGTTTCGAGCGCCTCGAGAATATGGCTCGCATGCTCGGTCGAGCGCTTCGAATGATCGAGCGGCTTGCCGGCCTCCTCCAGAAAACGCGGGAAGTCGGTCTCGAACCAGTTCCGCGATTCCGTCGAATAGCGGAGATAGCCGCCGGTCTCGCCATGGATCCATTCGGACATGTCGATCCAACGCTCGATCTCGTCCGGGCGCTTGCGATACCAGGGGAGGTATTCGGACAGATGGCCGTTTGATTCCGTCGAATAGACGCCGAAACGCTTGAGAACGTCGATGCGCACCTTCTCCTGCCTGGAATAGACAGGATGCGCCTCGAAGGCTGCGATCAATTCGTCCTTGCCGACTTTGCGACCGTTCAAGCGGACATCGATGAACCAGGTCTGGTGATTGATGCCCGAGCAGATGAAGTCCAGCTCACCCGGCTTGGCGCCGAGAACCGTCGCAATCTGCTCGCCGCCATGCTGGACGCCGTGGCAGAGGCCGATCGTGTTGACCTTGCCGTATTCGATGGCGGCCCAGGTGTTCATCGCCATGGGGTTGGCATAGTTGAGGAACACGGCGCCGGGCGCTGCAACCTCGCGGATATCCTTGCAGAAGTCGAGAATGGCCGGAATGTTGCGCTGGCCATACATGATGCCACCGGCGCAGATCGTATCGCCGACGCACTGGTCGACGCCATATTTCAAGGGAATGCGAATATCGTCCGCATAAGCCTCGAGGCCGCCGACGCGCACGCAGCTGATGACATAGTTCGCGCCTTCGAGCGCCTGCCGACGATTGGTCGTCGCGGTGATGCGCGTCGGAAGATTGTTTGCTTCGACGATCTTGTCGAGGATCTGCTGGATCATCGAAAGATTGTGCTCACTGACATCCGTGAGCGCGAACTCGACATCCCTGAGTTCGGGCACCGATACGATATCGGTCATGAGCTTCTTCGTGAAGCCGACGCTACCTGCGCCGATGATCGCGATCTTCAGTCCGGCCATTCGCTCCCTCAATCGTCTCGGCCGCGCGCGGCCTCATCTCAGACCCGCCTGCTTCGCCCAAAGCTCTGAGGCCGATAAGGCAGCAAGCAACCGCCTGGCGGGTTTTCATGGTCCCCGCCGGCTGTTCGTGGCATTAGTTATTCCCAAGCCTCGACAATGGACCAGAGAGATTTTGTGCTTTCATGGGTAATTCTGTGCTCTCGAAGTTGCAGGCTTATGCGCCGTCTATGAAGACGCTCTCGCTGCCGCGCGGCCGTCGCCGCCTCCATTCGATGCCCACATCGAGCGGCTACGAGATCCGAGACCAGCCGCCTTATGCCTGGGACGGAATGCAGCGAGGGCAGACGGCTTTCACCGTCCTGCAGCACACGATCTCGGGTGTCGGCCAGCTTCGCTATGAGCGCCGCCGCTATCGCCTCCGGGCCGGCGATACGATGCTGGTCATCATCCCGCACAACCACCGCTACTGGCTCGATCCCGGGGATCGCTGGGAATATTTCTGGATCTCGATGCATGGCCGCGAGGCGCTGCGCATCCATCGCGAGATCCTCGCCGCCAACGGGCCAGTCCTTCGCCTGCGTCCGGAAACGATCGAGCATCTCGCTCGCTGCACGCTGCGTTTCGTCGAAGGTGAGGGCGAGACACCGGGCGCCGCCTCTGCCATCGCCTATGAGGCGGCCATGGCGCTGTTCGACGACGTGTTCGGCTCACACCCTGCCCTGCCGACGGAGGATGATGCGATGTCCAGGGCCGTTCGCTTCATACTCGAAAACCTCGACAAGCCGATCGCCGTGCCGGACCTCGCCGATGTCGCCGGCCTCAGCCGGGCGCATTTCACCCGCGTCTTCACGGAGAGCGAAGGGACGCCGCCAGCCGAATTCGTGCTCCAGCAGCGGATGCGCCGCGCGGCGTCCCTGCTCGCCAACGATGCCGCGATCTCGGTCAAGGAGGTCGCCGTACTGATCGGGTTCGAGGATCCCAATTACTTCGCCAAGGTGTTCCGCCGCGTCTTCGGCACCAGCCCGACAGAATTCCGGACGACAGGCATGTATGCTACCGTCTCCGGGCCTGAACGCCCGCTGTAGTGCTCAATCGGTGATCGACGCCCGGCAGCATCGCCCATAAATACGGCAGCCTTCCCGATATTGCATACAGTTCGCTTTGGGTTTGAGCTTGGCATGGCGCTTGCTCGATGGGGTTCATTGAGTTGGTGGCTAGGGTTCCGATCTCCCTGAGGGGATGCTGGTCCGAGAGCTGCCGCCGGGGCGGGAGACATCCGCACCGGGCACGGCGGGATAAAATCCCGGGAGACCTCAGTGGCCAGGCGTTGGCGACGGGTAGGTCTTTGCCAATTCCTGGTTCCAGTGAAACCCTGACCGGAGTTGGCAATGCACGTCTCGAACACCCTGAAACGCAGCCTCGCCGCCGGCCTGATCGCCGCCGCGATCACCGCCCTCTCGTTCACCGGCGCCGCCGAAGCCGCGCCGAAGAAGGATTTCAAGCTCGCCTGGTCGATCTATGTCGGCTGGATGCCGTGGCAGTGGGCCGCCGACCAGGGCATCGTCAAGAAGTGGGCCGACAAATACGGCATCAAGATCGACGTCGTGCAGATCAACGACTATGTCGAATCGATCAACCAGTACACGGCCGGCGGCTTCGATGCGGTGACGCTGACCAATATGGATGGGCTGTCGATCCCGGCCGCTGGCGGCGTCGATACCACCGCGGTTCTGGTCGGCGACTTTTCGAACGGCAACGACGCCATCATCCTGAAGGACAAGAAGACGCTGGCCGACATCAAGGGCCAGAAGGTCAATCTCGTCGAATTCTCCGTCTCGCACTACCTGCTTGCCCGCGCGCTTTCGACCATCGGTCTCGCCGAGAAGGATCTCAGCGTCGTCTCGACGTCGGATGCCGACATGGTCGCCGCATGGTCGACGCCGGATGTCACATCTGTTGTGACATGGAATCCGATCGTCGCCGAAATCATGGCAACGCCGGGCGCCAACAAGGTGTTCGATTCCTCGCAGATTCCCGGCGAGATCATCGACCTGACGGCCGCCAACACCGCGACGCTCAAGGACAATCCCGATTTCGGCAAGGCGCTCGCCGGGGCCTGGTACGAGACCATGGCCATCATGTCGTCGGATACGCCGGAAGGAAAAGCAGCCCGCGAGGCGATGGGCAAGGCGTCCGGCACCGATCTCGCCGGCTATGAGGCCCAGCTCAAGGCAACGCGCATGTTCTTCAAGCCGGACGAGGCCGCCGCCTTCGCCAAGAGCCCGGAGATCAGCGCCACCATGGACCATGTCCGCGGTTTCCTGTTCGAACACGGCCTGCTCGGCAACGGCGCCGCTTCGCCTGACGTCGTCGGCATTGAACTCGCAGACGGCAAGGTGCTCGGCGACACCGGCAATGTGAAGCTGCGCTTCACCGATGCCTATATGGCCGACGCCGCCGCCGGAAAGCTCTGATGCTGACTTGCCACCCCATGCGATCCTCGGGCCTCGCCCGGGGATTTGACCGGGAGCCTGCCCGATGAGGCTGATCAATCGGCGCCCTACCCCCGGCGTTGCGCGGCTGCTGGCGCTCATTCCATTCGTTCTCGTGGTGGTGGCCTATCTCATTGGGTCCGGGATTCGGCTTGCGGAAAATCCGTCCGACAAGCTGCTGCCTTCATTCGCGAGCTTTGCCGCAGCCATCGACCGGATGGCGTTTCAGGTCGACCAACGCACCGGTGACATCCTGCTACTCGTCGATACCGAGGCGAGCCTCTATCGCCTGTTCGCGGCGCTCGCCATCGCTGTCGTCATCGGCCTCGTTCTCGGCATCGTCATTGGCCTCCTGCCCTATTTCCGCGCCGGGCTCGGTAGCTTCGTCGCGGTCGTCTCGATGGTCCCGCCGCTCGCGCTGCTGCCGATCCTCTTCATCACCATGGGCCTCGGCGAAGCCTCCAAGATCGCGCTGATCGTCATCGGCGTTGCGCCCTGCCTCGTGCGCGATGTCGCGCTCAGGGTCGGCGACCTGCCGCCGCAGCAGTCGATCAAGGCGCAGACGCTCGGCGCCTCGACCTGGCAGATCATCCTCCGCGTGGTGCTGCCGCAGACCCTGCCGCGCCTGATCGATTCCCTCCGCCTGCAGATCGGGCCCGCCTGGCTGTTCCTGATCGCTGCAGAGGCGATCGCCTCGGAATCCGGCCTCGGTTATCGCATCTTCCTCGTCCGCCGCTATCTCGCGATGGATGTCATCCTGCCTTACGTCGCCTGGATCACGCTGCTCGCCTTCCTGATGGACCGCGGCCTGGCGATCCTGCAGCGGCGCGCCTTCCCCTGGTTCGAAGCCGCACGGGCATCGGGATGAGGGGCGCGCCATGACTGCGATCAGCGTCAAGGATGTCTGGAAGGAATATGATGGCCGCGTCATCCTCGAAAACATCAGTCTGGAGATCGCGCCCCGCGCTTTCGTCGCGCTCGTTGGTCCGTCCGGCTGCGGCAAGACGACATTCCTGCGCATGCTTCTTTCCGAAGAACGGCCCGACCGCGGCTCGATCACCATCGCCGGCGCGCCGCTGCCCGCCGAGCCCGGCGCCGATCGCGGCGTCGTATTCCAGCGCTATTCGGTGTTCCCGCATCTGACGGTTCTCGGCAACGTCGTGCTGGGCCTCGAACTGAAGGCAGCACCTTTGCTCGGCCGCCTGTTCGGCGCCGGCCGCCGCGCCGCCGAGGATGAGGCGCGTGGCATGCTGGCTGCCGTTGGTCTCGCGGGTTCGGAAAAGAAGTATCCGGCGCAGCTTTCAGGCGGCATGCAGCAGCGGCTTGCCCTGGCGCAGGCACTGATCGCCAAACCCAAGGTGCTCCTCCTCGACGAGCCGTTCGGCGCGCTCGACCCCGGCATTCGAGCCGAAATTCATGTGCTGATGCAGAAGCTCTGGCACGAGCGCCCGCTCACCGTCGTCATGGTGACGCATGACCTGTCGGAGGCGTTCTCACTCGGCACACGCGTCATCGCCTTTGAGCGCCGCCGCAACGAACCCTCTGATGGCGGCCGCTATGGCGCCACCATCACCCGCGATTTCGAGGTCTGGCCGAAGCGGATTGCCGGCGAGCCGCGACCTTCGAAGAAGAAGATCATGCCCGGCCGGGACGACCCGGTACCATCGACGGGACCACTCCGGGACGACCCGGCCCTCCAAGGAGACACGCCATGAACGAGGCGATGCACCCGGCTTTGGACAAGGCCGCCGAGATCGAGGCCAACCGCAAGCGCTATGAGGAACTGAAAGCAGCCGGCGACACCGATGCGCCCCGCGCTTTGCCCCCGCCAACACCGCGAGGCGAAGCGCCGATAGCCGAAAGCGCGGTCATCCATCGCGAGACGATCCCCGGCGGCTGGTACACGACGCTGAGGCTGAAGGCCGGCACGGCGCTCCGCCTCGTAAACACATCGGGGACGTCAGGCGTCTCGCTGTTCGCCTGGAACGCGCATGACACCAGCGAACGCTACAACAGCGCCGACACGGTCAAGATCCAGTGGACAGCGGAGCTTCGCAAGGGCCGCGTGCTGTTCTCCGATATGGGCCGCGTGCTGTTCTCGATCGTCGAGGATACGACCGGCGCGCATGATACGATCGTCGGTGGTTCGACACCGGCCTCCAACGCTCGAAAATATGGCGACGGCGCGCTTCGTTCGACCCGCGAGAACATGCTGCTCGCCGCCGGCAAGCATGGCCTCGGCCTTCGGGACCTTGCGCCGGTGATCACCTTCTTCGCGCCCGTCATCGTCGATGCATCGGGCCAGCTCGCCTGGCGTGACGGTGTCGTCGGCGCCGGCGATTTCGTCGATCTTCGTGCCGAGATGGACGTCGTCGTCGCGCTCTCGAGCTGCCCGCATCCGCTCGCGCCAGACACGAGGTTCGACCCCGGCACGATAGAGGCAATCGTCCATAGCTTGCCGCCTGCCGCCGACGACGACCTCTGCCGCACCGCGACCGCGGAAGCCCGCCGCGGCTTTGACAACAACGCCCGCCAAGTGCGCATCTGAGGGGGACGCCATGAACCAGTCTGTTGCGGGCTTCCTCGCCCTCCCCGTCGGCCTTGATCCGGCCAAGGCGATCTACGACTTCACTATTCCCGCCAACAAGCCATGGACCGGCGTCGTCCGGCGCGGCCAGATCCTGCGCATCGTCGATCTCGAAGGCCAGCAGGCGGTCGACACGCTGTTCTACAGCCTCGCCGACACCAGCGAACGCTACAGCGCGCAGGACACGATCCTCGAACAAGGCGCGCCCTACGTCACCACCGGCACGCGGCTCATTTCCAATATCGGCAATGTCATGGCGACCGTGGTCGCCGACACCAGCGGCCGGCATGACACCTCGGCCGGTGCCTGCTCCTGCGAGGCGAACACCGTCCGCTTTGGCCACCACACCCGCACCATGCATGCCTGCCGCGAGAACTTCATCATCGCGATAGCGGCGCATGGCATGACCAAGCGCGACATCGTGCCGAACATCAATTTCTTCATGAACGTGCCGATCGAGCCGGACGGAAAGCTGGCGATCGTCGACGGCGTTTCGAAGCCCGGCGACCATGTCGACATTCTCGCCGCCATGGACGTCATCTGCGCGATCTCGAACTGCCCGCAGGTCAACAATCCCTGCAACGGCTTCAACCCGACGCCGGTGCGCGTGATGATTTTCGATCCGGCGGTCGCATAGCATCATGTTCCAGAAGGTTCTCATCGCAAACCGGGGCGAGATCGCCAGCCGGATCATCCGCACATTGCGCCGGATGGGCATCGCATCCGTCGCCGTCTATTCGGAGGCCGATCGCTTTTCCCGTGCGGCGCTCGACGCCGACGAAGCCGTCGCCATCGGCCCGGCCGCGCCGAAGGAAAGCTATCTCAATATCGACGCCATCGTCGCAGCCTGCCGCGCAACCGGGGCGCAGGCGGTGCATCCCGGCTATGGCTTCCTCTCCGAAAACGCCGTCTTCGCCGAACGCCTCGCCGAGGCCGGCATCCGCTTCATCGGGCCGAGACCGGCGCATCTTCGCGATTTCGGTCTGAAGCATACGGCGCGTGCGCTGGCCGAAGCCTCCGGCGTGCCGTTGCTCCCCGGCAGCGGGCTGCTCGGCTCCGCTGACGAAGCGATCGCTGCTGCAAGCCGCGTCGGCTATCCGGTCATGCTGAAGAGCACGGCCGGCGGCGGCGGCATCGGCATGCAGCTTTGCCATGATGCGGCGGAACTCGCCGCCCGCTTCGAGGCCGTGCAGCGCATGGCGACCGCAAGCTTCGGCGATGCACGCGTCTATCTGGAGCGCTATGTCGCCATCGCCCGGCATGTCGAGGTGCAGATCTTCGGCGACGGCAAGGGACACGTAGTGGCGCTTGGCGAGCGCGACTGCTCGCTGCAGCGGCGCAACCAGAAGGTCGTCGAGGAAACGCCGGCGCCGAACCTCTCGGACGCCATTCGAGGCCGCCTGCAGGCCGCTGCCATCGCGCTTGGCGAAAGCGTCGCCTATGAGTCGGCCGGCACGGTCGAGTTCATCTATGACGTGGCGCGCGACGACGTCTCGTTCCTCGAAGTCAACACGCGCCTCCAGGTCGAGCACCCGGTCACTGAGGCGGTGTTCGGCGTCGACCTCGTCGAATGGATGATCCGCCAGACGGCCGGAGAACTCGACTTGCCTGAGCAGAGCTCGCTGGTTCCAAATGGGGCCGCGATGGAAGTTCGTGTCTATGCCGAGAACCCGCAGGCCGATTTCCGGCCGCAGGCCGGCCTGCTGACCGAAGTCCGCTGGCCGGAGGGTGTGCGCGTCGACGGCTGGATCGAAACCGGCACAGAGGTGACCGCATCCTACGACCCGCTGCTCGCCAAGGTCATCGTGCATGGCGCCGACCGGGCGGAGGCCCTGGACCGACTGAAGGCGGCGCTGGACGGTTCGTCGGTGCAGGGCATCGAGACCAATCTCGATTATCTGCGTGCCATCGCCGGATCGGAGCTTTTCGCCAGCGGCGAGGTTTCGACCGCGGCGCTGAAGACGCTGCCCTTCCTGCCGCGCGCCATCGAGGTTCTCGCGCCCGGCGCGCAATCGAGTGTGCAGGATTATCCCGGCCGGGTCGGCCTCTGGAATGTCGGCGTACCGCCTTCGGGGCCGATGGACAGTCGCTCGCATCGTCTCGCCAACCGCATCGTCGGTAATGCCGAAGATGCCGCGGCGCTCGAACTGACCGTCTCGGGGCCGATGCTGCGCTTCCATCGCGACGCTGTCATCGCGATCACCGGTGCCGATATGGCGCCGAAGCTCGATGGTGTACCGATCCCCCACTTCGTGCCGGTGACGGTCGCGGCTGGTGCGGTGCTCGCTTTCGGCGCTGTCTCTGGGCCCGGCCAACGGTGCTATCTCGCCGTTCGTGGCGGCATCGATGCGCCGCTCTTCCTCGGCTCGCGCGCCAATTTCAGCCTCGGGAAATTCGGCGGCCATGCCACCGGAACGCTCCGAGCCGGCGATGTGCTGAAGATCGGTGACTGCGTCGCGTCGGAGCCGATGACGCCCGCGGAAGACGAGCGCCCCGAGCTGACCCGCGACTGGACGATCGGCGTCCGCTCGGGCCCGCATGGCGCACCGGACTTCTTCACCGAGGGCGATATTTCCGCGTTGTTCTCGGCCCGCTATGAGGTGCATTTCAACTCTTCGCGCACCGGCGTCCGCTTGATCGGCCCGCAGCCGACTTGGGCCCGCGCCGATGGCGGCGAGGCAGGGCTGCATCCCTCCAATATCCACGACAACGCCTATGCGATCGGCTCGATCGATTTCACCGGCGACATGCCGATCATCCTCGGCCCCGACGGTCCGAGCCTCGGCGGCTTCGTCTGTCCCGCTGTCATCACGCGCGACGAGCTCTGGAAGATCGGCCAGCTAAAGCCCGGGGATGGAGTGCGGTTTGTCGAGGTGGACGCTGCGGCGGTGAGCCAGTCGCCCCCTCCCCAACCCTCCCCCTCGGCGCGGGAGAGGGAGCCGGACTCGCTTATCCCGACCGTTGATGACAGCCGCGACCTGCCCTCTGCCCCCTGGTGGGGGAGAGGTGGAGAGGGGGGGCTCTCAATACCCCCCGCCTCCCCGATCCTGCGATCCAACGAAACGGGCCCGGTCCGCGTCGTCTATCGCCGTGCCGGCGATGACAATCTGCTCGTCGAATACGGGCCGATGATGCTCGACATCGCACTGCGCCTGCGCATCCATCTGCTGATGGAGGCCATCGCAGCGACGCGCCTCAAAGGGCTCATCGAAATGACGCCCGGCATACGCTCGCTGCAGCTCCATTTCGACAGCACGGTTCTGCCGGTCGGCCGCCTGATCGATGCGCTGGAAGAGATCGAGGCGGGGTTGCCGGCTGCCGAAGACGTCAGCGTTCCCTCGCGCATCGTCCATCTGCCGCTGTCGTGGAACGATCCTTCCGTGCAACTCGCAATGCGGAAATATCAGGACCTCGTCCGGCCCGACGCGCCATGGTGCCCGTCCAACATCGAGTTCATCCGCCGCATCAACGGCCTTGCGTCGATCGACGAGGTCAAGCGGATCGTCTTCGATGCCGACTATCTCGTGCTCGGCCTCGGCGACGTCTATCTCGGCGCACCGTTGGCGACCCCGCTCGATCCGCGCCACCGCCTCGTGACTACCAAATACAATCCGGCCCGCACCTGGACGCCGGAAAACGCGGTCGGCATCGGCGGCGCCTATCTGTGCATCTACGGCATGGAGGGACCCGGCGGCTACCAGCTGTTCGGCCGCACGATCCAGATGTGGAACGCCTGGCGCGAGACGCCCGAGTTCAAGCCGGGCCATCCCTGGCTGCTGCGCTTCTTCGATCGTGTCCGCTTTCATGAGGTGAGCGAGGCCGAGCTTGCCGAGGCGCGCGAGGCCTTCCCGCATGGCCGCTATCCGCTGAAGATCGAGGAAACCAGCTTCTCCTATGCCGACTATGCCGCGTCGCTCGCCGCCAATGACGCGGGCATCAAGGCTTTCAAGGCGACGCAGCAGGCCGCCTTCGAGGCCGAGCGGCTCGACTGGAAGACGCGCGGTCTCGACAGCTTCATCAGCGACGAAGGCGGCCGGGTCGATGGCGCCGACGATGCCATTCCCGAAGGCATGCAGCCGATTTCGGCCCAGATGACCGGCAATGTCTGGAAGATACTGGTGGAAGAAGGTTCGATGGTCGAAGCCGGGCAGCCGGTGGTGATCGTCGAATCGATGAAGATGGAAATGGAAATCACGACACCGGTGGCCGGCCGCATTACGGGCCTGCGCTGCCAGCCGGGCCGCACCGTGCGCGCCGGCGATGTCGTCGCCTTGCTTGAAGGAGCCCTTTGATGCTGCCGACCTTCCTCGATATCGCCACCCTCACTGAGGGCTATCGAAGCGGGCGCTTCAGCCCCGTCGACGTGATCCGCGACGTCATCGCCCGCATCGAGGCCTGGCCCGACAAGGCGGTCTGGATCAGCCGTTTCGATGACGCGGCGCTTCTCGCCTCGGCCGAGGCCCTGGTCGCTGCCGGGCCGGCCCGCGCCGACCAGCCGCTCTGGGGCGTGCCGTTCGCGGTCAAGGACAACATCGACTGCGCTGGCCTCGAAACCACAGCCGCCTGCCCCGCATTCGCCTACACGCCCACCACCGATGCCTTTGTCGTCGCCAAACTGAAGGCGGCCGGCGCGCTGGTCATCGGCAAGACCAATCTCGACCAGTTCGCGACCGGCCTCAATGGCACGCGCTCGCCCTATGGCGCCCCGCGCTCCGTGTTCGATCCGGCCTATGTCTCGGGCGGCTCGTCGTCCGGCTCGGCGGTCGCTGTCGCCTCGGGCCAGGTCGCCTTCGCGCTGGGCACCGATACGGCCGGCTCTGGCCGCATCCCCGCGGCCTTCAACAACCTCGTCGGCGTCAAGCCTTCGCGCGGCATGCTGTCGGGCACCGGCCTCGTCCCCGCCTGCCGCAGCCTCGATTGCATCACCGTGCTGGCGGGCAACGCGGGCGACGCCGATCTCGTTCGCAGCGTGGCGAGCGGTTATGACGCCGCCGATCCCTATTCGCGCGATCTCGCACCGGTCGGCCTGCCGCAGTCGGCCTTCCGCTTCGGCGTGCTCGGCAAGGCCGAGCGTGAGTTCTTCGGCGATGCCGAGACCGAAGCGCTCTACGACGCCGCCATCGCCAAGCTCGCGACGCTAGGCGGCACGGCGGTCGAGATCGACTATGCGCCCTTCCGTGAATGCGCGGCGCTGCTCTATGGCGGCCCCTGGGTCGCCGAGCGTCTCGCCGCGATCGAGAGCTTCGTTGCAGGCCATGCCGCCGACATGGATCCGACGGTCCGCGCCATCGTCGAGGGCGCCCGCGCCTATTCGGCGGTCGACGCGTTTCGCGGTCAGTACCGGCTCGAGGAATTGCGCAAGCTGACGGACAGCGAGTGGGCCAGAATGGACGTTCTGCTGCTGCCAACCGCGCCGACGACCTATACGGTCGCGGCCATGCAGGCCGATCCGATCCGTCTCAACTCCAATCTCGGCCGCTACACCAATTTCGTGAATCTCCTGGATTGCAGCGCGATCGCAGTCCCGGCTGGCTTCCGCTCGGATGGACTGCCGGCGGGCGTGACGCTGGTCGGCCCGGCTTTCGCTGATCAGGCGCTCGCCGCGCTCGGCGACCGGCTGCATCGCCTCGAGGGATTTGGCATGGGTCGCGACCGCGCGGCCGCCCTGCCCGAAGCGAGCCGGCTCGAGCCTGTTGCGCCGGGCCTGATCCCTATCGTCGTGGTCGGCGCGCATCTGACCGGCATGCCGCTCAACCACCAGCTGACCAGCACCGGCGGCGTTCATTTGAGGACCTGCCGCACGGCTGGCGATTACCGGCTCTATGCCCTCCCGAACACGACCCCGCCGAAGCCCGGCCTCGTCCGTGAGCCTGGTTTTGATGGCGATGGGCTGATCGTCGAAGTCTGGGCGCTCCCGCCAGCGGCGTTTGGCGCCTTCGTCGACGCGATTCCCGCCCCGCTCGGCGTCGGCAAGGTGACGCTCGACGACGGCTCCGAGGCGACCGGCTTCCTCTGCGAGGCCCATGCCGTCGAGGGTGCGCGCGAGATCACCGCGCTGGGCGGCTGGCGCGCCTATATCGCGGAGCGAGCGGCCGCTCCCGTCTGATCCTCCTGCGCTGGATCAAGCGCCTCGGCACCATCTCGGCTAGACTATGCATGTCTGGTCGAGCGGAGCGCGCATGGATACCGATCTGGCGCTGAGACTGACATTGGCGCTCGCCATCGGACTGGTGGTGGGCCTCGAACGAGGTTGGCGGGAGCGGGAAGCTGCGCCCGGCAGCCGCACGGCTGGCCTCCGAACCTATGCGCTGGCCGGATTGCTCGGGGGCATTTTCGCGGCCATCGCGCGCAGCCTCGACGCGCCGGTTCTCGTCGGCATTGGTTTTCTCGGCTTCATTGGGGTCTTCGCCTGGTTCAAGCGCGACGAGAGCCTTGTCGACCATGACTACAGCGTGACGGGCACCGTCGCCGCCATGCTCGTCTTCGCGCTCGGCGCTTTCGCCGTGATCGGCGACAGGAACATCGCTGCCGCGGCGGGCATAGCGACCGCCGCCCTACTCGCCGCGCGCGAGTGGCTGCACGGCCTGATCGCCCGCATCACGTGGCAGGAGATGCGCTCGACGCTGCTGCTTCTGGCGATGACCGCGATCGTGTTGCCGATCCTGCCGGATCGTGCCCTCGATCCGCTCGGGGCGATCAATCTCCGAGAAATCTGGGGCTTCACCATCCTGCTCGCCGGGCTCTCCTATGCCGGCTATCTCGGCATGCGCATTCTCGGCCCCTCGCGCGGCATCCTCGTCACGGCGCTGACCGGGGGCATGGTGTCGTCGACAGCGGTCACTATCACCTTTGCGAGGCGGGCTGCGACCGGGGAAGACGCCGCCGCGCTTGCTGCTGGTGCCGCGGCAGCAGGAGCGGTTTCGCTGCTCCGCGTGCTGGTCGTCAGCACCTTGATCGAGCCCGGCCTCTTTGCCTATCTCGCCGCGGCCGCGATCCCGGCCGCCCTCGTCTTCCTCCTGCCCGCCCTGAAGCTGGCTCTCCGCCCCATCTCCACCGCTACGGGCGGCATGCAGGTTGGCAATCCGTTCGAATTGCTGCCGGTTGTTGGTTTCGCCGTCCTGCTGGCGGCCATTGGGTTTGCTGCGGCCTTCGTCAACCAGCAGTTCGGCAGCGCCGGGCTCTATCCGCTCGGTGCGATCGCAGGCCTGGCCGATGTGGACGCATTTTCGGTGTCGACGGCCCGGCTCGCCGGCCGATCGATCGCGCTGCAGGACGCGGCGATCGCGATCCTGATCTGCCTCGGCGTCAACGCCGTGGCGCGAGCCGCTTACGGCGCCGTTCTAGGCGGCAGCCGATTCCGCGTTCGGCTGTCGTTGATCACGGCAGCAGCGATTGTTGCAGGTTCGGCGTTGGGCACTATCGCACAGCTGGTCGCTCAGCCTTGAGCGCCGCCCCGGACTGGCCGAAAGGGTTCCGATGAAGATGGACAATGCGACCACCGCCCCCGCTCCCAGCGAGATCGAGCTCAAATTCGCGGTCGATCCCTCCGATCTCCCCGTATTCAGGAACCTCCCGTTCCTGGCCGATGTTGCGGCGGTCCAGACATCGCTCTCCGCCACCTATTTCGATACGGATGACCATGCCCTCTATCGCGCTGGATACGCGCTGCGCATCCGCCACTCGGCAGAGGGAACCATACAGACGCTGAAAGGACCCCGGACCGGATCGGCCGGGCTCTTCACCCGCTCCGAGGCGGAGTGGCCTGTCTCCGGCGAATCCCTCGACCATGGATTGCTCGAGACCGCCCTTCCCGGAGACCTCCTTGCCATCACGGCCGGCCGTCTGGCGCCCGTCTTTACGATCGACACCGAGCGCACCGAATGGCGCGTCGAAGCAAGCGGCGGCCTCGTCAGTGTCAGTCTCGACCAGGGCACGATCGACGCAGGGGATCGCAATGAAGCTGTGACGGAAGTCGAGTTCGAGCTCCAGGGCGGCACGATCGAGGCGGCTTTCGCTCTGGCAACCGCCGCCGCACGGCGCGTCGCGCTGCATCTCCAGCCGCTGGCCAAGTCCGAGCGCGGCTATCAGCTTCTCGGAGCGGCCATGCCGCCCGACAGACAGAAGGCCGGTACAGTCGACCCGCCGAACATCACGCTCGCCATTCGCCGGATGATGGCCGGACTGATCGAGGAGATTGCGATCGAACGGCCGAGCGTGCTTGCGCCCGGCGATGCCGAGGCGGTGCACAGGCTGCGCGTGCTGCTACGCCGGCTCCGCTGCCTGCTCGACGTCGCGGCCGAGACCATCACCACGCGCTCGTTCGTCAGGCCCTCCCGAACAATCCGCCGCGCTTTCCGGCGGCTCGGAACGGTTCGCGATCTCGATATCCTCAACAGCGCCGTGCCGCAAAATGCCGAGATCGCCGATGGCGCGCTGGTCCTGATTGCCGCCGAGCGCCAGCGCGTTCTTGCGAAAGCACGGCGCACGCTGAGTGGACGTCGCTTCGCCGCGACCATGCTCGACCTGCTGGCTTTCGCCGAGATCGACGCGCCTGCCGATGAACTGCACTCCGACGGCAGAGCGGTGATTGATGAAGAGCTTCCCGCGGCGCTGGGCCGCCGTTGGCGGAGGATCAGCCGGTCGCGCCGCCCCTCGCAGTTGCCGGTCAAGGCGCGGCATCAGCTGAGGATCGAAGCGAAAGTCTTTCGCTATACGACTGAATTCTTTGGAGGCTTCTTCCCTGACGACAAGGCGCAGAAACGCCGCGCAAAGGCGGAGGACGCCGTCCGCGATATGCAGACCTATCTCGGCCGGCTGAACGACCGCCGCAATGTCGAGCGCCTGGCGCGCGATCATCTAGGCGGCGCGGTCACCACAGCCCTCGGACTGACGGCCTCTGCTCCGGAACCGTCCGAATTGCGCGGGGCCGACAAAGCCTTCAAGCGCCTCGTCGGCTGCAAGCGCTACTGGACATAGAGCGTGCCGTCACGACGCCCTGGACAGTCGCGCGATTGGAAGGGGGCTTGCTGGCGATCGGGAAGCGCTCGCGCGAGTCCGTAGGGACCAGCGCCGGGAACTGGTCGCCCTATCTGTGCGTTGGCGTAGAGGGGCTAAACCGGCTTTGACCAGGACGGACAGCTCAGACCGGGGGACGATTGCAAATCAAGACAGAAGACAATCGCATGTGTTCGACACCGCAGTCGAATGTGACCAAGACCATATCGAAAGTAGTATCAGCTTCATATTGTGCGCGGTTTACGGGTCGATGCACAATGAGCCGAATAGTCGAAGGCAAAGATCCGTCTTCGGAAGCTGATCACGCCGCGAGCCGATATCATCGCGCCGCGAGCCCGCGTTAAGAAGGACAAGACGATGCCGGACTCTGCTACCGCCACAAGGCGTCGGCGCCGCAGTCGCCCTTCGGGAAGCTCGGGCGAGAAGACCCTCACACCCAGCGATCCGATCGTCAGCATCTATCCGCTGCCGATGGACGCCAAGCGCGCGAAAGATGAAACGGTCCGTGCGCGCCGACTGGGCAAGAAACTGCCCGTCGGCCATCCCTACCGCCGGTTACCACTCTGGGTACCCTATTGGCTGGCCCGCCTGATCAATAACTCGGCGCCGAGTTCGAAGCCGCCCCACCCCGACAAGGACGCCGGTTGAGCGGCGTCAAAACTCCATCGCATCGGCGAAGCGCTTGAGTCCGTCAGTGCGCGAAAGTTGCGATGACAGCGTTCGCTGCAGCACCCGATCCGTTGTCATCTTGCGCGCCGCCACGTCGAGGATCGCCTCGGCGAGGCGAGCCGAATCGCCGGGCGGAGTGATGAACGCCGCCTGGCCCAGAAATTCGAAAATTTCCGTGTCCGAGGCCGCGGTGACGACGATCGGCCTGCCGGAGGCCAGCATGCCGCCGAGCTTCGACGGCAGGACGAGATCGGCGGCGTTGGCATCCTGCGGCAAGGCATGCAGATCGGCCATGTTCAGAAACGCGTTCAGCCGGGAATAGGGCTGGAACGGCAGGAACTTGACCGTCTCCAGGTGATCATAGCGCGCGATCAGGTCATCTTTCGCCGGCCCCTCGCCGGCGATGACGAAGCGGATCGAGCGATTGTCCTTCAGCGCGTCCGCAGCATCGAGCAGGATGTGCAGGCCCTGCTTGGCGCCGAGATTGCCCGAATAGAGGACAATGAACGTATCATCCTCATAGTCGAGTTCATCGCGATACGGACTGCGCCCTTCGACGGGAAAGATCTGGTCGAGATCGACCCAGTTCCGGATCACGCTGATATTGGCTTCCGCCACACCTTTTTCAGTGATCTTTTCAGCCATGCGGTTCGAAATCGTCACCACACGGTCGAACGCGCGCATCACCAGCCGCTCGAAGTTGTAACCAAGACGGCGCAGCCACGGCTTGCTGCCGATGTGACCGACGGCGAAAGCGGCATCGACTTCGAGATCCTGGACGTGAAGGATCGTCTTCGCGCCGGTCAGCTTGGCGGCAAGAACTGCGATCGGCGCGGCGATCAGTGTCGGTTCGATGCAGAGCACCGTGTCGGGCCGGTGACGGATGAATTGCCACAGCACGGCCGGCAGCGAGGTCACCGCAAAGCTGATCGGGGCGATCAGCCGCCAGACGCCTTCCATCTGCTTGCGCAGAAGCAGCGGACAGCGCACCACGGTCACGCCGTTCAGCTGCTCGGTTTGATAGCTGTTTCGATACGGTGCCTGGACCACCCAGCCCGGATAATGAGCCGGCGTGGTCACGACGATGACATCCTTGCCGCCAGCGGCGAGATGTTCAGCGATCTCGCCGGTGTAGCGGCCAACACCGGCCATCTCGGGGGCGTAGTTCATGCCATAGACGAGAACCCGTCCTGTCATGGCCTGCGCCCCGCCTCGAAAACAGCCATGCGCGCCATCCTCACGCGTTGTGCATGACCGGCGCGTGGGCCATGACCTTGAGGTCTTCGACCATCATCTCGGCCACGAGCGCATCGAGGCCAGTTTCATGGCTCCAGCCAAGCTTGGCCTTGGCCTTTGCGGGATTGCCGATGAGAAGCTCGACTTCCGTCGGACGGAAGTAGCGCGGATCGATCGCAACAAGGACGTTACCGGTCTTCGTGTCGATGCCCTTTTCCTCAACGCCCTCGCCCTGCCAATCCAGCGTCACGTCGACCGACGCGAATGCCTTCTCGACGAAGGAGCGAACCGTATGGGTCTCGCCCGTTGCGAGCACATAGTCGTCCGGCTCGTCCTGCTGCAGCATCAGCCACATGCCGCGCACATATTCACGGGCATGGCCCCAATCGCGCTTGGCATCGAGGTTGCCGAGATAGAGGCGGTCTTGCTTGCCGTGGTGAATCGCCGACACCGCGCGCGTGATCTTGCGCGTCACGAAGGTCTCGCCGCGCAGCGGGCTCTCATGATTGAACAGGATACCGTTCGAGGCATGCATGCCATAGGCCTCGCGGTAGTTCACCACGATCCAGTAGCCATAGAGCTTGGCAGCGGCATAAGGCGAGCGCGGGTAGAACGGCGTCGTCTCGCTCTGCGGAATTTCCTGGACCTTGCCATAAAGCTCGGACGTCGACGCCTGATAGAAGCGCGTCTTCTCCGTCAGCCCAAGCAAACGAATCGCCTCGAGCAGCCGCAGCGTGCCGATCGCATCCGCATTCGCCGTGTATTCGGGCGTCTCGAATGAGACCTGGACATGGCTCTGCGCCGCGAGATTGTAAATCTCGTCCGGCTGCGTCTGCTGGACGATGCGGATCAGATTGGTCGAATCCGTCATGTCACCATAATGCAGGATGAAGCGCGGATGGCTCTCATGCGGATCCTGATAGAGGTGCTCCACACGGCCCGTGTTGAACGACGACGACCGCCGCTTCACACCGTGCACGACATAGCCCTTCTCGAGCAGAAGCTCGGAAAGATACGCCCCGTCCTGACCCGTCGCGCCGGTGATCAGCGCCGTCTTCCCCGTATGTGAACTCATGAATCCTGTCGCCGTTCGATAAAAGTTGAGCCGTCACTCGATCATGCGGATGAGCCTTCAACGCGAATGTTATGGAGGTTTTATGCGGCAGTGCAACATAAATGTGCGACTGCGTCATATCCCGCCCATCCGGCATGAACCCGCCCCACCGCCTTCATACGCTGCCAAGGCCAGCACCGCCAGAGCAGCCCCGCCGCAGCCGCCTTCGCGCCGAGATCGGGCGCCGCAGCACAAAGGCTTATATGCTTCAGTTGCGCGAGGTCCGTTCACGGGAGCCCGATGCCTCGCCCCGCGATGAGCCCTGGCGGCGGCGATGGGAGCTTTCCGCCTCGGGCGGTGGCGTCGTCATGAAGGCGCAGGCGACGGCAAAGCAGCTCATCAGCGTCAACGTTCGCATCGGGTAATCCAGCAGCGAATGCAACAACAGCAAGCCGATCGACAGGCTGGCCGCGCTGGCCAGCATCCTCTGGTCCCCGCTTACCGCATAGTAGCGTGACAGCCAGATGGTCCATGACCGTTTGCCGAACCAGAGAAGGAAGACGGCAATGACGATCACCGCGAGAACGCCCCCCTCGAGCGCCAGCTCGAGATAGTCATTATGCGCGTGGTTGATGAAGAAGACGATGACGTCGGATGGCTGTTCGAAGGCCTTGAACACCGGCACGAATGTACCGAAGCCGGACCCTGCAAAGGAATAGTGCTTGATCGCCTCCAGCGTCAGCCGAGCGATGGAAGCACGGGCATTGTCGGAAACCGAGCGATTGATCAGCAGCTGGATTAGCCCGAGTTGCAGCACGACGGCAAAGACGAGCAGCCCGGCGCCGGCAATGATCACCGGCCAGCGCCCGAGCCGCGACGGCCCCGCTGAACGCCAGGCGATAAAGGCCGAGCCCAGCAGAGACACGACACCGAGCGCAATGCCGGCGCGAGAATAAGCGGACGACATCCCGACCAGGAGGCTCGCCACCACGCCGCCACCGAACACCATGCCGAGCAGGCGCCGTCGCCCGCCGCTGCCCCGCATCTCGCGCAGGGTCCACACGACGGCCAGCGGCATCATCACATAGATGAGGGCGGCATAGTGATTGCGATTGGCGAAGAACCCGATCGCATAGCCGGCACTCCCGGCCCCTTGCAGCGTGATGTCGGATACATCTCGGCTCAGCAGTTGAACGATGCCGAGAAGGCCACTGATTCCCGCGACTGCCAACGCGCCCAGCAGCAATGCATAGCGACGGCTGGTCTCGAGCTGGATCGTCGCGACGAACAGCGCGGTAGCCGGAAGCAGGGAGAAAAAGGAATAGAGCGTCGCGAAGGGGGCAAGGCTGAGCGGGCGCCATCCGATCGGCAATCCAGCGGCTTGCAGCACTTCGACCATCGCGTCGCGCCCTGGCAGGCCCGTCCAGAGCCCCGGCGGAAGGGGCAGAAGCTGCAACAGCGGCACGGCCAGCGCGAGAACCGGAATCACGAGCACCCACCCCCAACCCGCCTGCCACGGGGTTCGCATGAGCCGTGAAAGCGACAGGATGAGCAACGGAACGCTGATGATCTCGATCAGCTGGTCGGAAAACGCCCCAACGGCCGTGTCGCCGCCAAGAAGAACCGCGATCGCGAAGACGGCGCAGGCGTAAAGGAACAGGACGCGGTCATAAAGAGTCTGACCGCGATCGTGAGAGTGCGACGCGAGGAGAGCTGTGTCAGACATGATCACCCTCCTGCGGCTGGTGTCGTACCAGCCTGCACTGAAGCAATCGAGAGGTCATCGACCCACAACGTTCCCTGAATACGCCGCTCGGCGTCGATCCGTGCCGGAAGTTCAAGCCGAACGGTCTGATACTCGCAGTATTGCGGCGGAACGTCGAAGTCGACCGAAAAGCGGGTCCAGCCCGACGTCCCCGAGAAGGATGGCGAGGAAACCAGCTGCGTTTCGGCCCGCGTTCCGTTGCAGTAGACGCCCCATGACACGCCGCGATTCGTGACGAGGTTCTGGGTCTTCGTCATGCCGGATATCCGATAGCGACCGGGATCGAGAATGAGCGTCTGGCGGACGTTGCGGAAGTCGATCGGCGCGCCCCCGAAGGTGACCCTGAGCGACGAGGTTCCCTCACCCGGATCATCGGTGTCGGCAACAATCTCCATTCCGCGAGCCTTGGTGACGGTCCAGTCGAACGGCAGCCCGCTGGCAGGGGATTCGAAGCCACCATTGTAGAGCAGTGACAGCGACTGCATCTGATCCGGCGGCAGAAGGCTTGTCCAAATCACGTAGGCTTGCCGGCTGGCACCACCCTTGATCAGTCTGTCGAAATACACGGACCAGCTCATGCTCAAGCGGGTCGGGTCCACGGGCGGCAGACTAGCCATGAAGTCCGGAAAGAGATCTGGATCGCCCCGGCTCGCGAAGAGCTCGAGGAATGGCCTGCGCCAGGGCGACGGCTCCGAAACGGCAGCCCGGATGAAGGGTCGCGCCTGCGGATCGTTTGTCAAAGACACAAGCGCTGCCATCATATAGCGCGAGTCTGGCTGTTGGATATCCTGCCGCAACATGGCTTTCGCGGCGTCAGTCGCCGCGGGGAAGTCGCGCGCGACGACAGCATCGTCGAACTTCCAACGCAATGTGGGCGTGTGGCGCTTTGTTCGTTCGTAGATCAGATTGCGATATCGGGCGACGGCCGCCGTGTCCCCCGCGGTGGCCGCGGCATAAGCGAGGATATCGAGAGCCCCGATATTCAGCGGACTGAGTTCGAGGGCCCGATTCGCCGCCGCCCTTGCCTCGTCGAGCGCCTGCGGCCGCGCGATCAGTGCGCTCATGCCCTTTGCGAGATCGCCGGTGACGCCATCACTGTGCCAGCCGGCATCCGCAATCGGGGAGACCACATCGTCCGCACTGAAATGCTGGCTGATGAAAACGATCGCGACCAGAGAAACAAACGCCGCGGCCACGCCTTTGACTAACAATACCGCCTTCGACGAACTCCAGTGCCACCGCGCCACCCGCGAGCTACCGCTCCGCGTGCTTGATCGCGACTTGCTCCGCCGACGGCGACCCTCTGCCTCAGTCATGGCGGAACATCCCGCCCAACGAGCCTTCGGCGCTGGCCAACGCAATAACCCTTGCCGACCGGCGACTTAGCCATCGACCCGAAGCGGGACCCAGACATGGCGAAGCTGATGCTTCCGCCGACGCTCGGCTCTTTCGGCGGCAGTGGGCGTTGGTGCTACGGCGCCCTGCGGTTCGGCCTTCGGCGCGGGCAATTGCGACGCCGCCCCGGCGAGCGCCGCCGACGCAGCCAGCACGCGCACCGAGAGGCCGGCAAGATTCGGATTGGGATTCCGGTCCGGATGGAGCCATTTCAAGAGCCACTTCCTGTGGTCTTGAACGAGCTCCTGCGACGCTCCGGCGGCAAGGCCAAGCGTTCGATGCGGATCCGAGTCCTGTCCGAACAGCGCTACCAGAAGATAGAGTGTCGCGATTCGCGTGAGGGACGGCTCGTCGAGACCCGTCTGCTTCGCCGCAAAGGCACAGGATATCGGGCAGCCCGCCGCGATCTTGATGACCAGAATGATCTCTGGCGGCAAGGGCGAATGTCGGATCCCCCGCGCGAGACCCGGCGAACGGTAGAGACGGACGGCGACCGTCAGTGCATCGTCCAGCTTGGCTGTGTCGACGGCGGCTTGCGCAGCAACAGAGGCCCGCGACCGTGTCGCCGGCGGACCACCGCGCCTTAATTGAAGCCCCCGATAATGACGCATATTCGATTTCCAGCCCTGCGCGCCCGGGTTGTCCGAAGCGGCGGCGAGAGGCTAACCGATGCGTACCCGGATCGCCAGACCTTAGCACCATCCGAATGCAGCCTCAGGCTGCAGGCAGCGAGGGCTGAGGCTGGTTATCCTTGCCATACCCATAATAGTCATAACCGTAATAGGCGTAACCGTAGCCGGCCTTCTGCGCATTGAACTTCGTCAGGATACCGCCGAGCAACTGGCTGTTGGTCATCGCAAGGCGTTTCGTCGCCGCCTTCACGGTCTCGGCTGGAGTTTCACCAGCCGAACAGACGATCAGCGTGCCATCGGCTACGCTCGATAGCAGCAATGCATCGGCGAGACCCATGACGGGCGCACTATCGACGATGATGAGATCGAACTGGTCGCGCAATTCGGTCAGCAGCGTCAGCATCTTCGGGCTGGAAAGAAGCTCTGCCGGATTGGGCGGAATCGGCCCCGACGTAATGACCGAAACGTTCTCAACGCCCGAATCACGGATGATCGTCTCCGATTCGACGCTTCCGGTGAGGAAATTGCTGAGGCCAAAGCTGTTGTCGATGCCGATGATCTTGTGCATCGACGGATTGCGGAGATCCGCATCGATCACGAGGATGTTCATGCCGATCTGGCCAAACATGCGTGCAAGCGTCGTGACGGTCGTCGTTTTGCCTTCGGACGGACGAGCGCTGGTGACGACGAAGTTCTTCGGCACACCGCGATCGGTCGAGAACTGCAGCGCCGTTCGCGCGCTTCGGTAGGCTTCCGAAATCGCGGAATGCGGATCCTCCAGCACCGATTGGACCGACTGGTCGGCCGGCAACACGGGAATGAGGCCCAACACCGGAATGCCAAGCAGGACTTCCATCTGGTCGGGCGTCTTGATCGTGTTGTCGAAATATTCGAGGCCAAACGCAGCGCCCAGACCAAGCAGCATGCCGGCGAACAAGGCCAGGGTAACGTTGAAGGCAAGACGCGGGGAATAGGGTCCGCCCGGAAGACTGGCCGAGTCGACGATTGAAAGTCCGTTGGCGGCAACGCCGCCGATGACGCTGATTTCTTTGAAACGCTGCAGCAACCCGTCATAGAGCGTGCGGTTGGTGTCGGCCTCGCGCTGCAGCATTGTATATTCGACGCTTCGGTTGCGCGTATCGATGAGTTCGGCGCGCGTCGCGTCGAGGTCCACTGTCAATGCCTGCTCGCGCTGGACCGCTAACTCATAGGTCGACCGGATCGTGTTCTTGGTCTTCTCGACCTCTTGCGCGATCTGCTGGTCGATATCGTCGATCCTGGCCTTCAGCGCCACCATCATTGGAAAGCCTGACTTGAAAGTCAGCTGCTTCGATTGATAGTCGGCAACAAGATCCGAACGCGACGCACGAAGCTGGTTGATGATCGTCGGTAATTGCTGGGTCGACGGAATGTCCGAATATTCCTTGACATCCTTCACCTGCAACCAGAGCTGCTCCGCATTGGCGCGGTCGACCGCCGCCTTGCCAAGAGCCGTATTCAGATCTTCCAGCTTCTGGGAGAGGATCGTCTTCTGATCGTCCAATGTGACGAGCTTTTCGCGGTCGGCATAGGCGACGACCTTGCGCTCGGAATCCTCGAGCTTCAGCTTGATCTGCTGTAGCTGGTCCTCAAGGAACAGACGCGCATAGGTCGTGGCGTCGAAGCGCCGATCAAGATTGGCTTTGATGAAACCGGACGCCAAGGCATCTGCTATGCGCTGCGCTCGGCGCGGGTCGGTGTCGCTGTAGCTGATCGTCAGGAGCCTGGACGTCTTGACCGCCTTCGCGATGGTGTTCTTGAGAACGGTGCTAATCGCCGCTTTCTGACGAGAATTGAGCGAGCGCTGCCCATCATTGCCGGTAGAACCGAAGATCAGCCCCTTGGCGCGCGCAATCAGCGAGCGATTAACCGGATCGACAAATGTGGGGTCGTCGGCAAGCTTCAGATCGTTGACGACGCGCTCCGCAAGCGAGCGGCTGCCGATCAACTCGACATAGGTGGAGATGTCTGTCTGCTCGCTGCCATTCTGCGGATCGAGCGACTTGTCATCCATGACCTTGACGGTGTCGGCTGACGTTTCGATCGTGACGTCCGACATATAAAGCGGCGTTGCCGTGAGCGTCATGATGATGCCGAGCACGAGGCAGGCGCCAGCGATGCCGCCGATCACATAACGGTGCTTCATGACGACGCGGAAGATGCGACCGATATCGAGGCCAAGCTTCTCCGCCTGCGTGTCGACCGGCGCCGGTCCGTACAGATTCTGCGACAGGGCCATCGACGGTTTCGCAGGCGCAGTCGAAGCGCTCCACGTCGTCACCGCCTTGTCTGATCTCGGGTCGTCGCTCATCAAGTCCTCCTGAGAATCAGGCCCGAATTGGCTATAGCCCGCCTACACTGGCAACGAATGAGGCCGCCGGCACTGCGGAAAGGAAATCCGCCCATGCGCTGCGCACGCCCGAAGCCGGAACCACGATGGTGTCTCCGCCGTAAACGATCGGATCGGTCGCCGCACCCTTGCGGATCTGCGCGACATCGAAGCGCGCCGCCATGCGCTTGCCACCGATCTCCCGGAAGATCACGACATTGGATGGATCGGCTTGGCGCGGCATGCCACCAGCGAGCGCGATATATTCGAGCAGCGTCGATCCACCTTTCGAAACAGGGAAGACGCCAGGTTTCGCCACCGTGCCGTCAACCGTGACCTTCTGGCTGTAGAAACCGGTGACCGTTACCGTAACTTGTGGTTGCTGGAGATATGAGGCCGCCAGCTTGCTGGTGATCTCCTTCTTCACTTCCTGAGCCGTGCGGCCGGCGGCGCGGATATTGCCGACCAGCGGCAAACCAAGCGACCCATCCGAACCGACCTGGAAGGTGCCCGAGAGGTCCGGCACCTGGAACACGACGATGTCGAGAACGTCGAGCGGACCAAGCTTGTATTGCAGTGCAGTCGCTTGATCGAAAGTCGGCGCCGGCAGCGCTCCTGCGCCAGCACTCGCGGGAAGCCCCCCCTGCGCCGCCGAGAACGTACCCCTGGATACGGGCGCGGTAGCATAGCTACTCATGGTTGCTTCGTTCGACGGGGTAGGCACGGAGGAACAAGCGGCCAGCAAAGTGGCGATCAGAACAACCGCGATGGAAATTCGAACGGGCACTGGAACTCCTGTCGCGCAGAGCTTCGCGGTGACCCGCGCTGCATATATCAACTACACCAGCCGAGCGGAATGATGCAATGCGGGCTCGTCTCGCAATGCACCATGCAAGGCCGGGGATCTACGATGCCCTGCTCCGTCTTCCGAAGCCGAACCGAGCCAACAATCCTTTTTGAGTCTCGCTTCTCGTCGAAAGACCCGCCACCGGTCGCGATGGCATGAGGTCCGGAGAGAGGTTGTCGATGATAGCCTGCGGCCGCGTCGCCGTCATGTGAATGCTCTCGGCCTCGCCCAATCGCTCCGCGATCAGATCGCGGGCATGCGACAGATTCGGGGGCCGGCCGGTGAGGTTGTGAGCATCCGTTGCGAGAATATGGACGAGCCCCTCGTCGATCATCTTGTCGGCGAAGTGCCGCACGCGCCGGCCGAATTTGCCCGTGACCGATCCGGCAGTGATCTGCATGAGCACGCCCATCTTCACCAGACGCTCCATCACTGCGTAATGGCTCTCGATCCATGACAGCCGCTCGGGATGCGTCAGGATCGGTACATAGCCGGCCGACATGATCGAGAAGACGTTGTCCTCGATGCGCGGCGGAGGCACATGGTGCGGCGGCTCGAACAAGAAATAGCGGGAATTGTTGAGTGAGGGAATGCGGCCAGACTTGAGCCCGGAGGCGAGTTCGACGTCCATATGGACGTCGGCGCCGACCACCAGCTTCAGATCGATTCCTTCTTCGGCGAAGCGTGCCGATAGAACCGCCATCCGCTCTTCGATGATGGTCCGGCTATTGTTGTAGACGCCCGGCATGATGTGCGGCGTGCAGGCGGTGACCGTGATGCCGTCGGCGACGGCAGCGCGTGCCATGGCGATCGAGACGTCGATGTCCGGAGCGCCGTCGTCAATTCCAGGCAGTATGTGACAATGAAGGTCGATCAAGCACTCAACTCCCGCCGTGAGGCGCTTGCATCCGTTCCCCGCATCAGCCCACCGATCCCGGCCGCCAACGGCCGACTATCATGACCCCGCTTCGGCAAGGGCCTGACGTTCCTCCTCAGGCAACGTTCTTCTTTAAGCCTAATTGTGGCTTAATTGCGCCGCACAAACCGTATTGCACTGCAGCAGATCAATCAAGACCCTGATGCGCAGCCAACAGCCGTGCCGCGGCAGCTGCTTTCGGCCGCAGCCGTGCAATGGCCTTCGGCAGCCGGGCCAGCGCCTCCTGTTGCGTCATGCCAGCCAGGATGTCGCGGTCGTAGAGCATGGACAGGATGTACCAGTCGAACAATTCGAACGTGCCGACATCGTTGCTGTCGTTGTAGAGGGAATAAGGCAGCTGATCGCTGTCGTTGGCTGGTCCCAGCGCCTGCGTAAGCTCTTCCGTCAGACAGCTTGTGAACGCCTTGTCGCCGCGATCGGCCAGCACGAAGACATAAGCGCGATCGAGCACGCCGGTCGTGCGGTTCCACATGATCGTGGAGCAGCGGTTGCCCTCAAGGAACGATGCCTGCTCGCCCTTCGGGAGTGCATCCGCGATCACGCGGCGATAGTTGGACCGGTTGACGAGAAACACGAACATCCGCGCCTTGGCCGGATCGTCCGTCATCGCGATCTTCAGATTGGGCACCGTACGGGCTAGAAGCTTGACAAAGGAGCGGACCTCGCCCTCCCGCGACGGCACGGAGCTGTTGTCGAGCACGAGCACACCGACAGGATCGATGAATTTGTTGACATATTGGCCGGCCATCGCGCTCGACTTCGGCCCTTCGCGCCCGAACACGGTCAGCATGAATCCGCGCATCAGATCCGCGGACGCATACTCTGCGACGGGCGGTGCGGCGGGCGCGGCAAGAGGGATCGCCGGGAGGATAACCATAGCCAGCAAGGCAGCTGCCCGCCGACCGCACTTTCGGCCGCGCGCCGCGAGAACGCTGAAGAAAAAGGTGAGACAGGATGTCAGCATGTTGCCATGTTCCAGGGGGATGCTCTTTTATCGGTGGCGCCTCTTGCCAGCGCAACCTGCCGCATGGACGCATCATGCGCGCCGCCGCTATTGACCCACCGCCGCGCGCCGACTAGGTTCCGCGCACTTTCGCGCAGGTCCCTGACGAGCCCGTAGCTCAGCCGGTAGAGCACGTGACTTTTAATCATGGGGTCATGGGTTCGAATCCCATCGGGCTCACCAGGACCTCCGCGACGTCTGCCGGCATCGGGCGCCTCGCCGCCGCGCTCCTGCCTCGAAGTGTGCCGATCTCGACAGAGCGGCACGTTTCGGGCAATGCTGCGCCGCACAAGTTCAGACTGAAGCGTTCATTCAAGGAAGGGTTGCTGTCGATGACCGAGTTTTCGCTCTCGAAGCGGCGGGTCTATGTCGCGGGGCATCGCGGGATGGTCGGTTCGGCCGTCGTCCGCAGGCTCGAGCGCGACGGCGTGGAGGTCGTGACGGCGACTCGCGAAGAAGCTGATCTGCGCGACCCTGCGGCGGTCACAGCATTCCTGAAGCGCACCAAGCCCGATGTGGTGATCGTCGCGGCAGCCAAGGTCGGCGGCATTCTGGCCAACGATACCTATCCGGCCGACTTCCTCTACGAAAACCTGATGATCGAGGCGAACCTCATCCACGGCGCCTTCACCGTTGGGACCGACAAGCTGCTGTTTCTCGGCTCATCCTGCATCTATCCGAAGGTCTCGCCGCAGCCGATCCCCGAAGATGCGCTGCTGACCGGACCGCTCGAGACGACCAATGAGTGGTACGCGATCGCTAAGATCGCAGGCATCAAGCTCTGCCAGGCCTATCGCAAGCAGCACGGCGTGGACTACATCTCGGCGATGCCGTCGAACCTCTACGGCCCGAACGACTATTTCGACCCGCAGAAGAGCCATGTCATCCCTGCCCTGCTCCGCCGGTTTCATGAGGCCGAGCAGCGCGGCGATGCATCGGTCACATGTTGGGGCACCGGCACGCCGCGTCGCGAATTCCTCTATGTCGACGACCTCGCCGATGCCTGCGTGTTCCTGCTTCAGAACTATTCCGGCTATGAGCATCTCAATGTCGGCACCGGTTCGGACATCACCATCGCCGAGCTCGCGGACACCGTCCGCCGTGTTACCGGCTTCAAGGGTGAGATCGACTGGGACCGGACGAAGCCGGACGGCACCATGCTGAAGCGCATGGACGTCGAGCGCATCAATGCACTCGGCTGGCATGCGACGACTTCATTCGAAGACGGCCTCTCCAAAGCCTATCACTGGTTCCTCGAAAACCCCATCCGCACCTGAGGAAAGCGGCCGCCGCGTCCCTGCGCGGCGCCGACCGCGGCTAATCGATTCGAACGCTGTGCGACTCAGCCGGGGCGTGAACTCGGGGCGGAGCCGTTGATGAATCGCGCCAGCCAATAGGGCATCCAGAGCGGCAGCCGGCGATAGGGATGGCCGGGCGGAAGTCTCTTGCGCAGACGTCGCGCCTTGTGGGCTTCGTCGCGGGCGAGCATCGCATCGAGCGGTAGCGGATAGACGCTGACGATTGGATCATGCGGACGAAGCTTGGATCGCTCCACGGGTTACCTTCCTCGATGGTTTCTTCTAGTTAGGCGCTCAGGCCGGGGTAAGGAGAGGTCGTCCTCAGGACGCCTCATCCTTGCTGGAGCCAGCCTCTCCGCCATTGCGGCGCCGGCCGATATCCTCGAGCACGCGCACGACCACGTCGGCCATCGCCTTCATCCAGATCTCGAGATCGGCGCGATTGGGTTCGCGGTTCGGAATATCGAGCCCGAAGCGCGGCTGGTAGAGCACATGGCCATCCGTCTCGGAAAGCCGCACCGTTCCGAGCGGCTTTGGCAGTCCCTTGACGATGAGATCGAGTCCGTCATCGACCTTGCGCAATTCGATCCGGTTGCTCGTGCGCAGAGCGGCCTCGGCGAGCAATTGACCGGTCGAAAGCTGTTCGGCTGCGGCATGCAGGCGCCGCAGCCCGGGATCGGCGATCGCATCAGGCTCTGGGAACGGGGCGGCAGCCTCCTCGAAACTTTCCACGATGTCCTCCGCCAGAGGCTCGGCAGCCTCATCCTCGACATCGGCCTCCTCGGGACGTGCGGCATCAACAGTCTGCCGACGCCCGAGCCCGGGCAGCCGGAACCGCGACAACAGCCGTTGAGTCAAACGCTGCTTTGGCGCCTCGATTTCGATCGCCTCCTGCAGGTCAGCCCCGTCTTCGAGGTCCTCCTCGATCCATTCCGGCTCGTCGTCGGGCAGCTCTTCGCTTTCCTTGTCGACGACATCAGGTGTAACGACCGGCGCTGAGGCTGCCGGCGGCAGGTCCGCCGGCTTCGGTGCATCGCTCGATTCTTCCGCCACGGGCGGCGCATTCGGCGTTGCTTCCAGCGGCGGACCGGGCTCAGGTTCCTCGGTTTGCGGCCTGGCCAGATTGGCCTTCGCCGCGGACGCGATCATCGCCTCGAACGACGGCAGTTCGGCGCCGGGCCGGGGAATCGCCTCCGGCTGAGGCGGCACGGCGACGATCGGGTCGCTTGGAATGAGCCGGGCCTCAGGGGGCTGTTCCCTGGCAATGGAGACCGCGCGAGCCTCTGCCGGAGCCGGGGTCTGACGCAGCGGCTGTTCCGATGGCGGCGCGGGCTGATGGACCGTAGCGGACCGCTCGGCGACCTCCTTCTCGGTTTTTTGCCGTGTCGGTTGTTGGGCTTTCTTTTCGTCGCCCGACGACGGCTTCGCGGCCTCGTCGCCAGCTTTCTTTTCGCGATCCGGTTCGGCCGTGTTGATAAGGGACGTCAGGCGATCATCCAGCAGAATCAGAACACGGGCCGCTTCATTCGCGTTCAGATCCTTAATCAACGAATCCATTGCGGAATGCAGCATCGAATGGATCTTCCGCAACTCCAGAAGATGTGCCTCAGAGGCTCTCAAATTCGACACTTCAGGTGCGTCTCCGCGGCCTTGGGGGGAACGTCAGCGAGGCGCATGAACCCGCGCCCTCACCTTTACACCCTCACTTGAAACCCAACCTGCCCGGGGAAACCTATGGCAATGCCGGACGCGTTGCGCAACGGGCAACGGACGCAAAACACGAATTCGCACGCGTTTCCGAGACCCGGCGACCAAATGGGCAATGTCGCCCCTCATCAGAATGGGTTGCACCATCGAGCCGGCAGGGGATCCGGAGAGTGGATGAGCTAGCCGATCACCTTGCACAGGATCTTTGCGACGCCATAGGGCATCCAGACGGGGACGCGACGATAGGGGTGGCCCTTGGGCAGGTGCAGGCGCTGACGCCGTGCATTGCGCGCTTCAAATTGCGCTCGCTTTGCGCTCATCGGCAAAGGAAACTGGCTGACGGCAGGGTCAAATGGCCGTAATTCGTCCATGAAACGGTCCGCATCCACTTGGCCGGCTGCCCGCCAGCCGCCGTGGTGAATTCTAGCAAGATGAGTACCACTTTTGGATGAGGGATTTGTGTCGAATGGTTGCTGGATTGTAGAGCGGATGAATCGAGACAACGGTCTTTGCTTTCCGGCGGCGTCACGGTGATCGAATCAGCCTTCGAATGGCGGTTATGGTTTCTCGTCGCCGCCATCCTCATTGACGGCCTCATCGGCGATCCCGATTGGCTGTGGCGGCGACTGCCACATCCCGTCGCGTGGTTCGGCGGTTTGATCGGATGGGCTGACCGCAGCTGGAACGCTGTGCCGCCGACCGCTGGCGATCGACGCGCGGATGCGCTCCGCCGCGTCACCGGCATGCTCGTCATCATATCGCTCGTCGTGATCTCCGCCGGCGCCGGCTTTGTCACCGAGGCCCTTCTGGCGCGCTGGACCTATGGCTTCGTCGCCATTCCCGTCATCGCATCGATCTTCCTCGCGAGCCGCAGCCTCCACGATCACGTCGCGCGCGTGCGCGATGCCTTCGCCGTAGGCGGTCTCTCAGCGGCGCGCCGCGCCGTCTCGATGATCGTCGGTCGCAACCCCGACAGTCTCGACCAGGCCGGCATCTGCAGGGCGGCCATCGAATCGACTGCCGAGAACTTTTCCGACGGCTTCGTCGCGCCGGCGCTGTGGTTCGCCCTTCTCGGACTGCCCGGTCTCTTCGCCTACAAGATGATCAACACCGCCGACTCGATGATCGGCCATCGCAGCGAGCGCCACCGCGCTTTCGGCTGGGCCTCGGCTCGGCTCGACGACGTCGTCAATCTGCCGGCGAGCCGCCTTGCCGGCTTCCTCATCGTGATGGCGGCGCCGTTTGTCGGGAGCTCGATCGGGTCCACCTTCATCGTCATGCTCGACAATGCCCGCAAGCACCGCTCACCGAATGCCGGCTGGCCCGAGGCCGCCATGGCCGGCGCGCTCGATCTGGCGCTCGCGGGTCCGCGCCGCTATGGCGCGCTCGTCGTCGACGATCCCTTCCTCAATCCAGCCGGCCGAATCGATGCCGACCCGGCCGACATCACCCGCGCATTGAAGGTTCTGAAGGTTGCGACGATTCTCGCCGCGACGCTCGTCGTCATCATCGCGCTGTGGCTGCGATCGTGAGGATGGCCTCGATGTCGAGATGCGCTTCGAGATGATCGGCCAGGCGGTCGAGCACTGCGTCCAGTTCGAACTCATAATCGAGCGCCGAGGGCGTCGCGCCGAGCCCGGCCAGGAAGTCGCGACGAAAGGCATCGGCGGAAAAGAGACCGTGCACATAGCATCCGCGAACGCGCCCGTCGGACGAAACGGCGCCCTCGCCGCCATCAGGGCCGATCAGCCAGGGCCGCCCGCGATCCTCGCCTTCGCTGCGGCCAAGATGGATCTCGTAGCCATTGACCGCGCGGCCGGTCACGGCCTCGCGTCCGGCAAAGACAGTTGTGGTCTTGTCGTCGCCGAGCACGGTGTCAATTGCGAGCAGCCCGAGCCCCTGCACGACACCGATCGCACCCTCGATGCCATCGGGATCGGCAATACTTCGGCCGAGCATCTGATAGCCACCGCAGAGGCCGACGACGCGTCCGCCACGCCGGTGGTGCGCGAGGATATCGATGTCCCAGCCCTCGGCGCGCAGGAAGGCGAGATCGGCCATCGTCGATTTCGAGCCAGGCAACAGGATGAGATCGGCGACGGGGATCGGTTCGCCAGGCTCGACCAGCACGACGTCGACGCCGGGTTCCAGCGCCAGCGGATCGAGATCGTCGAAATTGGCGATGCGCGGCAGCAGCGGCACCGCGATGACACAGCCCTCGCCATCGGGCCGCGCGCGGCCGAGATCAAGAATATCCTCGGCCGGCAGTCGGCTGGTATCGGCGAACCACGGCACGACGCCTAGCGCTGGCCAGCCTGTCGCCGCGGTGATCGCCGTAAGCCCGGCCTCGAACAGCGTCGCATCGCCGCGCATGCGATTGATGAGAAAGCCCGCGATGCAGTCGCGATCGGCGCGCGGCAGCACCGCACGCGTTCCGACGAGGCTGGCGATGACGCCGCCACGGTCGATGTCGCCGATGAGAATGACCGGCAGTCCGGCGGCTTCAGCAAAACCCATATTGGCGATGTCGCCGACGCGAAGGTTGATCTCGGCCGGACTGCCGGCGCCTTCAACGAGGACGATGTCGGCGTCGCGCGCGAGCCGCTGATAGCTTTCGAGAACGAAGGGCAGCAATTCGGCCTTGCGGCCTCCATATTCCCGCGCCCGCATCGTGCCGAAGCGGCGGCCCTGCACGATCACCTGTGCGCCGATCTCGCTTTCCGGCTTCAGCAGCACCGGGTTCATGTGCACACTGGCCGGCACACCGGCCGCGCGGGCCTGCAGCGCCTGCGCCCGGCCGATCTCGCCGCCATCGGCCGTCACGGCGGCATTGTTCGACATGTTCTGCGGCTTGAACGGCGCGACCTTCATCCCGCGCCGCGCGAGCAGGCGAGCAAGGCCGGCAACGATCGTCGACTTTCCGACATTCGAGCCCGTCCCCTGGAACATCACGGCACGAGTCATGGCGCGCGACAGCCCCCGCGCCTCAAAACTCGATGCCCTTCTGCGCCTTCACGCCGGATCGGAACGGATGCTTGATCATCTCCATTTCAGTGACGAGGTCGGCGATCTCGATCAGCGCATCCGGCGCGTTGCGACCGGTGATGACAACATGGACATCCGCCGGTTTCTCGGTGGTGAGAAAATCGACCACCTCCTGGACCGGCAGATAGTCGTAGCGGAGCACGATGTTGAGTTCGTCGAGCAGCACGATGTGATGCGCGCCGCCGCGAATGAGATCCTTGGCCGTTTCCCAGGCGTGCCGCGCCGCCGCGATGTCGCGCTGGCGGTCCTGCGTCTCCCAGGTGAAGCCCTCGCCCAGCGTATTGATCGAGACGAGATCACCGAACCGTTCAAGCGCGAACCGCTCGCCCGTTTCCCAGGCGCCCTTGACGAACTGCACCACGGCAACCGGGAACCCATGGCCGAGCGACCGGAACACCATGCCGAAGGCGGCCGTCGATTTGCCCTTGCCCTTGCCGGTGTGGACGATGATCAGACCCTTCTCGACCGTCTTGGTCGCCAGGATCTTGTCGCGGACCGCCTTCTTCTTCTTCATCTTCTCGGTGTGGCGGGCGTCGAGATCGGGGGCTGCGGGTTCGTCGGTCATGCTGTCGTCTCCAAAGGGGCGTGCCGGGCCGAAAGGGCGGCGAGGCGGGCGCGCGTGCTGTTGCGCAGCGGCGACCACAGGCCACGCGCGATCGCCGCCTCGAAGCGCGCCGCCATTCCGATGAGCGCCGCCGGGTTGGCGTCGGCAATGAAATCCGCTACCCGCTCATCGGCGAGATAAGCGTCATAGAGCGCATCGAAGTGATGATCGCCGACCGCATGCGTGGTGGCGGCGAAACCGAACAAGAGGTCGACGGTCGCCGCGATCTCGAAGGCGCCGCGATAGCCGTGCCGCATGGCGCCATCGATCCACTTCGGATTGGTCGCGCGCCCGCGGACCACCCGCCCGATTTCTTCTGACAGCGGACGCACCACCGGATTGTCGGGCGTCGCATGGTCGCCATGGTACAGGCGCGGCGCCCGGCCCGCGACGGCTTCCGCGGCCAGCGCCAACCCGCCCTGGAACTGGTGATATTCGTCGCTGTCGAGGATGTCATGCTCGCGGTTGTCCTGATTGTGCAGGATAGCGTCGACAGCGCCGAGCCTGGTGCGAAACTGGTCTCCGGCCGCCTTGCCCTCGGCGCCGCCACCATAGGCGAAGCCGCTCGCCCCGAGGAATGCCTCCGCGAGGTCGGCGCGGTCCTCCCAGATGTCGTGATCCATCATCGCTTGCAGCCCGGAGCCATAGGCGCCCGGCTGGCTGCCGAAGATCCGCATCGCATCGCCTTCCCGCCGGCGCGCAGCCGCGATCGGGTTGGCATCCTCAGGCTCGTCTCGTTCCGAAACGGCGCGGATGGCAGAATCGATCAGATCGATCTGTTCGGGAAAGGCATCGCGGAACATGCCGGAAATCCTGAGCGTGACGTCGACGCGCGGCCGCTTCAGCTCGGCCAGCGTCAGCACGCGAAAGCCGGTGACGCGGCCCGTGCCGGCTTCCCACACCGGCTCGGCACCGATGAGCGCCAGCACTTGCGCGATGTCGTCGCCGCCCGTGCGCATATTGGCCGTGCCCCAGACGGTGAGCGCAATGGCACGGGGCCATGCGCCCTCGTCCTGCATATAGCGCGTCACCAGCGCCTCAGCCGCGCGACGCCCGATCCGCCAGGCCGCCTCGGTCGGAACGGCTCTTGTATCGACCGAAAAGAAATTGCGGCCGGTCGGCAGCGCGTCCGGCCGGCCGCGCGAGGGTGCACCTGCCGGTCCGGGCGGAACGAAACGTCCGTCGAGTGCCGCCAGGACGGCCGCGATCTCGTCAGCGCCGGAGCGTGCGAGCGCCGGCGCGAGATCGTCGGCGATCCAGTCCAGCACCGCATCTGTTGCCGGGCCGAAACGCGGCCGACTTGAGTTCGTCGTCGTGGCCACCAAGCCCGCCGCCAGAAGCTCGATACGCTCGGCCGTGTCGCCGGCGCTCCGCCAAACGGCATCGTCGATGGCCATGAGGGCATCAGGCCGCGGCCCATCCCAGGCGGCGGCGTGATCCGGCGCCAGCGGATCGAAATCGCCGAGACCAAGATCGGCCGCGATGGCACGAACCAGCGAAGTATCGGCCGCGCGCGCACCTGAGCGCGGCACACGGGCGATCGCCGCCATCGTGCTGACCAGCGCCGCGCCGGCAGGGCTTTGGCCGAGGACATGCAACCCGTCGCGGATCTGCAAGTCCTTGATGTCGCAAAGATGGGCGTCGATTGCGCGCAAAGCTTGGGCGGGATCGCCCTCCCCGATGGCGAGGTCACGGTCGATGCCGTGCCGGGCGGCGCGCTCGAGAATCTCGCGTTCGAGATCGTCGCGCCGGCGTGGATCAGCACCCAGCGCCAGATGATATTCGTCGATCAGCGTTTCGAGTTCGGCGAAGGGGCCGTGCGCTTCGGCGCGCGTGATCGCTGGCATCAAATGATCGACGATCACGGCCGCGCTGCGGCGCTTGGCCTGCGCGCCCTCGCCGGGATCGTTGACGATGAACGGATAGATGAGCGGCACGGGGCCAAGCGCCGCTTCCGGCCAGCACTCCGCCGAGAGCCCGATCGCCTTGCCCGGCAGCCATTCGAGATTGCCATGCTTGCCGACCTCGACGATCGCATCGGCATCAAACACGCGCCGCAGCCAGGCATAGAAGGCGAGATAGTGATGCGGCGGCGGCAACAGCGGGTCGTGATAGGTCGCCTTGGGATCGACACCATAGCCGCGCGCCGGCTGCACGCCGATCACGATATGGCCAAAGCGCAGGATCGCGAGGTGAAAAACGCCATCGGCAAAGGACGGGTCGTCCTCGGGGGCGCCCCAGCGGGCGGCGAGCTGCTCCTTCAGGGCATCCGGCAGCGCGTCACGGAAGGCGTAGTAGTCGGAGAGTGCGAGGCTGACGGTTTCGACGCTCGGCAGCGCGCCCTGTGCCGCCTCCAGCGCGGCCATCATCGCGGCACCGGTCGCCGGAAACCCTTCCAGCCCATAGCCGACGCCGCGCATGGCCTCGGCAATTCGGATCGTGCTTTCAGGCGTGTCGAGGCCGACGCCATTGCCGATACGTCCGTCACGGCCGGGATAATTGGAGAGGATGATCGCGATGCGCCGGTCGCGCGCCGGCTTGCGGCCGAGACGGACCCAGCGCGCCGCCTGCGCCGCGACGAAGGCGATGCGCTCGCGATCGGCGTGATAGGCGACGATGCGGCTGTCGGTGACGCCGTCGCGCGGCAGTTCCTCCTTGAACGACACCGGCCGCGTCAGGATGCGCCCATCGACCTCAGGCAGCACGACATTCATGATCATGTCGCGTGGCCCGAGCCCGCGCGCCGACTGTTCCCACGCCGCGCGGGTCGTCCCGGCAAAGACGATCTGCAGCACCGGCCGCCCAGAACGATCCAGCGCGGTCGGTTCCGTTCGGCGGCCGGGCTTCGAAAGCGCGAAGGCCGTTCCGTTGATCACAATGTCGGGCGGCGTCTCGGCCACAGCGCGAGCGAGGAACGCGGCAGCCTCAGGGTTCTTGGGACTGCTGACGAAGACCGCGCGGGCGGCGATGCCCTCCCGATCGAGCGCCGCGACGAGATCATCGACCGGCCCCGTCGAGCCGCCCTCTATCAACGCGCGATAAAACACAATCAGCGCCAGCGGCCGTCCGTCTGCACCGTCATGGTGCAAACCCGCCACCGGCAGCGGCTCCGCCTCGTCTGGCCGCGCGCCGGTTCCTACGAGATGGCGAAGGAGCTGCAAGGCGCGATCGATATTCGCCGGCCCACCCGCCACAGCGGCGCGCCAGAACTGGCGGCAGTCGTCGAGCGGCGCCGTACAAAAGACCTCGAGCGCCGGGTCCCAGCGCTCGTCGCCGCCGGGCACCACGATGAGCCGCGGCCCGCCACCGCGCGAGAGCGCCCGGAGCGCCTCCAGCCCATAGGGCCAGTAGCCGGCACTGCCGATCAGCCGGAGCACCACGAGCCTCCCCGTGGCGAGCGTCTTTTCGAGATAGAGATCGACGGAATAAGGATGGCCGAGCCGCATCAGATTGGCGAGGCGGAGGCTGGGGCCGGACGTCATGCGACCAGCCGCCGCCGCGAAGGCGGCAAGCTCCGAATCGGCCGCCGAGATCAGCACGATGTCGCCGGGCGACTGATCGAGATCGACGGCCGAACTGCCGTCGTCGATCCGTTCCGTTTCGCCCGCGACGAGATGCATCGTGCTAGCCCAGTGCCGCTTCGATGGCTGCGCGGTCAAGCCCGCGTTCGCCGATCACCACAAGCCGGCCTGTCTCGCCACCCGCCGCGAAATAGGTTTCGACGCGCGGCCCGACCGCCTGCACCACCGCCGGCAGCGGCTTGCCCGTCACGCCGGCACGGCCCTTGATCCGCAGCACGCCCGGCAAGGCCATGGCGCGCGCGACGCTCGCGCCGAGCGCTTCGATCGAGACCGCGACCGGCGCCCGAACCGTGAAGCTGTCGAAATCGTCGTGGTCGTGCTCCTCGCCCTCAAGATCATGATGGCTCTTGCGCGCGAACGCATCGTCCTCGGCCGCCGCGCCGATGCCGAGCAACACCTCGACCGGCAATACGCCCTTCTCGGCTCGAACGCTGCGCGCCGCGGGCCGCGCCTCGCGGCGAACCAGCGCCTCGACCTCGGCGAGCTTCGCCGCGTCGATGAGATCGACCTTGGACAGCACGACCAGATCGGCGCAGGAAAGCTGGTCCTCGAACAGTTCCTCGATCGGGTCCTCATGATCGACGGACGGATCGGCGAGGCGCTGCGCCGTCACAGCCGCTTCGTCATGGGCGAAACGGCCATCGGCGACCGCGGCGGTATCGACGACTGTCACGACGCCATCGATGGTGACGCGGTGGCGCACCGAGGGCCAGGTGAATGCGCGCACCAGCGGCTGCGGCAGCGCGAGGCCGGAGGTTTCGATGACGATATGCTCGGGCGCCGGTTCGCGGGCGAGCAGCATCTCCATGGTCGGCAGGAAGTCATCGGCGACCGTGCAGCAGATGCAGCCATTGGTGAGTTCGACCACCGTGTCGGGCTTGCACGCGTCATCGCCACAATCCGACAGGAGGCCGCCATCGAAGCCCATATCGCCGAACTCGTTGACGATGAGCGCGATGCGCCGTCCGTTCGACTGGGCGATGAGATTGCGGATGAGCGTCGTCTTGCCGGCGCCAAGAAAGCCGGTGACGATCGTAGCGGGAATGCGGTCGGTCAAAGCTGCAACTCCGGAGCGGGTTTGAGCCGCAGCGGCTGGCCGGCTGCGACGAGAATGACTTGGAACGCCGCGGCGGCGACGATCTGGTTGAGCCGGCCCTGCGCATCGGCAAAACGCCGGGCCAGCGCATTGATCGGCACGATCCCGGCGCCGACTTCGTTGCTGACGAGAACGACCGGACCCGCCGCTTGCGACAGGTACGCGGCCAGCGCCCGGCCTTCGGCATCGACGTCGCGATCCGCCTCGATGAGATTGGACAGCCACAGCGTCAGGCAGTCGACCAGCACGACGACATCTTCCGACACGGCCGTCTCGAGCGCCGCGACTAGAGCGAGCGGCTCCTCGACCGTCGTCCAGCCGGCATCAGAGCGCATCCGTCGATGCGCCGCGATCCGCGCAGCCATCTCGTCGTCCCGCGCCTCGGCCGTTGCCACATAGACCGGCACCAGCCCCGTGCCGAGCGCCAGGCGCTCGGCAAACCGGCTCTTGCCGGAACGGGCGGCACCGATGACCAGCACCGTCCGCCGCGGGACGTCGGTGCTCATCCGGGCGCGCGCGACAGGCGCTGGTAGAACCACGCCGAGGAAAGCCCGGCCAGCGACCAGAGCAGCGCGCTCGCCACCAGCGAGGCGACAACGAACTCTGCACCGAGCGCCGCCGGATAAGCCGCCTCCAGCGTCGGCGGCTGCGGCGCGCCGATGACATGCGGCACGATGGCGAGCATGACGCCGAGCAACTTCAGGAGATAGCCTCGCGCGAAGACGACGAGACCAAGCGCGACGGCCGACGCCGCGGCCGTGCCGAGCCACCAGAGCTGCCGCGAACCAATCTCGGCGGCGGCCGTGCCGGGCAATTCCGGCGCGAGACCAAGCGCCGGCATCAGGCTTGCCGCAAAGAAGCCGCCAAGCCCCCACAGCACGCCGCGCCGGGCGTCGATCGGATCGCCTTTCAGCGTCATCACGCCGAGCAGGATGGCGGAAACGGCCACCCCCATCAGCAGATTGGCCAGCAGCGTATAGGCCGAGCGTTCGAAGCCATCGGCCGGCTCCCAGGCATTGGCATCGTGATGATGCGCCTCGCCGGTGGCCGCGGCGCCATGGTCATGCCCCGCCATCGACATGGCGGCAGCTGGCGCGGCCTCGGGCGCCGGGGCCTCGGCGGCCTGTTCATAGGTTTCGCCGTGCAGGATCAGCGGTTCGGTGGTCACGAACTGCACGGCGGTCAAAACGACGCCCACGAGCAATCCAGCGCCAAAGGCACTGAGAACAATCGATTTCAGCATGATTGATCCCGTCAGTGGCAGGGCAGGCCGAAGGCGTGACGCGTATCATGCGTCGCGTTGTGTATCTGGCTCGGCGCGGCAAAGCCGGTCGCTAGGAAGACCACGAGCCCGAAGGCGAGCGCGACAAATCCGGCGGCAATGCGTGTCGCAGCCAGCGGCCGGCCGGAAATGGACGGGGAAGAAGCGGTCGAAGCGTTCATGTCGTCTCCTTGGCCGTCCCACCGACGGCCGGTTCGAGTTCCATGCGCTGGCTGGTCTCCTGGCTTGCGGGTCGCAGCTTCCTCGACGCCTTCCCGGTTGCCCAGTGGCCTTCATTCGAGGTCGCTCACCGCTCACAGTTGCGGGGGCAGCTCCGGTTTCCGAGCCCCGTCAGGGTCACTCGTCACCGGATTCCCATTTCATCCCCCAGAGTCTCGGACTCATCGGGGGAACCAGTGCAATAAGCAAGGCTAGTGCCGTTCGCCGCGCCACGCAAGGCGGCACGATCTATTCCGCCGGCGTCACGGCACGGCCACGAAAGCGGGCCCAGCGGCGCGCGAGGCGCACATCCCATTTGCGGCGGAAACGGCGGATGCGCGGAAAATCATGCGAGAGCACGATCAACCCCACCGGCAGCATCCAGATCCCGAGCACCGGCAGGAATGAGAACAGGCCCCCCGCCACGAAGGCGCCGCCTATCCCCACGCGAAGGAGGCGGCTCTGCGGCAGCTTGATCGACTTCTTGCCGAACCGGATCGATGGCATGGGGCGGGCGAAGCTCGCGGTTCACAAAATTTGACTATTGTTAGCGGATCGCGACTGCCGCCCGCAAGCGCCGAGCGCAAGAACGGCCGCAGGCGACCGTTCGCTCCATCCGATTCTGCACTGCGACTGGCGATCTAGCGCAGCGCCATTCCAGTCTGCGCGACGGCGTGGACTGGATCGCGACTCCGACGAACGACCGCCCAAAACGAACAAGGGGCTGAGCCTATCCGGCTCAACCCCTTGAAGAATCTGGCTCCGCGAGTTGGACTCGAACCAACGACCCGGTGATTAACAGTGACAGAATTGGCCATTTCAGGCCGCAACAAATCACCACATCTCTTCTCGCCGAACACTCGAATATCTATTGAAATTCTGCGATTGTTTGACGATGTTATCCCGGCGGGGTAACACGTCATAACGCGCCTGTTTTGTTACCCCCTCATTACCCGGCAGATCCGGTGACTTTAATCAGAGGGTCCAAAACGGTCATGGCAAAAGCGCTCACAGCGGCATCCGTCGAGAAGCTGAAACCCGATCCCGAGCGGCGGCTTGAAATCCCGGACGCGCTTGTGCCTGGCCTTTATCTGGTCATCCAGCCGAGCGGGAAAAAGTCTTGGGCGGCTCGCTTCCGCGTCAACGGCAAGCCAAAGAAATTGACGCTCGGCGGCTTTCCGGCGCTCGAGTTGGACCAAGCGCGAGACGCCGCGAGGACGGCATTCCTCGCTGCGCAGCGGGGCTCGGACCCGGCGGCAGAGAAGCAGGCGAAGAAGCGAGCCGCCCGCGAGCATGCGGCAGACGATCGCGACGCATATATCACCATTGCTCGCCAGTTCATCGAACGGCATGCCAAGCCGAACAATCGAAGCTGGCTGAAGTCGGCCAATGCTCTCGGCCTCCGTCCAGATCCCGGGAAGCCGGCTGACCGTGAGAATCCCTCCACGTTCATTGCAATGACCGGCGGCGCGGCCGAGCGCTGGCACGGAAAGCGGGTTCAGGAGATCACGCGGCGCGACGTCATCGAACTGCTGGACGTTATCGTTGATCGCGGCGCTGGCGTCATGGCGAATCGCACCCTCGCGGCTTTGAAAACGTTGTTCGCTTGGTCTATCGGCCGCGATGTTTTGGCGGCGAGTCCGGCCGCGGGCTTGAAGGCGCCGACCGCGGAAACGCATCGCGATCGCGCGTTGTCGGACGGTGAATTAAAGGCAGTCTGGCACGCGGCGGAAAGCATCGGCTGGCCTTTCGGCTCTGCCGTGCAAGCTCTAATATTGACCGGCCAGCGCCGCGAGGAAGTCGGCGCGATGTCGTGGCGAGAGATCGACGCGGCGCGGACGACATGGACGATCCCGCGAGCCAGGGCGAAGAATGACTCGGAGCATGCCGTCCCGATCTCACCAGCCCTTGCCGCCCTTCTCGATCGACTGCCGAGGGTCGCGGGCGAGGCGAAGCTGATATTCACGACGAACGGTTCGACATCAATTTCCGGCTGGTCGAAAGCGAAGGCGGCGATTGACGAGAAGGCGCTCGAGCTTCTCAAGAAGTGGGCGGTAGAGCGCGACGAAGATCCGGCCGAGATTACCTTCGCCGATTGGCGGTTGCACGATATTCGCCGGACCGTGGCGACAGGACTGGCCAAGCTGCGCGTCGACCTGCCCGTGATCGAAAAAATCCTGAATCACGTTTCGGGCAGCTTCGGCGGCATCGTATCCGTCTATCAAAAGCACAGCTTCGCCGATGAAAAGCGCGCCGCGCTCGACGCGTGGGGGAACTTCGTGACCGGGCTAGTCACGGGCGGGCCAGCGAGCAACGTCACGCCGTTGCGGAAGGCGGCGTCGTGATCGAGCCCGCTTATATGGTGCATGCGCGGCAGAAAAATCCCGCGCTCGGCGATGACGACGCCGCATTTATGATCGAGCAAATCCGCCTTCTCAGCATCCGGTATGAGCAAGAGGCGGATGATCAACCACATCGGCAAATCAAGAAAATAGGCAAGGCGATCAATCATCTTGCCGACGCTCTCAAAGAGCTTGAGGAGGTGCGGGCGATCGACAAGAGCGACCGGCCCGAGCCGCCTCTCATGCTCGCGATGCGATCAAGCCTGGCCGAATTGGAGCGAGCCCGCGATCAGATGGCGTCGACTGTCGAATTCCGGCGCAGCGTCGTCTTTGAGGAGCATGTAACGCTCGCCCGCGCCCGCGACATCGACGCGCCGCTCGAGCACTTCGTCGTGGCCGTGTCCCGTCTCTGGCGAGATCATGCTGACGCAACGCTTGGGTTAGGACGGACCGAGCGAGGCCATAGCAATCCCTTTTCGCGGTTCGTTATGGCGGTTCTCGCAGAGGCCAAGGCGGATGCGCTAACGGAAGATCGTCTTCGCAATTTTCTGCGCGATCATGCTTTGCCTTCCATGGATGACGACGGCGTGATCAGGGGTGGGCGGAAGCGGGCCTCAAAATAGTAAAACGGCCCACCGTTACAACGCCGGCCGCATGCGTAAATTCCTAGTCCTCAAGTGAGCATCACGAGAGGACATCATGGAACAAAAAGCCGATATCTATCTGACCGCGCAGCAGATTTGCTCCCGGTATAGCATCGTCAAGATGACCCTGTGGCGTTGGTTGAAAGACGACGCCATGGCTTTCCCGAAGCCGTTCGTCATCCATCGCCGCCGCTATTTCCTCGAAACTGAAGTTGTCGAGTGGGAACGCCGCCGGGCCGCTTCGGCGCGGAGGGCGGCATGACCGACGCCCCCGATTGGCCCGGCCTGGCCACCGAACAGGTCGACAGCATCGCCGGCCAGCTTCTGATCTCGCTCGAAAAAGCCGATGCGCTGGTAGCCGCTTCGGCGATCACCGATGCCGAACGTCTCGAGATGGTCCTTCACCTTGAGGAGGTTGTCGCCAAGGCACTCCTGATCGTCGGATGCCCTCGCGAGGATCTCGCCGGCTGGCTTCGAACGATCGCCGACCGTGCCGCCGCGCTGCGGCTCCTCGATCTTCCGGCGGGGGGACATGCCTGATCATGTCCCCGAAAACGAATAGAGCCCCGGGCGGTTGCCGCCGCCGGGGCTCAGAAATCGACTTCGAACGCCACCACACATCGGGCATAAAGCCGGCGAGATCAAGGCAGGCGGCGCAAGAAGTCCGCGTCGGTGGCTGCGTCATCGGCCAGTTCGGCGTGCCGCCCAAGGCTCCCCGGCAAATATCGCGCGTCGAGATCCGTCTCGGCCGTCGACGGAACGAACTGCGCAAGCTCGCCGAAGATCGCATCGCGAGGCGAATTCCGCTCACCGACCCGCTTGGGCTGGCGCTCGTGCTTGCCGACATCGCCGCTCATAGCGCCGCAGGACTAGACGAGCGGACATTCGCCGACGCGGCAATTCGTGCGCGAGTGATCATCCCGGCCGACGTCGCCGAGCAGGCGGTCGATCGCGTACAGCGGGCGATCGTGCGCAAGGGAGGCAAGTATCGCCCGATCAGTGACGCCACCGCGGGCGAGGCAGTCCGGCTTCTGCGTGATGAGCGCATCCGGCTGGACATTCGAACGCTCGCCGCTGTCGACGAGAGCCCCGAGGAACGCCGCGCGTTCGTCCGGGAGGGCCGACAGCATCGCGACCGCGAGACCAAGCGCATCGTTCGCGGCTGCAAGCCCCGATCAGTTTTCGAGGCCGAGAGCCTGGCGAAGTCGCAACCATGGATCGCTCAAGGCGTCTCCCGCGCGACGTGGTTCCGTCGCCGCCAACACCGTGAGACAGGTGTGTCGGCGGACAGTCTTTCTTCTCTTGATGAACGCCGACACACCTGTCTCACGGAATGCCCAAGCGGCGAGATCCAGAGCGCTGGCGCCGCCCTTCGGGCTCCCTCATCCCCTCCGGAGCTTCGCTCCTCCGGCGATGGTTCCTTCATCGACGTTGCTCCTGCCCGTCGACCGCTCAATGTCGCTCCGCTCTCTCTAGAGAAGGCTCGGGAGCCGGGCCAAACTCCATCCGTCCAGAGCCTTTTTCTTCACCTCTGCAAATCAAGCGCACCGCCTCAGGCAGTGACTCTAAGCCTCGACGAAACCGAAAACCGCAAGGATCACGAAATGTCGAAAACCGATACTCCCGCTCCCGCCCCGGCCGCTTCCACGCGCGCTCGGATCGCCGAAGCCGCCGCGCTGCTCCGCGCCGGCCGTCCGATCGCCGCGGAGGCCGTGCTGCGGCCGCTGCTATTGACGCCTGCGCAGCCGCTACTGGCGCGACCGTTGGACTCGGCGAGGGCCGCATGATGGCCCTGACGCCGCGGATGTCGGCGCTCCTCACGTGGCTGGACGGCGGCCGTGGCGAGCGCAATCTCGGCCCCGGCATCGGTGCAGCAACAGTCGAAGCTGCCATTGCGTCCGGATTTATCCGGATCCGCTTCAGTCGCCTCCACGGCCGTCAATATCTGATCACCCGCGCCGGCAGCGCCGCTCTGCACGAGCACCAAATGGCATCGGCTCGGATGCCGCGGCCTGTTAGCCCCGGTTAAGGTGTTCGCTCGATTGCCGTCTCCGACGTCGCGTGCTTCGATCGGTGCACGCGACGTTGCTGCAGCGAAGACGACCTACGACCGAGGGAAACATGCCGAATATATCGATTGCTCACCGCCGCCGGATGAAGAACGCTTTCGATCCCGAGGTCGCCAGATACCTGGCGGCGGCAGCAACCGAAGGCCGGAAAGTGTCCTATGGCGAGCTCTCGGAGAAATTCGGCCGCACACCTCGTGGTTGGGGTGACCCGCTCGGCGGCATAGCTATACGCTGCCACGAGGCTGGCCTTCCGCTCCTGTCAGTGATTGTCGTCAACGCAGCAAGCGGACTGCCGTCGGTAGATGCGGTGCTTTATGCCGACCTCGGCCTGTCTAAAGATGACGAGGCCGCCGAGCAGCAGCGATGCTTTGCCTTCGATTGGACCAAGACCGAACTGCGACCGCGGCAAACTTAGGCCGTAGGGCGACTACCGACCAAGCATCCGCACAACACATGCCCGCCCCACCGGCGGGCTTTTTCATGAGCGAACTCCGTTCTCCGTCGGCGGTATCGACCGTGAACAGATCATAAACTCCGCCATAATCTCGCCACATTGACAAGAACAGCGGACTAGGATTAATTTCCTTTAGCGGGGCCCGGACGATTTATGTCGTCGGGCCCTTTTTCGTCTCAACTACGCGCAAGCGTGGAGCAGAGGGCGCCTATTCATGCGGGCTCGTAGCGGTTGGCCCAACATCGGCAATCGGACCTCCTCGGCGCCCGGCGGCTTCGGCCGCTCGAGCGGGTCAAGGTTCGAGAAATCGCGGCAACCAGCGGGTTCCTATCCTGCCAAGGAGCCAACCGGCGGCGGCGCAATGTTCGTCGCGCCGTCGCCACCTCTCGCTCGTCGCCCCTTCGCGGCCCCCGGGGGTGATTCTCAACTTTCCCGGATCATGCAGGACCGGCGCCCTGTCCATTCCGTGAGATCCGGCTCAAATAAAAACCGGGTGAAATTCGATGTGGCCGTTTAGCCGCCCCGTGCCCGTCGTCGCGAGCGAGACGAAATCGCTCGCCGCGCCTGATGCCGAATTGCTCGCCATCTTCGGCGCAGCGACGAGCGACTTTGCGGTCGGCCTAAGCCGCGCCCTCACCGTGCCCGCCGTCCAGCGTGCGATTGCGCTGATTGCCGGGTCGATCGCCGCGTTCCCGATCCTCGTCGAGCGCCGGGAAGGCGGCGCGTGGAAATCCGACGCCGAGCATCCGGTCGCGGCGCTGTTCGATGCCGGCCCGAACGAGTGGTCATCGACGTTCGACCTGGTGCGCGACGTCATCGCCACCGCGCTCACCCACGATCAGGGCGGACTCGCATGGGTGAACCGTCTCGACGGCCGCGCGATTGAAATCGTCCGCTACGAGCCGGCGCATTATGCCGTGACCTTCTCGACGGACGGGCGGCAGGAACCGGCTTTCGCGATCAACAATCGCCCGGCGCTCGCTGCCGACGTCATCTATCTGCGCTCGCCCTTCGGCCGTTCGCCCCTGTCGCTGGCCGCCGACGCGATCGGCGTCGCCAAGGCGATGGAAGTCCATGCGGGCAATCTGTTCAGCCGCGGCGCGCGCCCGTCCGGCGTCATCGAAGCACCGAAGACGCTTGGCGACGAAGGCTTGAAGCGCATGAAGGCCGGTTGGCAGGCCGCGCACGGCGGCGCCGAGAATGCCGGCCGCACCGCAATCCTGTGGGATGGCGCGACGTTCCGCCCGCTCACTTTCTCCAGCACCGATGCGCAGTTCCTCGAGCTTCGCAAAGAGCAAGTCGTCGAGATCGCCCGCGCTTTCGGCGTGCCGCCGTCGATGCTCTACGAGATGAGCCGCGCCACCTGGTCCAACAGCGAGCAGGCTGCAAAGGAATGGCTCGCCGCGCTCGAACTGTGGATGCAGCCGCTAGAGGGCGCCATGCGCCGGGCGTTGTTCTCGGCCGAAGAGCGGCCCGATTGGCGCGTGCGCTTTGATCGCGATGACTTCTCGGCCGTCGATTTGACGGCGCGGGCAACCGCCATCAACGGCCTGATCGCCTCGCGGACGCTGTCGCCGAACGAAGGCCGAGGCTGGCTGGACATGCCGCCGCGCGCCGGCGGCGATGTCTACGAAAACCCGAACACGGGCGCCTCACAGCCTGGCACCGCGCCGGCCCTGGCAGACGAGGCCTGATCATGGACCGCGTCTATTTCGAGACGAAGATCCTCACCGACGATGCCGGCGCCATCTCCGGCATCGCATGGAAGTATGACCAGCCCGACCGTATCGGCGACGTGATCGAAGCCGGCGCCTTCGCCAAGGCGGCGCTGCCGCTGCCGATGCTCTTCGGCCACGACATGAATGATCCCGTCGGCATATGGGATTCCGCAGAGGACAAGGGCACCGGCTGGCAGGTGAAGGGCCGGCTCCTAGTCGACGACGTCGCCCGCGCCCGCGAGGTGCGCGCCCTCGTCCAGAGCGGCGCCGTGCGCGGCCTCTCGATCGGCTTCGTCACCAAGCAGGCCACCGCTCGGCCTGGCGGCGGCCGCACCATCAAATCCTTGGAACTGTTCGAGGTGAGCCTCGTCACGGTTCCCATGCATCCCGGCGCGCGCGTCACGAGCGCGAAGTCGGCAGTCCAGGCCCTCGCCATTGCCGAGGCCATCCACCGGGCGACGGCCCGCATCGCAGCGAGGTAGATCATGCGACACGTGACGAAGAATGCGCTGCTCGCCGGCGCGACGCTGATCCGCAAGGGCGAGGAAGACGATCCCGTCGCGCTCGTGACCAAGGCCGTCGATGACCTTGCGAAGACGGTCGACGATCGGCTGAAGGCCGTCGAGAGCAAGGGCGTCGACCTGAAGCCGCTCACCGAACGTCTCGACAAGATCGAGGCCAAGGCCAACCGTCCTGCGGGCGAAGAGAAGAAGGCGGCCGAGCCGACCGTCGAGCGCAAGGCCTTCAGCACCTATCTCCGCCTCGGCAATGCGGCGCCGGCGGATGAACTAAAGACGCTGACCGTGTCCTCGGACACGCAGGGCGGCTATCTGGCGCCCGTCGAGATGTCGACGGAGATGATCCGCGATATCACGGAATATTCGCCGATCCGCAGCATCGCCAGCGTCCGTTCGACCGGCGCGCCGGCCGTCTCCTACCCGAAGCGTACCGGCATCACGAACGCGCTATGGAAGGGCGAGACGCAGGCGCAGGGCGCCAGCGAGCCGAGTTTCGGACAGGTCGAGATCCCCGTCCGCGAGATCAACACCTATGTCGACGTGAGCAACCAGCTTCTCGCCGACAGCGGCGGCAATGCCGAGGCCGAGGTGCGGCTCGCTCTGGCTGAAGATTTCGGCGCCAAGGAAGGCCTCGCCTTCGTCTCCGGCGCTGGCGTGCTGCAGCCCGAAGGCCTGATGACCAATCCTGATGTCGGCTATGTCGCCACGGGCAACGCATCGACGCTCGGCACTGCGCCGGCCGATAAGCTGATCGACCTGTTCTATTCGCTGAAGGCCGCTTACCGGAACCGCGGCACCTGGCTCATGAACGGCTCGACGCTCGCGGCTGTCCGCAAGCTGAAGGACTCGACGACGAATATCTATCTCTGGCAGCCCTCGCTCGTCGCCGGCCAGCCGGAGACGATCCTCGGCCGTCCCGTCATCGAAGTGCCTGACATGGCTGGCGTCGGCAGCGCGGCCGAGCCGATCGCCTTCGGCGACTTCGAAAGCGCCTATCGCATCGTCGATCGCGTCGGCCTGTCGATCCTCGTCAACCCGTACCTCCTGGCGACGAACGGCATCACCCGCATTCACGCGACCCGCCGCGTCGGCGCGGCCGTGATCCAGCCGGCGGCGTTCAAGAAGCTGCGCTGTTCCACCTCGTAAGGCCTGACCTCGCGGGCCGGCGGCGGTCGCCGGTTCGCTTTCCCATTCTCGCGACAGGAGCGTTCCATGCGCGATCTCGTCCATAATCTCGGCGCCGTGCTGGCGCTCTCCCCGGCGGTCCAGGCCGCCACCATCAAGGGCAACGCGATCGACCTGCAGGGCTTCGATAGCGTGATGTTCGTGATCAATACTGGCGCCATCGCCTCGTCCGGCAATTTCACCGTGACGGTGCAGGAATCGGACACGACGACAGACGGCGACTTCACCGATGTCGCGGCCGGCGATCTCCTCGGCTCGACACTAGTCAATCCGCTGACGGCGGACGGCTCGTTCAAGATCGGCTATCGCGGCTTCAAGCGCTATGTCCGCGTCGTCGCCACGAAGAACAGCGGCACCTCGATTGCCGCCGGTGCTGTCGCGATCAAGGGCCGCGCCCTCAAGGCGCCCGTCGCCTGATGCCGTCCCGCGCGCCCCGTGTCTGCGGCCTCTGTGGCGGCGTTCATCAAGCCGGTGAACGCTGCCGCATCGCCGTTGCGCGGGACGCGGAACGGAAGGCCGCGGCCGATCAACGCCGGCCTTCGGCGCGCGAGCGTGGCTATGATTCGAAATGGGACCGCGAGCGCGCGGCCTATCTCAAAGTGCACACCGCGTGCGTCCGCTGTTCCGGGCCGGCGACCGTCGTCGACCATATCCAGCGCCACGGCGGCGACTTCCGAAAGTTCTGGAACCGCTCGAATTGGCAGCCCATGTGCGCGCCCTGCCACAACGGCCGCAAGCAGTCGGAAGAACGGAGGGCGTTCCGATGATCACCAACCTCATTGACGCCAAGGCCTTCCTCCGCGTCGACTTTGACACCGACGACGCTTTGATCGAGCGCACGATCGCGGCCGCCGAGGCGCATATCGAGACGATGCTCGGCTATCGGCTCGATGACGGATCGTCGCCGCTCTATGTCGAGCCGCCGCTGCGGCAGGCGGTCCTGCAGCTTGTGGCGCACTGGTATGACGCCCGGCAGCCGGCGACCGATACGAGCCTCGCCGAGGTGCCGTTCACCGTCGCCGACATCATTCGCGAATTTCGGACGTGGAGCTTCTGACGATGCGCGGCCGGAAGCCCGAGACGATTGTCCCCGGCGCATCGCTCGCCGCGGTGCCGCGCGCGCCCGCCTGGCTCTCCCGTTTTGCCAAGGCCGAGTGGCGCCGCGTGGTGCCCGATCTCGTCGAGCGGCGGCTGATCACCGCGGCGGATCTCGGCACCGTCGAAAACTTCTGCGCCGCTCAAGCGCGGGTGCGCGAGATCGAGCTTGAGATGCGCAAGGGCGGCAAGGTCGACCCGGTGCTCGTGCGTGCCGCCGACCGCGCCATGCAGACCGCCCGCCAGATTGCCGGCGAGCTTGGCCTTACACCCGTCAGTCGCTCCCGGGCTGTGATCCGCAGCGCCGAGGCGGAGAGCGACGCCGACGACCTGGGGCTCGACTGATGGCCTCGACCCATCCCGCATGGATTTTCGATGGCTCGGAGATTGCCGATCCGCTCGGCCATGGCGAACGCGCCGTGAGATTCCTCCGCGCGCTCCGCCATCCGAAGAGCGTGTTGAAGGGCGGCGCGTTCTCGCTCGACCCCTGGCAGGAGCGAATCGTCCGCCGGATCTACGGACCGCGGCATCCGGACGGATCGCGCGTCGTGAAGAACGTCATTCTGCTGCTGCCGCGCGGCAATCGAAAGACGTCGCTTGCCGCTGCGCTTTCGCTGCTGCATGCGATCGGCCCGGAGCGCGTCCCCGGCGGCGAGGTGGTGACGGCGGCGGCGGATCGGAAACAAGCCCGTCTCGCCTTCGCCGAGGCGGTCAATATCGTCCGCGCCACGCCAGCAGCCGACCGCGCCACACGCGTCATCGATTCGCGCAATCGCCTTGTGTCGGTCGCGCATGGCTCATTCCTCGAATCCGTCTCCTCCGATGCCGGCGTGCAGCATGGTCGGACGCCCGTCTTCGCCTTCGTCGACGAGCTTCACGCGCACAAGAAGCGCGACACCTGGGACGTGATCAGATCCGGGCTCACGAAAACCGCCGGTTCGCTCCTGGTCGTCGCCACGACGGCGGGCCGAGGCGCGGAGAACATCGCAAGCGATATCGTGTCCTATGCGCGCAAGGTGGCGGCCGGCGATCTCACGGACCCGGCGACGCTGCCGATCCTGTTCGAAACCGCAGGTGATGCCGACTGGCGCGATGAAGCCGTGTGGCGCCGTGCCAATCCCGGCCTAGCGCATGGCTATCCCGATATTGAAGGCCTTCGCCAGCTTGCCCGCGAGGCCGAGGATCGGCCCGGCGATCGCGAGGCGTTCCGGCAACTCAATCTGAATGTCTGGCTCGACCACAGCGCCGCACCCTTCGTCGACATGGCCGTCTATGACGAGGGCGACGCGCCAATCGATCTCTCCGACCTCGAGGACCGCCCGTGCTGGCTCGCGGTCGATCTCTCCTCGAACTCTGATTTGACCGTCATCCTCGCGTGCTGGCAGGACGGTGACGACGCCTATGTCGTGCATCCGTGGTTCTTCTGCCCGAACGACAATCTCCGTGGCCGGGCCGATCGCGATGGCGTGCCCTATCCGACATGGGCCGAGTCCGATTTCATCACGCCGACGCCCGGCAATGTCGTCGACTTCCGCGTGGTGGAGGAGAAGATCCGCGACCTTTGCGCGACCTTCGATGTTCAGGAGATCGCCTTCGATCCGCACCTCGCCCGCAACATGATGTCGAACCTTGCCGAGGATGGCTTCCCGGCCGTCGAGATGCGGCAGGGCTGGGTGACGATGGCGCCGGCGATCAAGGAACTCGAGCGGGCGATCGTCGCGCGACGCTTCCGTCACGGCGGGCATCCCGTGCTGCGCTGGAACTTCCAGAACATCGCCGTCGAGACCGACAAAGCCGGAAACAAGGCGTTCCACAAAGGCAAGAGCCGGGACCGTATCGACGGTGCGGTCGCTGCCGCAATGGCCGTCGCCCGCTGCGCAGCCGGCTCGACCGAGCGATCCGTCTATGACAGCGCCGACGCCTGGTCGGAAGAACTGGCATTCTTCTAGGAGCGGACAGCCATGGCGAAATCGAGGATCTCAGGCGGCCCGGAAGTCACCGCCAACATGCGCCAGCTTGCGAACCTCGTCGCCGGCCCGGGAAACTCGGCCTCGAAGCGCGCGCTCGAGCCGACGCTCACCGAGGCGAAGCGCAACCTTCAGGCTGACGGGTCGGTGCGCACCGGCCAGCTTCTTCGTGACCTGATCATCAAGCGCCAGCGCTCGCCGAAGACCAAGCCGCTCTACCGGGTCGGAGCCGGCGGCGACTCGACGTCGATCGCGCACCTCGTGGAATTTCCGGTCAAAGCCCACATCGTCGGCGGCATCTTCGCGGGCGCGAAGCATCCGGGCACGCCTGGCACGCGCTTCATGACGCGAGCCTATGACGCGACGAAAGCGGAAGTTGTCGCGCGTTGGGCGGCCGAGATCGGCCCGGCAATTCAGAAGCAAGCCGCCGTCCTCGCCCGACGCGCGGCGAAGAAAGCCGCAAAGGCCGCGAAATGACCAGCGCCGTCGAACTCTGCATTCAAGCTCTGCTTGCCGATCCCGGCGTCGCCCTCATCGCGTCGTCGCGGGTGTTCGCTATCGCCGCGCCGCAGAAGGTCACCCGACCGGCAATCGTCGTGTCGCTGGTTAGCGAGGATCGCACGATGATCCTCGGCGGCCCGGCGCAGTGGCCGGACAGTCGCGTGCAGGCGCTCTGCATGGCGTCGACCGCGCTCGGCGCGATCTCGACCGGCGAACGCGTGATCGCCGCGCTTGAAGTCCTCAGCAACTACAATCCGGAGCCCGGCGTCTATGCCGCCTTCACCAAGACCGGACCCGATTTCACGAACTATGTCGACGACCTTTCCCTCTTCGCCCGGTTCCTCGATTGGCGCATTCAGTGGAGGCCGGCACCATGAATATCGGCAATCTCGACCGCATCGCCGAGCTTCACCGCGACATCCCGACCGGCGAGCGCGACGAACTCAATGAGCCGATCACGGTCGATACCGTCGTCGCCACCTTTCGGCTCGGCCAGACGATCAAGGCCACTGACGAGCGCTTCGCCGCCGAACAGCGCTACGGCGAGCGCGTCGTGACCTTCTCGGCCTGGTGGCGGCCCGACATCACGGAAACCGACCGGCTCAAGGTCGACGGCGTGACCTTTGAGATCCTCGGCCTATCCGAGATCGGCCGGCGGCAGGGCCTCGAGATCAGCGCGAAGGCGATCAACCCATGAGCACGACCGAATCCATTGGCGCCATTTCGGTATCCCTTCAGGCCGACCTTACGCCCTATGCCGTGAGCCTCAACCGCGGCGCTGTCATCACCGGCGATTTCACCCGGAACGTTGACCGCCGGCTCGGCGCACTGGATGCATCGTTCCACCGTGTCGGCGCCTCCGCCAGCGGCGCCCTGAAGGGCTTGGCGACCGGCTTCGTCGGCGGCCTCGCAGCGGGTGCGGTCGCTGAATTCACCAGCGCGGTGCAGGGCGCCGTCAAGAGCGTGGCCGACCTCAAGGCGCAGGCGCAGCAGGCGGGCGTCGGCGTCGTGGCGTTCCAGAAGCTCGGCGCGGCCGCGGTACAGGCACGCGTCGGCGCCGACGCCCTGGTCGACGGGTTGAAAGAGCTACAGCTTCGCGGCGCCGAATTCGCGACGACGGGCAAGGGCTCGGCGGCCGACGCCTTCGCCCGCCTCGGCTACAGCGCCGATGACTTGAAACGGAAGCTGGCCGATCCCTCGGCGCTGTTCCTCGAGATCATCGGCAGACTGCAGCGGCTCGACAAGGCCTCGCAGATCCTCAACCTCGACGAATTGTTCGGCGGCACCGGCGCGGAACAGTTCGTGCGCTTGGTCGACCTTGGCGCCGACAAGATGCGCGCGCTAGGCGACGAGGCGGAGGGCGCCGGCCGGATCATCGATTCGGCGCTCGTCGATCGGGCGGCAGAGCTCGACGCCAAGTTCAATGCGGTCGCCGAGACGATCCGCGTCAACCTGGTCCGCGCCGTCGTCGCCGCTTCGGCTTCCCTCGCCCCGCTCGTCGCCCGATCGAATGCGCTCGACACCAGCCTGACCAACCTGGTCAACAATCCGAACCTGAAGAATTTCAACAAATTCCTGTTCGGCGAATCCTTCTTCGGCCTCGAGGTGTCGAAGCCGATCGCCAATGATCCGGCCGGCGATGCCCGCGAGGCACAGCGCGGGCGGGCCTTCTCCGAACTGAACCGGCCCGCGGCCGCCGAGCCGGTCGATCAATCGAACCTCCCCCCGCTGCCGAAGCGTCCGCCGAACCTTCTCGACTATGATCCCGACGCCGCACCCGCAATCCGCACGGAGCGCGACGCCGTCGCCGACCTGATCGCCTCGCTCGAGGAGGAGATCCGTCTTGTCGGCGCATCCGATGCCGAGTGGGCCCTGTCCAACAATCTCCGCGCGGCCGGCGCCAATCTCACCGATGACCAGCGCGCCCGGATCGAAGAACTGACGCTGTCGCTCGACGCCGAAACCAAGGCGCAGCAGGCGGCGACCGAAGCGCGGGACGCCTTCAAGAGCATCGCGCATGACACGCTCGGCGGCTTCGTCTCGGATCTCCGGCAAGGCAAGTCGGCCGCCGATGCTCTCACGGGCGCGCTCGATCGCCTGGCCGACAAGCTGATCGACATCGCCTTGAACAAGGCGCTCGACGCCGCCACCGGCAAGGGTGGCCTCCTCGGTGCGTTCGCCGCCGCCCTGGCTCCGGCCGCGCTGGCGCCGCTGCCCCGATCCCGCCCGCTCAATCTCGGCGACACCATCCCGCAGGGTCCGCTCCCGGCCGTCGAGCGGTACGATTTTCGCGCGCCGATGGCCGCAGCGGCCATGGCGATCAAAGCTATGGAGAGCGCCGGCAGCGGCGGCTATAGCGCGCTCGGCGCGATCCAGCCGGACGGCGACCGCGCCTATGGCGCCTATCAGGTCATGGGCAAGAATATCGGGCCGTGGTCGGAAAAGTGGCTCGGCCGGACCCTCTCGACGCAGCAGTTCCTTGACCAGCCCGACGATCAGGATCGGATATTCCAGCGCCAGTTCGGCGCCTATGCCAATAAATACGGCATGAGCGGCGCTGCGCAGGCGTGGCTGGGCGGCGAAGGCTCGATCGGCAAGCTCGCCCGGACCGATTCGAACGGCACCAGCGTCGGCGAATATGGCTCGCGGTTTGACGGGCTGTTCGCCAAATTCTCGAAAGCCGAGCCGGCGGTCGACAAACTCGCCTCTTCAGCGAGCGACGCCGCCAGTGCAACGGGCAAGCTCGGCTCCGGCCTGTCGGACCTCACCGGCAACGTCGCCAAGAGCGCGAGCAGCATCACGTCGTCGGCCGGCGGCATCACGGCGGCCGGAACCAAGCTGGAGACCAGCGCCACCGGCCTGGCGCAGCAGTCGACCGGCGCCTTTCAGTCGCTGTTCGGCGCACTCGGCGCCGGCATCGACGGGCTGTTGCAAGCGATCGGCAGCGGCGGCGGCGGTATCCTCTCCTCGATCTTCAGCGCCGTCACCGGCGGCGGATCGGTGAAGGCGGCAACCGGCGGCGCGATTCACGGCCCCGGCTCCGGCACGAGCGACAGCATTGCCGCCTGGCTGTCGAACGGCGAATTCGTCGTCAACGCGGCGTCGACCCGCAAATTCCTGCCGCTGCTCCACGCCATCAACGACAACCGCGGCGACTTCTCGGCCATCGGGCCGGTTGACGCCGCACCGCGATTCGCTGCTGGCGGTCTAGTGGCCGCCAATGAAATTCGTCAGAGCGGGGGCTTGAGCGGCGGCGGAGGCGGTTCAACGACGACGATCAACATCATCGATCGCAACAGCAATGCCGTGACGCAGAAGCGGTCCACGGACGCCAACGGCAATGAAAAGATCGACGTGATGATCGACGCCATCGTCGGCGACAAGCTCAAGACGCCCGGCACGCGGTCAAACTCCGTGCTGAAGAAGAACATGGGAATTCGGCAAGGAATGAGGAAAATCTGATGACGCAGATCGCTTACAAATACACCTCCGCGGCACCCGCGCTGCCGGACCTGTCGGTCGCAATGCCGGAACTCGGTGAGGGCGCCGCGCTCCGCCTGGGGATGAAGGACATGCAGGCGCTGCGGGATAACTTCGGCGACGGCTGGTTCACCGAGGCGCCGTCACGGTGCAATTCGATCGACGTGGCCTATATCGCCGCCGTCATCGAACGCGCCGGACGATTCCATGGCGAGCCGGCGCCGATCGACATCGAAATGCATCCCGATGTCCCGATCGCCACTTTCGCTCAGCGGGCGCTCGACGTTGTGTTCCTCGCCGTGTTCGGCCGGCGCTTCGAGGATGAACTGCGGCACCGGCTTCAGGCGAACGCGGCGGCAGCGAAGGCCGAGGACGGCGATCCGGCCGAAGCCGCGGCCTGGTAGTCACTCGACGCATAGCGGCTGCCCGCGACGCCCGTTGCCAAGATGGCTGCGGGCGTTTTCTAATCCTGTCCGTCAGCAGCACTGATGCGAGCGGCATTCGCATCTGCAAACCATTCCACCGGCGTCCGTGGGCGCTTGTTCTGCATCTTCATGTAGGGCGCCACAAGAGTATGTAAGCTTCTCGGGAAATCGGCAACTTTTCGGAAGGCGTGCCATTTCCTCTTCACGATAAGCTGTCTATCCGGTGGCTCAAGCGGCCCTTTTAGTTCTTCGACAGCAGCCTGAAGGCTCAATAGCTCGTCCCAAGTTTCACTGAGATACCCGTAAACATCCTGTCCGAACAAAAAACGAGCCTCACGCATCATCAGCATATAGTTCAGTAGATCCTCTTCTGACGGAGATCCGTTGCGGATGACCGGCGATAGCGCTTTTAGCGCCTGAATATAAACAGAAAATCTCTTTTCAAAGACGTCGACAACGAGCTTCTCGCGTGCGGTGAACCATTGCCCCCAAGCTATAGCCGCGGCCATAAGCGCTATGGCGCCGCTCAATAGACCCATAGCCACCGATCCGTCCATGTGGCGCCCCTCCGATGCCCGACCCCAGTATCACGCTGATTCCGCCTTGCCGGGAAGGCCGCTCCCTTAGCAGGGGAGTGGGCGTATTCGTTTGTGTCGAAGGCGCCGACGAACTAGGGCCGCCCGACAACGGTAACCGGCCCACCAATGAGAAGCTCTACGAAGCCCGTAGGTTTGTCCCGCCAGTACCGAATCGCAGCCGGCGCCATATATGTGGCATAAGCCGCAGTTTGCTGGGTATCCATGACAGCCATGTCGCCCCGATGGACTTTCATCGTCAACGGGAACTCGACAGTAACGATTGAGCCAGTCGGCCTAAAGCTATCTCGGAAGGACGTAGCGGCGTCTACCGTCTCGGCCGCAAATACACAATCGAAACGCGAGGGCTTGCCGGGGTCGATTGCCTGTCGTGCCGTTTCTAGCGCGATTTCCCACATCACCGATGCGATGTCGCCCGGCGTGGGCATCGGGCCATTAGGTCGATAGATCCCCCAATTGCGACCATGAGATCCCGGGTCAATGATGTCCCCAATGTTCCATTGGGCCAGAGTGACATGGAAGGCAAACGTCATTCTTCATTGCGCCGACGGTCCATCCCTCGGCTCCCTGGTTAAGTCTCACCATGTCGCATCTATGTCGCGCGGGGCCACCGAGTCGCATGGAGATCATGAGAACCTCGGGTAACGCATGCCCTCGCCGATACCCCCGAGGTTACCCGGAAAAGCAAAAGGGGCCGGATGTGATCCGACCCCTTCCATTATCCCGTTGAATTAACGGGGAAATCTGGCTCCGCGAGTTGGACTCGAACCAACGACCCGGTGATTAACAGTCACCTGCTCTACCAACTGAGCTATCGCGGAACAGCACGTTTCGTGCCGCGGGCGTCGCTATAGCAAAGGCTTGATCGGCTTGCAAAGCCTTAAAATCGCGAAAGCCACCTGCCATCCACAGGCGCGGGCGCAGATGACGGCTAAATGGCTTGGCAGTTCGCCGTCGGAGACGGCCGAGCTCCCGGATCGTCGGAATTTCGTCGACCATAACGGTCGGCGCGTAGCGTGGCTGCGACAGGAGACGCTGCGAGGAACCAGGAGCGCGCCGACAGGTCCCAGATGAGATGCAGCTGACCACACTCGAAGCTGCAGACCGCTGCGGCGATGACCCGTCACCGTGCCGTCATCCACAGCCTACCAAGCGCTCGGATTGAGTGTTGACGCTGCCAGCGCGGCGCTGTACGTAACTGCCACCGAACGCAATCCGGCTGCGCAACACTTGCAGCGCTTCAGGATAAGGCCATAACAGGCTGATGCGATTGGGGAATAGTTTAATGGTAGAACAGCGGACTCTGACTCCGCTAGTCTTGGTTCGAATCCAGGTTCCCCAGCCACTCCTTCAAGACCTCAGAATTTCGCCTTTTTGAGCCGGTCGATCCGCGGGGCGCTCAGCTATCCGACCTATTTGAGGAACTGGACGGCCGCGGCATCCCGATCATGCTCGAGCATCTCGCCGATTCCGATTATCCGGAAGCGCGCGATCATTTGAAGAGCGTGGGCCGCTCGCTGGGCATCACCATCTGAGATAGTCGACGCGTTTCCGCGAACGAAATACCGGGGCGGAGCTGCGTCGCGCTGCTCCGCTCCTGCCCGCATGGCAAGACGGCGCTGGCGCAGCGATAAAGCCACGCCGAAACCGGGCGTTCCTGCGTCGGCGTAGCCCCGGCGCTTGACCAAATGTCCACACGCGATCGTGAGGCGCCGCAGGACGTGCGCCTCATTGGCTCGATCCAGAAAGCCGGCGATATTGGTCGCCCATGTCATGTCCGCCTGTGCATCGTCCGGCCCGAGCGCGACACGCATCCTCGCAGCCCCCTGGCTACGCGTTACGCACGCCCTCGCCCACCCGCTCTCGCGCCGCGCCTACCGCTCGTTCAAGGTCCGGAAGACCCGCGTCGCCGGCACCTCTGCGCATGTCCAGCGGGGCTTTGCAGAAGAATGACATCTAAGCTTCAAAGAGGCATGATAGCGTCTGCAAATAGACGGCTTAGGATCCATGATTTCTATGGGAACGGGCGCTCGGGGCGTCAGGCCGCGAACGGGAGAAAAAGAATGAAGACCATCGGGATGCGGTTGACAGTATCTGTTCTGGCCCTGACCGCTTCGGCCGGGCTCGCCTTCGCTCAGAGCGACGAGCTCATCGCTGCGGCCAAGAAGGAAGGCTCGCTCACCACGATCGCGCTGCCGCATGATTGGTGCGGCTATGGCGACGTCATCGCCGGCTTCAAGGCGAAATACGGCATCGAGGTCAACGAACTCAATCCGGATGCCGGCTCGGCGGACGAGATCGAGGCGATCAAGGCCAACAAAGGCAATACCGGCCCGCAGGCTCCCGACGTCATCGATGTCGGCCTGTCCTTCGGACCCTCGGCCAAGGCCGAAGGCCTGATCCAGCCCTACAAGGTCTCGACCTGGGACTCGATCCCGGACAGCGCCAAGGACGCCGACGGCTACTGGTATGGCGACTATTACGGCGTCATGGCCTTCATGGTGAACAAGGACCTCGTCAAGACGATGCCGACCGACTGGTCGGACCTGCTCTCTGACGAATATGCGAACGCGGTTGCGCTCGCCGGCGCGCCGCAGACCGCCAACCAGGCGATCCAGGGCGTGTTCGCGGCCGGCCTCTCGGCTGCCAAGGGCGATGTCGCCAAGGCAGGCGAGGAAGGCCTCAAGTTCTTCGCCGAGATGAACAAGAAGGGCAATTTCGTCCCGGTCACCGGCAAGTCGGCCTCGCTCGCGCAGGGCACGACGCCGATCATCATCGCCTGGGACTATAATGCGCTTTCGTGGCGCGATGTCCTCGCTGGCAACCCGCCGGCCGAGGTCATCATCCCGAAGACGGGCGTCGTCGCCGGCGTCTATGTCCAGGCGATCAGCGCCTTCGCGCCGCATCCAAACGCCGCCAAGCTCTGGATGGAATATCTCTATTCGGATGAAGGTCAGCTCGGCTGGCTCAAGGGCTATTGCCACCCGATCCGCTTCAACGCGCTCGCCAAGGAAGGCAAGATCCCGGCCGACCTGCTGGCCAAGTTGCCTGCAGCGGAATCCTACGCCCCGGCCATCTTCCCGACGCTCGAGCAGCAGGCCGCGGCCAAGGAAGTGATCGCCAAGAAGTGGAGCGAAGTCGTCGGCGCCGACGTCGCCAAGTAGTCGCCTGAAGGAGCGGGCGCCGCCCTCGACAGGGTTGGCGCCCGTTCCCAATCAGCCGGCGCGGTTTGCCGGCTCACGATGCACGCCTTGCCCGGGATTGCCATGAGCACCACCGCACTGCCGGCGACCGCCGCACGCGAGAGACGGATCACCTGGTCCTGGCTCGGCATCCTGCCCTTCCTGCTGTTCTCGCTGATGTTCCTGCTGCTGCCGGCCGCCAACCTCATCGTCGGCGCATTCCAGGACCCGAGCGGAAACTTCACGCTGCAAAACATCGTCAATCTCGGCCAGCCCGCGATCATCCGCTCCTATACGCTGAGCTTACAGATCAGCGCCGCCTCGGCGTTCGGCGGCGTTCTGATCGGATTCGCGCTCGCGCTCGCGACGATCCTCGGCGGCCTGCCGCGCTGGGTTCGCCCGACATTGATGACCTTCTCCGGTGTCGCCTCGCAATTTGCCGGCGTGCCCCTCGCCTTCGCCTTCCTGGCGACGCTCGGGCGCACCGGCCTCGTGACGGCGCTGCTCTTCAGCATCTTCGACATCAACATCTACCGCGGCGGCTTCAACCTCCTGTCATTCTGGGGGCTGACCATCACCTATCTCTATTTCCAGATCCCGCTGATGGTGCTGGTGGTCTCGCCGGCGTTGGATGGACTGAAGCGCGAATGGCGCGAGGCTGCGGCCATTCTCGGCGCGACGGGCACGCAATACTGGACGATGATCGCGTTCCCGATCCTGTGGCCGAGCCTTCTCGGGGCGTTCCTGCTGCTGTTTGCGAATGCCTTCGGCGCCATCGCCACCGCTTATGCGCTGACGGGCTCCTCCTTCAACATCGTCACGATCCTGCTCTATGCTCAGATCCGCGGCGACGCGCTGCATGACCCCAATCTCGGCTACGCGCTGGCGCTCGGCATGATCGTCATCACCGGCGTCTCGAACGGCGCCTATATCTGGCTCGCCTCGCGCAGCGCACGGTGGATCCGATGAAACAGTCCCGGCTCTTCCCCTGGATCGGCTTCATCTTCGGCGCGATCTACTTTCTCGTTCCCCTGATCGCGACGTTCGAGTTCTCGCTGCGCATGCAGCGCGGCACCTATTCCTTCAAGGCCTATCAGGTCGTGCTCGCCGACCCGGGCTTTCAGGCGAGCTTTTCCTATTCGGCGCTGATCGCATTGCTGACCATCATCGTCGGCGTCGCGCTCGTGGTGCCGACCGCCTATCTGGTGCAGCTGAAGCTGCCGCGGCTGCGGCCCATCGTCGAGTTCATGACGCTGCTGCCGCTGGTGGTCCCGGCGATCGTGATCGTCTTTGGTTATCTCAGGATGTACAATTCGTCGTCCTGGCTGCCGATGACCGGCAGCGCCCGCAGCACCGATCTCCTGCTCATCTTCGCCTATGTGACGCTGTCGCTGCCCTACATGTACCGTTCGGTCGATACGGCGCTGCGAACCATCGATATCCGCACGCTGACTGAGGCGGCGCAGAGCCTTGGCAGCTCTTGGCCGCGTATCCTGATCCAGGTCATCCTGCCCAATATCCGCGTCGGCGTGCTCTCAGGCGCGTTCCTGACCTTCGCGATCGTCATCGGCGAGTTCACGATGGCCAGCCTTCTCAATCGCCCGGCCTTCGGACCCTATATGCAGTTGATCGGCGCCAACCGCGCCTATGAGCCGGCAGCCCTTGCCGTCATCGCCTTCGCCATCACCTGGGCCTGCATGGGCCTCATCCAGCTCGTCGCCAGTTTCTCGCCCGGCCAGAAGCGCTGACGCCAAAGGAAGACCCGAGGACCGCCATGGCTTTTCTCTCCATCGAGCGCATCACCAAGACTTTCGGCACATTGACGACCGTGAAAGGCGTCGACCTGGCCGTCGAGCGTGGCGAGTTCGTCACGCTGCTCGGGCCGAGCGGCTGCGGAAAGACCACAATCCTCCGGATGGTCGCCGGCTTCGAGACGCCAACGAGCGGCACGATCCGGATCGACGGCAAGGACGTGACCAACCTGAAGCCGCACCAGCGCAATATCGGCATGGTGTTCCAGGCCTATGCGCTGTTCCCGAACATGACGGTGGCCGACAACATCGCCTTCGGTTTGAAGGTAGCGCGCAAGAGCGGGTCGGAGATCGCCAGCCGGGTCAAGGAAATGCTGGAGCTCATCAAGCTGCCGCAGGTTGCCGAACGCTATCCCTATCAGCTTTCAGGCGGCCAGCAGCAGCGCGTGGCGCTGGCCCGCGCGCTGGCGATCAAGCCGCAGATCCTCCTCCTCGACGAACCGCTCTCGGCGCTCGATGCCAAGATTCGTGTCTCGCTGCGCGAGGAAATCCGCGCCGTGCAGCGCCAGCTGGGCATCACGACGATCTTCGTGACGCATGACCAGGAAGAAGCGCTGTCGATGTCCGACCGCGTGTGCGTGATGAGCGAGGGACGCATCGAGCAGCTCGGAACGCCGTTCGAGATCTATAACTATCCGAAGACCCGCTTCGTCGCGTCCTTTGTCGGCACGCTGAACATCCTGAGCGGCCGGGTCTCCGACGGCGCCGAGGGCCGTATCGTCGTCGACGGCCAGGAGATCGTGACGAGCCGCGGCCTCAACGGGGCCTCGACAGGCGATGCGCTTGCCGTGGCGCTGCGGCCCGAGGCGCTTTCCATCGGCCGGGCCAATGGCAGCAGCAATAATCTGGAAGGCACGATCGATGAAGTGCACTTCCTCGGCTCCGTCGTGCGCATCCGCGTCCGCTTCAAGGAAAGCGCCGTCTCCCTCGACACGTTCAACCGGCCGAATGCCGCGCCGCCGGAGCGCGGCCAGCCGATCACGGTCAATTTCGGCCGCGAGGACATCCTCGTCCTCGAGGGCGCGCCGAACTAGCTGCGAAGGTGGTTGATACCCAGCCTCACGCCGGAACCGGCGCGCGGCCAAGCAGCCGGTCGATCTCGGCCATCGCATCCGGCGGCAGCGGCCCGAACGCCAGCGCGCCCGCATTCTCCTCGGCTTGCGCCACGGTTCGAATGCCGGGGATCGGCAAGGTCCGGGGCGAACGGCCCCAGAGCCAGGCCAGTGCGCCCTGCGTCAGCGAGCGACCGCCCATCTTGAGGAGATCGCGGATCGCATCGAGCCGCGCCGTGAATTCGGGCGAGACACGACCATCCTTGAAATAGGTCATCCACTCGACATCGGCCGTGCGCACATCGTCCCGGGCAATCTCGGTCGTCGGAGTGAACTTGCCGGTCAGGAGCCCCATCGCCAGCGGACCGCGGTTGATCGACAGCAGCCCGGCACGCTCGATCACAGCGATCATCGCGTCGGCGGGGTCGAGCACGTTCATCTGGTGCTGGACCGCGACGAAGCCCTCGCGGCCAGCGAAGGCGGCGGCGCTGGCCGGCGTGTCCGTGCTCCAGCCGAAGGCGGCGATCTTGCCGGCCTCGCGAAGCCGCCCGAGATGGTCGAACACAGCTTCGGCCTCGGCAACAGGCAGGTAGCCGACATGCAATTGCAGCAGATCGATCTGCTCGCGGCGGAGATTGCGTAGCGAGCGCTCGACGATGCGCGTGATGAACTCCGGCGAGACGTCGTCGTCCTGCGCCTGCTTGGTGTCGGGATCGACGACATGGCCGAATTTGGTGGCGATCATCACATCGTCGCGGCCCTTGAGCGCTGCGCCGATCACCTCTTCGGAATGGCCACCGCCATAATTGCTGGCCGTATCGAAGAAACGGATGCCTGCGTCGAGCGCGCGGTGAATGGCGGCGGTCGATTCGCGATCGTCGACCTTGCCCCAGCCAAGCGGGACCTCGCCGGCAAAGAACGGGCCGCCGATCGCCCAGCCGCCAAATCCGAGCGCCGGGATCGTCTGGCCGTTCCAGAGCGTGATGCTGTGCATTTGCATGTCCTTGTCGTCATGATCAGGCCGTTGCAGAATTGAATGACGGCCAGCGGGCGTACGGCCCGGATTGATGTTCGGCCTCCAATTTACGGCCGTTCTCAAGCCTTCCCAAGCACTGGTTTCGCAATGCTCGTTTCAGATCTGAAAGACATCGAATGGTCTGATCTCCGTCTCTTCATCGCCGTGGCGCGGAACGGCGGCCTCGGTCCGGCGGCGCGCGTCTCGAATGTCAGTGCTCCGACGCTCGGCCGCCGCGTCGCCGTCCTCGAACGCCAACTCGGCATGCGCCTGTTCCTGAAGAGCCGCGACGGCTACGCGCTCACCGAGGCCGGACGCCGCCTGCTCGGCCACGCGCAGGAGGTCGAGGCAGCCGTCGCCGGCATCAGCCGCTGGCGAAGCGAGACGGCGGGCCCGCGCGCGGTGCGCATCTCCGCCGGCCATTGGATGACACGATTTCTAGCCCGGCATATCGAGGCCGTCCGTCTTTCCGGCGACGACTGGACGGTCGATTTCGTCACGGCTCATGCGCGGCTCGATATCGGGCGGCGGGAGGCCGATATCGGCATCCGCAATCGCCGGCCCGATGAGCGATCACTGGCGGGACGGCGCGTCGCGACGGTGGCGTTCGCGGCCTATGCGATGCGCGGTTCGAATGGCGCTGCGCTTCCCTGGATCGGCCTGGCCGGCAACGCGGCGGTGACGCCCTCGGCGCAATGGCTGTCGCGCGAAGCCGACGCGCCGATCGCCTATCGCTGCACCGATCCCGGGACGCTGCTCGATCTCGCCCGCGCCGGCGTTGGCCGCGCGGTCCTGCCTTGTCTCGTCGGCGATTCTGATCCTGAGCTTGTCCGGGCAGGCGGGCTCATCACGTCCCTCACATCGGAGCAGTGGCTCGTCACCCATCACGACGAGCGCCATGATGCGGCCATTCACGCGACGGCCAGCCGGATCGCCAAGCTGATCGGCAGCAACAAGCATCTCTTCGCGGGCGACGAGCCGATCTGAAATGCGAACCCGGTGACTCAGGCGGCCTTGGCGATGCGATCGAAGGCCAGCAACCGCTCCAGCAGCGCCGGCATATCGGCGAGCGGCACCATGTTAGGGCCATCCGACGGCGCGTTGTCGGGATCCTCATGCGTCTCGATGAAGACGCCGGCGACGCCGACTGCGACCGCCGCCCGCGCCAGCACGGCAACGAATTCGCGCTGCCCGCCGGTCGAGCCGCCTTGCCCGCCAGGCTGCTGCACCGAATGGGTCGCGTCGAACACGACCGGCGCGCCGAGGCCTGCCATGATCGGCAACGAGCGCATGTCCGAGACCAACGTATTATAGCCAAAGCTGACGCCGCGCTCGGTCAGGAGAATGTTCGGATTGCCGCTCGCGGTGAGCTTGTCGACGACGTTCTTCATGTCCCAGGGCGCCAGAAACTGCCCCTTCTTCACATTGATCACGCGTCCCGTTTCAGCGGCTGCGATCAACAGATCGGTCTGGCGGCTGAGAAAGGCCGGAATCTGCAGGATGTCGACCACTTCGGCCACCACAGCACATTGCTCGCGCTCATGCACATCGGTGATGACAGGCAGGCCAAGCTCGCGGCGAAGATCGGCGAAGATCGGCAGCGCTGCATCGAGACCCATGCCGCGCTTGCCGGAAAGGCTGGTGCGGTTGGCCTTGTCGAACGAGGTCTTGTAGACGAGCCCGATGCCAAGCTTCGCCGTCATCTCCTTCAAGCGGCCGGCGATCTCGAACGCATGGTCCCGGCTCTCGAGCTGGCAGGGGCCGGCGATCAGCGTCAGCGGCAGGTCATTGCCGAAGGTGGCCGAGCCAGCGGCGACATGGGCGTTCGGGCGAAGGGTCATGATCGGAGGGTCTCGCGTGAATGGCGCGCTCTCCATACACCGGGAGCGCGGCAGAGGCGACCCGTCCGGACCCGGGCGAATGGTGACCCCTGTTGGATTCGAACCAACGACCACCGGCTTAGAAGGCAGGTGCTCTATCCAGCTGAGCTAAGGGGCCGGATCGCGGCGACGGCCTAATGGGTCCAGGACTGGAGGCGGCCGTAGCGGAAATTGTCGGAATAGGAAATCTTCTTGCGCGTGTCCGCATGCGGCTCGAACACGCGATAGGGAATACCGTTCTTCTGCGCATAGGCAACGGCTTCTTCCTGCGTGTCGAAATGAAGCTTGATCTGTCGCTTCATGTCGGCGCTGGACGTGTAGCCCATCAGGGGCTCCACGGCGAGTGGAACCTCGGGCTCATAGGTCAGCATCCAGCGATCGGTCTTGGCCTTGCCGGACTGCATGGCGTTACGGGCCGGCTTGAAGATACGTGCAACCATCTCTGCGCTGCTTCCTGAACGAGCGGTCCGAAAGGTCAATGGTCGGGGCAGCAAGATTCGAACTTGCGACCCTCTGGTCCCAAACCAGATGCGCTACCAGACTGCGCTATGCCCCGACATTGAACACGGGCCTCGATTAGCATTTCCCCGCGCCCGCCCGCAAGGATGCGATTGGCCACAAAACCTCCCGGGCACACTCATCGCGCCGGGATCATCACCTTGTCCCCCGGCATGAGCCGCAGCGCGTCCGCCCTGCCACCGTTGATTTCAAGCACATAGCGCACGGAGGCCCCGCCGGGGATGACGTCCTCCGAATACGGCTTCGCGCGCTTGGCGATCCGCCGCACGGTGCCGTCGGCGCCGATGAACACCATGTCGAGAGAGAGCGGCGTGTTCTTCATCCAGAAATCGACGCTTTGCTCGGAGCCGAAATCGAACATCATGCCGCTGTCGGCCGGCATGCTCTTGCGGAACATCAGCCCCTTCGCGCGCTGATCCGGCGTCACAGCCCATTCAACGGTTATGGGGTGACGACCTGACGCGGTCACCAGTTGCACAATGTCGCCGTTGCCGGAAGCAGCGGCAAACGCGGGAGCCAGCCAGAATGAGACGACAAGCAACAGTGCCGCCAAGCACGACGGACCTGCCGGCCGGAGAGCCCGCAACATAGCCATCCCGATCAATGCGATGAAGCCGGGCCGCCGGCCGAACCTTCTGGCCGAATCTCGGCCGCCATCAACCCCTTGTCGCCCGGCCCGAAGCGCACCAGCACGACCTGACCCGGCCGCAGCTCCATGAGCCCGTAGCGGCGGAGAGTCTCCATATGGACAAAGATGTCCTCGGTGCCCTCGCCGCGCGACACGAAGCCGTAGCCCTTGACGCGGTTGAACCATTTCACGACGCAGCGCTCAAGCCCGCTGGTCGGCGTCACCACCTGATGGGTGCGCGCCGGGCCGGCCTGGGCGGGATGAACCGCAGTCGATTCGTCCATCTGGAGAATGCGGAACGCCTGCAGGCCACGCGTGCCCTGCTGCGCCTCGCAGACGATGCGTGCGCCTTCATAGGCCGTCTGGAAGCCATCGCGGCGGAGGCATGTCACATGCAGAAGAACGTCGGGCGCGCCGTTGTCGGGAACGATGAAACCATACCCCTTCGAGGCGTCGAACCACTTGATGGCGCCAACGACCTCGACAAGGTCCAACCCCGCGGCATCATCGCCATCCGCGATCGATGCCGAAGAGCCGGTGTGATTCTTGGACCCCATATGCTTCGGCCCCCAATCCGGCCAACATCCGCGGCCCACAATACACAGTTCGATCAGCAAGTCTGCCTGCCGCAGTTGGTTGCATGATCGATTCTTCAGCGCAACAATAGCATCGGCATATCCGCTGAACAGTGACTTAGCGGCCACAAGTCCGGATTTCCACGCCGGAGCCAACGAGGCGTCGCTGCGTTTGTTCTTTGGCGGCCGGGACAATATGGTGCCCCGAAGGCAAGGCCCGGCGCGGAGCGCGCTGGGACCGCGCTCCGACATGATACGGGAGATCAGTCAGGCTATGAAATATCTTCACACCATGGTTCGCGTCACCGATGTCGACGCCTCGCTGGCGTTCTACAAGCTTCTGGGTCTCGACGAGGTTCGGCGGATCGAAAACGAGAAAGGGCGCTTCACCCTGATCTTCCTTGCCGCACCAGGCGACGAGGCGGCACAGGTCGAACTGACCTACAACTGGGATCCGGAAGTCTATGGCGAGGGACGCAATTTCGGCCATCTCGCCTACCGCGTCGAAGACATCTATGCGCTCTGCGACAAGCTTCAGAAAGCCGGCGTCACCATCAACCGCCCGCCGCGCGACGGCCATATGGCCTTCGTTCGCTCGCCGGACAACATCTCGATCGAGCTGATCCAGGCCGGCGATGCGCTGCCATCGCAGGAGCCTTGGGCCTCGATGCCGAATACCGGCAAATGGTGATCTGGGGCCGTTGAAAAGCCCCGATCGGCACAGCTCCCGATGAAGCTGTCCACAGGCGCGGCAGAGCGATCTTGTCTCGGCAGGGAATCGCCTCTATAAGCCGCGCCGACGCGCCCTTCGTCTATCGGTCAGGACGCCACCCTTTCACGGTGGAGAGAGGGGTTCGATTCCCCTAGGGCGCGCCACTTCCGTACAAAACCGCGAACACCCGGCTGGGTGGCGCGGTCGGCGAGTACGGCTCTCTCCAGCACCGTCCTTGAACCGTGGATGCGCACGACGTGCTGGTCGACTTCGACTGCGTCGATCAGCGAGCGCAGATAGGCTTTGCGGAACGGCACCTCGCCTTCGGTGATGTTTGAGCGCATGAGCTGCCCGAAACGGGCAAGCTTGTCTGGATCAAGCCGGCTTACGGCGGCACCCTGATTCTCGATCCGCTCCAGCGCTGAGTGCGCCCGATCCCGATCTGCCTTGAGCTTCGCAATCTGCTCCTTGAGCATGTCGTCCGGCTCAGCAATGCCGTCGGCGACCAACTGGTAAAGCCGCCGAAGCTTGTCTTCCGCTGTCGTCCTTTCGCGCGAGAGTTCATCGATCCGCGCCTGAACCTCGGCATCGGCTTTCACTCGCCGGTCAACGAGGGACTGTAGCAGCGCCTCCAGCCGCTCGGGCATCAGCACGCGTTCGGCGACATGACGCGTGACCAGATGGTCGAGCTTCTCCATCGGCACCGTCCGTCCTTTACAAGCGGACTTGCCGACCCGGCCGGAGGTCGAGCAGCTGTAGTAGCGATAGACCCTACCGCTTTTCGATGTACCGGTGCGCAGCGTCATGGCGCTGCCGCAACAGGCGCAATAGGCCAAGCCGGTCAGAAGGATCGGGCCCGAGATCACCCGGGGCGGGCTGTTGTGCGGGCTCTTCGCCCTGAGCGCCTTCTGCACCTTGTCGAAGGTGCGGCGCTCGAGAATGGCCGGCACGGCGATCGGGATGACTTCGTGCTGAGGCTTCACCTGGCCGGTCTTGGAGCTGCGCTTGTTGAAGCTCCACTCCCCGACATAAACGGGATTGGTCAGGATGCCGTGGATGGTGCCGACGCCGTAGCGGGCTCCAAGGCGGGTGCGGTAGCCCTTGGCGTTGAGATGTTTGGTGATCTCCTTGATGCCCATGGGGCCGGACGTGCCATCTCCCTGCAGGTAGAGATCGAACATCATCCGAACGAGCTCCGCCTCGACGGAATCGACGATGATCCGCTTCTTGGTGCGATGGCCGCGCTTCTCGACCTCTTCGAGGGTGAAGCCGAGCGGGAGACGGGAGCCGTTATAGAAACCCTGCCGGGCGTTCTCTTTCATGGCCCGCAGCACATGCTTGGCGTTCTCGCGGGACTGGTACTCGTCGAATAGGGCGATGACCTGCCGCATCATGACCTGGGCCGGATCGTCCCCGAGCTCCTGGGTGATGGAGACGAGCCTCACGCCGTGCTTCGCGAGGCGGCGGATGTACATCTCCAGCCCAAAGGCATCGCGGAAGAACCGGCTGAAGCTATGGACGACGATGACGTCGAACGGCCGATCATCATCGCTGGCCCGTTCAATCATCCGCTGGAACTCGTGCCGGCTGTCGTCCATCGCCGACGCGCCCGGCTCTACATACTCCGCCACAACTGACCAGCCCTGCCGCTGGCAATAGGCGGCGGTCTGGAGGCGCTGGTCCGGGATGGACAGGTCCACGTCGGCCTGCCGCGTAGTGGAAACGCGGAGATAGAGGGCGGCCCGGCTGGTGATCGGCAAGGTTACGTTCATGGCCCAATCGCTTCCCTCAGGTCCCTTCGGCAGCACCGTCACCTCAGCAGCGCATCAATCTCCCACCTGAGGAAGGCTTCGATAACATCGACCTCGTCAGGTGTGATCGGAACGCTCGACGGCCAGTCGTCGGTGACATGCACGACCTTGGAATCATGCTCGACGGAGCCAGCGGGCGCAAGGTTTTGCTCAGCAACTCGAATGACGCGCGCATCACGGCGCGGGATCTTTGAGAGTGGTGCGCCAGCCAAGCTCGCAGCTGGCGATGGCGCATCATCGCCCATACTGACTATTTTCTTCGGATAGATAGGGCGTGGCTGGCGCATGCGCGGAGGATCACGGGCATCCCCCCATTGGCCAAGGGGCCGATTCTACGCCGCAGAGCAACCGCGTGCAGCAGCGCAAAAATACTTGTCAGATGCGGCGCCGGAGTCTTTCCCAGGATACGCTTGGTGGAGCGCTCTGGCGGCAATGACCCATACTTGGCGTTCGCGTGCGTTGCAGCGACGTCTGCTTTGCGCCCCGTCTTCGGCCATTCGACGTGAGCTTGATAACGACTGGAAGCTGACATCGAGATTGGTGGTGCGGCCCGTCGCTACGGGATCGCAAACCACCTTGCGGGGGAGGGCTAAAATTTTATCGCCGCCAACCGAGCGGCTTGGACCTCACCAAGCTTCGCCTGTCGCTCATGCTTGTAGTCAAAGCCCTCATCCATCGCGGCAAAGAAGCGTGACTTCATGAAGTGACCCCCGACGCTCGCGCCGTCGCCATCGACGAGCCAGTCACCCGCAACCCAATAGGGAACACCGTGAAAAAGAAGGACGAGCGAGGCCGCTAATGCCCGCTCGGCAGTGCGATTGAATTCCCGAACGTCGGCTGGGCGCTCTTTCCCAGCGGTCGCGCCCGACTTGAAAGCTTCGAGCGACTGAGTAATTTGTGCCGGAGATAGATGGCCGTATTGCGACGTGAGGCCGTAAAGTCGGCCAACCTCCTCAAGAAAGGGGGCTCGATATGCTTCGGGTAGAAGCGACAGGCCGATGTCCCTTTTGATCGAGATACTGGACGATGAAAACTCGCCCTTGAAGGCTTCGACCTTCGCCTCAATCTTGGTCATGTAGCTACGCTGCTGGATAGCGGCAATTTTAACGGACGCTTCGATGAGAAATCGCAACTCGCGTCGTGCCACGTTTAGAACTCCCTCCCTTACAAGAATATGGAGCGACATGGCGGACTGAAGAAGGTCTTGGGACAAACACGACAGCAGGTGATTTGAAAAATAATCGGGGTCGCGTTTGGTATCCATGACCACGAACGAAATCACGGCGAGATATGCCATGGAGACGAATTCGGTTTCGGCGATTTCCTTGGCAAGTTCGGGCGGCAGAGTGGCAAGGTCAGTCTGTCGAAGCATTGTATCTCATAGCTGGGTTCGCGGATGTATGGGACACCCCTATCACCGGACCTGTGGCAGGGTGAAGAAATTCGCTTATGCTAACCGCAACTCGTGCGCGGTAGTACCACGCAGCCTTCGCATGGGAGACGCTGCGCTCTCCCGTTGCATCCCTCTTCAGTGCCCCTCCGGACATCCTCGCGTGCATGGCAACGCGCCGAACAACTCACGCTCCCTATCGTGGCGATAGAAACGATTTCGGCCCAATCGGCGCTAGAGCAGAGATCGAAGCGGCACTACGATAGCTTGACGGAGGGGGGGGCATGGTCAAGCTATCAAACGTGCGCGTCGAAGGGTTTCGCCTGCTTGAAAGCGTGAATATCGCTATCGAGCAGGGGGCGACAGTTATTGTCGGCCGCAACAATAGCGGCAAAACCTCGCTCACCGAGGTGTTCGACAAGTTTCTCGGCGAGCACTTCGGCTCGTTCCGTCTGGAGGACTTCTCGGCCGCCATCCGCGCGCATTTCGTCACGGCGAAGGCGGCGCGGGATGTGGTGGACAGTCAGCCGGAAGCGGTCCTTGCCGCTCTCCCGCGTATCGCGCTGACCCTCACCTTCACCTATGATGGCGCGGAGGCCGACCTCGGTCCCCTGTCTCCCTTCATCATCGACCTCGACCCGGCCTGCACCAGCGCCATCGCTCTGATCGAATACTCTTGCACGCTCAACAAACTCGCGCCGCTGCTCGATCTTCCCGACTACGAAGCCGGAGCCCAGAATGCCAACGAGGTGCTGTTCAGACACCTCCGTGATGCAATCCCCGCCGCATATTCGATCAAGTGTTTCGCGATCGACCCGACCGACGCAAACAATCGCCGGGCGTTCGACGGCACTGCCGAACTCAAGGCGCTTTTGCAAACCGGCTTCGTCAAGGCGCAGCGCACCTTGGATATGGGCAAGCGGGGCGACACCGACGTGATCGGCAAGCTTCTCAACAAGCTCTTCCGCACGGCGAGCAATCTCAACGCATCGCCGGGCGATCAGGAAATCGCCACTCAGCTCAAGGCCGCCGTCGCGGGTATCGAACAGACGATGCAGGGCGATTTTGACGATCAGCTCAAGGGGCTGTTGCCGGCGCTGAACTCATTTGGATTTCCGAGCCTCAACGACACTGAGCTGCGCCCGCAGACGCAGATCGACGTTGAGAGCCTTCTGACCGACAACACCCGTATTCTCTACACGGGGATGGATGGAGTCCATCTGCCCGAGGGCTACAACGGCCTTGGAACGCGCAACCTGATCTATATCCTGCTTCAGCTCGAAGCCCTGCACAAAACCTATCGCAGCACCGCCACCCGACCCGGGACGCATCTCGTCTTCATCGAGGAGCCGGAAGCGCACCTGCATCCCCAGATGCAGGAAGTTTTCATCACGCAGCTCAACGAAGCCATAGCCACGCTTTCGGAAAAATATCCCGGAGAGCCTGTCTGGCAGGTGCAGTTCATCGTTTCCACGCACTCCTCGCATCTAGCGAACGCGGCCCAGTTCGACGGCATCCGGTATTTCCTCAACGAGCCGACCGCCGCGCAAGGCGTCAGGCGGACGAAGGTGAAGGATTTTCGCAAGGGCGCGGCTGCGATTCAGTCGGACGATCGTAGCTTCCTCCAGCAGTATATGACGCTGACGAAGTGCGACCTCTATTTCGCAGACAAGGTGATCCTCGTCGAAGGCGCGACCGAAAAAATCCTAATGCCCCGCATCCTGAAACTGGTGGATGACACGCTTCCCCCGGAAGCGAAGCTCTGCCGGCAATATATCACGACGATGGAGGTTGGCGGCGCGCACGCGCAGGTTTTCTACCCGCTGCTGGACTTCCTCGAGCTTAAGACGCTCATCGTCACAGACATCGACGCTGTGCGCCTGCATCCCGATGGCAAGCTGCGGAAATGCCCATGCGCGGAAGCGGAGCGGACTTCGAACAACGCCCTGAAAAGGTGGTTTGATGACGCCATGATCTCGGTCGCCGCGCTCACCGCAAAGACGCCGGCCGATAAAACGCGCCGATTCTGCCGCATCGCCTACCAAATGCCCGAGGACGGTTCAGCTCACACCGCGCGGAGTTACGAAGACGCGCTGATCCTTGCCAATCTCGATCGCTTCGGGATCGCCGACGATGCGGCTGCCGCGCAGAACGCCTTCGATGCCGCGCAGGATTTCAAGAAGTCCGAGGAGGCTATCCGTTTCGCGATCATCGAGGCCGACTGGAACGTCCCCAAATACATCAGGGAAGGCCTCGTTTGGCTATCGGAGCCGCCGCCGCCGCCGGACGCGCCGCCGCCGATCGTTCCCGAAGACGTCCCGCCGGCGCCGGGTGGGGCTGACGCGCCAGCGGCCGAGGGGGCAGCGTGACCGGAAAACCATCGCCGGCCGTTGTAGCAGCTCAACAGGCACAGGCCCGCCTCGACGAATGCCTCGGCAACAGCCAGAATTTTCGGCTCGAAGCAGGCGCAGGAGCTGGCAAGACATATTCGCTGGTTGCGGCACTCAAGAAGATCATTGCCGAGAGCGGCCCGGCACTCATACACGCCGGGCAGCAGGTCGCGTGCATCACCTACACGGAGGTTGCCCGGCAGGAGATCGCTAACGAGATCGAGGAACACCCGGCCATCCTCGTCAACACCATCCACGGGTTCGGCTGGGCTTTCATCTCCCGGTTTCAAAAGACCCTGCGCGAACTCGTCGCCGCGCATGAGCCCTACAGCGAGGCGATCGAGGCGGCGGGCGGGATTCAGGATCAGCAGGTCGACTACAATCTCGGGTTCTTCGGAATCGACGAGAAACGGATCACCCTCAACCATGACGACGTTCCGCGCTTCCTTGCGGCGATGCTCGCCAACGCGAAATTCAAACGAATTTTCAAGAGCCTGTACCCCGTCCTTTTCATCGACGAGTATCAGGACACCGACCCGCTCGTGATGTCGGCGCTGGCCGATCATTTCTTCGCGCCGGGCGATGGTCCGATCACCGGGCTGTTCGGCGATCACTGGCAAACGATCTACCGCAAGGATTATGCGCTCCTCGATCTCCCCAACGTCGAGGGCATCGACAAGGGATCGAACTTTCGCTCGGTCCCGGTCATCGTGGATGTGCTCAACCGCCTGCGCCCGGAGCTTGTGCAGGAAGTCAACGACGTGGACGGGCAAGGCGAAGCCCGCTTTTTCCACACTAACTTGTTTGCCGGCGCGCGTGTCGATTCCCGCAACGGCAAACAAGAATTGCCCGAAGACTCGCACGCGGCTTCGATCGAGCGCGTCCGTCAGACGTTACAGGACGAGGGCTGGGATTTCGATCCCGCGCGGACGAAGATCCTGATGCTCACCCACAACGCTATCGCGGCCGAGCGCGGTTATCCCAACATCGCCCGGATTTTCGATCGCAACGAGGCTTTCGCCAAGAAGGAAGACGCTGCGATTGCCTTCCTGGCCGATACCGTCGAGCCCATCTGTGCCGCCTACAAGGCGGGCAATTACGGGGAAATGTTCCGACTAATGGGCGGCATCCCGACCATCCGGAAGACGGCCGACAAGGCGCAATGGCAGGCCGACATGGACGCGCTAATCGCGCTTCGGGACACTGGGACCATCGGCGAACTGATCGACCATCTGAAAGGTACGCGACGGCCGCGATTGAGCGATCGTGTCGTCCACCGAGAAGATGAGATCGCAAAGCTGGGGCCCGAGCCGACCGAGGATGAGCCGAAATCGCTCAAGCGCTACCGTGAGCTGCGAAACGTCCCCTATCGCGAGTTGATCGCCGTCACCGACTTCATCAATGGCTTCACTCCCTTCGCCACCCAGCACAGCGTGAAGGGGGCCGAGTTCGAAAACGTGCTCGTCATCCTAAGCGGCGGCTGGAATCACTACAACTGGCCACAGTTTTTCGAGCTGCTTACTACCGCCAAGATCACCGATAAAAACACGGGCGGTTTTCACCGCTGCCGCAATCTCTTCTACGTCGCCGTGTCCCGGCCGAAAAAGCGTCTTGCGGTGCTCGCAACGCAGGCGCTCGGCAATGCGGCGATGGAAGCCGTGACGCATCTCTTCGAGACTGAAAACGTCGTTGCGCTGCCAATGTGACCCGCGCAATGTTGATTTCCGCGAAGAACTGACCCTGGATTTCCACTGAGAAGTGACCCGGGCTGATGGTGGTCTTCGGGTTAGGTGGCGGTCAAGTTTCGCGGCGTCTCCTTGGTGGGTTTGGGTGGCTTT